>Ga0256404_1000094_pt1 | contig 206199 bp, 180 predicted proteins | sample RumenRJG_01DNA_FD_185990 | JGI IMG/M metagenome (GOLD analysis project Ga0256404, IMG submission 185990) | Bovine rumen microbial communities from Lethbridge, Alberta, Canada - RJG_01 | ecosystem: Host-associated > Mammals > Digestive system > Stomach > Rumen | place: Canada: Alberta...
GTGCGCCGGTCGCCATCAAAGGAAGCAAGCTTCCTTCATGATGCCCCTCGACTTGCATGTGTTAAGCCTGTAGCTAGCGTTCATCCTGAGCCAGGATCAAACTCTACATTGTAAAATTTCTATATATCCTAGTAACACTAGTAGAACTAGAGGCACTAGATTAATTATCTGTCCCAGAACGCCAATTCGTATCTATCGAGTACGTCAGTGCCAAACTGACAATGTCATATTGACGGTTCGATTACCCGGATGCCGGTCCCAAAAAACATGGAAACGGCAACCGCTTCTCGTACTACTTCTCTGTCTATGTAAGCATTTCAAAGAGCTATCAAAACTAACGCACTCGCTATTTTTAGTGCGAAAGCGGATGCAAAGGTACACAATTTCTGCGAACCTGCAAAATATTCAGCGAACTTTTTTCAGGTAAGGACGAAGAAAGTCGAAATAATTGACAAAAATCAAGAAACCGACAATCTTATCGATATTCTATCCGATATTCCACGAAGAATACACCTTATTATATATATACTACTCGTAGACTTCTTCTATACCATTTAGTCCAAATTCATCTGCCTTAGATGCGCAGGGATTATACCCTTCAGGAATATCAAATTTCTCCTTAGGATCATATCCAAGCGATCTGTCAGCAAACACTTTCTTCATGTAATAGGCCCAGATGGGCAGTGCCATATTAGCACCCTGTCCCATATTAGTAGAATCGAAATGGATATCACGGTCTTCTCCACCAACCCAGCAACCGCTCACCAGTGAAGGTGTAAAGCCCATGAACCAGGCATCAGAGTTACGGTTGGTTGTACCCGTCTTACCACCCATCTCACAATCAATCTCATACTTGTAGCGCATACGACTACCCGTTCCACCATCGATCACTCCTTTCAGCATCACGAGCATCTTATTGGCACTCTCTTCGCTGATTACCTCGTTTACACGCGGTTGGAACTCAGCCAACACATTTCCTTCATTGTCCTCAATCTTGGTTACGAAGAGCGGAGCGCAATGAATACCATGGTTCGCAAAGGTGGTATAGGCACTTACCATCTCGCCCACGCTCACCTCATTCGGTCCGAGGCAGAGCACGATACTGGGTTCAATACCAGGCGTATTGATGCCGAACAGATGAAGGATATTCAGGAAGTCCTGAGGATTAATCCTGCTCATCAGATAGGCAGAGATCCAGTTATTCGACTGTGCGAGACCCCATTTCAGTGTCACCATCTGACCATAGCGTGCCCTACTACCGTTTCTTGGTGTCCAGTTTCCATAGGTACGCTGCACGTTCGGTGCCACATCACAAGGATTCAGTCCGTTCTCCATGGACAAAGCATACAAGTACGGTTTGGTAGTTGATCCCACCTGTCTGCGTCCCATGAATGCCATGTCGTAGGTGAAGTGCTCATAGTCGAGTCCACCCACATACGCTTTCACTGCACCGGTATGAGGATCCATGCTAACAAATCCCGACCTGAGGAACTTCTTGATATAGCGGATAGAGTCCATCGGCGACATCACCGTGTCTTTTTCGCCAGCATAGGTAAACACTGACATCTCTATCGGCGTACGGAAATTCTCCCTTATCTCTTCATCGGATGCTCCCGAAGCCTTCAATACACGGTAGCGTTCGCTCTGAAGCATACTCCTGTTCAGGATTCCCTTCACCTCTTTTGCCGTGAGAGCGCTCGAGAAAGGAGCATTAGCCTTTGTCTTGTTCTCTTTGTTGAATGCCGGCTGCAGATACTTCACCACATGCTTATACACAGCCTCCTCGGCATATTTCTGCATTCGCGTGTCGATGGTCGTGAAGATCTTCAGTCCGTCGGTATAGATACTATATGTCTCTCCATTCTTCTTTCTATGCTTATTACACCATCCGTACAACGGATCATTTACCCATGCGGCAGAGTCGATCATGTACTGGTTACGGTTCCATGAAGGATAATTCTTCATATCCGGTTTCTCGGCCATCATATACTGACGTAGGAACTCACGGAAATAAGTAGCCACACCGTCCTTATGATCGGTACGGTGGAAGTTAAGAGAAATCGGCTTGATACGCGTAGAATCATAGGCCGCTTGCGAGAGATATCCCTGTTTCACCATCTGTGCCAGAACCACATTACGACGTTCGGTACAACGTTCGGGATATCTCACAGGATTGAAGAACGAAGGGTTCTTACACATTCCTATCAGTGTGGCCGATTCTTCCAAGGTCAGTTCTTTCGGTTCCTTATTAAAATAAGTATTCGAGGCCGTCTTGATACCCACCGCATTATGCAGGAAATCAAAGTAGTTCAGATACATTGCAACGATTTCCTCTTTCGTGAAATTACGTTCCAGCTTAATGGCGATCACCCATTCGATGGGTTTCTGGAAGATACGCTCCAGTGTGCTCTTCGCTTTCTCTGTATAGAGCTGCTTGGCCAACTGCTGCGTAATCGTACTACCACCACCTGCACTGGCCTGTCCCATCAGTCCGCGTTTCACGATGGCACGACCGAGCGCGATGAAGTCTATTCCCGAATGCTCATAGAAGCGCTCATCCTCAGTAGCAACGAGAGCACGCACCAGATCAGGCGAGAGCTTGTTGTAATCAACCATGATACGATTCTCGCGTGATGCATTCCATGTGCCCATCACTTTCCCATCTGCTGAGAATATCTGAGATGCAGAACGACTGATCGGATTCTGCAGATCTTCCATGTCAGGCATATAGCCTACCCAACCGTTCCATATAGCTATAAAGCCTATAATTATCAGGGCAAACACACTGATCAGTGCGCCCCAAAGGAACTTGATGAATGCTTTTCTCATGACTACAATATAGAATTTTCTGCAAAAATACAATAAATCTTTGAAAATATCCCTCATAAATCGAAAATAATGCTTAACTTAGCGGTCGAAATTGGAATAATAACACGCTACATCGATGGAAAAACGTAATTTTGTAACCATTGCCAATCTCTCTAAGGAGAAAATTCTCTATATGATAGAGATGGCGCAAGAGTTCGAAAAACACCCCAACCGTGAGATTCTCAAGGGTAAGGTTGTGGCCACCCTATTTTTTGAGCCCTCCACCCGAACCCGTCTGAGTTTTGAGACTGCCGCCAACCGTCTTGGTGCGAGAGTCATTGGTTTTGCCGACCCCAAGGTTACCAGTGGCACGAAAGGTGAGACATTGAAAGACACGATTCTGATGGTGAGCAACTATGCCGATGTCATTGCCATGCGCCACTTTATTGAAGGAGCCGCCCAGTATGCCAGTGAGATTGCACCGATACCCATCATCAATGCTGGCGACGGCGCCCATCAGCATCCCTCACAGTGCATGCTCGACCTCTACACCATCTACCAGACCCAAGGCACATTAGAGAACCTGAACATCTACTTGGTGGGCGACCTCAAATACGGTCGTACGGTACACTCCCTCATCATGGCCATGCGACACTTCAACCCCACTTTCCATTTCGTTGCTCCTAAGGAGCTGGCCATGCCCAACGAGTATAAGATCTATTGCAAGGAGCACGGTATCAAGTTCCAGGAACATACAGCCTTCAACGAGAAGGTGATTGCCGATGCCGACATCATCTATATGACCCGTGTACAGAAAGAGCGTTTCTCCGACCTGATGGAATATGAGCGCGTGAAGAACGTCTATATCCTCCGTGCCGACATGCTTGGAAGTACCAAGTCGAACATGAAGATCCTCCATCCCCTACCTCGTGTCAATGAGATAGCCTACGATGTTGACGACAACCCCCATGCCTACTATATCCAGCAGGCTCAGAACGGTTTGTACGCCCGCGAGGCCATTATCTGCGATGTGTTAGGCATCACCTTGGAAGAAGTTAAGAACGATAAAACGATCATACGATGAACAAGAAAGAACGTCTGGTAGCCGCCATTGAGCACGGCACCGTCATTGACCATATCCCCGCAAGTAAAACCTATCAGGTGGCCAGTCTGTTAGGACTGTTCGACATGAACACCCCCGTCACCATCGGTATCAACTACCCTTCCCAGAAGGTGGGAAACAAAGGTATCATCAAAGTCAGCGACAAGTTCTTCACCGATGATGAGATTTCCCGTCTTTCCGTGGTGGCGCCGAAGGTTATTCTCAACATCATCCGCGACTACGAGGTGGTGGAGAAGAAAACCGTGGAGACGCCCGACGAGATCAAGGGTATCGTGAAATGCAACAACCCGAAGTGCATCACGAACAACGAGCCCATGGACACCGTGTTCCATGTCATCGATAAAGAGCAAGGAATCCTCAAATGTCATTATTGCGACAAGGAACAGGACATCAACAAGGTAGAACTTGTTTAATCAAGGATCAATCATTTGAGATTTATGAATACCAATAAGCAAGAGGTTCCGGTATTGCTACTGACAGGTTATCTCGGCAGTGGCAAGACTACTTTATTAAACAGAATACTAAGTAACAAAAAAGGTATTAAGTTCGCTGTCATCGTTAATGACATCGGCGAAGTGAACATTGATGCAGACCTCATCCAGCAGGGGGGCATCGTCAATCAGCAAGACGATTCGCTCGTAGCCCTTCAGAATGGTTGCATCTGCTGTACATTGAAGATGGATCTCGTTCAGCAGTTGCAAGACATCATCGCCCTTCAGCGTTTCGACTACATCGTTATTGAAGCCAGCGGTATCTGCGAGCCTGGTCCGATAGCGCAGACCATCTGCTCGATTCCGCTGATGGCTCCCGAGGTGACAGCAAAAGGCTATCCACGTCTTGACTGCATTGTAACTGTGGTTGACGCCCTCCGCATGAGAGACGAGTTTGGCAGCGGTATGGATTTGCTCAAGCAAAATATCGATGAGGAGGACATCGAGAACCTTGTTATCCAACAGATTGAATTCTGCAACATCGTACTGCTGAACAAGGTCAACGAGGTGAGTCATGAGGAGTTGGGACGGGTACGGAGCATTGTACGTGAGCTGCAGCCGAAGGCGGAGATTATCGACTGTAACTTCGGTGATGTTGACCTCGACAAGATCATTCATACCGATATGTTCGACTTTGATGCTGTTGCCACATCTGCCAAATGGATTGAGGAAGTGGAAAAGCATCATGATGATAAGGACCACGATGACGAGGACTCACACGATGAGCATCATGAGCACCATCATCACCACCATCACCACGATGAGGGTGAAGCCGAAGAATACGGTATCGGCACCTATGTCTATTACCGCCGTGGTCCTTTTGAACTCGGTCTCTTCGACGAGTTCGTGGCACGCAAATGGCCGAAGGGGATTATCCGTGCCAAGGGCGTTTGCTACTTCCGCGATGAACCAGACACTTGCTATGTCTTTGAGCAGGCTGGCAAACAAGTGAACATTCGCAATGCAGGTCAGTGGTATGCTACGATGCCGAAGGATGAACTCGAAGATTTCATGGTACGCAATCCCGGTTTGCAACGCGACTGGGATGAAGAATACGGCGATCGCATGCAGAAACTCGTTTTCATCGGTCAGCATCTTGACAAAGAACTCATTGCCAAAGAGCTGGATGCCTGTCTAAGCAAATAAGTGTAGTGAGAGGATATTATTAATAAGGTGGAGCTCATTTGAGTTCCACCTTATTATATAATCGCATATCAATAATTACAAGGCCACCTGCAGCATCACGAAGGAGTACGGTGCAATGTCGAGTGTCATCTTCTTCTGTGCCTTCATGGTCTCACTCTTCGGAGCAATCGGCTGCACGTCGAAGTTGTTCTCATCATTAGGCTGTCCGCTGAGAACAGTCTTCGTCATCACCTTCTTCATACTTTTGAAGCGACTCAGGTCGATAATGGCCTTCTTGGTAGTTTCCCCTGCATTACAGATCTTCACGAACAGCTGACGGGTCTTGGTGTTAAGCACCACCGACTGTCCATATAATGAATTCTCAACAGGCTGTACCACACCGGCAGCATCGCCATCAAAGGTCACACAGTCACCATAGTAGTACTGACCGCTGCTCTGTCCGAAGAACTGCTGTACATAGTAGCTGCAGGTAAGGAACGGACGGTCGTTGTCGAAGTAGATCAAATCGGGATTCCAGTTCGTGGCATTCTTCCTTGCAAAGAGCGGTGCATAGCTGGTCATAGCCACCACATCACCATTGCGCTCTACGTGCAACAGGTACAGACCCTCGGCCAGTGCATCAATCAGTTTCTTGTCCTTGGCTGCATACTCACCCAGATACACCTTTGTCTTACGATCGCGAGGATACTTGTCATACTGACGAGTATTCAAGAAATAGTTACGCGGCTCATAGTAATGCTCATCGAGGATAGGCATTTCCAGTTCGTCGGCCAGTTTCCAACCAGCCTCGAAGTCGCGGTTACCAGGATGAGAACCCGGTCCGGCAGTACCTACGATAACAATCTCCGGATGTGCCTTTGTCACGCGTTCATAGATATACTTGAAGCGTTCGATGAACTCCGGTGATATACGCTCCTCGTTACCCAGTCCGAGGTACTTCAGTCCGAAGGGTTTCGGATGACCGGCCTCAGCACGGATGCGTCCCCACTTTGTGTTCACATCGCCGTTAGCCCACTCAATCAGGTCGAGCGCCTCGTTCACCCATTCGTCCATCTCACTCATCGGCACCACATCCTGCGCCTGGTCTCTCATGCCCCAGCCGCCGTTCGTACCCTGACAGCTCACGCCACAAGGCAGAATAGGCAGCGGCTCCATACCGAGGTCCTCACAGAACTGGAAATACTCATAGTAACCCAGTCCCATACTCTGATGATAGCCCCAGGTGTTTCTCAAGCCTTTGCGCTGCTCCTTCGGTCCTACGGTAGTCTTCCAACGGTAGGTATCCCAGAATCCTTCGCCACCACCATGTACCACACAGCCACCGGGAAAGCGCATGAACTTCGGATGAAGATCGGCCAGTGCCTGTGCCAGATCTTTACGCAGACCATGTCCTTTGTAAGTATCCTGAGGCATCAGTGATACCATGTCGATATCCAGATCACCTGTATTCAGTACGAGAATCTGCAGCACGGCGTTCTTACTTTCAGCAGCACTGGTAAGCTCATATTCGTACTTCTTCCATGAAGTAGAATTCACGGTAAACGTTGTATCTGCCAATATCTTGGGATCAGCGGGTCTGAATCCCTGCTGACGAGACTGCTCAACCAGCGCTACGCGAATCTTCTTTCCTTCTCCGAAGTTTCTGAAGAAGGCCGAGAAGTTGTATTTTGCACCTTCCTTCAACGAGAAGCCGTCGAAACCATCGTTCTGGATTCCAAATCCCTTCCATCCACGATAGTCGTAATACTCCTTTGCACGCTCCGTATGGAGTCGCATATAAGTAGGATTGTTCGGATGGATACCATTATCCATGCGTGGTTCCATGTAACCCAGTGAGTGTCCAGGACGAAGAGCACGCCATGCAGTGCCAGGTCCCCAGCCGTCACGGTCGGACGGCGCATACTCGAACGAGCCGTTCTGCACCAGTTCGGCATACAGACCGCCATCGGCGGCACTACTGATATCCTCGAAGAAGATACCAATCAATTCATCACTGATAACCTTTCCTCCAGGAGGAGCGGTCATTGCCTTCTGGGCAAAGGCACCCATGGTTGCTGTCGCGAAGACAGTCAAAGCAATTAGTCTTTTCATACTTCTTTTATGTTAATTAGTTTGATATCTTTATTCTTTTATTTGACGCCTTCCACGGTGTAACCCGCTTTCCGCAGCAGGTTCAGCACACCCTTTTCTCCGGGCAGATGACCAGCACCTACGGCAAAGAGCGTAGGCTTCTGTGCCATGATGGCAGGCATCTTCGTCAGCCAGTCGGCATTACGGTTATCTATGAGCGCAGCCTCCTCTTCAGGGGTACTATCGCAATTGTTGTGCATCTTTGTATCCAACGCCTCCTTGATAGCATCCAGATTCTGTGCAAAATAAGCCTTCACAACGCGGTCGGTCATATCATTCATAAAGGCGGCGTTATCCACTAAGCACATCAGCTGTTCCTTCTGTCGCTCCAGCGACATTCCCTGGTAGAGCGTCTTAATCTGGAAAGCTATCGTCTCCAGTCCGCCAATACCCTTTCCCTGAGCAACGGCCTCCTTCTGGAAATAACTGTCAATACCGTTCTGCACGTCAATCCTGCCGGTCCTCTTCATATAATTGAGCAACGACAATGTCGTACTCAAGGCAACAGGTGTCACCTTTCCCATCTGCTGAGAGAGTAACGGATTGGTCAGATCCATGCCGAGCACCTCTTTCATGTAGGCATTCAGACGACTCATCTCATCGGCTGTGAACAGTTTCTCAAGTGTCATCCCTTCGGGCAGCATCAACGCCTGCTGCAGAACAGCCAAGCTATCGGCACCAAGCATTTCTTCCATCACCAGCTCACCATAGGTCTGCTGACAGTCGGCCATAGCCTTTCGCATACCGTGAATAGAGTCAGCAAACGAGGCAGGAGCCAGATGGTAGGTACCTACAATGTAAGAGGGAGATGATAATCCCTTACCCGAAATTTTGTACAATAACTGTGCTGATGCGCTCATCGTTACGATGGTCAGCGCAAAAATAACAAACAATCTTTTCATTCTTCAATTTTTGATAACTGGATGCAAAGATACAAAATTATCAAACAAATTACAAATTTATATCCCTCTTTCCATACCCTCGCTTATTCTTTTCCATAGGATACAGCGAACGATATTTCATAATCTACTGATTTGCAGCAGATTTTGCTTTTACCTTGTTTGCATCTTTTCCATAGGTAACTGATACAACATTCAGGATAATATCGTATCTTTGCAATCGAGAAGTAATGAAAAAACGATGTCAATGTATAAAAGAGCATTGTACATATTTATAATAGGCCTGTTAATGATGTCTTGCAGTCAGCAGTCAGATCCCCAGACGGCAGCACGTTGTCTGGAGGAAGCTGAAACTGCTTTGGCCAACGATAGCATCTATCAGGGTGAGACTTTGCTTCGAAAGGCCATACAATTGTCAGAGGCGTCTGAGGATTGGCACACCCATTATATTGCATATCAACGATTGGCGGAAGCATTATCACAAAGTAATCCAGAGGAAGCATTGAAACTAATGAAGAAAGCCCTGTCCGTGTATGAGCAGCACCCCGACAATGAGCGGAATTATGTCATGTTGCTTGATTATGCTGGTACATACGCGGCACAGGTGGCTTTCAACGCAGAAGGCTCTTTCGACGAAGCGCTCGGTTTCATCAACCGTGCTTACGATATCGCAGAGAAACAACAGATGAAGGATATGATGTGCCAGACACTCACCAGTCGTGCGAACATTGTCTGGGCCCAGGAAGACTATCGTCAGGCACTCGACCTTGCCCATCGTGCTGAATCTGTAGCGACAACCAATCTGAAACCTGGCACACAACAAGTGCTGGCCCGCTGTTATCTCAGTCTGAACATGCTCGATTCTGCAGAAACAGTGTATCGGCAGATAGATCCAGGTAATGATGTTCATCTGGCCTATATCGTACAAAGCAACCTTGCCAAGATTGCGCTCAGACGGATGGGTGCAACACAGGTAGAGGATAGCGTGGATGAAGCCTTCTTACAGATAGAGGACTTCTATTACAAGGCGCTTGACCAAAAAGACCAGTACAATCAGGAGACGTTACGTCAGGAAATGGAGAACCAGCAACTGGATTACCAATCAAAGATGTACGCACGTACACTCCTTCTTACACTGATTGCATCGCTCATCGTCATCTCAGCCATCGTGTTAGTCGTTCGTTATAGAATGCGGGCACAACGTCGGGAACGTGAATTAGAGCAATCGAAACTGGAAAACGAGCTACTCCTGCAGGAACAGGAGAAACGTCAGCTTCAGCAGGAGGCTGCGCATCAAAAGGCTCAACTGCATCAGGCCAACGAAGTGGTAGCATTCCTGCAAAACCACATCCTCGAACGTACCGCGGTGATCCAGAAACTCAACCAAAGCGGTGATTCGCTCATCACCCTCAGTCCTCATGAATGGAGTGAGATAGAGCGTACGCTCAATGCCATTGATAATAACCGCTTTGCTCATATACGTGAGCAGTATCCCGAAATGCAGGAAGACGATATCCGTCTGTGTATCCTCACCCGACTCGGCATCAGTAACCGTACCATCGGCAACATCTACTGCATCACCATCTCTGCTGTCCAGCATCGCAAACTCAAATTAAAGAAAGATATGTTCGGAGAGAGCAATCCTGATGTCACCTTGGAACAGATATTGACTAGTTAATAGTTAAGAGATAATAGATTATAGTTAAGAGAAAACAAAAAATACATAGCAACAATGAAGAAAATATTATTCTTATCCATTCTGATGCTCTTGCCAATGTTGGCGAGTGCAGATCCCGTAGAGATTGGTAGCATCTATTATAACTTGATAGAAGAAACAAAAGAAGCCGAAGTTTCCCCGGGTCCCAATAATTATAATATAGTAGATCTCACCATCCCTGAATCCGTCGAATATGAAGGGATTACGTATAGTGTGACAGCTATCGGTGAATCTGCTTTCTATTATTGCACAGGCCTTAAATCCGTAACCATCCCCAATAGTGTGGCAACTATCGGTGAATCTGCTTTCGATGGTTGCAAAAATCTATCATCCGTCACCATTGCAAACGGTGTAACCTCTATTGGTGTTGCGGCTTTCCAGTTGTGCACTAGCCTGACATCCCTTACCATTCCCAATAGCGTGACTGCCATCGCAGAGGGCGCATTCCAAGGATGTAGTGGTTTACAATCCATTGTTGTTGATAAAGGAAACACTGTTTATGATTCTCGTGAAGATTGCAATGCTCTTATCAAGACAAGTGATAATGAACTGATAATGGGATGTATGAACACCACCATCCCAAACAGCGTAACCGCTATCAGTAGTTGGGCTTTCTTTATGTGTACAGGCCTGACATCCATCAACATTCCCAATAGCGTAACAGGCATCGAACAAAGTGCTTTCTGGGGCTGCAAAAATCTAGTATCTATCAATATCCCCAACAGCGTGACAGAAATCGAGGAACAAACTTTCGCCCTTTGTGAGGCTCTTACCTCCGTTACCATTCCTAATAGTGTGACCACCATCGGCGATCAAGCTTTCAGTGGGTGCATTGGACTGACATCCGTCACTATCGGTAGTAAAGTTAAAACTATTGGTTCTTTAGCATTTACCGATTGTCTGAACTTATTGGATGTTTATTGCTACGCTGAGAAAGTGCCAGAGACACAAAACGAAGTTTTCCGATACGCCAATATTGAAAACGTCACGCTTCATGTGCCTGCTGCATCCATCAGTGCTTACCAAGCCGTTGAGCCTTGGAAAAAATTCAAAGAAATCGTTGCGCTGACAGAACAAGGAAGCTACACGGATGATTCCGACTACCTCCCCTTTGTGGAGGTTGGAAAGGAGTGGCATATGGTTGTATCAAGAATAGGCCAGTACAGATTCATGGAATACACATTGTCGAATGAAACGTTGACTGAGGATGCAACAGGAAAGACTTACTTCAGGATGTATTCAAAAGATGGTGATGCGGTTCATGATATGGGGTTTTTCCGTGAGGAAGACCGCAAAGTATATTACCTCGAACCTAATAGTACAAAGGAGATTCTTTTGTTCGACTATTCTTTGAAGGTAGGTGATACCTATGAAACATATACGTATGATGAGTATGATGAGAAAAAGAAGGTGACATACAAAGTATTATCTGTTAACGATTATACGGAAGGACCTAAGGCTCGTCTCGAAGTGTACGATAAAGAATCAGGCAATATGATAACACAAAGCCGTTACTTGCGGATGTGGACTGTATGTAGCACTGATAATGGCATTTACAAAACATGGATAGAGGGAGTTGGCTCTCTTGGAGGACCTTTGGAAAACCTTTACAATGATAGCCCCATCTCTACCTGTAGTAATCTAGCCTATGTGTCAGTGAATGTGGAGTCTGAAGGTTTTATAGTACAATTCCTGCCATTCTCTTTCTATGACATGTATAATCAAGTTCATGGAAGCGGTCTGTCTGCTGCTGCAGACCAATCATCAACTGACTGGGATGAACAGTTTACCTTCGAATTGGAGGGTAATCTCCTGCATGTTCATGGAAAAACCTATCTCAATTGCGGATGTAAACACTATGCCTACTTCTTTGAAGAACAAACAGAAGATCCATTTGTGCGCAAGCTGCATTTCCAAATACAAAGAGAAGGAGTTGAAGCGACTTGCTATAGCTTCGCAATTCTCGACTTCTATGTACCTGGTTTTTACCCCGAAATAAACTACACCGTGGTGGACGAATATGGCGAGGAGTATCCCGTCTTCAATAAGATGGCTTACCGTCCAATGATTGAAGAAGGCAAGGTGTGGAAGGTGGGAAGTGCAACTGGAATTTCAGATGGTATTGTGAAGATGGTTGACTACTATTACTTCGATGGCGACACCATCATCAACGGAAAGACCTGCAAGCAGATGATGTTCCAGCGGTATGTTAGTCCAGATCATCCGGATTATGCTTATATTACACAACACCCCTTATTGAGCTATGTGGGAGCATGGTACGAAATAGGTAAGAATGTGTACCTTTACGACACGACAAGTAAACAGTTTAAGTTGATGTACGACTTCTCTCTCGATGCCAATACAAGCCTGTTGATTAATAATGATCTTTATTTGGTAGGCCCCAGACAGACTGAAGGCTTAGAAGGCTTTAAGGGAATCTATAGAGATGTTATGTTTTGTGCAAATGAAGACCAAAACACCCACATCACCTTCTGGTTGGAAGGTGTCGGAGGTATTATGGGACCGGGTGTAAATGCATTTAATCCGATATTAGTCGATCCACAGCCGCAGTTCCTGATGTCATGTACTGTCGGCGATGAAGTCATCTACCTCAATGACAAATATGAGGATGGAGCTACCCCTATGGACGCGGAAGCTAAGAAACACCGTTTCGACTTCAGCCATACCATCAAGACAAAGCCCAAAACACGGGGTGAGGAAGAAGAGCAATCGTTGTATGGCGAATACAATAACCTGTTGTTAGGCATCAATCTCGAGCCACTCGATGAGGCCTATCTGGTGCACATTACGAACGAATCAGACCAAGTGGTCTACGAGAAGACTATTAACGCTGGTAGCATTGTAGGTCTCAACATCGACATCTCTGCCTTCGCAAAAGGTCGATACACTGTAACCATGGAGAACAGCAGTGAGGTCTTCACTGGCGAATTCGAAACACTGACAACTGGAATACAAGAATTGAAGAGTTCAAGAATTGAAAAATTGAAGTCTATTTACAATCTTCAGGGTCAGCGACTCAATCGCTTGCAAAAGGGATTGAATATTGTTGGTGGGCGAAAAGTATTTGTGAAGTGATATATAATTATCCTGCTCAGTGTCTAACACTTGGGCACGGAATAATAAATACATAGCAACAATGAAGAAACTATTATTCTTATCCATTCTGATGCTCTTGCCAATGCTGGCGAGTGCCCAGACAGTATCGGACGTGCAGAATAGCGGTTGTCTGAATAAGACACGAGGAGATGAATCCCAGAGTGTGCCGACGATTGTCTTGACCAAAGAGGGCAACATCTTGTCGGTACAGTTGCTAAACTATGAAGAAAATTGCTGTGCGGAAGACTTTAATGTGACATCAAGTATAAACAGCAACAGTGATAGTGGCTCCTATTGGGTTTCTATCAACATAGATGCCGGTGGTTGGGAATGTGATTGCATATGTCCGTTTAACGTGTCGTTTACTGTTCGCGACTTGGAACCCAACAGCTTTTATTTGGACTGTTGGTGGTATGAAGGACTGGTAGAGCTGACAGAGGGTGAGCCGTTGGTGCTGGAGCACAACGATTCCGGCACCCAAGAGTATTTCCCCGAAGGAACTAAATGGACAGAGATAAGATTGGATACCTTGAAATATGACAGCTGGTATTCGAAGGTTGGCGATGAATGGGTGCCGAACTTTGAAACAATAGAGTATTATGTGAAGGGGAAATACTCTGATGGGTATGGTGGTATATATAATTGTGTGTATACCAACGGCCCAGAATGGACTGACTCTCTTATGCTTCTGATACCATGCGAAGGGGATTTCCTTGAACCTAATAGTGTTATGGTATCAGTGTTAAGTTATGAGCCTGAAGGTGTTTATGCGTTTTGGCCAGCAGAGGTATACCAGTTTGACTGGAACGTTGGGAAAGGGATTTATTATGAGAATATACTTATGGCAAATACGACAAGCGCGGTACGTTCTCAAGGTTACTATGGCATCATACACGAAATAAAGGAAGGATACTTCGGAGGTGTAAGACCGTTGAAGTATGTGGATTTGGATGGCAAAGCCCCAGAGAATAAGCCACACAGTAATATAAAGAATGGCAGTACTAAAGGCGGTCGCATTATCCAAGGAATAGGCATAACGGAATGGAATGACGGTGAATGCCTGTTCGGACCGCCAAACCCGTATCATGCTTTAGGTGGGGAATATCATGGACGTCACTATCGTTCCATGCTCGTTCATTTCGAGCGCAACGGAGAAGTGCTTTATAATGTATGGCCGGAGAAGGAAACAACAGATGATTCCGACTACCTCCCCTTCGTGGAAATGGGCAAGCTGTGGAATGTAGTCATACCATATGGCGAGCCATACTATGGGGGTAGTATTTCAGGATTCCAGATGATAGAGGAAGTGGAACGTGACGGTAAGGCATACGCACATACACAAAGAAATCTGTACGCAGAGTGTGAAGTACAAGAGGCAGGACTGTTCCGTGAGGAAAACCGTCGTGTGTATAAGTACGACGAGACAACTGGCAGGGACATCATGATGTATGACTTCTCACTCAAAGAGGGCGATACATTCACTTACGAGTTTGGCTACGACCAGCCAGTGAACTGTAAGGTGCTGAAGGAGGGTTGGCTGGAAGACGGCCCTGATATCATATCGTCTAGTACCAGTAATCCAGACGGTACTTTGGATATCAAGTATCGAAAACTACGCACATGGACCATTGGGCGTGAAAACGAATCGGGCGAATATGAAGAGATCGCCACATGGGTGGAATGTATCGGAGCCCTAGAAAATGTCTTCGGTTTGATTGACAATGGTTTAATAAAATTTGAGAATAGTCTGGCTTACGTACGAAGAAAAGGTGTTGAAGTAGGCGATGGTAAAAACGATTATCTACCTTTCTCGTTTAATAGCATATCTATGCATGGCTGCGACCTGCCAACGAGTGAATTAAATGAGGAATACAATGACAAACTCCATCACCTTTCCTACGAAATGGAAGGCGACCGTTTGCATATCTATGGAGATGTGTACGCCCAATGCGGGCCTAACAACTATGCTTACTTCTACGAATTGCCTCCTGAGTTCTATAATATGCCTACTGATGACCCTTCAGTACGTATAATTGAATTCTTACTATGGGAAGTAGCACCCGTCGCAGATTGTATGGCGTACCATCATACTGACTTCTATGTCACAGGTTTCGACCCCAACTTGAACTATTATGTGTCAGACAATAATGGGGAGATACATCCTATCATCAACAAGGCACCACAGATGGCCTACCGTCCCATGATTGAAGACGGCAAGGTATGGAAGGTTGGAAACACTATGACCATTTTGGATAATTCTGTGCAGGTGGTTAAATACTACTACTTCGATGGCGATACAATCATCAACGGAAAGAACTGCAAGCAGATGATGTGTCAGCTGTATGTCAATCCAGATTACCCGGATTATGATTATTGGTCACATTTTCCTTCTCTGAGCAAAGTTGGAGCATGGAACGAAGAGGATAAGAAGGTGTACTTATACAACGATAAGACACCATCTATGAAAATAATGTATGATTTCTCCCTAGATGAAAATGACATCATTTATTTCTTGGTTGAAGGAGGATATCAACCTTATCTAGGACCGAAGCAGACTGGAGGAATAGAAGGTTTTAAAGGTGTTTATAGAGACGTTTTGATGGGGAATAACGTCTGCAATACCACTTGGCTGGAAGGTGTCGGAGGTATTGAAGGTCCGACATGGAATGCCTATCAAGGGAAAGAATACCACACGGAATTCCTTATGTCATGTACCGTTGGCGATGAAGTCATTTATCTCAACGACGAATATGAGGATGGGGCTACCCCAATGGACGCGGAAGCCAAGAAGCACCGTTTCGACTTCACCCACACGATCAAGACAAAGCCTAAGGCAAGAACCAGGGAAGACGATGCAGAGGCGTTGTATGGTGAATACAATAACCAACTGTTAGACATTCGTCTGAACCCGCTCGATGCTACTTATCTAGTTCGCATCACGAACGAATCAGGACAGGTAGTCTATGAGAAGAACGTCAACGCCGGCAGCATCGTAGGTCTCAATATCGACATCTCTGCCTTCGCAAAAGGTCGATACACTGTAACCATGGAGAACAGCAGTGAGGTCTTCACTGGCGAATTCGAAACACTGACAACAGGAATACAAGAATTGAAGAGTTCAAGAATTGAAGAATTGAAGTCTATCTACAATCTCCAGGGTCAGCAGCTGAAGACTGCGCCTCAGAAGGGTATTTACATAAGGAATGGTAAAAAGGTCGTGATTAAGTGAGAGAAAGCAAAATATTCCTCTGATTGTGAAACCGCCCATCATGCCATGACAGGCAAATGGGTGGTTCTTTGTTTCAGAAAATAGTCTATAATTTTGGAAAAATCAAAGGAAAAACCTATCTTTAAAACTAGTTTTTTAGATACTTTCGCTCAACAATACAAAAATAAATTCACATTTATTTTGTATTGTGCTAGCTTAATCGTATCTTTGCAGCATCAAATGATTGACGTTAAATTTAAGATTATGGAGAACATAGAATCCAGTAAAGGTGAGATTGTGATGTATCAGCCGGATGAAACCATTCGGTTGGAGGTACGAGTAAAGGATGAGACAGTGTGGCTGACACAACAGCAACTTGTGATTTTATTCCATTCAAGTAAAGGAAACATCAGTGACCATATCTCTAACATATTTGAACAAGGCGAACTGAAAGAATCCTCAACAGTTCGGAAAATCCGAACAGTTCAGAAAGAAGGTAAACGAATGGTTAATAGAACATTGACTTATTACAACCTTGATGTTATAATATCCGTAGGTTTTAGAGTTAATACTACGAAGGGAATAGAATTCAGGCAGTGGGCAAATGGTGTCTTGAAAGATTATATTCTTCGAGGATATGCTGTAAGTCAAAGAATAATGGATCTTGAACAAAGAGTAGAAAAGAAAATTGAGACTCAAAATGTTAGAATTAGCCAACTAGAAAATGATGTCGCGAACTTTGTCCGTTCGTCCTTACCTCCTGTTAAGGGAATCTTCTACGATGGTCAGATATTCGATGCGTATGCGCAGATTGTTAGCATGATCAAACAAGCTAAGCGGTCTATCGTGTTGATAGATAACTATGTTGATGAAACAACTTTGACGATGTTGAGTAAACGGGGTACTAATGTATCAGCAACCATTTACACCAAACAGACTGCACAGCAGTTCCAACTTGATGTACAACGGCATAACCAGCAATATCCTCCCATTACGATTCACCCCTGTCAGCACAACCACGATAGGTTCCTGATTATCGATGATGTGGTATATCTGTTTGGTGCCAGTCTGAAAGATGCGGGGAAGAAACTCTTTGCCTATATCCAAATGCAGGAAACATCTGCGGCTGACGTATTGAACTGGATCAGATAATAGTAGATAGTATACTGGATATCAATGGGTCAGTGGAGGTAGGAAAGAAGGAGAATCCTATGACAATAATAGTAAGAGGGAATTTTACAATAGAGGAACTAAGCAACGATAGGATGGTATTGAAGGAGAATGACTACAGTATAACTTATAAAGAAAATCGGGAGGGTGAACCAAAGGTATGTTACGAAATACATGGTATTTATACGTTAAAAAAAGTAAGTAATAAAAGGGATTAAATATTGTAAACGGCCGAAAAGTGTTTGTGAAGTAAATTTCTGCCGTTCAACTATACACTCATATTCCTCCGCCATATTAGCGTAATTGCATGATTACCAGAAAAATCGTGGCGGAGGAATATCCATTAAATTCCTCCGCCAACAACCTGTTGATCATAAGTCAATTAGGTGATTTAGCGGAGCAATATTTTATTCACATCCTTCACACCTTAACAACGTCTGCTTACCTGCAAAATCCTACAAGGCTTCTAACGCATCGTTATCAGCCTTATAACTACCACAAATCAGCCTTATAACTACCACTAACTAGGCTTATAACTCCCACAGAGAATATTTGTTCTCACGTATCACATAACGTCAAGATGAATACGTCTTCAAGTAGTTCCTTCTGATGACCGGGCAGGATGATGTGGTGATTGCCGATGGGATTGGTGAGGAAATAGGCGGTTTGGTGCTTGTCGGCAAGGTGGATGACTTGCTGCGTGCGACAGAGGTCGGGCTTCGATTGGTTCTCCACGAGGTAGCCTTCAGCAATAAAATGGCGGGAGAGATCGGCAGATACCTTGAAGATAGTGACGGGACCTTCTTTCATAAAGCCGCGTATGGCAACGCCAATACCCGACTCGAAATGGGTGTCGTATTCGTAACGCTCCACCATATCAAGGGGGATGGTACAGTGAGCGAAAAGCATCTCCCCCGTTTCAGGGTTGATGCGCGAAGGATTGGCTTGGAAACCAGAGATACCAAACAATGAGCGGGTAATCATCATGGTGAGCATAGCGGGCACATCTCCCTCGCAACCAGCCACATAGCCCTCAGCGTTCAACCTTGCCAGCGCCAAGCAGCCCGTATTCTTGACTGATGTGAGAAGGTCGAAGCAGCGCAGCGTGAACCCTTGCAACTGGTATTCAGCGATGATGTCTTTCAGCGCTTCGTAGATACGCTCAGCTCCCATCATGACATCGGTTGTTGCAGGAGTGTTCCTCTTAGCAATGGTATTGAGCAGTTGCTGCATGGGAATGTCGATGAGCGAGATGCCCAGACGGTTCTTCACCACGTCTTTGTCAGCATGACTCGATATGAGCCAGTCGGAGGGCTCGCCGATGATTCCCAGTCTCGTGCTTGCAAGCGTTCTTCTTGCCCCCTCTACCCTTTCGAGCATGTGGATGCGTTGAGCAACGTATGACGTACTGCCATGGATGATCTCACCCTTGATGTTGTGCTGGCGCAGATAAGAAAGAATCTCCATCGAAGCGGCCAACGAGTTACTCTTGTCGGACGTGAGCAGATAGAACGGATGACTGCTCTTCTGCTGCAGCATGGGCAACAGTCGACGGAAGATACCTTCTGTACCTCCTGTGCGGACATAAATCAGACTGAGCGGACTGCTACCATAGTCGGCATAGTCGTTGCCCTTCATTTCATACGCAATGCCCAGTCCACCAAGGAACTCCTTAGTGACAGCATTCACGGCCTGTTCGTCGTGAAGCTCAGAGGTGAGTGTGTAAATGGCTGTTTTCAATACTCAATAATTTTTATTCATAACCTGGGTTCTGCGTCAGTCCTGGATTCTGCATCATGCTGCGAACTTCAGATATGGCAACTAATGTTTCTGTCGAAGTGGTTTCGATTCCCTTTGTTGTTGTTACCTGATTCAAGTATATCTTGGCCTTGTCATCCTTTTACGTCTTCCACCATTCGCTTGATTACTATGCTTTTGTCTTTCAATTTCGGATATAGACGCCAGTAATATATATCGACGATGGCCATATAAGCTCCCCTATCAACGTAATGAAGCAACTTCGTTTCCAGTTCGTAGTTGTCGCCCTTGTTCGTCAAGATGACATCACCAAGCTTGTAGGAACTGTCATTACCCCAAGTCCTGCCTATGATGAGGGTGTATTCATTAAAATCCACATCGGGCAACTCTTTTGTTCCCATATAAGCATGCTGAAACTCCTGATTGCTGTTAATCACAAGGCAACTCTCGTCATCCCACGACACTTGTCCAAAGAAAGTCATGTACACATTCCCAACTCCGTCCCAATAAGGGTCATGCAACTCATCTCGGAAAAACACAGCTAATGGATCTGACGTATCGACCTCTGGTTTTCCCCATCCGTCATAGACAACACCGCCACCGCAACTCTTTATTATAAGTCCCTCCTGGTCGTTGTCACTGTCTTCTGTAGATTGCTCACCTTCTATGACATCAGTTATCTCATCATCGTCACTGCAAGCACTAAACATTCCAAGCGAAAGCAGCACACTCATAAAAAACACCAATTTCTTCATAATTACAAGTTTTTATCGTTAATAATGTGTATTCTGATGATTGACACCATCCCTATTTATATAACACACGAATAGTGAGAATCCTGCACGGGAACGCAACAATTAACATGCTTTAACCTTATGATTATTTCATGCCCGTCCTGCTACTGAAGTTGATACGGACACCTTTGTCGTCAACCATCATGTCCATGCCGCCGTTGTTACCGTTGCTGGCAGTAGGCTTGCGAACGCCATCCAGAATCTCGCGACACATATTCTTAATATCGGTAACACGCTGGGGCGTTTCCAGATTGTCACCGCTGTAATGACCCGGGAAGAGGAAACGGATGTCATGCTTCTTCATATAGTTCTCGATCCTCTCTGCGGTGTACATTTCGGTAGAAAGGTTGGTGAAAACCAGCAGGTTGGTGGAGCCGAAAGCATCGCCACTGAATCCGTAATGCTTGGCCTTGTCGAAGAAAGTTGTGCTTCCGGGAGTATGACCGGGAGTAAAGATCACCTCTATCTCACGACCGCCAAGGTCGATCACCTGACCATCGTTGAGATATCGGATCTGCCCCTTGTAGTTACGCATGTTATTCGGAACAATCGTCATGTCACCGGCATTCAGATAGACTTCAGGGAAAGGTCCTACCCCACCCACATGGTCGCCATGAGCATGAGTAAGCATCATGGTAACAGGCTTGGAAGTAATCTTTGCCACGATCTTGTCCAAATCAGGTATATACACACCTGCATCTATCAGAATAGCACGCTCATTACCCTCAATGAGATAGAGGGATTCGTTATAGAGTCTGTGTCCGTTTCCTATCCAGGTATGCTCGTCGAGCTGGCGGAACACCACTTCATCATCCTGATAAACCACTTTGCCGCGAAGGTCGCGACTGTTGATATCGGTTACCTGCGCCTGAACCATATACGGCATCAGACAAAACAGCATAGCTGCTATAAAACTGTAAGTTTTCATCATATAATGGTAATGTTTATGATTGCCTTCTTTCGGATTCTTTGTGCAAAAATAATAACAAAAAATGAAATGGGAAAGAAAAACACGTATTTCTTTTGCAATCTGCTCACTTATTCGTACCTTTGACTTCGTCGAAGGTACTTTCACTCAAAAATGAAAAGAAAAGTAAACATTCCTTTTGCATTTTGCTCGTTTATTCGTACCTTTGCAACCAATTATAAATAAGGTAAAGAGAATCACTAAATAACACCCAACAGAGATGAAAAGAGACAACGAGATTTTCAAGTTGATTGAGAAAGAGCATCAGCGCCAGTTGAAAGGCATGGAGCTGATTGCCAGTGAGAACTTTGTAAGCGACCAAGTGATGGAGGCTATGGGCTCGTACCTGACCAACAAGTATGCTGAGGGCTATCCTGGCAAGCGCTACTACGGTGGCTGTCAGGTGGTGGATCAGGTGGAGCAGTTGGCCATCGACCGCGTTTGTAAGCTGTTCGGTGCTGAGTATGCCAACGTGCAGCCGCACTCTGGTGCACAGGCTAATGCAGCCGTTCTGCTTGCCGTCTTGAAGCCCGGCGATACCTTCATGGGTATGAACCTCGACCACGGCGGTCACCTCTCTCATGGTTCCCACGTCAACACCTCCGGTATCCTGTATAACCCGATTGGTTATAACCTGAACAAGGAAACGGGTCGTGTGGATTACGACGAGATGGAGCAGTTGGCCCTGGAGCACAAACCCAAGCTGATTATCGGTGGTGGTAGTGCTTACAGTCGTGAGTGGGACTACAAGCGTATGCGTGAGATTGCCGACAAAGTAGGTGCCCTGCTGATGATTGATATGGCACATCCCGCTGGTCTGATTGCTGCTGGTCTGCTTGACAACCCCGTGAAATATGCACACATCGTTACCTCTACCACCCACAAGACACTCCGTGGTCCGCGTGGCGGTATTATCCTGATGGGTAAGGACTTCGACAATCCCTGGGGTTACACTACTCCGAAGGGTGTCGTGAAGAAGATGTCGCAGCTGCTGAACTCTGCCGTCTTCCCCGGACAGCAGGGCGGTCCGCTGGAGCATGTCATCGCAGCCAAGGCTGTTGCCTTCGGTGAGGCACTGCAGCCTGAGTTCAAGGAGTGGGCTAAGCAGGTGCAGAAGAATGCCAAGGTATTGGCAGAGGAACTGGTGAAGCGCGGCTTCCATATCGTGAGCGGCGGTACCGACAACCACTCGATGTTGGTTGACCTGCGTTCAAAGTATCCCGACCTGACTGGTAAGGTGGCTGAGAATGCGTTGGTTGCTGCCGACATCACCGTGAACAAGAACATGGTTCCGTTCGACAGTCGTAGTGCTTTCCAGACAAGCGGTCTGCGTTTAGGTACTCCTGCCATCACTACCCGTGGTGCCAAGGAAGACCTGATGGTACTGATTGCTGAGCTCATCGAGGAAGTGCTGAACGATCCCGAGAACGAAGAGGTAATCGCTAAGGTACGTGCCAAGGTGAACGACACGATGAAGAACTATCCTTTGTTCGCCTATTAATAAAAAATAAGGTATAAGAATCTGTATAAGCCTCCTGAAATAATCAGGAGGCTTTTATATGATAGCACCCATGATAACAGAAATCGGGAACACCTTTCTTGGTGTTCCCGATTCTTATTTGTGAGGTGCGTAGCAGAGTCGAACTGCTCTATATGGTTTTGCAGACCACCACATAACCGCTTTGTTAACGCACCTTATTTGCTAAAGCGAGTGCAAAGGTACGCTATTTATTTGTATCTTGCAAATTTTTAGGGCACTTTTTTGTTTTCCCTCGTCGTTTCATCTCCTTCATCGAACACCCTTCACAACAGCAACAGGAATTGTCTGTATGATGGAAGATATGATAAACTCGCCAAGCCATGTATGCCACAGCCAGCCCCAATATGACACCTAATATAATATATTGAACATTCATCGCACTAATTTCACTTTACATTAACTACGTTGACTTTTGTCACGACTCGGCCAATCAAGCAAGCTTGTTGGCTCTCGCTGTTCCAAAAGTTCCTCACTCACACTCCTCAAATATTTTGGCTCGTTCCACTGGATTGGCATAAATTCCCAAGAAGAGATCCTTCAGCACATCAGGTTCATTGATTTCAAATTCGTTAAGTTTCTCCATATACTGCAGGAAAGCATCTTTTTCCTCCTGTGTGTAATAGCTGGAGAAGGTGCGCTGCCCATAGCGCAGGTCATGGGCGATATAGTTATTCGGGGTGAGCTGATAGGCACCGACGATACGTTCATCGAGCAGATTTGCCACCCGCTTGTGATACTCGTTGTTAGTACAGCTATTGAACTGCTGAAGGTCGTTGCGGGTTATCGGTTCACAGAACGTAATGTTCACCCTACCCTTCTGTTGAACAATCCCCGTAAGGATGCTGTTCAGATCCTCGCCCGGCTTCTTGATATACTTGGCATTTCTCGATTCGTACAACTCCAGCGCCTTGAGGATATCGCACGACTCCCATTCGTAAGACACCGAAACGGGTACGATGTGAAGCTCGTCCAAAGCCCCGATCTTATCATCCTGACAGCTCAGACAGAACATCTTGATAATGCCCTGATCGGTAGCATCTATACCATTCTTTGTTCTACCGTTACGCTGAGCAATCCACACCGATTCATGCTGCTCAGTAATCACATGACGGATATACTCAGAGAGGTGCAGAGAACTCATGTAGAAATCTTTCATATTACCGCCCCGTTCTACTCGGAACATCTTGTTCGACTTACCGATATCAATCACCAAAGGCGATGACATCAGGTTCGCTCCAAAGGTGATTTGTGTGGTTTCATGACCGTTCTTGTACAGGATATACTGCATCAGACATGAGTCGAGCACAATATCACGGTGATTCGACACGAAGAGATAGTTCTTATTACGGTCGAGATGCTCAATGCCATGATAGGTGAACGCGGTGGTGCTCCGAGCTATCACCTGTTCGTTTACGCTCTTCATCACCTCCAGCTGGAAGTCGCGAATGGTGCGGAACCCCAGCATCATCTCCTTCACCTCCTTCAGCGGACGGTCGGGATAGACATACGAAGAGAGCAGTGCCATGAAATTACTGTTCACGATACGGTTCATGGCCGCAGGAATCTCCTCGTCGTAATACGGACGGATATCGTCGAACTTGGATTGTTGCATCTTTTATGGTGTATTAAGAATGATTACGCAGATCGATGAATTTGACGGGTTTCCTACTCTTGGCGGGGAAATTGATACCAGCAATCTCCTTCACTGGCAGGATTTCCACTCGGGGAGCCACACGTATTCGAGCACGGAAACGGTCTTTAAGATCTTTGATCACGTTATTGACGGGCATCTGTTCATACGATTGTTTCAATCCCACCTTCACCACAACATCATCTGTTCCGCTTTCAGTGTCCTGGACGTAGATAACATAGTTCTCGATATAATCGGTATTGTCGAGCACATCGTTGATGGCCGGCGGATAGAGGGTGGTACCCTTCAGTTTGATCATATTGTGCTTCCGTCCTATCAATGGCGTCAGTCGGTAGCTGTTGCGACCGCACTTGCACGGCTCCACCACCTTGGCACACATATCCCCAGTGCGGAAACGGAGCAGCGGCATGGCCTCTACACCCAGTGTGGTAACCACCACCTCGCCCGTCTCGCCATCGGCTACAGGCAGGTCATCCTCACCGATAATCTCCACGATGATCAGTTCAGGATGAACATGTCCGCCCATACCATAAGGACACTCCGAGAAGGTAGCCCCCATCTCCGTACTGCTATACGTAGCAAACAACTGCACCTCGGGCCATTTCTCATGAATCTTCCTGCCCAAGAGATTCAGGTTGAACTGCTGGTCACGCAGACCTTCACCAATGCCGATGATGCGTTTGACCGACGAGTTCCTGTAGTCGATTCCATGTTCCTCGGCATATTGGATGAGTCGGAGGATGAACGACGGTACGCAGAGAATTGTATCGGGCTTGATGCGACGGATGGTATCCCACTGCAGTTCAGGGATGCCGTTCCCCACACGGATGATGCTCGCCCCCAGTTCACGGATTCCCAGGAAATACGCCAGTCCTGCCATGAACCGTTTATCGAGGGTCGTCATCAACTGCAGGATACTCCCCGGTTTCAGTCCTGCGCACTCAAACGATTTCTTCTCGTTCAAGGCCAGTCGTTGAAGATCGTTTTCCGTACATCCGAACGTCACGGGATCACCCAAGGTCCCGCTGGTAGTGATATAGTCAACAATCTTTTCTTTGGGACAGCAGAGGAAGTCCTCATTGAAGAGCTGTAAGTCCTTTTTCTCCGTAAACGGGATCTTTACTAAGTCCTCTATATGTCTGATCTTCTGAATATTGATCTCACACTTCTCGAACATCCGTCTGTAGTAGCGCGAATGCTCCTGCAGATAAAGCAGTGTTTCCTGCAGTTTTCTTTCCTGAAAAGCCTTGATCTCCTCTGGAGATTGGTATTCTATATCTATCTTATCCATTTCAAAAAAATATCTAACCAATTGTGCTTGTCAATGCCGAAGCCATGTCCTCCCTTCTCGTATTGAAGATAGAGATGCCTTTTCCCTTCGGCAGTCAAGGCTTTGTCCATCAATACCGAATGGTGGTAATCCACCACAGGATCGTCCTTGCAGTTCAGCAGGAACACTGGCGCCTTGACATCCTTGGCACGTCTTTCTAAAGATAACGAGTCTTGCAACGTTTTATTGTATTTGCGGTACTCCCCCAATAAGCCTCTACGACTACGTTTATGCACATACGGTTTCCGCATGGTCACCACCGGATAGATGGCCGCTACGAAGTCGGGCCTGTCCTCGATGGCACTGAGTAGCGCGAGATGTCCCCCTGCCGAATAGCCAATCACACCGACCACACGGTGCGACTTCCGTGCCTCCCTGATGGCTTCCTTGATGTCTTCTAACGCATCAGGGTACTGATGTCCACGGTAGAACAACCTACTGTGCATGACATGTGCAAAGATGCCCGACACGCGGTAGTGCAGCAGATAAGCATCGTAGCCCCGTTCCTGCAGAGCCTGGACGGTGGGTGTGCCCTCATTCTTGATGTCAAGCCAGCAGTAGCTACCACCGGGACAGACGATAAAGACCGTATCGGAGGCAACGCGGGGATAGACATGTGTGACCGCCGAAGCCGTCAATGCAGCCATCCATAAGAGCAGTAGCACAACCTTTCTCATCCTGCACTGTTTATTCTCTCCACCAGTACCTTCTCGCCCATGATGGCCTCAGCGGTGTTGATGGCCGTGAGGGGCACGCCGCAGATACCGTGCAGGTTAATGTTCTGACCCGTCAGGAACAGGTTCCTGACCTTCGTATAAAGAGGAATCTGCGAAAGCATGATGTTCCTGCAGTCCTTCCTCATCCCATAGAGCGCCCCCTGCGGCTGGTGGTAGTAGTCGCGGATGGTCAGTGGACTTGATGCTTCGATGTACTGAACAGTGTTCCTGAAGCCAGGATACAACAGTTCCATTTTGTCGAGCACCTTCTCCACATGCTGTTGCTTCCATATATTGTATTCTTCCCCTCGATGTCCCACATGGGTATTCTCCCAGCGCTCCACCACCGAGAAGGGCATCAGACAGTTGATGATCATCTTTGAGGCATAGGTCTGGGGCGCATCTACCGCATCGGCAGGCGTCATATACATAAACCCCTTCGGCCAGTCGTGAGCATCATACTCACCATGTTCCCATACCTCCCCGTAGTCATCCTGTTCATAACAGGTATGGTTGATATAGGGGAAAGCTTTCTCTTTGAACTGGATATATAAGGTAAAGGCCGAATAGGTGTTGGGAATCTCGTTGACACGCGTGGTGTACGACTTCGGGAAAGCACCGGTGGTACACAGCGGAAGGAGGGCTGCGGGATGAATGGCCGAGACAACTTGTGTAAAATCTTTGATGACAGTCCCGTTGTTTGACAGTTCGATGGCCGTTGCCTGATGGTCATCCACGACTATACGTACAACTTCCGCATCGGTTATCACCTCTCCTCCATGTTCGCGAATGACTGTTGCCAAGGCATCTGCCAACTGCTGACTGCCCCCTACAAATCTGCTGGGACCCGTGATATACAACACATTGATCAGGGCATGGATGTAGGCAGGTGTATGACCCTTAACGCCACCGTACATCGGATTCATATATGCCAGGATATCCCTTAACCGCTCATCCTGGATATAATGGGCTATCAGTTCATCAGCCGACCACAGGAAACGTTCCGAATGGGAGAAGAGTGCATCACTCCCTCGTCGCATCCAGAACAGGTCAACCTCTTCCGCCAACTCGAACAACGCATCGACATAGTCGTGTATATGCTCCGCCTCATGGGGGAACTCCTTACTGAAATACGTCACAAAGGCTTCCCTACCCTCAGGAATACAGTAGGTCTTGTGATGTTTGAGATAGGTGATGCTGTCCATGCAACCGGCATCCGTAGATCGCAGAACGATGGTCTTGTCGTTCCGCAAGGGCATCTCTCCCTGATCATCGGTTATGATGTCTATGCCCAAATACCGACAGATCTTCCAAATGCTTCCCCCTTCACGCAATCCGCCGAGGATATGCATCCCCGTTTCGAAGCGCATGCCATGACGGAGGAAGGTCTGCAGACCGCCCCCCAAGGTGTGGTTCTTCTCCAGTACCGTCACCTCATATCCTTCTTTCGACAGCAGGGCACCTGTGAACAAGCCACCCAAGCCACCTCCTATGATTGCTACTCGTTGCATGCTTTGATCTGTTTGAAGATGGTTTCCGATCCGATGATCTCACTACAGGTGACGATGGTGCCCACCATCACCCCTAACACGCCGTGTGAATTGACGTTCTGACCCGTCAGCAACAGATTGGGAATCTTCGTGCGATGATGTACACGTGCTGCTGGGCCCATGGTGATATCCTTGGCAATGCCGTACATCGAACCTTGTTCTGTCCCTGTATAATCACGGTAAGTAAGGGGTGTACTGGTATAGATATGAGCGATTTTTTCACGTAAACCCGGGAAGTCGCGCTCCACAGCTTCGAGCAGGCGTTCTGCCTTCAGCTGTTTGAACTGCTCGTACTCCTCGCCGCGATGTCCCACTGTTGTTCCTTCCCAGCGCTCCACCTCATTGTAATGCATATACGACAGGATGACACCCGACTCAGCAAAGCGGGGGTTCTCCTCATGACAGAAGTGCATATACAGATAACCCTTCGGCCATGACAGCTCGTCGTATTTCTCGCAGTTCCAGGGCGATGACTGTGAATAGCCGTAGAAATTGTAGTTCATGTATGGCACGGTATCGGGTTTGAAATGCAGATAGACAGAGAAGCCGCCGATAGTGTTACGCAGGGAGGTGATGCGATGACGGTAGGCTGGTCGCAGCAAGGGCGACGATACCATCTCCAAAGTGCGTGCCGGATGGGTATCGGAGATTACAATATCAGCAGGATAATAGTCATCTGTCGCTGTTTTCACTCCCACCGCCTTACTCTCGTCACAGACAATCTCTGTAACACGCTGTCGGGTAAGTACCCTTCCCCCTTCCTTTTCCAGAGAAGCCACCAAAGCCTTAGCCATGGAATCGCTTCCGCCGATGATGCGGAAAGCACTTTGGTTGTAGAAGTCCATGATAAAGGCATGGGTGGAAAAAGGTGTCTTATCCTTTTCTGCAGCATAGAGCGGAAGGTTCCCCACCAGCACCTGTCGCAGCAGAGGATCGCCGATCACCTCGTCAAGCACCTCATTGATACTCCTTAACTGATACTCGGTATTCAGCGCACTGTCGTTCTCCGTATGTCGCAGACTATGGAGGGAGGAGGCATTTGCCACCTGTTCCACCAGACTGAAATAACGATGCAGGTTCTCACGTTCCTTGGGGAACGACTTTGCCATCTCTTCGATGAACGCCTCCTTGCCGTTGGCAAAGCGGAACTGCTCACCCTGAAGGGATACCACATCATAGCCTGCGGGGTCTAACCTACTCAACCCTACATACTCAGATGTTCCCAAGTAATGAGCAAAGCGGTCTAAGGTCTGACCCTTATCGGCACTGCCAATGAAGTGCATACCCGTCTCGAAGCGGACGCCACGACGGGTGAAGCACTGCAGACAGCCGCCTACCTGCGTGGCCTGCTCAAGGATAGTTACCTCGTAACCGTTCTTGGCCAGGATCACACCGCACGTCAATCCGCCCAGTCCGCTACCTATGATGACAACCTTCTTCATGTTTGCATTTGATATTTCTCTATGTATTTCTGATACGGACGCCAGTAATCGGCCGTCTCTATCTGCTCGCACATCGCGGCATAATGCTCCTTGTAATAAGCCCTCATCTGCTTGGTACGCGTCAGCAAGTCATTGCTGAAACGCTGATCATCCAGTTTGATGCGCTCATGAACCTCCACATCTATCCTACCCTGTCGTAGCATGAAGTCCTTCTTGGGCAGTACATGTCCTGCACCATGCAGGACGATGGGCAGGATATCCGCTTGCAGCTGCTCGGCCAGGTAGAACGCTCCCTTGTGGAAACGCTGGATGGAACAGTCAACCGACCGCGTACCTTCTGGAAATACCGCAATGGAATAACCCCGTTCGTATAACGATTTCAACTGATCAATATGATTCTCTATGCCATCGCTCACCGGATAGAACTCCGCCTGATGGATAACCATTCCATAGAACGGGTTATGCCACACCCAATCGTTCGTAAGGAAAACTATCCGCGGCGTGAGCATCATCAAGCACATCAGGTCGAGGTGCGACTGATGGTTACAGATGATCACGGCAGGTTTCTCGAAAGTCTCGCCCACCCGATTCTCCATGTGGAACTTCACCCCAGGCACACGATGGATGACAAAGTCGGACACCTTCTGCAGAAGTCGGTGATACCGCAGCTTCTTCTCTTCTGTATTCTTACCGATATGGAAATATAGCCACGTGAACGGAAGCATGAACAGATACATCATCAACAGGAAGAAGACGATAGAGAACAAGGAACGGAGGAAGCGTCCCAAGGTGATGGGTAATGGAGATGAGACATGAGAGGTGACAGATGAGGAATCTCCCGTCCGTACGCCACGTGTCAGCCACCTGAATACTAAAGGTGGAAGATAGTAAGCCATCAGTACGACAGTAAACATACCGATGATAGTAACAGCAGCCAACGAACGTAAAGCGGGATGTTTGGCGAAGATCAGCGTACCGATACCGATGAACATGAGGATGGCCGACAGCGCCACGCTCCGCTTGTAGGAGGCCAGTCGTTTCTTCCCCGTTGTATATTCATATAATAATCCTTCGGTAATGAATATGGTATAGTCGTCACCTTGTCCGAAGATAAAGGTAGCGAGGATGACATTCACGATATTGAACTGAATACCCAACAGGTGCATCAATCCTAAGATCCACACCCAGCTCACCGCTAAAGGCAGGAACGACATCAGCGAGAGTTCGATGCTGCCGAAGGAGAGCCAAAGGAAGAAGAACACCACGAAACCGCATACGAAGCCGATGTAGTTAAAGCTGTCAGACAGCACCTTCACCAGTTGGTTTCCCACATCCTGGGCACTGAAGGCATAAGAAGAGGGTGTGGAATTGTTAACCACCTTCTTCACCATTTCCTCATCGGTGGTCTGCACGTAGTTGACAACTCTTACCGTACCCTTCTCCTTATCATTCAGGATATAGGTGTCTTCCAAAAGGGTGACGATGGGTTCGAAGAAGGTTAACGACTGTGGTTCGAAATGCATTGAGAGCATCTTAAAGAAGGGGTCAAAGGCCTGGGCGTTGAAGCCCTGGGCGGCACATTGGCGTTTCAGTTCAGCGGTCACCCTTGTTGCATGCGACTCCCAGAACTGCTCCCACCGATGGAGTTGTTCTGTCTGAACCTCCTGTGTGGGAAGGAACTGTCCTACCCCACTCACCTTCCCGATGCCTCCTTCCTGTTCAAGGACACGCATCTTGGGCATCACTGCCGTTTCATTCTCACGCAAAGCCTCGTCGAGTGTCTTCCCTTCTGCCACCGCATAGACAGGTGCTTCATTCGAGGCAGCAGCAAGCAGTTGCATGTCCTTCTGCTGCTGGGCAGTCATGTAATTGATGTTCCGCAGGTCGGAATCAAAGGATGTCTTTGTACTAAAGTACCCGAGAACTACCGTTAAAAGCAGGATACACACGTTGCGTACTGGAGTACGGAGCCTTGTGTACTGCAGTACAGTGCGTTCTGTACTGGAGTACGGTGCGTTCTGTACTGGAGTACGAAGGCTTGAAACTGACGGGCGTACAGGTTTTCCCTGTCCTACAAATACGGGTAAGAACACCAAGACAAACAAGATGGTACCGATCAGCATCAGGGAACCGAATAATCCTAAGTCGCGCATGGCTGCGGCATCAAGCCACACCAGACACAGAAAGGCGCTCACTGTGGTGATATTACCAATCAGCAACGGCGGTACCATGTCGCGTAATGTCTGACGTGTATCCCCCACTTCTCTGAGATGATCCAGGAAATGCAGCGGGTAGTTCACCGCTATACCGATGATGACCGATCCGATGCCCAGTACGATGATGGAGACGCTGTCGCGGAAAAGAGTCATGGCTGCCAACGCAAAGAGCCAGCCGAATATCAGTGAACACCCTAACCACCACAGGTAGGATAACCGACGGTAATGAACAATCAGTAAAAGAAGTATCAGTACCACGGCCAATGACACTGCTAACATACTGTCTTTCTTGATCTGCCGGGCATTACCGGCAGCCACCAATGGGGCTCCGATAGCCGAGATCTGCAAGGAAGGATAGGCATGTTCCGTCTGCTGCATCACACTATCGAGCATGACTTGCAAAGCTGCATTCCGAGCCGACTCGCTCATACCGTATGGAGAAGAAAGGAAAGCAATAGCACTACGACCGTCGTGGGTGAAGACCGTTCCGTTGACAACCTCAAACGAACTGGTCATGCGGAAGTCCTGCATCCTACCCAATACAGTCGTGAACAGATGGAGCGGATCGTAGCGCAGACTCTCCATCCTGCTTCCCGCCGTGGGCAGGTTCAACAGTTTCTTGTTCTCGATCATCTGCTCCGCAATATAGTCGGGTCGCTGTAACAGCGAATCTATCCTACGATAGTCGTCTTCCTGCAGGAAATACGGAGCATTCTCTCCGATGAAATCCATCACCTCCATCATCTGCGACTCATCCACATGTACTTGCAAGTCCTTGATAACACCCGTACTATCAACCTCTTGGAGCGTTTCCTCAAAGAAGTTCATCGCCTGTTCTATCGAGTCGGATGGTGTCACGTTCAGTGTATCTTTTGAGGCAAAGACCACCACAATCTTGTCTTGCTTCGTCATCGACTGATACACCTCGGTGTAGCGCTCGTTCTGTTCATCATGCGGAAGGAACTTCGAGATATCCTCTTCATAATGGATGCCACTGGAGAGCAGCACGCACCCCATCAGGAAGACGAGGAGGAAGACGGCCACCAGCCAACGCTTCCCCGACAGGTAATTGTATATCGTCTCAAAGAGTCTTACCATGATGCACGAGTTGATGGATGATGCGTCTGGGCCAGCCATAGACGACTGCCAGGAAACAAAGAACTGTATTCAGAATACTGATGCGAAGGAAGTCGGCAAAGGGTCGGAAATGACTCACTCGCTCTTCCTTCGGTGGGTAATAGACATGTACGGGCACCTCATGAATGGGTATGTTCGCCCAAGCGGAGAACACCAGCAATTCCAACTCAGCCTCGTAGCGTGAGGTAATAAACCGCTTGCCTGTCAGACGACGGAGCGGATAGAGCCGGTAGCCCGTCTGTGTGTCAGACAAGGCAATACCTGTCTGGACCTTGAACCAGAAATTGGAGAACTTATTGGCGAAGGTGCTGCCTGACGACATATTCTCCTGATGAAGGTTCCGGGCTCCGATGATGAGCGAATCAGGATGTTTCTGAAGAGCCTCTAAGAAAACAGGGATATCCTCAGGCAGGTGCTGTCCGTCGGCATCAATGGTAATGGCGTAATCATAGTCCATGGCCAAGGCCTTCTCGAAGCCGGCAAGCAGCGCATGTCCCTTTCCGCGGTTCTGAGAGTAGTCAACACGCACGATATCCAAACCAGCCTCATCCAGTCGTTCCCGAGTATCATCAGTACATCCGTCAATGACAACGATGAGATCATCAGTCAGCTGCAGGATGCCCTTCACGACATCCACCACCGTCCCTGCGTTATTGTAGGTCGGCACCATCACGCAGACACGCTGCTGCTTCATAATCTCCTTCGTCTTGTTCATCTATAGATGATGGAAAATTTCGTAAACACCGTCTCGTCATAAAAGACCGTTCCCCGAACCTTATACTGATTGTCTGTATGGACGATGGCGCTGAAGGCGATATCTACCTCTGGTGTCTCTATCGGAGAAAGGGGCTGCACGAACTTCAGGTTCGTAATCTGCACCAGTTCCATGTCACGGTCGTGCATCTTCTCCAGAATCTCCGTAATCATCTGGATGATACACACGCCTGGGGTGATCGGACTGCCAGGGAAATGGGCCTGGTAGATGACATGTTCGGGATGCAGTTGGATCCTGACTGTATCACCCTCGCTGACGATGGAAAACATCTTATTGATCAGTCTCATCTTTTATCTCTGTAAAGGTGTATTTAATCTTATATCTCTTGTTGTACATCACGGTGGTGTTACCGTCGGTATGTAGTTCGCGACGACGGTCGCTGTACTGTCCTGCTCTATTGAACAGGAACTGCAGGTCTTTCCGCAGCACCCTTTTGATGTACCATTTATTCAGGAAGTCAACCACATGCAGAAGACGCACCTTCATGCGGTCGGCACTGACGGTGAAGTCGAGGGCATGGATACCGAACTCATTGACGATAGCTCCCTTGGAACCGTCTTCACCGGTCTTGATGATGCAGATGCCCGACACATTGGCCTTGGCAGTTTCAATGACCACGTTATACTGCTTCCTGCCTTGTAAGTCGAAGGCATGGAGTTGCATGACCGTCACCAGACTAACGAATAGCAAAAGTACTCTCTTCAATCTTCCCATTGGTCTTGACATGCATGAGTTGGATCACCGTATTGTCACCGTTCTTCTCGATCATCTCCACTTTAGACACCATCTGCTTCTGACTGTCGAAATGCAGTCGGATGGTCTTGAACAGCGCCTTCATCTCCTTCCCCATGGGGGTGAGCGAGGCAATCCATTCATTCCCTTGCGTCATCATCACCACGGAGAAGTCGTTGTCGTTACTCAGACTCTTCCCCGTCACGCTGTTCATCATCACGCGGGCAATGCCTTGGAACAGTCTGCTCGACCGGATGTCAATCGTGTTACTGTTTTTGGAGGTCTTGATATGCACGCGGTTATTGTTGATGATGAAGACATAGCTGTAGGGGGAGGTGTATTCCCAGCGCAGCTTGCCAGCATGATCGTAGCTCATCACGCCCTTCGACACCATCTTGTCGTTCAGGAACGATAAGGTTTTCGTTTGCTGGAAATCACATTGTATGGTACGGATTTTGGCTGCAGCGGCATTGATCTTGGCAATCATCGTCTTTGCCTGGGCAGCAGAAACCTTTGTCTGGGCATGTAATGACAAGCAGGAAAACATACCTGCCGCCATCAGTCCTATGATCAGTCTTATTCTCAATCTCTTCATATTCATTCTATTATTTAGCAATGAGTACACATCCGCTCATGATCAGAAACACGCCAACCCATCTGACCAGCGGGATCTGCTCATGGAAGAACCACATAGCGGCAATCATACCGAACACATAACTCAGGGAGATCATGGGGTATGCCATGCTGAAAGGGAAGTTCTTCACGATATACATCCAAAGCACCGTTGCCGCCGCATAGCAGATACCACACCCCAGGAACCACCAATTGGTGAGGTTCCGAACGAAGAAATCGGACGTCCATGAGAACGTTCCCATCTTGTTAAGTGCGAACTTCAGCAGTACCTGTCCGCCACATAACAGGATACTCTGGATGATGGATAGGATAATCAGTCGCATATTACCTTCTTTAAATGAATCCGTGTTACCTGTTGTTCACCCTTATGACTAACCACCTGCAACTCCTCCACCGGTTGTCCGTTGGGAGTTTTACCCTTTGCTAAGCAGGTAGCTGCAGCATAGACGCCGAAGGCAGAGGAGAGATAACCGCCACCGAAGCAGTCATGCCAGGAGAAATCATCTGCATCCTGTAGTCCGTCGTTGTCCATAGATATATCTACCATCTCACACCATGCTCCTTCGGGATCGGTTGTCAACACCATCGAGACTGAGCCTTCGCCCGTAACCCACTGTCCTGGCTGTCCGAAGATACCTGCCTGCTGCATGATGGAACAGAAAGCTGGCGTCAGTTCATCATTCGCACACACCAAGGCATTACTGATCTCTCCATTCTTCAGCTGCATGAACGCATCCAGCAGGGCACTGTCAAATGAGTGCTTACCGTGAGAGTAGGTGGTGTTATAACCATGACATCTCAGTTGGATGCCCAACATCGAACTGATGGTGTTATGCGTTGACTGCATGAAATAGGTTGGCTTTAGTAACGACTCACCCTCGCGGCACATCTGTTCCAAGAAACGTTCCGTATTCTCCCAGCAGCCCATACCCGTACCCATCATGATGGCATCAAGGTGATCCTGTTGCGCCTCGTTCAAGGCAACTTGTGCTGTAACAAGCGCCCGTTTCAGAACCTTTCCCATCCTCCTACTCTGCAAGGGGTTCATGTAGGTGCGGAAATCGGGATCAATGGCCGTGGCAAACGGAGTATCGTAAGAGAGCGGATGCTCCATCCAGTTGTCGCAAAGCGGCTGTTGGATGGATATCTGGGCGGCAGAGTGGATATATATATTCGAGGAAGGACGAAGGAGGAAGGAGGAAGGAGATATGTCCTGTGTAAATGAATCCTGTGAAGAACCCTTTGAATCCTGTATCTCAGAAGTAATCTCCTTCCTCCTTCCTCCTTCCTCCTTCCTCGATAAAACGAACGAAGTATCATTTCCCCCAAACCCAAAGGAGTTGCACATCACATGATGCAAAGAAAGCGGTGTGGATGATGGAGTGCCTGTGAAGGGGATGATGCCATCTTCCATCGGCTGTTGCCAGTTCAGGTTCACTGGTACGAACTGGTGCTGAAGGGCCAGCAGACAGATGGTGGCTTCTATCGAACCAGAGGCACTGGTGGTATGACCCGTAAACGCCTTCGTAGATGATACGGCTGGTAGGGTTGCACCGAACACCCGTTTCAGAGCATTGCTCTCACTGGCATCATTGTTGGGCGTTCCCGTACCGTGCGCATTCACATACTGGATGTCGCTCGACTCCAATCCGGCCATCTTCAAGGCTTTTTGCATCGCCAGAAAAGCGCCGTCTCCCTGTTCGGATGAAGCGGTCTGGTGGAATGCGTCGCACGCATTACCATAACCTGAGAGGATTGCCTGACAAGTAACACCTCTCCTTCTGGCGGAATCGTCCGATTCCAATACCAGGAAGGATGCTCCCTCCCCGAGGTTCAGTCCTTTGCGTGTCGCATCAAAGGGTCTGCATGGTGACTCATCAAGAATCATCAGTGTGCGGAACCCGTTGAGATGGTACTTAGTGAGACATTCGCTGCCACCCACCACGACGATATCATATCGTCCGCTACGGATCAGGTTCGCACCTGTAACAATAGCATTCGCCGCCGAGGAACAGGCCGTAGAAACTGTGGTCGTCATGTCGAAGCAACCAAAGTAATCGGCCATCATCTCCGTGGAGGCACCGCAATCGTGCGTTCCCACATACTCCAGATGCCGACCGTGGTCGAAGATATCCTGGAAATACTGTTCGGTTCTGTCCATGCCACCTACCGTTGTACCCGAGACCAAAGCGATCTTCTGTCCAGGGGCGCCTTCAACAAGCTGCGCTTCCTGCAGGGCCTCCTTTAGGGCGATGATACCCATCAGTGCCGTACGGGTGGTAGGTTCCTTCTGAATACCCAACAAGGTCTTCATCTCCTCATTGCTCATCCTCACCTCTCCGACAGGCAGTTCTTGGTGTTCCGTCTGTAGGTAGTGAACAGGAGCAATGCCAGAGCGGAGGCACTGTAATGACTCCAGTGTCTCAGTCTTGTTCTTGCCGATGGCAGAGATGATGCCCGCTCCAGTAATCCAGATCTCCATGTAACCTACTTTGTTCTGTTCTTTACGATATAGTCGGCCATGGTATCAACAGAACGGAAGATCTCCTTACCGAGCGAGGGATCCTTGATCTTGATACCATAGTTCTTCTCCATCAGTACGATTAATTCCAGTGCATCAATGGAATCGAGTCCGAGTCCTTCTCCAAAGAGCGGCGCTGAGTCCTCGATATCCTCCGGTTGCATATCTTCCAAGTTCAGTACTTCAATAATCTGTTCTTTCAGTTCTTTCTTCAATGATTCCATGATAAATATAATGTTTATAATGACTCCACGACTTCCAGTCGTGCGAGAAAATGGTCTTTGTCTTCACAATCGAGCCACCCGCAGATCACGCTCTTGGCTCTGCCCTGCAAGATGACTTCCTCGGCCATCGAACGGATTAGTGCAGGATTGTCTTCGTCAAGGACATAGAATGAGGTCTCCCCATAATAATGGTTCCTGATGGCAATCTCTCCCGTGACGATATTCGGCAGGGTATAGACGAATAGCGACGGACTGGGAAAGAAATTCTCCATGTCGTTGATCGTCTTCTGGTAGTTCCTATCGTTACACAACGAACCCGTGCGATTGAAGAGGACGATGGCACGGTCGGCTGTACCCTCATGACGGTCGCCACAGTCTTGCAGGAGCAGTTCAGAAGCTACGAAACCCAACTTGCACAGTTCATCCATCTTGAAGAACTTCGGATAGTCGTTGATCTTCTCACGATACAGTTCTGTGAGCAACGCACCACCCTGCTTCGTCGTTGAAAGTTTTTGCCCGTTCAATATCGCCTCGTCGGGTGTGATCACTATCTGTGATGAGATACCGACATGGACATCTTTCCAGGGATGACTCATACCAGCTGACCTTGTGAACAGCATGGCTGCATTACATCCACCGAAGCCGGAGAGCAGTTTGATGAAACTGTTCTTATCAGTAGAACGGTGCTCCGAAGATACCTTCACATTCTTGCTTACACCCAAAGAATCGAATCCTTTGGTGCCGAGTATCGTATGGTCTTCCACCGCCCGCATCGAGAGAATGACCTCCATCACGCCTGCGGCGCCCATCGTATGACCGTAATAGCCTTTCAGTGAGTTCACGGGTTTGTCAATCAGACCTGCCCTTTCTATGGCAATGCTCTCCATCTCATCATTATACAGCGTTGCTGTACCATGAACATTCACAAAGGCGATATCATCCACATCTGCATCTTCCAAGACCGTCTTCAAGGCACGGTAGCTACCTTCTCCTGTACGCGAAGGACCAGAGATATGGTTCGCATCATTACAAATTGCACCAGTTCCTGCTACCCACTGTCCTGACTGGACTTTCTCCACCCTTTGATAGACGATGGCGGCAGCAGCCTCTCCGAGGTTCAAACCCAGACGATTGGCATCGAAAGGTTTGCAGGGTTCAGGTGACAAGGCCTTGAACGACTGGAAACCTGAGATGATGAAGCGCGACTGCACATCTGCTCCCACCACCACGGCATAGTCGTATCGTCCGCTTTCCAGTGCCCGCACGGCAGCTATCTGCGCACAGAGTCCTGAGATACAGGCATTGGAAACGACAATCGGTCGGTTGGTATTCCCGAAATGTGCCGCAATCTTCCGCGCCGTCTCACCAGGATACGGACTGCTATCGGCAGGTGTTCCATCCCTTCCTTCCAGCAGATCCACGTTTCCTTTGGTTGTCGATAGAATGAAGATCACCCGAGGAGAAGAGATGTCGAAATCAATCTGCGGAAGAATATTGTTGATGGCTTCAATCACCAATGTCTCGAAACGTGTCAGCACATCGTTTCCTTTCCACCGCTCCCCTTCCATGAGCGAAGCCACGAAAGGTTCCGGAAGATCCGACCAACGGTATTCCCGCAAGGCAGAACAACCGGCTTTCACCGCCTGGTAGTTCTCTTCGGTCGAACAACCCAGGGGGGAGATGATGGTATCAGCAACTTTGACGATCATAGCACGTTCCATTTTCGTTTCCACTCCTCGTAGAAAGCAGGATTATTCCAAACCAACTGGTAATCACGATCCATGAACACCTGTATGCTCCTTCCTGTGGCTACCAGTGATTCATCCTCTGTATCATAAATCTCGTAATCAAAGATAATCTTTGCTGCCTCAGTAGGACGGTAGATGATATCTATCCTTGGGTGCATACCATATAGCAAAGGTTTCTTGTACTGAAACGACAAATCCACCAGCGGAGCATAATAACCACTGTCGAAGATACGCATATAACCGAGGTCGTACTTCTTACCAAATGCCTCACGGGCATCTTCGAAGTATAACGGGTATGCTCCATGCCATACGATATTCATGGAATCCACCTCACTGAAGCGGATCTCAAACTCCTTGGATGTCTTCAGTTCTCTCATCCTTCTCCTTCGTTGATTGAAGTGACTAACTGAGGTTCTAATACCTCCTGTTCGCTGAGCGCGATCTTCATCTCTGCCGTAACGATGGTCTCTTCGTCCACCTTAATCTCTGCATTAACCAGTGTGAGCTTCATAATCTCCTCCACAACAGTAATGGTTGTCGTGAGCGTTTCGCCCAGCTGGGGGACACGCTTCACCACGAGGTTCCTCACTGAACCGATGAACCCCAGCTGCACCTTTTTCTTGTAGATATACTGGTTGATGTATCCCATCCGTGCCGCACAGGTCTGCGCGATGTTCTCGACCAATGCACAGGCATTCAGATGACCGTCCTCATAGAAGAGGTGATCCTCGCGCACCGTAAACAACGTGGTTGTCCGCTCCTCATCGAAATGAACGAGCCGGTCGATCAGCACAAACGGTTCCTGCTGCGGCAACAGCGTATGTATGTCAATATCCTCAAATCTCATCGTTATTCCAGAACTCATAATAATTGAACCACTGTGTAGGGTACTTCCGTACGATCTCCCCTACCTCATCCGCGAACAGCTGGGCAAGATGTGCCGCCTTCTCCTGGCGCGAGCCTTTCTGCTGCACAACAGTTGTATCGAGGGGGCGGATATACACATGGTAGCGGTAGGTCGATTCCTTCATGACGAAGATCGCCAATACGGTGGTCTCATGACTCACTGCGAAAGCGTAGGGTCCCAATGGGAATTTCGCCTGCTTTCCTAACAGCTCGCACATCACGGATCGCGGTGAACCGAAGATACGATCGCCGGGGATGCTCAGGATTTCGCCATCGCTCAGTGCGTTGTTCATCAGGAACAGGTGCGACATGTCCTCCTTCACGGGAATCATACGGATATTATTCTCCGACAGCAGTCGGTTACGGTTCTCCATCACCGTAGCGGCCTCACCCGAGAAGACCAGTGCATTGTAGCGTTTCTCCTTCGCCTTGAAAGCATAGCCCGCAATCTCGTAGTTGCCCACATGACAGCTCAGGATAACAAAGCCCTCCTTCTTTCCCGACAATTCCAGGAACAGGTCGTAGTTCTCGATATCGAAGTCGAAATGCTTCCCTGCATACACGGCAAAGCGGTCGAGGATGATCTGTCCGAACTTACAGTGGTTGAGATAAACGTAACGGAACGCCTTCAGAGGACCATAGCCCATCCGCAGACGAAAGAAATGATACATGGAGATATAACCACGATGGGCAAACAGCATATAGAAAGGAACCACAAACACCGCCATCCCTGCATAGACAAAACGCAGGTTCAGGTAACGGAACGACCGTATCAGCGTATGGTGCATCCATGTAGTACCCTCGGTCTTGCCCTCCCACTGACTATGCTCCATATCTCTTCCTTCTTGCTTCTTGCCTCTTGCTTCTACTCCTTGACCTTCTGCTCAATATAGTCGCAGAACTGTGTGAGTGTCTTCACCTCGGCCATTTCCTCAGGTTTGATCTTAAAGCCGAACTTCTTCTCCACGATTACAACGATATCCACAAAGTCAAGACTATCGATACCCAGGTCATCCTTCAACAATGCCTCAGGGGCAATCTTCTCCTCGTCGATCTCCAGATCATCGATTAAAAACTCTCTTACCTTCTCTTCAATTTCTGTCCTTGTCATAATATGATAATTTTCAATTTTCAATTCTCAATTTTCAATTCTCAATTTTCAATTCTCAATTTTCAATTCCATAATACTATGTCCCTGTCCCAAGTTGTCATGAATGGTCTCCACCTCCAGACCGGCAGCATGAATCAGACGAATCAGGTCATCGGAATGGAACATCTTACTGTTACCATTGGCCATGGCCGTAAAATACAGACTGATTTGTGTGAGACAGAACGCGGCTGGTTCGTATTTCTGACGGTCCCATAACGTCTCCATAATAAACAGACGACTCTCTTTGTCCATGATCTGTGCAGCCCGTTTCAGAATACTCACGACCTCATCCTCACTGAAGCAGTCGAGGAACTGACTCATCCAAATGGCATCGTAATGCTGATCGACAGGGAACTGATTATTAGGATCAAGCAGATTCATGCCGATACCATGGATGCGCTGAGCGCCAGACAGACCTCTTGTCGCACGCTTCATCATATCAATCTGTTGCGGCAGGTCAAGAATGGTAACCTCCACCTCCTCATCATGATTCACACAACGCATCGCCCAGCGACCAGTATTTCCTCCCACATCAAGTAAGGTACGTGGTTTCTTTGCGAAGACAATCTCCAAAGCCTGGTCGAACGAACTGTCGCTGTAGAAATGATCAAAGTTGAACCAGCTACGTTGCACCTGTGGTTTCAGCTCCGACAGTCCTTCGTAGATTGTCGGCCAGTCACCCAAGGCTTTCAGTCCTGCCGGTTTCCCCTCCTTCAGTGCCTCTTCCAAATGGAAGAAACCAAGGTAGTTCACATCGTGATTGAAGTCGATGTTCACCCTTGTAGCTGGATCGTTGAGCAGGAACCAACCTGTCTTGGAGAGCTGGTAACGGTCATCGTCCTTGTCCACCAATACGGTACCGATGGTGAGGGAAGCCTCCAGGAGACACTTGACGGCATATTCCGACATTCCTGTTTCCTTCGTCACCTCTTCCACGGTCATGCCCTTATCGCTATTGCGCAGCATCTCGAGTATGCCGAACTTCACCATGAGGCGCGACACCTGGAAGATCACTGGTCCAAAAGCAATATACTCTGCCAGTCGTTGAGCATCGCGTGCCGACAGGTGTTCTTTCGTGTAAGCCTTCTCCAAGGCAGGTGCAAGATTCATAAGCAGTTTTATTTGATACTTTTGATGACCAATGCCGAGTTCGTTCCGCCGAAACCAAAGGAATTGCTCAGCACAGTATGGATTTCTGTTTCAACAGTTTGTGTAGCCAAATTCAAGGGCTCAGAATACTCATCGGCGTTTTCAAAGTTGATGTTTGGCGCCACAAAATGGTGTTGCATCATCAGGATGGAATAGACAGCCTCACTGGCACCTGCCATCCAGCATTCATGTCCTGTCATCGACTTTGTTGAACTGATCAGTGCATGCTTGCCGTTAAACAGGCGGTCGAGTGCTATCGCCTCGAACATATCCCCTTGATGGGTTGAGGTGGCATGTGCATTCACATAATCAATGTCGTCAGTCTCCAATCCTGCATCTTGCAAGGCACGTGTCATGGCAATCACGCTTCCATCGTCGCTGGGCTGTGAGATACCACCGCCGTTGGATGAGAAGCCGTAGCCGCATACCTCGGCAATAATCGGAGCACCTCTTTTCACAGCACTCTCGTAGTCCTCCAGCATCAATGCTGCAGCCCCACCGCTGGGTATCAGTCCGTCACGGTCGCGGTCAAACGGTCGTGAAGCCTTTGTTGGCTCATCCATCCGTTTCGAGAAGGCGTTCAGGGCATCGAAGGTGGCCATCGAGTAATAGTTGGTCTCTTGGGCACCACCACAGAGCACCCGGTCCTGCAGTCCCTGTTTAATCAGCAGGTAACCCAGTCCGATACTATGACTACCACTGGCACAGGCTGAACTTACAGAGAAGTTCACGCCCCGAAGATGGAAGATGGAGCTCAGGTTCATATTCACCGTGGAGTTCATCGACTGGAAGATCAGTCCGCTACCCAGCAGTTGGGAGTCGTGTTTCTCGGCCATGATATTTGCCGCTTCAATTACAGGCTTGGCAGAGGAGTCGTTACCAAAGATCACACCAATCTCATTCTTCATCATGAACTCCTCGTCGATACCTGCATTTGCAAATGCCTCACGTGCCGCCATAAAGGCATATTCAGCCTCTTCCGACAGACCCACACGGAGTCTGCGATGAAGCAATCCTTTCAATACGGGTTTCTCAACGATACCCGTCAAAGCCGACTGGTATCCATAAGTGATGCGTTCCTGCTCGATACCGATACCCGAACGTCCTTCATATAACGACGTCTTTACGTCTTCTAGATTCGTTCCCAGACACGACCAGATGCCCATGCCGGTCACTACCACTCTTCTATCCACAATTCTCAATTTTCAATTATCAATTCTACGTATACAGTCCTCCATTCACTTGAATCACCTGTCCTGTAATATAGGCAGCCTCGCTGGATGCAAGGAAAGCCGCGACTGATGCTACTTCCTCTGGTTTACCAAACCGGCCCATAGGAATCAGTTTCTTCAGTTCCTGCTCGTCAAGACCTTCTGTCATATCGGTCGCAATGAATCCCGGAGCAATAGCATTCACAGTTACCTTACGCTGTGCTACCTCTTGTGCCAATGCCTTTGTAGCACCAATCACCGCTGCCTTGGCAGCTGAGTAATTCGTCTGTCCTGGCAGTCCTTTAATACCAGAAAGGGAGGTGATGTTGATAATCCGTCCGTCGCGATGGGTCAGCATATTCTTCAACAATCGACGGGTGATATAGAAGAACCCGTTGAGTGTGGTGTCCAAGACACGCTCCCACTCTTCGTTCTGCATGAAAATCATGAGGTTATCCTTACGAATACCAGCATTGTTCACCAATATAGATACATAGTCATCTGGGTGTGCTGTTTCCCATTGTTCAATGGCGGATTCTATCTGCTGTGGGTCGGACACATCAAAGGGTAACAGTTCAGCATTGCCTCCCGCCTCCATGATCTCGTTGACTGTAGCACGTGCTGCTGCTTCATTACTCTTATAGTTGATTAATACAGGTATTCCTTCGCGTGCTATTCGCAGTGCAATTGCCTTGCCAATGCCACGCGAACCACCTGTTACCATTGCATATTTCATTCCTTTTCTTTATAAATAATGTGCAAAAGTACGAATAAACGAGTGAAATGCAAAAAGAAAACAAACTTTTCTTTTTCATTTCCGAGTGAAAGTACTTTCGGCGAAGCCAAAAGTACGAATAAGTGAGCGAAAAACCAAAAGTATTTTGAGTTTTTCCGAACGAAAGTACCTTCTACCCTATACACTCTGGTTGCGGAAGCGAATTGCTTGCGTTTCCCAATCCATCTCTTCGATGATAACAATCGACTCCAGTCGGTAGCCTTCCTCTCTCAGTTCACTGCCACCTTTCTGCTGACCTTTCTCTACTGCGATGCCAATGCCGGCTACTTCTCCACCTGCCTGATGCACCAAGTCGATGAGTGCATGGACAGCCTGACCGTCGGCCAGGAAATCATCAACGATCAGTACACGGTCGGTTGCATGCAGGAAAGGTTTCGATACATACACGTTGTTCATCTCCTTATGAGTGAACGAATAGGCGTGCGACACGTACTTGTCATCAGCACTGTTGACCGTCTCACTCTTCTTGGCAAACACCACCGGAACATCATAGAGGTTACCCACCATCGTGGCTATAGCAATACCGCTGGCCTCGATAGTTAACACCTTGTTTACCTCCACATCACGAAAGCGCCTTTTCAGTTCAGTGGCAATCTGACGCATGATTCCGATGTCTATCTGATGATTCAGGAAGTTGTCGATTTTCAGTATGTTACCAGGTTTGACAACTCCGTCGCTCAGTATCTTCTCTTCTAAAAAATTCATAATATGATCTCCTTTCCACGACAGAAACGATGCGCAATCTGACGGTCATCGCCTACACAGATGAATCGCTCCAGTCGTTCCAACAATGAATACTCATCGGGATGCAACACATCATCGTTGATAACTAATGCATCAAACTCATAGCCAGGTTCGAAACTACCAACCTTTCCAAAGAAACTACCAGCCGACTTAGTAGCAATCCAAAACACTTCCGACAAGGTAAGGAAAGCCTTACTGCGGTCATGTTGGTAGTGCATCTTACTTACCTGTACGGCATATGTCAACATGCGGAACATATTCAAGTCATGCCCTCCGCTGATGTCGCTGCCGAGTCCTACACGTAGTCCTTCATCGAGGAAGGTTCGTACAGGAGCCATACCTGAAGACAGATTGAAATTGGATGTGGGACAATGGGCAACCATGACATTATTATGTTTCATCAATTCCAGTTCCTCCCCTGATGTCCAAACGCAATGAGCCATGATGGTAGGAGTCTGTCCGAAGAGTCCGTAGCGGTTATAGGCATCACCATAACAGGTGCTTTCCTTTTCCAGATCCTTCACCCAAGCAATTTCCGAAGTGTTCTCCGACAAATGCGATTGTACTGGCAACTGGTATTTGTTGGCCAACTCGCCACAGGCTTTCAGCAGTTCCGGTGTACACGACGGCACGAAACGCGGTGTGATGATCGGTCGTACTAAAGCATCGGGATGGTTAAACTCGGCTATCAGTCGTTCGTTTCCCTCTACAGCAGCCTCCACATCTTCTGCAAGATTGTCCGGACAGTTGCGGTTCATGGCCACCTTTCCAACTAATGCACCCATGCCCGCCTCTTGATATAGCTGCATCAACAGACGAGTGCTTTCGGTATGAACAGTACCGAACATGCAACTACGCATGGTCCCGAAGAGCCACTGGGTATGTAGGAAGCGGCGATACATACGCTCGGCATAATGGATATCGGCATACTTAGCCTCCTCAGGGAACGTGTAGTTCTGCAACCATGGCAGCAATTCCAAATCCATGGCCACACCCTGATTATGCACCTGAGGCGCATGCACATGCATGTCGTTCATGGCGGGAATGAGCAGACAGTTGCCGAAATCAACCACCTCCACATCTTCATGGTCCAGCGAGGTCATCCCGGTGCCCACTTCTATTACACGCCCATCTTCACCCACGGTGATATAACCATTCTCCAAGACCTCGAAATGGCTCTTCTCCTTCGTATAGAGGATATGTGCTTTATATACTTTTTTCATATTGCAAAGATATGAAAATTCTGACAAAATGAGAAGGAAAATGATATTTTTGTTTTATCAAACATGAAGATTATATATGTTGAAAACAAAAAACTGGTACACACCGAAGTATGTACCAGTCAACAACAATTGAGGTATTATATATGGATTCACATCCATTGATCATGAGTTAATCATTACTTTTTTTCCGTTAAAGATATATATTCCTTTTTGTGTCGGTTTCTCACTCAGCTTACGACCATCGAGTGTGTACCATGAATGATCCATTGTCCATTGTCCATTATCCACCGACTGAATGTCTGTGGTGACACCGCTTTTCGGGAACACTGCAGGGGCAGCGCTGTAGTAGACATTGTTGTACATGGCACCATCATCAAAGATAACAATACCTTTGGCATAGGTAGCTCCGCTCTGTGAACCCATTTCTTCAATTTCATCTGCACTGCTCACCACACGTGTGTGGACAGCTCCGTGATCCCTATCGATGTCGACACCGAACGTTTCTTTCACAGTTCCATTTCTGTGAGCCTTAGTACCGATAGCCTTGAGATTGGCATCCGGATAAGCGTAGAAATTGTTGGAGAAGGAAACAGAAGAGATGTTGCTTGTGATATACCTTCCTACGATAGCGCCGGTTTTATTTTCTTCACCAGACAACATGTTACCGTAGTAAAGACAGTCTTTAAGCCTCACGTCGGTGTCGCCGTTGACGTTATCGAATCCCAGGTAAGCAGCAATGCCACCTGTGGGATAGTCACGACCTGTATTAGTGATACTGGCTGCACAGGTACAACCTGCGATGGTGATGCGACCTCTGTCTGTGCTACCGACGATTCCTCCAACAAACCCCTCGCCCGAGAGTGTGACGTTGTCTGTTACATGACAGTTCTCAATGGTTCCTCCATTGACTATTCTACCTACGATGCCAGCTGCAATACCCTTACTTGTGTTGGTGATGGAACTGTTATCGAGCGTGAGGTTCTTGATCGTTGCGTCACTACCAATTACGGCAAAGAGTGCCTGTCGACCTTCATTTTCAAGTGTAATACCGCTGATGGTGTGACCCTGACCGTCGAAGGTGCCTGCAAAGCATTTCTGATCGTTAACGCCGATGGGCGTGTAGTTATTGCTTTCGCCGTTATAGATGATGTCCTTGGCCAGCACGAAGGTCTTACCGGCAAAAGTAGTACCTGTGTTTACCTTATGAGCTAACAGTGCCATTTCACCCTTATAAGTGATCACATAGGAGTTATCATCAATTTGTATGAAATCCTCTGCCATATGCGTTTCCCAATAGGTATCTTCGGAAGTGAGATAGCCACCTTCGCCAACATAGGCATTTGCTGCATTCTGAGTTTCCACTTTTTCAAGATCCACCATTGCACCTGTTTCACCAACAAGGCTTTCACATTTTGTAAAAAGCAATCCGCTACCCAAATATGTTAGTTTCGATGTATCCCAGCCATCACCTACATAGATGGTTTTTAATGCTTTGCAACCCATAAACATGAATGCCATGGATTCCACATTCGATGTATTAAAGTAAATAAGATTAAGTTCTGTCAGTTTCTCACAGCCTGCGAACAAAAAATCCATTCTGGTTACCATGCTTGTGTTCAGATACTGAAGTCCTTCTATCTTCTCCAGGTTATTCATCAAGAAAAACCAACTCTCCATATTGGTGGGTCTTGCCTCGGCAAACGACGGTTCGAACACCGCTTTTGTATAACTGCCTCTAAGATCTTCGTCCAGCCATGTCCATTTTTTTTGACTGTTATCTGTGATGTTCCACTGGAACTTACCGCTGGGGGCTGTATCCGATCCTTTGAAGAAAAGGGTGGACCCACTCTTTTCCACGATGTAATACTTATAGGCTGTTGCCCATGTTCCCTGTACGACTGCGATCAGAAGAATGATCGATAATAATACCTTTTTCATTGTTGTAATTGTTTTTTAATTGTTTAATTGTTTTTTAATTGTTTAATTGTTTCTGATTTCTGATGCAAAATTACAACCGGTTTTTATTCCTTAGAAACTTTTTCGCGTTTTTCTAACAGAGTAGTTACGACAGGGCATAATAATTGCGACAGATTCAAAAACCATGTCTGAATCTGTCGCAAAGGGGATCGAAATGGGTATTCAAGGAACTACCTCACTGCACCTTCTTCTTCCCATTCTCAATCACCACACCATGCGAATTCTCATCGGCAGGTGTTCCATCAATGTGGAAGATACGGGCTGACTGCTGACGGGCCTGAGCTCTAACTTCACGGACGCCGGTAGTGCCAGTTTTCTCGGCATATTCAGCCTGGGCCTTCTTCATCTGTGTGATGAATGCCTCGTTGCCCTGAAGGGCGCAGAAGCCGATGCTGGCTGCGGTGCGACTTGCATCGACATCGCTCTGCCAGTGAGCACCTACGATAACACGACTGTTACAGTAGTCCCAGCCGCGACTGAAAATCTCACTGGCACGCTGAGGAGCGATCTGTGCCAGAAGCAAGGAGATGCCCCAGCCGCGCAGACTATGTCCTGAGGGATAGCTGCCCTCACCGCGCAGGTCATCCTCCTCGTGCGAAGGCATCGTATCATTAAAGCGCTCAAAGGGGCGCTCACGATGGTAGTATGCCTTGGTCTCCTTGCGCATGGGATCGGTAGTTGCCAAAGCTGTCACCATCAGCTTATAGATCTCGGGAGTACCCATCTCGCTGATCTCCAATCCGAAGGCATCCTTCCACTGCAGGAACACCTTGGTGAGGTCATCCCATTCAGCATCGGCAATAGCCAATTCCAGACGTTCCTCATCCTCTCGTTGCTGCTTGCCCCAACCGTAACGTACAATGTCGTTTGCAAACTCAGGACTATCGAAGGCGGGCGGTGCCGGCATGATTTCAATCAGCTTCGGCATTTGGTCTAACTCGAAATACGGCTGAACGTTATTGTCTTGGGCATTCACATTCATCACAGTCATCATGGCGAATGCGACTATCATTACTATCTTTTTCATTGTTCTTACTGTTCTATTTGTTTTACCTGATTTCTGATTCAAAATGACAATATATTTATCGATGCTGTTTGGGATGGAGTTTCTTATCCATCTTCAACTCCATGCGCAGTTCCTTGACGATAGTCTTGCTGAGATAGGTATGTGCCTTTCCTTTACCATAGGTAAAGACAAACATCAGGCGCTTCCCACCCAGGGGCTTCTTATCTACTACACATGTCGTGATACTCGGTTCGCCGAGGCGTTCGCCGCTGGTCGTTGCTCTACCCTGAAACTCCGTTGTGGCATCCACGTCCTTATCGAACAGGTCGAGTATAGTACCGAGTGTGGCATTGGCCTCGTCGTAGGTAGCACCAAGCCAGATGCACGTTTCCTTAATGTTGTCCACCTGCATACCGAGTATCTCGTCGGCGCCCAGGAACTGGGACACTCGTCCCAGACTCATATAGTAGCCAAACGACTCGTCATCATCCTTGTAGGTGAAGATTGAGTACTCGCCCTTGTCGGTTTCTGCCTCGGCCACTTCCATTCTCATACCTGTCGGCTGCTTCTGTGCCATCACATTCACTGTAGCCATCATGGCGACTACAACCATCATCAATACCTTTTTCATTGTTGTTAATTGTTATTGTTTTAACTATTAGTTTTGGATTAAAACTTGAATTTTACACCACCCAGGATAATACCCTGCTCACCTACACCTGCCTCGAAGAAGCCGCGGACCTTCGCACCAAACTCCATACCAATGAATGAGAGCTGATACATGAAGAAGGTGTCGTTGTCCTCGTACTCTTTATTAGCCGTAAGATCCTTCTCATTGGAATTGTGGAACATAACACCAGCAGCTGCTTTTGAATAGAGGGAAAAATGTGACTTATGAACCCAGTCGTACTTCACTGCGGGCATCACCGTGAAATAATCACGCTCGCGTTCACCTACCTTAATATCATTATCCTTTTTCTTCACCACGTCATCACTATAGTGTGCAAAAGCCACAATACCACCGATGGCAATACGCGGGTTGTTCAGATGGTAGAAATACTCAATAGCGACAGTACCTATGTCATCTTTTGTCTTTGCTTCGACACCTGAAAGACTGTCGAATATACCGTTACTTACACCATAGCCCAGACCATCGAATACGGCAGAGGCGCCTAATCCATAGCTCAGACCGATCTCATGACGGGGTTCATTACTCTGTGCATTTACACTCATTGCAGTCATCATGGCGACTACGACCATCAAAAATACCTTTTTCATTGTTGTAATTGTTTTATTTGTTTTTTGTTTTATTTCTGATTTCTGGTGCAAAATTACAACCGGTATTATTACCTTGGAAAGATTTTCGCGTTTTTCTGTCTGAGTAGTTGCGACTAGGATATAAAAATTGCGACAGATCCAGAAAACAATGCCTGAATCTGTCGCAAAAGGGGGTCTCCGAGGAGTTTTATTGAGAAAGGAGGGGCTTCTCAATCCTCATAAACTAGAAGTTCACGCCAACGGTAAGGAAGATGGACGCATGTTCCTCATCTCCGTCCTGCTCCACCAATCCTGCATTCACGCCAAGATTGGTATAGAACTGATTATAGGTGAATGCAACACCTTCGCGAATACCGAAATCGAGTTTCTCATAATCGATACCATACGAAGTGTAGAAACCGGTGAATGGCTGTAATGTCATGTTCTTACCGATATAAAAATGGTAGCTGGCCACAGCTGGAATAAAGATGGAGTGGTTGTGGTCAGTATAGTCCTTATGATCACCCCACCACTCATAGCGGCAACCTTTATCCATATAGTAGGCACCAGTCTCCATATCACCCCACCACTCATAGCGGCAACCTTTATCCATATAGTAGGCACCAGTCTCCACATAGATAGGCAGTTTAGCCACCTTGAAATCAACAGCCAGTCCACCATAAGGAGCAGTCAACACCTCGGCATTGCTATAATCCATCGTTGAAAACGTGATACCACCTCTTACACCAATATGCATCTTCGGCGCATTTTTGTAAGCAGGATAGAACTTGGCACTCACCTGAAGTGATGTTGCAACAAGAACTGTTAACAGTGTGAATCTCAATAACTTTTTCATCGTAATAATATTAAAATAGTTAGTATATCTTTCATCTCTCATCTACCATCTTCGGTCTGATAATCCTAATACCTGGCATGGTCTTATGCTGGAAGAGGTACTGCTGGAGCGTCATGGGTTCCTCCACCACCTTATGATGGATGCTGGAAGCGTTGAGCAGATGCAGTCCGTCATCATGCCAAACGGCGATACCGATATGCTGCGTATCAAGACCGGCAATTGTTGTGATAATAGCGATGATATCCCCATCGTGGATGGTATTGCGCAGCAGTTGCGTATTGGTGAGCTGTTCCTGTGGAATATAACGGTACTGTCGTCCGTTTATTGCCTTTTCCTGTTCACGGATTCCTGGTATATCACCCGGATTTACCTTGAGCATCCGATAGAGATCAGGATGTTGGGTCATGTAGTTAACCTGAATGGTCTGTACGGCCGTGAAGGGAGGGTTAGGCGACTGTATCTCCTTGCAGAATCCCATGGATGTATTATCCTCGATCCATGAGGTAAAGTAATGCAAACGTCTGACGTACGCTGGCTCATCGCCTTGTGCATAGCGGATCTTCTGCAGGATATGACAGAAGGCCTCAAAAGAATACAGACTGTCACGCACGCACAGGCTCAATGCCAGTGCGTTCTCCACCATCGTGGTACAGTCGAGTTCACGCAGGTTGATGATCAACCGTTCCTTGTCGAATGGTTCCAAGGTATGACCCACATAGGGAATCCCCTTGAGCTGACGGGCGAAGTGCACCAGCAGATTCCCCTTACGTGGCGCCTCTGAAAGCAATCGCATTACCTTCACACTATCCTCGCGCTGATAATACACCTGTGCTTGACACACGGGAAACAGCATCACTAACGCGAACAATATAACAAAAACTCTTTTCATTATCTAATTTTCAATTGATTCAATGTCCTCTCTTCCTCTTGAAATTCATGCCTACATAGAAATTCAGACTACCGAAGTTGTTGTTCGTAGAGAACTGTGTCTTGCGGTAGCTGTAACTATGGATGATGGCACTCACGCCTGCAAACCAGCGTGTATTGTTCCACACGATGCCGAAGCGCCCTGTGCTGTCGAAGGTGATATTACTGAAGGAGAAATCGCGGAAACGACTCGTCTGACTTTTCCACAGGTCACCTTCCGACTCCTTATAGGCCAGGGACAACGACAGACTGGCGGCTGCCAGCCAGTTGCGAGCAAAAACCCAGTTATAGGCATATCCTCCTGACACAGAGATGTTCTTGTATTTCACATCATTAAACATCAGACCGCTATCGAGCTTGATAGTGCCGTACTTCTCCTCTATATCCGACGGGAGATTATCCATAGTCTTCTGCAGTTTCTCGTAATCCAGATGGATGCTATGACGAGTATAGCCTATTCCCATCAATGCCGATCCGCAACTGCGACGCTGGACAGTACTCTGACTGAATGCCGCAGGATACGAGAACTTCTTGTGATTGAAGATATAGTAGAGGTCGAAACCAATGATTCCCACATTCAATCCTGAGAACGGGATATCCACATCACGGATAGTCTTCTGCTGATGATTCAGTCCGATGTTACGGATTTTATAGTCATTGCCTGTTTTCCTGTAATAGAGGTCGATACTCATCAAGTTACTGTACAGACTGATGTCGAACTCCTTTTTCTTATGTCCACTGGTGAAATGACTGATATCAAAAGTGTATCCAAGGAATATCCATCGCCATCCGAAATAAGGACCGATGCGGTAGGTCATCTCTGGTGCAAACGATACCGATTGGCCCGACTTACTACTGATGCGATAGGTTTCGTAGGTATTGGTGTTCTGCAGCATTACTGCATAGTTGTAATGCTGTGGCTCGATATAGGTGGTGTCGATTTCGTTGAAGTCTTTGAAATAGCGGGTGAAGAAGTTTCCCACCTTATGGGGGATATCTTTCTTTGCTGCCGCCACTTCCTCGACAGATGGTTCAGTGGTGAGCATAACCGTGTCGGTCACCTCATCCATGGCGGTAACCTCTTGTATCACCGACATCAGTATTCCTGTCAAAAACCATCTTACCTTACTGATCATCTCACAACTATCAACTGTCAGAACTTCCCTAACACCCTGTCGAGCACCCAGTTCACAGGCGTGGCACTCACGCTTGTGGCAGTACAGATACCAATACCTTGCAGATCTTCAATCACGGAGCGGATAATAGGCAACTGCACATACGGAGGATTGGGAACAACGATTTCTGTTTCGCCCTCGCTGGTAACCAATCGGATCGGGTCGTAGTTGTACACCGAGAAGCTCAACGTTCCTTGCTCGCCAATCATCTCGATACAGTCCTCCTGGGCCGATTGATGTCCTACAAAGCACCAGGAGCCACTGCCGGGAACGCCACTCTCGAAACGGAAGCACGCACTCACACTATCTTCAGCCTTATACAAATGACCGCAGTTGGCACAGATACCATCGGCCTCAGTGATTACACCGAAGATATCCTGCAGCAGATCGAGCTGATGCGGGGCTAAGTCATAGAAATAACCACCTCCGGCAATGGAAGGCTGCAGTCGCCAAGGAAGCGTTTCCTCAGAGGTGTAATCAAGATCGCGCGGAGGAACAGAGAAGCGTATCTGTACGTTGACGATATTTCCAATCACACCTGCCTGAACAATCTCTTTTACACGCTGGAAGTACGGGAGGTAACGACGGTAGTATGCCACAAAGCAGGGGACACCTGTTTCCTCACTCACCCTGTTGATGCGTACGCACTCGTCGTAGCTGGCTGCCAAAGGTTTCTCCACATAAACAGGTTTTCCCGCCTTCATGGCCATAATGGCGAAGGTGGCATGACTGCTGGGTGGTGTGGCCACATAGATGGCGTTCACATCGGGGTCGTTGATAAGTTCCTGCGCATCAGTGTAGTACTTAGGAACATGATGGCGCTCTGCGTAAGAACGGGCACGACGTTCGGTTCGGCTCATCACCGCCACCACCTTCGAACCCGTCACCTCATTAAAGGCCGGTCCCGACTTCTTCTCAGTTACCTCACCGCAACCGATAAAACCCCAATTGATCAGTTTCATGGGGACAAAGGTACGGATAAACGAGCACAAATCAAAGAAAAAGCTTGTTTTTTCTTTATTTGTCGAGTGCAAGTACTTTCGGCGAAGCCAATGGTACGATTAAGCGAGCACAATACAAAATAAATATCAATTTATTTTTATTGTCGAGTGAAAGTACTTTCGGCGAAGCCAAACCTATGGTATCGAGGTGCAATATCATAGATATTAGAGTCTGAAAGCATAGGTATTGGGGTCTAAAACCATAGGTATCGCAATGCAAAACCTAACAATTCAATTTTTGAATTCACAAAACTGGCGCAACATACACGGATTTCGCTGGAAACGCCTTTATATACGAGGGAAATGGGTGTTTTCAACATACACGCAACATACACTATAGCGGCTTTAACATACACGCAACATACACGCGAGATACACGCGAGATTCACATGAGAGTTATTGTTCCCAACATGGGAATAAAAAGTTCCCAACGTGGGAATAAAAAGTTCCCAACGTGGGAATAAAAAGAAACTAGGCTACTTTCTCATAGAAACTAAGCCACTTATCTTCGCAACAACCCGTCGGCGTGTATGTTGCGTGTATGTTAAAGCCCGTATAGTGTATGTTGGTGTATGTTGCGTGTATGTTAAAACTGATAGAATTCCCTTTATTTATTGGGATTTCCGTGTTTTTTCGTGTACCTTTGAGTGAATTTTATAAATTGTCCATAAATTGAAGTGACTAATGCCAGTAATGCAAAAAACTTAAGATTGACAAAAAAAGCATTCATTCTTTTGGATGTGCGACTAACTTTCGTTACCTTTGGCTTCGCCGAAGATACTCCCACTCAACAATAAAAAGAAAAAACCGTTTTTCTTTTGTATTGTATTCGTTTATTCGTATCTTTGCAGCAAATAATAGCATTCGTTGATAATTGAATGACAAACATGATACAACTGAAACAAGAAGAACTGATCAAGAGTCGGGGATACCGTGCCACGATCAAGGCAGCATATAATCTGTTCACCGACAATTACAAGGTGATACTCAAGCATATCTGGCCGTATGCGCTCGCTATGGCTGTTGTGATGGGTGCGTTCGTACTGAACCAATTCAGGGTTTATGGACAACCGCCTATGATGCTGTTGAGCATGCTTTCCTCCTTATGCATGATAATCCTTGTCTTTGTCACAGATGCTTTATTCACAGGAAGGATTATGATGTTTATCAACGGACAGTCATTCCCCTGGAACTTCCAACGCTCCCTCAAAATCTGGCTCTGGATGCTGCTCCTGTTAGCAATCGTATCCGTCTTCGTCTTTACCATCTCTTATCTTATTTTACCGGGCGCGGATGATACTTCTGCAGGCATTCCTCAGACAGATCCAATGATCCAGATGCAACAACAACAGATGGACTACTTCAAATCAATGGGAGTTGTGACAATTACCATGACAGCATTCTTACTGTTACTGCTGCCTCTTGTCTATATCATCATGCAGTATTTTGTGGAGACAAACACCCACTTCCACAAGATCTTCTTCAAGGGATGGAAGATAGGAATGAAGCATTGGGGATATATCTTCATCACCCTTTTGGTGGTCACTATCTGTATGACTGTGGTCACGATGATTCTTTCTCTACCACTGACCATTCTGTTCACGGCATACGGCATTTCATTACAAGGTGTGGCGATGGGCGACGAAGCGGGTCTGCCGGGATATTTCATCCCCCTGGCCTTCGTCGTTTCCTTGTTTTCATACTTTATCTATTTCATCCTGACGATATTCCCTCTGTTTGCGATTTATTATATCTACGGCTCCATCGAAGCAAAGGAACAGGAGAAGAGGAACCTGAAGCTGAGTACGGAGTATTGATTACACCTATTTTTTTAGAATATGAAACCGCAAAAGATATTATTCATTGATCGTGACGGTACGCTGATAGAAGAACCTGCAGATGAGCAGATTGATGCTTTCGAGAAATTGAAATTCGTCAAAGGAGTGTTCCGTAACCTGGGATTTATCCGACAGAATCTTGATTTCCGTTTCGTCATGGTAAGCAACCAGGACGGACTGGGCACAGATTCCTTCCCTGAGGACACTTTCTGGCCTGTTCATAACTTCATCCTGCAAACGCTCGAAGGTGAAGGGATTACTTTCGATGATATCAAGATCGACCCGCATTTCCCTGAGGATAACCACCCTAACCGCAAACCGGGTATCGGGATGCTCAAAGAGTATATCAACAACCCTGCTTTTGATATTCCTGGCAGCTATGTGATAGGCGATCGCGAAAGCGACCGTCAGTTGGCTGAGAACTTAGGGTGTAAGGCATTCATACTTGATAAGGATATGACGTGGGAACGAATCGCTGAACTCCTGTTTGCAGGAGAACGTGTTGCCGAGGTAAGAAGGACTACCAAGGAGACAGATATACACGTCAGACTGAACATCGACGGGACGGGAAAATGTGATATCTCTACAGGACTGGGGTTCTTTGACCACATGTTGGAGCAGATTGGCAAGCACGGCATGATGGATCTGCTGATTCATACAAAAGGCGACTTGCATGTGGATGAGCACCACACCATCGAAGATACAGCCATCGCATTAGGTGAGTGTATCTTACAAGCATTGGGCGACAAGCGCGGTATTGAGCGCTACGGATACTGTCTGCCCATGGATGACTGTCTGTGCTCGGTGGCACTCGACTTCGGCGGTCGTCCCTGGCTTGTATGGGATGCCACCTTCCAACGGGAGCGCATCGGTGAGATGCCCACTGAGATGTTCCTCCATTTCTTCAAGAGTCTGAGCGACGCGGCCAAGATGAACCTGAACATCAAAGCAGAAGGACAAAACGAACATCATAAGATTGAGGGGATCTTCAAGGCACTGGCAAGGGCGTTGAAGATGGCTGTGAAGCGCGACATCTACCACTACGAACTCCCTTCTACCAAAGGGATGCTTTAACGATTATACGTGGTACTTATGCTTTTTCTTGGCTTTCCTCGGAGCCACAGGTGAGAAACTTCCGCCTGCCGAGGGAAGTTTACCCATAGGTACACCACGGTACTGTGCATAACGGGCACGGATCCGATCGACATAGTCAACGGTTTCGTTGGCACGCATATAACCGTGCTTAACCACTGGATCGTTATAACCTGCAGGCTCACGAAGTAAGAGCATATTACGAGCCACATCACCCCATCTTTGCGGATTCCCGCCGTTCTTACGCGTCAGGGCCATTGCATCTCTTACATGCATGGCACCTCCGTTATATGCTGCTAACACAAAGTTCTGTCGTTCGGTTACGTTTGGAATATCACTAAAGGTACTGCTCAGTTCCTGAAGATAACGGGCAGCGGCAGAAATATTCGGCTCTGGTGTATGGATATCCGACATGGCAAGTCCTAAGTGCGCTGCAGTACCAGGCATAATCTGCATCAGTCCGCGAGCCCCAGCCCACGACCGTGCTTGCGGGTCAAAGCAACTCTCCTGATAACACTGTGCTGCCATCAAACGCCAGTCCCACCTTGCCAACGGCGCATATTTCCTGAACAGATCATCGTATTTGGAGATCACACCTGTACTCCTGTTAAGGAACGGCGAATAGACATGCCGTTTCACGCTTGCGGTAGTCAGTAACCGATGCTCCTCCTGCTTGATATCCTCCAACATATTCGGCTTGTACCACTGATTGAGCGCTTCGGCAAGTTCCGTGTTATTCGACTGCACCAGCCAACGCCCTTCCACACCGCAGAATCGCAGACTGTCACTACCAAGGATGGAATCCGGCAATGCCTTCATGACGCTATCGGGCAGCATATAGGCAATCACATCAGCCTCGCCTCGTCCCAGTTTCCGAATCATCTCCAAAGTATCCTTGCACAACTCTACCCGCAAGGATACGCCAAGACTCTGTGCGAACTTCTCGCATAAGAGGAACTGTGCACCCATACCCCTTCCATGATAGTCATAGTAGGTTTCAGGCCCTGACATCGTAAGCATAATCATCTCACCATTGGTCTGAATATCCCTCAAAGTGAAACTGTCAGACACTGGGATACTATCTGTCTGCACCTCACCCCATGGGGTGACGAGTCGGGTATCCTGCTTTTCTTTCTTGCATGAAGTCAAACAGATCATCCCTAACACGATGTACAAACATATCCTCTTCAAAACGCGGGACAAAGGTAGTGCAAACCGAGCGAAATACCAAAGAAAAGCCTTTTTTTCTTTGATTGACTCAATGAAATGACAAAACACTTTGACAATCAAGAAAAAAGTATTACCTTTGCAGCGTTTTTTATGATACTCTTTCAACAGAAAGGGGAATAAAGTGAATAATAATAAGTAAACAGATATGTTAAGGATAGCAGTACAATCCAAAGGTCGTCTGTTTGAAGACACCATCAATCTGCTGACAGAAGCCGATATCAAGATCAGTGCATCAAGACGCACGTTATTGGTCCAGTCGTCTAACTTCCCACTCGAGGTGCTGTACCTGCGCGATGATGATATTCCTCAGAGTGTAGCAAGCGGTGTAGCCGACATTGGTGTGGTGGGTGAGAACGAATTCGTTGAACGCAACGAGGATGCAGAGGTTATCCAGCGCTTGGGCTTTAGTAAGTGCCGGTTGAGTCTGGCCATCCCCAAGAGTATCGACTACCCAGGTCTGGAATGGTTCAATGGCAAGAAGATCGCTACCTCCTACCCTTTCATCCTACGTCGTTTCTTGGAGGAGAAAGGCATCAATGCCGATATCCATGTTATTACAGGTAGCGTGGAGATCAGTCCGGGTATCGGACTGGCCGATGGTATCTTCGATATCGTGAGCAGTGGCTCTACCTTGGTAAGCAATAACCTGTGCGAGGTGGAGGTGGTGATGCAGAGCGAGGCCTTGCTCATTGGCAACAAGAACCTTGACGAAGAGAAACGTCAGATTCTGGCCGACATGCTTTTCCGTTTTGAGGCCGTTCGTCAGGCAGAGGATAAGAAATATGTGCGTATGAATGCACCGAAGGCTAAACTGGATGAGATCATCAAGGTTTTGCCAGGCTTGAAGAGTCCGACCATCATCCCGTTAGCCGACGAAGAATGGTGCTCCGTGCATACGGTACTCGACCAGAAGCGATTCTGGGAGATTATCGGTAAGCTGAAAGAGTTGGGTGCTCAGGGCATTCTGGTGACTCCCATCGAAAAGATGATAATATAAGGTTTTAACCTGAAACCTATTGTAACTAGTATTTCTATTATAACTAGTTTTTCAAAATCAAGAGAACAATGAAGATTATACGATACCCCGAAAGAGGTGAATGGAAAAAGATTGTGGAACGTCCACACCTGGACGTGTCACAGTTGAATGCCATTGTGAAGAGCGTACTGGATGACATCCGTGCCAACGGTGACAAGGCCGTGATGGCTTATGAAGAGAAGTTCGACCATGTGAAGCTCTCTTCTCTCGCTGTCAGTGAAGCGGAGATCGACGAGGCCATGACACTAGTCAGTGAAGATCTGCTTTCATCACTCCGCACCGCCCATCATAACATCAAGACATTCCATGAGGCACAGCGCTATGAGGGTATCCGTGTAGAGACAGCCCCTGGCGTTACCTGCTGGCAGAAAAGTGTTCCCATTGATAAGGTAGGACTCTATATCCCCGGTGGAACAGCCCCCTTGTTCAGTACAGTACTGATGCTGGCCACTCCAGCAAAGATTGCAGGATGTAAGGAAATCGTGCTCTGCACACCTCCGAACCGAGAAGGAAAGGTGAATCCTGCCATTCTGGCCGCAGCACGAATCGCGGGTGTCAACAAAATCTTCAAAGCTGGTGGTGTCCAAGCTATCGGCGCCATGGCCTACGGTACGGAAAGTGTTCCTAAGGTCTATAAGATCTTCGGTCCTGGAAACCAGTATGTGATGGCTGCCAAGCAACAGGTGTCACTGCATGATGTGGCCATCGACATGCCCGCAGGACCTTCAGAGGTGTGCGTGATAGCCGATGAGACCAGTCGTGCCGACTTCGTGGCAGCCGACCTACTGTCACAGGCTGAGCATGGTATCGATTCACAAGTATTCCTCATCTCTACCTCAGAAAAGATGATAGAAGAGGTAAGAAAGGAGATTGATTTTCAACTTGAACAATTACCCAGAAAAGAATTGGCTTCCAAGACCTTGGAGAATTCTACCTTCGTGTTGGTACACGACGGCCAGGAGGCCATGGACTTGAGTAACGCTTATGCGCCCGAACACCTGATTGTTACCACTGCCAACTATCAGGAGTTGGCTGAGAAAGTGGTGAATGCAGGTAGCGTATTCCTCGGACTGTATGCTTGTGAGAGTGCTGGCGACTATGCCAGCGGTACGAACCATACCCTGCCCACCCATGGATATGCCACCGCCTATAGTGGCGTGAACCTCGATAGTTACAACCGCAAGGTTACCTTCCAGCATCTCACCGAGGAAGGAATCCTCAGCATAGGACATGCGGTAGAGGTAATGGCAGAGAACGAGCAACTGGATGCCCATAAAAACGCTATGACCCTGCGCCTACGCGCAATTAATAATTGATAATCATATTGCCCATTCTGCCCATTAACCCCATTCTACCCATTCTGCCCATTAAGCCCATTAACCCCATTCTGCCCATTCTGCCCATTAACCCCATATTATCTCAAACATGAAACCCCTTGAGCAACTCACAAGACCCAACATCTGGAACCTCGCACCCTATAGCTCTGCCCGCAACGAATATGCAGGGCGCGAAGCCAGAGTGTTCCTCGACGCAAACGAGAATCCCTACAACCAGCCTTTCAACCGCTACCCCGATCCGTTGCAGTTGGAGCTGAAGAAACGTCTTTCTGCTGTGAAGGGGGTACCCGAGGATTGTATCTTCCTCGGCAACGGCAGCGATGAGGCCATCGACCTCCCCTACCGCTGCTTTACCCGTCCGGGCATCGATAATGTGGTGGCTATGGAACCCACCTACGGCATGTACAAGGTATGTGCCGACATCAACGATGTCGAGTACCGTCCTGTGTTACTGGATGAACATTATCAGATCACTGCCGACCGACTGTTGGCGGCCTGTGATGACAACACCAAGATAATCTGGATCTGCTCCCCTAACAACCCTACAGGAAACAACATCCAGCGTGAAGAGATCATCAAGGTGATTAACAGTTTCGAAGGACTCGTCATTGTTGACGAGGCATACAGTGACTTCTCGGCAGAACGTCCCCTGCGTCTGGAACTTCAGCAATATCCCAACCTGATCGTGCTGAACACCTTCAGTAAGGCTTGGGGCTGTGCCGCCATCCGCTTGGGTATGGCTTTTGCTCAGTCTGCTATTATTGATCTATATAATAAGGTGAAGTATCCGTATAACGTGAACCAGCTCACGCAGCAACAGGCTTTGGAAGCGTTGAAAGATCCGTACGAGGTAGATAAATGGGTGAAGATGCTGATGCAGGAACGTTCCCGTATGATGCAGAACGTGGCACTGCTGCCCATCACCCAAAAGGTCTATCCCACCGATGCGAACTTCTTCCTCGTGAAGGTGACCGATGCCCAGAAGATTTATAACTACCTTGTTGACAAGGGTATTATCGTTCGTAACCGCAACCGTGTTCAGCTTTGTCAGAACTGTCTACGTATCACCGTTGGAAACAAATCGGAGAACAACGAATTGCTCGCTGCTCTCCGACAGTATTGATATTTATGTGGAATGAGAATTCTCATTCCACATTTTCTTTCCACAATCACTCAGGTACCGCAAAGCGGTCGCCTGTGGTTTCCACCAACTGCTTGGCCACCTTTTCCGGATAGCCTGTACGTTTCACAGTAGCGCCTAAGCCCGTTTCAGTACGCAGGAATTTCCCGTCTTTCTCAGGCTTCACCACCATATCATTGTATTTCACTACCAGATACCAACCAAGTTGTTTCCAGCGAGCCAGCATCTGTTGTGCCTTTTCGATTCCGTAATTATTCAGGAAAGCGACAGCCTCAGCGGGGTTCTTCTCATAAAGTGCCTGCGCTTTCTCTTCCACTTCTTTCTGGGCAGCGAAATACGAGTTCTCCAAAGAGTCGCGTACCTCCTTCAGCGACGGGAACATCTGCGAATAGCGCGGATAGACCATGTTGCTCACCCAGTTACATACCCAGAAGGCATTCTTGTCAGAGAACGTCACATCGTCGGCTCCAGGTGTATTGTAGCACTCCGGCTGACGGGTGGAACTACAATAGATAGGCGTGTAGGCCACCATGTTTCCATCATCATTACCGAACCAGATAATACCACCGATGGCATCCGGCAGCCAGGAACGGAGCTGACAGACATATGAGAACCCAGCCTGCTGGGTAGAGATAGGACGCTCGTTGAAATACTTCTTATCCCCCACCTTGAAGCTCAGGGGTGTGATGCGGTAAGGCATCTCCCACAACCCTTGTCCCATGTCATTGCTCAAGTCGAAAGGTGTACCTTCGTAGTGATCGCGCATACAAGCTTGCATGTCCTGCAGTGATACCTTCTTGTTTGGTACGATCCACAACGGCATCGGCTCGGCATCCTTCACGATACCTGCAGCATAATCCACATAGCGGTCCATCTCGTCCGAGAAATGGTTGAAGAAGCTCCAGACACGAGCCTCACAAGCACGACGACCGGAGAAGTCGGGCGCTGCAAAGGCCGCATTAAACGAGAACTCGGCATCCTTGCCACTGAACCAACCCATGTCGCGGGCATACTGGATCATCCCCTTGGAGAACATCACATTCTTCTTGTCCTTCTGGTTGAAAGTGGTGATACGACTCTGGTTAGCATGAGCACAGATGCACTCATCAGGAATGCGAAGAGCCACCCACACCACACGCGGTGCCTTGTCGGTATGGTACTTCGTGCCTGGTGTTCCCGTGCCCATCATCTCCATGATCCATGCTTCGTTGGGATCGCAGATCGTGAAGGTCTCACCTTCCGAATTATAACCGTATTTCTCCACCAAGGATGTCATCACAAGGATAGCCTCCCGTGCCGTCTTGGCCCGTTGCAATCCGAGGTACATCAGACTACCGTAGTCGATGATGCCTGTGGTATCTACCATCTCCTCACGACCGCCGAAGGTGGTCTCACCGATCGACACCTGAAACTCGTTGATATTACCGATAACATTATACGTAATCGGCGCCTCAGGAATCCATCCATGGTTCACATCCGTGTCATAGTCAATGATCCATCGTTTCTCGTCAGCAGTATGCTTCCCTGCCGGGTAATGACAGAGATTGGTAAACATACCATAGCTGTCGGCACTATACGTACAGAACACACTGCCGTCGGTGGTTGCTTTCTTCCCTGCAATCAGGTTGGTGCAGGCCATTCCATAAACGGCCATACCTAAAAGGGAAACTGTTAGAAAAATCTTTTTCATATATGTTGTATCATTTTTGTTTATAACCGATTTCATACGACAGACCCAGGTCGCGTATCTTTCCCGTCACCCAGCCGTCATGGTATTCCGCCTCCACCTCCTTGTCGCCGTCGCAGAGAATGCAAAGATGATCGGTGTCCTTCACCTCGCGGTCAAGACGGATGGAGAGTGTGGCCCAGTTGAAGAGCGGATAAGACACATCGGTGAAGCGGTAGACTTTCGAAAGACCGCCTTTGCTCACTATCGTTGGATTCATCTCCACATCATCGGGCAGCAGACCGCGACGAACCATCAGTTGCACACCAGGGAGCTGGAAGTTATTCATACGATCCCAATGCAGTACCCATGGTGCATGCTGAACCTTCTTGGGAGGAATTGTCTGTTTCTTCCCTCGTACCACGAAGGTATATTGTGACTGGTTCCCGAACTTATCCGAGAGGGTATATACAAAGCGGTAATCACGCTCCTCATTGAAGTCGACAATCCCCCTGTTAGCATTGGCATGGATTACAGGAAGCGTGTTTCCCGGCTCGATGAACGATTTCATGAACCACACGCTGGCATAGCGGAAGAATGGATAGTCGCCCCATGAGTTCACCATGCGGTTGCAGTCCATCGGGATCTTATCCACATCGCTTGAGAACACCAGCTCGTCGTCAACCATCAGCTCAGTTTTGCGAATACCGTATTTGTTATACGACTCCTCCATGTAGTCGTTCGCCCAGATTCCGAAGCCCACCTTTCCCCAGGCCGTGAAAGGACGGTCGAGATGATGCGTGTTGAAAGGGAACCACTGCTGGACAGGCGATTCACAGAACACACCCTCCCCCATGACGGGATAAGCTTTGAAGGCGTGCGCCATGGGCGGCGTGGTATCTTTGATAAGATCTGGAAGGAAGTCGAGCGGATCAACCATGTCCCACGACTTCGTCTCGTGGAGTTCCAGATGCAGGTGGGGAGCCTGACTGCTTCCCGTATTCCCACTAATGGCGATCAGCTGTCCTTCAGACACCGGGTATTCCGACGGAGGAAGGATGATATCTGCTGGTGGAGAAGGTTTCTTGTATTCGTCGATGATGTCCGACTGTCCGTTTGCTTTGCGATGACGACTCACTGCTGCCCGCAATACCGGCACAAAGTCCTTGAGATGACAATACACGCTGGTGTAGCCATTAGGATGTTGGACATAGACGGCATTTCCGAAGCCGGAGATACCAATGGTGATTCTGCTCACATAACCTTCACCAATCGAAAAGATCGGTTTCCCCACAGCCTGCTGCGTCTTCACGTCGATGCCACCGTGGAAATGGTGCGGTCGGGGCTCACCAAAGTTTCCCGCCAACGATACAGGATAGTTGACGGGAGATGAGAACTGCAAGGATACAGCCAGCAGAAGCGATGCTAACATGCCTTGAACTCCGTTCGAGTCTGCTCACGCTCGGCCGAATCAATACCAGTCTTGTTCGGCACTCGCTCAACCGCAGCCTTGAAACTCATGTCGAGACCCTTCACGGAATGTGTCAGTGCTCCCACGGAGACGTAGTCAACGCCACATTCCGCATAGTCGCGTATCGTGTCGAAGGTAATACCACCGCTCGATTCGGTCTCGTAACGACCACCGATGATCTCCACTGCCTTCTTCGTGTCGGGCACGGAGAAGTTATCAAGCATGATACGGTTCACGCCACCGCAGTCGAGTACCTGTTGGAGCTCATCGAAGTTACGCACCTCGATCTCTATCTTCAGATCCAGACCTTTCGCCTTGAGGTATGCATGACAGCGGTTGATGGCGTTGGCAATACCGCCGGAGAAATCCACATGGTTATCCTTCAGCAGGATCATGTCGAAGAGTCCGATACGATGGTTCACACCACCACCGATCTTCACAGCCTGTTTCTCCAGCATACGCATACCTGGAGTGGTCTTACGAGTATCCAGCACCCTTGTATGTGTTCCTTCAAGACGTTTCACATAACGGTTGGTCATTGTGGCGATGCCACTCATCCGTTGCATGATGTTCAGCATCAGACGTTCTGTCTGAAGCAGTGAACGCACCTTTCCAGTTACGACCATGGCCACATCCCCTTTCTTCACCGGGGAGCCATCACCTATCAGCACCTCTACCTGCATGTCGGGATCAAAGCGAGCAAACACCCGCTTTGCCACCTCCACGCCAGCCAGGATGCCGTCTTCCTTGATCAGCAATCGACTCTTCCCCATTGCATCCTCAGGGATGCAGCAAAGAGTGGTATGGTCGCCATCTCCGATATCCTCCGCAAACGAAAGATCAATCAGAGCGTCTTCCAATTCATTGACGGATAACATAGTCGTTCATTAAAGATAAACACCAATACCGATCTTCAATCCGATCTTACTGTAGTCAGAGTGCTCTTTGAAGCTCTGGTTGTAATAAATAGAGGGTTCTACCGTTACGGTACGACTCAAGAAGAAGGCATAGCCCACTTCCACGCCTGGCATCACGTCGTTATAGCTCTTATAGCCGTGCACATAGTTCACCTTGGCACCGAGGAACAGACCGTTCTGCTCGATGTAATAGCGACCGCCAGCACCAGCATACAGCGCATGGCACTTGTCGTCAGAGCAGTCAAGACCAGCCTCAGCGGTAATCATCAGGTTGTCAAGTGCCAGATAGCCCACCTGAGCAGATCCTTTTGCAGCGAATTTCTCACTACCGTTATAGCTCAAGTCCAATCCAGACAGTGAAGCACCGATATAGTACTTACCTTCAGAGAACGGTGTTGTGCTCCTGCCAGAGCGATAATACTGTGCCTGTGCGGCCATGGCCATCGTTGTAACGATGAGGAATACTAAAAATCTCTTCATAATTATACAGTTTAAAAATATTTTTAATTCTTCAATTCTTCAATCCTTCAATTCTTCAATTTTTCAACTCCTTCCTGTACCATCCACAGAACCAAGCCACGGCAATGATCAGGGCGGCACCTCCAACAGCATAGCCAACGGTCATATCAAGTCCGAAAGCATTCTTGGATACCATGATGAACGATGAGCATACTACGGTCATAAACAGTGCCGGTAACAAGGTTACCCAGAACGGTTTCTTTTCGCGGACCAGATAGACGGTGATGGCCCACAAGGTGAACACAGCTAATGTCTGGTTGGCCCAGCCGAAATAGCTCCATATCACGTTGAAGCCATCGGGATTCTCGATGTTATAGAACAAAAGTGCCAGCGTAGCACCAAAGAGCGGGATACAGATCCATATACGCTTCATGATGGTCTTCTGCTCCAGATGAATGAACTCAGCAATGATCAGTCGGGCTGAACGCAGAGCTGTATCGCCACTGGTAATCGGAGCAGCCACCACTCCCAGCAGAGCAAGAATACCACCGAAGGTTCCGAGCCATCCCTCGCTCACGGCTGTCACCACTTCAGGAGCCTGCAGGGTTAACGGCTGACCGAGTTCCTGTGCAGCTCCTCCGTAGAAGAAATACATCGATACGGTGGCCCATATCAGGGCTACCAGACCTTCAGTAATCATTGCGCCATAGAACATCGGGCGTCCCATCTTTTCGCTTTTCACGCAGCGTGCCATCAACGGTGTCTGTGTGGCATGGAAGCCACTGATGGCGCCACAGGCTATGGTGATAAACAAAGCGGGGAATATCGGCGTGGTGAATCCTTCACCGCTGATGCCGTCGTACAACTCGGGCAGTGTAGGCCACTTGATGAACAACACGGCCATCAGGGCCACGGCCATAAACAGCATGGAAATGGCGAACAGCGGGTAGATCTTTCCGATGATCTTATCGATAGGAAGCATCGTGGCAATGATATAATACACAAAGATGATGCCGCACCAGATATATACCCAAGTGAGTCCTTCACCGCAGATCTTACCGAGGATCAGCGCAGGACTATATACAAACACCGCACCTACCATCATCAGGAGGAATACGGAGAACACCAGCATCACGTTCTTCGTGGTCTTACCCAAGTAACGACCAATTAGCTCAGGCTGTCCGGCACCATCATTTCTCATAGAAAGCATACCGCTGAGGTAATCGTGTACTGCTCCGGCAAAGATACAGCCCAACACAATCCACAGATAGGCAGCGGGGCCGAACTTTGCTCCCATGATAGCACCGAAGATAGGACCCGTACCAGCGATGTTCAGGAACTGGATCATGAAGATCTTCCACCCGGGGAGAACGATATAATCCACACCGTCGGCTTTAGACACAGCTGGAGTCACTCGGTCGTCAGGACCGAAAACCTTCTCAATAAACCTGCCATAGACCATGTAGCCTACGACCAATGCAAAGAGACTTAATACAAAAGTAATCATTATCTATGCTTGTTATACTATTGTTTTTGCAAAGGTACAAAAAATCTAAGTAAGTGAGAAGGAAATAAATGATTTTATTTGCTTAAACGGAAAGTTTTTTGTACTTTTGACTGAGCCTGAGGTACTCTCACTCGACAATAAAAGAAAAAAAACGCTTTTCCTTTGTATTGTGCTCTTTTATCCGTACCTTTGCAGCCATGAAGAAAATAATACGACTCATCATACTGTTCCTGACGATTGGAACATCCCTACATATTAACGCCCAGACAACCGATCGAGAAATACGTGCCGTATGGCTCACCACCATCGGCGGCATCGACTGGCCCCACCAATATGCCAACGCTTCTTCACCAAGTTCCATTGAGCGACAAAAGCTTGAACTGACAAGGATGCTCGACCGCCTGAAGGCTATCAATATCAACACTATCATACTCCAGACTCGTATCCGCGGAAGTGTGATCTATCCCTCTAAGTATGAACCGTGGGACGGTTGTATGTCGGGCAAGCCTGGTGTTAGTCCTGGATATGATCCTCTCCGTTTTGCTATCGATGAATGTCATAAAAGAGGAATGGAAATCCATGCATGGGTAGTAACCATTCCCATGGGTAAATGGAACGGTATAGGCTGTCAGCAGATGCGGCGAAAGAACGCCTCTGTTTTACGGAAGATAGGAGACGAAGGTTATCTCAATCCAGAGCTACCACAAACCGCTGATATCATTGCAGATATTTGCGAAGAGATAACGAAAAACTACAACGTTGATGGAATCCACCTCGACTATATCCGTTACCCCGAGAACTGGAAGCTTCGCGTGAGTAAGCAGCAAGGACGAGAAAACATTACTCGCATTGTACGGAAAATTCACAGCAAGGTGAAAGCCATCAAGCCACAGATCAAGTTATCTTGTTCCCCCTTGGGAAAGTACGATGATCTTACTCGCTATCCTTCCCGTGGCTGGAATGCCCGTACCACGGTTTGTCAGGATGCACAAATGTGGCTACGTACCGGTTTGATGGATCAGCTCTACCCGATGTTGTACTTCAAGGACAACAACTTCTACCCCTTCGCTATCGACTGGGCCGAACGCAGTAAGGCTGGACAGGTGGCAGCGGGCTTAGCAATCTATATGCTTGACCCCAAGGAAGGGAACTGGAAGATCAGTGAGGTGAAACGACAACTCAATGTTTGCCGACAACTCGGATTGGGCCAGTGTTTCTTCCGTGCCAAGTTCGTGTTAGACAACCATCAAGGTATCTACGATTACCTGCGTGTTTTCAACTTCGCTCAGCAAGGAATGGATGGATTTGCCTATCCATACTACAGTAGTAATAACACCATTCAAAGCAGTGGAAATGCTGTGAGCTTCATCAACACACAGGTGCCTGATCCCAAGCAAATCCGTCAAGATCTCCCATGGATAGTCAGCAACGGACAGCGGGTATCTCTTCCCAACAAATCAGAAGCGCTCGATACCGACATGATACTCGTAAAAAACCTTGCGGGGAACGCTGTTGCTACATTAGTGCGCCACGGGAACCAAATGGATATCCACACTTTACCAAACGGTATGTTTATCCTTTATACACTTGATAAACGAGGAAAGACGCACCGATTGGCGTTCTTGAAGAAACAATAAACAGTTACGGTTACAGCTGTAACCATGTAACCATTTGCTGTCAACTTTCTGTATAAGACATATGTTTTGGAGGGTCTTATCATAGGACTTACGGAAAGAAACCATAAGGATTAAGGGAGAAAACAGCCGTTTTTCCATCGTTTGCCTATACCCAAACGATTGTGTCACTATAGCCAAACGATCGTGCGGCTATACGCAAACGATCTGTCGGCTATACGCAAATTGAAACGTATTGTGGAATTCATTATATCATAAAAAAACTCTATTTTTCTTTTGCATTTTGCTCACTTATTCGTACCATTGGCTATGCCGAATGTAGGCTGCACCTCGGCAAAACAAAGAAAAACAAACTTTTCTTTGGTTTTTCGCTCGGTTTGCACTACCTTTGCACACGATATATAAAGGGGGAATTGAACGAACAGTAACAAAAAAAGAATGAAACCCACAGCAATTATGCTTCTGCACTGCCCGGATCAGCCTGGCATCATTGCAGAAATAACCAAGTTCATCACGGATAACAACGGCAACATCGTCTATCTCGACCAGTATGTTGACCGTCAGGATGGAATGTTCTTCATGCGCATTGAATGGGAACTCGACCAGTTCCTCGTACCGCGTGAGAAGATCAAGGAATACTTTGAAACGCTCTATGCACAGCGCTACCAAATGACTTTCAGTCTGTACTTCAACGACGAGAAGCCTCGCATGGCAATCTTCGTATCGAAGATGAGTCATTGTCTGTACGACCTGCTGGCACGCTGGAAGGCGGGAGAGTTCGATGTGGAGATTCCTTGTATCGTTTCCAATCATGAGGACCTTCGCTACGTGGCTGAGCAGTTCGACATCCCCTACTACGTATGGAGCATCAAGAAAGACCATTCGAACAAGGCTGAGGTGGAAGCTGCCGAGATGGAACTGCTGAAGGAGAAGAAGGTGACATTCATCGTGCTGGCCCGCTACATGCAGATCATCAGCGACGAGATGATTGCCAAATATCCGCACCATATCATCAATATCCACCATTCGTTCCTGCCTGCCTTTATCGGTGCCAAGCCTTATCATCAGGCATGGGAACGCGGTGTGAAGGTGATCGGTGCAACCAGTCATTATGTGACAGCCGACCTGGATGCGGGTCCTATCATTGAGCAGGATGTGACACGCATTACCCATAAGGATACGCCGGAGAGTCTGGTACTGAAGGGCAAGGACCTGGAGAAGATCGTGCTCTCGCATGCTGTATCGAAACATATCCAGCGTAAGATTCTCACCTACAACAACAAGACAATTATATTTAGTTGACAGTTGAGAATTCGTCTAATTCGTAGAGGAGATATTTAGTAGAGATGCAAGTTGCAATAGTTAAATATAATGCAGGGAATGTGTATTCCGTGGTGAACGCTGTCAGACGACTGGGAATTGATCCGGTGCTGACCGATGATCCCGTACAACTCAGACAGGCCGACCGCGTGATCTTCCCAGGACAAGGGGAGGCACGTACCGCCATGGAGTATCTGCATCAGCACGGACTGGTGGAGGTGATTCGCTCACTCAAGCAACCCGTACTGGGCATCTGCATCGGACAGCAGTTGCTGTGCAGCCATTCCGAGGAGGGAGATGTCGACTGCATCGGCATCTTCGACGCGGAGGTGAAACGGTTCCAGCCGCAACGGCACGAAGACAAGGTGCCATGCATGGGATGGAACAGAATAGAGGTGAGAGATGAGAAGCCAGAGGTGAGAAACCTGTTCGCAGGACTCGGTGAGGATCCCTACGTCTATTTCGTACACAGCTACTATGTACCGCTGTGCAACGATACGGCAGCCGTGTCCGATTATATCCTGCCCTACTCTGCCGCCCTGCAAAAAGATAATTTCTATACCTGCCAGTTCCACCCGGAGAAGAGCGGTAGCGTGGGCGAAAGAATCCTTCGAAACTTTATAGAATTGAAGGATTGAAGAATTGAAAAATTGAAGTTAAAACTTGAAACTTTGAACAAGATAGAACTCATACCAGCCATCGACATCATCGGAGGAAAGTGCGTAAGACTGACCAAAGGTGATTACAACCAGAAGACCGTCTATAACGACGATCCTGTGGAGGTGGCACGCGAGTTTGAGGCCATGGGCTTTAAACGACTGCATGTGGTGGATCTCGACGGGGCAAAGTCGAAACATATCGTGAATGTGGATGTTCTTCGTAGTATCACTACAGAAACCAGTCTCACCGTAGATTTCGGCGGAGGTATCAAGACCGAAGAGGATATCCAGACGGCCTTCGACAACGGTGCCGCCATGGTGACAATAGGCAGTGTGGCTGTAACCCAGCCAGAACTGTTCATATCATGGCTTCATACCTTTGGCGCGGAACGAATGATCCTTGGTGCCGACGTGCGGAACGGGATGATCAGCATCAACGGATGGAAAGAGGACTCGCAGGAGTCGTTACTACCGTTCCTGCAACGATATATCGACCACGGCGTGAAGAACGTGCTCTGCACGGAAATTTCCAAGGACGGCACTTTGTCTGGTCCTGCCGTTGCCTTATACAAAGAGATCATGGCTGCCTATCCCGACCTCCACCTCATCGCCAGCGGCGGTGTGTCTTCCACCGAGGATATTCTCGAGCTGGAGCACGAAGGAATCCCTGCTGTCGTCTTCGGCAAGGCCTTCTACGAGGGTCGCATCGATGCATCCCAGTTACTAAATAATCCATCCTCCCATTAACCCCATTAACCCCATAAAGCCCATCATGCCCATCACCTACTCCAACCCCATACACTCATCCGGACTCGCCAAAAGAATCATCCCCTGCCTGGACGTCAAAGACGGACAGACCGTCAAGGGAACGAACTTTGTCAACCTGCGCCACGCAGGCGACCCGGTGGAACTGGGAAAAGCCTACAGCGATGCTGGTGCCGACGAACTGGTGTTCCTCGATATCACCGCCTCGTTCGAGGGTCGTAAGACCTTCACAGAGATGGTGACACGTGTGGCTCAGGAGATCAACATCCCCTTTACTGTGGGCGGCGGTATCAATGCCTTGGAGGATGTGGAACGACTGCTCCATGCGGGAGCTGATAAGGTGAGCGTGAACTCTGCAGCCATCCGCCGACCGGAACTAATCGACGAAATCACCCGTCAGTTTGGTTCTCAGGTATGTGTTTGCGCCATCGACGCCCGCTTCGATCCCGACGGCTGGCACTGCTATGTGAAAGGCGGAAGGGAGCGTGTGGAACGCGGACTCTTTGAGTGGGCCCATGAAGCCCAGGAACGTGGTGCGGGAGAAATTCTGTTTACCAGTATGGATCACGATGGTGTGAAGGAAGGCTATGCCAACGAAGCACTGGCACGACTGGCCGACGACCTGAATATACCCATTATCGCCAGCGGAGGAGCTGGTAAGAAAGAGCATTTCCGCGATGCGTTCACCATTGGCAAGGCCGATGCAGCCCTTGCCGCCAGCGTGTTCCACTTCGGCGAGATACCCATCCCCGAACTGAAGGAATACCTCCAATCCGAGGGCATCAACGTCCGTCCTCCTTCCCCCCATCAACCCCATTAACCCCATTAAGCCCATTAACCCCATGATTAATTTCACCAAACTCAACGGCCTCGTCCCAGCCATCATCCAGGACGCTACAACAAAGAACGTTCTGATGCTGGGATTCATGAATCAGGAGGCCTACGAAAAGACCCTTGCCACCAAGCATGTCACCTTCTGGAGTCGTACGCGCAACTGCTTATGGACAAAAGGAGAAACAAGTGGCAATTACCTTGATTTGGTAAGTATCCAAAACGACTGTGACAACGACACACTACTGATCAAGGTGCACCCGCAAGGTCCTACCTGTCATACAGGCACTGACACCTGCTGGGGAGAACAGAATGAGGTGCAGCCTATCATGTTCCTCTCTGAGTTGCAGGACTTCATCGAGAAGCGCCACGAGGAGATGCCTGATGGCTCCTATACCACCAAGCTGTTCAAGGACGGGGTGAACAAGATGGCACAGAAGATGGGTGAAGAGGCGCTGGAGGCTGTCATCGAGGCATGCAACGGCACCAACGAGAAACTCATCTATGAGGTATCCGACATGATCTACCATACGCTCGTCCTGCTCACCGACAAGGGCATCCGCATCGAGGACATCGCCCTGGAACTGGCCAAGCGCCATGATCCTGAATGGGACAAGAAGCGTCGCGTGGCGAAAAGCAAAGGCGAGATGGAATAAGTAAACGACCATCCTATCATAATATACACAACCATGCTGATAGAATACAAGAAAGTACGTATCTTCCAGGAAGATGTATGTGTGTTGAACGATGTTGACTTCCACGTAGAGGAAGGTGAGTTCATCTACATCATCGGTAAGGTGGGATCAGGAAAAAGCTCGCTCCTGAAGACCACCTATTGTGAGCTGGATATTGAGAGCGGAGAACAGGCAACGGTGCTCGACCGGGATATCATGAATATCCGTCGGCGCGAGATTCCTGCCCTGCGGAAGGAGATGGGTATCATCTTCCAGGATTTCCAGCTGCTACACGACCGGACTGTGGCCAAGAACCTGCGCTTCGTACTGAAGGCTACGGGATGGAAGAACAAGAAAGAGATGGAGGAACGCATCGACGAGGTACTGGAGATGGTGGGCATGCTGGAGAAGAAGGACAAGATGCCCCACGAGCTGTCGGGCGGTGAGCAGCAGCGTATTGCCATCGCCAGGGCTATCCTGAACAAACCCAAGATCATCATCGCTGATGAGCCGACAGGAAACCTTGATCCTGAGACCGCCTCCTATATCATCGAACTGCTCCGACAGATCAGTCAGACGGGTACGGCCATCGTCATGACCACCCATAACATCCCGATGCTCGACAAGTTCCCCGGTATTGTCTATCGCTGTAAGGACGGTGCTATCTATGATGTCACGAACGACTATAACAAGATGGACCTGACGGAAGACTCGGAAGATAATTGATAATTGAGAATTGAAAATTAAACAATAAAAAATAAGGATATGAAAGTAATGAAATTCGGCGGCACCTCCGTGGGCTCACCTGAGCGCATGAAAAGTGTATCGCAACTGGTAACGAGAAGTGGAGAACCTGTTTTCGTGGTGCTTTCCGCTATGTCGGGTACAACCAACTCTCTGGTGGAGATCAGTAACTATCTCTACAAGAAGAACCCCGAGGGGGCTAACGACGTAATCAACCGTCTGGAACAGAAGTACATGGGACACGTGGAGGAACTGTATTCAACCGATGAGTACAAACAGCTGACACGCGAATTCCTGAAAGGGGAGTTCCAGTTCCTGCGCTCATTCACCAAGGATCTCTTCACCAGCTTCGAGGAGAAGAGCATCGTGGCTCAGGGCGAGATCATCAGCACCAACATGGTGGTAAACTACATGAAGGAGCAGGGCATCAACGCCGTACTGCTGTCAGCACTCGACTTCATGCGTACTGACAAGAACGGTGAGCCGGATCCTGGTTACATCAAGGAGAAACTCGCCAAGGTGATGGAAGAGAACGAGGGCTATCAGATCTACCTCACACAGGGTTTCATCTGTCGTAATGCCTACGGCGAGGTGGATAACCTGGAGCGCGGCGGTTCCGACTATACCGCCTCGCTGATCGGTGCGGCCATCAATGCCGACGAGATCCAGATCTGGACCGACATCGACGGAATGCACAACAACGACCCGCGTATCGTTGACAAGACAGAGGCCGTGCGTCAGCTGCACTTCGAGGAGGCTGCTGAGCTGGCTTACTTCGGTGCGAAGATCCTCCACCCCACTTGTGTGCAACCTGCCAAGTTCGCCGGTATCCCCGTGCGTCTGAAGAATACCATGGAGCCGGATGCTCCTGGTACAATCATCGACAATGTCACTGTAAGAGGAAAGATCAAGGCCGTAGCCGCCAAAGACAATATCACCGCCATCAAGATCAAGAGCTCACGCATGTTGCTGGCAACTGGTTTCCTGCGCAAGGTGTTCGAGATCTTCGAGAGCTACCAGACGGCTATCGACATGGTGGCTACCTCTGAGGTGGGTGTGAGCATGAGTATCGATAACGACACACACTTGCACGACATTGTGGACGAGCTGAAGAAATACGGTACGGTAACGGTTGACAGCGACATGTGTATCATCTGCGTGGTGGGCGACCTCGACTGGAGTAACATCGGTTTCGAGACACTGGCTACCGATGCCATGAAGAATATCCCGGTTCGTATGATTTCCTACGGTGGTTCCAACTATAACATCTCTTTCTTGATCAAGGCTGCTGATAAGAAGCGTGCCCTGCAGAGTTTGAGTGACACCTTATTTAATAAGTAGTCCCATCCCTAAAAAATATACAGAGACAACACAACACAAGAGGAAACCGTTTATGAATCAAAGAACACAGCCTACGGGGAAGGGCAAAGGATTATTCCCCATCGAGAAATTCAGGAAGGTGCAGACGCCGTTCTACTATTACGACACGAATCTGCTCCGCGAAACCCTGCGTGCCATCAACCAGGAGGCTGGGAAACATGAGGGGTTCTGTGTACACTATGCCATCAAGGCTAATGCCAACCCGAAGATACTCAATGTTATCTGTCAGGCAGGTATGGGTGCCGACTGTGTCAGTGGTGGGGAGATCAAGGCCTGCATCGCTGCCGGCTTCCCGCCCAGTAGGATTGTTTATGCGGGTGTAGGTAAAAGCGATTGGGAGATCAATATCGGTCTGGATCACGATATCTTCTGTTTCAACGTGGAGAGCATCCCCGAACTGGAGGTCATCAATGAGCTGGCCGCCCAGAAAGGAAAGATTGCCCGTGTGGCCTTCCGACTGAATCCCAATGTGGGTGCCCATACCCATGCAAACATCACCACCGGATTGGCAGAAAACAAGTTCGGTATTGCCATGCACGACATGCTGAGTGTTATCGAAGAGGCAGAAGCGATGAAGAACATCAAGGTCGTGGGTCTGCACTTCCATATCGGCAGTCAGATACTGGACATGGGTGACTTCGAAGCCCTCTGCAACCGTGTCAATGAACTGCAGAACGAGTTGGAGCGCCACCACATCGTGATGGAGCACATCAACGTGGGAGGCGGTCTCGGTGTGGACTATCAGCATCCCAACCGCGTGCCCATACCCGACTTCAAGGCCTATTTCGATACGTATGCCAAGAAACTGAAGCTGCGTCATGGACAGACACTTCACTTTGAGTTGGGACGAGCCGTCGTGGCCCAATGCGGCAGTCTGATTACCCAGACACTTTATGTAAAACAGGGTGCTACCAAACAGTTTGCCATTGTTGATGCCGGCTTTACCGACCTGATCCGTCCTGCCCTCTATCAGGCCTATCATAAGATTGAGAATATCACCAGTGAAGAACCCGTACAAGCGTACGACGTGGTTGGCCCCATCTGTGAATCAACGGATGTGTTTGCCAAACACATCGACCTGAACGAGTGTCGTCGTGGTGACCTGCTCGCTATCCGCTCTGCAGGAGCCTACGGAGAGATCATGGCTTCAGGCTACAACTGTAGAGCATTACCTAAAGGGTATATCACTGAGGACTTTCAAGGACAGGATTAAAGAGTTTGTCAAAACATAAATGAGTATTAGACAAGGCTGAATACATGATACAAATCAGTGTAACGACAATCGTTATTTGTGCCATTATCATCGTTGCGGCAGTCATAACGCCGATGGTTAACATCTTCTTCCGGAAGGTGGGCAACGGGCAAGAGGTGACCGATGATTCACAGCTACCTTGTCTGTCGGTCCTGCTGACCGTTCAAGACAATGCCAGAGAGTTGGAGCAGCACCTGCCGGCAATTCTCACACAGGACTATCCTGCAGGGTTCGAGGTGATCGTAGTTGTCAGTAAAGGAGAAGATGATACCGACGATGTGCTGAAAAAACTCTCGGCTACCTACCCTAATCTCTATACGACGTTCATTCCCGACAGCTCTCGTTATATGAGCAGGAAGAAACTCGCCGTGACCTTGGGTGTGAAGGCTGCCCGACATGAGTGGATTCTCATGACAGAGGCCCGTTTTCAGCCAGCATCCGACCAATGGCTGAAGACCATGGCACGCCATTGTCAGGAGACCACCGATATGGTTATCGGCTACGCGAACTACGACCAAGAGGCCAGCGACTACAAACGCTTCGAGTGTCTTCAGGAGCAATGCTATATCCTGCGACGCGCCAATCGGAGTACAGCCTTCCGCTGCGAACCGGGGAATCTGCTGTTCAGAAAGAGCATGTTCCTTGACAACAGAGGTTTCGAAGGGAATCTTAAATATGTACGCGGGGAATACGACTTCATCGTTAACAAGTTCGCAGAGAAAGGGAACACTGTGATTGAAACGTCACCTGAAGCATGGGTTATTGAGGATGCTCCCACCAAGAAGACTTGGAAGAACAGGCACCTCTATCTCATGGAGACAAAGAGACATCTTGAACGTTCGTTCTGCTCGTTGCTGCCCTATCGGACCGATCATCTCCTCATGCACTTGAACTACCTGCTTATCATCGGCTGTGCCTGCTATGGCTACTGGCTCATGCGACAGGGAAACGGACTATCAGAGCCGTGGGTTCTTTGGGGTACGGCCATCGGTGGCTTCCTCATCACGATAGTCATGCGCATCATCTTCGCCCGTAAGACCTGCTTGCAATTCGACGAGGACATCCCTTTCTGGAAGATTATCCCGTTCGAAATCTCCAGGTGCTGGCGGAATCTGATATGGCGCATACGATATATCTTCTCTGACAAATACAGCTTCATCTGCCATAAGGTATAGAGAATCTATGAGAGTCCTGCACTATATCCCGGAACGATTGCTCTCCTCCGAGGAAGAGGGGGGCTTTCATGGAAGCACAGACCTGACACGGGAATACCTTTCCGTGCTGACCACGGGTATGGGTAAGGGAATAGAAGTGCAGGTAACCACTACCCTCTCACAGTTTAAGCAGAAGGTAAAGGAGATACAGCCAGACATCGTGCATATCCACGCCTGCTGGAATATCTCTGCCTATCGGGCTCAGCACTGGACCATGAAACAGCGTGTCGCTTTGGTCCTATCACCGCACAATGGTATGCAGCCGTGGCACATCCACCATCATTTCTGGCTCCATAAACTTCCGCTGCTCATCCTTTATCAACGTCGTGCCATCAAGACTGCTGATGCTATTCACGTATTCAGTCAGTCGGAACATCAGCGCATGAAGACCATTAAATGGAACACCCGTCTGGCTCTGGTTGGGAACAGCACGACCGACTGTCGGACGCAGGAGTGGCAGATGACATCAGCATTGGAAGCGCTATATCAGAAGGTGATTGACAGTAATAGCTTCCGCCTGATGACAGAGGAAGAGAAAACGGCCGAGAGCCGGATGCTCCACGAAGCTATACTGAAGGAAGAAGGTTTGGCGATACCTGAAGATCATAACGAAGGAAAAGAATTGGCACTATCAGCAAGTTCACTTCGGAAGATCTTTATCCATGCTCATGATGAAGGTATTCTGCAAGAAGTGAAGACTGGTGCCTTACTCATGCAACAAAACGTGGAAGAGCTTGATGTAGAACACCTTGAGCGTTTTCCGCAACGTATCATAAAAAGTGCTGACACCTTGGAGCAAGAGAAGGTCTTGCCAAAGAGTCCTTTGACAAAGTCAACACTCTCCAACCTCCGACAGGATGAGAAACCCAGTGAAACAGAAACCCGACTCACGGTGATGCTCATCAACATCCAGCATGAACTGAAGCACAGGAAGCTCTCGCGCGCTCATCTCACCACCTTCTACCGCTTACTGCGGTTCGGGGAATACGATGAGGACAAACTCCTGCGCATGCTCAAGCAGCTGAAACTGCAGAAATTCACCGCTCGAATGATGCAGATCTTACATGAGACCTATTACTTGGAAGAGGGCTACATGCCCATCTCCCCTATCGATGATAAGAAAACAAATAACTTAAGAAAATCACTACAAAAATCTGACACGCTATGAGTAACTATCGTGAGAATGTTGAGAAAGACATGCGCTACCTTGAACTGTTAGCCCAGTCGTTTCCTACTGTCGCCGCGGCAAGCACGGAGATCATTAACCTGCAGGCCATCTTGAACCTTCCCAAGGGAACAGAGCATTTCCTGGCCGACCTCCACGGGGCTTTTCCCCCGTTTCAGCATGTCCTGAAGAATGCCTCTGGAAACATCAAACGAAAGGTCAGTGAACTCTTCGGAAATGAGATCCGCGAAAGCGACAAAAGGGAACTGTGTACGCTCATCTACTACCCGGAGCAGAAACTCGAGTTGGTGAAACAGACCGAGACGGATATGAACGACTGGTATCACATCACCATCCATCAGTTGGTGAGGGTATGCCGAGACGTCTCCAGCAAATATACGCGTTCAAAGGTAAGGAAGGCGTTGCCCGCCGATTTCTCATATATCATCCAGGAACTGTTACACGAACGGACCGAGGATACCGATAAGGCTGCATACGTGAAGATGATCATCAATAGCATCATCGATACAGGACGGGCTGACGACTTCATCATCGCCATCTGTAATGTCATTCAACGACTGGCTATCGACAAGCTTCATATCTTAGGAGATATATACGACCGCGGACCGGGTGCTCATCTCATTCTCGACCTACTGCGGCAATACGAGAACTGGGATATCCAATGGGGTAATCACGACATTCTCTGGATGGGAGCGTGTGCAGGAAATGATGCCTGCATCTGCAACGTTATCCGTCTCTGTCTGCGATACGCAAACCTTACCACCCTTGAGGAGGCATACGGTATTAACCTGGTGCCCTTGGCCACTTTCGCCATGGAGACCTATGGCGATGACCCTTGCACGGAGTTCATGCCGAGGACCACTGGTGGTAGTGAGGAACTCGATGAGAAGAATGCGCGTCTCACCGCGATGATGCACAAGGCCATCGCCGTTCTCCAATTCAAGGTGGAGGCCCAGATCTTCCACAAGCACCCCGAGTGGGGCATGGAGGACCGTGACCTGCTGAGTACCATGGATCTTGAGAAAGGTACATGCCAAGTGGATGGGAAGGAGTATCCCATGACCTCCTGTCGCTTCCCCACCATCGCAGGAAACGACAGTTATATAACGCTCACACCCGAAGAGGATGACCTTATGAAACGGCTCCACCACTCTTTCACGGTGAACGAGAAACTGCGCAAGCACATCAAGCTGATCTTCTCGCATGGATGTATGTACTCCATTGTGAACCACAACCTGCTGTTCCATGCATCCTGTCCGCTCAACGCCGACGGTTCCTTGAAAGAGGTGGAATTGTATAATGGTAAGAAATATTGCGGAAAGGACCTGATGCACCATACCGGCATGCTGATCCGCTCTGCCTTTCAAGGTGACACCAACCCGGAAGAACGCGACTATGGTATCGACTATTTCCTCTACCTCTGGTGCGGACCAGACAGTATTCTCTTCGACAAGTCGAAGATGGCCACCTTCGAGCGGTATTTCATCGCCGACAAGGCTACGCACAAGGAAGAGAAAGGAAACTTTTTCAAACTGCGAGATGATGAAGATATCTGCGACCAGATCTTGGACGCCTTTGGGGTGGAAGGACCGAACCGCCACATCATCAACGGTCATGTACCCATCCATGCTGCTGATGGCGAGAACCCCATCAAAGCCAACGGAAAGCTGATGGTCATCGATGGCGGATTCTCACAGGCATATCATAAAACAACAGGAATTGCCGGCTATACGTTGGTCTATCACTCACGCGGCTTCCAGCTTGTACAGCATGAGCCGTTTACAAGCGAGGAAGACGCGGTGAAACGCGGAATCGATATCAAGAGTACCACGCAGATCGTGGAGATGACTGCCCAACGTATGCTGGTAGCCGATACCGACATCGGTACGGAACTGAAAAAACAAGTAGCCGACCTGCGTGAACTGCTCTACGCCTACCGTCACGGCTTCATCAAAGAGAAACGTTAATAAAGATTTCAAGCTTCGCAAATTCCTGACTTGCGAAGCTTGAAACCCAAACGACAGGTACTGATTAGAAAGGCAGGTCGTCTGCGGAATTCTCTCCTTCCTGCTGCTGTACCGGGGGAAAAGGATTCTCCTGTGCTGCCGGTGTAGCGGTCGGTGTAGCTGGAGCAAATCCTGCTGGCGGTGGAGGGAAGGCACCTGGAGCAGCCATTGGCTGGGCACCCATGGCAGCAGCCTGAGCGGCAGCGGGATCAACACGGTCAACGCGCCATGCGGAAAGGGTGTTGTACCATCTTCCCTGATACTCACGAGCGTCCACGTCAAAGCTTACACGCAGTTCCTCGCCTACTTGGATGTTCATGTTAGAGATACGGTCGGCACCAAAAACCCTGAAGCAACACTTACGCGGATACTGGTCGTGTGTCTCAATCACATATTCCTGACTCTTCCACGCATTTCCTGTACGTGAAGATACGCCTCCCTGCTCAGGGAGAACGGCTATCACTTTACCTTCTATTTCCATATTAATCTATTTATTTATTCGTTTGATTGTCTGTCTTTCTTCGAAAAGTTGGCGTCTGTTTTTGCAAAACGTCGTACCTTTTTGCTTACGGAGTGCGAAATTAATAAAATAGTTCTTAATCTGAAAACATTTTAAGCGTTTTTTTATTCTTTTATTTTTTTATTCTTCTATTTTTTCGTATTTTTGTAGCCAATTAATAGGAACAGGTAATAACTAAAAGCATCATACAAATGAGATTTACACTTTCAAGCTCTGCATTGAGCAGCCGACTGTCTATTCTCTCCAAGGTGATTAACAGCAAAAACGCGCTGCCCATACTGGATTGTTTTCTTTTTGAAGTCGTGAACAACACACTGACCATCACCGCTTCCGACAGTGAGAACGTGATGAAGACAAGTATGCCGCTCGATGACAGCGACGGCGAGGGAAAGTTTGCAGTGAACAACCGGACTATCCTTGATGCCGTGAAGGAACTGCCTGAGCAGCCATTGACCATCGACGTGGATACACAAAGCTATGTCATCAAGGTGATCTATCAGAATGGTTTGTACAACTTCACAGGACAGAATGCAGAGGAATACCCCTTGGCACAGACTATGCCAGAGGGAGCTTTCACCCTGACACTCGCATCAAACGTGTTGTCAGACAACATCACCCGTTCTGTCTTTGCTACAGCTACTGAGGAGTTGCGCCCGGTGATGAACGGTATTTACTTCGACTTGACTCCTGATGCACTGGCCATTGTAGCCAGTGATGGACATAAGTTGGTACGCAACCGTAACTTCAGTATCAAGACAGAAACACCCACCTCTTTTATATTACCTAAGAAACCGGCAAACTTGCTGAAGGGTGTTCTGGCAAAAGACGACAGCGAGGTGATTATGCGCTTTGACGACCGCAATGCGGAGATTACCTTCGGTGACACCGTACTGCTGTGCCGCCTGATCGAAGGTCGTTACCCCAACTACAACAGTGTGATTCCTCAGGACAATCCCAACCAGCTTACTATCGACCGCAAGGTGCTCATCGGCGCCTTACGTCGCGTATTACCTTTCGCCAGCGAAAGCAGTCAGTTGGTTAGGTTACACCTGGAAGCAGGAAAGTTGGAGATCTCATCAGAAGATATTGACTTCGCCACCAGCGCTAAGGAAGAGATCCCTTGCGACTACAACGGCAACATCATGAGTATCGGTTTCAAGGGCACGTCGCTGAGCGATATCCTCAACAACCTGGCAAGCAACGAGGTTGAACTGCAGCTGGCTGATCCCAGTCGTCCTTGTCTGATTGTTCCCAGCGAGCAACCGGAGAACGAGGACATCCTGATGCTCATCATGCCCATGCTCCTGAACGACTGATCTGAAACGACATGAGATTGAATCTTACAAAGCCCCTTATTGTCTTCGACCTGGAGACAACGGGGCTTGATCTTGTTAAGGACAGGATCATCCAGATATCTTATATAAAGGTCTTCCCCGATGGCACTGAACAGCGGGAGAACTTGTTCGTGAACCCCGAGCGCCCCATCCCCGTTGAGGTGATGCAGCTGACGGGCATCACCAACGAGCAGGTACAAGACCAGCCCACCTTCAAACAGCTATCCACGAAACTTGCGCAGCAGTTTACGGGATGCGACTTCGCTGGCTTCAACTCCAACCACTTCGACGTTCCGATGCTGGCTGAGGAATTCCTCCGTGCCGGGGTGGACTTCGACTTCTCCAAGTGCCGATTGATTGATGCGCAGACCATCTTCCATAAGATGGAGCGACGGAACTTGGCTGCCGCCTATAAGTTCTACTGCGGTAGGAAGATGGAAGATGACTTCACTGCCCACAAGGCAGATGAAGACACTGAGGCCACCTACCGTGTGCTGATGGCTGAGCTTGACATGTATGCACCTGGAAAGCAGGAAGAGGCCGACCGTCAGCTGAACAACGACATGGAAGAGCTCGCACGGTTCTCCAAGACCAACGATAACGTGGATTTCGCCGGAAGGATTGTGTGGAAAGACATGACGGATGCTCAGGGGAACGTGATGACCGACAAGGACGGGAAGCCACGGAAGTATGAGGTATTCAACTTCGGCAAATACAAAGGATGGGGTGTGGCTGACGTGCTGCACCGCGATCCGGGTTATTACAGTTGGATGCTGTCGAGTGATTTCACCTACGACACCAAGCAGGTGCTGACAAGAATCCGTCTGCGCGAGTTTAACAACCGATAGGAACATGACAATGGAAAAGAAGATACTGACTTGGCTGTTTGCCCTCATCTCCCTCTGCTCCCTGCCCTCTCAAGGACAGGAGCTACTGGCTAAGGTTACCATTAACCACAACCAGATACAGGGAACAGATGCCAGCGTCTTCGAGAACCTACAACAGACACTCGAACAGTTCATCAACGACAGACAGTGGACCAATCTGCATTTCCAGAAGAATGAACGGATCAATTGTAACTTCAATATCACAGTTACGAAATACGACCAGAGTGAGAACCTGTTCAACTGTACGGCACTGATTCTGGCCAACAGACCGGTCTTCAACGCTTCGTACACCACCACCTTATATAATAATAGGGATGCAGACTTCAATTTCCAGTTTGCACAATTCGATCAGCTGAACTTCAATGAGGAGCAGATCGACAACCAGCTGACTGCCCTCATCGCCTATTATGCCTATCTGATTATTGGTATGGATCTTGATTCTTTCTCCCCCATGGGCGGAGAGGATATCCTGCAGCGGTGTCTGAACCTGGCCAATAATGCGCAGAACCTGAACTTCCCTGGATGGAAGGCATTTGACAACAGCAGGAACCGGTTCGCCATCATCAACGACTACATGGAAGGGGCTATGAAACCGTTCCGCCAGTTACAATACGACTACTATCGTACTGGTCTTGACGAGATGGCCAATAACGTGGAGCGCGGCAGGACAAATATCAGTACCGCTTTGGAAAACCTGAAGAAGAGTCATGAAGACCGTCCGCTCAGTCTGCTCCCGCAGATCTGGACCGACTATAAGAAAGAGGAGCTGGCCAATATATATAAAGGTAAAGGAACACAAAAGGAAAAAGAGGCTATCTATGATATCCTGTTCTCCATCAATGCTTCGCAGAACAACTACTGGGAGCGAATCAAAGAATAGTCAGACCTCATGATCAAGCAACTGTACATCAAGAACTTCACACTCATTGATACGCTGGATATGACTTTCCAGCCTGGATTCTCTGTCATTACAGGTGAGACAGGTGCGGGAAAGAGCATCATCCTCGGCGCTATCGCCCTCCTGCTTGGACAGCGGGCTGACTCGAAAGCCATCAAGAGCGGGGCCGACCGCTGCATCATCGAGGCACACTTCGACCTGAGTCGCTATTCGATGGAGGATTTCTTCACTGAGCATGAGATTGATTATGATGCTACCGACTGTATCTTACGCCGTGAACTGACTGCCTCGGGAAAGAGTCGTGCTTTTATCAACGACACGCCCGTACAATTGTCGTTGATGCGACTGCTGGGTCAGCAGTTGGTGGACATCCACTCACAACACCAGAACCTGCTCCTTCAGGAAGAAGACTTCCAACTGAACGTGGTGGATATCATTGCCAACGACCAGAAACAGTTGGAGCAATACCATCAGCTGTACCAAGAGTACCTGTCGACCAAGAAGGCGGTCAAGGAGATGCAGGAGGCGATTAATAAGGCAAACGACAATCAGGATTTCCTGCGCTTCCAACTGTCGGAACTGAAAGATGCCGACCTCAGCGAGGGTATTCAGGAGGAATTGGAACAGGAACGCGAAACGCTTAGTCATGCGGAAGACATCAAGAGTGGTCTTTTCGCAGCCGACCAGCTGCTGAGCAGAGGCGAAGACGGTATTATCGAACGACTGAAGGAGACATCGAAAGCTCTCGATGCGATCAAGGACGTATTCCCAGACATCCTGGATGCAGCGGAACGTACCGAAAGCTGTTATATTGAACTGAAAGATATTGCCGGTGATATCAGCAGTTGCGCTGAGGATTTCGATTTCGATCCGCAACGTCTTGAGATCATCCACGCCAAGCTCGACCAGATTTACTCACTGGAGAAGAAGCACCATGTGGATTCCGTGGAACAGCTCATCGCCATCAGGGATGAACTCGCCCAGCAGCTTGACAGAATCGACAATAGCGAGGATGAGTTAAAGAATCTCCAAGCAAAGGAAACCGCCCTACTCAACCAGTGTAATGAAACAGCCGGGAAGTTAAGTCAGCTTCGCGAGAAAGCGGCCCGCAAAATCGAGAAGGAGATGCTGAAACGTCTCGTTCCCTTAGGTATTCCCCATGTGCGCTTTGAGGTACAGCAAGTTCCGAAGGAGCTATCGAATGACGGAGCCGACCGTATCACCTTCCTGTTCAGTGCCAATACCAGTACCCCGCTACTACCCGTCAGCGAGGTAGCCTCCGGTGGTGAGATTGCCCGTGTGATGCTATCCCTGAAGGCAATGATCAGTGGAGCCGTCAAACTGCCCACCATCATCTTCGACGAGATCGATACTGGCGTGAGCGGTAAGATAGCTGAGATGATGGCGAAGATCATGCAGGAGATGGGCGCAGCCGACCGACAGGTGATCAGTATTACGCACCTGCCGCAGATTGCCGCCTTAGGAACGACACATTATAAAGTATATAAAGAAGAGAGTCAGCAAGGCACCATCTCTCACATGCAGCTTCTTCAGGAAAAGGAACGCGTGCAGGAGATCGCCCAGATGCTGAGCGGCAGCAATGTTACAGAAGCTGCTGTTGTCCATGCCAAGGAACTCTTGAAACAATCCAAGAAGATATGAAAAGACTGAGAATATTACTGGCTTCGGCCGTTATGTTATGTAATACAGCCGTCATGGCACAATCGGCAGCCGTCAAGAATGTTGCCAAGAGCGTGTTCTCGCTTACCACGTTCCGCGCTGACGGCTCCCTGCTCGCCTCATCCCATGGCGTCTTTGTAGGCAACGATGGTGAGGCTGTCAGCGACCTCACCCCTTTCCGCGGTGCAGCCAAGGCGGTGGTCATCGATCAGAAAGGAAACAAGATGGAGGTGACCCGTATGCTGGGTATCAATGATATTTATAATGTGGCACGTTTCCGTGTTAACGGAAAGACCACCCCAGCCCCCATGGCCTCCTCTTCCCTATCAACGGGTGCCCATGCCTGGCTGGTAGGCTACGCTGTGAAGAACCCGGAGATTACGAGCACTACCGTGAAGAGTGTGGAGACCTTCATGGATAAGTATGCTTATTATATCTTCGGCATGAATGCGCCCGACAATGCCATTGCTTGTCCGTTTGTCAATGACAATGGCGAGGTGATTGGTATTCTGCAGGTAAGTAACACCACCTTTGACACCCATGCCACAGATGCACGTTTCATCAATAGTCTGACGCTGAACGGTCTTTCACTGAACAATGCAGACATCCGACAAATCGGTATTCCCATCGCCATGCCCACCGATCTGACACAGGCTCAGGTGTTACTGATGATGACAGGACAAAGCGGTGACTCCCTCAAATATGTGGCAGCCATCGACGATTTCTGTCAGCTCTTCCCCACTCAGCTCGACGGTTATGATGCTCGGGCACGACTGCTCATCAGACAAAACCGGTTCGACGAGGCGGCCAAAACCATGGAAAGTGCCATCAAACAAGCAGAAAAGAAAGACGAAGGACATTACTATTATGGAAAGTTAATCTACGACAAGCTGGTCAACCAGCCCAATCCCGCCTACGAGAAATGGACAATCGACAAGGCCATGGAAGAGCTTAACGAAGCCTATGCCCTCTCACCGCATGCGCACTACCGTCATCTGATGGCGCAGATCACCTTCTCGAAGAAGGCCTATCAGGAAGCATACGATATGTTCATGTCACTTTATCAGGACAAAGACTATAGGAATCCAGAGCTACTCTATGAGGCTGCACGTTGCAAGCAGATGCTCGATGCTCCGGCTACAGAGGTGATTGCCCTGCTCGACAGTGCCATCAATACCACCGACTCCCTGCAGATCATCAGTGCTGCACCTTATTTCCTGGCCCGTGCCACAGCATACGAACAAGTTGACAGTTTCCGTCAGGCTGTATTCGATTACTCCCGATATGAGTACTTGGTGCAAGGCAGGGTGAATGCCAATTTCTATTACATCCGCGAACAAGCCGAGGTAAAGGGTCATCTATACCAGCAGGCACTCACGGATATTGCCCGTGCCATCATCCTTGCCCCGGAAGAAGCTACCTACATTGCAGAGATGGCTTCCCTGCAACTTCGTGTGAATCTTGTTGACCAAGCTTTGCTGTCTGCTGAGCAGTGTACGAAGGTTGCGCCGGAATACAGCGATGGCTACCTATTGTTAGGACTTGCACAGATCAAAAAGGGAAAGCAAGCAGAAGGAATTGCTAACTTGCAGAAAGCAAAAGAGTTAGGAAATCCGCAAGCAGACGGCCTGATTGAGAAATATTCTAAGTAAATTTGCAAAAAAACACAAATAAATTTTTGTATCACACAGAAAACTTGTATCTTTGCAGTCCGAAATGAGTAAGAACAACTTTTAATCATTCAAAAGATATGACAAAAGCAGAAATTATTGAAGAGATCGTTGCTAAAACGGGTATCGCTCGCAAGGATGCTTCAGCATCCGTAGAAGCATTCATGGAGATCATCAAAGACAGTCTTCTGGAGAAGAAGGAAAACGTTTATCTGCGCGGATTCGGCAGCTTCATCGTAAAGCATCGTGCTGAGAAGACCGCTCGTAACATCTCCAAGAACACGACCATTGTCATTGCAGCACATGACTTCCCCAGCTTCAAGCCGGCTAAGAGCTTCGTGGCAAAGATGAAGGGAGAGTAAATCAGGTAGATGTTGCCTGCAATCAAGACATACGTAATAATCATCATTAATTCATTTAATTATGCCAAACGGAAAAAAGAAAAAGGGTCACAAGATGGCCACGCACAAGCGTAAGAAGAGATTAAGAAAGAATCGTCATAAGAGCAAGTAACCATACTTGCTCTTATGGTAAACAAGAAAAGCAGAAATGACCAGCGAAGTTGTAATTGACGTCCGACAGAAAGATATCTCAATTGCCCTGCTGGAAGATAAGAACCTGGTGGAGTACCAGACTGAGCCTCGCTCAGCATCTTTCGCTGTCGGAAACATCTACATCGCCAAAGTAAAGAAACTGATGGCGGGACTGAATGCCAGTTTTGTGGATGTAGGTTATGAACGGGACGCTTTTCTGCATTATCTTGACCTAGGAAATCAATTCAGTTCCTACGAGAAGTATCTCAAACAGGTACAGAGCGACAGGAAGAGACTTTACCCATTTGCCAAGGCATCACGCCTACCCGATCTGAAAAAAGACGGCAGTGTGGCCACCACCCTGCAGAAAGATCAGGAGGTACTGGTGCAGATTGTCAAAGAACCCATTTCCACAAAAGGACCCCGACTAACGGCGGAATTGAGTTTTGCAGGCCGTTATCTCGTGTTGGTTCCTTTCAACGACAAAGTCTCTGTTTCCTCAAAAATCAAAAGCGGTGAAGAGCGGGCACGCCTCAAGCAGCTCATCCAGAGCATCAAGCCCAAGAATGTTGGCGTCATCGTACGCACAGTAGCAGAGGGCAAGCGTGTTGCCGAACTCGACACTGAGCTTAAAATCCTTCTAAAGCGTTGGGAGGAAGCCATTACCAAAGTACAGAAAACCACCTCACGCCCACAGCTCGTCTATGAGGAGACCAGCAGAGTTGTAGCCATGCTGCGCGACTTGTTCAATCCTTCATACGAAAATATCTACGTGAACGACGAGCAGGTATTCAATGAGGTAAAAGACTATGTCACTCTTATCGCCCCTGAAAAGGCGGGCATCGTCAAGCTCTACAAAGGTAATGTGCCTATCTTTGACAACTTCAACATCACCAAGCAGATCAAGTCGAGCTTCGGCAAGACGGTCAACTACAAGCACGGGGCCTACCTCATCATTGAGCATACAGAGGCCATGCACGTGGTTGACGTGAACAGCGGTAACCGCACAAGGGCAGAAAAAGGACAGGAGGGAAATGCCCTGGAAGTGAATCTCGGTGCCGCCGATGAGCTGGCTCGTCAGTTGCGTCTGCGCGATATGGGCGGTATCATCATCGTTGACTTCATCGATATGAACCTGGCAGAAGACCGCCAGATGCTCTATGAGCGCATGTGCAAGAACATGCAAAAAGACCGCGCGCGCCATAACATCTTGCCCTTGAGCAAGTTCGGTTTGATGCAGATTACCCGTCAGAGGGTTCGTCCTGCCATGGACGTGAATGTTGAAGAGGATTGCCCAACGTGTTTCGGCAGTGGAAAGATCAAGTCGAGTATCTTGTTCACTGACCAGCTCGAAAGGAAGATTGACTACCTGGTCAATAAGATTGGCGTCAAACGATTCTACCTGCACGTCCACCCGTATGTGGCTGCCTACATCAATCATGGCTTCATCAGTATGAAGCGTAAGTGGCAGATGAACTACGGACTGGGGGTACATGTGATTCCCTCGCAGAAGATGGGCTTCTTGCAATACGAGTTTTATGATGACAAGAAGCAACTCATCGACATGCGCGAGGAGATGGAAAACAAATAAGAAAGAGGGTATGCAGAAGTTGCATACCCTCTTTTTCGTTATCTACGTTTTTATAACTTTTAACCGTCTATTAGTTTTTTTTCCGTTAAATAAGATGCTGTTATAAAAAATATGTGTAATTTTGCCACCAAATAACAATCATGTAATATTACACTCAAAATCTATGAAGAAATTATTAACGCTGGCATTATTCATTGCTAGCACTTACAGTGCTCATGCACAACTTATTATCAACGAAATCATGCAGTCGAATGTCGAGTGCATCATGGATGACATCAAAGAGTTTCCCGACTCTTGGGTAGAACTGTACAACAGTGGCGATGAGGCTATCAACCTCAAAGACTACAAGATCAGCAACAAGAACAAAGAAAAGAAAGCTTGGCAGTTGCCCGACAAGACCGTTGCTGCAAAGGGATATGCAATTATCTACTGCGACAAGGAAGGAAAAGAGAATAACCGTCTTCACGCCGATTTCCGTCTGGAGTCAGGTAAGGGATGTACCGTTTATCTCTTTAATAACAAAGAGGTAGTTGACAGTCTTCCTTATATCGATGAAAAGCCAATGGTGAAGATGCCTGCACCCGACATCGCATTCGGTCGTAAGACTGACGCTTCCGACGAGTGGGGCTATCAGCTCACGCCAACCCCAGGTAAGGCCAATACGGGTGATATTTGTAACGCCAAGCATATCTTAGGTGCTCCTGTATTCAGCGAACCGGGTCATGTCACTTCCGGTAATGCTGCCATCAACCTCGAACTGAGTCTGCCTGAGGGTGCTCCCGATGGTGCTTATATCACCTATACCACCAATGGTAGTGAGCCGACAACTCAATCCACAAAATATACGCAGCCCATCAGTATCACCAAGACAAAGGTGATTCGTGCCAAGGTATTCTGTGATGGTTGGCTCTCACCGATGAGTACAGCCCAGTCGTATATCTTCCACCCCAGAGAATTCACCATTCCTATCTTCTCTGTTCAGACTAACGACAAGTATCTGAACGCCAGAGATATTGGTCTTTTCGCCAACAACAACAGCAAGGAAGATAAGAAGACACACGACTGGCGTCGTCCTGTCAATATTGAATTCTTCCCCGCCGAAGGTGAGCCAAGTGCTATCAACCAGCCCGGCGAGACACGTATCCAAGGTGGACAGTCACGTTCGAATGCCTTGAAGTCAATGGTGTTCTATGCCAACAAGCGTTTTGACCCCGACCGCAAGCGTTTCGAATATGAGTTTTTCCCTGACCAGAAACCGGGCGTGAACCAGTTCAAGTCGTTCTCCCTGCGCGATGGCGGCAACGACTTCTCCGACATGTACTTCCGTGATCTCATCATCCAGCGTACCATGGGTCCGAATGTTGACCTCGACTGGCAGGCTGGTCACTCAGCCGTTCTCTACATCAACGGCGAATATATGGGTATGCTCAACATCCGTGAGCGTTCCAACGAGGACAATATCTACAGTAACTACGACGGTCTTGAGGATGTGGACGAGATTGAGATCTCCCATGAGCAACAAGGAAACCAAGACCTGTTCATCGAGGAGCTGAAGGAAGGCGACGATGTCTTCTATCAAGCCTTCAAGGATTTCTACAGTGAGAAGGGTCATACCAAGGCTGAATACGAGCAGTGGATTGATGTCAGCGAGTATCTGAACGTGATGATTCTGAACCTCTTCTACTGCAATATCGACTTCCCGGGCAACAACATCGTGTTCTGGCGTCCCAACGAAGATGCGAAAGTAGATCTTCCTAAGAGATTCCGTGCGATTGTCAAGGATACCGACTTCGGACTTGGTCTCTACAATTTTAATGAAACCAGCAGTTCCTCCAACACCATCGACATGATTTACAATCCCAGGAATTACGGTAACTCTTGGGCTTTCACCGAACCTGCTACCCGTCTGTTCAGGAACATGATGGAGAATCCGGAAATGTTGAAGATGTTCATCGACAAGTGCTGCGTCTATGCGGGCGACTTCATGAATGCCGAGGGAACAAGTGCTGTTATGGATGCTATCCTGGAAGAAGCTCTGGATGAGTTTGTGGCCCATCGCGACAAATATAATAGTTGGGGTAATAACTACAACGATATTCTGAACAAATTCGAGAACGCCAAAAAATGGCTCGCCGGCTACGAAGAAAAGCAGCAAGGCTGGGGCGGCTGGGGCGGCTGGGGCGGCTGGCCAGGCGGTGGCGGTGGCCAAGAGACCACTATCGTACACCTCCCCCGTACAGATTACTTCCTTCAGTATCTTAGTGCCAAGTACCTGAATGGTGTTGATGCTATTCCCGTGACTATCAACAAGGGAATGAACGATCTGCCTGATGAAACCATCATCAACGACATCAAGCTTACAAAGGGTGTCTTCGACGGAAAGTTGTTCCTCAACCAGCAGATTACCTTAGAGGGTAAGGCCGAAGTTGAGCCGTTTGTGACAGGATGGGATATTGAGAAGACCGCCTCTAATGGAGCTGTTACAACAGACCACGTAGAAGGAGCCATCTACACCTTTAACATGCCAGCATGCAAGAGTCTGGCCATCAAGGCCGTCCTTGGTAACCAAACAGGTATCACCAATGTGGATGCAAGGAGCTGGAGATGGAGCGTTGCCAACCACATGCTTAGCGTGAGCGGTGTACCCGCTGGCACCGATGTTACCTTATACAACCTGCAGGGTATGCTCATCAAGCAGATCAAGTCTGACGGCTCAACAATCCAGTTGCCGCTCATGAATAATCAGGTTTATATCCTGAAGGTGGGTAAGGAAACCATTAAGGTAAAGTAATTCTCATAGAAGATTAACTATCTGTATATTACTCGGCATAAAGGACGTAAAAGTTTTTTATGCCGAGTTTTTTTGTTTTGCGCAATACTTTTCGTAACTTTGCCAACAAATTGGTACTAAATGAACTTCAAGAAATACATACTAACTGCTGTCGTCTGTGTCTTAACAACTTACTACGCCAAGGCGCAGATGGTGATCAATGAGCTGATGCAGTCGAACATAGATTGTGTCATGGACGATATCAATGAGTTTCCCGACTCATGGGTGGAATTATACAACACTGGCACCACTGCCGTCAACCTCCAGAACTACAAGATTGGTCTGACCGACGTGGCCTCGGAAGCATGGAAACTGCCCAACCAGACCATCGGTCCCAAACAGTATGTACTGGTGTATTGTGACAAGGAGGGAAACAAACTGCACACTGATTTCCGTCTTGACTCCGGTAAGGGAGGCTCCGTTTACCTTTTTAATAATAGCACTGTTATTGATAAGGTGGAGAAACTGAAGAAGCAACCAGCTCCGAATATCGCTTACGGACGGAAAAACGACGGAAGCGATGAGTGGGGTTATATGCTCTCTCCCACCCCGAAGGCTGCCAATTGCGGTCAGATTTGCGATCATGACCAGATTCTCGGCGAACCGGTGTTCAGCGAGGAAGGTAAGGTTGTAACGGGCTCGATGAATATCTCGCTGACCCTTTCCTTGCCCGCTGGCAGCCCTAATGGGGCCACCATCCGCTATACCACCGACGGTAGTGAACCTACCATCAACAGCGCACCATACACCAATCCCATTACCATTACCCAAACACGGGTAATCAGGGCTAAGATCTTCTGCGATGGATGGCTCTCGCCACGCTCTACCACCCATACCTTCATCCTCCATCCAAGAGAGGTAACTTTACCTGTCATAGCTATCAGCACCAACGACAAGTACTTGAACGATCCCAAGATCGGCATCTATGTCGATGGAACCTACACGAGCGGTAAGAAAAACTACGAGTTCGACTGGCGCCGACCCATTCACTTCGAGTATTTCGAAGGGGTGAACAAGTCGAGCATCCTCAACCAACTCTGCGAGACACGCATCATGGGGGGTGCAACAAGAAGCAATAAGTTCAAGTCGTTGGCCATCTATGCCAACAAGCGCTTCGGAACCAAACGTCTCGAATATGAGTTCTTCCCTGATCAAAGACCAGGAATAACCGATTTCAAGAGTATCTCCCTGCGCAATGCGGGTAACGACTTCGACTATCTGTATATGCGTGATGCGATTATCCAGCGCACCATGGCGCAGCATGTGGACCTCGACTGGCAGGCTTGGAGTCCGGCCATCATCTATATCAACGGCCAATACATGGGTATGCTCAATATCCGTGAACGTAGTAATGAGGATAACATCTATACCAACTACGGCGGATTGGAAGATATTGACATGATCGAGAACTGGTATGAACTGAAGGAAGGTAGCATAGACAACTGGAACAAGTTCAAGGAGTTCTATGCCGAGCACAACCACACCCTGAAGGAGTATGAGCAGTGGGTGGACTGGCAGGAGTTCTTTAACCTGATGATCATGAACCTGTATTATAACAATCAGGACTTCCCCGGCAACAACATCGTGATGTGGCGACCACAGGCGCAAGGAGGCAAGTGGCGTTTCGTGGCCAAGGACACCGACTTCGGACTGGGTCTCTACGGATCAGCGGCTAACTATAATTCAATTGAATGGCTCCATAATCCCGACTACGACCGCAATCGTGACTGGGGCAACAAATATGAATATACACGACTGTTCCGTCGCATGATGGAAGATCCCGACCTGAATCGCGAGTTCCTCGACCGCTGTGCTATCTATATGGGCGACTTTATGAATGAGAAAGGTACACGTGAGGTGTGGGATCCGATGTACGAGATCATCAAATACGAATATCCCTACCATCGTAAACTGATCAATGAATGGTGGCCCAAGTACGACGATGAGGTGAACAGTGCCCGTAACTGGCTGTCACAACGTACGGATGAGTTCTACAAGCAGATTGGCAACTACTATAACCTCGGCAATCCTATTCCCATGACCATCAATGCACAATTGTCGGAAGAGGAACAGCAGGGGGTACAGATCCGTTTCAACGGCATCCCGCTCAGCAGAGGTGTCTTCGACGGGAAATTCTTTGTCAACCGACAAATCACCTTGGAAGCCACCACTGCTGAAGGAACGCAGATTGCGGGATGGGAAGTGAAACAAATCACCAGTAGCGGAACGAATACTGCTACCTATCCCAGTGGTAATACCTATTCGTTCACCATGCCCTCTTGTTATCGACTGATGATCAACACCATCTTGGGAGATCCAAGTGGTATTACGCAGGTGGACAAACATAACTGGCGTTGGCAGATGGATCAGCAACAACTCATACTGACCGATGTTCCCACAGGAACCGCTGTCACGCTCTACAACCTTCAGGGAATGCAACTGGCACAAGTAAAAGCCGATGGTTCCACCATCCAACTGCCGTTGCGTGAAGGTCAGCAGGTGTATATCCTAAAGGTTGGAAACGAAACGAAGAAAATCACTTTAACTTCGCATTCTTCTCGATAGTCCAGTCCTTGCGCTGCGACAGGCCACACTTCTTGCCCTTGAACATCTTGGCCGACTTCTTGTCGCCCTTCAGCTGCCAGTTGAGCCAAGCTATGGCCACCACTGAGAACTCACCACCGTGCGGCTGACTGTATGTACCGCCGTGTCCTACGGGGAAGTTCGTGGCACATGCCGGCACATGGTCGATACGGTGGAAATCATCCATACCGTTTTCGTAGGCAATATCGGTTTCACCGCCAAGGATATAGATAATGGAAGAGTGGATCTCCTTCAGTTTCGACTTCGGCGGCATGGGCATTCCCCCCACTGCACTACTGGCATTCTCGCTATTGAAGAGTCCGCTGTTGCACACCATCAAAGTCTTGATGCGCGGGTCAGCACAGTTATAGAGTGTCTGCAGACCGCCACACGACATACCTGCGGCAGCGATGTTCTTCACGTCGATCTTCTGGTAATATGGAGAACTCGGATCAGCATTCTGCGCAATCACCCAGTCAATCGATTCTATCTGCTGCTCAGTGGTTGACATCGGACCGCGATAAGGTTTGTCATCCATGGGGATGAAACCTGTGGCTACAACGATGTAACCATACGAGGCTATCTCGTTGAGGAACTTATAATGCTCCCAGGGAGAGTTCGTGCAAGCCCCGTTTCCCCATACCAATACGGGTAACTTCTTCTTACCTTTGAAAGCCGAGAGGTCCTGTGGTACAAAGACCGTGTGCTCCTTGAGCGAAGCCTCCTCTTTCATGATGGCTTTGTAAGGACCTGTTCCGCCCTCTTCCACGATACGCGACTTCCCCTCGGGTGTAAAACTCATGCTCATCAAACTGCCGGTTACCAGTGCAACCACAGTCATTGTTGTTCTAAAAATTCGTTTTGTTTTCATCTTTTTTCGTTAATGGTTTGCAATGTGGACACAAATATAGTGAATAATTTCAATTTCTAAAGAAAGAGGTGGAAAATGTTAATAATTGATAACAATTCAATTCGCTTTTTTACCTTTATATATATAGTACGTCTAATAGGGAAACTATAAACCTAATTATTAATTATTTTTTATGAAAAAAGTATTTCTTTCATTGATGGCTCTCGCGAGCCTGACGGCATCAGCACAGTTTGGTGCCCAGAGAGGCAACCCCATTGTACCTTCAGTAGCTGCAGAGGCAGAGGATTTCAAGCCGGCAATCACCAATCAGGAGAACAAGCAGTTCCCGGCAGTGAACTCCAAGCGCCAGGTTCGTGCACAGATCACAGCTCCTCAGGCCACATTCGTAGGTCTTGACATTGCTGGTAAGATCTATGAGATGACCAAAGATGAGAACGGCGTATGGACCGGTACTTCAGAGCCTCAGGACGAAGGTTTCCACTACTATCAGCTGAACATCGACGGTGCTAACGTACCCGATCCGAACAGCTTGTATTACTATGGTGCCAGCCGTTGGGGAAGCGGTATCGAGATTCCTTCAGACGACCAGGATTTCTGGCAGGTGAAGAACGTTCCGCAGGGAACCATGAGCGAGGTTTTCTACTGGTCAACCTACACCGAGCAGATGCGTCGCTGTCATGTATATCTTCCCCACGAGTACTTCACCAACCCCACCAAGAAATACCCTGTTCTGTATCTGCAGCACGGTATGGGTGAGAATGAATACGGATGGGCTGAGCAGGGACACACCGCTCAGATCATGGATAACCTGATTGCCGAGGGAAAGGCCGTTCCTTGCATCATCGTGATGGATAATGGTCTGAACACCCGTCGTCCTGGTGAGCAGGGTGGCTTCGGCTTCGGTGGCGGTCAGCGCCCGCAGGGTGCTCCCGGTGCACGTCCTCAGGGTGCTCCCGGACAGCGTCCTCAAGGTGCTCCTCAGGGAATGGGTCAGCGTCCGCAGGGTGCTCCTGGACAAGCTGGTCAGCGTCCGCAGGGTGGTCGTCCTGGTGGCTTCGGCGGCTTTGGTGGCTTCTCTGAAGGCTTCAAGAATGTACTCTTCAACGATATCATCCCGATGGTTGAGAAGAACTACCGCGTGATTGCCGATGCTCAGCATCGTGCTTATGCCGGTCTGTCAATGGGTGGTATGCAGGCACGTGAGATCACACTTGCCAATCCTGATAAGTTCGCTTATGTAGGTTCTTTCAGTAGTGGTGCATGGAGTGTTGATCAGGTAAAGAACTCCGAAGGCTTCGCCAAGAACGTCAAGCTGCTCTTCATGAGCGGTGGCGGCAAGGAGAACATGGGTTGCGTTGAGGCTGCCAAGAACATTAAGGAGCAGGTAGGCATGAATGCCGTTGGTTACGAGTCTCCTGGTACTGCCCACGAGTGGCACACATGGCGCCGCAGCCTCTATCAGTTTGCACAGCTGATGTTCAAATAAACTACAATAATCATCTTAAGAATCCATTAAGCCCTGGCGGTCGTCCCGACTACCAGGGCTTTTCTTTTGTCTTCCTCGCCATAGATTCGTTCAACGCTTCAGAGATTTTTCATAAAAAACGTTCAAGAAAAGAACAATGTCAAACATTTTGTGTACTTTTGTAGTCGGAAGAATAAAAGAATAGACTACATTGATTAAGAAACTGATACAACAGGTGAGGCAGTTCCGTACTGCCGCCTTTCTCACCCCATTGTTCACCGCCCTCGAGGTGGTGATGGGCGTGCTGATACCGTATGTAACCTCGTGGATTATCGACCGCGGTATTATGGCGGGTGATCTCAAGCAGGTGTATCTGTATGGCGGACTGATGCTGGTCATGGCCTTCTTCAGTATGCTGTTCGGTATTCTGGCGGGCCGATTCTCTGCCTATGCCTCCTCGGGATTTGCCTCCAACCTGCGCAGTGCGATGTTCAAAAACATCCAGACATTCTCGTTCTCGAACATCGACAAGTACTCCAGCGGCGGTCTCATCACCCGTATGACCACCGACGTGCAGAGTCTGCAGCAAGCCTTCCAGATGCTGATGCGCATCTCTGTACGTGCCCCGCTGAACCTGGTGTTCAGTGTCTTCATGTGCGTGTTCATCAACCTGAAGATGAGTATGATCTTCGTGGTGGCCCTGCTCATTTTAGGTACGGCCCTGTACCTGATCATCTCACGCACGGTGAAGCTCTTCGCACAGGTGTTCCAACGCTACGACGACCTGAACAGCTCCGTGCAGGAGAATATTGCCGCCATCCGCGTGGTGAAGGCATTTGTCAGGGAGGACTTCGAGAAGAAGAAGTTCGGTAAGGCGGCGGAAGCATTGTATAAGCTGTTTGTCAAGACCGAGAGTCTGCAGGCCCTCAACCACCCCATCATGATGCTGGTGGTCTATGGCTGCATCATCTCCCTATCGTGGTTCGGTGCCCAGTTCATTGTCGTTGGCGACCTCACCACGGGTCAGCTCACCTCCCTGTTCACCTACGTCATGACCATCCTCTCCTCGCTGATGATGCTGTCGATGATCTTCGTGAACCTCACCATGAGTGCAGCCAGTGCCAAACGTGTGATTGAGGTGATTGACGAGAAGGCCGACATCACCAATCCCGAGAAAGATGCGGTGATGACTGTGGCCGACGGTAGTATCGACTTCGACCATGTGAGCTTCAGCTACGGCTCTGCACCACCTTACGCCATCCGCGACATCAACCTGCATATCAACAGTGGCGAGACCATCGGCGTGATTGGTGGAACAGGCTGCGGTAAGTCATCCCTGGCCACCCTGGTGAGTCGTCTCTACGACACCACCGAAGGAACGGTGAAGGTAGGCGGCGTGGATGTCAGACGGTACGACCTCACCGCCCTGCGCAACGAGGTATCGATGGTGCTTCAGAACAATGTCCTCTTCTCTGGCACTATCCTTGATAACCTGCGCTGGGGAAAGGACGATGCTACGTTGGAGGAATGTAAGGAAGTGTGCCGGTTGGCCTGTGCCGATGAGTTCATCGAGCAGATGACCGATGGCTACAATACCTATCTGGAGCAGAACGGCAGTAATGTGTCGGGCGGACAGAAGCAGCGTCTCTGCATTGCCCGTGCCCTGCTGAAGAAACCCAAGATCCTGATTCTCGACGACTCCACCAGTGCCTGCGACACGGAAACCGACGCACGTATTCAGAGAGCGTTCCGCGAGCAGCTGCCCGAGGTAACCAAGCTCATCATTGCCCAGCGCATCCAGAGCGTGATGTATGCCGACCGTATCATCGTGATGCAAAGCGGTCAGGTTACGGGCTTCGATACGCATGAGAACCTCCTGAAGGACAACGCCCTCTATCAGGAGATCTATCAGATACAGACCAAGGACAAGGGCGACTTTGATCATTGAACTTTTGGAGCAGCGAGTGCCATCGTGCTTGCACGTTTGGCCGAGTCGTGACAAAAGTCATGGAACGAAGTGACATAACTTTGAACTTTGAACTATGCCACCAAGAATGAACATGGGACCCGGCGGAAGAGGCGGGCACGGAGGAAGAAACATGGGAATCGCCAAGATGCCCAAAGGCGGAATGAAGCTCATCAGACGACTCATCCGCTATGTCGCAGTGAACTACAAATGGTCGCTGCTGGCCGTATTGGTATGTATCCTCATCACCTCGGTCACTACCCTCACCTCTACCCTCTTCACCCGAACACTCATCGACGATTATATCCTGCCCCTCACACAGATGGAGCATCCTGATTTCACCCCGCTGGCACACGCCCTGATGAAGCTCGCGGCCGTGCTCATGGTGGGCGCCTTGTGTTCCTACATCCACAGTAGGTTGATGATCAACGTGAGTCAGGGCACCCTGAAACGCCTCCGCATCGATGTGTTCAGTCACATGCAGCAGCTGCCCATCAAGTATTTCGACACCCATGCTCACGGCAACACCATGTCGGTCTATACCAACGATATCGACACGCTACGCCAGATGATCAGTTCCATGCCGAACCTCTTCTCCTCGCTCGTCACCATCATCCTCACGCTTACCAGCATGATCGTGTTGAGTCTGCCGCTTACCATCCTCACCCTCCTCATGTCGATGGTGATGATCTACACCACACGGAAGCTGGGCAGCAGGTCGTCTAAGTTCTTCTACGCGCAGCAGACCAACCTGGGAAACATGAACGGCTTTGTGGAAGAGATGCTCACCGGTCAGAAGGTAGTAAAGATATTCTGTCATGAGGACGAGGCTGTCGACCAGTTCCAGCAACTGAACGAGAACCTGCGGTCGAGCACCTACAACGCCAACCGCGTAGCCAATATCGTGATGCCCGTAAACGGTAACCTGTCGAACCTCATCTATGTGATGACCGCCATCTTCGGCGCCATGCTCGCCCTGCGCTATACGGTCAACGCCACACCACTGGCCACCCCCATGACTCCCCTTGTGGGCGAGGTACTGCCCATCGCATCGGCCCTCACCGTGGGAACCCTCGTCAGTTTCCTCACCCTTATCAAGAACTTCACCCGTCCTATCTCCGAGGTGTCCAACCAGATCAACAGCATCATTAACGCCGTGGCTGGAGCCATGCGTGTGTTCGATGTGCTCGATGCAGAACCCGAGAAGGAAGAGCAGGCTGATGTCACCCTGGTGAATGTCAGGGAGCAGTCCGACGGAACGCTCACAGAGACGAAGGATTCTACGGGAATCTGGGCGTGGAAGACCACCGACGGACTGGTTCGGCAGCGTGGCGAAGTGGATTTCTTCGGGGTGGATTTCAGCTACCCCATTATTCAGGAAGACGGCAAGGAAGGTCTTGGACGACAGGTGTTGTTCGACATTGAGATGGACACGGATGCCGGACAGAAGATTGCGCTGGTGGGTGGTACAGGTGCCGGTAAGACCACCATCACCAACCTCATCAACCGCTTCTATGATATTCAGGACGGTCGCATCCTGTACGATGGCATCAATATCAGCAGCATCCGTCGCCAGGAGCTGCGACGCTCCTTGGGTATGGTACTTCAGGAGACGCACCTCTTCACAGGAACGGTCATGGAGAATATCCGCTACGGTAGGTTGGAAGCCACCGACGAGGAGTGTATCGCTGCCGCCAAGCTGGTACATGCCGACGACTTCATCAGTCGTCTGTCAGAGGGTTACCAAACCATGCTTACCGGTGATGGTGGGAACCTCTCACAAGGAGAGCGCCAGCTCATTGCCATTGCCCGCGCAGCCGTGGCCAATCCGCCAGCCCTGATTCTCGACGAGGCCACCAGTAGCATCGATACCCGTACCGAACAGCTCGTGCAGCAAGGCATGGACTCCCTCATGCAAGGTCGTACCACCTTCGTCATTGCCCACCGTTTGAGTACCATCCGCAATGCCGACTGGATCATGGTGATGGACCACGGTCGTATCATTGAGCGTGGCAACCACACCCAACTCCTTGCCATGAAGGGCAAGTACTACCAGCTCTATACAGGAAATCAAATCACAGCATAGTCTGATGGTCAACCGCCACAGACTATGCCATGCTTATTGCACAATCTTATAACGAATACGGAAGCTACGCGTTGACTCGTCCCAATTGGTGCCGAGCATCTCGAAGCGCCCTATCTGTGATGTGGAACGCACGTGCTTACCGATACACGGACACACGTCGTAATCACCAATGCGCACCAGTCGGATGGTCTCACTGGCATTCTCTGGCAGACGCTCCAACGACAGCAGTGCATCAGGCGTTCCCTCCTCAGCATCCATGATGATGCCATCCAGTTCGGCACGCGTCACAAACTGGAACGTCACGGGCAGATCCTCCTCAATCAGCTCGTTCATCTGTCGTTCAATCTCCCGCTCCACCTTCCTGTCGGGCTTACGGTCAAGAATATAACTGATCTTACTCTTCTTCCGCTCTATATGAGCATTTCTTGAACGTTCGCAACCAAACATCCTCACCATCAGCTGATTCAGCAAGTGCTCAGCCGTATGTGCGGGAGGAAACTCCTCTTTGTTATGGTCGTTTAACAGATAATCTTCCATGGTTTTTGAAATATGGGCACAAAAATACAAATATAATCCAAATAAAACAAGTATTTTGCAACTTTTCGTCATCTATGCCCGTCAAACAGTAAACAATAACAATAAGAAAAGAATATGAAAAAGGTTTTGGTTTTGATGACTTGCGTGTTCGCACTGACAGCATGTCGAATGGAATTAAGCAACTGGGACTCTAAAACAATTAAAGCCAGTAAAAACATTGTTACCAAGGAGTATCATCTTACTCCGTTTGAAGAGGTGGAACTGAGCTGTGTAGGTGCTGTGGAACTGATACAGAGTGAAAGCAAGGACGGCGTGGTGGAGCTGACCGCGCCCGACAACTACATTGATTTGTATAAGTTTACGAGCAACGGTAAGAAACTGGATGTCGACTATGTCAAGAAGACTGTAAACATCCATAGCAAGCACGTAAAGATCAAGGTATATACCACCGACCTCATCAAGTTAGAAAACGACGGTGCAGCAACGATAAGGATGGACAAACTGGATACTGACATCATAAGGATCGACAACAGTGGCGTTGGCGACATCAGGATTGGTGGAATAGCCGACGAGGCCGAACTGATCTGCAGCGGTGTGGGAAGCATTCACGCCGGTCAGCTGAAAGCATTGAAAGTAAAAGCAGATATATCAGGTGTTGGCAGCATTGAATGCTACGCATCAGAAGAGATTGACGGCAGTGTATCAGGTGTGGGATCACTGAAATACGGCGGTCATCCCAAACAGAAGGAAACAAATCGAAGTGGAATCGGAAGCATCTCCGAGATATAAAACAATCATCAAACAACAAGGGCGATCACAACGATCGCCCTTTTCTTATGCTTTGAACTTCAGAACGACAGCTCCAAGCGGTGGGAGCTGCATACTGACCGTCTCATCACGTCTCAGCACTATTCTCTTTTTCTTGCCCGAAAGCAAATCGGTAGCGATGGTGTTCTTCTCCTTGATCTGAAGATAATCGAAGGCATGGGCAGGAATCATCACATCCATGTCAGCCGACTGCTCCTCGAAGTTAGCCACGACCAGTAACACCTCGGTGTCTGACTTACGCAGAAAAGCATATTGGCGTTGATACTGCTGATTCACATACATCAGATCGAACGACTCACCTTCGGTAACGCTTTTCTCTGAGCGTGCGATATTCAGCACCTTGTCATACATGGCCTTCAATGCCTTCTCCTCCTTCGTGAGTTTCCGTTGCTCAGCTCTCGTCAGCGTATCCACGCACCAATAATCGAAGATGGTGGTACGACCGTCCTTACCGCTGAAACCCTCTTCATCCATGCCCCGCTCGCCATATTCCTGTCCTGCATAAAGCATGAACGGATTCTGTTGCAAGAGCACACTGACAATCAAACCAGGAATTCCCTTCTCAGCCTTACCCGCGAAGAAATCAGAGGCGATGCGCTGCTCATCGTGGTTCTCCAGGAAATACAGCATGTGGTTGCGGATATCATCCGTTGCCTGCCACTGAGAGGTAATATCTGTCGTACTGCGTCTGCCACAGATCACATCACGGATACAGTCGTACATCCCCACCTTGTCATACAGGTAGTCGAACCCCGCACCGATATAGGTACGGTACTGGTTCGGATCATACACCTCACCGATAAAGAGCATCTCCGGATACTGGTATTTCACCTTGTCGGTAGCCCAGTTCCAGAAGGCCGCAGGCACCATCTCGGCCATATCGCAGCGGAACCCGTCGATACCCTTCCCTGCCCAAAAGAGCAGGATATCCGTCATCTTCCCCCATGTGTTGGGAATCGGACTGAAGTGCTCCGACCGTCCGCCTGCATCGCAGTAGTCTATGCCGTAGTTCAGCTTCACCGTCTCATACCAGTCGTTAGCCGAAGGCTGGTTGGAGAACTGGTCGTTACCTGTTGCACGTGCGGGATTTTCCGAATATGTGGAGTGTGGAGTGTGGAGTGTGGAGTGAGAAATGCTACTGAGATCCAATGATTGTCCCCAGCAGTAGTAGAAGTTATTCTTGGTGGAGAAGTGCATGGTGGTGTCATCCTCCTCGCCCAGATCCTTCACCCCCTCAGGTTTGCAGATACTCTTGTATTCGCGCGCCACATGGTTCGGTACGAAGTCGATAATCACCTTCATGCCCGCCTGGTGAACCCGTTCCACCAGCGCCTCGAACTCCTTCATGCGGTTAGGAACATCCTCGGCCAGATCAGGGTCTATGTCATAGTAATCAGCTATGGCGTACGGCGACCCCGCCCTACCCTTCACCACCTCAGGGTGTTGTGTAGGAATGCCGTAAGCCGAGTAGTCGGTCTGCGTAGCGTGACGAATCACGCCGGTGAACCAGATATGGCTCACGCCCATCGCCCTGATATTCTTCAGGACAGTGGGCGTGAAATCGTTCATCTTTCCACATCCGTTTTCGGTCAGCGAACCATTCTCGATTCGCGCCGTATTACGATTGCTGAAAAGACGCGTAAAAATTTGATAAACTATTATCTTATGCGATGCCATGGGCATTTACTTCTTTGTTGATCTTAGCGATCATACCCTGCAGTGCCTTGCCAGGTCCGCACTCTGTGAAGTCATCGGCACCATCGGCAATCATGTTCTGCACGCACTGTGTCCAACGCACCGGACTGGTGAGCTGAGCAATCAGGTTCGCCTTGATCTCTGCAGCATCCGTGTGCGGCTTACCGTCCACATTCTGATATACCGGACACTTCGGGTTCTTCACCTCCGTCTTCTCAATAGCTGCCTGCAGCTCATCCTTTGCCGGCTGCATCAGCGGAGAGTGGAACGCACCACCCACCTTCAGCGGCAGCGCACGCTTGGCACCTGCCTCCTTCATCTTCTCGCAAGCCTCGTTGATGGCCTCGATGTTTCCGCTGATCACCAGCTGTCCAGGGTTGTTATAGTTAGCCGGAATCACCACATATCCTTCCTTGCTGATTCCTGCGCATATCTCCTCCACTTTCTCGTCAGGCAGTCCGATGATGGCAGCCATGGTTGACGGTGCGGCCTCACAGGCTTTCTGCATGGCCATGGCACGGGCATACACCAGTTTCAGTCCATCCTCAAAGCTCAGTGCTCCGGCAGCCACCAGTGCAGAGAACTCACCAAGAGAGTGACCGGCAGTCATCTCAGGCTTGAAATCCTCGCCCATGCAGAAGGCAGAGATCACGCTATGCAGGAACACAGCAGGCTGTGTTACCTTGGTCTGACGTAGATCCTCATCCGTGCCTTCGAACATGATGTCCGTGATTCTGTAGCCCAGAATCTCATTGGCTTTCTCAAAAAGTTCCTTCGCTTTGGGGTTGTTATCATACAGATCCTTACCCATTCCTACGAACTGTGCTCCCTGTCCGGGAAATACAAATGCTTTCATCTTTTTACTGTTTTAATACCTTTGATTAATAATAAAGCGCTGCAAAAGTACGAATAAGCGAGGGAAAAACCAAAGAAAAGCTTGTTTTTCTTTGGTTTTCATACAACTACCACCTTCCCCTCTTTTTCTTTGGCGCAAAGAAAAGAGGCAAAAGAAACATCCACCTACCCCCATCCCCTCCCTATATGGAGGGGCTCAACTGAAAATTGCGGATACCGCCAATTTTCAGAATTTTCAGCGGTAAAATCGGGCATCAAAGCCCGATTTTGTTTCTTTTCGGCTCACGCCAGGTCGTTGGCACGGGATGTCGTGATTACGTGATAACGTAACATCGTGATATCGTAAAATCGTGATTACAAAACCTCAGTGGTATTCTCACTCCTCACTCCACACTCCACACTCCACAAATCACATCTCCTTCCTCCTTCGTCCTTCCTCCTTCCTCGAACGTTCCCCTCCTCATGGAGGGGCCAGGGGTGGCCTCACTCATAATCATCAATCACCCCATTCATCATATCCATCATCGGCTTCGCCGCGCGGAACATCCGCTCCGCCTCATCCAGCCATTGGTCCCCCTGGAAGAAGTCATCCGGCACATGATGCCAGCAGCAATAATCCTTCTGTTGCAAATACTCAATATACTCCCAGTCGCGCGGGAACCCTGCAGGACACGTCTTCAACCGTTCCAGTCCGAACCCCTGCGGCTGATTCCAGCTCGACACATCCGTAGGTGCCGAGAAGCTGCTCGCCGCATCACTCCCGAAATATTTCAGGAACTCATCACTGCGCACACACCGCAGCCACTCCTCCGTGTTCGCCATGATCTCGTTACGGCACGAAGTCAGGATATTCGTCGGTAGCCAGTAGTTACCGCAGGCCACCATACAGTGCTCTGGTTCCAGATGAATATAGTATCCCCCATGCAGGGATTTCTTCCCGTGTGCAGAGATATACGCCCCCAAATGGTTCTTATACGGCGACTTATCCTTCGAGAACCGCGTATCGCGATAGAAGCGGTACGTACAGTCCTTCACCGTCAGGTGAGCAATCGAATCGTCAAACGTCATGATGCGCGTGATGGTCTGCTGAACCCCCTGTTCAAAGTCAGCCCTCACCGCCTCATACTCTTTCTTATGCTCCTGAAACCACTCCCTGTTGTTATTCGCCATCACCTGGCGCAGGAATCTCAATATCCGTTTTGCATCCATAATGTTCTATCTTTCTTCTCAAAACTTTTCGCAAAGATACTACATATTTTTGAGAAAAAAAATATTCTGTCATTACACGCTAAAGTAAGGCTTATTATTCCCAAACCACCAGTTCCCTGGGCAGCGTGATAATCTTCAGTCGTTCATACCATATACGGGTAGAGCCCTCGATATGCTTTTTCGTATGACCGCTGATAATATAATACGTAGCCGTGTATTCGTCCATCATGCCGAGGAACACCTTTTTGATGCGCGAGCACTTCTCGTTGATGGCATTGTCGAGCGGGTTCACCAAGTGGTTCACCCCATCAATCACCTTTTCCTTATCCATCATCCTCGCCGTGGTCATATAATAGCGTGTCAGCTCCTCACGGTAATCACCCAGACGTTTAAACTCTATACCCTCAGGATGCGCCAAGAAGAGCAGGTACACCGCCTTGTGAACGGGCTGTAGCTCCACCTCCCTGATAATATACAAATAATGAGAATTATTCAATTGTGCAATCGCCAATTGCACAATTGAATAAAAAATGCAAAAACGGAGAAATATACAATTACGAAATCGGCAATTTCGCAATTACCCACATACAACTTCGAACTGCCAGTAAAGCATTTGCCCAAGGTGACTTTTATTTTTCATATTCCTCCGCTATATTGTGTAATCACATGATTACCAGAAGTATCGTGGCGGAGGAATTTAAGGGGGGTATGAGTGGCGCCTTGATGATCCGTGGATTGGCAAGTATTCATGGAAGACGATGGATGGTGTAAATTGCTCCGCCAACAACCTGTTGATCATAAGTCAATTAGTCGTATTAGCGGAGCTTTCTTTTATTTCATCTTTCACACCTTCACAACGTCTGTTGACCTGCAAAATCCTACAAGCCTTATAACACCCTCCAACCAGCCTTATAACTATACCTAATCAGCCTTATAACTATGCCCAATCAGCCTTATAACTATGCCCAACCAGCCTTGTTGGTAAGTCCATGTGGATTCGCCGGTTGAATCAGGCTTCATAGCCCAATGGAATTAACAAGATCTTCACCAAATCTGTGTTCCAGCTCCCTACAATCATATTCTTTCTTCTCCTCACGGATCCTATTACCATGAATGTCATAATGCACATCGTGCATCACCCAGATTTCAGCTGCAGTACATTCCGCCTCATCCTCATTCGTGAGTCTTGCCTCTGCCATAACGATTTCCTGAGGGGTGAAACGTATGGCAGCTCCCGCATCGATTAACTTCATGGAAAAATCATCGGTATTGATTCTGTATAGAAAGAACCGAGAGACCCATCCATTGCTGTTGGGCATAATATCACCCACAATATAAATGAATTTGCGGTATTGATAATACGTTAGACTGAATGCACCGTCATCGAGGTAGTCATTTCCGAACCGCATCCTTTCCCTTACCCCGTTTTTCACGGAATAACAATAATAGGCCGATGAGTCACGTTCAAGATACAGTTCCCTATCGGATGCATGGAATATCCTCTTGCTCTCCCAGAAAGTATCCTCATCCTCCTCTATAACCTCACTCCCATTCACCTGTTGTACTTGTACAGCGTCTTCCACCTGACGTTCCTTGGGCTGGGCGCAAGCAACGAGGCTCACCACAACAGCCCATACGACCATTCTCCATTGAAATTTCTTCATATTATCTGTTCGAGTGTATTTTTAATGGAAACCATCCATTCTCACTTTTTTGCAAAGATACATGTTTTTCTCAAGCATTCCAAACGAATACGCTCCGCAAGGCTTGTGAAGAAAGAGATTATTCCCAGATGACTAAGTCGCGGGAAAAGTAATAGTAACCTATCATAGTTATAATGAAACAGGCTCTCTATATCGTATTCGAATCCTCGGATAATATTCGACGACCTTATGACAATGCGGGCAAACAGATACCAATCCCTGATAGCCATGGTATCCTGCTTCAAACAGAGAACTATACCATTCCAACTTCTCTGAAGGGGTGCCACATGTCAGACACGGCATCCTATTGTCATTTGTTTCTTCATCATCAATTTCTGAAGGAGCTTTGATCTTGGTGAGACATGACCTAATACTATCCAACTCTAACGGGAAGTCAAGCAAGTCACCTTTATGACCAACCATTTCATTCAATACTCGCGGCGACATGAATGTCATCGCTATCAGACCATCATGAATAATGAACATGACAATCATAGTCTCCAACAGCAAACACGTATTGGAATAATAATTGGAATGAGCCACTTCAAACCTTTGCACTTTCTTGGTCTCAACATACCGGGTTCTCCATCCCTTCCAATACTCAAGAACCTCACTCTTTCCTGTAATTGTTCTCAACTTATAATTGATGTTCTTCACCTGATTGCTCAACATTGACTCAAACCCATCGAAGTCTCCATCAACTATGCCCTTTCCCAAAGCCACTGACGCTCTTGTATATAAGGTATCAGGGAGATTTTCCTGAATCTTCAATTTACCGTATGTAGCCATTTGCTCTAGAATAGCATCCATTTCATTTTCAGGCAAAGACTTCATATAACCCTTACCATATACATCATCCAAACTAAAGTTCGTATTGTGCATATAGTTATTCTCAACTATTGATACCGTATGATTGCGTTCGTCCAGGACGCAATCAGATTGCATGAACTTCCTTAGTTTTTTAGGAAGAGGCTTTGGACAATTCTTGTTATTTCCCATTGTTTTCACTCGTTAATTAATTATGCCGCAAAAATAGCTCAAATCCCTTCCTTCTCCAAGGATTTCAGCTCCACAAGGCTTGTGGAAATGTCATTTCTTCTCCTAACATAAGAATAGGATTGGAAATCTTTTTCTTCAAAATGTTTTGTCGTTTCGAAAATAGTTAGTACTTTTGCAGCACGAGAACTCGCCAAGCCTCTTTACAATGCTTAAATCGGCGGGTCGTTTTATAAATAATAGATTCCGCCGCCGTTTCCATTCCGCAAGGAATGTAGCGTATAGGGCGGGGCATTTTTAATCTAAATGGCTATGAAATATACAAAGAAACTCCTTACCATCCAGCAGCAGATTGATATTCTGAAGCAGTGCGAACTTATCATTGATAATGAGGTAGAAGCTTTTCCACACTCGATTCTATTAACTATTTCAGATTGAAGTACACTAATAAAAATGAATAATTTTCTTCCATTTATTTGGAAATATGGAATAAATACATTACTTTTGCAAAATGAACGAAGATATTAGAGAAACTTTCCACTCTAAGGAATACGATGAATACTACACCAGTCTTGATACCAAGACAAAGGCAAAGTACGATTACGTGGAAACAATCATAAAAACCCAATATGTGGTAAACAAGAAGTTTGTGAAAAATCTCGAAGGTACAGAGTTCTATGAAGCACGAGTATCAATTGGGACTAACGAGCATCGCACAATAGTATTTGCTGTAGATTCCATGTCGTTTATAGAGAGTAAACAGGTGCTATTTCTTAATTCGTTCTTAAAAAAGGATACCAAACAATATAAAGGCGAAATAGAAAACGCCCGTCGGATTTTGAACAATTATATTCAAGGAGGAAAAGAAGATGATAAAGCTTGATGAAAAGAAATTGGCTGAGTTGAAAACTGGGTCACAACATTTGACAGAAAAATATGGTGAGAAAGGAACACCCAGCCGCGAGGAATTTGAGGCAAAGGCCAAAGCATGGTACTTTGCAGAATTGTTACGTGACGAACGCAAGCGACAGAAACTTACTCAGCAGCAGCTGGGTGAACGTATAGGCAAGAAGCGCGAGTATATTTCTTCACTGGAGAAGGGACAGACAGACATGCAGCTCTCTACGTTCATGCTCATAGCAAATGCCTTAGGGCTAAGATTCTCATTGGTTGTAGGGTAAAAAGCAGATAGATTTCCGATTCTTCCGCTTTTCCCTTTTTCCGTTTGAGGATTGGAACACACCGACCTACATTGCTTCCCACACCACCAAGTCGCGCGGAAGGGTAATCCTCTTAGCCTCGCCGCGTTCTCCTATAATATAATAGTTCTTTGCAAGTGATTCATCGAATTCTTTCACAAATGCAGCACGAATTCTGGCACACTTCTCATTGATGGAATTCAGAAGCGGATTCGTCACATCCTCTATACTCCGCAGTGCCCTGTCTGTTAACCCACATGGTCTTAGCTTGGCATAGATTTTAGCCAGTTCCTCCCGATAATCTGGAAGACACTTGAAAAGAATGCCTTCAGGATGATTCAGGAATAGCAGATACACCGCCTTAATGAGAGGTTCTAGGTGAATCTCCTTGCGGTCGTCACCTAAGAATAGTTTGTAGTCTTTACTGATGTTCAGTGGGGACAACACCTCCTCCTTCTCATGCAGCGCAGCTTCAATCTCTATGTTCCCCACCCCATACGATCTCAACTTGCTCACCTTCTCCTTCACCTCGTTCAAAAGAATGGTGCATTGCAACTGCACCATCTCATACGGCATCCTTCCGTTTATTTGTTCGTACATCATTATGTTACCTTTCTTTTATTGTTTTCTTTCGCAAAGTTAGGAATTATCTGATTCTGCTGCAACAATAAAAGTGGATTCTGTACGAATTACCCATTATAAAGTTTGAAATGAAAATGCTTATTATTGTTCTTCCTTGTTTCCGTCATTCTCCCAAACGATATAGTTCACGACGTCAGGAAAATCATACTCATCGGCGCCAGAAATAAATCGCCTTCCTGCCTTGTCAACAGCCCACCTTACAGCCGCTCCACTACCCATCAGTGCAACAGCCTCAATAACACCATATTGTTTCAGAGCCGTAGAAAAACTATCCAGCGAAACGCTCATGTCCGTATCAATGATACAGACCTTCCCATTTTTTAACCTGCACAGCGAACGACGAAGAGCATCATTATGAGTTGGAACGTTATGGACAACCTTGCCGTCTTTCACTAAAGCATACTGACGGAAGAAATCCCCCTTCTCATCAATAGCCTGTTCAAAGTACTCGGTGGAAAGAGCGTTACCTATGACAATCGTATCTTTCAACAAGGCACAAAAACCGTATTTCGACTTCGAATGGCTGAGCATATTACCATGATGGACAAAACCGCCAACCACCTGATACTCCCCATCATACAAGCCAAAGTCGGCAGCCATTGCTCCAAGGATATACTCTTGGGGGAATTTTTTGAGTAATCCCACAACTAACTTAGGCTTTGCATTGACGGGAACAAAGCTATGTAAACTCACATCGTTAATCATCGTATCGGTAATCTCCACCCATGCCTTTGCTGGAATAGGAGTCAAAGAAGCTTCATCCACAGAGGCAGGCTTAGATGTGTCATCACTGACAGGTTTCTGAGGCTGATGATTGCACTTCATCAAACAAAACACGACTCCTATCAAAGCCATAACAATAGCCGTTGTAACAACGAACATCATACGCCCCATGGGCTTTTGTGGAGCATCTTGCCTGTCCAAGACTTCTGGGGTTTCCTTCAACTTTTCCTGTTTGGCACCGATAACCCTTATCTCATTTTCACCTATATTGTCAAACTTGTCCATTTCCATTCCATTTATCAGTTATACCTTTCAGTTGCACCAACGCTTCACGCGATGCACTCTGAACATATTTCTTCCCAAACGTATCCAAGAGACACAACTTGTGTTTCGTGATATTGATATAACACAAATACCTCATGTTGATAATCAATCCTCTACCGATACGAATAAAATAGCCGTATGACGAATGCAACTGCTCACCGATGGACTGCTCTATCTGTCCTAACTGAGAAGACACAATAAACGTCTCTCCTCCAACAGCACAGATATGTGAATAATTCCCATCGGCGGTAATGCAGACAATCTGTTCCTCACGCAGAAGAACTGTCTCCGTCACAGTAGATAATATCAGATACTCCTGTTCCTGCATAGGCCATCAGTTTGTCTTTTCTTTCCGTTCCTTATACCATATAACAATAAGCAAGATAGCTACGATCACATCCACGATGTTCCACATGGTTCGACCCAACGCTATCTTTACGAATGGTTGGAATAACAGAGCGAGGGCACCAAACGCCACGGCACACATCTCCTGTTTCTTTACATAATACTGGTATGCCATAACAGCAAATACTACCATGGACACGAACCTCACCAACTGATAATAACCGTAAGGCATCGGGGCAAGGCAGAGCAGCAAGAGGGCTGCAAGTAAAACACAAATATACTTCATAGGCAAGCACATAAATGTTTGGCATATCAAACAACCGTTTCTTTCACCATAAGGTACTGAATACAAGTTATTATTTCATATTATCTCGATAAGCTAAGACCTTGGCAATAAGCCAATAATAATATACAAGACAGCAACTGCTCCAATAAAGATGTAATCCGTTGTTTCATGAAAACGTTTGGACTTTGGTAGGTATTCTTCCATATCTTTAGAATCTATCAAATAACATATACATGCAGCAATTATTGGAACCCTAATTAAGAATGGCAACAGGGCATGTGCAGGATCTGAAAGTAAGAACAAAATGGTGTCAAAAACCGAGATTAAAAACGTACCTAAGGCAACAAACACAGCGTTTCCTCTTCTCTTAACCAACAAGTATACACTATATATGCACAATATTGAATATGGAACATTCATATGTCTCAAATTGTTTAATCCGCTTAAAAGAATGTAAGCCACAACAATTGCTAAGAATATAGGTATGTTGCTTTTTATTTCGTTTTTATTCCTATCATCTTTGACGATTTCAGGTTGTGAATTGTGCGGAGTCACATCATTTCTTGAAATCTCATTAGATTCTTCATTTAGAACACGATATGCATATTCATCTTTAACCATTTCAATAAAAGCGGAATTATGGTTCTGTTCATTTAAAAGAACATCTGACAGCTCCTCTTTGGTCATCTTTGAGACCTTCTCAAGATAATCATTCTGTGACATATTATCTAATGACTTTTTCATACTACACGCTTTTGCCTTTATTTGTTATCATCCTGAGGTAGATTCTCTTTATATTCTTTCTCGTTGAACACCTGTGACTCATATCTTTGTTTTGGATCCGTTCCATATTCATTGATACCCTCATCGCCCCTCAGAAACATCAAAGCCAAGGGATTGTAAATTGGTAAGAGTATCCACCATCCGCTATGGCCCAGATCATGACTGCGTTTAATACATTGCATCGTCATCACTAATATAAAAAGTAATGAAAGGCCAAAATACAATCCATACAATGAAGGATTATCTATAACCCCCATCAAAACATACAGAAGTAATAAGATAAGGTAAGTCAAGCAGTATTCTAACCTTCGAATGCGACCTGACCAATAAAACAAGCGTTTAAAAAGGCCAAAGTTGTCAATAGCAGGCTCATACGATTTACATAGATCTGGATCATTTGGGTTTTCCAAGGAACAATTACCTGTATACCCCTTGCAAGAACTACATTGTTCGATTGTTGACATAGTTATAAGTTTTTTAATTAATGTTCAACTATTAATATGTTTTGTTAAATGAAAAAGTCTTTTTTATGTAATTATGAATATCCTTCCATAAGTCTCGTTCTGCCTCTCTGTATGAGAATGTCAATGTTACGCTCTCGTACCGATTGTAAATATTATAAATATTTACTATTACAGGTGGCTGGTTCTTGTATCCACGTCGCTTATAAGAATAATACAATACAGGATAGCCATTGATTGTCATTGTTTGTGGTGAATTAAACTTTATCATCGGTGTTTTATTCATATTACATGCCGCCTTGGAACTCTGATGAAGCATCTGTATCAAATCATTTGTCACATAAATCTGTTCTCCTTGACTAAAAACAGGATTATCACGATCCTCTTCGTAATACTCAATGATAACACGGCAATACTTACGATATGCAGACTCCATATCTACATTCAATCCTCTTTGTTGAAAGACTATACGATTGGAATTAGATTGTACTTGAAGCTGATTACTTTCCCCCTTTTCTATGGAAACACTATTCAACTCTGACTCCTGTAATTCTATTATATTGGGTAGGATTATCCGATAATGTCCATTATAATTGTAGCCCATCGTATTATCTTGTTGAAGTGTTGTTTCTAATGGCAGCTGCTCCTTTTTTACTTGTTTGTGCAGTTTTTTCTCTATCAGGCTTTCCTTTCTAATGATATCCGTAGAATCTACAACCATATTTAGTGCTGCTTCCATTTCTTGTGGAGTAATCGTTTGAATCACTTTTTTCTGACTATGTTTACCAATCATTACATATTTGCAAGTAATATGATACTCTAAAAACTTATACCAGTTGGCTCTTGTTTCTCCATCAGCAAAATATAAACTATCAAGCGTAATGGCTTTACTTTCATCTTTGATCTGTATATAATCTTCAAATGGAATTACATTTTCATCAACTTCATACCACATTGTGTATGTTGTATCCTCATACTCTATATTTGTTAAGGTTACCCCAGGCTCAAGAACCTTCGGCAACTCACTCTTCATCCTTTCGACATCTGCTTCTAGTTCATAGCAACGCGGAATAAGCTTTTGTTGTGAACAGGACAATATAGCACTACACAAAAATGAAATGAGATAAATCTTTTTCATGACTTGTTAGGTAAATTAGTTATTCTTGATAGCACAGTTTTGACACACCAATCTATATCATCTTTAATTTGATATGGCATGAAGCGAATTACCTTCCAGCCCATTTCTATTAGACGGGCATTTTTCAAATGAATAGCATAACTCTGTTCGCTGTTGTACTCCACATCATCTCCAACCTCTATTGCACATTTTTTATCGACAAGAGCCAAATCTATGTGATACTTATCAATAGCGTACTGAGGATACGTTTTGAAGCCTTTGTCATAGAGAGCCGTATATAATTTTTTCTCCCATTCGGATACAAATTCTGCCGTCTCAACATCTGGATAATCTTGTCCCAACAGAGGCATTGTTAAATTAGCAACATTAGTAGTCATATACAGTGATGCGGTATAATCTGCGAAATGAGCCAAATAGTGGATGTCCGTGTTTTGGCAAAAACTCTTATTGCCAATGACAATCAGACTTGCCCGTGCTCGAGTTATAGCAACATTGAACAAGTTAGGAGTGCTACTTAAGAAATTCAAAGTCCCTTGGGGCACTCCGTTAGATACAACAGGTGAGAAAATAATAACGTCCCTTTCGTCACCTTGGAATTTATGAGCGGTTGCCGCAATGAAATCGTGTTTTTTTACCAATTCTTCATACAACCTTTTATGTGTCTCTTGCAATTGGTGCGTTATACGTTCCGCTTGGCGTTTGAATGGAGTCACGACACCAATGGTTCCGATATAGCCACTACTTACCAGTTCCTTAAGTTGCTCTATCACAGCATCAATTTCCTCTTGATTGTAGGCACTTCCAGCTTGGGGTCTTATCGTGTTGCCACTTACATCTTTCCATACAACACTCTTATCAGGACTAAACGGGAACTTCAACTTGGAATAGTCCGTTGCAACCCTCAACAATCCATTATAGAACTCTCTGTTTGAGAAATCTATTATACTGGCATGACTTCGATGATGGTCACGCAGATGAACCAAATCATCTCCATGCCCAACAGCAACAGCCAAGTCGAAAAGCGAATGAATGCAATATGAGAACAGGGCATCTATTTCATGCTTTTCCACAAGTTCCCTATCTTGCTGCCGGGTCATTGTTGTTATGTGCTTCAACTGGTGTGGATCACCAATAATAACAGCCCGTTTGGCTCTGAACAGTAAGGGAATGATGGATGCTATGTCGCATTGGCTTGCTTCGTCTATGATAACCAGGTCATAACAACCTGCAGAGAAAGGTAAGCGTCCTCTTGCAGAGAGTGATGTCACTGCGCATATCGGCATCAGCCGAGTCAGTAGCCTTTCAATTCTCTTATATTCATATGCAAGTTGACTGTTTCCCATATCTCCGTTGTTCAGTTCCATATTAGCCAAGAATGAGGCTATTTGCTGACGATATGCGTCGGGAATCTGAGGTGCACAGGTCACAAGCCATTTGTTCCATAGTGTCCTTGCTGCAGAAGAAAGCCTCTTCTTTATGTCAGTCAACTTTACGTCCAAGTCTTCAAACGATGTTCCATCATTGTACTTATCCAACTTGACCTTGTACTCACACAACTGGCGATATTCCGTCAAAGCCCCTTCTTGCTCTGAAAGTACACTCTCATCAAACTGTGCAGGCTCCAATTCTTGACGTTTAATGCCCTTTAGCAGCGTGTTATATGCAGCAAGACTGTCTTCAAAGACTTGAATTCTCTCTTTCTTGACAAACATCCATATGAGTTTTGTCCAAAAGGATTGTTTCTCTTTCTGCGATGCATTCCAGTTGTGCTTTAATTCCTCCAACTGACGAGTGAACGTGTTTTCCGTCGTCTTGGTACAGAAGTGCTGCCATCCTTTCCACCTGTCTTTTACAGCGGATAACTTTCCTTGCATTCTTGTTAGTTGATTGCAAGCGTCTATTACTGATTGTTGTTGCTTTATGATAGTTGCTTTTTCCGATAGAAGTGCCTCATATTGTCTTTTCGCATTATTAAACTCTTGTTGCTGGGCTGGTGTCGGTTGGGGGGCATGTAGTAGTCTTCTCAGATACTCAGCAATCTGTGTAAAATCACGCCTACCTCCTAATCTTATCATGATAGGTCTCTCTCCCAAGGCATTTGTACGTTGCTCCACCACATCCACTGCCTTGTTGTTCTTACTGGAGAAGATGGCGTTCTTCCCTTTGTGCGCAAGATTCACAATAAGGTTTGCAACAACTTGTGACTTCCCTGTTCCTGGAGGTCCTGTCACTATTGTCAACGGTGCATGTAGAGCATGTCGTATAGCCTCGTCCTGTTCTGTATTCAGGCTGAGTACTTCAAGCAATTCCTCGCTTTGAATCGATGACTGATTTGCATATCCGACTTCACCATACAGCCACTGATACAGAGCGGTGTCTTTATAGCCTTCCTTGCTCATCTTCGACAAGGCGTTCAATTCCATTTCAAGTCCCATCGTAAAATTGCCCAAATCGGTCTGTAGGAGAATACAACGGTTATAGATTCCTTCAGTATCTTTATACGAAACCGATTCGTTGGGCTGCATGAGGTCAGGATTAGGTTCTTCCTTCCAACACCAGTTGGGCCGCAGTTCTTTTAACGATGTCGCTGCCGACTTAACATCCACTATCACATTGTCATCATTCAACCCCAGTTGTTCCTCCAAAAAGAGTAACTCCTGCATCTGCTCGTCTGCGTCGCTGATGTACAAATCCACGATAGCTTTATTCACAAAAGGAGTGGCAGACATATCAACAATGCCATAATCCGCAGTTACTTGGAAAAGCAACAAAGGCACAATCTTGTCATTAGTCACCATAACAGGATACCCCACCAATGCCGTCTTTCTTTGTCTGGTATTGTTGGTAATGAAGCCGACTATCTCATCTTTATTCGTCCCATTGATATATGGCGTACTTATTTCAACAAACTGTGGATTGTTTTCATCAATGAGTTTCGGAACACTAACGCTGTTGGCATTTTCAAGTGCAAGACAATTCAAGTAGTACTTGCACAATCGTTTCAGCTTAGGATCTGCAAAGTCCATGTCAGGAATTGTTATTTGGTTATTAGGAATTGTCGGCATCGTATTTTCAGTATGAGGTTGTGGCGCAATATTTATCAGATGAGCCGCACTCAACTTTGTGGGCACAAAGTCTTGTTCATCTACAATCCTCGCATCCAGAATACGGTCTATCCTAAATGTCCGTTTGTCATTTTGCTTGTAACAGAAAGCTTCTATATATCCCTCTCCGTATTCTTCTGATGGAATGATGCCACCAATTACACGCTCGGAAAGTTCTCCGTTTCCTTTCCGATAGTGGATAAACACCTTTTTATCCTCTACACTGGCCTGTGCTATGATTTCATCTATCATATAACCTTACTTGTTTAGTAGTTCTATTCTTTTTATACATTGCAAGAATTAATTGGCGTTTGAACTATGTATAATGAGAAGATGAGGCCAAGCAAAAGTATCTTAAAGCAACTTGAAATCACCCCATTGTTCAGCATTATAGATCTATGTCTCTCTTAGACGAGACTTTTGATATTATCTTGTATTTTATTTCGTCATCGCCGTATTCAACAAACTGATAGTTACCACCAAAAACCACTCTGCTTGTAAACGCATAGTGTTCTTTGTAAACAGGTTGCCATGTATAACAAGAGAAAGAGTTGGCATTATAATCACCACCATCTTTCTTTGGCCTAATGTTCTTTGCTAGCACCATCCTAAAGTTGTCTTTGCTATATTCGTAAAAGACAATATCTTCGGTAGAGTGTATGACTTTATAAGTCCAACCAAATCCTGGCATAATATAGTGGAACATTCCCTCCCACTCAGCAGCATCAATGCCACCCCTTGAATACCCTGCAATATTGGCAACAACGAAATCAAGACATTTAAGAATCCCCTTCATATTTCTCAAATATGGCAAGTCGGAACTTGCTTGTGGGTGATTTGAGTATAGTGCTTCAGAATATACCTCATCAGCAGTCTTCTTAAATTGTTGTGTAAGGTCGTATAGCTTTATTGTATTAGAATGATGGTAAGGATTGTCCATAAATGACCCCGTTAACTCCGTCACCGCATTAGACATCTCGTTTACTAGCTGCGATTGTGCCGATAATAATTGTATGGAAATCAGCATAGAGACCACACCGCATAATATAAATTTTCTCATAACCTTCTTAAATTATAGTTACACATTGTCTAAATCTGTAGGAGTAAGCACCACAAGAATTGTCTTGTTTGAATTGTTTCCTATATATTTATAGACAAGATTACGATGTGTAGCCTCAGGAATAGCCTTTTCCCCAATACGTCCAATAATTGTTTTGTCCATTGCAACAATATTAATCCCCGACTCCCAAGCAGGATATAAAACAATTACCGATGACTACACATAAAAGAAGCGTGGGAATCTCCTGTCACTCGTCCCACTTGTAGAGGCTCTGGCATCGCCCTGTTGTCGAAACGAGCAACGCCGAAGCCCACGCCGATATGTGTATAAACGATCATGACTGCCACGAAGCCAATGATGGCTGTCAGCAAATCACCTACCGGATACTACATATCCAATGGGCGTCATTGTTGCTTTGATTCTTGACGATTAGTTTGGAACTGCCAGATTCCGAAGAGTCAAGACAAAGCGTCAAGTAATGCCTTTCCTATATATAGGTTCCCGTCCCGCAGCCTCCACCCTTGGCTTCGGCATAAGTTGGAGAACGATTGCAAATATAGTAAATCTTTGAATAACTTCCAAGTAAATATCAGAAAATGTTCACGAACAGAGCATTCGCAAGCCTTGTGAATGTAACCTTTCCATTTCTCGGCTTTTTACTCATTTAGATTTCACCACTTCATCAAACCTCTCACTAACTTCCACCATCCAATCCGGCAGTTTCTTCATTGCCTGATAAACCAAGGCATCGGGCATCTTCTTGTAATAGGCATAGGCCATAGGGCCGGCTATGGCAGCGAGGGTATCGGCATCACCACCAAGAGAGATGGCGAGCTTGATACAATCGACATAGTCTTTCGACTCCAAGAAGCAGATCATGGCAGGGCCGACGGTGCCGGCACAGGTGGAATTGAATGTATAGGAGTCGTGGAAGTCGGCGTATTTCTGATCGGCCCAATCAGGATAATACTTGTTCAACAGGTGTTCACGGACGAAGTCCTTGTCCTTACCGTTCTTCAGATGGAAGATCGTCAGTGAGGTGGCTACAGCACCTTTGATTCCTTCAGGATGGTTGTGGGTGGGTGCAGCAGTTTCTGTAGCCATCCGTATGCAGTCTTCTTCTGTTTGAGCCAACCATCCTGCTGACGAGCAACGCATGGCAGAGCCGTTGCCAAGACTGCGGTATGGCTGAGGGTTATGACTGACCATCCATTGCTTGAACCTACTGCCATAACCTGCATGGCGATGTTCGTTGGCACATTTCCAAAGATTCATCGTCATGTCGAGGTTGTCAATGAAGGCTTCGGCACAGGCAAAGGTCAGTACGGTATCGTCTGTGAAGTGGGCTCTGCTACTGAACATCTTCACCTTGTCATAGTCTTTTATACGGTGCATCTTTCCCTCATACGCACTCCCAGCTATATCACCAATTGCTTCACTGATTAGGTAATTCTCCATAAGCTTGTAGTTATGTTTTACTATTGCAAAGATATAGAATTGTTTCGAAAGTTCCAAGTGAATGGAGAAGTATTTTGTGGGGTTCCACTTATTTATCATGAATTTCACAAAACTGGGCAACATTTCCCGTAAAATGCGTAAAACATCGATGTGTAAAGGGTTTGAGCAACGGGAGATGTTGTTCAAACATATCCCGTACATACCCCGTAGATATCCCGTAGATCTCCCGGAAAGCTGAATTTTCGACAGAAGAACATAAGAACAAATAATTATTATAGACAAAAGAACAAAAGGACAAAATGTCTTGATGATAAGTATGTTTTCTTGATAGAAACTTTGAGAGCAAACTCTCCCGTTTCTTCCAATCAAGCATACCTTTATTTCACGAAATAAAGCAGTTCGTAGAACTGTTATCATCAATCCATAAAACCTTCTTTGGTCTTTTAATACGTTTGGATCTGGAAGAAAGTACGTCATTCTCTAGGAGAAACTATGGCAGTTTCTGGTAAGAAGTGCCTCAAACGCTGATAGTGGGAACGTCACTCTCTGATAGCGGGAACGCCATTCACTGGGAGCGTTTACGGCGTTCAGTGTTTTTTAACAGGAAAGGGGTGGTTTGTTAACGGATTTTTGCACGCTACGAGGGGTCGATTTTTGGTCATGTCAGAATTATTTTGTACCTTTGAACCAAGGTTAGACAGAAGAACGGTTCTTGACATAATAACATAAGAACAAATTTATATTTAGACCAAAGAACAAAAGGACAAATATTTATTAGGACCAAAGAACCAAGGGACCAAAGATTTAATGTTTAATCTTTAATGTTTTTGTTGGAGATTTACGGGATATGAACGGGAAATCTACGGGATATGTATGGGATATGTTTGAGCAACATATCCCGTCACTCAAACCCTCTGTACACGGGTGTTTCAAGAGATTTACGGGATATGTTGGGAGTTTTGTCAAGACCATGATGCAGCCCTGCATCAGCGTGAATCATCATGATCTTAGAGAACCACGGTCTTGAACCAATCCATGAGTTAGCCGAGGAAATAACATATTTTAATCAAAAATACAAGATTGTATTTGTATATTCTTGGCGTTTTAGGAGAATATTTGTATTTTTGCAACGCTTTTGCAAGCTCATACTGGTCTGGAAGTAGGAACGACCCAAATCTACCTACATAACTATAAATGATAGACTATGGATACATTAGTTTTAAATAACTGCAGCTTCAACAACTGCGTATTCAAAGACTGTTAGATTGAGGTTATAAACTAGGAGCCTCAATCTAACAAGATGACTCGATATGAGAAATGGTGCTTAGGCATTATGTTAATGAGCCTACTGGCTCAGATCATATAGATAATCCTGTGATTGAGTAGATAGTTCTAGGAGGGCATCAAACCCTCCAAGTTTTTTACCCCCGCATTCTATTATTCTAGTAAGATTCTTTCTATCAATAGATTACAAAACCACAAGCTATGCTTTTTGTCGCAATTTTAGTACAAATATGCGACAAAATCAACTAATTAAAACAAAAAGAAACGTTTACTGCACATTTCACGCAATTACGTCTCTAATTCTTTGTTGATTCTCGCTATTATTTTGTAACTTTGCAGGCAAAAATCAGATACTATGTATTACATTTGGACAGACGAGAGTGATTCTTCAGGTAAATATTATGCCAATTTCTATGGTGGCATACTTATACAGTCGGTGCATTACGAAGAGGTTCTCCAACGACTATCTGCTGTTGCTAAAGAAATGGGGATCGAGAATGAGGAGATTAAATGGCAGAAAGTGAATGACTATACAGAAGAACGCTATGAGAGAATTGTAGATGTTTTGTTTGACTTGCTTAGTGAAGGGAAAGCCAAAATAAGAATCTTTTTCCGCCATCGCCAGTATGAGGCTTATGGATTGACCAATGAACAAAGGAGAAAAGAGTATCCTAAACTTTACTATCAATTCATCAAAAACGATTTCGGACTCATACATAGTAATCCCAAAGGAAAGAATGTAAGAGTCAGACTGCTCATTGATGACATGCCGTTGAAAGGCTCAGATAGAGACGAATTCCTGAAAGCCATTTATCACATCAATGAATTAAAGACGTTCCAAAAAGCCAACATACATATCAATGATGGAGATGTGGCCGAGGTTAATTCAAAGAAGCATCTACCACTTCAAGTGATGGACGTAGTTCTTGGCTCTATGTGCTTCCGTCTGAACGACAAACATAAAGAACGGGACATTAATGGGAAACGGGCAAAGCGCAACATTGCGAAAGAGAAATTATACAAACATATCCGAAATAGGATATGTGTATTATACCCAGGATTCAATATCGGTGTGACTACCCCCATTACCAAACAAACCGATCTGTGGGAACAACCTTACCTGCATTGGAACTTCGTACCGAAGTACTTCACAAAGAAAGAGGAGTTTACGAAACATCATAAAACAGAAACAGCCCCGTACAACCTACACGAGTGAGCTACGTCAACGTAGCCTTTCAGTTGCAAAGGACTTATTTCTGGTTGCAAAGTTACAACTTTATTCCAAACTTCCAAAGAATTTTAAAAAAAAGTTGTCTTCGACATAAAGAAAATGTTAATACTGCTCTATTTGCTTTTCGAGGATTTCTTTGATTTGCTCTCTTAAAGTCTGTGGTTGCATCACTTCAAGATATTGACCAAAGGCAAGTATCTTACCGCAAAGTTCACGGTTTGGCTCAATATTTAGCGTTACTTCACCATAACAACCATTCTCGTGTTCACCATAAGGCAACGTTTCTTTTTGACTTGGGTGCAATGGCTTGGTGAGCAACAAGCCATGTTGGTATTCTGTCTTCGTGCGAATAACCACCTGTTCTACCTTTGCTCCTTTCTCATGGGTTACACCTATTATATTATTAAAGTATTGCTGATAGAAACCTTTAGGGGCTGGTATGTACTCCACTTCGTTGACTTCTGTGACATCGCCAACAATTCTATCTAATGGTACATTGTATGCTTGATAGGGTTCACGATTCGCATCACCGAAGACAAACCAACGACCGTTGTATTCCTTGATAAACTGGGGATGAAAGATGAGTTCAAAGGGATCTTGGCCAAAGGGTTGGTACGAAAAGTGCAAAACCTGTTTGTTGGAAATAGCTTTATAAAATAGGGGCAACAGATCAATATTGGTAAGGATCTGCTCCATACCCGAACGGATGATACTTGTCCCACTTTCCACTTCTCTGTTTGCATCAAGTAATAGCTGCGTATTTTGGAAGTAAGCAGAAAACCAACTCGCAGGCAGTAGGCCGGCAGAGGCTTTGCAAAATGCCACATAGTCCTCCACCCTCTTTTGTTCAATGGCCTGACGTTCTGCTGCTAAGGGATCATCATACTTGCCTATGTACCGATATGCTTTACCTTTCCCTCTCTTACCGTTATCTTCTATGCATCCAGGACAAACGTGTTCCAATGCCTTCAATACATCCGGGAACGCTTTCTTCAATTCCCCATAGCCAGGTTCGCCACTGCATGCCATTTTTGTGTAGAAACCTTTAGGTCGGCCCCAATAGAGAGCAAGAATATCAGCATAACTGACAAAATCGCGTTTCATCAGTTCCAAATAGATCAGATTTACGAACGCTGACCTTGTTCCGTTACCAGCAAAGATGTTTTTCGTCAACATAGTTATATTGTTTAGGCTACCGCAAATATACGACAAATAATATCACTTGCAATCATTCTACAGAAAAATGTTATTTTCACAAGGCTTGTTATTTGTTTTTCCTTGGAAGTGTTTCAATCATCAGTTATCTTTGCGGCGAACTAAAACAACTACAAGATATGAAGAAAGGAATAATTACTATGGCATTATGGTGCGCAATGGCACTTGGTTGCCACGCTCAGGACACATTGTTTCCACAGGCAGACTTGTATGACACAGGAATGATGAACATGTACATCAATGCCTACAAGGAGACTGCGGCTATCCGCATGCAGAACTACAACTACTATTGCGACCTGTCTGTTGAAGCATTTAACAACAAACAATGGAGCAATGCCATAAACTATGTGAATAAGGCTCTTGACACTGGTTATCATTGCGGTATGCTGTATTTCATCAGAGGGTATGCATACGAAAGTCTGGGGTATTGGGAGATAGCGAAAGATGATTACAAGAAAAGTATCAAGGACAACTACAAGGATGCCGAGATAGCATTAAGTGCTCTGAATGAGAAGATCAAACAACGTAAAAGAAGATAACTCTACGACCATGAAAAGATTATCATTGCTATTAACCGTTTCCCTCATGACCGTTGCTGCTTTTGCACAGAGTCATGATGTGGGGAGTTCGTCAACACGAACGGATGCATTCGGAAATCAAAAAACCACGCATCGGGACCGATATGGTAACGTTACAGGAACATCAACAACAACGACAGATGCTTTTGGAAGAACAAAAACGGTTCATCAGGATCGCAACGGACAGGTGATCGGTTCTTCCTATACATCGAAGGATCAGTTTGGTAACACGACAACACAATACCAAAACAGGTATGGCGGAACAACAGGAACGTCCAATACATCAACGGATGCCTTTGGGAATACACGCACCACCTATTCTTCTGCAACAGGACAGCGAACAGGTTCATCGACAACAAGCACCGATGCGTTTGGAAACAGAAAGACAACCTATCAGAATGCAAATGGGACAACCATCGGCAGCTCAACACAGTCAACTGATGCATTCGGGAATCAAACTACCAAGCAACACGCAAGTTCTCCGGAAACATCCATCTGGACGTGGTAATATCAGTTTACATCTTTGACTCCAATAATTTTGCCTTGATAAACTCTTGGATGTCATCAGACGTTACATCATAAAAGGCATCCAGTTCTGCCGAACAAGCAGCCCAGGGCTCTGCATGTCCAGCATGACTGAAGTGTCAACTAAAACAGTACGGCTTTTTCGCTTGTGTCTATCGATTCAGTACGACAACGAAGCAACTGTCTACCGTTTCAGCTAATGAAGAGAAAAAGTGTCTAGTGAAATCTGGAAAAGTCAAATACCATTTCCAAGACCTATGGTTTTAGGTTCTAAAACCTATGGTTTCAGGCGCCAAAACCTATGGTTTTAGAAGGCAAAACCATAGGTTTTGAATGGGGCATCCTAATTTGCTGATTTTTAAGTATTTATAAATTGATGAAATAAGTACAAAAACAACTAAATCAGCGTGCATCATCATGAACGGGAATAACCACGGTCTTGAACCAATCCTTGAGGCGGCCTTTGTACTGGTTCTGGGAGTCGGCCACGAGTAAGAGGAGGAGGCGGCCATCGGTGAGACGCGGACCGGCACAGATGCCTTCGTAGTTGGCCAGGGAGCGCTTGGTGAGGTTGAAGGAGGTGCGGAACTCGGTGAGCAGCTGCTTCTGCAAGAGCTCACCTGGCTGCTGACTCTTGGGGTTGACCAGATAGAGCTTCACGTGGACAAAGGTGCCGATGTAGAGCTTGGTTCTGCGTACCTCACGCTCGAGGACAATGAGACGACCGTCGTCGAGGGCGACCAAGCCGCTGACGCCCAAGGTGGTCTGACCCTTCTTGCTCTTAACAGCTGGGGAATCGGTGCGGTACAGGTACTGACTGACGGGCTGGAGGTCGTCACCGAAGCTCTGGAAGCGCAGGAGATTGGGAACCTTGTCGGTGATGGACGGCTTCTGTCCGTCGCTCTTCAGGGAGTTCTCGGTGGTGGTCCAGAACAAATGGGTGTTGGCATTATAGGTGAGTGCCTCGAAGCTGCGGTTGTGGTAGGTGTCGGCAAACGCCTGGGGGATATTCAAACGGCGCCCTGTGGCCTGTCCGTCGAGTCGGTACTCGCAGATCTGTCCGTCGGCCTCGCCCGAGAGGAACACCGTTTGTGTGTGCGGCACGTAGCAGATTCCCTCCTCGTCGCGTGCTGCCTGGTTATCGGTCATGAAACCATTGTCGCGCACATCCAGGATGGCCCCTGTGACGGAATCGGTGTGGATGGTGAGCAGACGGAAGCCAGCCGTGGCCGACTTATCGTTGACAATGGCATAGCGGTCGGCTCCGAGCCATGTAATACCACTATAGTTACCAGCGGGCACGTTCTTACGGAAATGCCGCTGTTTGTTGAGTACAGGCGATTGGGCAGAAAGGGTTAAGGCAAAGCATAACAACATACCCACCGCCAGCATCTTCCTGTTTTTAATTGCTAAGTGAAAAATAGTTTGTTGGTTCATGAGAATAATAATGCTATAAACTTTCTGTTAATTCTGTCTTTCCGCAGAAAAATCCCGAGCACGCATACCGTACCCGGGATTCTATCGATTGTGCTTTACAGCGCAAAGTGTCTTACTCAGCTGCGGGAGCCTCTTCTTCCTCTTCTACGATGGGAGCTTCCTCAACAGCGGGAGCCTCCTCTGCTACGGGCTCCTCCACAACGGGAGCAACCTCGGGAGCATTCTCAGCAACCACCTTAACGGGAACGATTACCTCTACCTCCTTGTGGAAGTGTACAGTAGCCTCGTAGTCGCCCACCTTCTTGGCGTCGCGCATGGTGATGATCTTACGATCAACCTCGATGCCGAGAGCCTTCAGGGCCTCTGCCACCTGAGCAGCACCTACGCTACCATAGGTAACACCTGTAGCGGAAACCTTTGCGGGAATCTCAAGTGCCACACCCTCGAAAGCCTTTGCACGATCCTCGGCAGCAGCCTTCAGGGCAGCGAGCTTGTGAGCCTGCTGGCGCAGGTTCTCAGCCAGCACCTTCTTGGCGCTTTCGCTGGCGATAACACCCTTTCCCTGGGGAATCAGATAGTTACGGCCATAGCCGTTCTTCACGTTTACGATATCGTTCTTGTATCCCAAGCCGATAATATCTTCCTTCAATATAATCTCCATAATGTGTCCTCCTTTTTTATTTCATCATGTCAGTTACATAAGGAAGCAGTGCAATCTGGCGAGCACGCTTTACAGCCTGAGCCACACGGCGCTGATACTTCAAGGATGTACCGGTGATACGGCGGGGAAGAATCTTACCCTGCTCGTTCAGGAACTTCTTGAGGAACTCAGGATCCTTATAGTCGATATACTTGATACCACTCTTCTTGAAGCGGCAATACTTCTTCTTCTTCGTGTCGATAGAAGGAGCAGTGAGATAACGGATTTCTGATTGTTCTGCCATAATTAAGCCTCCTCTTTTTTAGCAAGTTTGTTACGACGCTTCTCAGCATACTGTGCAGCATACTTGTCGAGCTTCACGGTCAGGAAACGGATTACCTTCTCATCGCGGCGGAATCCAGTCTCAAGCGTTTTAATTACTGATGGCTCAGCCTTGAACTCAAGCAGGCAGTAGAAACCTGTTGACTTCTTCTCAATTGCATAAGCCATCTTCTTCAGTCCCCAGGTCTCTTCATTCAGAATCTCTGCACCTTTGTCGGTGAGTATGTTCTTGAATTTAGCGACCGTTTCCTTCATCTGTTCATCAGACAAAACGGGAGTCAAAATGAAAACGGTTTCGTATTGATTCATACTCTTTTAAATAATTAATAAATAAAAAATTGCACTCGATTTACCCTATATGGGCAAAATGCGGGTGCAAAGGTAGTCATTTTCTTTGAACTATCGTCTTTGAGCTTTGAACTTTACCGATAGTTTAACAGTATTTAATACTTTCCGCTCTGTTTTATCCGTCTGACATGCAAGAAGATACCGATAATGATCAAAAACAGAGAGGTAAGGAGCACGCTGTTATAGCGCGTCCAGCCCACCAGCTCACTGATGATTAAAAGGATGGCACCGGCAAAAACCAATGCCATCCCCAGGTGTTGTTTACTCCACTTCAGGAGTGATGAGTTTGTATCCCTTGCCATGAATATTGATGATCTCAATCTGACTGTCATCCTTGAGGTGCTTGCGCAGCTTGGTGATATACACATCCATGGAGCGAGCGTTGAAGTAGTTGTCGTCGATCCAGATGGTCTTCAGGGCGAAGTCGCGCTGCAGGATCTCGTTGGCATGACTGCAGAGCAGGGCCAGCAACTCGTTCTCCTTGGTGGTAAGCTTGGTCTGCTTGTCGTCGATGGTGAGCAGCTGCTTCTGGGTATCGAAGGTGAAGCGACCGATGCGGTACACGGTGCTCTCCTTGTTCTTCTTGCCACGTACACGACGGAGGATGGCCTCAATACGGAACACGAGCTCCTCCATGGAGAACGGCTTGGTGATATAGTCGTCGGCACCCAGTCGGAATCCCTCGAGGATATCCTCTTTCAGGATCTTAGCGGTGAGGAAGATGATAGGCATCTCTGCGTTTGCCTGGCGGATTTCCTGTGCCAGGGTGAAGCCGTCTTTCTTCGGCATCATCACATCGAGTACACAGATATCGAATTTCGTCTTCAGGAAGGCCTTGTATCCAGCCTCGCCGTCAACGCACAACTCTGCATTATAGCCTTTAGCCTGCAGATACTCGCGAAGCAGCATTCCGAGGTTCTCGTCGTCTTCGCACAATAAGATTTTCAACTGATCATCCATAGTTTCTTACTTTTAGATTGTTAATAATAATTATTCGTTCGAGATGACAGGAAGTGAGATGGTGAAAGTGGTTCCTTTACCATAGTCGCTCTCCACCTTGATCTCCCCGTCGTGAAGGTCAACGATCTTCTTCACGTAGGCCAGTCCGAGTCCGAAGCCCTTGGCATCATGCCTGTTACCGGTATGTACACGATAGAACTTATCGAAGATCTTCTTGATATTGTCTTTCTTGATGCCGATACCCGTATCCTTTACCGACAGGTACAGACGGTCCTTGTCGTTCCATGTCTTGAGATAGACATCAATGGGCTGGTCGGGCTTACGGTATTTCACTGCATTGTCGAGCAGGTTGTTGATCACGTTCTGGAAGTGCACCTCGTCCACGAAGATGGTGGAATCGACAGCACCTATGTCGGTATAGATCTTACCGCCTGTATGCTCCACACGGAGCGAGAACGAGTTGGCCACGCTCTCCACCATTTCGTTCAGGTCGAGTTCCTTCTTCTTGAACACCGCTTTTTTACGGTCGAACATCGACATCTGCAGTACCTTCTCCACGAGGAAGCGCAAGCGTTTCGACTCATCGTTCACCACGCCACCCAGATGCTTGGTCAGGGCAGGTGTCTTGGGCACGGTCTCGTCGTTGAGCATCTGTGCAGCCAGCGAGATACTGGCGATAGGCGTCTTCAGCTCGTGCGTCATGTTGTTGATGAAGTCGTTCTTGATCTCCGTGAGCTTCTTCTGTCGGAACACCAGCACGAGGGTGATGATGAAGGTGATGAGCAGCACGAAGGTGAAGATCACGCTGGGAATCACGAAGCGCACACTGGAGAAGATATAGTTGTTCATGTCGGGGAAGTGTATGCGCACCTCACCGGTCTTGTTCTGCGGATCGTTCCTGAAGAGCTGCTGCTTGTAGATATACTCCTCGCCTTCGTCGGTATAGTCAGGACAGCGATACACTTCGCGTCCGTCCTGCGTGTTCACGGTGAAATGATAGGGAATATTCACGCCGTTGTTCATCAGCTCGGTCTTCAGCTCCTTGTCGAGCGTCTTGAAGTTGATGCGTTCCTTCAGGGGCTTGTCGCTGGCGGTATAGAGGATACGATAGACCACATCGTCGAGCAGGGCCTTCTGATAGACGTAGCGGTTTCTCACAATCTCGCGCATCGACTTCGTAGCCTCATCGATGGAGTTCTTGTCGTTACGCAGAATCAACGCCTTGGGCACCTGCGAGGGCTTGAACGCGGTGGTCTTGAGCACGAACGAGGTGTACATGTTCCCGTTCTCGTCGGTCACAGAGTACTGGTGCGACTGCTGCAGGGAGCCGTCGGGAGCACCGCTTCTTGTTCCCATGGAGTCGCGACTGTATGCGCGACGCTCTGTCTCGTTGACGTCCTTCTCCAGATAGCGGAGCGTTTCATTCAGCTCGAGGTTACGCGATGTCTGGTAGAGCGCTTTGTTCACCGACTCGTCGAACTGCTCCTTCTTCATCTGAACCATCTCGTCGATGTATTTCAGCTGGAGGAAGAGCAGGGCCAGGAAACTGAAGCCCATGATCATCGCTATTGCCCAAATCGTTGTTTTCTTCATCGCTGCAAAGGTAATGAATTATCTGATTGCTTGTGTTGTTTTCGTTAATTGATTTGGTTAATTTTTGCTTAGTTAACCAGAATGAAGCCTTGTAATTGATAATTGTCAATTACAAGGCGGGTTGTGGAGTGTGGAGTGTGGAATGTGGAGTGAGAATAGTACTGAGATACAGTATTCATATACAAAACCACTTGAACTCGAAGCATATCTCACTCCTCACTCCACATTCCTCACTCCACACTCCTCACTCCTCACTCCACACTCCACACTCCTCACTCCACACTCCTCGAATTCAAAGTCCTAAGGAGGGACACAAAAAAGGGCGGGAAAAATCCCGCCCCATGAAAGATCAATCGAACTTAATCTTCGTCCTTCATCTCTTCCTCATGCTGCTTGATCAGTGCCTGCTGGATATCGTTCGGCACGAGCTCATAGCTTGAGAAGCTCGTTGTGAACGAAGCGCGGCCACCGGTCAGCGAGCTGAGTGCGATGGAATAGCTGGCCAGCTCCTTCAGAGGAATCTTGGCAGACAGTTTCTGATAGCCAGCCTCTGAGTCCATACCCATGATGATGGCGCGGCGACCCTGGAGGTCACTCATCACGTCACCCATGTAATCAGCGGGTACGAGTACTTCGAGGTCGTAGATAGGCTCCAGCACCTTTGGTCCTGCCTCCTTGAAGGCTGCAGAGAAGGCGTTACGAGCAGCGAGCATGAACGAGAGCTCGTTAGAGTCAACCGGGTGCATCTTACCGTCATAGACGATGACGCGGACATCACGGGCATACGAACCGGTGAGCGGTCCCTGCTCCATTCTCTCCATCACACCCTTCAGGATAGCAGGCATGAAACGCACGTCGATAGCACCACCCACAACGGAGTTGATGAAGACGAGCTTTCCGCCCCACTCCAGGTCGATCTCTTCCTTGCCCTTGATATTCATCTTGAACTCCTGACCGTTGATCTTGAACGATGTAGGATCAGGCATTCCTTCTGAATACGGCTCAACGATCAGGTGAACCTCACCGAACTGTCCTGCACCACCCGACTGCTTCTTGTGACGGTAGTCGGCGCGTGCCATCTTCGTGATGGTCTCACGATACGGAATCTTCGGCTCCTGGAACTCGATCATGATCTTCTCGTTGTTCTCCATGCGCCACTTCAGTGTACGCAGGTGGAACTCACCCTGTCCGTGAACGATAATCTGGCGCAACTCCTTTGACTGCTCAACCACCCAAGTGGGATCCTCCTGTCGCATCTTGGCCAGGGCAGCCATCATCTTCTCCGTCTCAGCCTCGTTCACTGCCTTGATGGCACGAGAGAACTTGGAGTTCGGATACTTGATGAAGTCGAACCTGTTGTCGCAATCCTTTCCGTTAAGCGTGTTACCTGTCTTCACGTCCTTCAGCTTCACAGTACAGCCGATATCACCGGCGTTGAGCTGATCTACCTGAACACGGTTGGCACCTGCACAAGCATACAATGTACCGATGCGCTCCTTCGAGCCACGGTCGGCATTGGTCAGGTCGTCACCGCTCTTCACAGAGCCGCTCATTACCTTGAAGTAAGACACCTCACCGATGTGGGGCTCCACACCAGTCTTGAAGAAATACAGAGAAGTGGGTGCATTCACCTCGGCAGGAACGTCCTTGCCAGCAGCGTTCTGTACCACGGGCATGTCGCTCACGAAAGGTACTACATTGCCCAGGAATTCCATCAATCGACGGACACCCATGTCGCGACCGGCGCATACGCAGAATACGGGGAAGATGGAACGGGTTACAAGACCCTTGCGAATACCTTCGCGCATCTCATCCTCAGAAAGATCTTCGGTCTCGAAGAACTTCTCCATCAGCGTATCATCACCAGCGGCGGCAGCCTCTACGAGGGCAGCTTTCATCTCCTTGGCCTTCTCGAGCTCTTCTGCAGGGATATCCTCAATGATGGGAGCTCCGCCTTCGGGCTTCCATGAATACTTCTTCATCAGCAGCACATCGATCACGGCGTTGAAGCCAGGACCTGTGGCGATAGGATACTGTACGGGCACGCAATTCGGACCATACACCTCCTTCAGCTGATTCAGGATGGAATCGAAGTCGCAGTTGTCGCGGTCAAGTTGGTTCACAAGGAAAATAACGGGTTTCTTCAGCTTCTCAGTGTTGCGGAATGCATTCATCGTGCCGACCTCTGGTCCGTACTGGCCATTAACAAGAATGACGGCCTGATCAGTTACGTTCAGGGCGGTGATGGCACCACCTACGAAGTCGTCTGATCCCGGACAGTCGATGATGTTGAGCTTCTTACCGTTCCACTCCACATGGAAGACGGTGGAGAACACGCTGTAGCCATACTCCTGTTCCACAGGGAAGTAGTCGCTCACGGTGTTCTTCTGCTCAACTGAGCCACGGCGCTTGATGATTCCGGCTCCATAAAGTAAACTCTCGGCAAGTGTGGTCTTGCCGCTACCCGCACTGCCAAGCAAGGCAATGTTCTTGATTTCGTTCGTTTGATATACTTTCATATCTATCAGGTTTTTAGTTGATATTAGACATGTTAATAGGGGGGCTAAGTTACGCATTTTTATGAAAACAACAAAAGAAAAACACGAAAAGGTGTGTTTTTTTTAAACTTATTAGTAATTTTGTTGCCAAATAATAAGAAATGGCAGGTCTCTATATCCATCTTCCTTTTTGCAAAAGCAGGTGCATCTACTGTGCTTTCTACTCCACCACCCAACATGGACTGATGGACAAATATGTTGATGCCCTCTGCAAGGAAATGGAACTGAGAAACACTCCCCCCTCCTCCCTCCACACTCCACATTCCACACTCCACACTCCACACTCCACACTCCACACAATCTACCTCGGCGGCGGTACGCCCTCTCAGCTTCCTCCAGCCCTGCTCCACCGGCTGTTTCGTAATATATATAAGGTGTATGAGGTGGCGGCCGATGCGGAAATCACCATGGAGTGTAACCCTGATGACATCACGCCCGACTATGCAAAGGTGATTGGCGAGTTGCCCATTAACAGGGTGAGCATGGGTGCGCAGACCTTCTCGGATGAGCGATTACGCTTCCTGCACCGTAGGCATACCAGCAAACAGGTTAAGGAGGCGGTGGAGTTGCTCCGCAAGAACGGCATACAGAATATCAGTATCGACCTGATGTTTGGTTTCCCAGAGGAATCGCTACAGGATTGGGAGCAAGACATACACGATGCCCTTGCACTGGACGTGGAACACCTGTCGGCTTATTCCCTGATGATTGAGGAAGGAACGGAGCTGTATCGGAGGTTCGGGAGTGCGGGGGTACGGGAGTACGAGAACAGTAAAGAGGAACTGGAGCGGGAGATGTATGAGACGCTCATCGACCGACTCACTGCTGCGGGATACGAGCACTACGAGATCTCGAACTTCGCCAAGAAGGGATTCCGCTCCCGTCATAACAGCAGCTACTGGAACGACACGCCGTATATCGGCATCGGTGCCGCCGCCCACAGCTACTGTCCGCCTGCGCTCCATCCCCAAGGACTGGGAAAGCGCAGCTGGAACGTGGCGGATATCAAAGCGTATATCGAGGGTATGAAACAGGGGAAGCGGCTCTTCGAGGAAGAGACCATTGATGCCGACACGCATTATAATGATATGGTGACCGTTGCCTTGCGCACCCGGGAAGGACTTGACCTGTCGGCACTGTCGGAAAAGCACAGGACATATGCCATTAAAAATGCCCGTCGCTTCATCAACGACGGGCTACTTGAACTTACTGACAACCGTCTTCACCTTACCCGGCGCGGACTGTTCGTCAGCGATATGATCATGACGGAACTGATTATTCCTCCACGATAGTCTTGAACTTGTTCCAGCCATCCACCGACTTGAAGTCTTCGGCGGAACCTCTGGGAACAATCACACGGGCGCTATTGAGCACACCCTCTTCAAAGGCCATGCCGATGCTGGCACGAGTCATGTTACAACGGATGGTCTGCAGCGGACAGCCATAGAAGGAGAAGTCGCTGATGCTCCAGATACTGGCCGGCAGCGTTATGCTCTTCAAGGTGGAAACACCACGGAAGGCACTGGGATAGATCTCGATGACGCCACGGGGCACCTCGTACGACTCCAGTTTCTTTGCTTGCGGACAGCGCACCAAACGTTCCTTCTCGGAGTTGAACAGAATGCCATCTTCTGAGAGGAAGAACGGACTGTTCTTTACCTTGATCTCTGCCAGGTTCGGACAAGAGGAGAAGGCATCATTGGAAATGGACTGTACGCTGTTAGGGATCGTGATGCTGCGGAAAGCACCGCAGCCGTAGAAGAACAGGGTTGACAGACGGTTGTCCTCGGTATAGGCACTCTTGTCTTCTTCGAGCGGATAATAGCTGTCGCCACCCTTCACGATGGTAGCATCCGACAGGTCGAGCTCAGCCAACTTGGCCTTACCCATCTCACGGATCACCTTGATATCATTACCATTGAGCGGGCCCGATACCTTCAGACTGGTTAAAGTTGCACGCTCTGCAGCAGAAATCTGGTTTCCCAGCGTTCCTGCAGTACTTACTGTCACACTCTTCTGCGCCCATGTCACCGACATAGAAAGCAGACAAATCATTGAAAGAAAGATTCTCTTCATCGTCATGTTGAGTTAAATGATTTCTATTGGAAGACAAAGGTAAGCAAAAAGGTAGATAAATGTTCTAAAATTTACCTTTTATGATTTTTTTACATGTTTTTTTACATTACTTTAAAAAGAAGTTCGTATATTTGTGCTGTTTTTATTTACCTATGAAACTTATATAATAACATCATTTATAACTAAAAATCATTTTTATGTCAGCATTAGTATCAGTCATCCCAATTGTACTACTCATCGTATTGATGATGGGTTTCAAGGTGTCGGGCTACAAGAGTGCCATCGTGACACTTATTGTTACTATCCTTTTGGCTTTGTTCGCAGCACCTGCCATGGGCATCGTTCCTGAGAAATTTGCCGAAGCATCCATCTTCGGTCTCTCGTGGTGGTCGATCGTTGAAGGATTACTGAAGGCCTGTTTCCCGATTATCCTGATTATTATCTGTGCCATCTTCAGTTACAATATCCTTTGCGAGACCAAGGAGATTGAGACCATCAAGACGCAGTTTATCCAGATGACCTCCGACAAGGGTCTGCTGGTACTGCTTCTTACCTGGGGTCTGGGAGGTGTGCTCGAAGGTATGGCTGGTTTCGGCACGGCCGTGGCTATCCCAGCCGCCATCCTTATCGGATTAGGTTTCAAACCGATGTTCTCGGCTGTGATCTGTTTGATTGCCAACACCGTGGCCGTGGGCTTCGGCGCCGTTGGTCTGCCTGCCACCACACTGGCTAACCAGGTGGCTGCAGAAGGAGTGGCCTCTCCGGAGATGCTCTGCGAGGTTGCCACCTTCATCATCATCCAGCTCGCACTGATGTTCTACATTACCCCGTTCCTAATTCTGATGATGACCGACCGCAAGAAGATCTTGAAGAATATCTCGTTGGCGCTGTTCGTGGGAACATTCTCCATCATCGTGCAGTTCTGCTGCGCCCACTTCATCGGTCCTGAGACACCTGCCATCTTAGGTTCCGTGGCTGCCATCATCGCCATGCTGATCTACAATAAACTGTTCATCCGTGATGAGAATCCTTCCGACGAGGTTATCGTGGAGAAGAAGAAATTCGGTCTGGCCAAGACCCTGAAGGCCTGGAGCGTGTACGGCCTCATCATCTTCTTCATCCTTATCTCGAGTAAGATCGTTCCTGCCATCAATACCGCACTGAACAGTACGCTGGTTACCCAGTTCAGTCTGCCCGTCACAGGTAATGCCTTCAAGTTCGGCTGGCTATCCAATGCGGGTCTGATGATCTTCTTAGGTGCGATGATTGGTGGTTTGATTCAGGGCATGAGCTTCGGCAGACTGATGAAGCTGCTGGCGAAGACTACCTTGAACCTGCAGAAGACCGCTGTCACCATCTGCTGCTTGGTGGCCATGGCCATGCTGATGAACAATACGGGTATGACGAACGATATTGCCAAGGGACTGGTTGCCCTTACCGGTACCTTCTTCCCGTTCTTCGCTCCGCTCATTGGTTCTATCGGAACGTTTGTAACGGGTAGTGCTACCAACGCCAACATCCTCTTCGGAAAGCTGCAGGCTACTGCTGCCAGCGACCTCGGACTGGTGAACCAGAGTACCTTCTTCGGCGTGAGTGGAAACGAGACCAACTGGCTCGCCGCCGCCAACTGCGCAGGTTCTGAAGGTGGTAAGCTGCTCTCACCGCAGAGTATTGCCATTGCTACCGCCGCCTGCGATATGGAAGGTCAGGACGGAGATATCATGCGCAAGACCATGCCGTTCGCCATCTTCTGGATCCTGATGAACGGTCTGATGGTATTCCTCGGATTACATGTATTCTAATCGAATTCATCTATTCTAACTATCAAAAAGAGGCGGAATCTTCCGCCTCTTTTTGATTTCTTCAACAGTGGAATGTTTAAAAGTGCATTCTGACATCAAGTCCCACCTGAATAGGATTTGCTTTCTGTGCAAAGTAACGAGTACCGCCAGCCGCCGAACTTTGAATGGCAAAAGTGTTATACTTCGTATCGGTGAGGTTGCGTCCCCACAGTGAGAGAACCACGGGACCGAAATCGTAGTCGGCATGTGCACCTAAGAGTGCATAGAACTTCTGACTATAGGTGTTGGCCTCATCCCACCAGATCTTACCCTGTCCTGATACATTCGCTCCGACAGTGATTTTCCCGATATGGTAGTCGGCCATCACGCTGAACGTGTGCTGAGGTACGAAGGGGACATAGTTGTCCTTATAGGAAACAAGTGGCTCATAGCCTGTACCATGACTGCTCACGTTCATTGTGTTGGCATCGTACTCATCGAACTTCGCATTAGTGAAGGAATAGGTTACACCCCAGTCGAAGGCATTATCAAAGGCCTTCCCTCGCAGAGAGGTTTCCAGTCCACAGGAGTGGCTCTTTCCTGCATTCACCATGATACGTCCGTAATTGCTATGAGGCTCCATGATGGAAAGCTGCTGGTTTCGGATCTGCATATAGAAAAGGGCGAGGTCAAAATGAACCTGTCCGTCAAAGAGATTCAAGTGCGTACCCACCTCGTAGTTCCATGACTCCTCTGGTTTGTAGGCAATGGTATTCTCAATGTTCTGATAGTCCTCATCGGTATGCGGCACATCATAGTCTCCGCGCATCGCATTCTGCTGGTTAGCTGTCAGCTCCGTCTGCAGGATATCCGAGAACATCTGGATATTGTATCCTCCAGCGCGATAACCCTTCGAAACGAGAGCATATAGGTTACTGGAATGGTCATCAAGCTGGTAGGTCAGAGCCACTTTCGGCAACAGTTGTGTAAAGCCCTTCGAGAGGTTATCCACCACATGGGAAGTGAGTGTATAGGTAGCGGTGGCATTAGCCGTTCCACCAGTCATTGCCATATAAGCAAGGGAATTATAGTCAATCTTCACCTTGTCGTAGTTAAAGCGCAAGCCCAAGGTAAGTTTCAGTCGATCAGCCAACAGGATATTCGATTCATGGAAGGCGGCAAGGGTATATTGCGGAGTATGGAAAACCTCGGGTACTGCCATCTCTGCCGTCATGGTGATTCCCATTTTATCGACAGCGGCCTCGGCAGCTTTCTGGGCAGCGGCACGGGCGGCAGCCTCCGGCATTCCCTGCTCCAGGAACTGGGGAAGCATACGGTTCACCATGGCGGGGATCATAGCATTCTTCATGGCGGAAGTAATTGCATTACCGATCGGACTGGTGATGGCCTCACCAAAACTGACAGGTGCATCCGTGCGCAACCACTGATAAGAGCCGAAAAGTCCACTGGCATGCTGCCAACGACTGACATCATGAGAGCGAAGCACAAACTCCTGGGTGATGGCGTTTTGTTTCTGTCGCTGTTCCAGTCGCAGATAGTCTGGTGCCATATAGTCCTGATCCATCAGCATCTGGTCTTTCAAGTATTGGTAGCTGGTGGTGGAGGTGAAGAGCAGTCGTGGCATCTCATAGCTGATATTCAGTCCGGTGTTCAGCATATTACGCTTGTAGCCGTTCATGATGGTTGTAGCAGGATCCTGTACATCAGTGAATGTCGTCGATAACGGTGCTGACCCCGGGAATCCGGTGTCATAATAACTCTGTCCAAGCTCCCCATAGCCGAAACCGTTCTGGTTCACATACTGATAATCAGCAGTCCAGTCGAATTTCAGGCTCTGCGAGGACTGGTAGATAAGGCGCAGCTTCCCACCGGCCTCGTTGCTCAAGTCATTTTTCTGATCGAAGTTCGCATTGTTAATGAAACCCCTCAGTCCGCTGTAGAACCCTGCCACGGTAAAGGCAAGCTGTTCTGAAGGACGGTGATGGTGGGCCACCTCGATGTTCGAATACAATCCCGTACCGATACCCAGGTAGATATCCGTACCCTGGTAGTTCATCGGGTTCTTGGAGAAGATACGAACCAGTCCGCCCTCGGTGTTCTGACCGTACAATGTACCCTGAGGTCCTCGCAGCACATCCACACGGTCGAGCATATAGAAATGGTTGTTGAATGCCGACTTCGACATCAGCGGGATATTGTCGTAATAGACGCCCACAGCGGGATTGTTGATGCGTGAGCCAATACCGCGCACATACATCGAGGAGGTGAGACGGGAGCCATAGGAAGGCATCACGAACGAGGGGACGTACTGTGACAGCTGACTGAGGTCGTGTACGTTCAGCTGCAGCATCTGCTGGTCACCAAACACGCTACTGCTCATCGGCTGCAGTCGTAACCGCACATTCTCTTTCGGCTGGGTTACCACCACCACCTCGTCTAAGTCATATACTCGCGAACTGTCAGTCAGCGACACCTCATCGCTGTTCACTGTTACCCTATTGTCATGCAGGGGAAAGGCACAGACCATCGTCTGCGCACCTAATACCATCATCAGGTATCCGAACAATCTTTTCTTTATCATGTACTCTTCGTTTATTTGCGAGTGCAAAGGTACGGAAAAAAGTTCGTTCGCGCAATCCTAATTTATGAGGATTTCCATTATTCGTTCATCGCTCCGCAGTTGGGACAACGACCTTTCTGACGAATGGGCGTACCGCATTGTCCACAAACAAACCGGCAATGCGAACTGTTGTAATAATGCTTGAGCGCATAATAGACATACACCGCCAGGAGTATATATCCTATATAATATAAGGTGGTAAGACTGAATACAATGTAGTTGATGGCGCATACGCCTCCCAAGCCGCAGAGATACAGCATCGCATCATTGAAAGGAAGATGCTGGCGCACCACATCCACGCAGGCCAGACCTAAGATGAGCATCAGCCATACACAGACCAGGAATACCGTGAGTATCGGGGGAACACCGAAGGGGTTCAAGGTTGGATGGAAATAGAACTGCTGCCACACATCCGGTGCGAAGAGCTGGATACTGACATACAAAGTGGCTGATATCGCCACGGTAAGCGCCAGCAGTGTAGGATAGATACTGTCGATATCATTGAAATGCACAATCTTCGCATTCTTCCTCCGGATGATATACAACAGATAAGCCACGGCAATAAAGCTGATGACAATCAGGAAGATCAGCAGGTGAGTATCGGAGAAGGTGGAGATAAACTGCGAGATAGGATCGTCGGGCACCACCTTGGGCAACAGTTCCGACTCATGTGCCCAACCGAATGTCAGCTGGTCGCGTGCCACCTGTACCCACACCGAGTCGATACTGTCGTTGGGCATGATGCGTATGTCGGCTACCACCAAATGGTCGTGACGTTTTACGGGGAAGGTGTCAACAGGCATCATGCTCACTGCTTCCTCTGGCTGCGACCGCATCAAGTAAAGAGTATCGGCCTTCACCACGAAGTTGAAGTTCTCCGAGTAATGATGCTTGCGGGCAAAGAGAATGGAATCCTGTCGGCGCGCCATGTCGGCAGAGTCCAACACCTCCTCGGTGCGCAGCACATCGGCTTCGCCCCTACCCTTCCTGTCGTAACAGCCTGACAACATCAGAAGGGAAAGCAGGACCACTACTTTGAACTTTTGGAGCAGCGAGTGCCATCGTGCTTGCACGTTTGGCCGAGTCGTGACAAAAGTCATGGAACGAAGTGACATAACTTTGAACATTGAACTTTATATTTGGGAATATATTATTGCTATCTTCCTTACTCCCTCCCTTTGGGAGGGTTAGGGGTGGGCTCCTTATTTGGGAGGGTCGGGGTGGGCTCCATACACATTCATCTGACACTCACTGCACTGGAACTCCAGACGGAAACGCCTGCCATCATCCAGCTTCAGATACAACGGTTCCTTCCAAGGAGACTTCTCCCCACCGTTTTTCACGCAGTAGCCCAGACTGAATTTCAGACAGTGCCGACACTGCATGATGAGTGGATTCTTCACTGGCGAGAGCTCAAAGGCAGGAGCAATCTCTTTCAGTCCTTGCTGCTCATAGAATGCCCGCGCCTGTTGGTTGGCAATATTGAACAGATAAGGATACTTGTTGTGAGATGATAGATGAGAAATGAAAGATGAAAGATTACTACCGCTGTGACTATCTGTAGAGGATACCGGTGTCTGAACGGTTTCTTCACTGTTCACCATTGCCTTTTCACTTAACTCCCTTCTCATCTCTGTCAACACACTTGATGGAATGAAGAACGGGAAATCCTGGGGAACGAAATGCACGGAAGTACACTCGTAAGGGGTATTACCCAGTTTCGACAGCTGTCGGACGATGTTCTCATGCTGCGGCTTCTGTGCCATCTGTTTCTCCATAGGGAAACATACGCTTTGAGAACCCATCTGCAGTTCGAAGCCGTTATCCACCTCCCGCAAAGTCATCTCCACGGGAATCTTCCGCACGGCCGTCTTACCCATCATCACACGCTGAAACTCCTGGTCGAAGTTCCTATATAATGCCGTTCCCGGCTTGAGGTCGACTGGCATCTGATAAGGATACAAACGGTTCCCTTCCGCTCTGTTCACGCGGAAGCCTTCCAGTACCATTGACCTTCGTCCTTCCTCCCTAAAGAAGCACAACCCATCACCATTGGCAAACGAAGCCGTTCCGGCCACATTGAATGAGTTGCCCCGGATCTCCTTCACCTTTCCCACATACTCGCCCAATGCTTTGGGGGTGTCAGGAGAGAAGATGTTGGGCTTCCGTCCGTACAGGAAATAATCGGTAAAACCACGATTGAAGGTCTTCTGTAAGTTCGGGGTAAACGAATACGTGCATGTTCCCAAAGAAGCACGACAGTATTTGTCGGGATGACGGGCAATGATCTCGTTGAGTCGCTGACTATAAGCTGCCGTGACGTTCTTCACGTAGTCGATATCCTTCAACCTACCTTCAATCTTGAACGACACAGCCCCGGCCTCCATCAGTTCCTCCAGCTGTTCGATTCGACACATATCCTTTAAGGAGAGCAGATGACGACCGCGTTCTATCACATTCCCGTCGGCATCTTCCAAGTCGAACGGCAACCGACAGAACTGGGCACAGGCTCCTCTGTTGGCACTTCTGCCGAAACAATACTGCGAAGCATAGCACTGACCGGAATAGCTCACACACAGGGCACCATGCACAAACACCTCCAGTTCCACATCAGGAACGGCTTGATGAATGGCTGCAATCTCTTTCAACGACAGTTCCCGCGCCAGTACCACCCGGCGGAAGCCAAGGGAACGTAACCACTGCACCTTCTCGATGGTGCGGTTATCAGTCTGGGTGGAAGCGTGGAGGTCTATTGATAGTTGACAGTTCTTCGCATAGCGAAGCGGAAAAGCCGAGCGGACAATTGACAAGAGGCCCATGTCCTGAACGAGGATGGCATCAACGTTTGCTGTCTGCAAATCCTGCAGCAACCGCTGGGTGTCTTCCAGTTCCTCATCGTAGATAATGGTGTTGACAGTGACATACACCTTGGCGCCATACTGATGAGCATAGGTGCAGAGTTGTGCTATATCTTCTACCGAATTACTGGCAGCCACCCTTGCACCAAAGCGTTGTGCTCCGATATACACGGCATCAGCGCCATGATCAATGGCGGCGATTCCACATTCCAGGTTCTTGGCGGGAGCCAGTAGTTCGATTTTATCCAATCTCCTCGATATTATACGGAGTGGTCTGGTAAACGTAGTAGTTGATCCAGTTGGAGAACAGGAGGTTCGCATGGGCTCGCCAGCGCACCACGGGTCCTTTGGCAGGATCATCATCGCGGTAGTAGTTCTTAGGCATGTCCACATCATCCCGTTTCCCCATGTCACGACGGTACTCGTTGTCGAGCGTGTCGGGAGCATATTCCAGATGACCAGTGATGAAGAACTCTCGTCCCTCTCGGGCCATCACAATACTCACGCCGCTCTCTTTACCCTCAGCCAGCAGTGTGAGCTGATCGTTGGCAAGGATATCTTCGCGGTGAAGCTCGGTATGACGACTATGCGGCATGAAGAACACATCATCGAAGCCACGGAAGATGGGCATGCGGGGATAGAGGATATGCTGTTCGAAGATGCCGAACATCTTCTTCTGCAAAGGATATTTCTGTATGCCATAGTGGTAGAACAGACCTGCCTGTGCTGCCCAGCAGATATAGAACGTACTGGTTACATGCGTCTTTGCCCATTCAAAGATGCCCGACACCTCGTCCCAATAGGTCACCTCGTTGAAGTCAAACTGCTCCACGGGTGCTCCAGTAATAATCATTCCGTCGAACTTCTTGTTACGGAGCTCGTCGAAATCCTTGTAGAACATCATCATGTGTTCGATAGGCGTGTTCTTCGGGGTATGACTCTTCAGTTTCATGAACGTGATGTCCAGCTGCAGGGGAGTGTTCGACAGCAGACGGATCAGATCGGTCTCTGTCGTGATCTTCAGCGGCATCAGGTTCAGAATGGCAATCTTCAGCGGACGGATATCCTGGGTGTGCGCCCTGGTATCATCCATCACGAAGATATTCTCCTGTTTCAGAATATCTATCGCAGGTAACAGATCTGGTATTCTTAATGGCATATTCTCTCTACCTTTGCAATTTGAGTGCAAAGGTACGATTAAGTGAGCGAAAATGCAAATTAATTTGCAATTTTCCGAACGGGAGTGCCTTCGGCGAAGTCAAAGGTACGAATAAGTGAGAGAAATGCAAAAGGAAAACTCGTTTTTCTTTTCATTTCCGAACGTGAGTACCTTCGGCGAAGTCAAAGGTACAGAAAAATACTTAGAATCGTTCATTTTCCCACCTATTATTCTTTGGAGTCGGTAAAAAATGATTATCTTTGTCGAAAATTCAAGGCATGTCACACCCCAAGCACATACCGCCGATACTAGTATGGCTATGCAGTCTGCTCATCCCAGTTTCTGTGTCAGCCCAAGCTACTATTGTGTCGGATAGCAATGGAACAGCCTGTCACACCGAAAGGATAGAGGTAAAGCGCCTGTCCAACATGAATACCGCCCGAACCGGTCATACAGTCCTGTTTGCCAATGAGGAACTCACTGTAGTGGGCGGTCATACCAACGGCTTTGTCTCTCTATCCACAGCAGAGTATTTCAGTGGCGGCAAGTGGCAACAGCTACAGATGGTGTATCCTCATGACGATGGTTTCGCCCTTCCCCTTCAATCGGGAAAGGTACTCATTGGCGGCGGTCATGAGAAGAACCTCGGCATCGGACAGAGTCATGAGGTGGAGATGTACGACCCTCTTACCCACTCCTTCGAGGGCTTTGGCTGTTTAGCCCTGAAAAGAACCAGGGCCTCCGCTTTGGAGATAGACAGCGGACGAGTGGTGATTGCTGGTAACTGGTATCATGATGACGGCATTGAAGTGTTTAACGGGAAGGACAGTTTCTCACTGGTCAAGGAGGTTACAGTACCTCGTTGTTCGCCTTATCTGCTCCAAACATCCAACCATGATGTGTTGGTTATAGGTAATACGGGATCAAAAGGGGAAACGATTGATGAGACCTTGATTGACCGTCTTTACGGGAAGTCGTTTCACGAGCCGCTGTTCGAGACCTGGCATCTGTTGAAAGAGGATATCCAAACTCCCCTCACAAACTGCCTCATCAGTGATGAAACGAAGCATACCTACACCTATTTGTTACCCGTTATGAACCATAGCGGTCAGGTGGCCATCATAGAAGCGTGCGATACGGTATTCTCACTCCTGCCTACGACTACAGCTGTTCCTATGAAAGGTCCGTGGGGAGGGATTCATTACCATGGAATGGTCATGACCGACAGACTGTCGAAACGGGCTTATCTTGCTGGTTTTGATGATGCTTACTACCTTAGGAAGAATGACAGCACTCGTCTGTACCTGCTCTGTATTGAGTATGACCAAAAGCCCTGTAAGCTGACACTTTATCATACCGATCCGCTACCAGAAGTGGGAATGGGCTCCTTTACCATCACTAACGATGGGAACATCGTTCTGACGGGTGGTATGCTACCGCAACGGAACAATAATTACACGCCGTCAAAGGCGGTCTATATGCTACTTGTCAACGGAAAAGATGCGCTTACAAGTAGTAAGAAGATGAGTTGGTGGTGGCTTGTATTGGCTTTGGCACTGGTAGTTGTTGCTGTATGGCTGTATCGGAAGTATCAGACCCCACCCCTGGCCCCTCCCCTTGAAGGGAGGGGAACGCTGAGCGAAGGTGAAACCTTTGAAGGGAGGGGAACGCTGAGCGAAGGTAAAACCCTTGAAGGGAGGGGAACACCGAACGAGGGGGAAACCCTTGAAGATACCATACTTTTGAACCGCATCTGTGAACTGATGGAGAATGAGCAGCCATTCCTGAACAGTAACCTGAAGATTACCGATGTGGCTGCCATGTTACATACGAACCGCACCTACGTCTCCAACTGCATCAACAGCCAAAGAAACTGCTCGTTTATGCAGTTCATCAATACCTACCGTGTGGCGTATGCCCAGAAACTGATGAAAGAAACCGACAAGAAGATGCCAGAGATATGGTTGGCATCTGGCTTCGCCAACGAAACCTCCTTCTTCCGCACCTTCAAGACTGTTACGGGTATGACGCCCAATGAGTGGAAAGCCAAGGCAAAATAGAAGTGTTTCCTGCTATCAAACCATTTGTTCCCACGTTGGGAATAGTTTATTCCCATGTTGGGAATGTTTTGTTCCCACGTTGGGAATAATACGAAAGTTAACTGATTTGTACGAATTGTAAGTAAGATTCGTACGAATTGTAAGTACTGTCATTCTTCTTTTCCCTTAATTTTGTAGCAAATTAAGTATAACAAAATTAACGAAGAAGAAAAATGAAAGCAAAAAGAGTGATTATTTCCCTGATGGTGCTTTGCTGCGCTATGGTAGCAAAAGCCCAGAACGATGTGGCCATCGCCACATTGCAACATGGTAATAACGTGAGTGTGTTCAAAGGACCGGGAGCTCTGGCCAATGCACTTGCAGCAGCAAATGAAGAAGGGGGAGATGTGATTACCCTCAGCGAAGGCAGTTTCACGGCAGCTGATATCACCAAACCCGTTTCCATCTATGGAGCTGGATTTGAAAAGGACAACACTAACGGAACGCTGCTGACACAGATATACGGTGATAATATGACTGTGGGCAGAACAGATAGCGGGTTGCTTTCAGGCGTCCACATCGAAGGTGTCTATTTGAATTGTCAGTTGAAAGTCGGTGGGGTGGAAAATACTGGTCCCTTGAAGAATTTTCGTGTAGTAAAGGCCTTTATTAAGTCAATGATCGTTCAAAGTACTAATGAAAATACAAGTTTCGATCAGTGTGTTATAAATGGAACAATGAATTGCGCGGAGAATAATAACATATACAAAACAGTTATATCTGATCTGTTTTTCAGTAATTGCGTAATGAATCGTGGTTGTTTCAGGAGGTATTATCACGCAGATAATTCAATCGTGTTGGATCATTGTATCTTCAATGTCTATTGTAATTCTTCTAATTCTTATGGTATTTATTACCCATTTGAAAATGCACCAAATACAATACTGACGCTTAGGAATTCTATGTACATTCTTGCATCTGATTCACCTCGTACAGAATCCATGTACACAATATGGCCTTCCGGAAGCAAGATTTCAAACTGCATCTCTGATGATGGTAATATAGCCAAATTTGAAGGCTGCCATACAGTACTGAGAGCTGAGGTCTTCAAAGACGGTGAAGATGGAATGTACACCTCAAGCCGTTCCTTTGAGCTTAACGAGCAACTCGCTGCTTGGGTTGCCACCGATGGTTCTGAGATAGGTATCCGCGGCGGCAACGGTTGGAGCAAGGTGCCGAGCACACCTGTTGTAAAGAGCTTAAACGTTACGCCTGTTGGTGCAAATCTGAACGTGACCTACGAGGCAGAGGTGAGATAGTTCATAGTTCATAGTTATATGGATAAGATTAGAATCATCATGATGACTGTGGCTGCCATGTTCTGCATAGCGGTGATGGCAGAAGACGAGAAGAATATTGCGCAGCGTGAGTATTGGTTCGACAACGATATCAGTACGCGTACGACACTCTCTGAGAATGCTACAGTCGTTAGCATAGAAGGACTCCCACAAGGTCTGCATTCCTTTACCATGCGGGGGCAGGACTCGGAGGGATTTTGGAGCAGTACGATGACCAAGTACTTCGTGGTGAAGCCAACAACCACAACCACCACGGTGGCTACCTGCGAGTATTGGTTCGACAACAATGTGGCAAACCGTAAACCGTTAAGTGAGTCGGTAGCCATTGTGGATCTGAGCGGACTCCCACAAGGTCTGCATTCCTTTACCATGCGGGTGAAGAACGATGCAGGGGTATGGAGCAGTACGATGACCAAATACTTCGTGGTGAAGCCAACACCCACAACCACTACGGTGGCTGCCTGCGAGTATTGGTTCGATAATGATGTGGAGAACCGTAAACCATTAAGTGAGTCGGTGGCCATTGTGGATCTGAGCGGACTGACACAAGGTCTGCATGCTTTCACCATGCGGGTGAAGAATGATGCTGGCGTATGGAGCAGTCCGATAACCAAGTACTTCCTTGTTCCGTCAGCTTCAGAGGTGAACGGGAATGCCATTACCCGCTGTCAGTACTGGTTCGATGATGCCATAGAGGAAGAGAACTTTGCTGAACTCATCACCACCTGTGCTTTGGAAAGTGAGGGTAACAACATGGTGATGGTGGATCTTGGTGATCTCCCCGTTGGTACGCATACCATTTGGTGGCGTGTAGGAGACTCCAAGGGCGCATGGAGTGAACCTTTATCAGAAACGTTTGTCATCGAACTGATCACTACAGGAGTGGATTCTCCCTACTCCACAGAAGAGGATAGTCATGCAGTGTGGTTCACCATTGACGGTAAGAAAGGTACAGGCACGATGAACAAAGGCATCGTGATTGTCAATGGGAAAAAGATTATTGTTAAGTGAGAAGTAAGAAGTGAGAAGTGACAAGCTTGATTACTTTCAGACCCAATTCTAAGGCCAATTCATGAAGGTAATCAAACTTGTCACTTCTTACTTATCACTTACTACTTGAACTATTTTACCACAGTTCCAGACGCTCGCTCTTCGGGATGAACATCTTGTCACCCTGCTTGATGCCAAAGGCATCGTACCACATATCGATATGCGGCAGCGCACCGTTTACGCGCCACTCACCCAGTGAGTGAGGATCGCTCTTGGTACGGTTGCGGATTTCCTTCTCCGTGATGTTCTGTCCCCAAACGCCGGCATAAGCCAGGAAGAAACGCTGGTCGGCAGTCAGTCCGTCGATAGTAGGCAGACCGCCATTCTTGGTTGCGTTCTTATAAGCATACCATGATACCTGCAGACCGCCGTGGTCGGCGAGGTTCTCACCCAGTGTGAGCTTACCGTTAGCATTCAGGTCGGGCAGCACTTTGATGTTTGAGAAGAAGTCGGCATAACGACCAGTACGCTCCTCGAATCCCTTGGCGTCAGCCTCAGTCCACCAATCAGTCATATTACCCACCTTATCATAATGGCGACCCTGGTCGTCGAAGCCGTGAGTCATCTCATGACCGATAACCACACCGATGGCACCATAGTTAAAGGCATCGTCAGCAGTAGGATCAAAGAACGGGGGCTGAAGGATTCCTGCGGGGAAGCAGATCTCATTGGTTGTGGGGTTATAGTAAGCATTCACGGTTTGAGGAGTCATATACCACTCATCATTATCCACCGGCTTACCAGCCTTCTCCTCAATCTCCTTGGCAGTCCAGAAACGGTTGCACTCCATCACGTTCTCAAAGTAAGTCTTCTTCGGATCGATATCCATTCCGCTCAGGTCCTTCCACTTGTTCGGATAACCAATCTTCACATAGAACGTACTCAGTTTGTCGAGAGCAGCACGTTTGGTCTCAGCGCTCATCCAGGTCTGTGCCTCGATGCGCTCGCCAAGGGCAACCTGCAGGTTCTTCACCAGCTGCTCCATGCGCTGCTTGGAGGTAGCGGGGAAGTAACGCTCGCAGTAGATCTTACCGAGGGCCTCACCCATCTGACTCTCCACCTGCTGGGTGGCACGTTTCCAGAGCGGATAATCCTCCTGACGTCCACGCAGTGTCTTTCCGAAGAAATCGAAGTTTGCTGCAGCAATCTCCTCAGAGAGATAGCTGGAAGCACCCAGGATCACGCCCCACTGCATATAGGCACGGTATTCACCAGCCGACATGCTCTTCACCAGCTGCTCAGCGCCGGCAAGGAAGTCAGGCTGTCCTACCACCAGTTCACGATAGTCGTCGGCCTTCACACCCAGTGTTTCCATCTGCTGTGCCAGACGCAGGTGCGGATAGTTACGCTGGAACTCCTGCATGGTCATCTTGTTGTAGTTTGCCTCTACGTCGCGCAGTTCCGTTCTACTCTTACTAACCTTTGCCAACGCTGTTTCCACCCTCATCACCTGATCCATCTTCTCCTTGGCGCGCATCTCATCATAGCCAAAGAGGCGGAACATACGGTAGATATGCGAACGGTAAGCATCGCGGATGCTGGTAGTAATCGAGTCGGTGTCCAGATAATACTCCTTCTGTCCCAAGGCGATACCACCCTGACTCACATTCAGGATATTGTTCTTACTGTCTTTCTCGTCGGCACCGAATCCAAAACGCATGAACTCCTGGTCGCCATACTGCAGCAGTCGCTGCTGAACAGCAAAGAGGTCATCTTTCGTTGCAGCCTGCTCCAGTTCCTTGAGGTAAGGCAGTACAGGAGCAACACCTTCGCGGTTACGACGCTTCTGGTCCATGGCGAGCTTGTAGAAGTCGCCCAGTTTCTGCTCCACGGAGCCTTTCTGGTACTTCTTCTTTCCGCTGGTCAGGTCTTTCAGAATCGTATTGATCCGTTTGTTGTTATCCTCCTGCAGCTGGTCGAAGCTACCGAAGCGTGAATAAGCAGCAGGCAGCGGATTCTTCTTCATCCAGCCGCCGCAGGCATACTGATAGAAGTCATTTCCTGGCTTCACCGTCTGATTGAGATTGGTGATGTCAATACCTGACTTCAGTTGCTGTGCCTCAACGCCCATGGTGGCGGAGGCGATAAGCATGATGCTCATCATTGTTTTGATTTTCATTGTTGTATTGTTTTTTGAATAATATGGGCTTAATGGGCATAATAGGCTTTATAGGCCTATTGGGTAATTTGATCGAGTTCCTCGCAGAGGTGTTCCCAGCGCTCGGTTTCCTGATCAATGAGCTTCTTGATACTGGTGTACTCCGTCACGACAGTCATATCTGATGCCCCCTCAGGCGTACAGAGAATCGCATCCAGCTCTTTGATGCGGTCTTCCAGCTTCATGATCTTCTCCTCCTGCTCCTTGATGCTCTTCTCCACCCGCTTCACCTTCTTCTGCTGCTCCTTACGCTCCAGATAGGCGAGTTTGGAAGAGACATCAGTGGATACTTCTGAGGAGTGTGGAGTGTGGAGTGTGGATTGAGAATTGTTCTGAGATTCTGTCTTCACTGAACTCTTGTTCTTGTCATCATTTCTCACTCCACACTCCACACTCCTCACTCCACACTCATTCCTCACTCCACGAGATAACTCATCCAACGACGCTATCTGCTTACGGCGGAGGAAGTCGTAGATGCCACCAAGGTGCTCCTTGACCATCCCGCCACCGAACTCATATACCTTCGTTACCAGACCGTCGAGGAACTCACGGTCGTGACTCACCACGATGACCGTACCGTCGAACGCCTTAATGGCTTCCTTCAGCACATCCTTCGACTGCATGTCGAGGTGGTTGGTGGGCTCATCGAGAATCAGCAGGTTCACCGGTTCAAGCAGCAGTCGGATCATCGCCAACCTACTCCTTTCACCACCGCTCAACACCTTCACCTTCTTATCGGCATTCTCTCCACCGAACATAAAAGCACCGAGTATATCATTGATCCTCAGTCGGATATCTCCCTTCGCCACACGATCAATCGTATCAAAGACCGACAACGACTCATCCAACAGCTGTGCCTGGTTCTGGGCGAAGTAGCCAATCTGTATGTTATGACCGATCTTCAGATTACCTGTAAAAGGAATCTCGCCCATGATACATTTCACCAGCGTGGATTTACCCTCACCGTTCTTTCCCACGAAGGCCACTTTCTCCCCTCGTTTGATGGTGAAGCTCACGTCTGTGAACACCGTATGTTCACCGTAGCTCTTCCCCACCTCCTCGCAGATCACAGGATAATCACCACTGCGCAGACAAGGCGGGAACTTCAGTCGCATGGCACTGCGGTCAACCTCATCAATCTCAATAGGTACGATCTTCTCCAGCTGCTTGATCTTCTGCTGTACCTGCACAGCTTTCGTGGGCTTGTAACGGAAACGCTCAATGAAAGCCTTCATCTCGGCAATTTCCTTCTGCTGGTTCTCGTAGGCACGGATCTGCTGCTCCCGACGTTCCTTCCTGAGCTGCACATATTCGTCGTACTTCACCTGATAGTCGATGATCTTCCCGCAGGAGATCTCCAGCGTACGGTTCGTTACATTATTTATAAAGGCACGGTCGTGACTGACCAGTACAACAGCTTTGGCCGATTGTAACAGGAACTGCTCCAACCACTGGATACTCTCAATGTCAAGATGGTTCGTGGGCTCGTCGAGCAAGAGCACATCAGGCTTCTGCAACAGGATCTTCGCCAGTTCGACACGCATGCGCCAACCGCCGGAGAACTCATTCGTAGGACGTTCCAGATCGGTACGGGTAAAACCCAATCCCATCAGTGTGCGCTCTATCTCTGCCTCGTAGTTCTCTGCTCCCATCATCAGGTAACGCTCATGCTCTTCCGTATAGCGCTCCACCAACGACATGTAGTCGTCAGACTCATAGTCGGTGCGGGCGGCCAACTCATTGTTCATCCTGTCGAGACGCTCCTTCAGCTGTATCATCCCCGCAAAGGCCTTCCGCGCCTCTTCCCTCACCGTGGTATCATCCTGCAGGATCATCACCTGCGGCAGATAACCGATGGTGGTATCGTTCGGTACAGACACAACGCCCGACGTGGGACGCTGCTTCCCACACAGGATCTTCAGCAACGTCGATTTGCCCGCCCCGTTCTTACCCACCAGGGCAATGCGGTCACGGTCGTTCACGACGAAACTGGCACCGGAAAAAAGCGGCACCACACTGAATTCCACGGTCAGACCTTCAACTGATATCATCTTTCATTCTCAATAAATCGTGCAAAAGTAATCATTTTCCACCATTCCCGCAAAAGGATATAGTGAAAAAAACTTACCGCATAGGAAATCCCCTCCTAACTTTAGGGTTTTTCCCATCCCGTTTTATGGATATTCCTTTTCAAGAGACCGATTCTTGGACTATCTTTGCAGCGAGAAAAGATAAGTAGAACCATTTAAAACCATACGATTATGAAAAAGTTTACTTCAATCATCACCCTGATGCTCATCGCAGCGATGGCATTTACTTTCACCTCTTGCGAGGACGAGTATATCGCCGATAACCTGAGCGGCGGTACTTTCTACGGAAAGACATGGCAGGGAACCATTCGTCAGTACTACCACGACCGTTGGGGACTCACCGGAAACCACTACCGCACCGTGATGCAGTTCAATGGCGAAGGCTACACATCAGGTACTGGTTACGAGGTGGACTACGATATCGACGATCCGTACGGAAGCTACTACTACTGCGAGTTCGACTGGAGTGTATATGGCGGCACCATCACCATCCGTTATGCGGATACCTATTATGATCCCGTATATATCTACGACTACTCGCTGAGCAGCAACTACTTCGAGGGATACTTCGATGATGGAACGGCATCAGACATCTCCTTCCGCCTGTATGCCATCAACAACTTCGACTGGGATCCTTACTGGTACGACTATGATTACTACGATGATTATTACTATGCCAAGCCGCAGACCCGCGCAGCCGGCGACAGCAAGCTGAAGACCGCTGCCAAGGGAGCGTTTGCAAAATGATATATACTCATGTTTATTAGGGATTGCATATGAAAGGAGGGGGTGACCACCAAGCGGGTCGCCCTCTCTGCTTTTTTGTCATCATCGTTTGGTCGTTTGGACAAAACACATTATCTTTGTCGTCGGAAACAAACATACTACGACATGAATCCATTCACCAAGAGAATAGCACAAGTATTAGGTCTTCCCGAAAAAGGGGTTGACAATACACTGGCGCTGCTGGAAGACGGCTGCACCATCCCTTTCATCTCACGATATAGAAAAGAACGCACAGGAGGACTCGACGAGGTGCAGATCACCCGCATTGCCGATATGAACGACAAACTGAAGGAACTGGTCAAGCGGAAGGAAACCATCGTCAAGACCATTACCGAACAGGAGAAGATGACCGCCGAGCTGCAGAAACGCATTGATGACTGCTGGGACGCTACGGAGCTGGAGGATATCTACCTGCCCTTCCGACCCAAGCGCAGGACGAGGGCTTCCGTGGCGAAGGAACAGGGTTTGGAGCCACTGGCCACTCTTCTGCTCATGCAGCGGGAGGCGAATCCCAAACAGGCTGCCCAGCGGTTTGTGAAAGGTGAGGTGACTGATGTGGAGGCGGCCCTCAAGGGAGCGCAGGATATCATTGCCGAAATGGTGAGTGAGGACGAACGCTGTCGTAACATCGTACGCCAGTCGTTCCGCCGCAATGCACTCATTACCAGTAAGGTGGTGAAGGCGAAGAAGGAAACGGAGGAAGCGGCGAAGTATTCCGACTATTTCGATTGGCACGAGCCGCTCAAACGGTGTTCTTCCCACCGACTGCTGGCTATGCGGCGTGGGGAGAGCGAAGGTATTCTGAGAGTGAGTATCACCACCGATGATGACTTCTGTATCGATCGTCTGCAACGGAACTATGTTCGTGGCTACGGCAAGTGCCAACGCCTGGTTAGCGAGGCCGTGGAAGACGGCTACAAGCGTCTGCTGGAACCCAGTATCGAGACCGAGTTTGCTGCCTTGAGCAAGGAACAGGCGGATGATGAGGCCATCCAGGTATTCACCTCCAACCTGCGCCAGCTACTGATGGATGCGCCGTTAGGACAGAAAAGGGTGATGGGTGTTGACCCCGGCTTCCGCACAGGCTGTAAGGTGGTGTGTCTTGATGCACAGGGAAACCTGCTGCACCATGAGGCCATCTTCCCCCACCCGCCTGTCAATCATCGTATGCAGGCCACCATGCACGTGCAGAAAATGATAAATGACTACCATATCGAGGCCATTGCCATCGGTAATGGTACGGCCAGTCGTGAAACCAAGGAGTTCATGCAGGATGTCATCTCCTCCCTCCCCACTTCTCACTCCACGAACAGCACTCCACACTCCACACTCCACACTCCACAAGTTTTTGTGGTGAGCGAAGACGGTGCCTCTGTCTATTCCGCTTCCAAGACTGCCCGCGAGGAGTTCCCCGATGAGGATGTAACGGTGCGTGGGGCAGTAAGTATCGGTCGCCGACTCATGGATCCCTTGGCCGAACTGGTGAAGATCGATCCGAAGAGCATCGGTGTAGGACAGTATCAGCATGATGTGGACCAAGGGAAGCTGAAGAGGAGTCTTGACCAGACCGTAGAGAGCTGTGTGAACCTCGTGGGCGTGAACCTGAATACCGCCAGTCATCACCTTCTTACCTACGTCAGCGGACTGGGTCCTACGTTAGCCAAGAACATCGTTGACTACCGCAGCGACAACGGTGCCTTTACCTCCCGTTCCCAACTCAAGAAGGTTCCCCGCTTAGGACCCACGGCCTTTGAGCAGTGTGCCGGCTTCCTCCGCATCCCTGGAGCTGAGAACCCGCTCGATAACTCTGCCGTTCATCCCGAACGCTATCACTTGGTGGAACAGATGGCCAAGGATCAGCATTGCACCGTCAAACAGCTCATTGAGGAGAAAAACAGAAGGGAAGCTATCGATATCCATCAGTATGTGACCGACGAGGTGGGAATTCCCACGTTGACGGATATCATGAAAGAGCTGGAGAAACCCGGAAGAGACCCCAGAGAACAGGTGGAGGTTTTCGAGTTCGACCCGAATGTGAAAGAGGTAGATGACCTGGAGGAAGGGATGATCTTACCAGGTATCGTGACGAACATCACCAACTTCGGCGCCTTTGTGGACATTGGTGTACATCAAGACGGACTGGTTCATATCTCTCAGTTAGCCAATAAGTTCGTGAAAGATCCTAACGAGGTTGTTCACCTGCATCAGCATGTGAAGGTGAAGGTGGTGGAAATAGACAGAAGGAGAAACCGCATCTCGCTCACCATGCGCCTCTAACACTCCATAGTTCCCCTCCTCATGGAGGGGATAGGGGTGGCTTCAATTCCGAATAGGAAGTCTGCGCCACAACCAGTTGGGAATCATTCGCCAGAAAGGCACCAGCAGTCGGTAACGCCAATCGATAACCCGCACATGGCGTTGCTGCTGGATGGCGTGTAGGATGTCCTTGGCCACCTTGTCAGCATTCATCAGCAAAGGATACTTCTTCCCGTCGCCCAACAGCGGCGTATCCACGAAACCGGGTCGGATATCCGTAAAGCGAATGGGAAGTTTACGCATGTTGGCCTGTTGCTCTAACGACTGGATATACACGTTCTGAAAAGCCTTGGTGGCACTATACGACGGAGCTGCGCCCAACCCCTTTGTTCCTGCAATAGAAGAAATGACGGCTATATGACCGCCCTGATGGGTGGCCATATAGTTAAATACAGTATCCACCATTCGTGTGAATCCCCAAGCATTGGTCATCACCGTCTTCCGTTCCACCTCCTCATCCAACTGCATGTTCTGCTTTCCGATTCCCGAAGCATGGAAATACAAGTCAACACCCCCCACCTTATCGATAAGTTCCAGCAGTCGCTGGGGAGCATCATCCGCCATCACGTCAATCTGCATCACCTCCACCCTGCCGGGGAAGGATTCTGCCAGTTCGTTCAGCGCATCCATTCTTCGTGCGGCGGCACCTACATGCCACCCTTCTTTCAGTAGCATCTCGCTCACTTTTCGCCCCATGCCAGATGAGGCTCCCAACACAATTGCCTGTTTCATGATAGGGCAAAAATACAAAAAAAATGGCGAAAGAAGGTGCTATTTGGCCTTTTTTTTGAAAAATAACGGCTCATACATGACTGTTATCAACTTTTTTGTCTATCTTTGCAAAGAATTGGCTATGCCTTTTTTGATTTATTATCAAGATGTTTAACAAGTTGTCATAAAACTGTATATGAAAAATTTCTTTTTGAACGTGCTCGCCACAGTGGTGGGCATCTTGGTGTTTTTGCTGTTGATCGGCTTCTTTGGTGTGATGAGTATCGTAGGTATGGTAGCCTCTACCGATGCCACGACCAAGGTGAAGGACAATAGTGTGTTGGTATTGAAAATGGATGGTTCGCTGGAAGAGCGGGCTGAAGACAATATCATGACCCAACTCTCCGGCGTGGTGGGTCAGACCATCGGTCTTGAGGAAACCCTCAACGCCATCAAGAAAGCCAAAGAGAATGATAATGTCAAAGGTATCTATATAGAAGGTGGAATGTTCAGCGGAATCCCTGCCTCCACACAGGAGCTGCGCGATGCGCTCGTCGATTTCAAGAAAAGCGGAAAGTGGATCGTAGCCTATGCCGACCAGTATTCGCAGAGCTCTTATTACCTGGCTAGTGTGGCCGATAAGATCTGGCTGAACCCGCAGGGTATGATCGATTGGCACGGTCTGGCTTCTCAGCCCTACTACCTGAAGGACCTGCTGGAGAAGTTCGGCGTGAAGGTGCAGCTGGCCAAGGTGGGTGCTTACAAGAGTGCACCCGAGACCTACACCTCCGACCACATGAGCGAGCCCAACCGCGAACAGATCACGGCGTATATCACAGGTATCTGGGACACCATGCTGAATGATGTCTCCGCCAGTCGTAAGATCAGTAAGGAAACCCTGAACACCCTTGCCGACGGTATGGTGATGCTCGACGACCAGCAGAATTACGTCAAGAACAAGCTGGTTGACAAGCTGCTCTATAGTGAGGAAGTGAAAGGCGAAGTGAAGAAACTGCTGGGCATTGATGACGACAAGGACATCAACCAGATCAATGTGGAGCAGATGCAGAACGTGAAAGAGAAACGCAAGGGCGATGAGATTGCCGTCTATTATGCCTATGGTAGTATTGTAGATGACAGAGGAACGGGTTCCCTGGGTTCAACCGACCATCTGATTGTGGGTAAGGAAGTGAGCAAGGACCTTGAGAAGCTGGCTTCCGACGATAAGGTGAAGGCCGTCGTACTGCGCGTCAACAGCGGCGGTGGTTCTGCCTATGCTTCTGAGCAGATCTGGCATGCTGTCATGAACCTCAAAGCCAAGAAGCCTGTCGTAGTATCCATGGGTGGCATGGCTGCCTCTGGTGGTTACTATATCAGCTGTCCGGCCAACTGGATCGTGGCTGAGCCTACCACCATCACGGGTAGCATCGGTATCTTTGGTATGTTCCCCGACTTCAGCGGTCTGCTTACGCAGAAACTGGGTGTGAAGTTCGACGAGGTGAAGACCAACAAGAACGCTGGCTTCGGCACCTTGGCCCGTCCGTTCAACGAGGAAGAGATGGGTTATCTCAATGCCTATATCGACCGTGGCTATAAGCTGTTCCGTAAGCGTGTGGCCGATGGAAGAAAGCAGAGCCCCGAAGCCATCGAAGAAATAGCACAAGGTCATGTATGGCTGGGCAAGGACGCCCTGGGCATCAAGTTGGTTGACCAGCTTGGTAGTATCGATGATGCCGTGAAGAAAGCAGCCGAGCTGGCCAAGCTCGACCAATACTTCACCTCTTCCTATCCCGGCGAGGTGGACTTCTTCGACCAGATCATGGACAGTATGTCTGACACCGGTGGTAACTACCTCGATGCGAAGATGCGTGCCACCTTGGGTGATTTCTACGAGCCATTCATGTTGATCAAGAATATCGACAAACAGAATGCCATCCAGGCAAGATTACCGTTCTATCTGAATATCCGATAAACATGGAAGGTGATTTCATCAAGATACGCGAATGGCTGCTGCCCGTCAGCTGGCTCTACGGTATCGGTGTAAGATTCCGCAACCAGCTGTTTGAGATGGGCGTGCTGAAAAGCCGTTCCTTCAAGACCCCCATCATCTCGGTGGGGAACATCACAGTGGGCGGCTCTGGCAAGACACCGCATGTGGAGTATCTGGTTCGTCTGCTTCAAAACAAGACGAAGGTGGCAGTACTCAGCAGGGGTTACAAGCGCAAGAGCTCGGGCTATGTGCTGGCCGACAAGGACTCCACGTCGCGTATGATTGGTGATGAGCCTTACCAGATGAAGAAGAAGTATCCTGATATCTATGTCGCCGTCGACAGGAACCGTTGCCATGGCATCGACCGTCTCACAGGCGACGAGGAGACAAAGAACACCGATGTGGTGCTGCTTGACGATGCCTTCCAGCATCGCTACGTCAAGCCCGGCATCAATATCCTGCTGGTTGACTACCACCGTCTGATTATCTACGACAAGCTGTTGCCCGCCGGTATGCTGCGGGAGCCCAAGCAGGGTAAGAACCGTGCTGATATCGTGATCATCACGAAATGTCCGCGCGACCTCAAGCCTATGGAGTTCCGCGTGCTCACTAGGGCCATGAACCTCTACCCTTATCAGAAGCTGTTCTTCACCACCCTGAAATACAATAAGCTGAAACCGCTGTATTACGGTGACGACAAACCGCTGAGCGACATCCAGTCGGATATGAATATCCTGCTGCTCACGGGTATCGCCTCGCCCAAGCAGATGATGATCGACCTGGAGCCTTACACCAAGAATATCACGCCGCTCACCTATCCCGATCATCATCGTTTCAAGAAGAAGGATATCGAGCTCATCAACGACACCTTCGCTGCTATGCCCGAACCCAAGATGGTGATCACCACTGAGAAAGACAATGCACGACTGTTTGGTGTGGAAGGGTTATCCGACGAGGTAAGACAGCATATCTACATGCTTCCCATCGAGGTGGAGTTCATGCTGGATCAACAAGAAGAGTTTAACGAAAAGATCATTGGCTATGTACGAAAAAATTCAAGAAACAGCATCCTGGCTAAAGCAAAGGATGAGCACAAGTCCAACAACCGCAATCATTCTGGGAACGGGCCTCGGACAATTAGCTTCAGAAATAACTGATACGTACGAGTTTCCTTATTCAGAGATTCCTAACTTCCCTGTATCAACGGTAGAGGGCCACTCCGGGAAGCTCATCTTCGGCAAGCTCGGCAATAAGGATATCATGGCCATGCAGGGGCGTTTCCACTTTTATGAAGGCTACTCCATGAAAGAGGTCACCTTCCCCATCCGCGTGATGTACGAACTGGGCATCAAGACCCTCTTCGTGAGCAACGCGTCGGGCGGCATGAATCCTTCGTTCAAGATCGGCGACCTGATGATCATCACCGACCATATCAACTTCTTCCCCGAACACCCGCTGCGTGGGAAGAACTTCCCTACCGGTCCGCGATTCCCCGACATGCACGAGCCGTACGACCTGAATCTGATTGCCGAGGCCGACAAGATTGCTCAGGAGAAGGGCATCTATGTGGTGCATGGCGTGTATGTAGGCGTACAAGGTCCTACCTTCGAGACACCGGCCGAATACAGGATGTACCGCACGCTGGGTGGTGATGCGGTAGGTATGAGTACCGTTCCTGAGGTCATCGTGGCGCATCATTGCGGCATCAAGACCTTCGGTGTGTCGGTCATCACCGACCTCGGTGGCTTCGACGTACCAGTAGCCGTGAGTCATGAGGAGGTGCAGGAAGCTGCTAACAAGGCGCAGCCACTCATGACCGAGATCATGCGAGAGATGATCAACAGGGCATAACAATAGAAAGAATCAAAACATGGATATAGCTAAAATCGGCGAGTTCGGTCTTATCGACCGACTCACCGAAGGAATCAAACCCCAAAACACGTCCACCCTGAAAGGAGTGGGCGACGACTGTGCTGTGATGCACTATCCCGATTCGGAGGTACTGGTAACCACCGACATGCTCATGGAGGGCGTGCACTTCGACCTGACCTATATCGACCTCCAGCACTTAGGGTATAAGTCGGCTATGGTGAACATCTCTGATATCTTCGCCATGAACGGCATACCCCGTCAGATGACGGTCAGTCTCGCGCTTAGCAAACGGTTCTCTGTAGAAGACATGGAACAGTTCTACAGCGGACTGCGCATGGCGTGCGACAAATGGAACGTTGACATCGTGGGAGGCGACACCACGTCGTCGCTCACGGGAATGGCCATCAGCATCACCTGTATCGGCGAGGCACGTAAAGAGGATATCGTGTATCGCAGCGGCGCTCAGGACACCGATCTGGTCTGTGTCAGTGGCGACCTCGGTGCGGCCTATATGGGACTCCAGTTGCTGGAGCGTGAAAAGACCGTCTATTACCAGCAGATCGACGAGCTCAACCAGAAGATAAAGGCGGCCAAGGGCGACGGCTCCTATGAGCAGAAAAAGGAGGTGTTCCAGAAACAGTGGGCGCTCACCAAGGATTTCCAGCCCGACTTCTCTGGAAAGGAGTATCTGCTGCAGCGCCAGCTCAAGCCTGAGGCACGCGGGGATATCATCCGACAACTACGTGAGGCCAATATCCACCCCACTGCCATGATGGACATCAGCGACGGTCTTTCCAGCGAGCTGCTGCACATCTGCAAGCAGTCGGGCACAGGATGCCGCATCTACGAGAAGAATATACCTATCGACTACCAGACAGCCGTGATGGCCGAGGAGCTGAACATGAACGTCACCACCTGCGCCATGAACGGAGGTGAGGACTATGAGCTGCTCTTCACCGTGCCCATCGGCGACCATGAGAAGATCGAGGCCATGGAAGATGTGAAACTCATCGGTCATATCACCCGCAAGGAACTCGGCACCATGCTGGTCAGCCGCGACGGTCAGGAATTTGCAATCACTGCACAAGGGTGGAACCCTTTGAAAGATTAGAGATGAAGGATTAGAGATAAGGGATGAGAGCGGATGGCGTTTGTTACTAAACGTTAAATGAGGGAAGTTTTCATGGAAAAGTTTTTTCCATTCAAGAAAATATTGTACCTTTGCACCCGCTAATCAAAACCAATGGTGCCATAGCTCAGTTGGTAGAGCAACGGACTGAAAATCCGTGTGTCCCCGGTTCGATTCCTGGTGGTACCACTCCTCCTTTCATTTGGCCCCTGTCAGTGATTCGTCGCTGCAGGGGCTTCCTCATTTTAATAACTCGTTAATAACTAATTTAATAACCGTAACTTAACCTGATTTATGAACAAGAAAACTGTTATTTCCATGGTCGTCCTGACCATGATGAGCGCACTCCCCACATGGGCTTGGAAGGGCGACATTGTCGTCAGCACCCCCAAGACATCATTGGTTCTCCATGCCAACGAAGGTGGTTCGCTGCGTTTCTCCTATTTCGGCGAGAAGCTAACACCCAGCGAGGTCAGTCAGCTCAAGGGTACCAGCATGGACCTGAACCAAGCGGCCTATCCTGCCTTCGGTCAGAACGACATGCTCGACCTGCCTGCCATCCAGGTGCTGCATGCCGACGGACAATGGACCCTCTACCCCACGGTCGATGATGTAACGACGCAGACAGAGGGTAACGCCACCGTCACCACCATCACCATGACCGACAAGCAGTATCCCGTCACGCTGAAGGTGTTCTACAAAGCCTACAGCACCGTGGATATGATCGAGACATGGACCGAGATTACACACCGTGAGAAGAAAGCCATCACCCTGAAACGCTACGACTCCGGTCATCTGGCCATTCCGCAGGGTAACCTCTATATGATTCACATGCATGGCAACTGGAACTCTGAAACCTACCCCACCTGCGAGCCCATCAACCCCGGACTGAAGGTGATACGCAATACCGACGGTGTGCGCAATGCCCATAACGATGCGCCTGAGATGATGCTCTCGCTCGACGGGAAGCCGCAGGAGAACAAGGGGCGTGTCATCGGTGCCGCCCTCTGCTGGAGCGGGAACTATGAGCTGCGAGTGAACAACTCCAGCGATAACCGCTACGCCCATTTCTATGCAGGCATCGACCCCCAGACCACCGAGTATATCCTGGAGCCCAAAGAGGTATTCACCACACCTAAGCTCGCCTTCACCCTCTCTAACGAGGGCATGAGCGGCGTTTCCCGTAACTTCCACCGCTGGGCCCGCTATGAGGGATGGCTCCATCAGGGCGACCAAACGCGTAAGATCTTGCTGAACTCTTGGGAAGGGGTGTACTTCGACATCAACGAGGAAGGAATGTTCCAGATGATGGAGGACATCAAGAGCATGGGTGGCGAGCTCTTCGTCATGGACGATGGCTGGTTCGGCGATAAATACCAGCGTAACGACGATGTGACCACCTTGGGCGACTGGATGGTCGATAAGAAGAAACTGCCCAACGGCGTGGCCTCACTGGTAAGGAAAGCCAAGAGCTTGGGCATTGAGTTTGGTATCTGGATAGAGCCCGAGAGCTCCAACACCAAGAGCGAGTTCTTTGAGAAACATCCCGACTGGGTGCTGAAGGAGAAGAACCGCGACCTGAAGCTGGGACGCGGAGGCACACAGATGCTGCTCGACCTCTGTAACCCGAAGGTGCAGGACTTTGTCTTCAGGGTGGTTGACGACCTGATGACCGAGAACCCTGAGATCTACTACATCAAATGGGATGCAAACTGCTCCCTGCAGAACTTCGGCAGTAACTACCTGCCCGCCAACAAACAGAGTCATCTGTACATCGAGTACCACCGCGGCCTCATCAAGACCTTACAGCGCATCCGCGCCAAATATCCCAAGCTGGTCATCCAATGCTGCTCCAGCGGTGGCGGCAGGGTGAACTACGGTCTGCTGCCCTACTTCGAGGAGTTCTGGACCAGCGATAACAACGATCCCTACCAGCGTGTGTTCATCCAGTGGGGAACCAGCTATTTCTTCCCCTCCAACGCCATGGCACAGCACATCGCCCACTCCCCCTATTGGAACACCGGGCGCACCACACCTATCAAGTACCGCACCGATGTGGCCATGTCTGGACGACTGGGTATGGAGCTGCAGCCGCGCAAGATGACCGATGAGGAACGTGAGCAGAGTCGCCGCGCCATCAACGACTACAAGCCGCTGCGCGAGCTCATCCAGTTGGGTAACCTCTACCGTCTCATCTCCCCCTACGACAACGAAGGTATTGCCTCGCTGATGTACACCAACGATGCCAAGTCGAAGGCCGTGCTCTTTGCCTATCGCGTACAATACTTATATAACATGAAAACGCCACGCATCCATCTGGCTGGTCTTGACGCCACCAAGAACTATCGGTTGCGCGAGCTCAATGTGAAGGTAGGCAGCGAGCCCTCACCTCTCAACAACAAGGTGTTCAGCGGTAAGCTCCTCATGGAGCAAGGACTCTACCTCCCCTTGCTGAAAGACTATAACAGCTGTGTGTTCGAACTCACTGCTGAATAAGAACAACGAACCCCGCGATTCCACTCGCGGGGTTCTTCATTATCTTTTCTTGTCAAACGTCATCTCTCCCATGAACGATATGGGGTCGCGGTTATACGAAGAGATGTCGAGTGTGGAACTACCGTTATCAAACACCTCCAGGATATAACGGTACTCTTCCTCATCGTTGTAAACACCCATAATCACCCGGTACAAGCCTGCCTTTACCTGATAAGCCTCGTAGGCGGTGATACGACCGATGAAGTTCAGTCCTTTGCTACCACCATACGGAACCATTCTCACCTCACCGAAATACGGCAGATAAGAAACCACACTGTCACCATAAAGCTCGAAGGAATAGTCGCTGGTCAGGTGGCGACTCACTCCGCGGAACGGATGCATCGACTTCATGCTTACCACAAACTGCCTGTTCTCGATGCCCTCTCTCACCTTCTGGCTCACCCATTGGCCATACTCCTCTTTCGTCACTTTCTGTCCATCGATGGTATAAGAAGCGCAGGATACCATCAACAAAGCCATGACAAATACTACAATAATCTTTTTCATACGGTTAGTGTTTAATTAGGTTATCGTTTCGATGGCAAATATAATAATTATCATTGAAACATCCAAGTAATTTTGAAAAAAGTTGATGGCATACTCACACAGATCTGTACCATCTCACAGAAATTTTTCTTTTATTATCCGCAATCCGAATGTTCGCTTTAGTCCTGAAAGAAATTAGAATAATTAGAATAATTATCCCAGAAATACTATTTGAACACTTTTAATCAACTTTTCCGTTCTAAAAAACATTGGTCCCTTGGTTCCTAGGTCTAAATAAAAATTTGGTCCTTTGGTTCTTTGGTCTAAATAAAATTTTGTTCTTATGTTATTATGTCTAAAAAGTTCTTTTGTCTAACCTCGTTTTTCTTTGGATTTTTTCGTTTTTCACCCAATTATTTCTTTGGATTTTTTCGATTTTCGCCAAAATATTTGTTTGGATTATTTCTTTTTCGTATATTTGCGGCATCAAATCCACATAAGACATGTATTACGAACGCATTATAGACCAGTATCTTAGCGAGAAGTAAAGGCTGGAGTGCAAGGCGGCATGAAAAGTCTTTGGGATTATATGAGAGAAAGGAATATTTCTCAAGCCATCCGTTGCTCGTTGGAGAATTTCGGCCAGTTCGACTATACCGATGACAAGGTTGATGGTGCTATCCGTCATGTCCAGATATTCCCGTTATACGCCATACGGGCAGTTGACAGTTCTTTGACATTAAGCATTAATGATTAAACGTTATACATTAAAGATTTAACATTAAACATTAAATTTGTCCTTTTGTTCTTTGGTCTAACCTTTGGTCGACTTTACAATACCGAGGCCTTTTTGATACTTTTCTCTAAAGTATCTTTGATATACGCATTGATCGTTAGTCCGGCTTGACGGGCCAGCATGGCAATTTGACGATGAATGGATGGGGTTAGCCTCACGTTCAGAACCCCCGAATAACTTTTGTCTGGTTCTATTCCTTCTTCTTCGCAATAGGCCAGATAATCATCAACAGCTTCGTGGAAGGCTTCGGTGAGTTCCTTGACGCTTTCACCTTCAAAATTCACCAAGCCATTAATGCCTTCAATCTTGCCAAAAAACACCTGATCTTTCTCGCTATAGGCAACAGAACCCAAGTATCCTTTATAAGTCATTGTATTCATATTCGTTCCTCCTTTATTAAGCCTGCTTCTTTTAATTCTTCATATACCTGCTTCATGGCATATTGCTTAACAATATTACCAGGATGAGGCTTATGTAACATAATAGGGCGTTTGTCTCCATTTTTGAATATCAGTCGAGAGCCGGAAGTTTTGCCTTTATTGCTCTTCTCGTAGCCGTATCCTTCCAATAATCGCTGTAACTCATCGAAGGTAAAATCCGATGGCATCTTCAGGAAACGTTCTCTTAATTTCTCTTTAGTACCCATTTGTAACTGGAATTTGGTTGCAAATGTAACTATTTTCCAGTTACTATCCAAATATAATGATTGTTTTTTTAGATATTTGTGCCAACTTCTATGTTATTGCCTAAAAATATGTTCTTATGTTATTATGTCTAAATCGTTCTTCTGTCTAATTGTAAAAGCATTGGTCGTTATTCATTCAAAAGATACTTTTCTTGCCAATTTCTTTCTTTTCAAAGAAACTTTTTTGAGTTTTTCTTTCCTTGAAAAGAAACTTTTTATATCTTTGCACCGAGAATTTATAATGTAATCGATATGGAAGCATTATTCTTGGCATATAGCCGCCGGTTGGAAGAGATTGATTGTAAATACCAGCGTTATCTATACTCGCAGATAGAATGGAATGAACGCCTAATTGGTATCAAAGGAGCAAGAGGTGTTGGTAAAACCACGATGCTCCTTCAGCATATCAAGCTCACCTTTCCAGACTGGTCAAAGGCTTTCTATGTTTCACTTGACCACATCTGGTTCAGTACACACACCCTTTTGGAACTCACGGAGTATCTATACACCCATGGCGTTACTCATATTTTCCTTGATGAAGTACACCGTTATACTAACTGGATAAAAGAAATCAAAAACATCTACGATAGTTATCCTTCACTTCATATAGTATTCACAGGTTCTTCCCTGCTTGAGCTTAATGGAGCAGAGGCTGACTTATCCCGTCGTCTCCGTACCTATCACCTCGAAGGACTTTCTTTCAGAGAATACCTTGCCATTAATGGTATAGCCACATTTGAACCACTATCACTCAATGACATTCTTACCCGTCACCAGCAGATAGCGACAGAAATTGCAGGCAAGCTGAAAGTACTGCCTCATTTTGAGCGATATATTCAGCAGGGGTACTATCCATTCTTTCTTGAGACATCATCCACTGTCAGCTATTATGAGAGGATACAGAGTATCGTCACAACAATCATAGAGAATGATATCCCCGCTGTTGAAAGCATAGAGTTTGAGACTCTTCAGAAAGCGAAGCGTCTTTTGGTCCTTTTGGCTCAGATGAAGCCTTTTACACCGAACATCTCATCACTTTGCACAGCTTTGGACACCACTCGAAATCAGCTCATTCGACTGCTGGCGCTACTCCATCGTGCAGCCCTTTTAAGACTGCTGTATGCAGACAGGAAGGATTTAAAATCATTAGGGAAACCCGAGAAGATTCTTTTCAACAATCCAAACATCATGCAGGCATTGGTCCAGCCTGCTGATACAGGCACTGTTCGCGAATCTCTATTTGCCGCTATGCTTGCACAGAGTCATAGCATCCAGTACCCCAAGCAGGGCGACCTGTCGGTTGAAGGCAAGTATTTGTTTGAGGTGGGAGGCAAGGGTAAAGGGTTCTCCCAAATCAAGGATATCCCTGACAGTTATGTCATAGCTGATGAAATAGAAATCGGCTATGGTAACAAGATCCCCCTATGGATGTTCGGACTGCTGTACTAACATATATTATTCTGACCACGAACCTACCGGATTCCATGGATTGATGTTGAATGTTTGATTGGAAGCGGATTGATGATGAACAGTTCTTCGAACTGCTTTATTTCGTGAAATAAAGGTATGTCTGATTGGAAGAAACGTGAGAGCTTGCTCTCAAAGTTTCTAACAAGAAAACATACTTATCATCAAGATATTTTGTTCTTTGGTTCTTTGGTCTATAAAAATATGTTGGATTTCATCCTACCTTTTGAATACTATTCTTCCTCTGTCACTCGGCAATAATCATATTCATTTTGTATTGCACTCGCTGCTCCATCGGTTCTCGCCATGGCAAAGTCGAAGCAAGCTTCACTTTGCTCATCTGGCTTAACGAAAACGTTCTTATGTTATTATGTCTAAAAAGTTCTTCTGTCAAAAATATGGGTGGAATGAAAAAAAGCATTATCTTTGTAGTCGAAAGAAAATAAGTATGTCAAAAAGAAGAGAAATAAGAAATAGTACAGCTGAGTTCCTGATCTTTCAGATAGAAGGGAAGGAACAAGGAGTAGAAGTTTATTACAAGGATAAAACTGTATGGTGTACGCAGAAAGCTATGGCCATGTTGTTTGACTGCTCGACAGATAACATTGGCTTACATTTAAAGAACATATTTGCCAGTGGAGAGTTGAAAAAGGATTCAGTTACCGAGAAAATCTCGGCAACTGCATCAGACGGAAAGAATTACATGACACAGTTCTACAACCTCGATGCTGTAATCAGCGTAGGCTATCGCGTGAATTCTATCCGTGCTACGCAGTTCCGCCAATGGGCTACGAGTGTATTACGTGATTATGCTATTCGTGGTTATGTGCTTGACAGAAAGCGCATGGAGAATGGTACATTCCTGGATGAGGACTACTTCGAGCATCTGTTAGCAGAGATCAGGGAAATACGCCTGTCCGAGCGCCGCTTCTATCAGAAACTGACAGATTTATATGCTACAGCCGTAGACTATAATCGTGATGCTCCTACCACTAAGATGTTCTTTAAGATGATGCAGAATAAAATGCACTATGCAGTTCATGGACATACGGCTGCAGAACTAATAGTGGAGCGTGCTGATGCGGAGCAGGAACATATGGGGTTGACTTCATGGGAGAATGCGCCTGACGGCAAGATTGTGAAGACGGATGTGTCGATAGCCAAGAACTATCTGAAGCAAGTGGAACTGGCAGACATGGGCCAACTTGTGAATGGTGTGCTCGAATTAGCAGAACGCATGGCCAAACGTCATATCCCCATGACAATGGAGGACTGGGCCAAACAGATAGATGCGATTTTGGCAGCTGGTGGTAATAAAGTACTGCAGAATACAGGTAAAGTGACTGCAGAAGAGGCCAAGGAACATGCTGAGACGGAATTTGAGAAATACCGCATTATCCAAGATCGTTTATTCCAAAGCGACTTTGACAAATTCTTAGGCGAACTGCCGTTTATTGATAAAAAGTAGTGCTTTATTCATTAAACATTAAGCATTAAACATTAAATTTTGTCCTTTTGTTCTTTGGTCTAAATAAAAATATGTTCTTATGTTATTATGTCTAAAAAGTTCTTATGTCTAATTCGTGAAATCCCCAACATACCCCGTAAACTTCTTGAAACGCCCTGCTGCAAAGGGTTTGACCAACGGGATATGTTGCTCAAACATATCCCGTTCATACCCCGTAGATCTCACCCCTCTCATCTCTTACGCCGCCTTCTGCAACACCAGTTTGTAAAAGGGAACATGCTCACGCAGCACATGCTCCACCCCCATCTTCTTCATGGCAAGGCCCAGCTGAATCCTTGTACTCCTGTCACTCTTCACTGAAGGATATTCCTGCTGAATCTCCCTGAGGATATCCCCGCAGTTCATGTACTTCGGCAACTCACCTTCCTTCGGCAGTCGGAATGTGGCATTTACGATCTCGGCTATGTCCTTCTGTTCCATGTAGTTCAGGTTGAGTTCCTGGATTCGCTTCACCTCCGCAGGAGTGAACCAATAGGGCGCCTTCAGCTCCATCAGCTCGTGGAGCACCTGGGCATACAGCTGCCCGTAGTCGATCTCCCCTGTGTTGTCAATCAGCTGGTCTTTGGGAACCGTCAGACAGATGTACCGTCGGCTGCCCGTGGCATCGGTCAGCGGGTGCGGGTTGTTCGTCGTGGCCACGAAAGAGGCATAGCGGGGCCTGTCCTCCTGACTGCAGCCGAAAATGGGTCTTCCGTTCACCTTGCTCTTCGACAGCGTCTGCTTAAGCGCAGGATGCTGACTCGGTCTTATGGCATCCAGCTCATCCAGGTTCACCAGCAGGTTGTTCGTCAGCGCCATCTCCTTGTCGAACTTGTTCGACAGGTTCAGGTGGTCGAGGTAGTACTGCCTGAGATGCGGAGGAAGGATCCTTGCCACGAAGGTTGTCTTACCGCAGCCCTGAGAGCCGATGAGCGTGGGTACGCACTCGTTTCCGTGGATCGTATCCATCTGAAGCCAGTGGGCCACTGCCGAGCGCAGCCAGGTGGCCAGATAGCCGTGCTGCTCGCTGCTGATGCCGGGTAACCTGCCGAACAGTGCTGCCACATGGTTCTGTCCGTCCCACTGGGGCAGGTGCCCGAGGAAGTCCTTTGCCGGATCGAATACGGGTACCTCCTCGGAGTTGATCAGCTCCATGATCTCGGCCTTCGGACTACCCTTCTCCATGACAGCCTCACGCTTGGCCCTGATCACGATGCTGTTGAGGGCCGCCTGCGTGAGCGTCCTGTAAACAGGCTCTTCGGCAGGCACTGCCGCGAACTCCACCTTCCCGCTCAGCACATTGCGGCGGAAGAGGTAATTGTCTTGTAGGAACAACTCGGTTGCGAGTGTGTTTTCCTGTGTGTTACTCATGGTGTTGCCACCCATCATAGTCGTTTCGTTCATGGTTTGTAATGAATTTTGAATGGTTAATAAATGTTAGTAGCACTGACACTCCAGGTTACCCCTTCATGTTTTGCGCCTGCAAAGGTACGAAAAAAATCCGAGGCTACCAAAAAACCACCCCTCATAGCGTGCAAAAATCTGTTAACGAACCACCCCTTTTCTGTTAAAAAACACTGAACGCCGTAAACGCTATGAGTGAATGACGTTCCCGCTATCAGCGTTTGACGTTCTCGCTATCAGCGTTTGAGGCACTTTTCACCAGAAACTGCCATAGTTTCTAACGCAAACTGCCATAGTTTCACATAGAGAATGACGTACTCTCTCATAGAGAAGATGGCTAAAGGCACACAGATCATGACCATCTTCACAGATTTCCGCATTTCCGTTTCTTTTCCGTTTCTTCTGTTGTAGAAAACGATAAAGGGTATTTGTGGGTTAGATCTACGGGATATGTACGGGATATGTACGGGATATGTTTGAGCAACATATCCCGTTGCTCAAACCCTTTACACATCGGCATTTCAAGAGTTTTACGGGAAATGTTGTTCAATTTCAATGCTCAGCGTGCTCTATTCCTTTGATCGCCTCTGGCGATGTGGTTATTGATCCACTTCGCGGAGAATTGAAAATCGGGTAATCATAAAGTTCTATATCTGTGAGATGGTTCAGATCTGTGTGCGCATTTATCATGTGATAGCACAAAAAACCAAAATGAAATGCCACAAAAAACCAAAATAAAATGCCACAAAAAACCAAAATGAAATGCCACAAAAAACCAAAATGAAATGCCACAAGCTTGATTTTGAAAGTCATATCTCACACTACAGAGACCGTTATGGACTAGAGTCAGACCTGGTGTTGCATCTGGGAGACGGCCGTTACGCACTGATTGAATGTAAGTTAGGCAGCAAGGAAATTGAAGACGGAGCATCACATCTTTTGGAACTGAAACGGCTCATCCGTGAGTACAACAAGAAAGAGAAGCAAGTGCCCTTGCGTGAACCCGACCTTATGATTGTGGTAACAGGTGGTAAGATGTCCTATACACGCCCCGATGGCGTGAAGATTATTCCACTGGCTTGCTTCAAGGATTAATAACAAGAATAGATCTCGCTAATCTCAGATTCCTAGATTCCCTGGACAATGTCCATGAGATGGTTCAGATCTGTATTAGCTTTTCCGTTCTTCCGATATTTTGACTTCCGTCTTCCTCCTTCACTCGGCAAAACTCAAGCCAGCTTGGTTCTGCTCTCGCTGCTCTGTCGTTTCAGTTTCTTCTGTTATAAAAAATGGTGAATGTTCCAAGGCATCCGCATCCATTCAGGCAATACCGCCGAAGACACAGAGGGCTGCATCCTTCTGGGGGAGAACCAATCAAAAGGTATGGTATTCAAATCCCGCTACTGGGTGGCACAGCTGATGAATCTGATTGATGACGCAAAGGTTAGGGGTGAAAGGGTATGGATCAACATTGAATAGTCTGATAAAGAGAGCTGGCAAACGCCGGCTCTCCTCTTCTCTCCCTTGTTAGCGAATTATCGTGCAGAACCCCTTAATCCGCCAAAGACAGGTTACGGCCGGGGCAAAATTACACATTCTTTCGCAATCCCACAACCGTCTAAAGATAGCATTTTTTGAAAATTCTCTTTTTTAAGCTTTGCTATCTCGTTTCTTATTACTATTTTTGCAAAATGAAAAAAATGAAAGCACAAAATATAAAACTTTCGGAACTTCCCGAAGCTACTACCAAAGATGGTGTAAAGATGTATGGCACGACGTCCTATGAGACACAAATAGCCATACTGAGTCACTATCTGCACTCGTTTGATGGAAAACAGGATTTAGAATCAAGGGCAAACCGCAACGAGATTCTCACAGCTATTCGTGACTACATAGAATACAAGCGCATTACCGATAAGCACAATCCGCTATGGCAGGATGTCAACGATGAGCAAGTGACGATGGCGGCAGAGAGCCCGCTGGAGAATGATCTCTTCCGCGATTTTTATGACATCCCTTTCCCTGCGCCCAAGAATCCAAAGTTCACATTCATCGACCTGTTTGCGGGTATCGGTGGTTTCCGTATTGCCATGCAGGAACTTGGCGGCAAGTGCGTTTATTCTTCGGAATTCGATGCACAGGCTCAGAAGACCTATATGGCTAATTATGGCGAAATGCCCTTTGGCGACATCACAAAGGAATTGACCAAGAAATATATTCCCGATGGTTTTGATGTACTTTGTGGCGGCTTTCCTTGCCAAGCATTCTCATTGGCAGGAAGGCGTCTCGGCTTTGAGGATGAAACGCGAGGAACATTATTCTTTGAGATAGAGGATATTTTGCGCCGCAAACAGCCCAAAGCATTCTTCTTGGAAAATGTGAAAGGGTTGATGATTCACAAAGGAGGTAAAACGATTCAGACTATCCTAGAGCATTTGGATGATGCTGGCTATGATGTTGTACCTCCTCAAATCGTAAATGCAATGGACTTTGGTGTACCTCAGCATCGTGAACGCGTTTATATCATTGGTTTCCGAAAAAACTTGCACATAGACACCAGCCAGTTCAAGTATCCTGAGCCAACTACGCCAGAAGGGAAGAGAGTGCATTTTATTGATGTTAGAGAAGAAACGCCCGTACCAGCCAAATATTACCTTTCTACACAATATATTGCAACTCTTGTTGCCCACAAAGCCAGGCATGAAGCAAAGGGGCACGGATTTGGATATGAAATAATAAATGATGATCAAGTTGCAAATGCTATTGTTGTAGGCGGTATGGGACGTGAGCGTAATCTTGTTATAGACAAAAGGCAGAAAGATTTAACTCCTACAACAAATATCAAGGGAGTAGTTAATACTGATGGAATCCGCAGAATGACACCACGCGAGTGGGCACGCTTGCAGGGTTTCCCCGAGAATTTTAAAATTGTTGTTGCAGACGCTTCGGCATATAAGCAGTTTGGAAACTCTGTGGCAGTGCCTGCAATCAAAGCAACGGCAGAAAATGAACTTAAATTATTACGAATACTATAATTATTATGTTTTTCTTTTTTTTCGATTTTGATGAGAATGACGTTCTATCTGCCAATAAAGGCGAATGGAGCGAACTTTATACGCACTTACGGCTCTTAGCTGATGGTAAAGTGTACTCAGGTGATGAAAACTATAACAAGATAACAGAAGACTCTTTTCCGATTATTAAAATTATGCGTCGAGAAAGGAGGGGTGAAGATGATACTATATATGTAGTGGATTCTGCAAAGAAGCAAATTCTTGTACAAGGAGATCGAAAAGAATCAATTGTCAGCCAGGAGCAGTTTGCCGTAATGGCTAACCATCTGTTACAGGAGATAAAGGCTGGTACTGGTCCTTCTTTCCCTTTGCCTGATATCCAAGATTTTATGAAAGCATTAAACATGCATAGCGTAAAAGCCTCTTCTATTAACAAGCAGGATATCCGTATGGTACTTCATGATATGCGAGTTGACAGGAATCGTGAAATGGGATTTTCAATCAAATCGCGACTTGGGGGGAAATCAACTTTATTCAACAGCAATAGTGATGGTACGAATCTCCGTTACAGAATTGTTGGAGACATTACCGACGAACAGATATCTTACCTTAACCTCATAAGTCAGTATTTTAGACGAAAAAAGGGCCACAACTATACCGATGAGCAGGTGGCTAAGCAAGATGCAGCATTCATGTCACTACCTGAAGAATACAAAAATCGGAAACCTGCATTCTTCTCCGTATGGTTTTCGTTATTAGAGGATTGGGGGTATAAACTGGAATATGATGGTGTCATTAACGATGTTTTCAAATGCAACTTGCGCAATATAGACAGCCATTTCCATAAGGTTCTTTCTGAATGCCTCATAAGATATTATGGGCACCATATGGGGTCGTCTGTTAAAAATATCATTGATAATGTCGCAGAGTCAGACCCTGTAGGTATAAGATTTGAGGACCGGAAGTTTTGGTATGAGTTGGTGATGAAGCGCTTCCTCATAATAGTTGCTCTTGGAATGAAACCTAACACCCCATGGGATGGTGTCTATTCAGCAAATGGCGGCTACCTTGTTGTTAAGGAAGACGGAGATATCGTGTGTTATCATTTTTATGATAGAAACCAATTGGAGAATTACCTGCTCAACAACACGGCCTTTGAAACACCTTCGACATCGCGGCACAATACCTCAAAAGTATATCGTGGTGAAGACGGGAATGTGTATATTAATCTGAATCCCCAGATAAGGTTCATTCATTCTTTGAATAACGAATAGCCTTCACAAATAGGAGATACTGCCTTTTAATGGCTTGACAAAGGATATTAAGGTTATTCAATAGAATTCATTTCGGTAAAAGTAAAAGCAACAATTCCTGGCAACAGCCAGCACAACAAATGATATGGATAAACTCACTCCACAACAGCGACACGCAAACATGGCGGCGATCCGAGGGAAGGATACGAAGCCGGAGATGATTGTGCGCCGTGGGTTGTGGAAGAGGGGATTCAGATACAGACTGAACCATAAGCGACTGCCGGGGCATCCTGATCTGGTGCTGAGGAAGTATCGCACGTGCATCTTCGTGAATGGGTGCTTCTGGCATGGCCACGGAGTAACATTAAACACTAAAGATGAAACATTAAACATTGAGAATTCGGAGTGCTGTAAGATTCCGAAGACGAACAGGGAGTTCTGGGTGAACAAGATTCGCAGGAACAAGGAACGGGATATAGAGGACCAGAAGCGGTTGGCAGAAATGGGGTGGCACTGCATCACGGTATGGGAGTGCCAACTGAAACCTAAGAAACGGGAAGAGACGTTGGAATCTCTCGCCTATACCCTGAACCATATCTACCTGCAGGATCATCAAATACCACAGCCATATAAGTCCTTAGATGAGGAAAGCAGGGTTCAAATGGCGGCTGAACCAATAATATAGACAAAAGAACAGGTTTTTAGACAGAAGAACAAAAGAACAGAATTAAGTCTGTCATTCCTACTCTTCTTTGAAAAAAAATCAGTATCTTTGCCCAGCAAAACTTGTAAAACAAACGTCAAGATATGGTGAAGATAAATTGCCATCAATCAGATGCGTGTATTAGAAAACGACAATAATAGAAACTTGTTAAAATGACGACGTGACAGGTGACAGGGATAGACATTTAGTGACAATGTATGAACACGATACTTTATATTCTATTCATCCTTGCCTTCATCGTTCACGATGGAGAGGAGATTGCTGTGGTGCATAAATGGGTGATGACGCATGGCAATGACTTGTGTGAGAAGCTTCCAATGTTACGTCGTGTGTTCAACTATTTACGGAAATTGAATACTAAAGCCTTCGCCATTGCAGCATTTGAAGAACTCATCGTGTTAATAGGAATCTCGGCGTATGCGTATATTGGAGGCCCGTATGCCATAGAACTATGGTCGGCAGCCTTCATGGTATTCTCTCTTCATCTCATTGTACATATTGGACAGGCAATCGTTGTGAGAGGATATGTTCCAGGACTCGTGACATCTGTTCTGCTCTTGCCTTTCGCTTTCCTCGTAATGCAACGCATCTGTACAACGATCAACGCGTCTCAACTGGTGATATGGACTGTAGTTGGTGTAATCTTTATGGTGGCTAACTTGCTATTTGCACATTGGTTGGGATTTAGACATACGAACAGGTTTTATACAGAATAAAGATATAGCACATGATACCTCGCAAGATATACGTAGCAAGCAGTTGGCGCAACACTTTCTATCCTGAAGTGGTGGCCAGGTTAAGGGAGGCAGGACATGATGTCTATGACTTCCGCAATCCTCCATCGGGTGACCCTGGGTTTAAGTGGAGCAGCAAGGAACCAATGTTTGTTTAGACCAAAGAACCAAAGGACCAATAATTAATGTTTAATGCTTAATTTTTAATGTATAAGGCCTTAGATGAGGAAAACGGGGTACTCAGAATCTAGCTATCGGAACAACGGCTATTGTGTAGCCACTTCTCTCTATAGTGCGGGCATCGTTGTTGGTCACGATGGTGAGATTACTGCACTTTAGTTCCCCTGCGCATTCCACGAGACTGTCAACTTCTCGTTTCTCTGTCTTGGGACTGCTCATGTCATAGCAAACTTGGACCAGACGCTCGATGTGCGCCCCTTTTCGTAGCACAAAATCCACCTCCTTATCGTTACGAGAGCGATAGTAGAACATACTCTTTTCCGTATCATAGCCACGACGTAAAAGCTCTATGAATACTTGGTTTTCAAGCAAGCGTCCGAGATTATCACTTACTGCGAAGGCTTTAGCTGCCACAAAACCATTATCAACCACATAGATCTTTCTTGGAGCTTTCTTCATCAACTTCAATTTATTGTTGTAGCGCGACAAATAGTAGAACAAATATGGCTCATGCAGATAGTCCATGTATTTCTTGGTGGTATTGACACTAGCGAGGCCTAACTCTTCTGATAATTCATTGGCACTTAATGGATTGCAGAAGTTTGACACCAGATACATAGCAAGATTGTTCAAGTCTGTTATGTTACGAACTTTGTGTCGTTTAGCTACATCTTTCCACACAACAGAGTCAAACAACGTGTCAAGATAATTATGTGTTAGCTGACGGGAGGACACAACTTCTGGATAGCCTCCATTTCTCAAATAGTCATCTGTAAGCACCTCACATTCTGTCTTCTGTTCTGGCTTAAGATTGTGGAGATCAAGCTTGTTCCAATCAAAAAACTCTTCAAGACTAAACGGGAACATCTCTACTTGCAAATACTTACCTGTCAGTACTGTTGCCATTTCGCTTGACAACATATTAGCATTGCTACCTGTGATAACCATGTTTTTCCCTATTCTGTAGAGTTCACTGACCCACAAGTCCCATGCTTCAAGATTTTGAACCTCGTCGAGCAATATATACTCATAGCCAGGATAGACATCATCCAGCATTCGCATAACCAGGTTTGCATCCCATGCATCCAACAACTGCTGACTGTCGAAATTCAAATAGGCAAAGTTCTTATCCCGTAACATCAACAAAGCTTGAGTTGACTTACCTACACGACGTGGACCAGTAATCAATTTGATCAAATGACTATTCAGTAACAAATCTGTATTCTGATTACTACGGCGTGTCAGATACGGACGTGATAGCAACTCATCACGTTCTTTTCTTTGGTTAAGAACAATTGTTTTCATATCCTTATATTTTATTTTGCAGGCAAAGATACAATTATTTATCCAAACTTGCAAGTATATTGCACAAAATATGTACTATTTTATGCAATACAACGTATTAATTGCTTAAAAACGAACCAATGATTTAGACAGAAGAACTTTTTAGACATAATAACATAAGAACGTTTTCGTTAAGCCAGATGAGCAAAGTGAAGCTTGCTTCGACTTTGCCATGGCGAGAACCGATGGAGCAGCGAGTGCAATACAAAATAAATTTGGTTATTGCCGAGTGACAGAGGAAGAATAGAATTCAAAAGGTAGGATGAAATCCAACATATATTTTTTATAGACCAAAGAACCAAGGAACCAAAATATAATGTTTAATCTTTAATCTTTAATGTATAATATAAATGGCTTGATTTGTGATTTTGTTTAATTTATTAAATAAAATCCGAAGAATATTTGTAAGTTCATTAAACAATTTGTATCTTTGCCACCAGATTCATCAAACGGATAGAAAATGGACAAGCAGTTATTGAAGCAGATCCTTCGGGATAATCAGCAGGAAGTAGAGCGATATGTTGTGGAACCTCGCGACCTTAAGTTCGAGGGCTTTCCCTGCCATGTGCTGGTCGGTGTACGAAGAGCCGGCAAATCATATATGCTCTATCACGTCATCCAACAATTACTGGCTCAAGGCCACAAGTGGGACGAGATACTCTACCTCAATTTTGAGGATGAGCGCCTTGAGAACTTCGATACTGACGACTTCAACCGTCTGTTGGAATGTCATCAGGAGATGTATGGCAAACGTCCCATGCTGTTTCTCGATGAAATTCAGAATATTGATTCTTGGCATAAGTTTGCTCGTAGGATGGCCGACAGCCAATATACCATCTTTATCACTGGCTCCAATGCGAAGATGCTTTCAGGTGAGATTAACACCACCCTTGGCGGACGCTTTCTTATAGCTGAAGTCTATCCATATAGTTTCAAAGAGTTTTTGACTGTCCATCAAGTGCCAACTGGAGAATTAGACCTTCTCTCTACCGAAGGGCGCGCCAGGGTGATACGTTGTTTCGACGAGTATCTTCATTATGGTGGGCTGCCTGCTGCTGCCCTACTGCCAGCTAAACGCAACTACTTGAGCAGTGTCCATCAGAAGATATACATGGGTGACATCATTGCCCGCAATAAGATTACCAACGTTTCCGGTATCCGTGTGTTGGTCAGAAAGATAGCAGAAAGTGTATGTCGTCCTATTTCATACAACCGTATTAACAATCTCCTTTCCAGTGTAGGAGGTAAACTCAGTCTTGCTACCACCATCAAATATGTGGAGTATTGTGAAGATGCTTGGCTGTTACTCCGACTGCGCAACTACGCATCCGCCTTAGCCGATAAGGAAAGTAACTGCAAGTATTATTTCATCGACACTGGTATACTCGGCTTGTTCCTTATCGATAAAGACACCTTGCTTCTCGAGAACATTGTCGCCCTCCAATTGTTCCGCATTTATGGTCATGACCCCGAAAACGAACGTGTGTTCTTTTATCATCATAATTTTGAAGTAGACTTTTATGTCCCTGACGCAGAACTTGCTATCCAGGTAAGTTACTCACTACGTGATGATGAAACCCGAAAACGTGAAACTGAAGCTCTTCACAAGCTTCCTCACCATTTGCCTTGCAGCCGTCGAATCATCCTAACCTACGATGAAGAAGAAACCATCACCGATCAGCACGGTATCATCGAGGTCGCTCCTGTTTGGAAGTGGCTGCTAACTATTTAGACAGAAGAACAATCTATGGCTATAGAATTGACATACAGACGGACAAGCAGACTGTCGATGCGCATCGTGAAGAATCACAGCATTCGCTTTTGTATGTTATAGGAGTGTAGTGAGCAGATTGCCGTTACCAATGACGTGGTAGTTGGAATCTACGGTCTGATCGCGGCTGGGTTCGTAATAGCCGAGGACGTGGTTGTTACTGTCGCGCAGGCACTGGCGGCCGCTTAACTCTGTATCGATGTAGCCAAGAACATGCTGGTTACGGTCTCGTAATGTTTTCCGGAACATAAGCTTGTAGTTTTAGTTATTATTCTCTGTTATTAGTTTCTGCAAATATAGGGGATGGGGTTCTATATCACCTCGTGGAACGAGCGGGGTATTACAGGATGGGCAGGAGGTACTGCCAGATGATGTCCATGTAGGGCTGATAGAGCGAGGAGGAGGTGGTGAGCACCAATACGGCATCACGATCGGGGAAGACCATGATATACTGTCCGGCAAAGCCATCGGCACGGTAGGCATTGTGGCGACACATCCACATCTGGTAGCCATAGCCCTGCACCCATTCGTTGTTGCTCTTGTTCAGACCGACCTTCTCCAGATCCTCGAAGCGTGTGCCTGAGGGGGCGGAGGGTACCTGATAGCTCGACATCTCCTTGAGCCATGCGGCAGGAACGATCTGCTTACCGTTCCACTTGCCTTTCTGCAGGAACAGCTGTCCCATCTTGGCCATATCCTCGGTCTTGAGGTATAAGCCCCATCCGCCGCAGTTCACGCCCTGCGGACTCTCATCCCACTGGGGACGGACGATATGCAGGGGCTTGAACAGACGGGTATCGAGGTAGTCGATGAGCTTCTCGCCCGTGACCTTCTGTACGATCTCTGCCAGCATATAGGTGCCCATGGAGTTATACATGTAGTATTCGCCGGGTTTGTGTAACACGGGCCATGCCAGGAACGCCTTTGCCCAGTCGGACTGCCCACGACGGTTACACTCCGTATCATGACCGCATGTCATGGTGAGCAAGTCGCGGACGGTCATGGCCTTCAGGTTCTCGCTGGGCTGTGCAGGTAGCTTGTCGGGGAAGAACTTCACCACGGGGTCGGAAAGGTTGAGCTTTCCCTCGCTGATAGCAAGTCCTACAGCCGTTGCCGTGAATGTCTTGCTAACAGAATGCATGGCATGGGGCTTCTCTGCAAACTGTCCGTTGAACCATTTCTCGAACACCACCCTACCGTGCTTCAGGATCATGATGCTGTGCAGGGAGATGGAATCGGGCTTCACCGGTCGTGTCTTCGTGGCATACTCAAAAGAATCTACTGCCGCCACCACTGAAGGTAAGGCGGTTGTTCTTTGCAGGTTTACAATCTCTTGTTGTGTCTTGCAGCCTGTTACCAACAGGGTTGCCAGGGCGATGAATGGGATGATTCTTTTCATGACAAATATAGAATTTTAGATTTTTAGAGGTGAGAGGCAAAGGTTGGAAGCAAGAGGCAAGAGGCAAGATGCAAGAGAATACCACTGAGTAAAGTATTCATGTATCAAACCACTTGTACTTGAAGCATACCACGTTGCAAAGATATAAAAAAATTTTTATAGTTGCCATAATAAAGTAATATTCGTTTGGAAAATTCAGAAAAAGTATCTATCTTTGCCCTGAGTAAACGTATAAGTCCTAAACGGAAGTAAGAGTATTTAATGAGAACTATATTATCATCTAATTATTAATCAATCTGTATTAAACAAATGAAGAAAATCTATTTAGCTGCATTGCTCTCCATCTCTTTGATGACCGCTAATGCGCAGGAGCCGAACATCCCTATGTTTGGCAATCGGCAGAACATCGATGTGAAGTTCAATGAGTACAAGCCTGCTCCGGAGGGTTTCGACCAGGAGCGTGCAGGAATTGCAAAAGGTACGGTGAAACTCATTGAGTACCAGTCGGAATCGGTAGGTACAACCCGTAAAGCAAACGTCTATCTGCCTCCTAAGTATGATGCCAAGAAGAAATACAGTGTGCTCTACCTGCTGCATGGCATTGGTGGCGATGAGAACGAATGGTACAAGGATGGTGGTGTACCCAACATCATCATGGACAACCTGTATGCCGATGGGAAGGTGGCCGACATGATTGTGGTGATGCCTAACGGACGAGCACAGAAGGACGATTCGCGTGCCGGTGGTATGGGTTCGTTCAGGGCCTTCGGTGATTTCGACAAAGACCTCATCGGCAGTCTGATTCCTTACATCGAGAAGAACTTCAGCGTATATACCGATAGGGAGCACCGCGCCATTGCCGGTTTGTCGATGGGTGGCGGACAGTCGCTGAACTTCGGACTGGGTCACATGGATGTGTTCGCCTTTGTGGGCGGATTCTCTTCAGCGCCCAATACGCAACGTGCCGCACAACTTATTCCTGATGTGGAGAAGGTGAAGAAGGAGAACAAGCTGCTGTGGATGGTTTGCGGCGGTGCCGACGGCTTGATGAACAACAGTGCGCAGCTGAAGGCCTTCTGCGACCAGAACGGAATTCCTTGCACCCTCATCAACTATCCTAACGAGGGTCATAACTTCGTGGTTTGGAAATACGGTCTGTACAACTTCGCCCAGCTGATTTTCAAATAATCAAACCCTTAGATAAATCATGAAAAGGAACGAACCATCAATTTGCATTGATGGTTCGTTTTTTAATGCGTATTGATGGTTCGTTTTTTAAATAGCTGGAAGCTGTAAGTCCTGACATCAGAAACGATGGTATCCTCGATGCAGATGCCTTCGAGCACCAGCAACAGCGAGTCGTTGCGGTAAGTGAGCAGCTTCGCTGGTTGATCGAGGAGCGACTTGTCGCTACGGACAACTTTCCTGATGGGATAATCGAGCACCACATCATCATTGTGGGAAATGACCACCCTCTGGTCCCAATAGGCACACTGATAATCGTCGGCCATGAGCAGGATATTATACTCGCCCAGATCAACAGGTTCCTTCCTGATATACCAATGGTCGGTTTCAACAGTCTTCTGATTTTTTTCGTAGTAGAACTGAAAATCTGAGTACGGCCATTTGCCATATTGCGCCTCGAACGCCTTGGTGCCTACCCCACTGCGCACATAGTCGATGACACTGGATGCATCACTGTAGCGCTCGCTCAGCAGACTGTCGCGCCTGATCTTCTCCAAGTTGAGCTTGTCGTAGAACTTACCCGTCTGGGCATTGACAAGCTTGAGTTCGCTGATGAGCTGCGTGAGTCGCTGCTGCTGACAACGCAGACCGACACTCTTGGCGGAGATGCCTGGGATATAGGTGAAGAGGATGATGGCCGCTGCGCAGATGAGCGCCATGAGCTGGTACTTACGCGTACGCTTACTGATGAGCATGAACACAAAGAGGGTCATCAACACGCCAGCCACCATGAGGTAGAAACGACTCTCGGTGAAGCTGTACAGACGGATGCGGTAGAGGGAGCCTATCCAGTACATGATGAGCGGAGGAATGGCTATGAACGTGAAATGACGGTAGAACCAGTCGTAGTACCGCTGACTGAGTACAGACTGCGCCACACGACCCACCAAAGCCACAGTGATGAATGCCATGACCAGCCATGCCACACCACCCTTGGGCAGATCCCACGCAAAGGCGATCTTAATAAAATAGGTATAGAGGATGACGGTGTAGATGATGATGGCCGGCGAGAGGATGAAGTTCAGGATGAGCCGGAGTATCTTGAAAGGCTCCTCCACCTTGTCTTCATCCTGACGGATAAGGGTGCAGCACACCTGCGGCGTCACCACAAAGGCAATGAACTGGAAGATATACTGGAAGAGGCGCGGGGGCTCTTTGAGACCGAAGATATAGAGGAAGGAGGCCGTGATGGCCAATACGGCCAGATAGAGTACGCTGGCAATGACTAATCCGAAGAACAGCTGCGTGGCTACATGGAGGGCATGGGCCGCAAAAGAGCGGTTGTCCATGCGCTTATGTCCCACGATGAGCAGGATGGCTGCCAAGGCGTAGGTGAATCCGAAAGCAAACGTCCACAGGAACGGTTTCAGATTGAGCATCATCAGTGGAACGAAGAGGAAGAACGAGGCGTAATAAGCCCAACGGTTGACGCGATGAAGCCAGAAGGTGAGTATGATGAGTGGAACAAACAGGAACAGGATATCGCCGTTGATGGCGCTTTCGAGCTGCCTGGTCAAGGGATTGTACACCGAGGTGCTGCTATCCCATACTGCGATGATGAAAAACACAATGCCCAACGCCAGTTCCACAGGGAAACGGCGCGGACTGCTCAACAGGTTCAGCAACAGTTTCTTTATCATATTCAAAAGGAGTTTCAAGGTTGCAAATATAGTGAAATCGGCAAAATATAGCAACAATAATATGCAAAATTTCAAAAAAAGTAGTATCTTTGCTCAATAAAAAGTGTGCACATGAAGAGGATTCTATTGATAGTCATAGTCGCCATCATGTCAACAACGAACATCTGGGCACAGCGCGTTGGCTGTGTGCATGGCACGATGGAGACGCGGGCAGGCAATTATTACCAATTGCCCGCTCCGATTGATTTTTCCTTCCAGAAAACCTATCGGCAGCCTGTGGTTCTCGTATCGTTCAGCGATGCGGATTTCTCCATGACCGATCCTGCAGCCTACTACAACCGTATCTTCAACGAAGAGGGGTATAACGAGGGTATGGGAAAGGGATGCGTGGCCGACTATTTCCGCGAGCAGTCAGGGGGCCGTTGCAACTTGCAGTTCGACATCTACGGACCGGTAAAGGTAAGTAGTCAGGCAGGTGGACATAAATCGTCGATTTACGGCAATAATGATATCAGGGAGGCCCTCAAGATACTGCGTGAGACAGAGCAGACCGACTTCTCCATATACGACTGGGATGGGGATAACGAGGTTGATCAGGTGATATTTGTGGTAGCCAGCTATACGGGTAATGTGGTGTCGGGCTATATCTGGCCAAACACAGGAGGAGTCCCTAGTATTGAGTTGCCTGGGGGAATCACAACAAGCAACACTTCTATCAGCTGTGAACTGTGGAAAGACAATTCCCTGTGCGGCATCGGTACCATCATTCATGAGTTCTGCCACGCACTGGGACTGCCCGACATCTATCCACTTCTTAACGCAACCGCTTTCTCGGCAGTGGATGAGTGGGACCTCATGGACGGCGGTAACTATACGAACAAAGGATGGTGCCCGCCGAACCTCTCGGCCATGGAGAAGATGTACCTGGGATGGGCTACTCCTGTGGAGCTGACTGAGCCTACAACCATCAAGGACATGAAACCGTTGAGCGATGGCGGCGAGACCTATATCATTCGCAGTTCGGGAAACAGCGACGAGTTCTATCTGTTGGAGAATCGCAGGCAGAAAGGATGGGATTATGGCTGTCCGGGCAATGGACTCCTTATCTTCCATGTGGATTACGAAGAGAAGTCTTGGATGAGCAACAGTGTGAACATATCCGACAGCCACTTCCGTTACGACTTGTTCCATGCTGATGGAAAGAACTATCAAGACTGGGATCCGAAAAACGATGGCAAGTCATCAAGCAAGTGGACCATGGAGAACTGGATGCGAAGCAGCTACCTGAGTACATCGGCATACCCCTACTACAATATCGAAACGGGAATAACCAATGCCCGTCTTACTGACGATTCGGACCCTGCCGCTACGCTCTTCACAGCCAATGCCGAAGGAAAGGAACTGATGGGTAAGGCCATCACGAATATCGAGATTGATGACAACGGGAATGTGTCGTTCGATTTTATGAAGAGTGATGAAACAGGGGTGATGGAAATAGGTGGAGATGATGCGAACATTGTGGGATGGTACGACCTTGACGGCAGACTCCTGTCTGCCCCGCCCCACTATCCTGGTATCTACATCGCGAGATACAGTAACGGAACCAAGAAGAAATGGTTTATGCCAATAAAACAATAAATGACAATGAAAGAGATTAATTACAAGGATTTGAAGTTCAATCCGTTCAACCTGATTGGTGGTGAATGGATGCTGATAACGGCTGGTGACGAACAAAGCTGTAACACCATGACGGCCTCGTGGGGACATCTGGGATGTCTGTGGGGAAACAACGACCCATCGGCGGTAGTATATATTCGCGAATCGCGCTATACCAAGGAGTTCGTAGATAAACAGCCGTATTTCACCCTCTGTGTGATGGACAAGTCGTTCAAAAAGCAGATGGCTTATCTGGGAAGTACCTCAGGACGCGATGAGAATAAGATTGCCAAGGCAGGACTTACTCCTGTCTATGCTGACAATTCGATCTATTTCGAGCAGGCAAAGTTAGTGCTCGTATGCAAGAAGGTATATGCAGCCGAGATACAGCAGAGCGGCATCATCTATCAGGAAACCATCGACAAGTGCTACCCGCAAGGCGACTACCACACGATGTATGTAGGCAAGATCGAGAAGGTGCTGGTGCGCGATGATGAGTATTTGAAATAGTCGAACAAAAGGAGACTTTAACATTATTTATGGGGTGGACTCTTGGGTCCGCCCCCTTTTTGTTGAACCTTTGCAGCCTTAAAAAACAATATACCACGTATTTACTAAAAAAAATACGTTCAAAGCTATTTATTTAAATTTTTTTTCTTATATTTGTACCCGTATATGTAATATACGTACAATCAACATAAGTAACAACCGTAAAAAACAATTAACATGAAAAGGCTTTTTACTGCTGCAGTGCTGCTGGCCATAACCACAATATCAGCCAACGCACAACTGGTCATCAACGAAATCATGCAGTCGAATGTCGTATGCACCATGGACGATATCAAAGAGTTTCCTGACTCGTGGGTGGAATTGTATAATCCCACAAATGCAACCATCAACCTCGGGAACTACAAGATTGGTACCAAGAAAGATAAGGAAAATAAGGCCTGGCTGTTGCCCAGTCTAAATGTTCTTGCTGGTCACCATGTAGTTATCTACTGCGACAAGGAAGGTAAGGAGGACAACCGCCTTCACACCGACTTCCGCCTGGAGTCGGGCGATGGTTGTGTGGTCTATCTCTTTGATAAGAACACCAAGGAGATTGTCGATAGTCTTCCTTATATTAATGACAAGCCACTGTGTAAAATGCCGGCACCCGACGTGGCGTTCGGTCGTAAGACAGACGGCAGCACGGTATGGGGCTATCAGGCCACTCCCACCCCGGGTGCAAGTAACTGCAACAAACTTTGCACCGAACTGCTTGGCGCTCCCATCTTCAGCCAAAAAGGACGTGTGAGCAACACAGCCTTCAACCTCACGTTGAGTGTGCCCGAAGGTACTCCCCAAGGTACTGTTATCCGCTATACCACCAATGGTTCAGAGCCTACAGCGACGAGTACACAGTACACGAAAGCCATCCCCATCAACGCTACCACGGTGATTCGTGCCAAGTTGTTCCACGCGGATTATCTGTCGCCTGCTTCAACCGCCCAGTCATACATCTTCCATCCAAGGACTATGACGGTCCCCATCTTCTCTGTCCTAACAAAAGATGCCTATCTGAACGACGCAGAAATCGGCCTCTTTGCCAATAACAATAGCAAGGAAGACAAGAAAACACACGACTGGCGCCGTCCCGTCAATATCGAGATGTTCACCAGCGAGGGGTCTAACAGCAAATTCAACCAACTTGGCGAGACCCGTATCCAAGGTGGACAGTCGCGTGCGAACGCCCTCAAGTCAATGGTGTTCTATGCCAATAAGCGTTTTGACCCCGTCAACAAACAATACAAATACGAGTTCTTCCCCGACCAGAAGCCGGGCATCAAGAAATTTAAGTCGTTCTCCCTGCGCGATGGCGGTAACGACTTCGGCGAACTCTACTTCCGCGACCTCATCATCCAGCGTACGATGGGAGAGAATACCGACATCGATTGGCAGGCCGGTCATGCCGCTGTTCTCTATATCAATGGTGAGTATATGGGTATGCTGAACATTCGCGAGCGCTCGAATGAGGACAATATCGAAAGTAACTACGGCATTGAGGACATGGATATGGTTGAGATTAGCCATGAACAAATAAAAGAGAACAATGTAACCACAGACTTGTTTATCGAGGAATTCAAGGGAAGCGAAGACAAGACATTCTATAACGACTTCAAGACCTTCTACAGCGAGACGGGTCACACCTTGGCAGAATACGAGCAATGGTTGGACGTGAGCGAGTATCTGAATGTCATGATTCTGAACCTCTTCTATGGCAATATCGACTTCCCGGGCAACAACCTTGTATTCTGGCGCCCCAACGATGACGACGAGTCTGGCCTGCCTAAGCGCTTTCGAGTGATTGTCAAGGACACCGATTTCGGACTTGGACTTTACGGATGGAATGAAACCAAGAATACATACAACACCATCGACATGATTTATCATCCAGAAAATCATAACCAGTCATGGGCTTTCACTGAACCAGCTACCCGTCTCTTCCGCAACATGATGGATAATCAGGACATCAAAGACCTGTTCATCGACAAAAGTTGCGTTTATATGGGTGACTTCATGAACGGCACTGGTACTGGCGCCATGATAAACAAGATTCAGGCTGAGGCCATGGAGGAATTTGTTGCCCATCGCAACAAATACAATGGATATTATAATTCCTGGCAGCACGTCTGGGTTCCGAATTCAAGCAACCGTTCCGACATTGAAAATGAGTTCAATAAAGCCAAGAGTTGGGCACAAGGCCGTCCCAACAACTTCCTCCAGTACATCAGCGCTAAGTACCTGAATAACAAACAGTCTATTCCCGTTACTATCAACAAGGAAGTACCCACCGACGAAATGCCTGATGAAGTGCTCGTTAACGGCATCAAGCTCACTAAAGGCGTGTTCGACGGCAAACTATTCCTTGACCGCTTGATTACCCTCGAAGCCAAGAACAATATCAAAAACGATTACTCTGTCACAGGATGGGAAATCAAGAAGAATGGAGTATCTGAGGAACCTGTTGAAGGAACCACCTACAACTTCACCGTGCCCTCATGCTCGAAACTCGAAATCAACGCTGTCAAGGTTCATAAACCTCAGGTTACTATTGGTCAAGATGGGGCCGTTTCGTTCAGCAGTTTGCTGCCGCTCGACTTCACCGACATGCCTGTTGAAGCATATATCGTAACCGAGAAGGACGGCAACAGCTTCACCAAGGAGCAGGTGTACAAGGTTCCTGCAAATACAGGTATTATCATCGAAGGTGCAGAAGGTACATATAAGATTCCTGTAGCCTCCATAAGTACTGTATTCGACAACGTTTCCAACAACCTGCTTTGGTCAACTGCTGATGCAGCGTTCACCGTGCCTGATGATGGAAGTTTTTACTATGGTCTTTTCTATTCGTATGATCAGCAAAAGCTGGGCTTAAAGATGCAACCTGTTGGCGAGACCTTCGACAAGGGTAAGAGCTATCTGTGCCTGACGCAACAACAGTCCAAGCAAAAGCCCGAAATCTACTTCGACGAAATCATCTCTGGCGTCGCTACCAATATCCAGGGTGTAAACAACAATACATGGACAGAAGGTCAGATTTACAACCTGAACGGCCAGCGTGTTGACAAGAACTACAAGGGTGTAATCATTGTGAACGGTAAGAAGGTGGTTAATAATCGGAAGTAAAACCTATTCCGTTTACCCTGACGATGAAACAAGTCTATACTAAGTATGGTACAGGTAAGTAGTATCTGCTTAGCGTATTACTGTTTCATTTGATGAGCCCTTACCAACTCTCTACCAAAGGCTATGACACTACGGAAATAGGTGGTGTACTCAGATGGTTTTACATGATCTTGGTCAATGATGCAGAATGAAGCCTTGGCACACTTGCGGATGGCATCGACCTTATGGCCTGCCAAGGCAATATGGAAGTACTGTTTCCCTTCGCGATAGGCATAGCTGATAGGGACGGCATAGGGATAGTCATTATCGCCAAGTAATGACAAAGTACCAGCCGTTGCCTTCTGCAATATAGCCATCCTCTCTTCGTCTGTAAGCTGCTGACACTTGCGTCTCATTTTCTCTAAGCTCATTCCTGCGGTCCTCTATCATCAAATTTCAAAGAAAAGCATAGAACCTCTAAGGAAGACCGGCGTCAAGATTTGGTAATCTTATCTATATCGACCGAGAGGCCAATGCTGAAGGAGGTGCCCGTCGTCAATGGTGAGAAATAGTAATACGGCTTTGGTGTATAGTTGAAGAGGTTGTCAATGGCCATGTTCAGATGCAGACCTCGCCAGATGTGGTGCTGGAGCATCAGTTTCCAGATGGTATAGCCTTGATCAACGGCGGTGTCGCCCGACTGGGGCTTGCCCTGACTTCGGCCTGAGAGGGCTGCATCGAAAGCATAGTGTGGCGAGAACCGATGGTTGTAGCCTACCCGCCACGTCAGCGAGTGAGAACGGGGTTGTGAGAATTGCGAATAGATGACGTTTCCCTTCTCGTGCATCCAAGAATAGTTCAGCTTGAGCGTCATGCCCCAGTCGAAGAAATGGGCCAAGCTGGCATCCACGCCCCAGACGGTGACGCCGTCCTCGTTCCAATAGAGAGCACTTGGCATGCCCTCGTAGCCGCCGCCGTCGATGGTAGTGATGCGCTTGTCGAACACGTTGCAATAGCCCACGAGGGTGAAGTTGTAGCGCCCGTCGAGGATTCCGCGGTTGCGGATGCGATTGGTGCGCTCGAGGGCAAGATTGAAGTTGTGGCTCTTCTCGGGCTCGAGGTCGGGATTGCCGATGATCATGTAGCCCATGTTGCCCATGTCGAAGTGCATGAACATCTCCTTGAGCGTAGGTGCGCGGAAGCCGCTGGCATAGTTGGCACGGAAGGTCATCCAGGGAAACTTGTATACGATGGCGAGTCGCTCGGTGAGCGCGCTCTGCGCAGATGCCGAGAAGAAGTCATAGCGCAGGCTGGCCACGACGTTCAGCCGCGGCGTGATGTTCCAGTCGAACTGCGCGTAGCCGTCGATGTTGCTCTGCGAGTGGCTGGTGTTGTCGCGAAACTGATAGGATGAGAGGTAGTCGTTCAGGTAGTCGGCTCCCAGGATGAGGATGTCGTTGCCGAACGAGTGGTGGTAGATGGCGTGGACCACGTGCTGGCAGTTGGAGTAGTCGTGGTCGTGGGTGCGCGTGCCGTCGGGCATGTAGTTGGCTTTGTCGTACTGATCGTAGGCATACGACAGTTCCAGATGGCGGCCGTAGTCCCAATTGTAGCGCCCCTTGAGACCTGCGCTGTAGCCGTTGAAGCGATAGTCGTGGGTGTCGCGCTCACTGGCACGGAAGAAGTAGCTGCCACGGCCGGTCATCGTCAGCCGGTCGGTGGCACGCCAGACGAGCCGTTGCTTCAGGTTGTAGGTCGTCTGTCCATAGAGGCGGCTCAGGTTGGAGTCGTCGTTCAGCACCGATTCGTCGTAGGGTAGTCCCTGTGCCTTCTTCATCAGTTCGATGGCAATCTCCTCGGAAGAGTGTGCCTTAGGCAGGTCTATCGGGTCAGCTTTGGTGTGCTGGAAACTCGTCTGCGAGTTCCACTTCCTGTTGTTGAACGAGAAGCTGGCTCCGTTGCGCCATTCATGGCCGAAGGTGCTGTAGCGCGAATGGGCATTTGCCGTCCAAGGCTCGAGATTCTCGCGGCTGATGATGTTGACGACGCCCCCGACGGCATTCGAACCGTAGAGAGCCGACGAGGCCCCCTTCACAATCTCTATGCGCCCGGCGTTCTCAAGGCTCATGCGGCTGTAGTCGACGTTGTCCATGGTCTCGCCAGCCATGCGCTCGCCATCTACGAGGAAGAGTATGGCATTGCCGCCGAAGCCGCTCATGTTGAGCGATGTCTCTTGGCTCATGGCGAATCCGAACTCCAGCCCGGGAAGCTCCTGGATGAGCAAGTCCTGAATGTTGGTGGCATCGGTAATCCTGATGTCCTGAAGCGTGATGAGTCTCGTCACCACAGGGGCATCCTTCAGCGCCTTAGGGGTGTGCGAGGCCGTCACCACGACGGATTCCAGCTCCACCGAGTCGCGGATGTTGTCCTGCGCAGACATACTGATAGCTGGCACAGCCAATGCCATGCCAGCCAGGAGGGAATTTTTGATGCGAGCTTTCACCACTTACTTTCGGGTACCGGTAAAGGTGGTTGTCATGAGGAATGGCATGTTGCCATATTTCAATGAGTAAGTACCCACCACTGTCTTTTCGCTAAACATGAGGGTGACGTTGCTCACGACATAGGCCTTCTCATCACCCTTGGCATTCTTCACGGTTCCGCTATAAGAGGCGACCTTGCCCGTGATGGCATTGCCGCTCTTGGCCAGGGGAATGTTCTTCACGACAAACGACGGGATGGTCATCATGCCCATGCCCCACTCGGGAACCGTCATATCGACAGATGTGTCTGACGTCTTGGTAATCTCGTAGGTCTTGGTCTCGTTCGACGACTCGTCGTTATCGACCATGATTACCTCATTACCTGTATAGGAACCTGCCACCTGGGCGGCAACAGGAGCTTCAGGCTCATCATCACTGCTGCACGAACTGGCAACAAATACGGTTGCCAAAGATGCAACCAATGCGAAGGTTAAACTCTTGATTTTCATATTCTCTTACCGGAGATTAAATACTATGTTTTACTTTTGGGGTGGGTGTCAAAATGGATATATATTTTACTATTTCAACTGCTGGGCAGAATAGTCGTACTCCGACCCGTATGCGCTATGAGGAATACTGAATATCAGCACCATGAACACGACTGCCGCACAGACTACCCACTTATTGTACTTCCACTTCAACGTGGCCAGAGCAACCAAGAAAAAGAGGAACGACAGCAGCGTCTTATTGTCAGTCAAGTCGGTTCCGTAGGGGAATCCCGTCCACCAGGGACCGAAAGCGGCATGCTGGACGAGAGGTCCGAAGACGAAACCTCCCACGAACATTATGCCTACGGTAAGTTTCAGCCACTTGGCGTAGTCCTTGCCCGTAACGACCAGCAGGAAGGTATAGACGGCCAGCAGCATGGCTCCGAACATCAGCAGGATGTGGGGAATCAGGATGCCTGCGGGCACGTCGTTGCGGAAACGTATCACGACTGGATCATCCTTCAGATAGTCCTTGCCACCGATGGTGAGATAGTATTGTAGCTTTCCCGCAACGGGCTGAACGGGCAGAGCAGCCTGCCACTCACCATTCTTCAAACTGAAATCCACGCTGGTATATTCATCTGACGTCGGGAAACGGCGGTAATGCAAACTCATGGGCACGGAGGTCGTTTGGTCAGATTCTAACTTATGGGACTGGTCCTCGGGAATCGGAAGCTTCACGAGCACATCTTGTTGCACACCACTACGAGGCAACTTCATCTGATAACTCTCACCACGCAGTTCGACGGTCAACTTCTTTGGGTAAGTAGGTCCCGTGGTACGCTGGTAGATGCTCAACACCAGCGTGATGACAACAGCAAAAAACCAATACGCGAACTTTTTCATCTGACAGGAGGTGTTAAGTAAACTTGGAACACGATGACCTCTTCGCCACGAAGCACCTTCACGGGAATCGTAGTACCGGCCTTGAGCTCCGACAGGCGTTCCATATACTCGTTGATATCGTTGACGGCCTTACCGTCAATCTCTTGAATGATGTCGCCGCTACGGATGCCGGCATTATGGGCAGGCTTGCCAGCCACTACGATATCGGCCCGCAGACCAGGAATGGTGCTGGCTCCCATCACATCGGGCATCAGTCCAAGGGTGACCTTAAACTTGGCATGCTTCATGGTCTGGGTGCTGGGCACATTGATGTAATCGGGCGTCTCGGGGAGAGCTGCCAGACGGGCTATGAGCTCCTTCGAGAAGTCGAGCGTCTGCTGCATACCGTCGTAATTCAACGTGGAAGGCACATCGGCTGGCGTGTGATACTCCATGTGACCGCCCGTCGTGAGGAAGAGCACAGGGATAACGGCTGCCACAAACGAAGCCTGATCGCTGGGACCATAACCGTCGGGAATGCAAGAGACGTGCACGCCTGATTGCTGAGCCACCTCCTCGACCATCGCCTTGAAACCGCTGCTGGTGCCTGTTCCCGATACACTCATCGCGTGATCGCGCATACGCCCGACCATATCTAAATTAACCATAGCCACGATTCCCTTCAGACTGTCGGGGAGGTTGATGCGCCGAGCGTCGTCGTGCTTCATCCAGTCGAGGAAGAACTTTGAGCCTACAAGCCCTTGTTCCTCGGCTCCGAAGAAGGCGAAGATGATGCTACGGGGCGAGCGTATCTTCTTGAAATGACGAGCCAACTGGAGTACAACAGCATCGCCGCTGGCATTGTCGTCGGCACCCGGATGAACGCCCAACGTGTCGGGACGGCGCGAGCCTGAGCCTTCTCCGCCCATACCCAAGTGGTCGTAATGCGAGCCTACGACGATATACTCATTTTTCAGTCGCTTGTCCTTGCCGGGAATCACGGCGATGATGTTATGAGTAGTGCGCTTCTCGTTCTTCCCGTAGGTGAAGTTGTGATAGTAGCCAGTTTCCTTCTTGCCTTTGACAACGGGCTTGAGCTTCATGCTGCGCAGCTGGCTGACGATGAACTCAGAAGCGAGTGTATCGCCATGAGTAGCCGGATAGCGGCCACCCAGCTCCTGCGAAGCCAAATACTCCACAGTCTGCCGCATGTCGTCCTGCCGCTGGGCTTGCATCTGCAAACCCAAGGCTATAGCGAAGGACAAAAGCCATATTTTCTTAATCATGAACCCTGCATATTTCTAATTCGGCTGCAAAGGTACGACAATATTTTCTATTCCGCAATCCTCATTTGTTATGATTTAAAAAACACAGGGATTATGATAGACTACAACAACGACAGGACTTTGACATGTCGCCCTTCAACGAGGATAGCGCCCTCCTGTTTCAGCTCATTCAGACACCGTTGCAACGAATATTTCTGGATACCGAAATGATCTGCCAGTTCCTGCCGGGAGAAAGGCAGAAGAACATCTTTCGACTGTTGAAGCCTGATTTGCTCCTCGAGATAATGCATCACCTTTTCCCGTACACTCATGGAGAGCATGCGAACTTTATCGGTCAGATGAGAAACAACATTTGAAAGTATCTTGATATAGTTCATCATCAGTCGCGGGTCATGGCTGAGAATCTTTTCAAGATCGGCAGGCATCAGACGAAAGAGGGTGGTATCAGCAGTAGCCTCGACGGTGACGGGGTATTGGTTATCTGAAGAAAAGAAAAAGGCTGGGGCCAGAAGTTTCCCCGACTGATGGACTGCCACCCTGATAATACGTCCGGAGGAAACCATCATGCTTGCCACCATCTCGCCGCTAATGATGATGTCGGCATATTGGCAAGCTGTACCTTCCATGGCATGAATATCACCCTTGTAACACCGTACGACCCTATAACGCACCATGTGCATCAGGTCGATAATCTCCGACTCCGTCAGCCCATTAAAAAGCGGGCATCGTCTCAGCCCCTGTAATGTATCAATGTCCATAAAGATATTTTAGTTAGATAGGTCAAAGGTAAGGAAAAAGTGAGAACAAAACCGTAATTTAACAATTATTATATGGATGGGGTAACAGTTGTTGCCACCAGATATCCAAATAATGACTAATTTTGTAGCAAATTTGAATAATCTACGGATGAGCTGGAAGAAGATATTAGCACTAAAAAATAAATTCTCGTACAGGCAGAAAGTAGGTTTGCTGCTTGTGGCGGGTGTGGTATGCGGACTCGGCGGGTTGTTTATGTATCTGCTCAGGGCGCATACTTATTTTATTGGCGACAATCCGTCGGCATGCGTCAACTGCCACATCATGACACCCTACTACGCCACGTGGAGCCACTCTTCACACGGACGAATAGACAAGCAGTCCAATGGCGCCACGTGCAACGATTGTCATGTGCCCCACCAGAACTTGGCATTGAAGTATGGTTTCAAGGCGATGGACGGACTGAAGCACACAGCTTATTTCGTGATGCACTCAGAACGACAGGCTCCGATGGCCGAGACGCTGACGGGTCAGGTGGTAATGGACAACTGCATACGCTGTCACGAACAGCTGAACACGGAGTTTGTGAAGACGGGGCGCATGGGCTACATGAAGCAGCAGGCCCAAGGCGGCAAGGCGTGCTGGGACTGTCATCGTAATGTGCCCCACGGTGGCATGAACTCGCTGATGGCAACACCTGGAGCCGAGGGGGTGACTCCCCTACCACCATCGCCTGTGCCGGAATGGCTTCAGAACATGATGAATTAAAATTAAAAAACGTAATATTATGGCAAAGCAACTAAAGAAATGGCAAGGTTGGGCACTCTTCGGAGGCTCAATGATTGTAGTGTTCTTGTTAGGGCTGCTCGTTTCTTCATTGATGGAACGCAGGGCCGAGGTGGTCAGCGTATTCAACAACAAGCGCACCGTGTTTGAGGACTCGATAGTGGCTCAGAACGAGAAGTTCAAGGCCGACTATCCGCGTGAGTACGAGACATGGGCCATGACAGAGGACACCACGTTCAAGTCGAAGTACAACTCGTCGCAAGAGGTCGATGTGCTCGAACAGCGTCCGGAGATGGTGGTGCTGTGGGCTGGCTATGCCTTCTCGCGCCACTACAACACCCCTCGCGGACACAAGCATGCCTTAGAGGATATGCGCAAGATTCTGCGCACAGGCAATCCCGGCATTCAGATTACGCCCGACTCCATTGCCGGAGACATGCAGCCGGCGACGTGCTGGACGTGTAAGGGTCCTGACGTGCCAAGAATGATGCGTGAGCTCAGCGCTTCGAAATCGGTCATGGACCCCGCTAACTTCTATGCCAAGAAGTGGAGCGAGCTGGGTGCCGAAGAGGTGAACCCCATCGGTTGTAGCGACTGCCACGATGCGCGTACGATGGACCTGCGTCCTGCACGTCCTGCCCTCTACGAGGCTTTTGCCCGTCGGGGCCTGAACGTGAAAAATGCCACACAGCAGGAGATGCGCTCGCTGGTGTGTGCCCAATGCCATGTGGAGTACTACTTCATCAAACCTAACGACGAGAAGAACCCCGGCAAGGCCAACTATCTGGTGTTCCCGCACGACAAGGGGCTGACTTGCGAGGCTGCTGAGGCATATTACGACGAGATTGGTTTCTACGACTACATCCATCCACTGTCGAAGACCAAGATTCTGAAGGCCCAGCATCCTGGTTGGGAGATGTCACAACAAGGCATACATGCCCAGCGCGGCGTGTCGTGTGCTGACTGCCACATGCCCTATAAGCAAGAGGGCGGCGTGAAGTTCTCTGACCATCAGATACAATCTCCATTGGCCAAGATTGACCGCACTTGCCAGACCTGTCACCGTCAGGATGCAGAGGTGCTGCGCCAAAATGTGTATGAGCGCCAGGAGAAGTGTAACGAGGTGCGCGCCCGTGCCGAGCAAGAGCTTGCCCGTGCCCACTTCGAGACAAAGTTCATCATCGACAAGGGTGCTACCGAAGCTGAGCTGGCTCCCATTCAGGCATTGCTCCGAAAGAGCCAGTGGCGTTGGGACTATGCCATCGCCTCTCATGGTGCCACCTTCCATGCACCGCAAGAGGTGGTGCGGCTACTCTCTCATTCGGTTGACTATGCCCAGCAGGCCCGCCTGCTTATTGCCCGCGTTGCTGCCAAGCATGGGCATACTGATGCCATCCCCGTGCCTGACTATAGCACCAAGGCAAAGGCTCAGGCTGCCATCGGTCTCGACATGAAGGTACTGAATGGGAACAAACAGCGCTTCCTACAGGAAATCGAACCCAAGTGGATTGAGGAAGCAAAGAAAAAAGGCAAATTAATTGAAATCTAAGATTTTTGTTGTACCTTTGCAGCAAATGTCTTTGGATATGTGGACTAAACCTTGGAATATGAAAGAAGGCTTCCTCATTGGAGGAGGCCTTATCATTGCAGGACTGGCACTACAGTTGTGTGTCGGCCCTGTAGTGTGGGATGCGTTTGCTTGGCCTGCCAACGGGATTATATTGGCAGGATTCCTAGCTTTAATAGCACTCATATTTATATTAGGAAAGAAGGTGTATGCCTTCAAGTTCGTAAGTACTTACCAGGCGGCGATACCAGCATTGGTGTATGCCGTAGTGCTGACCATCATCATGGGACTCACCCGCCAGCTGAAAGATGGCACCTGGCTGAACAACATGCTGTCGTTCTGGCCCTTCGTGCTCATCTATGTGTATATGGCGGTCATTCTGGGAGTCATCATCCTACGCCGGCTGATGCACTTGAGTTCATGGAAGCGCGACGTGCCTTTCCTGCTGAACCATCTGGGCCTCTTTATAGCCCTTATTACCGCCACGCTTGGCAATGCCGACATGCAACGCGTAAAAATGATAACCACCGTTGGCGAGCCTGAATGGCGGGCAATGACTCAGGAGGGGGCCGTCAAGGAAATGCCGATAGCCATTGAACTGAAGAAGTTTATTATGGAGACCTACGACAACGGAAGCCCCAAGCGCTTTGCCTCAGAGATTCAGATTCTGACCAAGACGGGCAAGAACATCGAGACCACGGTTGACGTGAACAAGCCCTACGAGGTGGACGGTTGGAAAATCTATCAATACGGCTACGACACGCAGATGGGTGCCGGGAGTCAGATTTCTATATTAGAGCTTGTCAGCGACCCCTGGTTGCCGTTGGTATATACAGGCATCTACATGATGCTGGCGGGAGCAGTTTGTATGTTTGTTATTGGAGGGAGGAGACGCGCATGAGTTGGGAGCAATTTATTTATTTCGCAATAGCAGCAATCCTGCTTTGGGCTATAGGAGCATGGGCGGCATGGAAAGAAAAAACCGGCATTGCCTATACGGCAACCATCGTCGGACTGGTCGTTTTCTTCTCGTTTATTCTCTCCATGTGGATTATCCTGGAGCGCCCGCCGCTTCGCACAATGGGTGAGACACGCCTCTGGTATTCGTTCTTCCTGCCATTGGCGGGTATCATTGTCTATTCGCGATGGAAATACAAATGGATACTCACGTTTTCCACGATTCTTGCCTTGGTGTTCATCTGCGTGAACCTGTTCAAGCCTGAGATTCACGACAAGACACTGATGCCAGCCCTCCAGAGTCCTTGGTTCGCCCCTCACGTCATTGTCTATATGTTCGCATACGCCGTACTTGGTGCAGCTACGGTGATGGCCGTCTATCTGCTCTTCATCAAAAAGAAAACAACGGAAAACACTAATCAGCCCATTGCTGATGAAGAATCAGACATCACCGATAATCTCGTTTACGTAGGCCTCGCCTTCCTTACCATTGGCATGCTCTTCGGTGCTCTCTGGGCCAAGGAGGCATGGGGGCACTACTGGTCGTGGGACCCCAAGGAGACGTGGGCGGCCATCACCTGGCTGGCCTATCTTGTCTATGTGCACTATCGTAACCTTCCACACCATCGACAGCACCTTGCTCTCTGGATGCTCATCGTCTCTTTCGTCCTCTTGCAGATGTGCTGGTGGGGCATCAATTATCTGCCCTCTGCCCAAGGCTCCAGTGTACACACCTATAGCATGAGCGAATAGGGGGAAAAAGAGACAACGGGGAACTCTCAGAAATGGAAGCTCCCCGTTTGTCTGTCCTAGGAAATACCTTCTCGGTTAATCAATGTGGGCAAATGAAAGCTTACTCTTCCTTGATGTCATCAGGCCACCAGAACTTTTGCAATTCGTGGATGAGGTCATCCCAATCCTGCATGGTGAACGTACCTTCTCCTCTCATCATGATAGTCATGGTGATGTCATTATAAGTACGATAGACATTCGTGTCCCTGAATCCGTTACGTAAGTAGAACGCTTGGCGTCGTTTTCGTTGCTCCAGGTTATCGCAAACTTGGGTGGTACTCTCCATGTCCAAAACGAAAGGCTGCCCCTTATATCGTTCAATCAGTTGGGTGAGGATCTGCTGGCCATAGCCTTTGCCTCGTAGTTCCTCGTTCACGGCAAAGTACCAGAACCAGTTGAATGACTTACGTGGATAGACAATGGTGAAGCCGATGAACTCTTCCCCATTGTAATAAGCCGTGAAATCCAAGGACATTTCCCCAACCAGGCGCATCAAGTCTTCCCAAGGGATTTGTTCGTCTTCAGGGAATGCCGTTTCATACAGCTGTTTAATTTTTTGAACTTCGGTCTTCTTCAGTCGCGGAATGCTACGGGTAGGCGAGCTTTGCTCGGGAATCTCGGCATAGCCCAAACAAGTTTGGCTCTGCTCTCGCTGCTCCATCTGTTCGTCAGCATGAGCTGCTGTTATCTGGATGGTTTTCATTCTATGTTCATTTCGTCCTTTTATTTGCTTAATCGCTCCAATGCCGTAGCGTCAAGTCGGTAAATCGTACACTCATTCAAGGGCTCGGCTCCGAGTGAGAGATAGAAGTCATTGCTGAGCTTATTCCAGTCGAGACTCATCCACTCCATCCGTCCGCACTGGTGCTCCCGTGCCGTCTTCACCAGATGCAGCAGCAATGCTTTTCCATAGCCCTTTCCACGATATTCCGGCCATACGAACAAGTCTTCCAGATACAGTCCTGAATGTCCGATGAACTCCAGTAGCAACGGCACATCCTGCCGTTCTACCCTGCGAATCAATATATTGTCTTTTGTCATGCTATTCCTAACAGTTCTATTTCAAATATCAATGTCGAACCACCGGGGATTCCTGGCTGGGAGAATTTGCCATAGCCCATTTCGGCTGGGATATAGACTTCCCATTTGTCACCGATGTGCATCTGCTGCATGGCGATGATCCATCCCTCTATGAGGTCACAGAGCCTGCAAGCCAGCGGCACACCGCCACGGCTGCTGTCGAATGTCTTGCCGTTGATTGTTCTCCCTGTGTAGTGAGCCGTCACGATGCTTCTCACATTGGGCTTGGCACTTTGGGCATTACCCTCTGCCAACACTTTATAGTATATTCCCTTCGGAAGAGCCCTCACGCCTTCCTCCTGGGCTTTTGCCTCCAGCCAATCCTTGTTGGCCTGTATGTACTCTCGTTTTGCCATTATCTGTCTGTTCGATAAATTGGAATTTATCGTTTCTTCTTTAATAATAGTACTCCTGCAATGGCTAAAATCAAACTTGCGATGACCACCTTCATATCAGGCAGGATGATAACAGGAATTTTCGCCATCTGCATGTCGCCAAATTGCAACCAGCTGTAAACAGCCAGGAGTGTGGCTGCGAGGTTTCTCCCTGCATGTAGTATCACGCTATACCAAATGTTTCGCGACCAAATAAACACACCCCCGTAGACCAGAGCACTGAGGAAGGCACCAGGGAAATTGCGCACGTGAAGCATTCCAAACAAAAAGGCCATTACCACACAGACAACGACCTGTGCGCCACGACTGCGAAAGGGAGAAATAGCCATTTGTCTGAAACACAATTCTTCAAGCAATGGGGCAAGTAATACTGCATGTATACTGGACTGAAGGTCTTCGAGCAATTCTTCTGTCGTATAGGTCAGCGGGGCCATCATGACAGGCTGAGCCAGCGACGTCATACCGTATACAATATACCCTTCTGCGACTAACCATAGAGGCGCTATCAATAATAGTCCTAAGATGACGGAAATCGTAGGTAACTTCAGCGGAAATTGTTCTGCAGCAGGAAAGACTTTCGGTTCAACATATTGCACAAGGCAGAGCGTCATTGCGATGCCCGCCAATGTTATTAGCCACGTCAGCATCTCGCCAACGAAGGTTGGATGATTGCCGTCAACAGGCAACGCTGTTATGTAAATAACCCCTAAGCCATAAACAGCCGAGAGAATTGGCATCAGGGGCTGAAAAAGACGGGCAACTTTGTTCATTCCACAAATTCCGATTTATCTGATTATTTTTGCTTTCTGCAAGTTTGTCATTCCGGTCCAGAAGTCCGACTGCTCCGTTTCGTTAAAACCATCTGAAGACATTTCTTTGAGGATGGCATCAAGGAGTTGTATCTTCGATACCTTAAGTTCTGGGGCTACATCTATTCGATAAGTGATGACATCCCCAAGGGAACCCACATGCACATTGGTAACAGCAACATTGCCATTGACCAATTTTACTCCAATAGACCTGCTTGATCCAAACTCAGGTTTCACTTTTAGCAGTTCTTTAAATAGATATGAGTCTGCATATTGCTCAGCATCCACCGATAACAAGAGTTCACGTAGTGTCATGGCTCCAGGTATTTGATGGTCTTGCCGGTTCTCTCGGCGTAGGCAATCTCACGCCTTGTACTTTCGCCGATATAGCCACCTACGTTGATGACAAATACTTCGTCAGCAAGATCTATCTTCCGCAGGTGCATATCGTCGAGCATCTCCTTCACACCGGGTTTCCATACATCATCGTCGCCAGAGTGCCCGAACAAGCCAACGCTGATGACGATACAGCCTTCCAGCGTCAACCGTTTCTGGGCTTCCAGGAACTGGTCCTTAAAACGGGTGCTTCCGCAGAGCGTTACTATCTTGTAGTTTTGTATCATTGCTTCATGGCTTTTGGAGTCCAATTCTTGAAGAAACGCAGCACTTTCTCCCGGTCATATCCCTGTCCCTCTTCCAGGAAGCTGGAATCCTGAATGTGAATGACCTTACCTTTTTCATCGAGCACGACAAAAACGGGAAAGCCGAAACGACCACAGTTGTCCAATCGCTTCATCAACGCTTCGGCCTGTTGCCTTTGAACCTCATTTCCAGATTTGCGGGGATTGTAGTTCACGTGAATATATTCAAAGTTCTCTTCGATGACCCTGCTGATCGTGGTGTCGTTTGCTATGAAATCGGCAAACCGCAGACACCAGGGGCACCAATTCCCACCAACCTGACAAACAACGAATTTACCTTTTGTCCCGGCTTTGACAATAGCCTGGTCTATCTGCTCCAGAGGGTTGATGTCTTCGTTATATACCTTCTTCAAGCCTGTCTGGGCATTTACTGCCATGGCTAGAAGAACGGCAAAAAGTGTAACTAGTACCTTCCTCATGTCACCCAACAACTGTAATCCGCATTTCTATATCATCTACAGGCCTGTCGCCATGACCAGTGGCAGTTGCCTGGATCATTTCCACAACGTCGAGACCTTCCTCAACCTCGCCGAACACCGTGTATTGGCCATCGAGATGGGGCGTTCCTCCTATCGTGGAGTAGATTTTTAGCTGCTCGTCGGTAAGTCCGGCAAAGCCAGCCGCCTGTTTCTCTGCTTCCGCAGCCAGCTTGTCCTGCAGTTCTTGCAAACCTGCGCGATTCCTTTCACGCCGCATCTGCATGATTTCGGCCCGATGTTCTGCAGCAAGTTGACTGAATACCGACTGTACCTTCTGCATTTTCAGCTGCTTGGAGAACTGGCGAAGCTGTCCTTCGTTATAGACCTGCCCCCATACGATGTAAAACTGTGAACCGCTGCTTCTGCGTTCGGGATTCACCTCGTCGCCCTGACGGGCAGCAGCCAAAGCACCGCGCTTATGGAACAGCCCGTCCTTGATTTCTGCTTCAAGGGTGTAGTCAGGTCCGCCAACGCCAAGCATCTTTCCGGCAGGTGCGCCCTTGGAATCAGGGTCTCCGCCCTGAATCATGAAGTCTTTGATTACTCGATGGAACAGCGTTCCGTCATAATAGCCTTCCTTCACTAGTTTGAGGAAGTTGTCACGGTGGATGGGGGTCTCATCGTACAGACGCACAATGATGTCGCCCAACATGGTTTGTATCTTTACTTTCTGCATAAGCCTATATATTTTTTGTGGCCTGGATAAAGGCCTGTTATGTCATTTCTGATGCTGCTTCATTAATTCAATTGCTTCCTTGCCCGTCATATACTCGATGTCAAAGCGAAGGGCCAGCATACGGGACAGACCGTTTTCAATCTCTTTCTGCAGGGCTTCCTCCTGATTCGGATTGTAACGGTTGCCAAGCATTCGGGCCACTTCCAACTTCTCATGCTCGTTCTCAATGATATGTATTCTACCGAAAGCTATTACGCTACGGAAGTAGGTCGTGTATTTCATTGGCTGAACATCGTCCTGTTCGATGACACAGAACGATGCCTTATCGCACTTGCGGATGGCATCAACTTTATGGCCAGCCATAGCACTATGGAAGTAAAGCATCCCATCGTGATAGGCATAGCTGATAGGAACGGCATAAGGATAATCGTTATCACCCAGCAGTGCCAGAGTTCCTGCCGTGGCCTTCTGCAATATTGCAACGCTCTCTTCTTCGGCAAGCTGCTGACGCTTGCGCCTCATTGCCCTGAATTCGCTCATTGTATAGTTTTCCTATCGTTAATCTGTAACCACTTCATTGAAATGCTCCTTGCCCCAGGCTATCAGAGCCGTGAGTGCCGGCATCAGCGATTTGCCTGTCTCTGTCAGGGAATACTCCACTCGGGGAGGAACTTCAGGATAGACCTTGCGGTGAACGAGATGGCTCTGCTCCAGATTCTTCAGCGTCTGCGAGAGCATCTTCTGGGAACAGTCCGTCATCAGCCTACGAATCTCGTTGAACCGTAATATACCCGTCTCGCTGGTGTGAAGCATATAGAGCACCAACATAGACCACTTGTCGCCGAAACGACTCACCACTTGCCTGATTGGACAAGCCAAATATTGACTTCGTCGAGCTTCTTCGCGACTCGCCCATTTGAGCGAGCTCAATGGGTCTCGCTGCTTCGAGCCTTCTGCCTTAATATCTGCCATAACTATTGAATTTAATGCAAAAGTAACCAATAGTTACTGAATTACCAAATTACACTTGGTTAATCTAAGTTAACGTCACTTTCGCGGAAGCCCGATAACATCCCAATTCCTACTTTTTGGTAACTATGGCACCAAAAAGTGCCTTCTTGTGGGATTGGAAAACTTGCCATACCTTTGCAGTCGAAATCAAGTAAATAACATTTTAAACGATTTCTAAGATAAAACCAAGAATGAGGCACTTAATAAATGTTAAGAGGCTTCATTTTCTTCATTTTTAGGACTGAGACAACAATTTTTGCTGTAGCGAAAGTGGGTATAATTCCTTTTTCGTTAC
>Ga0256404_1000095_pt1 | contig 202150 bp, 185 predicted proteins | sample RumenRJG_01DNA_FD_185990 | JGI IMG/M metagenome (GOLD analysis project Ga0256404, IMG submission 185990) | Bovine rumen microbial communities from Lethbridge, Alberta, Canada - RJG_01 | ecosystem: Host-associated > Mammals > Digestive system > Stomach > Rumen | place: Canada: Alberta...
AGAATCACGAGTTTCTCAGAGTAAAAAGGAAGACCGAACATAGAAAGTCCACTCAATTAGAAAATATTAACTAAATATATTTGGATTAAAACATAGGAAGCGGTAGCAAGCGAGCAGAGCTCGAGCGCGTGCAATTCGTGTTCGAATAAAAAAGAGCCTTCGCGTTCTTTTCCGACAGACTACCACGGTATTCCCTTCACCGACATCATCAAGAAGTATTGGGAGGTGAACAACCGTGGCTTTGAGCCTACGCAGGGCGACAGGGACACGCTGACCTACCAATTGGCTTGCGACCTGCGCCACATCTGCGGTAAGAATGCGGACTGGCTGGACCAGGTGATTCCCTGCTACGACGGATTTGCGCCTGAGGAGAAGCGCAAGAAGATAGAGAGTGCGCTCAGCTCGGAATATGAGGCTTTCCCCGCCAGACTGCGCAACACGCTGGCTGCGCTGAGCCCGTCAGAGAATTTCGAGATGGGAGAAGCGGACAACGAACCAACTGTGACCATTCCTCAACTGCCCGTAAACAAGTTGCCACAGGGTGTCAGAGACTCCATAGAGGCTGCTGAACCTGGAATGGAAATGACAGTTGTAGCGGCTATCTGTCCTTGTATCGGTGCGCTGGCTTCGGGAGTGCAGCTGGATGTGCATAAGAAAAAGGCTGGACTGAACCTGATCAGCTATATTGTCGGTGACTTTGCCAGCGGCAAGGGCCTGATAGACCCCATTCAGAGTGCGTGGATGGCTGAGGTGAAGGCCATGGACGACCTCTACCTGCAACAGGAAGAGGATTGGCGCAACAAGAAGTTGGCGGCTAAGAACAAGAAGGAACAGCCCGAGGAGCCTAAGTTGCCCGTAAGGTGTATTCCCTTGAATAATACGGTGGCTAATATTGCAGAGCGATTAGCAAACGTGGTAGGCAAGCACGCCTTCTCGTTTACACCGGAGGCTGACGTGGTGGCACAGAAATGGAAATCGTCGGTCAGCGACTTCTCAGTAATGATCCGTCAGGCGTATGATGGTTCAAGGTATGACCGCGAGGCGCGCTCAGTAGAGGCGGTGAACGTACATATAGACCACTTATTGTGGAACGTAGTGATGTGCGGGACCCCTGATGCGCTCTACCGTGTAATATCCAATTATACGGATGGTCTGCAGAGCCGTATCGCCTTTACACAGACTCCCGACAACACCTTTGCACAGTTGGCCGACGACCCACGCGTGTTGACCGACAGACAGGCGGAGCGCATACGACAAATAGCCCATCTGTTGCCACTGATGCAGGGCGAAATAGTGTTGCCGAAGTTGGAGGAAACAGGTCGAAAATGGCTGGAGAAGATTCGTCTGGAGGCTATGCTGAACGACGACCGTGTAAAGGCACGTCAGAGAATTCGCATCTGCGTGACGACGCAAAGAATGGTGTGCTGTCTGATGCTCTGCAAGGTGTGCGAACAGCTGATTCAGAAACACGGTATGAGTGGTGCGGAGAAGCAGTTGCAGACACATTCTAACTTGTGGAAAGAAATGCTGCTGAAAACACAGACGCCACAGATGCTGGAGCTGTACGACCTGATAGCCGACTCGTTACTGGAAAACGCTTTGTACTTCTTCCGCAATCGTATTGAGAAGGCTTACACCAGTCGCACCTATGGTGATTCAGGAATTTGTGGTCGCGTAAGGCGTAGTAAAAACGACACCATCTATGAGAGCCTGGATATGCAGTTTACTTTTGAGCAGGCCTTAAAGCATAGCATTGAGAAGAAAGGTTCTGAGGTGACTTCCAACAGCGTACAACAAATGCTGAAGAACTGGAGAAAACAGAAACTGATAGAACTGGAATCTGATGGAAAGTTTAAAAAACTGGCCTTTGCGGTGGCAGCATAAAGTCATTAGTCATTAGTCAATAGTCATTAAGAAAATGAAGAAAGAAAAAATCAATCTCAGCGAGCACTTGACTTCGTCGAGTGTGGCTGCGCTCGGCAATTCAAGCAAGCTTGATTGCACTCGCTTAACGCCACACTTTACGCTCGCTGAGTTAACCCAAACAAAAACGGGAATTGAGAACGTTCCGAATGAGGAACAAGTGAATAATCTGAAGCGAGTGTGCGGTTGGCTGGAACAACTGAGAAGACGCTGGAACAACCTGTATGGAGAAGGGGATGACCCCATCATCATCAACAGTGGGTTCCGAAGTCCGGAGGTGAACAAGGCTGTGGGTGGAGCGACACTGAGTAACCATCTAACGGGCTGTGCCGTAGATATCCGATGTGTCGGTAATGAGCAGGCTATTCGCTATGCAACCCTATTGCTGGACATCAGTGACCTGAACCACGAGGATTTCGATGAGCTGATAATAGAACGGAAGGGTTACACCTACTGGATTCACTTCGCGGTCCGTCCGTTTGGGAATCGCAGAAGAACTAATTTATCCAAAGGATGACTTTTGTCGCGACTCGACCAACCAAGCAAGCTTGATGGTGCTCGCTGCTCCAAAAGTTTAATAGATGAAAAAATCGGGCTGCCATTTGGTGGCCCGACTTTTTTTTTGTACCTTTGCAAACAAACTGAAAACCATAATATATAATGGACGACGAAATAAAAGACGAAATGGTGGAGCAGAGCACTGAGGAAGGAAATGCCTCAGAGTCGCACTCTGACTATCAACCTGTGAACCGATTTGACGCAGCTGCAGTGCATCACCTGAGCGGCATGTATCAGAACTGGTTTCTGGACTATGCATCGTACGTAATACTGGAACGCGCCGTGCCCCACATCGAGGACGGACTGAAACCGGTGCAGCGACGCATACTGCACTCGATGAAGCGCATGGACGACGGGCGATATAACAAGGTGGCGAACATTGTGGGACACACCATGCAATTTCACCCGCACGGCGATGCTTCCATAGGCGATGCGCTGGTGCAGATGGGACAGAAGGACCTGCTGATAGACACGCAGGGAAACTGGGGTAACATACTGACAGGAAACAGGGCTGCTGCACCACGATATATCGAGGCTAGGCTGTCGAAATTTGCACTGGACACGGTGTTCAACGCAAAGACGACGGAATGGCAGATGTCGTATGACGGCAGAAACAAGGAGCCCATCACACTGCCCGTGAAATTCCCCTTGCTGTTGGCACAGGGTGCCGAGGGTATTGCCGTAGGTTTGTCGTCGAAGATTCTGCCTCATAACTTCGTAGAGCTGTGTGACGCTGCCATCAGCTATCTGCACGGCGAGGAGTTCCACCTGTACCCCGACTTTCCCACGGGTGGCAGCATAGATGTGTCGAAATATAACGACGGACAGCGTGGGGGTACGCTGAAAATACGTGCGAAGATAGAGAAGCTGGACAACAAGACGCTGGTGATTCGCGAGATTCCGTTCTCGAAGACGACGGAGACCATTATCGACTCGATACTGAAGGCCATTGACAAGGGAAAAATCAAGGCGCGCCACGTGGAAGACCTGACGGCGTCGAAGGTGGAGATACAGGTGCAACTGGCTCCCGGAGTGTCGAGCGACAAGACACTGGACGCACTGTATGCCTTCTCAGACTGCGAAATCAACATATCGCCCAACTGCTGTGTGATTGAGGACAACAAGCCGCAATTCCTGGCGGTGAGCGATGTGCTGAAGCACTCGACGGAACGCACGAAAGACCTGATTCGCCAAGAGCTGGAAATCAGAAAGGGCGAGCTGTTGGAGCAACTGCAATTCCAGTCGCTGGAGAAGATATTCATCGAGGAACGCATCTATAAGGACAAGAAATTTGAGCAGGCGCCCAACATTGACGCTGTATGCGAGCATATTGACGAAAGACTGACGCCCTACTACCCCACCCTGGTGCGCGAGGTGACGAAGGAAGACATACTGAAACTGCTGGAAATAAAGATGCAGCGCATCCTGAAATTCAACAAGGAGAAGGCTGACGAGCTGATGGCGCGCATCAAGGCGGAGATAGAGGAAATAGACCGCGACCTGGCTAACCTGGTAGAGGTGACGGCACAATGGTTCCAGTTCCTGAAGGACAAGTATGGCAAAGACCACCCACGACTGACGGAGATTCGCAACTTTGACACCATTGAGGCAACGAAGGTGGTGGAGGCCAACCAGAAGCTGTATATTAACCGTCAGGACGGATTTATAGGTACCGGACTGAAGAAGGACGAGTTTGTGTGCAACTGCTCGGATATCGACGACATCATCATCTTCTACAAGGATGGTAAGTTCAAGGTAGTGAGAGTGGCCGACAAATTGTTCGTGGGCAAGAACGTGATGTGGCTGGACGTATTCAAGAAAAACGACCAGCGCACCATATACAATGCCGTATATCGTGACGGTTCGAAGGGTTACTACTACATCAAGCGCTTCAACGTATCGTCAGTGACGCGCGACCGTGAATACGACATCACCAACGGCACGAAGGGTTCGCGCGTGGTGTACTTCACATCGAACCCGAATGGCGAGGCAGAGGTGATTAAGGTGACACTGGACCCCGCACCCAAGCTGAAGAAGGTGTTCTTCGACAAGGACTTCTCGGAGGTGATGATCAAGGGACGCAGTGCGAAGGGTAACCTGCTGACGAAATACCAGATACACCGCATTGGCATGAAGAGCAAAGGACACTCGACGCTGGGTGGACGAAAGGTGTGGTACGACCCCGACGTGAACCGACTGAACTACGACGAGCACGGACGACTGCTGGGCGAATTCTTTGACGGCGACCAGATACTGGTCATCCTGAAGAATGGCGACTACTACCTGACCAACTTCGACCCGAACAACCACTTCGAGGACAACATACAGCGTATAGAGAAATATGAGGTGGACAAGGTGTGGACGTGTGTGCTGTTTGATGCGGACAACCAAGGATATCCGTACATCAAGCGATTCCAGATGGAGGCTACGAAGCGCAAGCAGAACTTCATTGGCGAGAACTCGAACTCGCAACAGCTGTTGCTGACGGACACCTGCTATCCGCGCTTGCTGGTGACCTATGGTGGCAACGATGAGTTCCGTGGGTCGGAGGAGATAGACGCTGAGCAGTTTATTTCGGTGAAGGGATTCAAGGCCAAGGGTAAGCGACTGACTACCTTCCAATTGGGCAAGGTGGAGGAGCTGGAGCCCACACGATTCCCAGAGCCCCCAAGTGCCGAAGAACCCGATTCTTCGGACGAGGAAGAGAATCTGGACCCTGACGCAGGCAAGAGCCAGCAGGACGTATTGGACGAACTTACCGGTCAGCTGACCATCAATTTTTTCCCCGATGAAGAGTAAGTTTCTCCTGATAGCCCTCCTCATGCCGTTTGTGGCATTGCAGGCGCAGACGAGCGACAGCACGAAAGTGATTACGAATAGCCAGATGATAGGTATCGGAGGCACGAATGTGCTGGACACGTATCTTTCGGCAGAGCACTTTACAGGTATTGGCATCAGCTATCTGTCGCACACGGAGCGACAGAGAACGGGCAAGCTATGGAGCACCATTCTGGAGCATGAGGCGAACCTGTCGAGCGTGAAAGACCGTGCGAACAAGAAGCATGAATTGGAGGGTGCGTACAACCTGTATTGGGGAAAGCTGTACAAGCTGCTGCAGATCAACGAACGGTTGGGCGTGCAGGTGGGTGGAATGGTGAATGCCTCGCTGGGATTTATCTATAACACATCGAACAGCAACAATCCGGCTCAGGCACGTGCGCATGTGAACGTGATGCCTACCGCAGTGGCTACCTATCGGTTTCAATTGTTCAACAAGCCCATCCTGGCTCGCTATGAGGTGGGCATGAATCTGGTGGGTGTGCAGTTCTCGCCCAACTACGGACAATCGTATTACGAGATTTTCTCGCGTGGCAACTACGACCATAACATAGTGCCCACCACCATAGTCAGTGCCCCTGAGTGGCGCCACATGATAACCTTTGATGCGGCCGTCAGCAAAAAGATGACGCTGCGCATAGGCTATCTGGGCAATATGCAGCAATCGAAAGTGAACGGACTGCGCCAGCATATCTATACACATCGAGTACTCATCGGATTTACCCGCCGTTTCTCAATCATCTCTCACGCCCTATGAAGAAATTTCTAGTATATCTAGTCGCACTAGTCACTCTTGTATCGTGTGTCGACCAAGCCGAGCAAGACAATACCCCTTCGGGTAATTTCGAGGCGCTTTGGCAGATTATGGACGAGCACTACTGCTTCTTCGACTATAAGCAGCATGCGTATGGGTTGGACTGGAATGAGGTATATAATAAATATAAGGTACGCGTGAGCGACAAGATGAAGGAAGACCAGTTGTTCGAAGTGTTGTGCGACATGCTGAGCGAACTGCGTGACGGACACGTGAACTTGGTGTATTCTTCAGACTATGGACGCTATTGGGCTTGGCAAGAGGATTATCCCAAGAACTTCAGCGACTCGCTGGAGCGTAGGTATCTGGGTACGGACTATAAGATAGCCAGTGGACTGCGCTATCGGGTGCTGGACGACAACATAGGATATATTCGCTACGAATCGTTCCAAAATCCTATTGGCGAGGGCAATCTGGACGATGTGCTGTCATACTTGGCACTCTGTCGCGGACTGATTATCGACATTCGCAACAATGGCGGAGGCGAACTGACTACTGCAGAACTATTAGCAGCGCGCTTTGTGCACGAGAAGACGCTGGTGGGATATATGCAGCATAAAACGGGAACAGGGCACAACGACTTCTCTGACATGGAACCTCAATATCTGGAGCCTTCGAGGAATCTGCGTTGGCACAAGCCCGTGTGCGTGCTGACCAACCGTAGTGTGTATAGTGCAGCCAACACATTTGCCGTGATGATGCGCACCCTGCCTAACGTCACGCTGATAGGCGACCATACGGGTGGAGGAAGTGGTATGCCCATGAGCAATAGTCTGCCGAACGGATGGAGCGTCCGCTACTCAGCTTGCCCGATGTACGACCAGAACCGTCAGCAGACGGAATTCGGCATAGACCCCGATATTCAAGTGGGTATAGGTAGCTCAACGACGGAGGATGAAATCATTGAAACGGCAAGAAAATGGCTGGTTCAATAAAAAATCTCTGCCCTCATTGCATATTTCTCATTATTTCTTCGTATCTTTGCAGCCGCGTTGACAAAATTGTAAATTGTAAATTGTCAAATTGTCAATTACAATGCGCCTGTGGCGGAATTGGTAGACGCGCTAGACTTAGGATCTAGTGTCTCGCGACGTGCAGGTTCGAGTCCTGTCAGGCGCACACAGAAAAAATGAAGGTCGATATCCTCACGGACATCGGCCTTCTTCCCTTATCATGTACAAAAATCCTTATTTCTCTTCTTTCTTGGGGGTATAACGCACCGTCAGTGTGGGCGTATAGGTGTTCTCGAGAATGACAGCAATGAAACCATCAGAGGTATCAAAGTTGGCAACCTTATGGTCGTCCTTCAGAATAGGACAATTAGGCCAAGCATTGAGCTCTTTCTCCAATCCATCGCGCAAACGCTGCCACATGACACGCGTGCTGTCGTTGTTGTCGGCAATATAACTCTCCTGGATAACCTGCAACTGATTGCCCGAGAAAGCTGCCAGCACACGGTAGGGCTTGTTCTCGCCAGCAAAAACAACGGTGCGACCGCTATCAGAAGCTGCGCTGTCAATGGCAAAGCCACGGGCAAGCATAGAGTCGACAAACTGATCGACGGGCGTGGTAAAAGCCAGTCCACGATAGTTAAAAGGTGCTTTCTGCTCAGAACAAGCTACGAAAGTCAAGAAGGCCACGAAGGCGATTACAATTTTTTTCATAACAAATGATATTTTGAATTTCTTAATCATCCCTTTATTCAGACAACATTGTCACCTCGATACGTCGCTTAGCAGCCAATAATTTCTGGGCCATCTGCTGTACCTGTGCCGCTGTCATCTCGCTGACCATCTTCTTGTAGTCCTTATCGAAGTCCACCTCATCATCCAGTTCGTGCCAAATGATGTAACTCCAATAGTCGTTGGTAATGGCTACCTGGTCGTATTGTTTCAACAGATACTTACGCACTTTTTCCATACTTGACTCAAGGGGGCCTTGGACGGCAATGTTTTGCAACTGCTTATAGACAATAGGATTGAGTTCCTCGTAGCGAGTAGGATCGGCATTGTAGGAAATACGCAACAGTGCTGTGGGTATGTCGTCCTTGTCCAGACTCACAGCCACGCGCACGCCATAGGTTCCTCCCTTCTCTTCGCGCACTGAGTCGGTATAGGCAATCTGCAGAACACGATTCAAGAAGTCGAGTTCAAGGTCGGCCTGCGCTGTAAAGGGAATATCGGCAGTATAATAGATACTTACATTCGCCAATGGTGTGGCCATCTTTTTCTTGAAGGTACGGGTAAAGTCGCCAGCAATAATACGAGGTACGTTCTGTTCATTGACCTTCTCATGCTTATAGGTAGCGGGCAATGTAGCCAGATATTGGCATACCAGATTGCGTAATTCCTGCTCATCGTAGTTGCCTATGATGACAGTCTTGAAGTTAGAAGCATCACTGAAGCGCTGCTTGTAGATGTCCAGTATGCGGTCGTAGCTTACCTTCTCCAAGGTCTTCTGCAACAGGGGTTCCGTGCGTGGGTTGTGTCCATAGAGGATGGCGTTGATGGAGTCGCTATAGTCCACCTTGGGTGATGCATTACGATTGGTCAGGAAGGCATGTGTGCGGTTCATCAGTCCCTGGAAGGCCACGTCGTCGCGTCGGGGCTGAGTGAAGTAGAGATAAGCCAGTTCAAACAACGTCTTCATGTCCTTAATAGACGAACTGCCGCTGATGCTCTGACCCCTACTGCCTACAGACGGTTGTATCTTCACCGACTTGCCGTTCAGCATACGACGCAAGGTAGTCTGGTCAAAATCTGCTACGCCAGCATCTGTGATAGCACTGGAGATGAGTGAGAAGTTAGGAACGTCCTCGTCAGGATAGAGTGACAAGCCACCTGCAGCCTTCATGCGCATCGTCACGACATCAGCGCTGAAGTCCGTCTTGCGAACATAAACCTTCATACCGTTCGACAGCACCCACTCCGTAAAACCGTTCTCGCCGAATGCCTTCTCGCTCACGATGCTGCCCGGCTTGGGCAGTTGGCTCATCAGCGTCGTAGCCAGTTGTTGCTCAGGATAAGGTGCATAGTCCAACTTCTGGGCAGCCAGCACCACCTCCTCAATCTGCTGTTCCGTAGGCAGTTTCACCGACTCCTTGTCGGGGGCATACATCACGCCCACCTGGTTCTTGTCGGTAATCAGCTCCTTCACGGCACGGTTCACCTCGTCCAATGTCACCTCCTTGTCAAACACCATGGTGCACTCCAAGTGCTGATCTACCGACAGCATCGGCTCATTGGTCAGGAAGTGCTGAATACATCCGTTCACATAGTGCGAGTTACGATAGTCGTTACGCTGTTTGGCGCGACGCTCTGCCGAGTTCAGGTAGATGCTCTTGGCACGTGCCAACTCACCCTGAGTGAATCCGTGCTGACGGGCACGCTCTACGGCACTTACCGCCGTAAGGATGCCACCCAGTATGTTGTCCTGCTTACAGCTGATAGATAGCGAGAAGCAGTCCTTGGTTCTGCTCACGAAGAAACTGCTGGACCTAGCCGTAGCGCTCTGGAAAGGAGGCACCGCCTGCTGGCGTAACTCTGCCAGTCGGTCGTTCAGCATCGTACCTATCAGGGCGTCTACATAGTCACCACGCAGGTATTTCATGTCACCCTTTTCCGCATCGGGCGTAGCGTCACGTTTCTGGTAGAGATGGAAAAGCACGATGGGCTGTTCGGCGTCTTTCTCGATATCCACAATCATCGAGTCGTTGTCGTTGACGGGATAGTAGATGCGCTCAGCACGGTTCTTGGGCAGAGGGATGGACGAGAACACCTTCTTGATTTTCTTCTCCATCTTGTTGACGTCAATATCGCCCACCACAATGATAGCCTGCAGGTCAGGACGATACCACTTCTGGTAGTAGTCGCGCAAGTCCTGATAGGGGAAGTTGTCCACAATGTCCATCAATCCAATGGGCATACAGTCCTCGTACTTGGTACCCTTGTAAATCTTCGGCATAGCCTGCTCCATTAGGCGCTGTACGGCCTTGCCAGCACGGCGTGTGCGCCACTCCTCGTGAATCACGCCTCGCTCCTTGTCTATCTCCTTGTCCTCCAGCAACAGGAAGTGGCTCCAGTCGTGCAGGATGAGCAGACACGAGTCGGCAATGCCCTCACGCTTCAGAGGTACCGACGATATGTTATACACCGTCTGGTCTATGGAGGTGTAAGCGTTCAGGTTGGCACCGAACTTCACGCCGATGGTCTCACACCAAGGAACAATACCTAACTTCTTGCCCTTGCCCGGGAAGTTCTTCGTACCGTTGAACGCCATGTGTTCCAGGAAGTGGGCCAAGCCGCGCTGGCGAGGCTCTTCCAAAATGGAGCCCACGCGCTGAGCGATGTAGAAATCGGCCAGTCCCTTGTCCTTGGCATTATGGCGGATGTAGTACGTCATGCCGTTCTTCAACTTACCTGTACGGACTGATGGGTCCTGAGGCAGCGGTTGTGCTTGCAGGGCGGTTGTCACTGACAAGAGCCCCCAAAGAGCGATAAGTGTCCTTTTCATATTATTATGTTGTTAGCGTTTATTCCGCAAAGGTACGGATTATTTGTCAATAAAAAAAGGAAAAAATACAAAAATTCAAATATTACTTATTTTTTGGTATTGTCTATTTCAATTTTTATTTGTAATTTTGCACCATCATACATTATTAACTAAATCATAAGTACAATGAAGAAATTCAGTTATCTACTGCTCGCCGCTGCCATGACTCTCGGTCTTGCAGCATGCAGCCAAGCAGACAATCCAGGCAGTCCCACCGTCGATCCGACCACTGAGGGACAAGTCATCATCAAGGAAATCAACGTAGGTGGCAGCGTGAAGGCCAGCACGGGCAAAGGCGCCTATGGGGGCTGTAAGGGCATTATCCTTTATAACAACGGTGGCAAGGCCGTTACCCTCTCCAACTTCGGTATCGCTTTCTGCGCACCTTTGAACGCCAATGTTGAGAACAAGAACATCGTAGATGGCAAGCTCTATTTTGAGGCAGAGGGTTGGATTCCTGCTCTGCAGGGACTGTGGTATTATCCCGGCTCTGTGACCATCCAGCCTTATTCCGACCTCGTCATTGCCCTCACCAGCGCTATCGACCACACGCAGACCACCGATGGTGCCTTGCTGTTCGACCTCTCCAATGCCGACATGGCTTGCTACGACCTCGCCGTCTTCAACAACAAGGATCAGTATGAGGCACCCGCCAAGGTTACAGAAGACAAGTGGCTGAAGGGCTTTAAGTACTCTACGGCTAATGCATGGCCTGTAAGCATCATGTGCCCAGCCCTCTATATCTTCTCCGCTCCAACTACCGTCACTCTGTCAGAGTGGCTGGCTGACGAAGCCAATGCAGCCTACGTCAATGGCGATACCAAGCAGTCGGTTGCCAACAAGGCCGCCAAGATTCCTATGGAGTGGGTTATCGACGGCGTAGAGCTGTTCCAGACTACCTCTGTAGAGAAGAGCACCAAGCGTCTGCCCACTTCTATCGATGCTGGCTATGGTCTGTACCTAAATGGAAAATGCTACTCTGCCTATCGTAACATTGATGAGAAGGCAACTGTTAACTTGGGTGACAACATCACAAAGCTGGTTTACAACTATGCTGATGGTGTTGAGGGAACAACCGACCCCAGTGGTATCGATGCAGCTGCTTCTATCAAGAAGGGTGCAAAGATTATCTATCAGGACACCAACAACTCTTCTGCTGACTTCCACCTCCGCAAGGCTTGGTCGTTGAAATAATCTCAATTATAGTATATAAATTAAGGAGTCCTCAGTTAGCCTGTAGGACTCCTTTTCTTTCTATCTTGTTCTTCGACCTTCCTTCGTTTATTTAATCACGACCTTTTTACCATAATGGATATAGAGTCCCTTTGTGGGACGCTCCACACGCTGACCGCTAAGGTTATAGTAAGCACCGTCAGTTGGGCGATCGTACTTGAGCGTCTGGATGCCAGTTACAGGGGTGATGGGCAGCTGGAAGGCACTAACATTGCAACAATAAGCAGTAATGTCCTGAGTAATCTTTGTGTCTGTTCCCATCAAAGCATTAGAGGTGTTATTACTGCGTGTCATGATGTATAAACGACCATCAGCAGAACAGGCTATTCCTGATGCATCCGAAGTATTGGCTATCATGGAATCCCAGTTAGCCAAGGGAGCACTCAGATCATTCGGATTGAACTGATGGATATAGAGTGAATTCAACAATGTATGCCCCAAAACGAAAAGAACTCCCTCTACAGACTCAAATGCCGAAAAATAGCCAGTCTGATTGACTTGATTCACATAGCCATCCAGCAATTTTCCATCGGTAATGTCAACTTTCAGCATGAGACCATCACGCGTATGCTGACACGTCAAAGTCTTACTCGTAGCAGTAGTCAACGACATGTTCGACTTGCACAAAACCCAAAAGTTTTTGTCGTTCACATAGATATTTGGCAAATTCACAATACTACCAGTCTTTGCTGACGAATAATATTGAGCCCAATTAACACTTAGGTCCTTGTTGAGTGAAGCTGTCAACAAGCCGCCATTGGTATTCTCTGTCACGAAACTTCTACCACCCAAAGTCACCTGTTCACCCGCTATTCCATTCGCCTGAGCAAGAAGATACAATTTATCATTGGTGTATTCTAAATTATATATTGTCAAAGAAGTTGCTTTTCCACTTGACTGTAAATGGTTTACATAATAGCCATCCTTATCCAATTTCAACACGAAAAGGTCACCTGCAGACTTCTGGGCATCGCCATCCCATCCCTCCACATTACGAGGGGGTATCTTGACATCAGTCCCCCCACTGTTCTTCAATGTCAGCTCAACGCGCTGATTGCCGCCTATATAAATATTTTCCTCATCATCTACTATCAGCGCATTGGGATAGACACCCATCAAAGCCAAATCATGAGCAGCATCTATCTGACGCATCCACTGCAAGGCACCTTGCGTATTGAACTTGAGAACAAGGATACGATAAGAACGGTCTTTATCAGTGCTTATTGTCCAATTTAAGTTTGTTGGTGTGCTCTTAGCATCAACCAGAATTATATCGGTATCATAGTATTGAGCAGCATGACGCAAACCAACCACAGCAATCAAACCATCGCTCACGGGACAAAGCATAGCCTTACCACTCTGAACATCGGCATTCTTGGAGTATACCGTCCACACAGGAGTGCCATCAGCAGCAATCTTTGAAATAAAAAGATTTTGCGTACCTGTGTTACCACTTCCTTTATACAAAGTCTCAGGAGTGGCAATTACATCGTTGCCAAAACGGATGACATCCTCTACCGTTTTGGTTCCTGCACCTCCGCTTATATAAATACCTCCATCAGGAGCCATTTGGATATCAGCACCCTGTGAAGTTACCGTAGAGCCTAGAGTACCCTGTACGGCCTTGCCCCAAAGGGCGGTGGGCTCCTGGGCATTCAGTTGAACACTGGTGAAAATCACTAAAAGAGAAAGGAGTAATCGTTTTATCATAATGGTTCTATTAATAGTTTCGTCTGCAAAGATACGAATAATCTGCCAATAAAAAAGGAAAAATACGGATATTTTTTCACTTTACCTATTTATAGGTATTGCTTTTTTCAGATTTTATTCGTAAATTTGCAGCATCATTCTTGAAAAGAGTATATGAAGAAACGACTTCCGATACTGATATTCCTATTGCTGTGCCTGAACCTTAACCTGTTGGCACAGACTATCACGATGGCAGGCAAGGTCACTGACGAAGAGAACGGTGCCCCCATAGAATATGCCTCGATACTAATGAACGCCAACGGATTCTGGGCGATTACCAACAGCAACGGTGAGTTCACCATTAAGAACGTGCCCGTGGGCAAGGCGGTACTGATTATCCAAAGTCTGGGATATGCCAAGCGCGAACTGGCCATGAACATCACAAGGGACATGCCCCGTTTGCGCATCACGCTCCGACAGGAGAACCTGAAACTGGACGAGGTCACTGTTACTGCCAAACGCAAAACGGACGAGGCTACTACCTCATATACCATCGACCGTACCACGCTAGACCATCAACAAATCATCAACGTGGGCGATATCGCCACGCTGATGCCTGGAGGAAAGACCATCAACCCCACCCTGATGAATGACAACCGAATAGCCCTGCGCAGCGGACTGACAGAGAAAGGAAACACCTCGTTTGGCACCGCCATTGAGGTGGATGGCATGCGTCTGGGTAATAACAGCGAGACTGGTGAGACAGCAGGCGCCTCTACCCGTACCGTCAGCACGGTAAATATCGAGTCGGTAGAGGTGGTGACTGGTATTCCGTCGGTGGAATATGGCGATCTCTCGAACGGTATCGTAAAGGTGAACACGCGCAAGGGAAAGTCGCCTTTTATCGTAGAAGGCAAGATTAACCAGCACACATGGCAGGTTGCGATGAACAAGGGCTTTGACCTGGGGCGCCAGTATGGTGTGCTGAATGCTTCGCTGGAGCATGCCATCTCCAATAGCAACATTGCCTCTCCTTATACCGCATATCAGCGCAATATCCTGTCGCTGAACTACATGAATATCTTCATGCGCAACACAACGCCCTTGACTCTGAACATCGGACTGACAGGAAACATCGGTGGTTATAACTCAGAGGCTGACCCTGACAACGAGCAGGACGATTACACCAAGAACAGGGACAATGTGATACGCGCCAACTTCGACTTGAACTGGCTACTCAACAAACCGTGGATTACCAACCTATCGCTGCGGGGATCATTATCGTATGCTGACCGTCGCAACAAATACTACACACATGCCAGCAGTGCATCGACACAACCCTATATCCATGCCACAGAGCAAGGATACTTCATTGCCACACCCTACGAAGAAAATCCTGAGGCACCTATCATCCTGGGACCTACAGGCTACTGGCATGTGACACAGTATCAAGACTCGAAGCCCTTGAACTATGCACTACGTTTAAAGGGCGATTGGACTCATCGCTTCGGACAGTTGATGAATCGGCTGATGATCGGTGCAGAATGGACTGGCAGCAAGAACAACGGACGCGGTACATATTATGAGGATATGCGCTATGCTCCCACTTGGCGAGAATACCGTTATGATGAACTGCCGGCAATGAACAATCTGGCATTGTATGCCGAAGAGAAAGTGAGTTTGCCTACCAGCAAGCTGTCAACGCTGGAACTGACGGCAGGCCTACGCAGCGATATGACGATAATCAATGGCTCCGACTATGGAACTGTGAGCAGCCTCTCCCCGCGCTTCAACGGACGTTATATCTTCTGGAAGAATCGTCGCAAGCAGTGGGTATCAGATTTGACAGTTCATGCCGGATGGGGAAAGAGCGTGAAGTTACCATCCTTCCAAGTGCTCTACCCAGCACCAGCTTACAGCGACCTGTTGGCGTTCAGTTCGCCCAGTACCAGCAGCAACACGTCGTTCTATGCTTATCACACTTATCCGTCGAAGGCCATCTATAACCCAGACTTGAAATGGCAGTATACACATCAGACGGACATTGGTGTCGAGATGAACTTAAAAGGTACACATATATCGTTGTCTGCTTTCCGTAACCGGACATACAATCCATATATGGCCACAAGGTTATATACTCCCTTCAGTTATCTGTACACTCCACCCTCTGCACTCAACAACGTCACCATCCCACTGGTCGACCGCATCTATAGCATAGACCAGCAAACGGGTGTGGTGACCGTTAGTTCTACCAACAGTGCACAGACAGAAAGACTTGATGGCATTACCCGCAAGACCTATCTGACCAACACGCAATATGTGAATGCGTCGCCTCTGGACAGATACGGACTGGAATGGATTGTTGACTTCCAACAGATTAAGGCGCTACGCACCAGTATCCGTCTGGATGGCAACTATTATTACTACAAAGGATTGGACGAGACGTTGTTTGCCGACATTCCAACCTCGAATGCCACGATGACCAATGGTGAACTATATCAGTATGTAGGCTACTATCGAGGTAGCAATGCCACATCGACCAGCTATTCGGCCAATGCAGCAGTAGCCAATGGTTCATTGTCAAAACAACTGAACCTAAACGCCACAATCACCACACACATTCCCAAGATACGACTCATCGTTGCCCTGCGAGTGGAATGTTCACTTTATAACTATCAGCAATCACTGAGTGAACTGAGCAATGGTACGCGCGGCATTGTGCTGTCCGACAAGAACGACTATATCGGACAGCCCTATGACGACAGTAGCGAGAACCAATATGTGGCAGTCTATCCTGAATACTACAGCACGTGGGATAATCCTAGCGAATTGATTCCCTTTGCAGAGAAATTCCTGTGGGCCAAAGACAACGACCCCACGCTCTATAATGACCTAACGAAACTGGTGGTGCGCACCAACTATCCATATATGATGAATCCAAACCGCATCAGCAGCTACTACTCTGCCAACTTGAGCATCACCAAGGAAATTGGTGACCACGTCAGTCTGTCGTTTTATGCCAACAACTTCCTGAACAACATGCATACGGTTCACTCGTCACAGACGGACCTGGAAACCTCGCTGTTCTCCAGCCAGTATATTCCCAGCTATTATTACGGACTCTCATTAAGACTTAAACTATGAAACATATATGCTATCTGTTCTGCATACTGTACCTACTTACAGCTTGCAGCGACAACCAGGCTGTCGATCCTAGTGACATATCCATGGGCGATGTAGCCATCACGCTGGCCGGTATTGTCAACAGCGCTGAAGACTTTGAGGTCACGCTGCGCAACACCCAGACCAATGCCCTTTTCACCGATAAGACCAACAGCGAAGGTATCGTCACCTTTCATGTTACACCTGGACTTTACGAAGCAACTGCATCAAAGCAGGAACTGGCGGGTAACACCTATTATATATATAATGGCACCTCAGGACAAATCATTGTCACGAAAGATGGGCGTACGACCGTCAGTCTGGAGATGAAGAGAGCCAAGACCAGCCAGATTGTCATCAAGGAACTCTACAATGGCGGTTGCATGAAAGACGACGGAGTAACATTCTTTCAATATGACAAGTGCCTGATACTTTATAACAACACAGCCCAACCTGCTCAGCTCCACAATCTTTGCATCGGATTCTGCGCTCCCGCCAATGCACAGGCAACGAATCACAACTACGACAGTAACGGCAAGTTGACTTACGAGGCTGAAGGCTTCATACCAGTATGGAATGGTGTATGGTATTTCCCCAGCACGTTGACCATCGAGCCCTATTCTCAGGTGGTCATCAATATCTGCGGAGCTATAGACAACACACAGACTGTCACAGCATCGGTAAACTATGCCAATGCAGACTACTACTGTATGTACGACCCTGAAAGCGGATACTACAACACCAATTACTATCCGACCCCTTCTGCCGTAATTCCTACGAGCCACTATCTCAAGGCGGTAGTCATCGGACTTGGTAACGCATGGCCAATCAGCAATAACTCGCCAGCACTGGTGGTATTCCAAATACCTCAGAACCAAACACCCCGCGAATATTGCACAAACCCAGATAACCTTTGGTACAATGGTGGAGAGGTGAAACAGGTCAATGCCTGTGCCAAGGTTCCCAACGAATGGATTATCGATGCCATTGAGGTATATTCCACTGCCTATAAGGAAGGAAGCAACAAGCGACTCACTGCCGATATTGATGCAGGCTATGTGTGGCTGACCCACCAGCATGGTCACTCGCTCTGCCGCAATATTGACCAACAGGCCACAGAGGCATCTGGCCATACCGTCTATCAAGATACAAACAATTCAACGAACGATTTTTACGAAAGAAAGCAATGCTCACTAAAAGACTAACATACATAGCCCTGTTCTGTTTGACTTCATTTCATGTCATAGCTCAGGACAGCTTACTATTGCGCGACTATCATTTTGTCAAGCAACAGGACATCTGGTTCTCGCAACCAAATCTGGCTGCCTTGACCCGCTTTTCCTCTGCTAATATTGTGGAGGCAGAAGCTTCGCTGACAAAAGGCAATGGAGATTTCGTCAACTACTACGAATCTTCAAACACACTACAGGGCAACGTCCACATGGAGTCCCTTTACCGATTGAACCAGCGAATCGTCTTCTTTGGTGCCATCAACTACAACAACTGGTCGGGCCGTAACATGTTAGGCTCTGCCTTTATCAATCCAGAAAGGAAGCCCTTTAATTTGGTGGAAGACTCGCTAACCAATGCTGGAAAGAAACACCGCGACACCTACCAGTTGACAGGTGGACTAGGAATAGACATCTGGCAAGGTCTTTCTCTGGGCGTTCGTATAGACTACACATCAGCCAATTACGCCAAGTACAAAGATTTGCGCCATAAGAACAAGTTGATGGACTTGCTACTGTCTGCTGGTTTCTATGCACCGGTCACTCCCTGGCTGAATATTGGAGCAGACTATCGTTACCACCGAAATACGGAAAGCCTTGAATTTGCCACATACGGCAAGAGCGATAAGGTATATAAAACATTGATAGACTATGGTGCATTCATGGGTATGGTAGAACAGTTTGGCAATGAAGGCTACACTGACAAGACACGTGAAATGCCTCTCTTCGAGGATGCTCACGGAGGCTCACTACAAATAGAAGTTGTTCCGATGGGGAATCTATCTCTCTTCGGTAGCGTCGCCTTCATCCATGCTACGGGTTACTACGGTCGAAAGTCGCCCTACACCATTACCTATACCAACCACGACCGCGACAAGATAAAGGCTACTGCTGCCCTCACCTACCGTTCCCGTTCGTCGAGCCACCGTTTCGGCCTAGCTTATTCCTCTGAAAAGTTAAACAACAACGCTGAGACGTTCCGTGGTTTAACGAATGCCAATGGAGCCACCTACTACGAATACTATGACCCCACAGAAACTGCTGACAAACGCTGGCAGAATGTAGAACTGGGCTACACCGTCCACTGGGGTATTCGCCACGAACTGCCCGTCTGGACGATCAACGTTAATTACAACTGGATGCAACGATGGCAGAAGGCATACCTTTATCCATATTATCGCCTACAGCAGTTGAGCAACAATGAGGTAGGCATCAGTGCCACACACAACCTGGTTACGGGAAAGGGAGTCTGGTCGTTTACCTTAAAGGGAGCCTTCCTGAAAGGCAGTGGAGAACCCTATGAAGACGGTACTTTTGTAGCTGCCAGTCAACAGACCCAGCCGGCCACCATGCCTGCCTTTCTGTATCAGGAATACCGCTATCTAACTGCTGCACAATATAAAGTGGGTGCACAGATGAAATATGCATTTATATTCCCTGGCACCCGACTGAAGACCCATGCCTTGGTTGGTGTTAACCATTGCAAGGTCAATGAAATCTACGACTATTGTGAAGGTAACACGCACACACAATGGTCAGTAGGCATTGGGTGTACATTCTGACGACAACAACAGTTATTTTACGTCTCCTACTTTTATCAAATATTCGCCAATCTGAACGGCATTCAGAGCAGCACCCTTGCGAATCTGGTCGCCAGAGAGCCAGAAAGTAAGACCATTCTCGTCGGAGAGGTCCTTACGCACACGACCTACGAACACATCGTCCTTACCAGCAGTCTCGAGAGGCATAGGATAAGTCAAAGTGCTTGGGTCGTCGACCAGCGTACAACCAGGAGCTGCGGCGATAGCCTTCTGAGCCTCCTCAACGCTGATGGGGCGCTCGGTCTCAATCCATACAGACTCTGAGTGAGAGCGCAGAGAAGAAACACGAACACACATAGCCGAGCACTTGGCGTCGGTATGCATAATCTTCTGTGTCTCGTTATACATCTTCATCTCCTCCTTGGTATAACCATTGGGTTGGAAGACGTCAATCTGAGGAATGACATTGTAAGCCAACTGATGGGGGAACTTCTTGATGGTCTTCACCTCGCCCGTCTCAACCATCTCCTTATACTGCTGTTGCAATTCGGCCATTGCAGCGGCACCAGCACCAGAAGCACTCTGATAAGAAGAAACGTGGATGCGCTTGATGTGTGAGATATTCTCCAGAGGCTGGAGCACTACAACCATCATAATGGTGGTACAGTTAGGATTGGCAATGATGCCACGAGGACGCTTCAGAGCATCTTCGGCATTACACTCGGGAACAACCAAGGGTACATCGTTGTCCATACGGAAAGCGCTGGAGTTGTCAATCATCACAGCACCATACTTAGTGATGGTCTCAGCAAACTCCTTCGAGGTACCAGCACCTGCAGAGGTGAAGGCAATATCAACATCCTTGAAGTCGTCGTTGTGCTGGAGCAGTTTTACCGTCAGCTCCTTACCACGGAAGGTATATTTGGTACCAGCACTACGCTCTGAGCCAAACAACACCAATTCATCCATGGGGAAATTTCTCTCGTCGAGGAGTCTCAAAAACTCCTGACCTACGGCACCTGAGGCGCCCACAATTGCTACTTTCATAAGTCTAATTTTCTTGTTAATTCAATTTCCGGCTGCAAAGATACTAAATAATTCATAATTAATAATTCATAATTCATAATTATTTTCGTACCTTTGCACCAGAAATGCTGATTTTAAGTTCATATTTCCCCATAGAGAGTCCCACACTGATTTTCTTCGTGGTGCTGCTTATCATCTTGCTTGCCCCCATTATCATGGGTAAGTTGCGTATTCCGCATATCATCGGAATGGTACTGGCGGGCATGTTGATAGGCGAACACGGACTGAACATTCTGTCGCGCGACTCGTCGTTCGAGTTGTTTGGCAAGGTGGGATTGCTCTACATCATGTTCCTGGCGGGACTGGAGATGGACTTGGAGAGTGTGAAGAAGAACACGCGGCGATTCCTTTATTTCGGACTGCTGACGTGTTTTATTCCATTGATACTGACCTACGTAATGGCCATGTGGTGGTTGCATTATTCGTCAACAGCGTCGTTCCTACTGGGATGCATCATGGCATCAAACACCCTGATAGCCTACCCTATCATCTCGCGTTACGGACTGCAACGTGACTCCAGCGTGATGCTCAGTGTAGGGTCGTCCATGCTTTCGCTGTTCATGGCACTATTGATGTTGGCAGCATTGGCCGCATCGTATGGCGAAGATGTAGGCTTTGGCTTCTGGATAGGATTCCTGCTGAAGTTCTTCTTGTTCTATGCAGGTTGTATCTGGCTGATTCCGAAGGCCACACGCTATTTCCTGCGTCGCTATAGTGATGCGGTAATGCAGTTTATCTATGTGCTCTCCGTGATGTTCCTATCGGCAGCTTGTTCGGAAGCCATTGGTGTAGAGGGTATCGTGGGCGCCTTTATTGCGGGTCTTATTTTAAATAGGTATATACCGCACGTTTCGCCGCTGATGAATCGCATTGAGTTTACGGGTAATGCCATTTTCATCCCCTACTTCCTGATAGGTGTGGGAATGCTCATCAATGTAAGAACCCTGTTTGAGGGTACTCACATGTTGTGGGTGGTAGCCCTGATAGCTTTCTTCGGAACATTCGGAAAGGCGGTAGCTGCTTATTTCTCCAGTCTGTTGTTCCGATTGCCTAAATCGTCGGGCCACATGATGTTCGGTCTGACCTGTGCACACGCTGCCGGTGCCATTGCCATGGTAATGGTGGGTATGCGACTGGAAATTAGTCCTGGGGTGTATCTTGTGAACAACGAGATGCTGAACGGTGTGGTTATCATGATTCTGATTACCTGCATCGTCAGCACCATGATGACAGAGCATGCAGCCAAGCAAATCATTCTGCGCGAGAAAGCGCAATGGAATCCGAATAAGAAAGAGGCTGACGATGAGAAGATTCTGCTTTGTGTAAAGTACCCTGATATTGCACCTCAATTGCTGGAACTAGCCATCATGATGCGCAACCCAAAACTGAAGAGAGAGATGGTGGCGCTGAATGTGGTCTATGACGACAAAGCGGCCAACCAACACCGTGAACAGGGAATTAGGCTGCTGGAGATGTTGCAACAACGAGCCAGTTCGATAGATGTCAGGATGCAGACGCAGGTAAGACTGGCTACGAACATAGCCAATGGCATCAAACATGCCTTCCGCGAGTTTGCCGCTTCGGAAATCATTATGGGTATGCACGTTCATACCGAGGTAAACCCGAAGTTCTGGGGTGACTTCATACAGAGTCTGTATAACGGACTGAATAGGCAGATTGTGCTGACGCGCTTCGTACAACCTCTGAATACGCTCCGTCGCATACAAGTAGTGGTTCCGAGCAGGGCAGAGTTCGAACCGGGCTTCCACCGTTGGCTGGAGCGATTGGCGAGAATGGCCAGCAATCTGGATTGCAGGATACAATTCCATGGACGAGAGGAATCGTTGGAACTTATCAGGGAATATATCAACAATCACCATACCAACGTCAGGGCGGAATATACATTTATGGCTCACTGGAACGAATTGCCGAAGCTGGCTGAGCAGGTGAGCGAGGATCATATGTTCGTAGTGATTACTGCTCGTAAGGGTACTATCTCTTATAAGAACGCACTGGATAGGTTGCCTAACGAATTGATGAAACACTTCTCTGGTAAGAATATCATGATAATCTTCCCCGACCAATATGGTATACAGAAGGAGGAGAGCATGACCTTCACGGCTGCACAGCACCAGGAGGAGAGCAGTATCTACGATGCTATTCTACAATGGATTAATAAGCACAGGAAATGATAGAGATAAAAGGCATAAAGAAAAGTTTCGGCTCACTGGAAGTGCTGAAAGGCATTGACCTCAACATTGAGAAAGGCGAGGTGGTGAGTATCGTTGGTCCCAGTGGTGCAGGAAAGACTACCCTACTGCAAATCATCGGCACATTGGACCGTCCCGATGCTGGCACTGTGTTCATCGATTCCGTCGAAGTAACCAAGCTGTCACAAAAGAAGCTGGCTGATTTCCGCAATCGCCACATTGGTTTTGTTTTCCAGTTTCACCAGCTGTTGCCTGAGTTTACGGCATTAGAAAACATCATGATACCAGCCTACATTGCAGGAACAAGTCATAAGGCTGCTAAGCAGCGTGCGGAAGAGTTGTTGCAATTTATGGGGTTGAGTGACCGTGCCCACCATAAACCCAACGAACTGAGTGGTGGTGAGAAACAGCGCGTAGCCGTGGCCCGTGCTTTGGTAAACAACCCTGCCGTGATTCTGGCTGATGAGCCCAGTGGCTCGCTGGATTCAAAGAACAAGGAGGAACTGCACCAATTATTCTTCGATTTGCGCGATAAGTTCGGACAGACCTTTGTCATTGTTACCCACGATGAGCAGTTGGCATCTATCACCGACCGCACCATTCACATGCGAGATGGTATCCTTGAAAATCTAGAACCTCTAGATAATCAAGATGGTCTTGAGAATCTAGAAAACCCAGAAAAAACAGAAGAAGACAATGATTAAGCTTGGCGATTACAATACCCTGAAGATAGTAAAGCGCGTGGACTTCGGCATGTATCTTGACGGAGGCGACGATGGCGAGATACTGCTCCCTACCCGTTACGTGCCCGAAGGAGCAAAGGTGGGACAGAAAATTGAGGTGTTCCTTTATCTCGACCAAGATGAGAAACTGATTGCTACTACCTTGCATCCATTGGCCAAAGTGGGCGAGTTTGCATGGTTGGAGTGTGCCTGGACGAATGAATACGGAGCATTCTTGAATTGGGGGCTGATGAAGGACCTGTTTTGTCCGTTCCGTGAGCAGAAACAGCGCATGCAGAAAGGACAGCGCTACTATGTCTATATCATGGAGGATGAGAAGACACATCGTCTGATGGCGACAGCCAAGGTGGAGCGCTATCAGAAGCATAGTGGCTACGAACGGGCACTGGATTTCTCAGAGGAATTGCTGCGTTATCTGCAAGAAAACGGTGGGCATTGCGATTTGGGCGACAAGAGTGATGCCGAGGAAATTGCCGAACGCTTTAAAGTATCAAAGAAGGTATATAAAAAAGCAGTCGGCGACTTATACCGTCGCCGACTGATCACTATTTCAGATAATGGAATAGACTTGGTTTAGAACTCTGCAGACTTTGGAGTACGTGGGAAAGGTATCACGTCACGAATGTTCTGCATACCTGTAACGAACAGGATAAGACGCTCGAAACCGAGACCGAAACCTGCATGAGGACATGAGCCCCACTTGCGGGTGTCGATATACCACCAGAGGTGGGTCATATCCATATCGCGGCGCTTAATCTCACCCATCAGCTTATCATAACTTTCCTCACGGACGGAACCACCGATAATCTCACCAATCTGTGGGAACAGCACGTCGGTACCCTGCATGGTAGGACCTGGAGCAATAGCACCCTTGTAGCCTACACTACCCTCACCCTGCTCTTCGTTCTGCTTCATGTAGAACGACTTGAAGGCACGGGGATAGTCGGTCATGATAACGGGCTTCTTGAAGTGCTCTTCCACCAAGTAGCGTTCGTGCTCTGAAGCAAGGTCGTCGCCCCAGTTGCAGGGGAACTCGAACTTCTTACCGTTCTTGATAGCCTCCTGCAGGATATTGATACCCTCAGTATAAGGCAGGCGCACGAAGGTCTCCTTGAGGACACCCTCCAGACGCTCAATCAAGGTCTTGTCAATCATCTGGTTCAGGAACTGCAGGTCGTCCTTACAGTTATCCAAAGCCCAGCGTACACAGTACTTGATGAAGTCCTCTTCGAGGTCCATCAGCTCTTCCTGATCCAGGAAAGCAACCTCAGGCTCTACCATCCAGAACTCAGCCAAGTGGCGAGGGGTATTCGAATTCTCAGCACGGAACGTAGGACCGAAGGTGTAGATAGCACCCAGGGCCGTAGCACCCAGCTCGCCCTCCAACTGACCAGAAACGGTCAGCGAGGTCTGCTCGCCAAAGAAGTCGTCGTCGTAGATAATCTTTCCGTTTTCGTCCTTCTTCAGGTCGTAGAGGTTCTTGGTGGTTACCTGGAACATGTTTCCTGCTCCCTCACAGTCGCTGGCAGTAATCAGCGGGGTGTGGAAGTAGAAGAAGCCGTGCTCGTGGAAATAGGTATGGATGGCCATTGCCATATTGTGGCGAATGCGCATCACAGCACCAAAGGTATTGGTACGAAGACGCATGTGAGCATTCTTGCGCATCACCTCGAAGCTCTGACCCTTCTTCTGCATGGGATAGTCGTTGCCACAGAGTCCATAGACCTCCAACTTGGTGGCCTGAATCTCTGAAGACTGACCAGCACCCTGGCTCTCCACGAGCGTACCCTCGGCACAGATGCAGGCACCTGTGGTGATGTCCTTCAATACCTGCTCGTCGAACTTCGTGGGGTCAACAACCACCTGCACGTTCTTGATGGTAGAACCATCGTTCAGCGCAATGAAGTCAACGGCCTTCGACGAACGGTGGGTACGCACCCAGCCTTTTACACAAACCTCCTTACCATATTCTGTGCTTTTCAGCACATCAATTATCTTTGTTCTTTTCATTTATCTTTGAACTTTGATTTTTGAGCTTTGAACTTTATGAAATGTTTTATCCTGAACTGTGAACCCTGAAACTGAACCCTATAGAGTAATCATAAAGTTCAAAAATCAAAGTTCAAAGTTCAAAGGATTACTCATAAGCACCCATGCGCAGACGGTCAACTTCCTCCTCGGTGAGGTAACGCCAGTCGCCACGACGAACATTCTTCTTGGTCAGTCCGGCAAACTGTACGCGGTCGAGCTTGGTAACCTTGTAACCCAGGCTCTCGAAGATACGACGTACGATACGGTTCTTACCAGAGTGAATCTCGATACCAACCTGCTTCTTGTCGGTGTCGCTAGCGTATTCAATAGCGTCAGCCTTAATCTCACCATCGTCAAGGGTGATACCCTCGGCAATCTGCTGCATATCATGAGCAGTAACAGCCTTATCAAGATGTACGTGATAAATTTTCTTCTTCAGGAACTTAGGATGTGTCAACTTAGAAGCCAAGTCACCATCGTTGGTCAACAGCAGCACACCCGTAGTGTTACGGTCCAGACGACCAACAGGATAGATGCGCTCAGGACAAGCGTTCTTCACGAGGTCCATTACGGTCTTACGCTGCTGAGGATCGTCGCTAGTTGTTACGTAGTCCTTGGGCTTGTTCAGCAATACATATACCTTTTTCTCCATGGTTACAGGCTGATCGTGGAACTTCACCTCATCAGTGCGCAGTACCTTTGTACCCAACTCGGTAACAATCTCACCATTAACGGTGACAACACCTGCCTGGATGAACTCATCAGCCTCACGACGACTGCAAACACCAGCGTTAGCCAAGAACTTGTTCAGACGAATTGGCTCATTGGGATCGAAGTTCTCCTCCTTATACTCAATGCGCTTCTTCATGCTATACTTAGCATTGGGATCGTAGCCTGGGGCATGCTGACGTGGGCCCTTCTTATAAGGAGCTGCTCCGTAAGGTTTGCCATAACCTCCCTGCTGAGGACGACCATAGCCACCCTGTTGTGGACGACCGTAGCCACCCTGCTGAGGACGACCATAACCACCCTGCTGAGGACGACCATAACCTCCCTGCTGACGGGGCTGATAACCACCGCGCTGTGGAGCATAACCTCCCTCACCTTCCTGAGGCTGATTGTAACGGGGACGGGGCTGATAACCACTGCGTGGCTGACCATATTCGCCTTGGGGCTGACCATACTGAGGACGGGGACGGGGCTGATAGCCACTGCGTGGCTGACCATATTCTCCTTGGGGCTGTCCATACTGCTGACGAGGACGAGGCTGATAGCCACCCTCGCTGTTATAGTTGTTACGAGGACGATAACCACCACGCTGAGGAGCTGCACTCTGTAAACCTGCGCCAAAGCCCTCAGGGCGGAATCCACCCTCGTCTTGATTCTGATTACGATTGAATCCTCCCTGTGCGTTGTAGGGACGTGGTTGATGAATACGTGGACGTGGTGAGCGTCCTGGACGATAACCCTGATAGCCACCCTCGTGACCTGCTGTGTTTTGCTGCTCGTTAGAGAGCTCTTCGTTTTTCTTTTCGTTTTCGAATTCCATAATTTTTCTTTTTTGTTTTTAAGGAGCGCCTCACGGCTCTCTGTTTGTGTTGTTGATAATGTATTAAAAGTCTCTTAATTAAATTCCTGTATAATTCATTGGCGTAATAGCCATCAATTCTTCCTTCACTTCGTCGCTGACCTCCAAGCCCTGAATAAACTCATGGATGGTCTGCTCCGTCATTTTCTGGTTGGTACGCGTCAAAGCCTTCAGTGCCTCATAAGGATGCGGATAGGCCTCACGGCGCAGAATGGTCTGAATGGCCTCAGCCACAACAGCCCATGTGTTATCCAAATCTTCCTGCAACTTCGTCTCGTTGAGAATCAGCTTGCGCAGTCCTTTCAGTGTACTCTGGATGGCAATCATGGCATGGCCCATAGGCACGCCGACATTGCGCAATACCGTTGAGTCTGTCAAGTCACGCTGCAAACGGCTTACTGGCAATTTCTGTGCCAAGAATCCCAGCACGGCATTCGCCATACCCATGTTACCCTCAGAATTCTCAAAGTCGATGGGGTTCACCTTATGGGGCATTGCACTCGAACCTACCTCGCCAGCCTTAATCTTCTGCTTGAAGTATTCCATCGAGATATACATCCAGAAATCACGATCCAAGTCAATGATAATGGTATTGATGCGACGCATTGCATCAAAGATGGCACCCAGCCAGTCGTAGTTCGAAATCTGGGTAGTCCACTGCTCACGCTCCAATCCCAACTTCTCGCTGACAAACTGATTGCCGAACTCGCGCCAATCATACTGGGGATAAGCTACATGGTGAGCATTATAGTTACCCGTAGCACCACCAAACTTAGCGGTAATCGGCGTATCTTTCAGTCCGCGCAACTGCTCTTCCAGACGATACACATAAACCATGATTTCCTTGCCCAGACGAGTAGGAGAAGCAGGCTGTCCGTGGGTCTTGGCCAACATGGGCACATTCTTCCACTGCTCAGCATAGTCGTTCAGCTGCTCTATCAGTTCTTCCACCATAGGATAGTACACCTGCTCTAGTGCCTCCTTGATAGAAAGAGGTACGCTGGTGTTGTTGATGTCCTGTGATGTCAAGCCAAAGTGAATGAACTCCTTGTATTTCTCAAAGTCGCCAATCTTATCCAGCTGTTCTTTGATGAAATACTCTACGGCCTTCACGTCGTGGTTGGTAGTTTTCTCAATCTCCTTCACACGGGCAGCATCCTGCTCCGTGAAGTTACGATAGATATCTCGAAGCGATTCAAACAGGTTATGGTCAAAATCCTCCAATTGAGGCAACGGGAGTTCACAAAGCGTGATGAAATACTCGATCTCCACACGTACTCGGTAGCGAATCAAAGCATACTCTGAAAAATATCCTGCCAATTCTTCTGTCTTGTTCCTGTAACGTCCGTCAATAGGCGATATGGCGGTCAGTGCGTCCAATTCCATTGTTTCCTTTTATACCTTATTATATTATATATAGCTATACATTCTCTCAAATGTGCTGCAAAGGTACGAATAAGTGAGCAAAATACAAAAGAAAAACTCGTTTTTATTTTATTTTCGAGCGAAAGTACCTTAGAGACGAAGTCTCAGAGGTACGTAATCCTTGGCACGTGTCCCGCCCTGTGCACTAACGGTCAAAACAGGTATAAGCACCAGAATGAAATGAATGATTAATTTCTTCATAATAATATCTTATTACCTATTCATTTGTTAGTTATTGCTGTCTTTATGAAAACTTCTCAAACATCACTCTTGGCACGCGTCCCGCCCTGACCACATGGTCAGAGCGGGCACAAGCACAAATTTTTAAAACGATTGTTTCTTCATATGATGAAAGGTAACAGCTTGCTTCAATTTCAAAAACTAGAAATTCAGATTACGCCAATCTGCAGACAGGTTATTTGAGCAATTAACAACTGGAGTCTGTTTCTTTTTAAGTTTCAACTGAGGTGCCTGACGCGAAACATTTGTAATGATGCGGTCAGACAAATCACCATAATTGATAGAACCACTTGTTTCCTTCAGTTCTTTTAATAAGTAATAGGTGAAAAGCCCGTGTCCTTCTTCTGGGTATCCCTGTGCAGTCTCATTACCCTGAGCAGCAGAGAGTACGATGACGTTGCCTTCACTGAAAGTAGCCTCCTCAGCCTCAATCTCAACTTCACGCAATCCCTCTGTCACACCCTCGTTATTACGGTTTGCACCACTAAAGCAAGCATCCAAGAATACAGAGGTACGTGCAAAGGCTAGTTCACCTAGTTGAGCATAGAATGAATCGAGTGCAATACCTCTTTTAGGATTGGTGCCACGCACGTCAGTCGGTAGGATATAAGCCTTGTTTTTGTCATTTATATCAGGCACGCCATGACCTGCATAGTAAACGATAAGCTGTTTATTTTCTCGCTCAGGAATACGAGCTACCCAATCGCTCATTTCTTCCTCAAGAATCATCTGCTTAGTAGCATCTTCTGTAAGGTGGATATTCTCTGTAGGAATACCTAATGTCTTCTTGCAATATTCTGCAAATACTCTCGCATCGTGGATGGCATAAGGTACGTTACTCGTAAAACGATAGTTTTGGTTTCCGATTATTAGTGCATAAGTATCATAACGAGCCTTAAGTGAGACGGGGATATCCTTGTCAACAGCTGATGTCATATAATCGTAATCAACTTCTGTCTTTTTCATGCTAGTTATCTTATCAACAGACTCTTTCGAAAGACCAAACTCCTTACAATTACCTATATTAACATAAGCGGGCAATCTTCGAAGTTCACCCTTATACATGGTATGACGTGTTTTATTGTTGAAGTTTTCCTCACTGGCAAACACGAAATGACCAAGAATCGCTGTTGGTGAAATATCGACACTTTTCAAGTTTGAGCATGATGCGTATGCCTGATCGCCTACTCGGCAACGGTCTGGTATTGATACTGAGGGCAGCGAAATACAATTTGCAAAAGCGATTGTCTCAATGTTGCGTAGCATGATAGGAAGAGAAATGTTACGCAAATGGCCACAATTCAGGAATGCGCCCCAGCCGATGCTCTCAAGGTCGTTCCCCTCAAAGACAACCTCTTGAAGGTTTTGACAATTGGCAAAAGCACAAGAACCAATATTCTTAATACCCTTGTGTATCTCTACTTTCCTAATATTCAGTTTCTTTTTTACCCAAGGTGCCACATTCTGGTCAATATTATAATCGTTCATAAATACAGGCATCCCTTTCTTGTGAACATTGGTAATAACAAGCGTGAAACCATCATGACTCCATTTTACATCTTCTCCACAAGTGCCCTCTGTTCTGTAGCTGTATTGGGCTAAGACTTCTGGCATACAAAGAATTGCCATAGTCAGAATTAGAATATATCTTTTCATAGTTACTGTTGTTTTTGTAATTATATGATTTATTATGATAAGAACTCATTACATTCTGAACTGAATGAATATGCGATTAGTTGAAGATTTAAACTTGTATTTTTCGCTACCAAAATCGTTGGTTGACAGAGACTTATATTCCAAACTGCCAGAGCGACGCTCATAACCTAAGCCAATGAACTTCCAAGTTACGCTAAAACCAAAGCTTGTGATAAGTCCATGTCCTAAGTCAAGTTTTAGGTTATCCTTCATTTTCTCGTACCGTTCAACCGCTATAGGATCTGTAGGATCATCTCCTTGATTCATATCAGCTTCTTCGTCGTTTTGTATATAGAGTAAAGATACATGATAGCCAATATGGAAAAAAGCATTCAACTTGACATGATGTAGACCAGAAACGCTTGTTGAAGTGAAAGGTGCTATTGAGATAGATGGACCAACAGACATGCCATAGTTAAAGTCGTACTTCTCCAGATTCCATGGCGTGAAAAATTTATCAGTAGTGCCTGGCAACACTTCACGACTGTCATACAAATTTTTCCCATCACCTTCATGCTTAAAGTGGTTTACATTAAAGTCAATGTAACTGAAGTCGATATTAAACTGCAGCATGTTTGCAATAGGCGTCTTATGCAAAGCATAACTACGACCTAATTGGAGTGAAACGCCCCAATCGCTTTTGAATTCAGGAACGACGCTACTTCCCACACCTGTAGGAATGCTCTGGTCTGGTGTTAGGGTCGTTGAGTTATAACTGATATTGAAGTAACCCTTCCTTGACCACACATCCCGATAATGGCTTTCCGTATACTTCTTGTTAGTTACTTCCTGCTGCATCCTAATGATGTCGTTAATGGTAGTGACCTCTGTTGTGTCTTCTTGCCAATTAAAAGTCATCGGCAGGTTTGGCTCGTTGACGTCCTGTCCATACGCACTGATGGCTATAAGACAGGTAATAGAAAAGATTAGTTTCTTTTTCATAATATTTATAAGTTTTAAATGATGAATATGTTATTGTTTCTTCTGATATATCTTAACCCACTTCTTATTGACAACCATATCGCGGTCCTCACGTTGACATTTCAGTAGCCATCTCTGGAAATCGTGAGTATTCAGAGCGTTGGGGCGTAGTTTGTCGCCAGATTTATCATTACATTTGGTAAACGAGTTTGGTGAAAAAATAATAACCAATTGATTGTTCTCAAGACGGCGTTGGGTCGTCAAAGTATAATAATAGGGGTATGCTTTGGGATTCTCTTCTTTGTCAAAAAACATATAGTCACGACCACCCTTCACTTCAAAACGTCCGTCAACATCCTGTTTATATGGTAGTAAACAGGAGGTATCGTCATCACCAACAATCAAGTAAATGGCCACGTAGCCATCTGCAGGCGACCGGAAATTTACATACACACGCTCACCACTTTCAAAAATGGACGCTTTCTTTCTCATAGTAAGCCCATCCTTCATGATTTCCCATTTCAAATCAATCTTAGACTGGATAATTTCTCTTGCCCTTCCCTTTACTTTAGCTGTAAAAATAAGTTTATCATCCTCATATTTAATGTCTAATTTCGGTTTCTCCGTATCACCTAGCCAATCTCCCTTAGCCATAGCAACGGTGTTTTCCCAATAATATGAGGTTGATGATTCTCCATTAGTCTCCACATTAGAGTCTATTACGTCTGATGTTATCAACTCGCCAAACTTCTCTTTGATAGCGGCAGCCTTAGCCAATTCAATACACATATGCTTGGCTTCCTTCAGCGTAATGCCATCATTCTCGGATAAAACATAGGTATATGATCCGCTTACTTCCTCTTCTCGTTGTGCCTGGGTTACCAACGTAAATGCCAATATTAATATAATTAATGTTAGTTTTTTCATATTATTATAACGTGTCTACTAAGTAAAACGCCCTTACTTCTACCCATCCGTTACTTATTGTCCTATAGAATATTACGGTAGGTTTCAATGACTTAACCGTCTGTGCAATTGACGACTGATAATCGGCACTAAATTTCATCTCGTTCGAAGCTTCATCATCTGATGACTGATTTATTTGCGTATGGGTGCTCCCTTCAACTTTAGTCTCTACCATTGATGCATATTGCCGGGCTGCATTATAGTGCAATTTTCTGATTGCCAGATTAATATCATTCGCTTTAGCATGAACTTCCAAGGGCGTTAGATTTCCATTTCCCTGTCCCAATGCCTTATAGTGAACATCGAGAGCTTCTTTAATGCTCTTGCCACTTCCATACACTTGCCATCCCTCGGCTTTCATCGTTTTTGCAGCTTTCTTACTTTCCTTTTCAAGTGGGTCACCCGTACGAGCATTTGCACTAAGTGTACTGATGGATATCATAGAAAAGAAGCATACAACGACAATTATTACTTTATCGTAAAAGGTTTCAATGCATTGCTTTCTAAGCATATTCTCTTATCAGCGCTTCACCAACACCCTAAGTTTAGCATAATCTGGTTAGTAGTAATTTTTCTTCTTCCTTGATATACAAAAAAGGCGTAGGTGCTGTTCTGAAAAGAAAACGTCTTTCTCGTATACAAGACCGCCTGCTTAGCCCACTTTAGGGCTCATTCGACCCTCTGGTCGCTTGCTTTGCAAGAACAAGCGATGATGCAAAGATAAACAATTTTTGTGAAAAACAAAAGTTTTTAAGAAAAAAAGTCAAAAAAGTGACAAAATGGGAGCAATTTCGACAATTTTACTCCCATTTTGCATCATTTCTTAAAGTTCGTATGCCTGCGATTGCCAAATGGACGCACCGCAAAGTGAATCCAGTAGACGATCCCTCGCTTTTCCAACAACAGCTCGTCGAAATCACATCACTGCCAAGAATCATGGGCAGTTACTTTTGAGGTCGTACGGAGTGGCTTCTTGCATGGTCAGGAGCCTATATCGACATGGTGGATAGCCTATATCTTCGATACAAAGAGCCTATATCTTCGATACAAAGAGCCTATATCGACGATGCAAAAAGCCACTCTAACGCACAGTTTGAGCACAACAAATTCAACACAGATTCGGTCACGGTCACAACTGTGACCATGTGACCATTTTGTTCTTACAGGAAGCAATATAAATCTGTAAATATATGATTTTTAATTAATTGCAGACCATCGTCTATTAATTTACGCCCTCTGCGGTCACATGGTCACAGTTGTGACCGTGACCGTTTTCGTCCGCTTTTCATAATCCAAAAACTTGATTAATGAGTCTTTCAAATTCCTTATATGCGAAAGTATCCTGAAGTTCGCGGAGAGCATCAGCAAGACCGCGATAATGCCACTCATGGTCTTTGGGGTCTTTGGTGTGAAAGAGGCTCCAGAGGGCATCGCCCTGAATAGCATAGTCGCGGGCAATGGCTCTCATATTCGAGAGTTTGTCACCTAGCGCTACTATCTTGGCATCATGCGAAGCGCTGGCCAGACGATTAATAGCAGCCTGCTTGCGAGCATGCCAACTGTCCTCCTCGCTCATGCCTTGTTCTAACGTGTCACTCTCCAAAGCTACCAAGGAGGCTATTCGGTCACCGAACTCGGCCCGAATCTGCTCCACGGTGACATCAGTATCTTCCACTGTGTCGTGAAGGGCTGCGGCTGCCAATAATTCTTGATCAGGCGTCATCGTAGCCACTATCTCCACGGCCTCCATGGGATGAACAATATAAGGAAAGCCCTTGCCGCGACGCTCAGTACCGGCATGGGCACGAACCGCAAACACAATGGCGCGGTCCAAAAGGTCTGTGTTTAAAGGTTTGTTTGCCATCAATATGCTGAGAGAGGCACAAATGGCCTCTCTCACAATGAATGAAATCTATCCTTCGCGTTTCAGCAGAATGACGTTGGCACCCTGACCTGCTACGTTAGGCATCTCCTCGCCCACATCAGCTCCAATGTAAGTGGGGTCGCAAACGGTGAACTTACGTCCATTAAGCATATAGCCTGCGCCTTGAACGTTCTCCTTGAACTCAACGGCCATTGCCAAGTGACCAGGATAGTAAATCAGTACGACATCCAGTCCTACGAGGTCGCGAACCAAGTGGGACAGCAGGATAGCGCGGTCTTCACAGTCGCAATAGGGATAGAAGAAGGTCTCCTCACCAAAGAAGGCACGGTCGCGCCCCCAGACATCATCATCGTAGGCATAGAGGAAACAGCCCTGATTAGGATTGGTCATCTTGATATCGGTCTTACCCTCAACCCACCAAAGCAATTGCTGTACCTGCTCCAGGGGAGTCATTCCCTTCAGTTTGGCACGCATCTGGGGATAGAGCTGCTCTGTAATACCCTTCTCCAACGGAGTGTTGGCATACATGGCCCAACGACTCATAAAGTTGCCACCGGTATAAGAAGCGGGATAGGTATCGAAGAAATCGATATAGTTCTTATTGGAATGAAGGGTGAAGCTGAAGTCTGGATTCTTCAACGAAGTGATGGTACGCTCGTTGACGGGTCTTTCTGCAAAGTCCTGACGTGCATTCATCTGCAGCGACATAGCACTCTCCTTGGGGAACTTGGCCTTGCAGATATTCAATTTATCGCCGTCTTTAATATTCTCCAGCAGGTAATACCACTCGCCATCTACATAGAAGTATGACTTACCAAACATACTATACTGGCTGGCCACAATCATGTAAAGCGTCTTTCCATCGTGAGCCATACGCATCTTATAGCCTGACTGCGAATAGAGGAAAGCCAATGCAAGGGTAGCCTCGTTGGTATGGTTGCCATAGAACTTATTGGTCAGCGCAAGCAACATCTGATAGTAAGCCCAGTCTGAGAAGTTATGAGCCTTACGCTCCTCCAAGCAGTCGTAGAGCATATTGTCGAACTGAGGCTTGGTGAACTGAGTGATGGCATCAGCCACCTCATCGCCAGAGACACCAGGAAGAGTGAAACGGCAATTGTTGCCCATGCGGACCTTACACTCTGTGCCGAAGACATCGAACTTATAGTAAGGATTCGGATCGCTGGTCTGTTCAACCTTTGCCAAAGGCTGGGGTTGCTTAGTAGCTGGAGCGGGAGCGGGCACAACGGTTGCCACGGGAAGTATCTTATTCGACTTCTCACGCTTGGCCATCTTTTTCTTTTCCTTCTCCTGCTTCTCCTTTTCCTTCTGTGCCTTCTTATCCTTCTTGTCGCCACCACCAAACAGCTTGCTGAAGAAACCTGCCGTTTCTTCCTCATAGCCTGGAACTACCATCGGTTCTACCTTTTCTTCCTCAGGAATGGCAACGGGAGGCTCTGCGCCAAACTCCTCCCAAGCCTCGCGAACAAACTTGGTGTACTCAGCAAGAGCCTGTTTACGGAAGTCGGCATACTCCTTCTTGGCCTTCTTCTTGAAATCCTCGAAGTCCTTACGGAAGTCTTTCTTCTGATTCTGAGCCTGTGCAGGAACCACGAGCACAAGCATCAGCAACTGGAAAATGACTATCAACTTTTTCATAGTTCTGATGTTTTAATGTTCTTTTTCACAAGGTACGGAATCAACCTCCACCTCCAACAATGTAGAGTCCTTGATAATAATCTCACGGGTAACAGTGGCAGGATCGCTGTGGCGACGCGACTTCACCGTCTTGTCTTTGCGCAATTGGGCAACAACAGACTTGACATAGTCCTTGGTCAGCGTCAACACGGTATTGCGCTTATCAGCCAGAAACGAATTCAACTTGGCCTTGCCTGGAGAATTGATGACATACTGCTTGTCGCCATCTTCAGCCAACAGGGTAATAGATCCAGTGAAAGACACATTCAGCGTAACATCGCCCGTAAGGACATCGCCCTTATCCACTTGGCGCTTTCCCTTGGCGTCAATCACCTCAACACGGCCACTTACCTTGGAAACCACATACTTGGCTGCCTCGCCCTTGGCCATTGTTAGCAAGGGCATAAGCAGGAGTATGCAAAACGCTAATAATTTCTTATGATTCATTTTTCTTCTCCTTATTAAATACACTTAAGGTCTTAATAACATCATACAGATTCTCTGCCATGTAAATAAGTGCAATAGACGACATGGCGAAGGCCAGACTGATGCTATAGTTGTAACTGCAGAAGAGGATGAAGGTAATCCAAACCATCAGCGACAGCCATCCTGCAATCAGCAGACCTCGTATCAGCGAGGCTCCGAAGATAACTCGGAACAACGTCTTCTTCTTGGTAGTGAAGCTCTTATAGTAAGACAGCAGGATTACAGACAGGAATACGATGATGAACGAGGCCACCACTGTAACGCCTGTAGAGGCGTGCTTAATCTCAGACTGACGGAGCATCGTTTCTGCAGCATAGGCCAACAGCTCTACACCAGCAATCTTGCCCTGTGGGGTATAGTGCATGTCGCCTTCCTCTGTCATGGCACCAATAAGCACCAGATGATCCTCTATCCAATCACGATTCTCGAGAATGGAATCGTAAGGCACAATGTGATACTCCTTTGGTGAGAAGTTGATATTAATGTCCTTATCTGCCAAAGGAACCACCTCCTGCTCGGCATAGAGGTCGACTACCTTCTTGATGAATGAGGGGACCACCTTGCCTCCAAGTTCGCGTCCGATGCTGACTGCACGCTTCATGCCACCATAGAGTTGGCGAGGCATGTTGGTGAAGCCTTCGTTGACACTGTCGCTGGGCGTGAAGAACGAATGCTTCGTCTCACCCTCCATGCTCTCGGCCTCAATTATCTTATAGGAGAACACGAAGTTATGAAGCTGTTTAACGGTATTTGCCAACAGTGTATCGCCCTCAAGGTCTTCTTCCTTGTAGCCTTCGAACACCACATCGACACCCACTGCCTTGGGGTGGAGTGCGTCCACCTCCATGAACAACTGGGCAAAGTCGCGACGCTTCCTCAGCTCCGTCATATCGACAATGGTTACGATACGACTGGTTTCCCGTTCGCCAGTGTCGAGCAACTTATAATAGAAGTCGGTAAACGAATAGTCCTCCAGAATCTCAGCCACAGGGTTGAAGACTTTCAGGTTGAAAGCCGCCAGCACGTAGATTCCCACGATACCAAACGCGAGACACGTAACAGCGAAGTATCTCCAGAGTTTATCCATTAATCCTTATCGAAATAAGCCTTTAACTCTTCACTCAGCTCCTTGGTGCCTTTCTCCAACTCAGCACGAACGGCCTCCTTGGCAATCTCCTTGATAGAAGAGGTCTTAGCGACCAGGACCACTCTAACTTCCTTGGTATTATTCTTCTTGTTCACACGCATAATTTTCAACACAGGCTCTACACGTCCGAGTTTCTGTGAGAAAATGCTCTTATTTTCAATCAATGTCGTGGTGATAGAAGCAGCCTGATCGTCAGCCAACATCTTGTTGGCAATCATGTTTTCAACAATACCCGTACTCTCTGAACTAATCTGGCCGGCCAAGTCCATACGAGCCAGTTCTGTAGCTTGAATCTGTCCGGCAGCAACGTTTTCAGCCGTAGAAGTATTATCACCTGTAATGTACTTATGGTTCATATCATCGTCGTAATCCTCCAAGAAGAAATAATAACGGTCAATCTGCTTCTCAAGAGGTAATCCACCTGGCAAAGCCGTCCATCCTTCTTTCTTCAAGCGCTTAGCCTCATTTCTTGCATCTTTCGACGCTTTCTCCTTCAAGGCAGCCTTGTTTTCCTTCACCTTCTTTTGAAATGCATTCTGAGCCATTGTGTTCATTGAGAACGACAGCAGTGCTAACACTGCTAAAAATTTCATTGTTTTCATAATTCTATCATTTTAAATTAGTTTATAATATTCACTTAAAAGTCGCCAGGTTCATAGAGTCCGAAATTCGGGTCTTTCTCCGGTTGCCATGTTCTTAGCTTGATAAGTGGCTTCTTTGGTTCATTGATATCTACCAACAGCATCAGATAGCCTTTATCGCCGTAGGTTGACGAATAGTAGTCCTGCTGAATCTGGATACCATACGATTCGCCACCAGCACCCATCTTCTTGACATCATTGTCGGAGAAGCGGATGTTCACAAACTCGTTGCGCTCGAAACAGCGCTTCAGAGAGGTCAGATATTGATCCTTCGTCTGTCGGTTCATCTTGATGATATGATTACCCTCTTGACTAATAGACGATTGATTCTCCCTATTTGTTACACTATTGGCTTTACTAACTACCGAACCCGTGATGATAACAGCATCATCGTCGAAGATAGAGCGGATGTAATCCAAGCGCTTTAAAGCGTAGGCCGTCTTGTAGTTCTCGAGAAAGTTCATGATGGCCAAGCGCGACTTCTCGTCCCAAACGCCCTTGTTCAGGATGTCGTCCTCAGCGGTCTTACCCAGTCCAAAGGAGATGTTGTCAATCTTCTGTTCCTTATTAAATGTCAGCACAATATCCTCGACAAACGTGGCACGTCCACCAGAATTGAACGAGAACGACATGCGCAGTCCACGCTCAACAATACCGTCTTCCGACTCCAAGAAACGGATGTTCTGCGAGTCAAGCACCTTAGCCTTACCATATTTCATCAGTTTGGTGAACATGCTCCAGCCTACCGATGTAAAGAGGTCGCGAGCGGAGTCGTAATTCTTCTGCTTCACGGCAGCAACCATCTTCTCAATGGCATTCTTATAGGCATTGACATTCTTCTCGATAGGCTTGGGAGGAGCTATCGACACCTCATTGGTGGTGAACGACTGGCTCTGCATCATCTCCATACGAGCCTCGCGCTCCTTCTTCTTTTCATTGCTTTTCAGCATGACGTTGGTGTAAGCCTTAGGCATGGGAGTACCCTTCACGGCATTGAGCACCATCTCGACTTCATTGTCAATCTTTGCCTCACCGGCATATTCGTACTCATACTTCATCTGCACTTGCGTACCATCGAAACCAGGAGCCAGTTCCAAGACACCCCAGCCATCCTTGGCACTATAGACAGCACTCCAAGTCTGTCCGTCCCAGAACTTATAATCGACACTATTGACAGGCTTGCCCTTATAGGTGATGGCAAGACGGATATCGTTTCCCTCGCGACTATCATAGATAGTCTTCAGCTCGTAAAAGGTATCGTCAATCTTTTCCTTACACCAGTTGGTGCAAACGTGCTCCTTGCCGTCCTCATCGGTATAGGTCACCTCATTGGGATACTGCAACGACTTCAACAGCGTCAGGGCCCAGTAGTAGTTGCGCAACACATCGTCTACCTTACCCTTCTTCTCTGCACGCACAGCGGTCTCAATCAAGTCGAGTGCCTTACGTTTGCGGGCTTCGAAAATCTTCTCAATCTCCGACTTCTTGATCCAACGCACTACGTAGGCATCGGGCTCATTCTTCAGCACCTTCTGTTGGGTGTTGGTCAGCGTGGCCTGCGAATAGGTGCTCACCGTCTGTGAGAACTGCGACTCCTCATTCAACTGACCGTTGCTGTTCTGTGTCTTCAATGAGCTGTGCGACTCACCCTGAACATTGGTGGCTATCTTACCAATAAGGTTAGCAAGCGCTTGTTTGTCAGCCTCCGTCACAGTGGAGCCCCAGCCTTCACCATAGATGTAGTCTTCGCTGTCTCTGACCTGCTCCCAAGTTTGTGCGGAAGCAGTCAGAGCAACGAATGCGAATAATACGAAAATTAGTCTTTTCTTCATTCCTTATTTTATAATTACCTTCTTACCATTTGTGATATATACGCCCTTCTGAGTTGGCTTGCCTTGCAGCTTACGTCCATCAAGGGTGTACCATGCTTCACTATTCACTCTTTCACTATTCATTAGCGTAGCGTCAATGCCTGTCGTGTCGCCACCCAGGTCGCCAACGATGAAGTATGGAGGAGCTGGGTTAGAGCCCTTATGCTCTACATAAGCCTGGAAGGGGAGTACCGCACGGTAGTTGCTCTCGAAGATACTGCCTTCAGGATAGCCACTACGTTCCTCTCCAACGTTCAGAACATAAATGCCCTGCTTAGCAGCCGCATTCGTGAAGCAAGGAGTCATGACATAATCTGCACTCTCGTCCTTCACAATCTCTGTCATAGGAACTGTGGCGTTTTCAGCCGAGAAGGTTACACGTCCTGGCAAGTTGTAGTCAGCAATGTATTCCTCAGAGTTAGGCATACTGATGAGGTAAGCCGTATTGGCCTCAATGATTGAATCACTCTGCAAACCATCGTGGGTCAGGCGGCGTAACCAGAAGTGAGAATTACTTCTATTATTACCAAAAGGAGTAATCAGACCACGAGTCTCATGCATGATCGTCTGAACGTTGAATGGCAAAGCGATAGTCTCCCATCCACGGCTGACACCAATCTGCGTCTTCTGCTTGAACTCACGGGTATAGCTGATAGCCTCAGCTGTGAAGCTCTGCGGGCAGTAGAAGTCATTATTGCCCTGTGCCACATCGGTCAGTACGATATTCTTCGCAAAACCATCGACAATGATGTTATTGCGGTCGGCAGGAGCCAAAGAATCAGATTTGACATAAATAAGCAGGTTGGGATTAGTGATAGCCTGCAAGTCGCTATTGGCCATTGGTACGCTACTGTTATAGACAATAGCAGCAATTGACTCAGTTACTGTGCTGACACCGAAACTCTCCAGAGCCTCAGCTACCGTAGTATTACCTTCAATCGTGAGCACACCATCAACGAACGTAGCTTCCACCTCCATCATCCTTTCAATCTCATAAGCACGCTCTGAGAGATACCTGGCCACTTCTTCCACCCTGTCCTTAGTCTCCGTACGGTGCTCGTACATGTCATAAGATGCCGCAATGTCTTCTTCGAATGAAGCCACTTCCTGATCGGGAACCTTTGCGCTATGTCTTGCTCTATCAGCAACACTTGAAGCATAGGATATCACTTCGCGAAGTGTCTGCCATGAGGTGTAAGGATAATCTAAGGTCCGTATTTCAGAGTTATCCATAGCTTGCTTGGCAGCATAAGCCTTGATAGTGACGTCACGCTGAATAGTCAACGGATTATTATAGTGGGCATAGTCGGCATCAGTAATGACACCATCACCATTTACATCGACATCAGACAACCAGTAGTAGATGTCAGCACCTTCCGTCGTCGTGCTGATAGTCAACTCGTCGTTCTGCCATGAGAAATTCGGAGTTGCAACTTGCTCAGTAGGCGTCATCTGTGCCTCAATCTGGGCACAAAGTTCATTGATACGTTGTGTAAAGTGGGTAGCCTCAAAGCTGTCCATCTGGGCGCGATTGTTGTAAATCATGTCACCCTCGTTCAAAGCCCACTGCAAATCCTCCAACAACTGTGTATCCACATTGGGATTGCCCTGAGCACGACCGTAGAGGTCAGTACCACTTTCCACTGCAGCCTTCAGATTCACCCATGCCTGGTAGTCGTAAACCATCGTAGTGGTGTCGGAAACGAAAGTAGCAGTCTCATTTCTGATGATGGCAATGGCTTTTACCACAGCAGCCTTCTTCAGTTCGAAGGGCTGATCGTAGTAAGTAGATTGTCCGTCAACAGTTACTATCAAGCTATTCACTACACTTTCCACCACAGCCTCAGCCATAGAAGGCAGTTCGGCCACCTTATAGAAAATGCCAGCATTCTGTGTTTCAGTTGTCATCGTGAGATTGTCGCCTTCGAAACGGAACTCAGGAGCAGCAACCGTAATCGGGGCATTCTTATCTGTGAAGTAACCTGGTGTAGTACTGTTTGGACCTCCATCAATACGGGCATAGGTATAATCAACATGATTTGCATCATAAGACGTGCCCGCACCACCCATCAGATTGGTACAACCAGAGAACACGTAATCTCCACTTGTAACAGCTGCTGTTGACCAACCACTTCCAATATATATTGTAGTCAATACTGAATTGTCCATGAACATGCAACTCATATTAGCAACTTTTGCTGTATTGAAACTGCTTAAATCAACGGTGGTCAAGGAAGAGCAGTTGCGGAACATCATATACATACTCGTTACATTGGCAGTATTGAATGTTGTCAGATTCAGACTTGTCAAGCTACGACATACTTCGAACATACCATCCATTGTCGTCACGTCGTCTGTAACCAGATTCTCCATACCATTGATGGTTGTCAAAGCATAACAGGCAGCGAACCAACCTTGAGTTGATGTAGGACGGTAACCGGCGAACGATGTATCAAAGTTAACGGTGGTTATGGTCTCAGAAGTACTCTGCCATCCTAACATATCCACACCATGACGTGCTGTCTTCTGCTTGTCATAATAGAAAGTCAGAATCGTATTATTCTCACTCAATACAGCATAAGGCTCATCCTCAGCACTGATAAGGCTAGCCACCTCGTTTGCTATGACAGAAATACGGTTGGTTACACTCTGGATTTCATCCACTGAAGAGTTACGCACCTGATAGATAGAGTCACCTACGGAAATAGCACTCGCCAGTTCGGACTTCATCTGGTCAGGAACATTCGCATTATTAAGAGCCAAATCATATATTCCCTTTGCTTTAGTCAGCGTATCCGTCAATGCCACCCATGCCGTATACGGATAGTTCAGCGTTATCGAGTCGGAATTAGCCATTCCATCCTTCTGAGCCCAGAAGAGCAGTTTGGCATTCTCTATAATCGTGAGAGGATCTGTGTAAGTGTATGTATGGTATAATAGTATACCTTCACCCTCTACCATAACAGGATTCTCCTTCAAATTGTTATATACAATTGTAGCGCCCTCTGTCGCAGAACTAACAGTCAGGGTATGTTCATTCCACGAGAATGTTGGAGTAGCCACCTTGCTAGTAGCATCTTTGTCTGTAAAGTAACCTGGTGTCGTACTGTTTGGACCTCCATCAATACGGGCATAGGTCTGATCGATGTGATTTGCGTCATAGACAGTGCCAGCACCGCCAACAAGACTGGTACAATCGCGGAACATTCGGCTTCCGTCAGTCACTTTCTCTGTACTCCATTTGTTTCCTGCATAGATAGTAGTCAACGCAGAACAGCCCCAGAACATTCCATTCACGTTCGTCACGTTAGATGTATTAAAACTGCTTAAGTCAATGCTCGTTAATCCAGAACATTCCGCAAACATAGATTTCATGTTGGTCACATTAGATGTGTTGAAACTACTTAAGTTAAGTCTTTTTAGCGAACGACTTTCATCAAACATCGATTCCATACTGGTCACATTAGATGTATTGAAACTACTTAAGTCAAGACTAATCTCTGCTCCCCCTAATTCACAGAACATCCCCGTCATATCCGTCACATTGGCGGTATTGAATCCGCTTACATTAAGACTCGTAAGACCAGAACAGCCACCGAACATCCCCGTCATATCCGTCACATTGGCGGTATTGAATCCGCTTACATCAAGACTCGTAAGACCAGAACAGCCACCAAACAGCCTGTTCATATCAGTCACATTGGCCGTATTGAATCCACTTACGTCAAGGCTTGTCAAACCAGAACAGCCACGGAACATAGAACCCATGCTCGTAACGTTGTCTGTCTTAAAGTTACTGATACCTTCAATGGTTGTCAGTTCACGCATCTGATAAAACCAATAAGTTGTACTGGTCAGTGACGTGCAATTAGCAAACGATTCGTCGAAAACAACCTTAGTAATGGTTCCTCTATTTGCATACCATGACACAGTGCCGTAGTTATCAAACGGTCCGACACTCATTCCGTTATTTGCCTCCTTTTGGTTATCATAATAGAACGTCAGCACGGTGTTATCGGCATTCAGCACGGCATACGGTTCTACAGTAGCAACAGGTGCAGAATATCCACCTATCGGTTCTATGTTGGAGCCTTTGAACTCTATCTGGCTATTCTCCACAGTGATGTAGCAGCGGATATTGGAGTTAGTAGAATCATTGTTGAAATTCGGCAACACATAAGGTTGGTGGTAGGTTTTTACAACTCCCTGTTCGTTGCTCATAGTGATGACAAAGGCATCAGCCTGTGAGCGATCTACGGTCAATGTTACCAAACCACCCAATTTCTGGACATTCGGGTCCATTTCATTCTCGTCGGGTTCAAGATAGAGAGTGCTAGTGGTATATTGGAACGGGAATACATAACTCGTACCCCATTGTGAGTTGGTGCGAGTAGAGTCTGCCACAGCATCATAGCGGAAAGCACCGTACTCTTTATATTGTCCAGCCCCCCTGTCCTCATCATTTGTTATGAGTAGCACGAAGTTTTTATATATTCTGTTGTCGTTGGGATTCAAGTTTAACTTAAACTTGCTCACCCACTTCCCTCCTTGCGGTATCTGGTAGTATTTTGAGAACTGAGTATAGAATTCTGTGCTGAAATCTGTTTCACCTACAGTATATACGTCATCTTTCAAGTCTTCATCTACAACTGGTGGCGCATTTTTGTCCGTGAAGTAGCCAGGATTCGATGTTCCTCCGTCGATGTGGGCGTAGGTATAGTCTGTATGGTCTGCACTGAATGTTGTGCCTGCACCTCCGACGAGATTCACACACTCATTGAACATGTTTGAGCCATTGTTGGCAGTCACTTGAGATGTCGTCCATGTGCTGCTTACATAGATATTCGTCAGTGCAGAACAACGTTCGAACATCCAACTCATGTTAGTCACATTGGCAGTATTGAAGCCACTTAGATCAAGGCTCGTCAGACTGGAGCATTCATGGAACATACCAGACATGTTAGTTACATTGGCGGTATTGAAGCCACTCACGTCAAGGCTCGTCAGACTGGAACAGCCATCGAACATCCAATTCATTTCCGTCACATTAGTGGTATTTAGACCACTCAAATCTAAGCTTGTCAAGGCAGAACAGCCAGCGAACAAGAGAACCATGTCCGTCACATTAGTGGTATTGAAGCCACTCATGTCAAGGTTTGTCAGACTAGAACAGTTATCGAACATGAAACGCATGTTAGTCACGTTGGCGGAATTGAGATTACTGAGGCCTCTTATCTCCGTAAGAAGGTTGCATCTCTGGAACCAATAGGCTGTACTCGTAGGTAGGTAATTGGCAAACGATGCATCAAAGACTGCCATCGTAGCTGTGCCATACGGAGAACTATTTCCATCGTCAATATAAGAATTGTTAATGTCCATACCACCACGAGCACTCTTCTGATTATCGTAATAGAACGTTACCGTCAAGCTATCTGCACTCAGCACAGCATACGGCTCTGCGACTGCCGTTGAATCACCAGCCGTAGTGCCCTGTGCCCACGATATGGTGGACAACAGGGTGCAAAGTATAGTTAATAGACTCTTTTTCATAATATTGCAAGTTAAAGGGTCCTTATTCAAAATTTACTGTCGGGGAGCCAGACGTGGATCGGGATTATCGCTCTCACCCGGCTCTGTTGCTGACGACGATGTGGTAATGGTTACCACATTAGGACTATAGACGAAGTTGTCCTGTCCCGTCTTGCTAAGTACATAAGCACGAACATAATAGGTGGTAGTGGGCTCCAAGTGCTCGATTGTAGCCAACACGTTCTTTGTGTAACCACCGCGACCAACGGTCACAACCTCACCATCCTGACGGGTTGGCATACGATTCGTTCTGCTGTAAACCAGTCCGTAGTCAATCACCTCTTCGTCAGAAACGAAGCTAAAGCGGAACTCTGCACCCGTATTGCCAACATACAACGAAGTCAAGTCACCAACGACGGTCTGAGGCTCTGGAGTACCTACGCCAGCCTGCTCAACCAATACGATGCACTGCTTGGGATTCTTGGTACCAGAAATGAAGACAACCGCTGTCAGACGAGCTATCGTGCTGGTATTCTGGTCGCAGAAGATGCGAACCTCTCCATTGCCAACACCCGTTGAGCTACTGTAGTTCTCATGCTCGTGATGATCATACATAGGCTCCAAATGCAGCCAATCAACAGAAGAAGGAATGTAGGCATTCCACTCAGCATTGCTCTCCACACGAATCATCTGTTCGCCACCTTTGGCCTCGAAACCAGTCTGGTCGATGGGAACATTCAGATAGATATCGTCACTGTTCATACCAGCCTGTATCACCTGAACCTCGGCACTGCTTGAGCCATAAAGGACAGTGAAAGAGGTAGAACGAGCAGCATCAGAGGTAACACGGTCGGCTGTTACGTTGATGGTCGTAGCACCCGTAGAACCTGTCGTCTTATCCAAGTGGAGCCAGTTGATGCCAGCAGGAGTCTGGATATTCCAATTATCGTTACTGGTGATAGACATCAAGTGTGCACCTGCAGGATTGGCAGGAAAAGAGATAGTCTTGGAAGAGATATTGATTGTGGGGTCGCCACTCTTCTGACGGAGCGCTATCTTCTGATGGAGTCCACCATCGGAAGTCAGCATGATAGTATCCAAACGATCGAATATCGAGGTATTCTGGTCTGATAGAATCACCAGCGTTCCATTGCCCGTACCACGCTGTGGCTGTACGGTCAGTGAAGGCCAGGGATTATTGAGATCAGGAATCACATTCATGGTCCATGCACAGTTTGCAGTTACCGTCACTGCCTTTTCCTCGTCACCAGAACGGAGCTCAATGCTGCGACCTTCTTCCACCAGCAATATTTCCTTAGCAGGCTTAGCAGTCAACTCTTCGTCCGACTTACAACCTGTCATTCCTGCCACGATGGGTAATGCAGCCAGTATGGCTATGATATTTCTTGTCTTCATATCTTTCAGTCTTTATATATATAATAAGGTATAGATTAGAAATTGAAATTGAAGATGGCACCTATAGTTACCATAAAGCCACCAGCCGAGATGTCGCTATTGTCAGCGATACGCTCAAAGTTCTTATCCTTGCTGATTCCAATAGAATAAGCGGGATTTGCAAAGAGGTAAACTCGCTCTATTGGAGCGAAAAGCAGTTTGGCACCCACGGATACACAGTTGGCAATAGCACCGTCACCATAAGAATTGGTTCCGTCAGCAACTGTTCCTGAGAGGCGCTCTATTTCGTAGCCTACCTGTGGAGTAATACCAATACGATCGGTCAGTTCAACCTGATAACCCAGCTTAAAGGCCAGCGTAGAACGCTTATAGGTCATAGAACTCAGATAGGTATCAGTTCCATCGACTGAATACCAGGGAATTTCCTCTGACTTGCCAAAACCGAAGGTATAACTTGCCTGCAAGTCGAATTTCTTATAAGTAACACCCAACAAGCCAGTAACACCGCCTAAAGAACGGATGCTATAGCCTGCACCGAAGTAGAAGGCCATTGGCTTGATGTACTTAACACGCTCCATCGAAATGGTGTCGCGAGTGGTCTGGTTATGACGAACAATGTATTCCAGTCCGCTCTTGGCAACATAACCCTTGCGAGTCAGGTTAATCTGGTAAGTACCAACGGGCAGAGTATGTGATTCCGTCAGATCAATAGGAGTATCACCATTAATGGTTGCCACCGCATTGCGAGGACGGGTATAAAGGCTCAGACGACCAGTATGAGGTGTAGGTTGCGCAGCCTGCACAGTGTTCTGCTTCTGCGCAACTACAGTAAATGAAGTCTTCTCTGGGTCGCAGTCGGCCTTGCGGGTCTCAACTACATAAGAACCTTCGCGCAACTGAGTCTGCCAAGAGCCATTGCCTACATTCTTTCCCTCGAACCAGATTTCAGCACGGTTATCAACGTTTATCGTCACATCACCAAAATGATCGGACATATCACGCTGCTCGACGTTAACCAGACGAAGGCTGGCATCGTCGTCAGTAGTAATAATGAACGAGGTCTCACCCTCGAAACGGTCCTTCAAGGCACGAACGGTATGACGACCATAGTTCAGATACTTGTGGTTAATGGGCGACTGGCCCACGTTTTCACCATCAATGTAGATGGTTGAATTAGCCATCTGCGAGTTGATGGTGACATAGCGACCGATACCGATGTCCAGATACATCTCGTAGGTTCTGGCACCATCGATAGTTACAGGATAATAGTACTCACGCAAAGAACCATAGTTTCTGTGTCGGATAGTGAGTTTCTTCGAGCGACGAGGCACATAGAGCCAGATTTCGCCATCGTGATCCTCACTGGCAACAATACCCAGCGAACCACCATCAAAGGTGAATCCGCCCTCAGGAGCCTGAATCTTAATCAAAGCAGCTTTCTCGCCGTTTTGGTCAAGCTTTTGTGTACCATGCGTGTTCGCTGTCATGTCTTTCTCCAGCTTTTCGAACTTAAGAACCTTGATATTCTGTGCGTTCAGGCACATGGCCAAAAGAGCTGATAATGTTAGGAGAGCTAGTTTTTTCATATCATTGTAATTATAGTTATTTCACATCTTGGGGCAAAGATAATGATAAAAAACTATAAAACCAAACAATTTGAATAGAAAAAACGCTAATGTGACGAATTTATCACATTAGCGTAGGTTGTGGGCGTTGACGGATTCGAACCGCCGACCCTCTGCTTGTAAGGCAGATGCTCTAAACCAGCTGAGCTAAACGCCCTTTCTTTTCAAAAGCGGTGCAAAGGTACAAAGAAAAATGAGAAATGAGAAATGAGAAATGAGAAATTTGCCTTTCGTTAGCATTATTTAACAAAACAAAGACCGTTTCGTCTTGCAAAACCCTCATTTCTTCAATTTTCATTTACATTTCTCATTCCTCATTCCTCATTTCTCATTTCGACTTACAGTCGATACAAGTCGCTGGCTGCCATCAGCTCTACCTTCTTCTCAGCCAGGATTCGCTCGCAACTCTCCAAGTCGGTAGGACGAATAATGACATGAGCCACATCGCCATTGGCAAACGAATACATATACTCGATAAAGACACCAGCCTCCGACAGATATCTCATCACCTTAGCCAGCGAACCACTGGTGTTAGGACATACAAAACCTATCACATCAGTGATTTTCACTGCAAAGTGAGCTGCTTTCAGCACCTGATAGGCTTTATCAGGGTCGCTGACAATGCAACGCAGGATTCCGAAATCCGAGTTATCGGCAATACTCATGGCAGAGAGGTTAACACCTGCCTCGCCCAATACGTCGGTTACCTCAGTGAGGCGACCTGACTTATTCTCCAGGAATACAGATAATTGTTTTGCTAACATAATATTTATAATTTTATTGAAGTTTTCTCTTGTCATTCACACGCTTGGCCTTACCCTCAGAGCGCTCAATGGCCTTTGGCTCAACCAGTTTTACCTTGAATCCCAGACCAATCACACTACGCAGTTCGCCTTCCAATTTCTTCTGCAGACCTACCATCGTAGCCATGTCGTCGGTGAAATATTCTTCCTTCACCTCTACCTTCAACTCAGAAGTATCGGTATTGTTCACACGATCAACAGTCAGGAAGAAGTGTGGCTCAAATTCCTCTTGCTTCAGGATAACATCCTCAATCTGCGATGGGAATACGTTGACGCCACGGATGATCAGCATATCGTCGCAACGACCCAGAATTCGATCCATACGAACCAGCGTACGTCCACACTTACATTTATCATAGTGCAGGGCTGTCAAGTCGTGGGTACGATAGCGCAACAGAGGCATACCCTCTTTGGTCAGATGGGTAAAGGTTAACTCGCCCAATTGTCCCTCAGGCATTGGCTCGCCTGTCTCTGGATTCAGGATTTCAGGATAGAAATAGTCTTCGTTCAAGTGGGTTCCACACTGATGTTCACACTCATAGCCCACACCAGGACCTGCAATCTCAGACAATCCATAGATATCGTAAGCCTTGATGCCCAGCGATGATTCCAACTTCTTGCGCATCTCCTCTGTCCAAGGTTCAGCACCAAAGGCACCTATTTTCAGTTTGAACTCGTCTCTTCTCCATTCGCACTCATGCATAGCCTCGCCTAAGAAAAGTCCGTAGCTGGGGGTACAGCAAAGCACCGTTGTACCAAAATCGTGCATCAGTGTCATCTGCTTCTGGGTGTTTCCACTTGAGATGGGAATTACACTGGCACCGATATTCGTGGCACCATCGTGAGCGCCCAGACCTCCAGTGAACAAGCCATAACCATAGGCTATCTGGAAAATATCATCCTTCGTAGCACCATAAGAGGTAAAGGCTCGCGAGATAGCCTCAGCCCACATAGCCAAATCCTTGCGGGTATACAACACAACAACGGGTTTACCTGTCGTTCCACTCGAAGCATGGATGCGGACAATCTGCGACATGGGCACAGCAGCCAGTCCGAAAGGATAATTGTCGCGCAGGTCGAGCTTGTTGGTAAACGGCAACTTGGTGATATCGTCAATCGACTTGATATCACCTGGTTCAAGTCCCATCTCCTGGAACTTTTTACGATAGAACGGGGTATTGTGATACACATACTCCGCCATTTTCTTCAGTCGGATGCTCTGGATTTCGCGCAGTTGTTCGCGATCCATGCACTCCACGGTCTCATTCCAAATCATTGTTCTTTCTTTTTCTTTAATTTCCTATTAGTTGTTGTGTTGATGCAAAGGTACGAATAAGTGAGCACAATACAAAATAAATGTCGATTTATTTTTATTGTCGAACGAGAGTACCTTAGAGACAAAGTCTCAGAATTAATACATTATAAGGAATTCACAAAAAGAAAACAAAAAAAGTTCCGAATTTCTTCGGAACTTCTATTCTTTGGTGGGCGCTGAGGGATTCGAACCCCCGACCCTCTGCTTGTAAGGCAGATGCTCTAAACCAGCTGAGCTAAGCGCCCTTGCTTTTCAAAAGCGAGTGCAAAGGTACGGCAAATTTCTGAAACCACCAAACTTTTGCACCACTTTTTTAATTATTTCTGCTTTTTCGCCTCTTCCAACTCCTTGCGAAGCTGTTCGTTCTCAGCTTCCAAGTCAGCTAACTGGGCATTCAGTGCATCGATCTCACCCTCTGACAGCGATTCGATGGCTTCAGCCTCAGCCTTCTTTTTGGCCTTGGAAGTGCCAAAGCACCATGTAAGACCAAACTCGAAGGTTATCTGTTGCAAGCGGTCTTTCAGAGCAATGCCTCCATTTCCTTCGTAACTGTTCCAACCCAGTTCGAAGTTGGCAGCCAGTTTAGGCGTCAAGCGGAAGGTGTTCAGAATGCCAAAGTTGATATCGCTGGTGTAATGGGCTGCAGACATGTTGCGAGAGAGACCTGCTCCGATATAAGGTATGCAATTCCAGAGTCGATAAGGATTGTGTCCCAACAGCAGACTACTGATGTTAAACATTACCTGTTCGTTCAGCGTCCAGTATTTATCTGCTTTCACGCCATCTTCGCTTTTCGTACCCATCTGCCACAGATTCAACTTGGTGCGCAGACCTATCACAGAGGTCATCCAACGTCCACCAGCCAGAGAGATTCCCCAACCTGTATGGCCATCGCCACCTCCGCCAGGGAATTTATGGAAAGGAGCCACGAGCGACTTCTCCCCCACTCCATACCAAGCGTTCCACGTAAAGTTTGCCTGTGCAAACCATTGGCTGTCTTGAGCCATCAAATTCAGCGAAAGGCATAGCAACAAGCCTACCAGAATATGTTTTCTCATCGTTTTTCCTTACCTTATTAATATAATATGTGACTGCAAAAATAATCAAATAAATCAGAAAAACAAAGCATTTTACTAGTTATTTCGTTTTTTTGTCTTACCTTTGTACCGCTTTAATAAATATAATAAGGTGAAAATGAAAAAAATCGTTTTATCAATAGCCCTCATGGCTGCTTTCACAGGCATTAAAGCTCAGGAAAACAGCACAAAGCCATTCAGCCACATGGATTTGGGTGTAACCCTTGGTACCACAGGCGTTGGCTTTGATGTTCAGATGCCCGTTCACGACATCGTGAAGCTGCGTGCCGGTTTCGAGTTTATGCCCCGTTTCACATACAACATGCACTTCGACGTGGAGTCGTTTGATAGCGATGGCATGCCAACCAGTTCAACCCTCGATCGTATGTCGGAAGTATTGTACGGAATGACAGGTTTTAAGGTTGACCAGAACATCACCATGAAGGGCAAGCCCACCATGTGGAATTTCAAGTTCCTCGTGGACGTCTATCCTTTTAAGAACAAGCATTGGCACGTAACAGCCGGTTTCCACTGGGGGCCATCGAAGATAGCCGAAGCTGTGAATGCACAGGAGGATTCTCCTTCGCTGTTTGCAGTAGGTATGTACAACCATCTATATGATGTAGCCTACACGGATTGGATTGAAGACATTCCTACTCCCATCATTGATACAGAAACCACAGGACCTGTATATATGGATCCAAAAATTGAAAAACAGATAGTAAAAATGGGTCGAATGGGTATTCCTCTTGGTAAATTCACTCACGATATGGTAGATGCCAATGGCAAACTGCACAAACAGGGCGAGACCTATTATATGGAACCCAACGAAAACAGCATGGTATTTGCAGAGGCACGCACCAATAGTTTCAAGCCTTATCTGGGCTTTGGCTATGAGGGACGCCTGATTAAGAACAACGACAAATACCACATTGGTTTCGATGCTGGTGTAATGTTCTGGGGAGGAACACCCAGCATCATGACGCACGAAGGCATTAATCTGGCAAAAGACGTTGAGGATATTGGTGGAAAGGTGGGTTCATATGTTGACCTGGTAAAAGGCTTTAAGGTCTTCCCTGTACTAAACCTTCGCATCACCCGTACTATCTTTTGATGAAACATATACGCTGTATCGATGTGTTTCTCTAGGAGAAACACAGTGTTTCTTCGAAAGAAACGGAGTGTTTCTCCTAGGGAAACACTCCGTTTCTGTATATGGAACAATTGTAAACAGTGTTTAGCGCAAAAGCCAATAGCCTTTACTTGATAATCATCTTCTTACCATTCACGATATAAAGTCCCTTTGAAGGAACCTGAACACGACGGCCCTGCAGGTCGTAGATAACTTTAGTGCCATCAGTCGTAGACGTAGTTATCTGCTCAATGCCCGTAACGTATGCCTCGTACTCTGCCTCTGTCATAATCTTCAGCACATCGGGCGCAGTACTACTAACAGCCAGAAAACACTTGTTGGCAGGCAGATACTGAATGTTGCTCTTTACAAAAGCAGGCTTACCATCTGCTGTAGTGCCTAACATACGCATGGTAGAAGGATTGTATTCCTTCACATTACGGTGATTTCTCTCTGCTGTGTACTCAACATCATTGCAATAATAATTGCCATTCAGATAATTCGTACCAACCGAACCCGATGTAGATTGATCCAATAACGTTAGTTTATTACCGATGGGAGTTGCAGAACCACAACGGAAGAGAACAGGAGTCTGTGCAGGAATATTATCGGTAATCTCTGTGATAACAGCACAACCTAAAGCATTATCCACCTTACTTACAGTATATACTTTGGTGGTAGCAGCAGAGGGCTTAAAGGGGAAACCTGCATACATGGTAGCCCAATAAGAACCATCAACGCTGGCAGTGACATCAGGCATTACGCCAAAATATTGCGAATCACTCTGATCAACAGGCAAGAACCACCAATTCCTTTTACCTGTAGTACCACCCTGCATGGTCATTGGACTATAACTTCTTGTATTGTCCAACAAATAGAGAGAAATGCCAGAAGTTGAACCATATAAAACATATGAACCATTGTTCTTCTCCATCACATTCAGGTAATAACCATAATCACTCAAATTAAGTCCCTGACCTATCAGGTTCAAGGCGCTACTACTAATCATTTCAATATAGCAAATAGTTGCTGGGTTACATGCGACTTCTGTATCAAAGACATTTTCGGCCCTCATAATCATTGCCTTTAAGTCAACATCCGTACCTACACGATAAGCGTGATTGTCAACGATAGACATATATCGTTTAGTATCAGAATTCTGCACACGATAGAAGCCCGTACCATTCAACTGACCACCTTGGGCAAAAACACTTAATGGCGCCAGTGCAAGTAAATAAAGTAATATTCTCTTCATACGCATATTGTTTAATCAAAAAGAGCCTGGCCTACTTCAACCGTAAGGCCAGGCTCGATATTGAGTTTTCTTATTGATTACTCAGCGATACAGATAGCTACACGGTTCTGAACCTCAACAGCGAATGGCTGGATGGTGTCACCCTTGTGGTCAACCTTGATGCGAGAAGCAGCAATCTTGTGCTTCTTGGTCAACAGGTTGAACACAGCCTGAGCACGCTGCTTAGACAGACGGTTGTTGATGGTAGGATTACCAGTACCACGGTCAGCATAACCTGTTACCTCTACGGTAGCATTGGGGTTAGCCTTCAGGTAGTCAGCAACTTCCTGTACCTTAACAAGCTCCTTCTTAGCAACAGTTGTCTGGTTGATGTTGAAGAATACGTCGCGACGGAATGGCTCCTTCACAACAACGGCATTTGTAGGCTCAACGGGAGGACATGGTTTCTCGATGATCTTCTCGACAACCTTCTCAACGATGCGCTCAACAGGCTTTGGAGCCTCGATGGTGCGAGTGGTGTGAGTAGGACCGAGGTTGATCTTCACACCAGCCAGTGCGTTGAAGTACCAGTCCCAGTTTCTAGCCTTCTTACCATTGTAGTGATCGCTCAGGGTGTTGGCGTTAACTTCCAGACCCAGGCTTACAGCCTCGCTAACACGGAAGTCGGCAGCAAGACCTGCACGGCCATAGCCACGAACCTTTGTTCCAGTCCAAGCATACTCAAAAGCGTTGTCACCAACAGCAGCATGCTGAGCAGCAAGAGCAGCATTCTCCCAGTTGCTTTCCTTATCATAGCCCCAACCGATGTTTGCACCACCACCGATGAATGCACTCAGGTTGAAGATACGGTTAGGATTGTAACCATAAATAGCGTTAGACAGATTGAATGTGATATCGATGCCAGGAGCAACGTACATCCACTTAACCTTTGTCTGACCAGCAGGAACAACAAGACCAGCTGTAACAGTACCAGTACCAGCAGCACCCTGTACCCAAGTAGGAATCTCATTGAAATTGATACCAGCACGGCTCTGCCAAGCGTTCACTGACAGACGAGCACCAAAGATGGGTGAGAACTGACGACCTACAGATACCTGTACATTAGGAGAGATGAGATCTTTGAAATCAACCTCGCCAAGGGTGTACTGGGCACCTCCCTGAATCTGTATGTACCAATAGGGATTGGGAACATACTCTGTCTTAGCCTCCTGTGCAGAAGCAGTGAGAGCGCCAGACAGCATCAGGCAAGATAACAATATATTCTTGATTTTCATAATCTTTTCTTATCTTTTAGAGTTGTTTCTAAATAGAGAATTACTCGTAAACCTCGATATAGTACTTCTTACCAGCAACCTTACCGTTGTAGCCCAAGCACTCGTAGATAAACTCGTAAACATAACCAGCCTTAAGCTTATCAGTTTCGATGTCGAAACCATTCTGGATGTTGAACTTAGCACCATCAAAGACAGTATTCAGCTTCTCACCAGCTGCATCAACTGCATCGTTAGCATCCTTGGCACTATCGGTAGAGTAGATATCACCAACCTTCCATACACCGCTGATAGCTACATACTTCTTGAAAGCAGGAACTACAGTCTCACCAGTCAGAGTGGTAGGATAGAACATAATCTTCTGACCTTTCTTTATCTGAGTAGGAGCAAGGTAGTTACGGCTGGGATAGAAGAAGCCGTTAAACTGATTACATGAACCAATCAAAGCAGGCTGCAGATAACGGTTAGGATTCTTTGCTATAGACTCAATCTTACCGAAGATCTTGTTCTGAACATTGATAACCTTTTGTACATACTTGTCAATAGTACCAGCTGCCTTACCATTGATACTGTTAATAGCATCCTCAATACCTTTCTTGATTGCAGCATACAGAGGAGTGATATCCATATAATAACCATCAGAATCTGCAACATTAGGCAGAGATACTTTAGTACCAGTCAATGTAATGTAGCCAGCAGGATCATCTGGAATCAGGAAACCATAACCATTATCATAGATAGCACCATTATTAATCTTAATAGAAGGAGTTACAGAACCCAGATCGCCATTCTTAATGAAAATATAAACATGTGTAGTACCATCGCCATCAATAATAGTTTTGATATTCGTACCATCTACTGGATAAGGTATCACTACATGAATCATATCTGCAATCTCGTTAATCAGCTCCATTTCGAATGCCTTCTCCTTAGCAGTGAGCTTGTTCTTGAACTTAACGATACCTTCATGATAATGAGCATCATTCAAGTCGTTGAAGCCTAGAGGTTTAACACTAACAGCAGCAAGGTCATACTTAGAAACGTAGTTCTTCCAAGGATTAGGAGAAGTAGCATCCTTCCACTGATACTGAACGCCCAGGCGAGGAGCGTCAGTCTTCATGCCCTCAACAACCTTCAAAGCTAACTTTGCAATATCAGCAGCGTTAGTCTTTGACCAATCCTGCATAATGCTCTGAACATCACTAGCAATACTCTTCAAGTTGAAATTCAAGGTAACATCCTTAACATCCTTTGAATCAATCTTAGCATTTGCAACATAGAATCCATTAGGAGAATTCTCAGCAGCAGCACGCTTGTAACCCCACTTCAACTGCTCTGTGCAAGCCTCCAGTGGAGACAACTGAACCTTAGAAATAGTGTTGTCAGAAGCACGAAGAGTGAAAGAAGCCTTCTCAAAGTCTACGTTAGAAGGATTAACGGTCAGATAAAGCTTACCAGCATTACCTCCTTCAGCCATCTGAATACCATCCTTAACGGTATAAACATTCTTTGGAGAAATTGCCTTCAACTCAGAATCAAGAATTGCAGGCTTACCATTTGCCCAAACATCTTCAAACTCATCACCTGCGGGGAATTTATAACCCTGCTCACCTGCGTCAATTACCTCACCATAATAGATAGCAAGAATATTGCTCTGAACATCAATAGGATAAGCGAAAGAACCGAAGATGGGGTTGTAAGTACCCTGAATGGTAATACCAGTTACTTCTTTCTGAAGAGTAGCGAGGATATTCTTAACATCCTGCTGCAGAGCTGCGATATCCTCCTTCATGGCATCATCGGCACGCTCATAAGCCTTTACCAAATCACTCAACTTCGTAATTTCATGACCTTCCTCATCATAGATTGGATCAAGAAATGCCTCAGCCTTTTCTGCCAACTCAACAGCTTTATTCCACTCCACAGAACGAGCCTTAATTGAATCATAAGCCTCATACCACTTTGCAGTGTCATTAACGAGTGTTGCAAGAAGATTTGCTGCCTGCTCAACTGCGTTATCAATATCAGTTCCGTAGGCAACTTTCAGCATGTTACTAATCCACGTTGAATCTTGCTTAGCCAAATCCCTGGCATTTTCAGCTATAGCCTTTGCCTCAGCAATAGCGATCTTATTCTTGGTAATACGATCTGCCAAAGAAGCAGTATCCTTCTCCAGATCGTCCAGACGCTTAGCGATAGTACCCTTAGAAGCGGCAAGAGCAGCATCATAGCCAGTCTCAGCATTGTAACGTGAAGTCAGGACATAGTCTTGCATTGCAGCAACCTGCTTATTGAAAGCATCCTGCAATGAAAGGTACTTAGCCTGAAGTTCATTGTAGTTGTCAGCATCGTAGTCCTTACAAGACACGAATGAGCTCGTAGCAGCTACCAATACAACTGCGATGAGCAAACCATTAATGATTTTCTTTTTCATTGAACTTAGAATTAAATTAATATTAAAATTTATCGTTTTTTTATTGTTTTTTGTTGTTCTCTCAATCTCATTAACGTGCAGTAAGTAGAGTTTACACCCTACAAACCGCGACAAATTTAGGCTTTTTTTTTTAATTGAGCAAGAAAAAGTTGTTTTTTCTTAATAAAAATTGCAAATTTCTTGATTTTCTAGTCATATCTACCCTATTAAATGCTCTATATCATGTTGTGGAAGGATACTTAGTATCGTTCGTCCATCTGGCGTATAATTGACATTCTCACAAGCAAAAAGATCGTTTACAAGCACTTCCATCTCCTCATTTGACAATATTTGTCCATAAGGGATAGCTGCATGACGGGCTAAAGTCAGTGCCAATTGGGTATTAGCAGTCAGTACATCACGGCTGACAGAAGCAGAGGGAGAAGCCAACAACTCCTGCAGGAGTGTGGCTGGTTGTAAACCTTCGATGCCAGCAGGAACCCCATTGACGGCATAGCTGGCAGGTCCGAGAGGTGTCAGTTCAAAGCCTAGATTGGTCAGGGCAGGCAATAATTCAGTAACCAAGACAGCCTCAGCAGGCGATAGTTCCACCACTTCAGGAAAGAGCAGGCGCTGACTCTCAGCAGGAGCCTCAGCCAACTGACGAAGGTAACGCTCATAGCGAACACGAATATCAGCACGATGTTGGTCTATAATCATCAAGCCAGACTTAACAGCTGTCATGATGTACCGACCTTTGTACTGATAGTGAGTGGGCGCAATATCAGCGGGAACGTCAACAGGAACGGGAGCGTCAACGGAATCATTAAAAAGCGAAGCCTCATCAGGTTTCGGTTCCTTAGGAAGTCCCTCATAAAGTTTTTGCCAATCCTGAGAGGGTTTCTGTCGGAAAGGATTATACTGCGGAGAAGCAGTAACCTTAGGAGCAGCAATCGTATCGTTGTTGACAGGGCTGAAAACAGGAATCTCCGGTTTGCCTTCTGTGTCGAAGTCAATCTGTGGTATTTCACAGAACTGTCCGATAGCATCTTTGACTGCTGCAGCCAGGATTTGCCAGATGGCTTGTTCATTTTCGAACTTGATTTCCGTCTTCGTAGGATGGATATTCACATCGATATCAGCAGGGCTCACATCGAAGTATATAAAATAAGGTACGTGCGTACCTATTTGTATAAGTCGGTCATAGGCTTGTTGGACAGCTTTATGGAAATAAGCATGCTTCATATAACGGCCGTTCACGAAAAAGTATTCGTGAGCACCCTTCTTACGTGCCGATTCCGGTTTCCCAGTAAAACCTGTAATCTTACACATAGCGGTCTCCACACTGACAGGCAATAAATCCTGGCCATAACGACGACCATATACATCAATGATACGTTGACGTAAAGAGCCGCTGCGAAGATTCATCAACTCTTGTCCGTTGCTATGCAGGGTAAAGTTGATGTTGGGATATACCAGCACGATGCGCTCAAAAGCCGTCAAGATATTGTTCAGTTCCGTAGCATTACTTTTCAAGAACTTACGACGGGCAGGTACGTTGAAGAAGATATTGCTAACCGTAAACCGACTACCAACAGCACAAGAACAAGGTTCCTGACTGTCGACATGAGATCCAGAGAGTTGCAAACAAGTGCCTACTTCATCAGCAGCCCTGCGAGTACGTAGTTCTACTTGTGCCACAGCAGCAATAGAGGGCAATGCCTCGCCACGAAAGCCCATTGTCTGCAAGGAAAAGAGGTCAGATGCCTGACGAATCTTAGAGGTGGCATGACGCTCGAAAGCCAAACGGGCATCGGTTTCCGACATGCCACAGCCATCGTCAATAACCTGAATAGAGGTACGACCTGCATCAACCACCAAGACATTAATGGTTGTAGCACCAGCATCCACAGCATTCTCCACCAACTCCTTGATAACAGAAGCTGGACGCTGTATTACCTCACCAGCAGCTATCTGGTTGGCAACACTATCTGGAAGTAGCTGGATTACGTCGGTCATAGGCTGGAAGGGCTTGTAGGACTAGGCAGACTGGATTTACTAGAATTACTAGAGTTTCTAGAATTTCTAGACGAACTAGTATTCTTAGGCAGTTCGCAACGTTTCTGTTCTTTCAATTCCGAACCAGCCTTCTTAGGACGCCAATTGAAAATATCATCTTTGTTCAATGGACGAACATAGTCGAACCACGCATACTGGGGAAGGAAATATTTGTCTGGGGGAATCTGAGACATTGGATAAAGCACACCTGTAGGTTTCTCCATCCAAATTTTCTTCATCTTACGATTCTCCAGGAACATCTTCATAAGCGGGGTTTCTGTATAGTTCAAGCCTATGAGGGTACTGTCTGACTCGTCAATAGGATAATAGACTATCAACACATTATCTATAGCCTGTGTCTCACGAATCTCTCCTTTCTTGAAAAAGGCTTTCATCTCCTTGGACGATACCTGATTGAAATGGACTGAGTCTGCCATTTGCTCAGCAGAGAACGCCTGATTGATGACATGAGCATGGTCGATGGTGGAGTCTTTCATGTAAACCCGAATCTCCTCACCAAACAGTTGCTGATTCATGTTCCATACAATCGGATCCTTATACATGGTCATACAAGAGTCCTGCGAGTTATAGACCAATGAATCACAAACAGCCTGCAAATCCCTTCTATAGGCTCTTACCTTATTATATGCATGGATTTTCCGATAAACAGAGTCTGTTCGTATATTAAAGGTAAAAATCTTAAAGGTATCAGCATGCATGTAGAGTGAGTCACGCTGTGAATAATCAATGGCAACGGCTTTCTTGGTAGACATGGCATAGCCTGTGGAATCGTTGTACTCACAATAATCACCCGTCAACATGTTCTTATTGACCGTATCATTGTAGATTACATTCATAAAGGCATAGTTCGTTCCATCGTTGGCATTATGATAGACACTATCACCTATCAGTGTCTTTCCACCATCACGAATAATGGAGCGACCAAAGAGCTCAGATTGTTCCGTCTTCGTATTGTAATAACCATCCTCACTATAGATATGGCTATTACCAGACGTGATGTTTGAAGGTCCTACGATATGAGCTCGGGATGTCTGGGTATCATAATAAAGCGAATCCGTTGTCAGATACATATTCTTATCTTTCAGACGCACATCATAGTAGAACATAGCCATCTTGGTATCTGTGTGATACTCGCCCCAGTCGGAGGTCAGTACTGATGAACCATCTACCAACTTACCACCCTCAAAGAAATTACCGAAGTTATACATACGGTCATAATCCAAGGAATCGGTATAAAGCGTAGACTTACGATGTTTCAGTATGACATTATATCGAGCCTGAGCCAACTGGTCATTTCCATCATAGTAAGCATAGTCACTAGTCAGGCGGAGTGTGTCGCCCTGTACCATCTTGACATGGCCAAAAGCCTCAAAAGAATTGGAAGTTTCATAGAAATGGGCACTGTCGCAATACAGGTCTGCCCCATTATGGCGAAAATGCACATGACCATCAAGAACCTGAGCATCCCCATTACGATACTGGTCGTAGTGAAGATTGTCGGAATGGACAAGATACACTCTCTTATCCTCAACCTTCTTTCGAGGAGCACGTTTCTTGGCTGGCTGAGCAGCAAATGCAAAAGCCAACACCACGAAAGCAATGACTATCGACAGGAGCCTTTTCACCTCTTACTACTATCTTATCACTGTCTTACCACTGTCTTCCTTCTATCTCACCCAGCCTTCATATTCGAAATCACAGTCGCGATAACGATCATTGATACGAACATAAGTTGATTTGATACGCTTCACTACCCAATCGTGTAATACCTGATTGCGACGTTTAGCCAAAACGAGGTTCTTCAATATCTGGAAGTCTTCCGTAATCGTGGCCTTATGACCATCAATACGACTCTTCAGTTTGACAATGGAACACACCGTCTTTCCACGCTCGTTAATCATGGTGAAAGGCTTGGAGATTCCACCAACAGATAAGGTATCAACAGCCCTAGCAACTTCAGAAGGCAGATCAGCCATCTTAAAGCGTGACGTACGACCTTCCTGAGTAACATTAGCCATCAAACCTTGATTATTTCGAGTGTCCTTATCGTCAGAAATGATAGATGCACCAGCCTCAAAGGGGAATTTGCCATCAACTATATCCGTACGAATAGAGTCCAAACGGGCAAGAGCTTTGTTAATAGCCTCATCGTTAACAACTGGCTTACGCAGAATGTGACGAACCTTAATTTTATCGCCTCGTTTGTCAATTAGCTGAATGATATGGAAGCCAAACTCTGACTCCACAATCTTTGACACACGTTTCGGGTCAGTCAAGCCGAATGCAACATTGGCAAAAGCTGGGTCCAACATTCCACGACCGGTATAGTCCAGTTCACCACCACGACGAGCTGTTCCTGGGTCTTCGGAATAAAGACGCGCCAATGTCTGGAAAGAAGACTCGCCTTTATTGATACGGTCTGTATAGTCACGTAATTCTTCCTTGACGCGATTAATCTCCTCCTGTTCTACCTTCGGTTGTTGAGTAATGATCTGCACCTCTACCTCAGTTGGTACAAAAGGCAGACTATCTTGTGGCATATCCTTGAAATAACGACGCACCTCAGCAGGTGACACGGTAATGTCCTTGACAAGTTTCTGCTGCATGCCCTGAACCATCTGACGCTCTCGATAGGACTCACGCAAGTCTGCACGAATCTGAGAAAGTGATTTCTTATGATATTCCTCTAACTTCTCGCGAGAACCAATCATTGAGATCATATTCTCCAGATATTGTTCAACTCCCTGGGCAATCTCAGAGTCTGTTACCTCAACGCTATCGATGATAGCCTGATTCAGATACAGCTTCTGCACTGCTATTTGCTCAGGAATGGAACAATCAGGATTTCCATGCCAGCGTAAGCCTTCCTGCTGTCCCTGAATACGCATTGCTTCCACATCAGACAACAAGATAGCTTCATCACCAACTACCCAAATAACCTCATCGACCGTTGTACCTGTTGGGGTTGTGACAACGGTACTGTCTTTAGACTGCTGAGCCTTTGCGAATGAGAATAGTGAGACTAGTATGACTAGTAGAACAAAGATTCTTTTACTCATGCTTATTTATGGTCTTTAATATTTCATTATTGACAACCACTGCATACTGCTTGCGGAGGTCTTCTATCCAAATGCGCTCCAACTCGTCCTGCAAGTCAGCTACAACGAGAGCACGTACATCTGTATAATCTTCTGGCTTCTTCAGCAACTTTCCATAGACAGCATCAATGGGATAACCCTTAACACTATCAACCTTAGCATCAAGAACCTTAAAGACTTCACGATCGACAAGCGCATTATCGCCCTTCTTGAAAAGTCCTTTCTCAACTCGAATACGTAAAACGGAATCGTTATTGAAAGTGGTGCGAAGCGCTTCATTCCAGTCATCAAACTTCAATTTCTTGACACACTTAGCAACAGCCTTCACATCTGCCTGGTCTTTCACATGATAAGCCATACCTTTGAAACGAGGCTCGTCCCATTGGTATTTCTTCTTATTCTTTTTGAAATATTGGGCTAATGCCTGCTCATCTTTGGCAGCCTTGTCCCAAATCAGGCGATTACTGATTTCATAAAGCAACAATCCATCGTGATATTCCTTGATAAGATAGCGCATCTCAGGATCTGAAGCAGCCATCGAGTCAGCACGCTGCTCTAACAGTTGTTCTTTAGTAAGTTTCCCATTGGAAGCCTTTACCATTGCATCGAGCTTACGCTCTGTGATGCTATTACGGACATCACGTTGCTCCAAGAACTTGAGGATATTCTCTTTGTGGAAATCAAAAGGTTCCAGTTGCTTACGCTCCTTCATCAAGATGATGTGCCACCCAAAGGGAGACTCGAAAGGCTTACTCATCTGACCTGCCTGCAAGGCAAAGGCTGCATCCTCAAACTCCTTAACCATCTGTCTACGGCCGAACCAACCCAAATCGCCACCACGCGACTTGGAAGGGCAGTCGGATACCTGCTTAGCCAATTCAGCGAAGTCGACACCAGCCTGTAGAGCGCCATAGATAGAGTCGATGCGTTGCTTAGCCCTCTCTATCTCTGCCTTGGAAGCTTTCTGCTCCATCTTCACCAGAATATGCGAAGCATGCACCAGTCCGTCCGGTCCGATACTCTCCTTTGTCTGGTCATATACCTTATGCGCTTCAACCAACATATCCTCATCAGTGACATAAGTAGGACGAACCTGCTGGTCACGATACTGGGCAAATTCTTGTAAGAATGCCTGGGTAGTATCAATATGAGCATCTAAGGCAGCTTGAACCTTGAGTTTATAGTTCACAAAGAGGTCGACATATTCCTCCACTGTCTTTTTGTCAATGACTCCATCCGTATTGTTCTTATTGTAAGAATACTCAAACTCAGAACGAGGAACAGGAACACCTGCCACCGTCATGACGATGGGATCATCCTGTGACTGAGGCAATGCCTCTGCATACGGGACAAGGGCAAAGAGCGAAACAACAACTAACTTAATCATTAGGACGAGAATAGTTTGGAGCCTCACTGGTAATGGTAATATCGTGAGGATGGCTCTCATTAACACCAGCATTGGTAATACGGGTAAACTTCGCATCGTGCAGCTTCTCTATGGTTGAAGCACCACAGTAACCCATACCAGAACGCAAACCACCTACCATCTGATAGATAACTTCCTGAACCGTTCCTTTATAAGGCACACGACCAGCAATACCCTCTGGTACCAGTTTCTTCACATCCTTGGTATCTGCCTGGAAATAGCGGTCCTTAGAACCGTGCTCCATAGCCTCCAAAGAACCCATACCACGATAACTCTTGAACTTACGACCGTTATAGATAATGGTATCACCAGGACTTTCCTCGGTACCAGCTACCAAAGAGCCAATCATCACGCAAGAGCCACCAGCTGCCAAAGCCTTTACGATATCACCTGAATAACGCAAACCACCATCGGCAATCAAGGGGACACCTGTTCCCTTCAGGGCACTATACACATCGTAAACAGCACTCAACTGGGGAACGCCAACACCTGCAACCACACGAGTGGTACAGATTGATCCTGGGCCAATACCTACTTTGACAGCATCAGCGCCATTCTCAACCAACATCTTGGCGGCCTCGCCCGTAGCAATGTTACCTACTACGATATCGATATTGGGAAAGGAAGCCTTTGCTTCACGCAGTTTCTCTATCACACTCTTGGAATGACCATGAGCTGTGTCAATAACGATGGCATCAACACCAGCATTTACCAAAGCCTGCATACGGTCGAGAGTGTCTACCGTAACACCAACTCCGGCAGCTACACGCAGACGGCCTTTCTCATCCTTGCAAGCCATGGGCTTATCCTTGGCCTTGGTGATATCTTTATAAGTAATCAGACCAACCAAGTGATTATCCTTATCCACTACAGGAAGTTTTTCAATCTTGTTCTCCTGCAGAATCTGGGCTGCAGCCGTAAGGTCTGTCTGCTGATGAGTAGTCACGAGGTTATCCTTTGACATGACATCATCAATCTTGCGATCCAAGCGACGCTCAAAACGAAGGTCACGGTTAGTCACAATACCTACCAGACGGTTATCCTCATCTACAACGGGAATACCACCGATATGATATTCTGCCATGATATCCAAAGCGTCTTTCACAGTAGATCCACGACGAATCGTTACCGGATCGTAAATCATACCGTTCTCTGCACGTTTAACAATAGCCACTTGACGAGCCTGGTCTTCAATCGACATATTCTTGTGAATAACACCGATACCGCCCTCACGAGCAATGGCAATAGCCATCTGACTCTCTGTTACAGTGTCCATAGCAGCAGTTACGAAAGGCACGTTCAGCTCGATATTACGAGAAAAACGGGTTCGCAACTCTACCGTCTTGGGCAGTACTTCTGAATAGGCGGGAATCAAGAGGACATCATCAAAGGTCAGTCCATCCATAACAATCTTGTCTGCAATAAATGATGACATAAAAATACTCCTTTAAATTTTATTGCGTGCAAAGATAGTGATTTCCCATGAGAAAACGCCATCTTTGCACGCAATATTAACACGATTTAATGAGATTTCTTAGTTGGCCATTTCCGAGATAAACTTTATACGAACCAGACGTATCTCATCCTCTGAGCATTCAGCGCCCAGTTCATCGATAGCAGCTTCCAGCGAATCAGTCTCACTGTCTGCGAAATAATCATAGATATCATCGATATGGTCTTCGTCCATCACCTCATCCAGGAAATAGTCGATATTCAGCTTTGTACCACTATAGACAATGGCCTCCACCTCACTGAGCAGATCCTCAAACTCCAGTCCTTGAGCGGTTGCTATATCGTCAAGAGCTATCTGACGGTCAATGGCTTGGATAATCTTTACTTTCAGGATAGACTTCTTCGCAACGGTGCGGACACGGAGGTCAGTTTGGCGAACAATCTCGTTCTCCTCGCAATAGCGCTTAATAAGGTCTACGAACTCCTTGGCATAGGGCTGTCTGACCTTACCCTCTCCTACTCCCTGAATATTCTTCAGTTCTTCAAGGGTCACAGGATAATCCGTTGCCATCTGTTCGATAGAAACATCCTGGAAGATTACATAAGGGGGACGTTCCAGTTGTCTGCTTACCTTCTTTCGAAGATCTCTGAGCATGGCATTCAACGTAGGATCGAGCGCACTGGTAACACCATCATGTTCTGTAGTAGCCTCGTAATCTTCTACAAACTCATTATCTTCGACTATCATGAAGGTTTCCGGCTTCTTCATGAACTTCTTACCAGCAGCTGTCAGTTTCAGCAAACCATAGTTCTCTACGTCCTTCTTCAGATAGCCGGCAATCAAGGCTTGTCGGATAACAGGGTTCCAATGCTTCTCATTAAAGTCCTCACCAGCACCAAACAGTTCATGGTTCTGATGCTTGTGTGCAATGATTTCTTCCGTTTCACGACCTACGACAAAATCAATGACATAGTCAGAACGGAAATTCTCCTTTAATGCCTGTATAGCAGTCAATACAATACATAACTGCTCATGAGCCTCTATCTTCGTCTTGGGATGCAGACAGTTGTCGCAGTTATGACAATTTTCCTCATGATACTCCTCGCCAAAGTAATGGAGCAACATCTTACGACGACATACTGAGGTTTCTGCATAAGCAGCCGTCTCAGCCAACAGCTGACGACCGATATCCTGCTCAGCCACCGGTTTGCCTTCCATGAACTTATCCAGTTTCTGCAAGTCTTTCTGAGCATAGAACGTGATACAAAGGCCCTCACCTCCATCACGTCCGGCTCGACCTGTCTCCTGATAATATCCTTCCAGCGACTTGGGAATATCATAATGAATCACAAAACGAACATCAGGTTTGTCGATACCCATGCCAAAGGCAATGGTGGCTACGATAACTTCAATACGCTCCATCAGGAAATCATCCTGTGTTTGCGAACGAAGCGCAGACTCCAGTCCTGCATGATAAGCAGCAGCCCTGATGTCATTAGCCCTCAGGATTTCTGCCAATTCCTCTACTTTCTTTCGAGAGAGACAATAGATAATACCACTCTTGCCCGGATGCTGCTTAATGAACTTGATGATATCCTTGTCTACCTCCTTGGTCTTGGGGCGAACCTCATAATACAGGTTGGGACGGTTGAACGAACTCTTGAACTCATCAGCATCGATAATACCGAGGTTTTTCTTGATATCCGTGCGTACTTTATCCGTTGCCGTTGCTGTCAAGGCTATAACAGGAGCGTTGCCAATCTCGTTGATAATAGGACGGATTCGGCGATACTCTGGACGGAAATCGTGTCCCCATTCAGAAATACAATGTGCCTCATCCACCGCATAGAACGAAATTTTCGCCTGCTTTAGAAACTCTACATTCTCTTCTTTCGTCAATGATTCGGGAGCAACATACAACAATTTGGTGCGACCGGCTAAGATATCGGTCTTCACCTGGTCAATAGCTGCCTTGTTGAGCGACGAGTTCAGGTAATGCGCCGTACCCTCATCACTCATCGAACTGATAATGTCCACCTGATTCTTCATCAAGGCTATCAGGGGCGAGATGACAATAGCCGTTCCATCCATCAGCAGCGAAGGCAACTGATAACATAGTGACTTACCACCACCTGTAGGCATCAATACAAAGGTGTCCCTTCCGTTGAGGACATTCTGTATGATTGCCTCCTGATCGCCTTTGAACTTATCAAAGCCGAAATACTTCTTTAATGCTTTTGTGAGATTCTGTTTCTTTGTAGCCATAGACTCTTATTTGGGTGTTCCTACACCTCAATTTAAATGCGACTTATCGAGCTGCTTCTGCGCATACTCAACTGTCACTTCAAAGGATTTTGTTCGTTTAGAAGGAATTTCAAACATAGCATCCATCATGATACTCTCAACAATAGAGCGCAGTCCGCGAGCACCCAACTTATACTCCACCGCCTTGTCGACGATAAGTTTCAGGGCTTCTGGAGTAAAGGTCAACTTGATACCATCCATCTCAAACAACTTCTCATATTGTTTGACAATAGAGTTCTTGGGTTCTGTCAGGATTCTCGTCAGTGCCTTACGGTCGAGAGGATTCAGATAGGTCAATACAGGGAGACGACCGATAATCTCAGGAATCAAGCCAAACGACTTCAAGTCCTGTGGCAAGATATACTGCATCAAGTCGTTCTTATCAATCTTTCGTACATTCTGTACAGAGTTATAACCCACTACATGGGTATTCAGTCGCTGGGCAATCTTTCGTTCAATGCCGTCAAAGGCACCACCACATATAAATAATATATTATGTGTGTCAACATGGATGTACTCCTGATCAGGATGCTTACGTCCACCCTGTGGTGGCACATTAACCATTGTGCCCTCCAACAACTTGAGCAATCCCTGCTGAACGCCCTCACCACTAACATCTCGGGTAATGCTGGGGTTATCACTCTTACGTGCGATCTTATCAATCTCGTCAATAAAGACGATACCACGCTGTGCAGCCTCCACATTATAGTCGGCCACCTGAAGCAAGCGTGACAAGATGCTTTCCACATCCTCGCCCACATAACCTGCCTCCGTAAACACGGTAGCGTCGACAATGGTGAATGGCACATCCAGCATCTTGGCAATGGTACGAGCCAACAAGGTCTTACCCGTTCCCGTAGAACCCACCATGATGATGTTCGACTTCTCAATCTCAACACCATTATCGTCAGTAGGTTGCTGCAGACGCTTGTAATGATTATACACAGCCACAGACAGGAAGCGCTTAGCCTCATCCTGTCCTATCACGTATTGGTCAAGATGTTCTTTTATTTCCTTGGGCTTCGGCACACGTTTCAGTTGGAAAGGCGAACCTTTCTTCTTGGCATCAGGGCCATAGCCATTAGCAGTAGCCACCTGATAGGCTTGAACGGCACAATCCTCGCAGATACATCCGTTCACACCCGTTATCAAGAGCTTCACCTCTCGTTCCGAACGTCCGCAGAAATTACATTGTTTCTTTATCATTTCTTTACCAACACCTGATCAATCATACCATATTCCTTTGCCTCCTCAGCCGTCATCCAGTAGTTGCGGTCTGAATCGTTCCATACTTTGTCATACGGAGTATGTGAGTGCTCAGAAATAATCGTATAGAGTTCTTTCTTAAATTTCATAATTTCTTTGGCCTCAATCTCAATATCTGAAGCTTGTCCCTGTACACCACCCAACGGCTGGTGAATCATCACACGGCTATGAGGCAGTGCCGAGCGCTTGCCCTCTGTTCCTGCAACCAGCAGAACGGCAGCCATTGAAGCGGCCATACCTGTGCAGATGGTTGCAACATCACTCGAGATAAACTGCATGGTGTCATAGATGCCCAGTCCTGCTGTCACACTACCACCAGGAGAATTCAGGTAGATACTGATATCCTTGCCGCTATCTACAGAGTCGAGATACAGCAACTGAGCCTGCAGCGTATTGGCGGTATAGTCGTCAATCTGCGTACCCAGGAAGATGATGCGATCCATCATCAAACGGGAGAAAACATCCATCTGGGTCACGTTCAATTGACGCTCCTCCAGGATGTAAGGGTTCAAATACTGAGCCTGTGCGCTCATTACTTCGTCAAGCACTAAGCCATTGATGCCAAGATGCTTGGTAGCATATTTCCTAAAATCGTTGTTCATATTCATCTTTATAAAGTGATACAAAATTACATAAAAAAAGTCGGAACGCCAACCATTCCGACTTTATTTTTGGTTAAAGAATTATAATTCGCCTTTCAAACCCCATTACTTCTCCTGGAGAAGCTTCTGGAAGTCCTCCATTGTAATGTCCTTCTCATCGAGTTTTACCACGCTCTTGAGAGCAGCTGTCAGCTTCACGTCAACGGCACGGTCAACCAGTCCGTCAACATTCTCGCGCTTCTTCAGCATCTCAGCAGCGTAGTTCTCGAGATACTCATCGGGTACGTTTGACATACCATACTGAGCGAACTGCATGCGAGCAGCCTCTTTGGCAACGTTCTTCAGGTCAGCATCGTCCACCTTGATGTCCTGAGCAGCAACCAACTGCTCTTTCATCAGGTGCCAGCCCAACTCCTTGATGCTTGCCTCGAAGTTCTTCTCAACGAAGTCAGCACCCTTGTCCTTGTTGTTATTCATCATAACGCGCTTCAGCAGAGCCTCTGGGAACTCCAGCTTGCCCACCTTCTTCTCAACATGAGCACGAACGTCCTGCAGGAACTTATAATCAGAATCGGTCTTGAACTGCTGGCTAATCTGGTCAGCAATCTTCTGACGGAACTCCTTCCCATCCTTCACATTGCCGTCGCCAAATACCTGATCGAACAGCTCCTGATTAACCTCATGCTTTACGTAACGGCTGATTTCGGTTACCTGGAAAGTGAAGTCACCCTCGTGATCCTTCACCTCTTCCTTCTGAATCTTCAGCATAGCGCTCACCTCGGCATCGTTGTCAGAATAAGCCTTGCGAGGATTCCAAGTGATGATGTCGCCCAGCTTGCAAGCGTCGAAGAGCTTCTTCTGGTCGTCAACCTTGATATACTGAGGCATCAGCACAACGTCAGACAGCTCAATGCCGCCTTCCTTGCCAACCTCGCGAAGGTCGCCCTTCAGCATATCGCGCTCCTCAGAATCGTACTGCTCAACCTTCTCATACTGACCAGAACGGTTCTGGTACATCTCTACCTGCTGATCGATGAGCTTATCATCTACAGTGATGTTATAATAGGGAACCTTGTCCTTACCGCTCAGCTTTGCCTCGAACTCAGGAGCCACAGCGATATCGAACTTAAAGGTCAGGGGCTGATCGCTCTCAAAGTCAAGCTGCTCCTGCTTATCACTTGGCAGGGGCTCGCCCAGCATCTGAATCTTGTTCTCACGAACATACTCGTACAACTTCTCACCCAGCAGTTTGTTAACGGCCTCTACCTTCACAGAAGGACCGAACTGACGCTTGATCATGCCCATAGGAGCCTGACCAGGACGGAATCCAGGAATGTTTGCACGCTTACGATAATCTTTCAGGGTCTTATCAACCTCAGGCTGATAGTCAGCCGTCTCCAGCGTAATGGTCATCAAACCATTAATCTTGTCGGGAGCTTCAAATGAAATATTCATCTCTTTATACCTTATTTATATTATATATTCTCTTTTGAGCGTGCAAAGGTACAAATAAAAAACGATACTGCCAAACGACAGGCTTTTTTTTTCACTTATTAATACTTTTTCCCTTGCAGAGTCTTTCTTTGCCCTCTACGCAGCAAGTGTTTCCATTTGTTTCTCTTAAAGAAACACACTGTTTCTCCTAGGGAAACACAGTGTTTCTCCTGAACAAACCAGCTATCGGATAACAAAAGAGGAGAAAAGCGGAAAAATCGTTGCAAATCAGGGGATTGGGAGGGAAACTGCGGAATAATGAGAACAGTGGACTGCAACTTGAGTACGGTATGAAGGAAAGATTTAAGTATCTAATTCGTAACTTGTTTCTGAAATTGTGAAAATCGAGGAGAATAGGTTACTTTCAGACACTGAAACGGTTGATATTCAACGAGTTTTAGAAATTGAGCTGACTTCGGTACGAGTTGCCGAAATTTGAATAGATTTGCGTAGAAATCGGATGCTCAGCATTGACTAATTTTGCAAACTGAAAGTTAAACGTAAAATTAGTGTAAAAATGAAGAGTACCTACAGTATCATTTTCTACCTCAAGAGGGAGAAGTTAAAGAAGGATGGAACGTACCCCGTAATGGGTCGCATCACAGTGGATGGAACACAGTGCCAGTTCAGTTGCAAGGTGGACTGCAAGCCTGACCTCTGGGAAACCAAAGGCGGTCGTGCCACTGGCAAAAGCGTCATGGCCCGCAATGTCAACATGGAACTTGACAAGATCAAGGCCCGTATCGACAAGTATTACAAGGAGATTGTTGACCGCGACAACTTCGTGACGGCAGAGAAGGTGAAGAATGCCTTCCTCGGTCTGGAGTATCGTCAGCAAACTTTGATGACGATGTTTGCCCAATGGAATGCTGAGTATCAGCGCATGTATGAGGGCGGTCTGCGTTCAGAAGCTTCGCTGACAAAATACAAGACCGTCTATAAGCACGTCGGAGATTTCCTGCGCCATCATTATAACGTGTCGGACATAGCCCTGAAGGAGATCCAGCCGTCGTTTATCTCGGACTTCGAGGTCTTTCTGAAGACGGAAAGAAAGGTGAAGCATAACACTTGCATCCTCTACAACAATTCCATTATGATGCTGATGCACCGTGCCCATGAGAACGGTTGGGTGTCGCGTTATCCATTCAGTGACTATCACGTCCAGAAGGAGGAAACAGAGAAGGGCTTTCTGACCAAGGATGAACTGAACGCGCTGATGAACAATCCGAGGCTCACACCGCGACGTGCCTACATCCGCGACCTCTTCATCTTCTGCTGCTTCACAGGCTTGGCTCATGCCGACTTGAAGAACCTGAAGAACGAGAACATCGTGAAGAATCCTGCTGATGGCAGTTGGTGGATTCACACTCACCGCCAGAAGACGGGCGTGGCTGAGAACGTGAAGCTGCTGCCTATCCCGCTGGCAATCCTCAAAAAGTACAAGGGACTATGCACGGACGGGCATGTCTTTGACGTCCCAGAGCATGACCGCTGCTGTGAGCGCATCAGATTCATTGCCAAACTGTGCGGCATTCAGAAGCACCTGACCTGGCACATGGCTCGCCACACGATGGCAACGGTTGTCTGCCTGTCGAACGGAATGCCTCTTGAGGTCGTCGGCTCCGTACTGGGCCACAAGTGCATCGAGAGCACTCAGGTGTATGCCAAGATTACACAAGAGAAGTTGGGCTGCGAGATTGATACGCTGGCCACGAAACTGGCAAAGATCCAGCAGTTCTCGCCCAACATCGGCATGGTAATATAAATAAGGTGGAGGGCAAGACTATGATGAAGAGAGACCTCATCGTGTTTGAGCACGAAAGATTTGAGTTGACGGGCTACGACGTCTGGATGACTGCGGGCGAGATAGCCAGTCTGTTCGGCGTGACCATCATGAAGGTGCGCGGAATCATTAACAAGATGCGTAGGCAACTGGCCGTCAACCTCGATTTAATCAGCAAGTACGACCTCTTGGAAAGCGGCTACAAAGACGAACTTTACAACCTTGAGTGCATCATCGCCATCTCCTACCACGTCCATACCGGGCTTGCCTCCGAGTTCCGCCGTTGGATATGCGACAGGGTGACGAGACGCAAGGAGCGGGCAATGATAGTCTATCTCTGAGAAAGTCGAAGCCTCGGGCGACTCACATCGTTCGAGGCTTCTGAATATCGTATGAACAGACACTTTTTTATTTCCTTCTCAGCGAGATATGAATGTCCTGGTCAATCCGTTCCTCCAGCATGTTCCGCATCCTGCTGAGGAAATACGTGCGGTTGCCGTTCTTCGTGGCCCGCTGCTTAATATCGATATAGATACGCGAATAGATCCTCGGCTGAAGCCCGAACAGGGAGAATATGCGATTGCCGAGTTCCTCAATGGGCAGTTTCCCGTCGTTCAGGCATTGCATCTCCTGTAGCCCATACATCAGTTCCACAAGGTTCACGATGTCACCAGTCCAGTTCAGTCCCGTCTTGGCCGATTCCGCTATCTCCGAGGCGGGCATCTGCTCCACCACCTTTTGCATCTCGCCAATGAACGTCACAGCCTTTTCAACCATCCGATTCCCCTTGCCCATTGCCTTCAGTTCTATCCCTGCAAACACCAGAGTGGCAACGGCCGTTGTCTTGCCATTCTTGCAACCGCACACATCCACAACCCTTTCGATAAACTCACCATAACAGGCAGTCATATCTTCGAGGCTTCCGTTTTGGGCGGCACGGAAGAAAGCCGTTTCAGTCAGAATATTGTATTTCATCCTTTGTTCTTTTTACTTGTTACTAAATGCGTTTGTTTGCGATCGCATTTGTAACATAAGCAGGGGTGCAAGCGAAAAGAATTCGCTTTCAGACAGGAATTTTGCAACTATCTGAAAAGGAGCGTGATTAAAAGATGTTAATGAGGATAGGGCTAAAAAGACTCTAACAATTTGGGAAAATTTTGCCCAAATGCCCAAAATTCGCCCAAATAATTCCCATTTTGATGATGAAATAGTTATTTGCTCAGTTATCATTGCGATACATTAAGAATTAAAGAACTCCAGAATTTAGCAGTTTAGCTGTTGTCAGCATATAATAAATAATGTGGAGAACAAAACTATAATGATGAAAAGAGACTTTACTATTGTTTGGGCAGACGTGCTACAACGGATAGTAGACGGCTTAGATAGTCCACCTCTTTGGCATGACTATCATAACATATTAGAACCGATTGAGAGTAAACAACCATTTATTCGGAAATATTTTAATGAGTCTGTCGATTAAAATAGGCAGAATCGCCAATACAGAAATAAAACATCATTACTTTTCAATCGTAATGGCAAAAAGATTACATTTAAAGTCTCCATATCTTGTGAAGAGAGTGAAAAGTCTGCAAGTAGTTTCTTATTATTTATAAATTCATTACATTTTTCATCAGTAAACAATAGACGCAAAACTCATGTTTGTTCTACACATATTATTTTTTCTGAACCAATATTTCTTTTCCAAGGTTTGTTACTTGGAATGTGTAGTTGTCATATTTCTCTGCATTAGAAGACACACAGTGTTATCTATTCTCAAAAAAATGTTGCAAATCTTCTCTGATTTTGCGCAAACAATAACAAAAAACAACTGATACTTAAGCTGTTACAAATTACAAAGTAAGTATAACTGCAACATGATATTAAAATGCTTTTGCATATATCTCAAATTATTCGTACTTTTGCACGACATTAAAAAAATAACAGTTTATGGATTATATTGCAGATTTAACAAAAAACCGGATCAGTACAGATGGGTCCATTATGGGAAAAGTTCATGACTTTAAAGTAGAAATGCGATTGCATGAGCAGAACAAATTGAACGTATATAAAAAATATCCTCAATTAACTGCCTGCGACCGAGAGGTAACTGTTTATGACAGGCACCATAATGTAGAGAAAAAGGTAATTCTATTTGGGTCAAATAGTTATTTGGGAGCCACGAATTCTAAAACGGCAATAGAAAAGTCTATTAAAGCAACCATAGAAATGGGTATTGGTTCTGGGGGTGTTCCATTACTTACAGGAACAACCAAATACCAAAATGAACTGGAAGAAAAACTGTCTAAACTAAGTGGTTTTGATGATACAATTCTTTTTTCGTCAGGGTATACTGCTAATTTGGGTGTAATAAGTGGCTTAATTCGCAAGAACAACTTAGTCATACATGATAAATTGGATCATGCGAGTTTATTAGATGGAACAATAATGTGTGGGGCAAAAATGCTAAGATACAAACATGGTGATATAAACGATTTAGAAGTATTGCTTTCACAGAATATTGACAAATACCCACATGGTATTTTAGTTGTAACAGATGGTGTATTTAGTATGGATGGAGATATTGCTAATATACCAGCAATATTAAATCTTGTCAAAAAGTACAATTCCATGTTACTGATAGATGAGGCACATGCCGTGGGGGTTATTGGTGAAAAAGGTGCAGGAACTCTTTCTCATTATGGTATAGAAGAGAGAGAAAATATAATCATTACAGGAACTTTAAGCAAAGCAATTGGCACATTGGGGGGCTATATTAGTGGATCACAAGAAATAATAGACTATCTTAGGATATATGCAAGAAGTAATATGTTCTCAACGTCCTTACCACCATCTATATGTGCAGCAGCGGAAGAGGTTATATCGAATATGTCAGGTACAGATATTGTTCAGGTATTAAGAGAAAAATCAAAATATTTAAGGACGCAATTAATTAAGGAGGGATTCAATATTTTGAATTCTCAAACTCCAATAATACCAGTAATTGTTGGTAATCCATACATCTTAACACAAATGGTAAATGAAGCCTTTTCTCATGGTTTCCTCCTAAATGCTATATTTCCTCCTGCTGTTCCTGCAAATATGACTAGGTTCAGAATTAGTGTAATGGCCACTCATACAAAAGAGGACATGGATACACTTGTGCAATTACTTGTAAAATTATTTGACAAATATGAAGTTAAAAGATATTCCTAGTAACTATTCTTATATATGGAAAGACTCTATTTCTGAGATTTCTGCTCAAACATGGGCAGAAATCTTTGGAACTTCTGTAATCAAAGGATATAATTTCTATAAAGCAGCAGATATAACAAGCTTCAGTAATGTTAGATTTCATTATCTGTGTATATATAATAAGAATAGAATTAAGGCAATAGTTGCATGTTATACCTATAAAATTGACTTAAAAGATTTATCAAAAAGTAGTGCGATTCAATGGATAATTAATAAAATAAGAAGGTTCTTTTTTACCGATTTTTTGTGTTTTAAAACATTTGTAATTGGTTCGTATCCTGCAACGTGTGAACATTTTATTGGTTTCTTACCCTGCTTATCTGAAAGCGAAAAGATAATTATATCAAATATCATTAATATCAGCATAAAAAAGAAAGCGCATGAAGAAAAGACTGGCATAGTATTTGTTAAAGATGTACGTTCACGTTATTATACAGAAGTAGCCTCCATATTAAGCTCTGATTATACGTTTGTGAGTTCATTTCCTACGAATCTAATTCCTATTATTACAACATATCCATATCCGATGGCACTTAAGAAAAAAAACAGAAAAAGGGTTAAGATTTATCAGGTGAAATTTAATAATTCATTTTTGTGGGAGGTGTCTGATGAATGCGACAAATATATACCTGTTTTTTACAAATTGTATAGAAACGTATTAAATGTTGCAAAAAATAAATTTGAAACATTAACAGAAGACTTCTATAAAAATTTATATAGAAATATTAGTCAAAGTATGTTTTTCCTAATAGCAAGGGACAAAAAAACGTCAGAAATACGGTTGATAGAGTTAATTATAGTTGAAAAGAACAAATTAATTCCTTTATATTTAGGAATAAAATATAAAGATGATGATACTAAAGTTTTATATTTGAATGTAATATTCAAAACGATTGAAATAGCGACAGAGAACCATAAGGAAATTGTTGATTTCGGACAAACAAGCTATTATCCTAAAACGATGTCTGGCACTTTTGCCGAAGACATATTATACGGATTCTATGCTCCTAATAAAATAGTAAATTATATATTGAAACACACAATCGGGAAAATTATATTACCAGCTATAATACCGAATAATGTTTATCAGAAAGAAACAATAAAGACATATAAAACTTATATGGTGAGTAACGGAATCAACATTATAAATATTTGAATCATTATGAAAACAATTATTGTGAATACTTTTTCTTTTATATCAATGTTTCCTTCATATAATACCGCTTATATTCAAGGATTACTGAAGAAGAATAACGAAGAAAGTAAAAATATAGATATTAATCAGATTATTTGGAATGAACTGTTGTCGAAAGAATTCATCTCTAATTTAAAATTTAATAGTGACATAAATAAAATACAAAAATGTCCTCTATGTTCATATTCAATTCTATCCAAAGAATCATTTGATCTACTAAAAGAGGAGATACTTCAAAATATAGACGATGTAATATCCATTTTTAGGTCTAATGAAATTTATATTTTTGAGAAATTGAAGTTTGCTTATACTTGTGTTCATAAATTGCAATGTCTAATTTATGCATCATTTGGTACTTTTTTTACATTTCACATGCCTTACTGGGCTGGACTTGGATTTGAATGTTCAGACGTTGAAGCTATTTATAAAATCGCCTCAGATATTGAGAAAAACCCTTTGATAGAAATAATAGAAAAAAAAGTTGTCCCAATTATAAGACAAAACGAAGTTCATTTTATAATAGAGGACATAATGTTCCCATGGGATATCATTCCTGCCTTAACGTTTAACATGATAATAAAAAAAGAGTTCCCTAATGTTCATATTAATTACGCTGGACTTGGATTTGATGAATTCAGTTTCTCTAGAATTAAACAAGGTTTAATAAGCAATAGTAAATTATTTTTCCTATTTGATAGTATTTTCATATATAGAAATGAAAAAGGTATAGTCGAACTCCTTCGCGGGGAAAAGATGGACGAAATAGATAATCTTTATTATATTAATAATGGGGATGTAATAACAAACAGATTAAACGAATCAATTCTTAATGACAAGAATATTATCCCTATATATGATGATATAGATTTTAATAAATTTTTTGTCCCTGAAAAAATTGTAATTGATCGCTTAACATACAAATGTTTTTGGTCAAAATGTAATTTTTGCAGTATAAACTCGAACAAGTTTGTACTGCAAAAAGGGAATTTGGATGAACACGTTCAAAGGGTTGTCCAGATTTATAATAAATATGGTGTGAACAATTTTTGGTTTCTTGATGAAGCATGTCCAATTAAATATGCAGAATCTTTTGCTAGTAAAATTTGCGAATCTGGTATCTCAATATATTGGTCATTAAGAACTCGTATAGATAAGAGAATAAAAAAAGATGTATTAATTCATTTATATAATAGTGGACTAAGAGAATTATGGCTCGGGCTAGAACATGTAAATTATAGGATATTGGAACTTATGAATAAGTCTGATTTTAATATGGATTATGGTAATATAGCATCCAAAATTCTGAAAGATGCTTCTGATATTGGTATTGGAATCCACTTTTGTCATATTGTTGGATTCCCCTCAGAAACAGATGAAGAACGGGAAGATATTCTTAATTTTTATAAAAGAAATTTGACTTCTCTTAAAAGAATGCCTTTTTTTACTACGTTTAATGTTTTTGGGTTAATGTATGAAAGCGTTATGTACAAAAATCCTAAGAAATTTGGCCTATATAATATAAAGCCTGATGATAATACTTTCTTTATGATTAAAGTTCCATATAATTCGAAGTACAATGACGAAACTTGTAATCCTGTAAATATGATAAAGTTAGGATTATGGATATCCAAATATACAGATGCAATTGTTCCAAGCAAAGGGCTGCAAGCAATATGGAATAGTATCTCAGATTCTCCAATGGAATTGTTATTAAAAAAACATTATAGATATAATCCTTTTATATAAAATATGATATGATGAAGTGGACAAAATATTATTCCGTTTGTGAACTACCAGAAAAATGTTGGGATAGAGTTTCCCCCGACAATATATGTCTTTCTTCCAAATTTATGGAAGTTAGCGAATCCACGAATCCACAATCAAAGTATATCTATTATGTTGGATCAATGGATGACAAGATTATTGCTATAGGTTTTGCTTATATAAAAACCTTCAATTTAATTCCTCTACTTTCTAAGTGGATTAATTCTGGCCCTTCTGTTCTTATGACAGGTACTTATGAAACTTATGGTAGGCATTATTGGTATGATAAAAAATATTTTAATGAACAAACTTTTATCTATGAATTGTATCGGATTATACAAAAAGAAAAAACTAATATTATTATATTTAGAGATTATGTACAAAATAATTTAGATATAACAGACTATACATTTTTCAAAAATAATAATTTTTGTTGGATAAAAAAATATGCCGTCTCATACATTAATCTTTCTGGGGATATTACTAGTCTTGATTTATTCCTAAAAGGCATAAAAAAAAAGCATCGTAATTTTTATAGAAAGATCCTTCGAGAAAGAGAATTGAATTCTGTCCACATAAACCATGTATATGATTATATGGAAATAGTTGAATATTTATATCCATTATATCTCAATGTTAACAATAAGGCAAAAGAATATCACACTCAACCTTTTCCGATAGTATTCTTTGAAAATCTAAAAAAGTTATTAGTTAATAATGTTCTAGTGATAACTATGAACGTGAAAAACAAAATAATAGGATTTGTTTTGCTAATTGTAGGAAAGAACGAAGTTATACCTTTCTTAATGGGAATGGATTATAATTATAGAAGTTGTTATATATGGCAAAATTTGACTATCGAAAGTGTAAGATATGCAATAAATCAGAAAAAAGGAAGAATAGATCTGGGCTTAACAAATTACGAAATAAAAAAGAGATTGGGAGCAGTAAAATATGACATTAATATGTTTGCGAGATTTAAGAATCCATTTTTAAACTTACTATTTAACAAATATCTCTCTAAATTAATATGAAAGAAAATATGTTTTACATTTGTTATGGGTGTTATCCATCTTTGTTTTCAAAAATAATTGCAAATCTTCTCGTAATAAAAAAAATGCCAGTAAACAAGATTATTGTTTCTAGGAGGAACATATCAATAGAAAACCATGAAATATCTGGTGGAAAGGGCGTGTTATTTCTGTTCAAACGATTTACGATTAGATATGTATTGTTTCAAACTGTTGTTGAATTAATATTGTCTATTGGATTAAAAATATATTTCAAGAAAAAAGGATTACATCTGTTTTCTCTAAAAGAATTGTGTAAACACTATCATATCCAATATATTGAAAGCAATGATTTTAATCGAGATGTTAACACAATTGGACAAATTGATGTATTTGTATCTATGTGCTTAGATCAAATTTTACGGGAAGACTTTATAAAGAAAACAAAGAAACTATGTATTAATATCCACCCGTCAGAGATACCTAATTTTGGCGGAGTTGAACCTATTATACAACAAGTAATAACAAATCAAAAGAAGATGGGAATTTCTGTTCATAAGATTACTCCCAATATTGACAACGGCGAGGTAATTAATCGGACATATGTTGAGATTAAACAATATAGTTATTACAAATTGATGTGTTTATTTATTATAAATGGCATCAAGCTTATAGAAGAATTATACCATAATAACTGGACGTATAAAAGTAAACAACAGATTGCTCTCACCTATCCATATAGATCATGGCCGACAAAAATGGAACTTCATGATTACGAAGCCAAACACAATTATATTGAATGGAACGAATTGATAAATTATAAAATATGGAATAATATCATAGATAAATAATAATATATATGTTATAGAAAACATAATAATGTTATCATTGTAGAAGATGAAAAAAATACATTATACTAATCAAATATCCAAACTGCATTTTGAGATTATTCGATTAAAAAGGATTGCGCACTATCATGTTGTTGCGGAATTGACATTTTTGAGTATTGCTCTTTTGTTTATAATTTTATTTTCTAATAACCATAATTATTTTTACTTTATTGGGATACTATTAGGAACATTTATTTACGTTATTATTCGGAAAAAAGATATTCGTACAGAAAGAATTATAGAGAATAAAAATAATAAAATATACGTCTACAAGAAAGAATTGTCGTATATTAACGGTGATTATTCTTGTTTTGATGATGGAAGTGATTATATAAATTTGTTTCATAATTATACTTTCGATTTGGACATATTTGGCAAAGATTCTTTATTTCAAAGAATTAACAGAACAGTTACAAGGGGAGGTAGAGATTATTTAGCAAAAGAACTGTCAAATACAAACCTAAAATCGCTAAACGAGATTTTAGAGAGACAAAAGGCACTTAATGAATTGAGCAATCAAGAAACACTACGCACAGAATTCCTCTCAATTGGACAATATGGTCAAATAGATACAGAGCAAATTCTGAATGTAATAAGTAGCATAAAGAAAAGGAGGATTCAACAAATTGCATACAAAAGAATAAAAACGACTATAGCATTAGTCGCTATCAGTATTTCTGTTATTTTATTGATTGGTTCTTTTATGGGCTTGATAAGTGCAATTGTTCCAATTGTATGGTGTATTACACAATTTCTATTTGTATTTCTAATTTGTATTCGTTCAATTCGAGATATAACATCAATTGTTGGGAATCTTTTGAGTCAAATAGAACCATATATTTGTTTAATAAGTATTGTATCCAAAGCTAAAGTCAAATGTAAAGAAAATATTTCCATAATCAACTGTTTGTCTACCGAAGAGAATAGCGCCATACATGCTTTTAATGAATTGAAATGTATCTTGGATTCTCTTGATCGTCGTGGAAATGTTATTGGAATGGTTATGTTTAATGCTTTATTTTTAAGTGATTTCTTTCTTGTTCAAAGATTTCTTCATTGGAGAATGTTATATTTAGATGAAATAGAAAAATGGATATCGGCAATTAGCCATTTCGATGCATTGGTATCAATGTCGACTTTCCAATATAATGAAACATCTTCTGTTAATCCAATTATAGTAGAATCGGATAAAGTTATTTATGAGGCAACTGGCATAACTCATCCATTTCTTGGTAAGAATGCTATATCAAACAACTTTTATCTAAAAGATAGACATTTTTATATAATTACAGGTGCAAATATGGCAGGGAAGAGTACCTTCCTCCGGTCTATTGGTCTTAACTACGTTCTTGCTAATTGTGGTATGCGCGTTTTCGCTAAAAAAATAAGAATATCCATTTTTTCTTTGTTTACTAACATGAGAACTACAGATGACTTGTCACGTGGAATTAGCTATTTTAATGCCGAATTATTACGATTGAAAAAATTAGTTACAGAAGTCAAACATAATAAAAACACACTAATTATTCTTGATGAGATCTTAAAAGGAACAAATTCAAGTGACAAATTAAATGGTTCTATGTTATTCCTTGAAAAAATATCTTTATTAAATGTTACAGGAATTATGGCTACTCATGATTTAGAATTATCAAAATTAGAAGAAACTCACCCTAGTCGTTTTCACAATTATTGCTTTGAAATTGAACTATCTGATGAGATTGTATATACATATAAAATATCAAAAGGGATAGCTTGTAACCAGAATGCTACGTTTATGTTACAAAAAATTATTCAGGAGTGTTCAAAATGCGATATTTAAGAAATCATTTAGAAATACCAGGGGAATTATTATATGATAATATGAATTGACAAATATACATATAAGGCTAACAAATGCAATATCTAACCCATTGTTAAGGCTTTATGGCTTAAGTGGCTTGATTTTTGTGCCGTCTTAAACCATAAGTTATATTTTAAAATACGAAATAAATGCTTTCGGTAGTTGATGAAGAGAATGTCAGTTGTCACTGCGCTGTTTAGGAACTTCAATACCATGTAACTTCATTTTCTGAAACAAGTTTCTTCTGCTGATGCCAAGAATGGCAGCGGCGGGTTCTCGCCTATATCCGCATGATTCAAGGGCTTTAATTATTTTTGTCTTTTCCTCGCTCTCATCGTTCAGTTTCATAGTCGTGGGTGTTTCCGGCACTTCTTCAAGAGAAAAGGCAAGTTGTTCTGGCAGGAGTTTGTCGCAATCATACTTCTTAACCGCCAGTTCTATTACCCTCACAAGTTCACGCACATTCCCCGGCCAGGGATATGCCTCCAGTTTATGTTTGGCTTTACTGCTCAGCCTGCGCCTTTCGTCAAAGTGTTCCAAAAAGAATGTCGCCATTGGCACGATATCTGTCACAGTTTCCCTTAGCGGTGGAATATTGGCTACCTCCTCACAGATGCAATCCCGGAAATGCTGTGTCATTAAGCCCTCTCTGACGAGTTCATCGGGAGATTTGGCGGAAGTGCATATAAGCCTGAAATCTACAAAGCGCTTCTTACATGAGCCAATACGACAGTATTCCCCCGTTTCCAACACCTCTTTAAGCAGATTCTGTACACTCAAGGGCATTTCATCGACGTTCTCCAAGAAAAGGAAACTGTCACGTGCTTTCTCCAAAATACCGTCTGTTGATTGCACGGCACTAGCGTATGCGCCTTTCTGATGCCCAAAGAAATAATCCTCCACATGCTCCATCTCTGCCAATGCGCTGCATCTAACGTGGGCATAGTTGCCATAATGGAAGCCCTCCATTGCCATATAGTCCTCTGCCAGATGGCTCCTGCCTGTCCCGCTCTCACCAATGACTACAAGACGGAGATCCAGACCGACATAGCCCTTCAGCCTCTCATAAAGAGCCAGAAAAGGTTGGCTGTTGCGCCTGAACATCAGGCGGTTCTTATGCTTGTCACGGAGATTCTGCTCTTCCATGATGCCTTTAATCCTGGCATAGAACTTCTCGTCCATCTGCGGCTTGGGGATATAACTTTTGGCACCAAGTTCCATCGTCTCAATAGAGTTTTCCATCGTGCCGTAGTTTGTCATCAGGAAGAATAACTGGTGATACCCCTGCTCCCGCATCCAACGCAGAATGTCCGTGCCGTTCTTTCCGCTCTCATCATTCAGCATAAGATCGGCCAAGATTACGTCGTTCCTGCCAGCCCGTTCAATAAGCCACTTGGCTTTCTTGACCGTCTGGCATGCAACAGCCTCTATCCCGAAATCCGCCAATGTTGCGCAGACGGAATCGCAGTAGGATTTCATGTCGTCAATGACTATTACCTTACTCATTCCTCGTGTCCCGTATCTCCTTCGCCTTTGTGATGATGATTTTCGCCATCTTGTCTATCTCAGCCATATAGGACACCAGACGATTATAGGCGCTTATGTCTTTACTCCGTGCCACCTCCATGATGGGATCAACTAATATGCTGACACGATAGAGCAGCCAACTTGTCTTCAGGCAATGCGCCCACTTCCTCATCTCGTCGAAGTCCATAGTCTTGACGGCATTGTGCAGCCCTGCGACAGCATCCTCGGTCTCTTCTATCAGATACCCTGCTACGGATTTCCGCAGTTTCGTGAAGTCTGGTGTCACCGTCTTGTTTTTCTCGGCTATCACTTGGTTCACCACATTTACCATCTCGCTGATGTCAGCCGTCTTGGGCAGATACTCGTCGAATCCCACCTTCAGCAGTTCCTCGCGCACTTCCTCGCCTGATGCCGTCGAGACTATCACGGGAACCGTCTGGCTGTTGGCAACCTTACTCTCCCTCATGACGTCGAGCAGTTCCCGCCCGTTCTTTCCCGGCATCTGTAGATCCATGATAACCGCAGAATAATTGCCCTTCCTGAGCATCGTGAAGAATTTTGCCGTGTCGCTGCACACGTCACAGTCGAAACCGTTCTGCTGCAGAACACCTTGTATCATCAGCAGCCACACGTTGCTGTCGTCAACCACCAGCACATGTTTCCGCTCCTCCGAGGCTTTCATGACCTCCGCTACAACCGCATCCCCCTTGCTCTCCGCAATCTTCATCGGCAGACTTACGTAGAATGTGGTCCCCTTGTCCGAAGACTCAAAATCGATCTTGCCTTTCATCAGGTCAACGAGCATCTTGGCCGTTGAGAGTCCGATGCCAAAGCCCTCCTTGCCAGTGGCAACGGCATTGGAGAAGCGGGTAAAGGCAGAGAACACCCGTTCCTTGTCCTCATCCTTGATGCCAATGCCAGTGTCGCTCACCTTGATGTTCAGCGTATCGTCGGCATACGAAATATCCAGTTCCACACTGCCCTTCCTGGTGAACTTGAAGGCATTGTCAAGCAGATTGGTCGCTATGTGGCAGATTTTCTCATAGTCGCCGTTGAGGACGATGCCCTGCACCTTCGGCTTTACGAATTCTATCAGCCGCTCGTCGGCTCTCAGTTCGAAGGAATTGGTCAGTTCGTTGGCCAGTTCCATCAGGCTGAAGTCCCTCGGCTTCAGCATGCCCTTGTTGCTCTCCAAACGGAAGTAGTCTAACAACTGGTCTATCATCCCCCTGAGTTGCCGGACGGAGAACGATATGGCACTGATGTACTTTTCATTCTTCGTTGGGCATTGTTTCGCCATATCGTTGTAGCCGATGACGATGCTCAGCGGGGTGCGCAGGTCGTGGACGATGGCATACATCATCTGTCGGCGCTTTTCCACAAGTTTTTTGTTCTTATCAGATTCCTTTTCAAGTTCCTTCATCACCTTTGAGCGCCGCCATGTGTTGGCCACATTCAGTAGTGTTACGAAAATGAGAAACAACATACCCCATCTGAACGTGGTCTTTCCGATACCGCTTGCCCTATCCATCAGTTCTTTCTGTTTGCGTTCGGCTTTGGCATCCTCCGCATCAAGCATCTGGCTGACGTTGATGTCCAGCCAGTGGTTGACTTCAGCGAGGCTGTCGCTGAGAACACTGAGACTGATGGTATATAGTTCTTTGTCAAGAAAGGCCAGTTCGTTGACGGACGGTACGGTGACCGTCCTATTCTTGCTCCTTGAGGTCACTTCTTCCCTGCTGCTCCTGAACACATGCCCAGTGTAATGCTTGACGTAAGTCTCCGTGTCCTTGACAGTGACCTGTCTGTCCTGTCGCAGATGCTCGTCATTCTCATTCCGCTTTACGATTGTCGCGTAGATCTCGGACAGCAGATGTCCTTTCTGGTTAAGGATGTTCTGCATGGAGTCAATCTGACTTTTGGAGTAATATTTGCGCAGTCCGTCGAGCGAGTTGTTTGTTTCAGCCAGTTTTTGTTGGTAGTCAACAGAATCTGTCGGGGACCATTCTGATACCTGTTCGCCCAAGTGATCTAATTGTATTGTGCTTTTCAGTGCAGCATGAATGATTCTGTATTGTTCCTGGCTATTTGTTGACTCAACAATGATATTCTCCAGTTTCTGCCACCGCCAGTAGCCAAACATAAATACTCCTATAAATAGTAAGATGTTGACAGCATTTGTCAGCAAGAGGTCAAACTTTGTTCTTTTCATTTAGCCTAATCGTTTAGAGGGTGATACCCTGATATCCTTATATATAAGGGATTCCAATGGGGAACATACATTTCCCTTTTTTACTCCCTATTGACTTATTTTACAATTCTTTTTTCAATTCGGGGTGCAAAATTACGAAAAAAGTCGCAAAAACATACCGACCAGTATCTAAATATTTAAAAATTAGCCCTATTTCCTCATTATTTGAAGGTAATAGGGCTAAAATGGGGTATATTTATCTTTGAAATCACAGATTTACATTTTCAAGCCTTTAACCTTTTTCGGCTCATCATCTTTGTCAGGCGCAGGAAGCATGGAAACCTTATGACCATCTTCATGTTCCATTCTTTCTTCGGGTGTCTCTGGCCTTTCCTCCTTAGGAGCAAGTTCCATCTGGATCTTGCGGTCAAGGGCGGCGAGTTCGTTCTTCAGGTTGTGAAGTTCCTTTTCTTTTTTCCACTCCTTGTTTGCTGTAGGTGTCAGTTGGTCTATCTTTTTCTGATACCAGTCAACATCCTTCTGGTACTTCTCCAACAAGGAGGGAATCTTTTCCAGAGCACGGATGAAACTGGTGGCAGCGGCCTCTTTGTCCTTCTTGGCGACGATACCGTTATTGTGGCGATAGACGATGTTACCATATACCCCAAAGTTGTTCTCACGGAATGGCAAGCCGCCTTTCTCCACCTGCTCTGTGCGTACCTTGATGGGGAAACCGTAGATTTCGCCAATTTCCTTTGTCTGCCCTTTCGTGTCCACTGTCTCGGCAATGTGCTGCACCTTGGCACCAAGTTCTTCCAAATCGGTATAGACCTTACCCTCAATCTTCACCTCCATGACGATGTTACCGAGGGCATCATGTTTCATGTTTGCATCCAACTGCTTTTTGTCAACAGCCAACTTATCCAGCACCTCTTTTGCTTTCTGCACTTCCTTCTGCGCATTCTCAATATCGAATTCAACACTTCGCCTTGCGTTCATGAAGCTCTTGCGCTCACTCTCCAACGAGGCAATCTTCTTTTCTAACTTTGCCTTGTCAAGCAGGTCTGTGTTACCCGACAGGATGGCCATGTACTCCGAGAAATTCATGCCGTTGGCCTCATCCATCGCTCCCTCGTCAATGGTTCGTGCGCCCATAGCGCCGGACTTCAACTGAGATATAAACGTCTGCTTACAGTGCAACAGGTTGAACTTGTAGGCATCCAGCGTTTTCTCAACGGCATAGATGATGCTGTCCACCGTGTTGTTATTGTATTTCTTGGCGACCTCATTGCCCTTTCTGACGGCCCGGCCATTACGTTGTTCAAGGTCGCTGGGCCTCCAGGGTATGTCAAGATGATGAATAGCGACAGCCCTTTTCTGGGCATTAACACCCGTTCCCAACATTGACGTCGAGCCAAAGAGCACGCGCACACGTCCCTCGTTCATGGCCTCAATCACGGCTTTTCGTGCCTTTTCACTCTTGCATTCCTGAATGAAACGGATTTCGTCAGCAGGGATGCCGTAGTCCTCAATTAACTTGCGCTTAATCTCGGAATAGACATTCCAAGTATCGCCCGGCTGATACGTTCCTAAGTCAGAGAAAACAAACTGCGTACCTTTCTGTTCATCGAACTTCTTGTAATACTCCGCTATCTTCATGGCACAGACGCTGGCCTTGTTACCTGCATCGTCATCATAAAGCGTCGGGTTAATCATGCGCATGTCGAGTGCCATCTTTCGGGCATAGTCCGTGGCAATCAGCATTTTCGCCTTCTCTTCCGTCTCACTCAGGGGCAGACGACCGAGAATTGTTGCGTCGCCAGATTCCGCAAACTCCATCAGTTTCTTGATAAACACCTCCTGATCAGGCGTCGGCGGGATGTTGTAAAGTATCTCGTTCATCTTCGGTCTGTCCACTCCCACGTCCTCGGCGGTGCGGTAGTCCGTGATTTCGTTATAGAACGTCGCCAGTTCCGGCACCTTGATGAAGTATCTGAAACGCTCCTTCTGGATGATGTTGTTCGTTACCGAAAACTCAAAGTCCGTCGATTTCTTGGCGAAGATAGCGGCCCAGGCATCAAAGCACGGGATATTCTGTTTCTCCATTTCCCTCGGTCGTAGGTACTTGAATAGCAGATAAAGTTCTGTCAGCGAGTTACTGATAGTTGTACCGGAAAGAAAGGTAGCACAGAGGTCACGGCGCGGTTTCGTCCCGTCACCCTCCTGCATCGTGCGAATGGCAAAGAGCAGGTTAAGTGCTTTCTGGCTTCCCTGACTATTACCAAGACCTGCAACACGGTCGTGACGGGTGTTAAACATCAGGTTCTTGAACTGGTGGCTTTCATCGATAAACAGGTGGTCGATGCCCATCTGCTTGAAGTCGATGAAGTCATCGGTTCGGCTGTTGATCTTGCTGGAAATCTCAACGAGTTTCGCCTCCAGATTGGCTTTGCGCTTCTCCAAGCCCTTCAGCATCATACCCGAAATATCCTTGCCGCTCATCCTCATCGTTTCAAGATTGTCCTCCACACTCTGCAACTCGGCCATCAGAATCTTCTCCTGCATCTCCGGCGACTGCGGTATCTTGCCGAACTGGTCATGCGACATAATCACACAGTCGAAGTCATTGTTCTTGATTGAATGGAAGAACTTTACCCTGTTCTCCGTCGAGAAGTCCTTTTCGCTGGCATACAGGATGCGGGCATTGGGATAGGCAGTCTGATACGTTGCTGCAATCTCAGCCACGTTTGCCTTCAGACCGATAATCATCGGCTTCTTCGCCATGCCGAGACGTTTCATCTCATGCGCAGCGATACACATGATAAGCGTTTTACCCGTACCCACCTGGTGGTCGCATATTCCGCCACCGTTCTGCTTGATCATCCACACACAATCCTTCTGTGAAGGATAGACGCTGCTGATACCATAGCGCAACTCCAGCCCTTTCATGTCAAGGTCTGGGAAGGTCTGGTGACTGCCGTCGTACTTCGGACGGACAAAGCAGTTGAACTTCTCGTTATACATCTGTGCCAGTCTGTCCTTGAACTCACGGCCCTGACCTTCAAGCCACTCCGTGAAGCCATTGCGGATTTCATCAATCTTCGAGTTTGCCAACTGGATGGCCTGTGCATCGGGTACCTTGATGTCGTTGCCGTTTTCATCCGTGCCGTTCGACTTCATGATTTTCGGTGTCGTGTTGTGCAGGGCATGACGGAGCAGGGCTATACCGTCATAGCTGCGATACTCACCCCTGACACAGAACTCGCTCCATATCTTAGCGTTCTTCCTGCTGCAACTGGCATCAAACTGGTCTATTTGTGGCGAATAGACGATGCTCACATCCGTATCATAGAAGTCCGTCATAAAGGAGGAATAGACTTTGGCGGGAATCCATCGTTCACCGAAGTTGAAGTCAAGATCCTCGAAGGGAATAGGAGTAGGCACGGCATCTTTCAGGGCGTTCAGCGACTCCATGATGCGGTCGTCCACCTCTCCGCCACGTTCCTCAATCAGGTTCTCGATGCTCTTCACCTTCTCCACGACGTTTCCGGCAATGAACTTGTCGCGGATTTCGTAGAAATCCGTCAGCGGATTGTAGAATATCTGCCCCTGCAGTTCGTGGATGATGTCGTCCTCGCTCTTGTCCGTGAGGTACGACATATAGGGCATGTTCAGCACACCGTATTTGTTGAGCGATGCAGAGACGGCTTCCTGCGACGTATCGACGTGTTTCAGTTCCTGCGTGGAGAAGGCCACGGGGTGGTCGAGGAAGTCGGCCTTTACAAACCTGCCGTTCTCGCCACGTTCCAGAGCCAGCATGTTCCTTCCCGCTGCATCCATCAGGATCATCCGCACGTTCTTCCTGTCGTTCAGGTTGCCGTACATGGCCGTGAAGGCATCGTAGTAGCCGTTAAGTTTCTCGCGCAACTCGTCATTCGCCTGCTGGTTGTCCTGTTCGTAGGCATACAACTGCTCATAGACGTCACGCACGGCGATATACTGGCGGATGCGGTCGGTCAGCTCCTGAGAGACAATCAAGGGGACGAAGGTGGCACCCGAGGAAGTGACCTTCTCCAGATGTCCGATGTTTCCGTCCTTATCCTCCACCATGGAGCCGTTACGGTAGTATGCCTTCATCTCACCCTCGAAGGGCTTGGGTTCTACCAGTTTTGTCTTGGTGGTACGGTGCTGCTTTGGCTCAGCCTCTGTCTGTCCCTGCTGCTTGACTTTGGCATCCGCATTAGTCTCGATGCGCTGCTGTCCAGCCTCCAGCAACTGGCGGCGACGCTCAGGAGTCAAGTCCATCATCATCTCATAGAAGCCGTTGATGGGCGGGTTCTCTTCCCAATCCAGAGAGTCATAGACGGCCAACTGCTGGTCGATATGGCTTTTCTTCTCCATTGCGGCCTTCTTCTCCTGCAGTTCCCTGGCCTGACGCTCCTTCTTACGTTCCTTCTTTGGCTTCTTGGGTACTTGCTTCGGTTTTGGCTGTTCCTGCACGGTCATCCCCCAAAGGTCGAAGAGTGACAGTTGCGGATTGTTGTCGGGCGTATGCTCTGGGACTGGCTTTTCTTCCTTCTTGGCTGGCTCTGGTATCGTTACAATCTGGGCCGTCTTTGCTGGCTCATCTTCCGTTACAGGCTGCTGCCCTGTCTCTACTGGCTTTTGTTCTGCTTCTATTGACTCCTGTTCTTCCGCTGGTTTCTGTTTCTCAACGGACTTCTGGATTTTATTTTCCTTTTCCTTGCGGATAAAGGCCGGGCTGTCAAGCCCCGTGAACTTACGGAAGTCCAGATGTTTGGCGAGTTCGTCCCGTAATCGCTCACGAAGTTCATGGGCAATGCCTTCGACACCACCCGTATGCAGATACTCCAGCGCGGGCTTGCCGTACTGGTCGTGTCCTCTAAGGATGCTTGTGGCAAGCACATTGTCAGGGTAATGCTCAAAATAGTCGTTACGGACGATGCTATCATCCTCGGCAGAGTACACCCTTTTCAGCCTTTCCTCATCCTCGGTCAGTCCCTGCTTGGCATAGTTCTTCTGAATGATAATCAGGTCGCTCCCTGCTTCGGTGTTGGCGTTCTCTTTGAAAAGATTGTCAGGCAGACGGAAAGCGGTAACAAGGTCGGCTTGCTGAAGGAGGTGGTTGATCCTGATACCGTTCTGCTCCCTGTCGAGATAGTTCCTCGTCGTGATGAATGCCACCATGCCACCGTCACGCACTGCGTCAAGCCCTTTCTGCATGAAGTAGCCGTGGATGGACTTGGAAATCACGCGGTTGAACAGGCTCTTGCTGTCGCTGTAGAAAGGATCGTACACCTTCGTGTCACCAAAGGGGATGTTGGAGATGGCGAGGTCGTAGGTGCCTAACTGTTCCTTGTCTATCATCTCAAACCCGGCAGTCCGCACCTTGGTTCCGTCATCTTTGTGGAGGGTGGTCAGCAACATGCCCGTCAGTTTGTCCTTCTCGAAGGCGGTCACCTCGGCATCGGGATTGACGGTGCGCATGGTGTCGATGAAGACACCCATACCCGCAGACGGCTCCAACACATTCTGTGGTCTCAGGTTCATCTCATCGAAGACGCTCCAGATGGCTTCGGGTATCTCCTTCGGGGTATAGAAAGCCGTGAGGACGGACTGTTTCATGCTGGCGACATAGCGTTTGTAGTCGGTATCGTCCTCGGCATTCTCGCGTATCACCCTGTGAAGCTCAGCGGTCAGGTCGTACAGTGGAAGGTCGTTCTTCGGCCAGACTGCCTTATTCTCCACAGGATTCAGCACACATTTCAGCCCACCGAAACCGCAGTAACGGGAAATGGTTTCCCGCTCGGTCTCAGTGGGGACACGTACCTCCTTCCACACGGCAAAGGCCGTGCGGATGGCATCAATGTTGGCTTGCAGCCGTGCCTTCCTATTGAACGCCATACTGTTCGATGTAAAGTTCCACGGCACCCGTCAACTCCGTGTAGAGTTGCACATAGTCGGGTGACAGTTCAAACTCAGGTTCGGTGAGGTCGTAAGGCTCGAAGACAGGTGCCAGTAAAGGAAGTAGTTTCTCGGTAAATGTCAGGCGCTGCCCACCGTTCAGTTCGCGGGCAAACTCTTTCTCCAGCACCTCAACGAGAATGCTCCACTCCGAGAGGCCCAGGTCTTTCGTCAGTACGGACATCGCCAGTTCGTGTGCTCCCTCCACGGGATAGCCGTCAAGCCGGGCCTGTTCAAAAGCCTCTGCAGCCAACTGCTCACGGCTATAGATGAAACTCAGGTCTTTGGCCTTGCGGGAATGCTGCTCCAGCAGGTAGCGAAGCAGATACAGTCCATAGTAGGACAACTCTGGTTGTTCTTGTCTTTTCATTTTCAAAATACGTTTAAGTGGTTATAGAATCAGCGTATAAGTAAAGCACCCCGGGTATCCCTCCCGAGGTGCAACCACTGAATCCATTTCAAAAAAATCGTGTAAACGATGTTTGAAAAATGAATGTCAGTGGCAAAGGTACGCATTATTTTCGGGATTTACCTTTCTTTGACTGACTTTTTCGCTCTGGGAACGAAAATTCTGTCTGGAAGGTCTCGCGGTTGAGGGTGACAACGGCATCGAAGGAATTGCCTTGTTTGCTCTTGAAACCCTTGATGATTCCCGTCCTGCCCTCGGTCAGCAGAGCCTTCAACTGGTCGTTGGTCAGTTCCTTGCCAGCCTTCTCGCGGAACACATGGCAGTCACAGGCGGGATTGTCGCACTTGACGACCTTTTTGTAGAACTGCATCGTGCCTTTCCCGCACTTGGGGCATGGGATACCGATACCGTTGTGTTCAAACCTGTCCTCCAAGGAGAGAAGTTCACTGACGATGCTGCCCGTATAGTCCTCGATGCCCTTGCGGAAGTCCTCGGCACTGTACTCGCCCCGCTCGATCCTGGCTAGCGACTGTTCCCACTGGCCAGTCATGGCGACATCGGCAATCTGCTTGTCTTTCAGCAGGTCGTAGATAAACAGACCTTTTTCGGTCGGGATAAGCTGTTTGTTCAGGCGGATCATATACTCACGGTTGATAAGCGTTTCGATGATGGCGGCACGGGTGGCCGGTGTCCCGATGCCACAGTCCTTGATGGCTTGTGCCAGTTCCTCGTCATCGATGTTCTTGCCGCAGTGTTCCATCTCGGACAACAGCGTAGCCTCTGTGTGGATTGCAGCGGGTTTGGTCTTGCCCTCGGCAAGTCCCCATCCCGTGACGTGCAGTTCCTGACCTTCCTTCCAGTTGGGCAAGCGGTCTGCATCTGTGTCCTCGTTCATGATGAACCGCCATCCTTGCTGACGGATGACAGTGCCCTTGACAACAAACGGTATTCCGTCCACATCAACGGTGATGGTAGTCAGTTCCTTGACGCACTTGTCAGAGAAGGCTTCGAGCATACGGGCGATGATGAGGTTATAGATTTTCTTGTCGTCGTTGGACGGGTACTGCGGCTTTTCACCTGTAATCAACAGGGCGTGGTGGTCAGTGACCTTCGAGGCATCGACGCTGTGGCGGTTGGGCTTGCGGATGGTCATGGAGAGTGCGCCCCACTGTTCGCTGTCGGCCAATGTGCGGAGTAACTTGGGAATCTCGTCGTACACATCATCGGGGATGTAGCGGCTCGACGTGCGGGGATAGGTGATGGCCTTGGCCTCGTAAAGTTTCTGCGCGATGGCCAGTGTCTGCTCAGCGGTGAAGCCATACCTGACGTTGGCATCCTTCTGGAGCGTGGTGAGGTCATAGAGCAAGGGCGGTTCCTCCGTCTTTTCCTTGCACTCCACCTTAGAGATGACGGCATCTCGATTACCTTTCAACTGCTGATAGAGTGCTTCGGCATCAGCCTTGTCCTTCCATTGGTCTGCGGTCAGGAACTTGACGGCCTTGCCGTCACCTTCGGTAGTGAAGTGCATCTGCCAGAACGGAGTCGGCACAAAATTCTTGTTCTCTATAAAGCGATGACAGACCATTGCCAACGTTGGTGTCTGCACACGTCCGAGGGAGTACGTTCCCTTTCCCGCTGCAATGGTCAGGGCCTGGGTGGCGTTGATGCCCACAAGCCAGTCTGCTTCACTTCGCGCCTTGGCGGACAGGAAAAGGTTGTCGTAGTCGTGGCCGTCCTTGAGATTCTTCAGTCCTTCCTTGATGGCCTTGTCTGTCAGTGAACTGATCCAGAGGCGCTGAAACGGGACGTGACAGCCGAGATACTGGTATAGGTAGCGGAAAATCAGTTCGCCCTCGCGTCCGGCATCTGTGGCAACGATGATCTTTTCGGTATGCTCGAAGAGGTTCTTGATGACGCGAAGCTGCTCCTTCACCCCGTCATCCTCCTTACCCTTGGCATCCTTACGGCTGACGAGCAGGAAAACATCGGGGATGATGGGCAGGGACTCGCGACGGAATCCCGTCACTCCGTAGGCTTCGGGCATGGCAAGTTGTATCAGGTGACCGAAGGCCCAGGTGACGCAGTAGTTGTTGCCTCCATAGTAGCCGACTTTCCTTTCCATGGCACCCACGACCCGGGATATTTGTCGTGCGACGCTCGGTTTCTCTGCGATAATGGTAATCATATTGTAAAAATGGATTCAGTGGTTTTATACTTATTTATATATACGCGCGTAAGAGGTGGACAGCCGACAGTCATCTGCGGCTGTCCACACATTGCACTTCTCAGGTCAGAGTTTAGGGCCTCGCTTCTGCTTTTTCTCTTCCTTCCGCTCCTGCTTCTCTCCCTCGGGCTTCTGTGACTCCTTCTGGTGTTCGTTCTTGGGTGCCACCTGTCCCTTCTGTAGTGGCTCGTCCACCTTCTTGGTGGCCTCGTTGGTCTTGCCCTGATGGTTCACAGCCACCTGTGTCTCGCTCTCATTGGCGGGGGCAACGACCTTGCCCTGCATCGGGTCGTTCTTCGAGGTGAACGGCTGGCCCTTGTCGGGATAGAACATCAGGTACATTGTGGCCGTCGTGCCATCCTTCAGCGGATAGTTGTCGAGTTTCACCGACTTGCCTTCACGATAGTCCTTCTGCTGCTCTTCGGTCAGCGGAATGCCCTTCCACTTGGTCAGGTTCTTGATGCTGCCGTCCTCGTTCGTCCAGTTCATCTTGGTTTTCTGGTTCTGTTCCTGCACCTCTTCCTCCTTGCGGCTACTGCCTGGGACAAACGAAACGTTCTTGCGGTCGGCATTCACTTGAAAGTCCACGGTGAACTTCTGTCCGTTCTCGCCCTCAAACAGCTTGTCCTTCACGATGCCACCCTGCTTGAGAAGTTCCATCTCTTCAGGCGTGAACTTCACGTTACCCACACTCTCACGGAGGTGCAGCTTGTTCACGGGATAGTGTACCAGTTCGTTCGTCTGTTTGTCGTAAGACACGAAGCAATTCTGCATGGTGTTGTCTTTCACGTTGAACAGCGGAACAACCTTGCCGAGGTTGCCAGTCTCTTTCAGAGCCTTGGCATCCTCTTTGGTGAAGGTGTAGCCCATGTACTCCGCATTCTCCAGCTTCTGCTCCTTGCGCACGAAGTGAGGCAGTATGCTGTAGGTGCCGTCCGGCAGTCGCGTCAGTTGAAGACGTGCAGCGGCCTTCACCTTCTGGTCGTAGATGAGCATTGTCACATCGAGAAGGCCGGACTTTCCAAAGTTCAGCATATTGTCCTTTGCTCCTGTTCGCTCCAGCACTTCTTTCGAGATGCCGAACTTCTCTTCAATCTGGTCCCAGTTAACCTTGGACTCGTCGATGGGCTGATAGCCCTGATTCTGGTTTTGTGCCATAAATCTAAATTGTTTAATTGTTAATGAATAATGTTATCTGTTGGCGAGAATATCGCCGTTCTTGTTTTTGTTCATATTGGCAAGGAATTCAGCAACTGCTTTCTTGTCGAGTCTGCTTCCGTATCGGGTAATTAGTTTCTCTACATCAGACTCCTTATAGTAGGCACTGTTACGCAGGATGATATAAGGCAGATTCCCTGCATTTCGGTATCGCATGAGCGTCTTTCTGCTGACTCGCAGACTGTTTACCAGTTCTTGTGTGCAATACATTCTCTCGCCTCTTAGGTAAAGTACACCTTCGTGGTTACGCATCCTCAGATCATCCACCAATACCTGTATCATCTGTTCCTGTTTCTGCATTCTTCTAACTACGCTGCGCATACACTCAAGGAAGAAATCCTTATCCAATACTTCACTCTGCTGCTTCTCTTCCGTTATGTCTGTTCCGTTCATAGTCAGTCCTCCATGTTTTCAAGGATTCTCTTTTTCTCATCAATGCATTCCTGACGTATGGATGCAAGTAGTTTCTTGCTCAACGGACGCATGGTTACATGTGCGAACTCCTCAATGTCAGACAGACGGTAGCGTAGTTGTTTCGCATAGCGGTGGTAGGCAATCTTTCCTTCTGATCGGTAATATTGCATTGTCCGCTTCTCCACACAGAGCAATCGGCAAGCCTGATCATTGTTCAGGATGATGTCCTCGTCGCTGATGTTGACAGGAGCCGTAGCCTCCTTTACATACGTTTCTATTCTCTCTATGCGGTTTAGCAATTGCTGCCAGAGACCGCTTTCAATGGTGATGACTTCCATTCTTATTTCTTTTCTTGTTTGATTTCGGCAGCAAAATTACAGCAAGCCAGAAACAATGTTTCCCACCGTTTTAACACCTTGGAAGATAATATTTTTGAAATGGCTCTAATGTCCCCGATTATTAGAGACTTTCTGGGACTTCATCACTCCCTATGTGCTCGTTTTGCTGCAATCCGACTACCTTTGCAGCTGTTTGAACCAAACCGATATAAGAACATGGATATAGTAATATTAGAAAAGAGTGCGTTTGAGCAATTGTTGGCTGAGGCACGCCAACTGACTCAAAGGGTGGAATCGCTTTCCCGCAAGTGTCAGGACAAGCGTTTCCAGAAATGGCTAACCGGTGAGGAAGTTTGTGCTATCCTCAAGATCAGTCAACGGTCATTGCAGACTCTGCGTAGCAAACATAAAATATGCTATGCTCAGTTAGGGCGTAAGTTCTACTACCGTCCCGAAGAAGTGGAGTTGGTTATCCGTCAATCGGGCAAGTATCATAATATATAATAATGTATAGGGAAATGGAAGAAAGAATACTCACAATCAAAGATGATTTGATAGCAGAGACATTGGAGTCACTGCGAAAGGCTAACCGAAAAGTGGTTAAATTGATAGATGATTATAAGCCTGTCCTTCATGGTGAACGGCTAATGACGGATAGAGAGTTAGCAACAGTCCTCCGGGTCAGTCCAAGGGCGTTGCGTGATTACCGTAACGACGGCATCTTACCTTATATCCGTATGAAAGGTAACATTCTCTATAAGGAATCAGATATTGAAAAAGTGCTCAAGACCTATGAGCATAAGGAAATAAATCTGTGATTATATTAAATATTGATAATCAGTAACTTGCGTATTAAACGGTAGAAAAGTGGATTAATAGTTTTAGAGTGTGCAAAAAACAGGAGAAGATTTAACGTTTTTAACTTTGTTTAGGGACTGAAAACAGAAATGCCAATTGTAGATGGTAAAAAAATCGTTATATTTGATTCCACTAAAAAGAAAAAGCCATAGCGAATTTCGCCATGGCACATCATTACTTTACCACAACCTGCCCCTGTGGTATTAGGGCTCTTCTCTAAACGGAGAGAATGCTAAGAAACTTATCCTCTTGGGGGAAATGGATCCTTTCCATAAGTGTCTCTTTCTCGAATCCGTCCATTACGACCGTGAATAAATAGTTCGGAATGCTGGTTCTTGGAAATTTGACGAGCAGCAGCAATTGCATCGGACTGCCTATCAAATGTTGAAGTCAGTCTTGAATTGCCTTCGCCTTTAATACCCCACTTATCTCCAGCAGGAACAACATGTTGGTTTTTTCTCATTTATTACACCTCCTTTCTGCGTTCAGTTTTGACGAACACGTCATAGCGCTTTATATTATCCTTGCAAATATCAAGCCAGAGTCGAATCTTCGACAAAAACATGTCACAAACTGACAAAACAGCAACAAAACACATTGTTTTTTGTCGTATTTATGCATATTTAACACAAATAATTGTCTGCGTTTTGAAATTAATTATTATCTTTGCAACGAAATTTCACAAAAAATCAAACGCCATTATGTTATTGTCAGCCAAATTTGAAAACATTTACTCGTTTAACGAGGAAACGCGCATCTTGTTCACAGCCAGCAAGAGCGACCAATTGCCGTTGCAAGTGTCACGTGCGGAGAAACGAGATGATATATCTGTGCTCCGCATGGGATTGATTTATGGTGCCAATGCTTCTGGAAAGTCAAACATCATAAAATGTTTGGCGATTATCAAGGAGTTTGCCTTGAATGGTTGGAGCAACCTCAAATATAATTACTTTAAGATGACTGATGAACCCCAAGAGCGTTCGAGTATCGAATTGGAGTTCAAGGCAGACAATCAGTTCTTTGCTTACGGAGTCGCTTTCTCAAAGGGCGGCTTGCTTGAGGAATGGCTATATAAGACTGGCAGCCGCAATGACACCATGATCTTTGAGCGTAAACGCAATGGTGACAGTTGGGATAATACTATTGCACCTCAGTCCTTGAAGGATGAGGATGGACAATTCTTGAAGTTCCTGATTGACGGCACACCTACCAAGGGTACTTTCTTAAGTGAGTATATCAAGCGTAACGGAAAGGGGATAGATACGATTAAGTCTGCTCGTAAATGGTTTGAGAATCTGAATATCATCTTCCCCAATACTCATAGAACGGATTTCCCATTCCGAGTTGTGAACGATACCCAGTTCAGAACCATTATGCGCGAACTACTAAATTATTTTGGAACAGGAATCTCAGACCTTCGTCGCGTAGAGTCTAAACCTGAAGAATTGGGCATTCCCGACGAAATCAGACAAAAGATTGAGGAAAGCCTTGAAGGCAAAGGCTCCGAATCTGGTGTGGTGATTCACAATGAGAACCGCTTCATCTTTGCAGAAAAAGATAAGTCGAAGAATCTGAAGTGGTATGAGCTGAAAACCATACACAAGAAGGATGGCAGTAATTCAGATTATATATTTGAAATGTTCGAAGAGTCTGATGGAACGTCACGTCTGTTCGATTTTATTCCAATGCTTATCGATATGCGTGCTAATGATGCAGTCTATGTGATTGATGAGGTTGACAGGAGCTTACACCCAATGTTGACATTGAAATTGTTGGAGATGTACAACAGTTTGCTTAGAAGCGATTCACAAATGCAGTTAATCTGCACCACACACGAGTCCAATCTACTTTCTACCGCCCCTATCCGTCAGGATGAAGTTTGGTTTGTAGAAAAAGACAAAAAAGGAGAAAGTCATCTGTCTTCACTTTGTGAGTATAAGCCAAGAGAGAATGTGCAGAAAGGTTATCTGAATGGTCGATATGGAGCTATTCCATTCTTTGGCGAACTTAATAATATACATTGGGACTATGCGAAGCAGGAATAGTTTGATACGCGAACGTCGCGAGGCATATCGTGACGCCCGCCTTATAGTCATAGCCTCCGAGGGCAAAGACACTGAGCGGATATATTTCAAGGCATTAGCCAAGGAATATACCAATCCACGCGTGCACGTACATATTTTGGAACGTAGTGAAGATGAACATAACAACTCCAGCCCTGAACATGTATTAAAACAACTCTATGACTACAAAAGCCAATATGAGTTAGAGGCGGATGACGAACTCTGGTTGGTAGTAGACAAAGATCACTGGACAGAGGCTATGTTGTCTCGTGTAGCCACGGAATGTTCGCAGGAAGTTTCCATGCATATGGCTTTAAGTAATCCTTGTTTCGAACTATGGCTTTTATTGCATATGGAAGATGCTGCATCGCTGCCACCCGAAGAAGCGAAACAGTGGATGGAGAATCGCCGAAAGTCTAAAAATACCGACCCATATTTGAAGGTGCGGTTGCGTCAGAAGATGGGTTCTTATCATGAGTCATCCTACGATGCACTAGCTTTGATAGCTCATGTAGAGGATGCTATAGAGCGGGCAAGGGCATTGGACAAGAATCCTTCTGATCGTTGGCCGCAAACACTCGGAACACGTGTTTACATATTGGCAGAGAGTGTAATGAACAGAAGTTAACACACCAGTATTTCAAGTCTTTAAACAGTATTTGCAAAAACTTTTCATCCAAATTCTACAATATACGTTTTCCCCCTCATTAAACGATAATATCGAACAGTAATGAACTTGACATTACTTTTTTAGATACAATTTGTAGATGTGTTGAAAGATCAAATAAAAGGTAATATAAAGTATTTATGATGGCACCTTTCTTCAATGTTGTAGTTCATCGTGAGAATGGAAATAGAGACTTGAACGGACTATGCGCTGGCTTTGAAATGAAGAGTTGGCGTAAGGAACAATTGGTCAATCATTTGATGGACTATATACCAGAGTTTGCTTTGACTTATTCTGAACTTGAGTCAATCGACGCGAGAGACATAAGACGAATGTTGAGGAATGCTGCAACCGCAATATATAATTCAGAGAAATATCAGAATAGAGGGGAATTTGGTGAGTTGCTTCTCCACGCTGTAATTAGAGAACTTTATAACACTTTGCCTGCAATAAGCAAGATATATTATAAAGATGGTCCAAATGATACGGTTAAGGGCTTTGATGCTGTTCATGTTGTATGCCATGATGATACACTTGAGCTTTGGTTAGGTGAAGTTAAATTTTATACTGACATCAATAAAGCAATTAATGATGTGGTTTCTGAAATCCTTGACCATATCAAGAGCGACTATTTGAGGAACGAATTCATAGCAATTAAAAATAAGATAGATGGAAAATGGCCTCATGCTGAAAGGTTAAAGATGCTGCTAGACCCTAATACTTCTCTTGATACGGTGTTTGACAGGGCATGTATACCCGTTTTGTTGACATACGACTCGACTGTGATTGCAAAATATGATAGTAGCGGCATGAAATATTTAGCAGAAATCACAGATGAGTTTAACAAACTTTACGAGAGATTTATAGAGAAAATTTCCGATAAGGTACCGCTTACAGTTCATCTCTTCTTATTGCCGTTGAAGACCAAGGCGGATCTTGTGTCATGTTTTGATGAACGACTAAAGCAATTGCAACGCATATGAGTGATAGAATAAGTGAAATAAGAAGGATACTTAGAAAACCTTTAGATTCAGGCATAAACAAATTTGCTTTACTGAAGGATGTTGCAGAACTTGTGTCAACAGGACATCCCTTGGCTCAAGATTTCGTTCTGCGCGTGTTTGCACGAAAGCATGAGTTTAATGACTTTCATGATATTGTGATTGAACTAGTAAAGCAGGTTGGTCTATATCCTTATCTGAAAGATGAGGAATTGTCACTTCGGGATTTGTTAGCTCTCGAAATGCATAGAGTTGAGGGAATGAACGAAGTGGTGTTCCACAGTAGTCAGGCTGCAGTATATAATCATTTGATGGATGGCAAGAATGTGATTCTTAGCGCACCAACTAGTTATGGCAAGAGTCTTATCATAGATTCCGTGATAGCCTCAGATAGGTATAATAACATTGTGATTATCGTTCCTTCAATAGCCCTTATAGATGAAACTCGAAAACGACTATCTGCTTTCAAAGGGCAGTATAAAATTGTAACATATCCATATCAGAAGTTAGCTGAAAGGAATGTGTTAGTTTTGACACAAGAGCGTGCCGTGGAGGTTATTGAACAAGTGAAAGTTGATTTTTTTGTAATAGATGAATTTTATAAAATTGGCTCTAGAACGGATGGTGATGAACGGTATAGAATTTTGAATCAGGTGTTCTATAAGTTGGTAAAAACTGGTGCACAGTTTTACCTGCTAGGACCAAATATCGAGAATGTTAAGACAGGCTCTTTAGAAAACATTCAATTCGAATTCATTAAAACGGATTTCAAAACGGTGGTATCAGAGCGGCACCAAGTTACTATACATTCTGACGGGGAACGCATTGAGAAACTTGTAGATATTCTTAACAATACAGATCAGCCAACCTTGGTTTACTGTCAGTCGCCATCCAGTGCAAACAGACTTGCTGCGCAGCTTTTGGAATATGAATTATATGGTAAAATTGAACAAAATGCAGCGTTAGTGTCATGGATACGGGATAATTACCATCCAGAGTGGATATTAGCCAAGGCTATTGAACACGGAATTGGAATACATCATGGGAAGAATCCAAGAGCGTTGTCTCAACAGTGTGTAAAGTTGTTTAATGAGGGATTATTGAGATGTCTTATTTGTACTTCCACACTCATTGAAGGTGTGAATACGAAGGCTAAGAATGTAGTTATCTACGATAATAAGATTTCGACCAGCAAGATAGATTTTTTCACATTTAATAATATTTGTGGTCGCTCTGGTAGAATGTTCTCACACTATATTGGACATGTATTCCTGTTTAAGGAACCGCCTCAACCAGAATTACCTTTGGTGGATTTTCCGATATTTACTCAAACAGAAGATGTTCCAGATGAAATGCTCATCAATATAGATGAGGCAGATCTTACTGACGGATCCAAGAAAAAGTTAAAGGAATATACGGATCAGAATGTTCTTACACTTAAGACATTGAGGGATAATTCTTATATTAGCCTCTCCAAACAGCTTGCTTTAGCGAGGGCTATTGAAGAACATATAGACAATATTCATAGGATAATGTGTTGGACAAAAATCCCTAACGCTAATCAACTAAGAGCGGTGTGTGCACTCATCTGGAGTTTTTTTGAAGGCGGGAACAAGATGGTTTATGGCGTTAAATCAGGAAAGCAACTGGCATATAGGATTAATTCATATCGAGAGGCTGGAAGCATCAAGCAGTTTATTCGAATGAATCATCAAGAGGGGAAAGACATCAATGATACTATAGAATTGTCGCTTGACATCCAACGACAATGGATAAACTTTAAATTTCCTCGTTATTTACGTAGTCTTAACCAAATAGCCAATGATGTATTTGTGAGACATGGTTATTCTTTGTGCGATTATAGTTTTTATGCCACACTTGTGGAGAGCTATTTCTGTCCTTCATACGTTGTACCGTTTGATGAATATGGATTACCTGTGCAGGTGACAAATGAACTTCGGAAAAGGATTCATTTTTCAGAACACCTTGATGAGGCTATCCAACAGTTAAAGAGTGTTGACGTGAATTCTTTGGGATTGGAGGAGATTGAGAAGAACTTTGTGATGAATGTACAAATGTATATATAATTTGAGTATGGATGAAATAAAATCTGTATACGAATTTGCCTGGCTCACGACACAGCAGATAGTTGTTACTTCCGAAATAAATGGAAGTAACATTAAAGGGTTTGGGAGCGGATTCTTTTTCCAGTATAGGGATAAGTTGTTTTTTGTAACAGCTGACCACGTATCACATTCTGATGATTTTGAAGAAGGCATGCGATTGGGTAGAGATGAGTATGTATGGGTGCTCAACAATAAAAACAGCACATCCGAACTTGCCACTATGCTCACACCAGTAGGCGGACTATTCTCGTTTGACCAGATGAATGTTGAAGATGAGTTGTCGTTTGAAATTCCAGACATGAAGGATATAACATTTGCAATACTACCGAATTCTTTTAAATACCCTTTTCTAACTCATGAGTTAAGAGTTGACAATAGTGTTATCGTTGCGGCTGGTAAAGAGAAATTGATTATCAATTCTCATTGCATGGCAGAGTTGAAAGATACAGATTACTGTTTGATAGAAGGATGTGTACAATGGGATATTAAAGATGGCATCAAGTTCTATAGATGCAATGCTATTCATCAGGATTTGACACTAGATAGTATTGATGTCGATGGATATTATAATCTAAAGTATTCCGGCCCTGTTAAATATGATGAATGGGCAGGACTGAGTGGAGGGCCTGTGTTTAATGATAAATTCAAACTGATTGGAATGGTAATCAGTGTTAATGAAGTAAAAGATACAGTTCGTGTTGTTCCGATGAAGAAGATAACAGAATTAATGGATTACGCCATCAGATTTGGAAAGGATATGGAAGAATCAAGTGGGTTTAATCAATGAAATAGATGTGAAGATATTATGGTGCATCATAAAAAGATAAGAATACATGGCCGCTCTGTGAAAAGAAAGAGGCACAGGAGGTCAAAGCGAACCAAAGATAAAATGAAACTCTATTCTCTGAGAAAGAATGTAGCAATGAGCCCTGATACAGAAATTACGAAATTCAGGATTGCAGTAATCGAATCATTATCAGAAGAAGAAATACATACTGGAACAAAATTATACGAAGGAGAACTGAAGCCTTTATGCTATAGCGATGATTCAATTACGACCTCATTTCATACAGCTACGAATATAGTTGAATTCGATAAGGTCATTCATGAAATCATTAACAGCTTGAGTGGCGATGAACTCGTGACTCTTCATATTGAAGCGCATGGATCTGGGGAAAGGGGAATTCTTCTTTCTTCAGGGGAAATCTTGGGGTGGAAAGACTTTATGGATTTGTGTAGGAATCTGAATGAAGTGTTAAATGGACTCTTGATAGTAACCATGTCGATGTGCTATTCATTGCCAATACTTGGTAGCGTAGATCCAACAAAAAGAGCACCATTCAAAGCAATACTGTTGACTAATAGAGATGTAACCGTAGATGAAGTGGAACGAGGATTTGGCTCTTTTTTTCAGAATTATAAGAACATTTTAGATATTTTCCGAGCAACGGGAGCTATTCGTGGCGAAGTGAATAAAGGCGATGAAACAACCAGTCCTTTTCATTTAATGGTTGCAGACACAATATTTGATTTGTTGACTGATCTGGACAGAGATCCTGAAGGCTTTTCACATATAGTTAATGATAATTTTTGTAGATTGAAAGCTTTGAATCCAGAATATACGAAAGAGCGAACAGAGACGGAGATAAGGGCTATGCTTAATGATTTGGCTAAGACAGGAAAAGATTATTTTACTTTTCAAGATGAGATTAAAAAAGGCTATAAGATTTAAGTGACAGAAAGTAAGAATATTTTGTACTCATAAAAAGGACCAGAACTAAACATGACACCAATCAAGCACTTCAACACCTACAAGGAGGGGCTGGACCTGGAGTTCCTGCGGGAATACTGTATGGAGCACGGGGAACTGCGTACGTTCGAGCGGGGCGAGACGTTGGAGGATGCAGGCGAGCCTGCGCAGTGGGTAGCATTCATGGAGCGCAGATGCTTCAAATACGTGACGCGTAGCTACAGCAAGGCTGGCACCTGAACACATCAATGGCAAAGTTTTTGATGGCCATAAGCATCCGTTGAAACACCAATTCAAATCAACTTAAAGGACATTTGCGATTTCGTCTCTATTCAAAAATTTGAATATCGTATGAGGATACAGCTTATAATGTTTCCTATCCAATAAGAACGACGGATCAATGTTTTCTGGCTCACCTACTGCACCATAGAGAACAATGAAGTTCTGGATGGAGGACAGTTCAAGGTTCAATGGCCTTGTGGCCAGTTCAAAGTTCAAAGTGTCATGCAGATTCAAACTTGAATCTTGAACCATGTAACCTGCCGCTTTGCAGAGCAGCGTGAACGTAGCAACCAACGAATTTGTGGCTAAGAAGCCATCTTTCTCACTAGGAATGTCCTCGCACCAACGCTGTACCTTGGGGTGCTGCTCTAACAATTCTTCTGTTGGATTGTTTTTACGTAAGGTTAGGCTCATCATGGCTGTCTCGTTATATTTCAAGCCATACTTGATAACATTGAGAATATCTTTGTTCTTGCCGCTGGCGCTCAAAAACAGGAGCTTGCTATTACGGATAATGTCCTTTCCGGCATACATCAACTGCAAAGGGGTCATAGCCTCTGCCAGTACACCATTGTACCGCTGGTAAAGCTGGGCTGTATAATGGCAAGCACTGAGCGAACCGCCAGAGCCGATGCACACCAGAGGAATCTGCTTATTCTCTGCAAACAGATAATACTTTTTTTTTGAAATGGAAGCATAAAAATACCGTTTCGTGTGTAATTTAAGCATTTTTGTCTAAACAGCCGATTTTTGATAATTTGTTAACTTTCGGTAATGATTAGAGCCATTATTTGGGAGAGGTCACCAAATAGTTACTTTCAGGAGTCCGAAATCCTTCGCAATTTGTGTAAATATCAACAACTCTTTATTGACCTCAATTGCTGTTGCAAAATACAAATAATAGTTGAATCTACCTATCATCTTGCAGAGATTCTTTCCTCTGAGGTCCTTTATAATTCGAAAATATTAACCGTTGAAATTCCTTTTTTAGTTATATCAAACTACAAAAAGATGAAAATATAATAGACTAATGGTTAAAAATCCATAAAAATCAGTCAGATAAACATACTGATTGGTATTTTATATATTTATTATTCGTATATTTGCTGTTGAAATAGTGTTTAATCATTAATTTAAGTTTATATGGAGTACATAATGGATCATATTAAAGAGATATGTGAATGCATATCCGTATTTATTGGCTTAATCGGCTTGTTCATGGCAGTCAATGAATATCGTAAATCAAACAAAGTAAAAAGAGCAACGTATATTGACCAGCTTACAGAGCGATTAAAATCGGATCAGGATATACGAGATATGATATATGTTTTTCAATATGACGAATTTGAATATTCAGAAGATTTTCACGGAAGTGAATTGGAAAAGAAAGTTGACAGAGCTTTGCAATATTTCTCGTACATCTGCTATTTAAAAGAAAAGAGAATAATCACTAACGATGAATTTATGTTCTTTGAAATTGACATTTCTCAGGCATTAAGATGTAAAGATTTAATAGAGTATTTATACAACTTGTATCATTATGAGTGTGAAATAGGGAATTACGATCCACAAGGAAATGGTATTGAAAACTATTCATTTGGCAGTCTTATAAGATATGGCAAACAGAAAGGAATTATACCAGATGACTTCTTTATAAAAGAGAAAGGTCACAAGCACTATTTAAATTTTAATTTATAATTCTGATATCACTATATTCTATTTAGATTCACAATAGAAATCAAGACAAACAAAACAATTCATTTTCACTTTAAAACTGCAATTATGTTAAAAAGAGATTTTTTCATTCCTCATGACAAACTTAGAGGAACAAGACTGGAGTGGCTTATCACGGATGATACGCCAATTGAGAGTACTTTATTTTTCAATCTTTGGACATCATGTATGGGCATTGCTGTCAAGGTTCTTAAAACAGACTATTTCAAAGGCATTGTCAATGGTGACCTTGATCCGAACAACTATGGTCAACTTGTGGTCCAAGATGCTTATTATTGCTTCAATGGACAGAATGATTATGTCACAGGAGCAACTTGTGCGGATAATGATGATTGGAAAGTATTCTACAATAAAAAGGCCGACAAATATGCGGAGTATAATAAGACATACCACGACAATTGGCATATCCATGACATAGAAAGTGTAACACCTGGTGATGCCATAAAGGAGTACGCACAATACGAGGCATATGTAGCAGGTTCACTTGATTCTCCATACCTTAGTGTTGTTATGCTTCCATGCGAGTATCTTTGGAACTGGGTTGCCAATATTATCGATGGATATACCCCCGTAGACTCAATTTATCGATTCTGGGTAGAGGGGAACAAAGGAGAACCAAGTGGTGCTATACAGATGGCACAGATGCTTGAGAAATATCGTTCTGAGATTGATGAAAATAAAGCGAAGGAAGTATTTCGCAAAGCAATGGAATATGAACTGAAAGTATTTACTGACGCATGTCAGCAAACAAACCAAATATTAACTAAATAAATTTTTGAATTATGAACAATTTAGAATCAACAAGCAGGTCTTTCAATCTTCCTGGCATCAAAAAGGGGATGTACATGTGCTGGAATATAGTAACCCAGTGCTGGAATGATGTAAGAGTAGTTATCAAGGATGAATGTAAAACCTATGTGGATGAAACAAAACCATTTACGACAAGTGGAAATTTGACCAAACTCTCTATGGGTGATGCATTTGTTCAGGGCGACAATCTCACTATAGAATTCTCGTCTACCAAATCTAACAGTTTTGATCGTAGTGTCAGCAATGGCGATATTACTGATGCAGAAAACAACGTTATCGGACATGTAACTGATATTTGCATTGAAGATAATGGTGGTAGTATAGATTTCAATGATGTATATGCCAATATCGTGGCATGGAATAAACAAGGTTAATAATACGAGAATCGTCATTAGTGGAACAATCTGTGTTTGACTATGCCAACCATGGATTATCAATATGATGAAAACTTCTATCAACTCCTGCACCTGTCAGTATGATTGGTGCAGGAGTTTCTTGTTGACATAATGCAATTTTCCATGAAAATCATCAAATAAACTGTCCGATTTATACATTTGCTGATAATAATACGCTTTAGTTACGCTAAATTCAGAATAAAGTCGTATCTTTGTACCCGCAAATTTAATTGGACAATGGAAACAGGATTTAACAATAGCAGTTTAAACCTCGAAACGCTGCGGGAGTTCTGCAAACGGGAGGGTGAGGTGGTCAAATACAATAAGGGTGACCAGATGGAGCGTGAGGGCGACCCCACCCGTTGGTTCGCGTTCGTTGAATACGGGTGTTTCAAATATCTGACTTATGGCATTAGTGATGACAAAGAGCACGTAGTGTGGTTCTCATTTAAGGACGAATTCGTAGGTGATTATCCAGCCTGTCTTAGTGGACTTCCAGCGCAGATTACCATCAAGGCCACAATGCCCAGCCGCGTGATCAGGGTCACAAGTGAGCAGTTGAATCAGTTCTTTGACCAAAACATTGAAACAATGGAATTACGTAGTCTCATTGCTGAGCACATGACCAGCCAGTTCCATTTGCATTATCAAAACCTATACTGCGCCACGCCACTCGAACGTTACGAACTTCTGCTACAGCGTTATCCCGGCATCGTACAGGATATTGCAATGCAGGATATCGCTTCGTACCTCAATATCACACCTGCTTACCTCGGCAAACTGCGTAAAAAATCACTCTCAGAGTCCTTATAGGACTTAAATGATATAAACGCTTATCGCCATTACCATGGCCGCCTATGTCGGGTGAACTTTGTGGTATCTGTTGTCTGGAATCCGAGACCTTTGAGAAATGAGAGAGGTACTACAACTTATGACTTTTGTTCGTAAAGATAAAAAGCTCAGACGCTTGACAACCATCTTTGAACTGCCATTTCGGGTAAAGATTTCAACTTTCTGTACTGTCACAAAACCATGCTGTTTTCTACTTTAAAATGAAAATAAGAGTCAAGAGTGATAAATCTTGACTCTCGTTTAATATTGATTTATCAAAGGAGAGGATTCTCCCAATTAACAACGGGAGAGTCATGCCACATTGAATAACCTATATGAACATGGTCTAGTACTTCTGCGCATTGTTTGCAACAAGGTTTGGAAACACCGATAAAGTCAGTCATAAGATTTTCTTGTTTCAACTGACTAACTAATTGCATTTCTGCATGCATATGGCCACTACCATTAGTTACAGTCCAAACATTACCGTTATATGGTAATCCATCGTTGTTCATACACTCAAGTAAAACATTGATGTCTTCATCTGTAATCTTAATATTATTAGAGGCCAACCATAATTCTCCATTAACTAAACAAACAGCCACACAGTCATAATTGACGGCATTTTGCGTATTAAAAATATCTCTTTTTCTTGACCATGCAATACGTAATAGCGTTATTGCAATAATATCTAAGCTAGAATAATTAGACACATTTTTTTCACTGTAGTTTTTGTATTCGTTTGTCCTACGGTTTACATATTTTTTCATATAGTATCTTTTTCTCCTTACTCTATCTTAGGCTTTTCAGGAACCGCCTTTTGTTAATTAAATCTCTGTTGAATAGCTTATTTACTACTTTTTCATAATCGTTCATATTTAGCTTCCTACTCTGTTTACTATTGGGCTTTTCGGAACCTGCCAGATTGATTTTATTGCAAAAATACTCTTTGTTGACTATGTGAAGAAATCTGTTTTTCATGCTACAGTTTAGTCCACCAAGACACATAAAAAACTCCTGCATTATCGTAAGACCAATGGCAGGAGTTCTTCTTTATAATCGTATGAACAAAAAGATAAGGCGGAATTCGACGAACTATTAGGAAGTTCAATTTATTGCTTGTACTTCATATATGCTTTCTGCAGTTTCTCGTCGTATTTGTTCTGTGCATATTGAGGACCATTGTAGTGTCGGGCAAACTCCGTCCAGTTAAGCGTACGGAGATAATTGTCCCAACCGTTGGATTTCAGAAAAGCCGTGAAGAGATCGAGTTGACCTCCTTCGTTGGCACACATCTTCTCGACAAACTCCCTGGCATTCTTACATCTGCAAGCCTCATAGTTGAACCCCATGATCTGGAACAGTCCCCAACTTGCAGAACAGGCAGCAGCTTTCTCGTGGATAGCGAGGGCCTTTTTCAGACGATCGTATTCACCCATACCACCCTTGTAATGGCTCTTTGTCCATTTTGGATAGAGAATATCCTCGTTGCCTTTTACATAGTCCTCTGGACTAAGACCATATTTCTTGAGTTGGCTCCAGAAAATATGACCTTCAAAGAGAATAGCAGGACGACCAGGGGCAAAGAAACCGCCACGACCTCCTGTTTCCACCTCCTGTACGGCTTTTACGGCAGCCACTTCTACGCCCAGGATCTCTGCGCAACGTTTAAAATCCTCTTCAGTAAGCCGAAGGGTAGCCGTCTGGCGGGCATTCTCGTCCTGCAATTTGCTCCATGTGCCTTTGCCGACAATACCGTCAACAGCAAGTTTATTCTTACGTTGGAAGTCACGTACCATAATGTCGGTCTGCTCGTCAAAGAGTCCCGTCTCATCTACTTTGTACCCCCATTTGTTGAGAAGTCGCTGCAAGAGTACAACATCACTTCCCATTGATCTTAATTTGATAGTTTGCATAATTCTTATTGTTTATGTTCAACATCGTTTAACACACCTCGTTGGTAATTGACAGTGTCATTGCCTGTTACAGCTTCATAGAGATTAATCTGCCTGATGTCAGGAATCTTTTTCATCTTTACATCAATGACACCCAGCCACTCCTCACTTGTTGGCTGAAGATGGATAGTCATTTTCAATGTGTCCAGACTGGAACTTATTGCTGTCCATATCACATCCGTTCCAATATTCTGCTTATATTTTCTCAGTCCTTCAGTCAGATTCTGGAACTGCATTTCAGCGTCTTTCGCATTGTAAACCACCTTGTAACGTGTCTTGAGATCATACTGTTCTTTGTCTTTTGTAAATGTCTGGAGTCGGTCCCGTAATCGTTCCGTCTCAACCTGTTCTTTCTGTTGTGACTGTCTGTTTGTCCGTTCTTGGGTAGCGATGAATATTCCTGCTATGGCAAGCAGAAATACCAGTGCGATGATGATGATGATTTTCTTCATAAGTTTAACTCTGATTACATAACAGCCTGACAATTATCGGCTGATGATTACTATTAAGTTTTAAGTCCACCACTCGATTGTCCCTTACATACCTCTCCCGCATGGTCAACTGCTGATTTTCGTTAATTTGGACATGATATATCAGACAATCACTGGCCATGTGGTGCGTAATATTATCAGGGCATACGAAAGGCAGTCTGATTAGAAATAGATAGGCATCCGTCATTGACATTACCTCGCCTTTCCATGAGTTTCTGCTACCGTTTTTCCTCAACTTCATCACTTTTCCTTTGGAAAGAGTTTCCAAATGGCTGATGAGCAGTTCGCCATATCCGTCATTCCCTTCAACTTGTACAGTAGTATCTTCTGTTTTACGGAAGAGTCTTTTCAGCCATTGAGTAAGTGAACGCAAAACACCCATTACAACTATTTGCTAAAGTGACTCGTATTTTCTACCCTTCGCTGCGCTTCATCCACTTTTGCCAGAATCTTTAGGGCTTTGTCCGACTTTTTCTTGTCAATGAACAAACTCAGTCCACAGACAGGACAATGCAAACTCCTGGTAAACAACAACTGATGAATTGAAACAGGGATTAGTTGACTACAGATTGGGCATTGTATGCCAGGCATACGCTGTAGTTGCTGTTGCATTCTTGGTTTTGTTGGAATCATAGCTTTCTTCTGTTATTCAGTTACCAATTCTTCTTCCTCTTCTGGAGTATCTTTCATGTCTTCAATCTGGAGATTGTTGGTAGTCAGGTTCAGCAAATTCGACAAACCACCAGGCATGTCTGCTTGCTGCATCTTTACTTTTACCTTCATGTTAGCGGCAAGTCCCTGCCTGACCTTCTTTTCCATATTGCCCTCAATATTTGAAGCGGCCATCGACACCCTCAGTTTGACGCCCTCTGGTATCTGGTCTTCCCCATCATTCTTACCCTTCAAAGAAAAGGTTGAATATTTGTCGGCACTGACCGCATCGATAATCTGAATGTCAAAATCGAAATCTGCTTCCTTCACCTGAAGCAAAGGCAGCGGCACCAATGTCATCAGTGGGATGCTGACGCGCTGTTGTCGTTGTGTTCCGTTATCCTGTACATTGTAGGTGAACTCCAACATCCTCAAGTTCCCAACTTCTCCCGTTTCCGGATTATAGGAATCGAATGCCAGTTCATAGAGATAACTAAGATATCTGCGTGTTGACATGCTATCCGCATCTATCGTAGCAACCAGTGGACCGGAAATCAGATCCTTCAACTCCATGATCTGTTTACTTACCTTGTTATATTTCGTTTCCATAAGCGAGATATTTTATTCGTCTTTCAAATATATATTAATGTTGTTAGGTGACACCTTGAAGCGTAAAGTATGTATAGCATCCTCAGGCAACTTTGCCAGTTCTTCCGATGACACACAGACATCAATCGAAGGCATGAGGCGCTTGCGCTTGACATTCACATCCTGCAATAAGGCAGGAAGCCCTTGCTCAACAGCAGTTCTCATAGCCGCCTTTACCTTCTCATCGTACTCACCATTGACATTCTGATCAAGCATCTCCCGTATATCTCCATGGTTGAGCAGGGAATCTTCTCCAACGCTTAGGACAATTCGTGCCAAGGTCTTTTCATTGACAGAGCCGTCATCTTGAATGATGGCAGTGTACTCTTTTTGAATAGCCCTTTGAATCTTACGGCTCAAGAAAGCACTAAAATCACGTTTTGTCTTCTTGTCGTCCTCCAGAGTTTGCAAAGGAGCAGTATCTTCTGTTGCCTTGTCTGGTAAGACTTCATTGAATATGGGGATGGCACTGTCGAGAAGCAATCTGGCGCAAGACTTGGAGATACCCTTTTCAATATCGCGCAAGGCAGGGAAATTGATTTCGTACTGCTCTACTTCGGCTGAAGAGTCTGTGATACCATACTGGATGCAAAGATCCATCTCGCCCAAAGCCACAGCAGGCAGGGCAAAACTGTCAAGTCGTCCATATTTGCTATAGATGTCTTTCAGTGCTATTGCATACATGTTTGCCTGATGTTGGGCAAAGACCATATCCCGAAGGATAGAACTGATAATAGTGCTTAATTGAGCCATAAGTTTCAATTACTTTAGATGATACTTGTTACTAAGCATTACCCTTTTCCTTCTGGGCAGATGACACTTTTACGCTCAGTGTTCTACTGCCAGCCGTGACGGTGTAAGAGCCCTCCTTAGTCAGGTCGAATACCATATTGTCTCCATCCTGCACACCGGCCACATCACCATCGCCAGACTTCGCCTTGATGGCTTTTGGCTCAAAGAGTCCCTTCGGGCTCTTGTAGGTTGCAATGAGTTTCACGGGCTTGCCGTCTGCAGGCAAGATAATGTTGGTCTCACTGACTTCAAGCGTTCCTTCCGGATCGCTCACATCAAGAGAACTGCCGAGTAGTTCAAGCACCTTGGCGAGACCTGCGGGCATACTATCCTGTCCGGCCTTCACAGCCACGTCCATGGTGTACTCCACACTGTACTGTGAACTCTGGGTGGCCTTAGAGTCCTTCTTCGACGAATAGTTTGCCTTCATGTTCGCCTGGACGCTGAACGGGCCCCAGCCAACCTTGGCAGAGATGTCCGCTCCTGCTTCGAGGGATGATGAAGAACTGGTTTCGGAAACAGAGGATGACGAAGCGGAGATATTGGCCTTGAAGTTGATGTCAATATCGTGGATGGCGATATACGGGATTGGTACAATCGTCAGCAGAGGGACATTCAACTGCGCCATGCGACCATTCTGCAGAAACTCGAAGGTCACATTCACTGCTTCTTTCTTTCCTGTCGTCGGGTCTGTATTCAAACCGACCTCCTGAATGAACTGCCATGATGTCTGCGCAGCCATAGCCTGCGCTTCAATACAAGCTTTCAAAGGTGCTCCGATAATAGAGCCAAACGGTATCGCTTGCAACGCACTGGTTGCCACTTGCGATGGAGTTGAATCAATTGGCATAATTTTCTTTTTTTAATTGTGAATAATGTTATTAATGCTGAGCCGGACTTCAGTTTTGCTGGCAAAGTTAGACTTATTTGCCGAACTGTCAATTATGTGTCCAACGTTAACCATTATCATCCACCGTATCTTTGTTTTCTCTTTTCTATAACTCTTTTTCTTGATCCAATAAGAATAAAACTTTTCCTTATTGTCTCTTGATAATCCCTACCTATAGTAATCTCTCTATCATCTATCATACGTACAAAATTACCGATATACCTTGATACGTGTTCCAGATTGATGATATAGGAACGTTGAATACGAATGAACAAATCTGGAGAAAAATACTCTTGCACCTCACACATGGGTACGGAAACGGTGATTTTGCTTTTATCGACAAGATGAATAACACAATAGTTCCTTGAAGCTTCCAGATAAATCACATCATGTATGGATACCCTACGATATCCAAAATTATCCATAACAAATACATGTACATTATTCTGTACCATTTCATTTTTTACGTTTTGCTTAATTTTCATACTCTTTTAAAAATAGTAACTATTATGCATGGCAAAAGTACTTATTTTAAAAATACTATCCAGTATTCGTCCAACAACATACATAATTATCCACCGTATTTTTTTCAAATTTGTCCGTTTTAGCAGTTGTTTTGCCTCTGAGTGGATAGATCTGTAGAGTAGTGGATTTGTCTTTGATATGCCATAAATTTATGTATTTTTGCCCCAAAACATATCGATAAATATGTTATTCATGAAGATTTTATCATAATTAACATACCGTTCGTTATTATTAATAATTAAATATGTAACTTTGCAAATGAAAACAGATGATTAGATAGTAGAGAGACTGCCCACTTCGACGAAATGAAATACAAGAGTTGGGGCTTTCGGTAAGTTGACCAGAGGCCTTTTATAGTATACTCTGAAACATTATTTGACGGTATCTTGTAATGAAGATAATAGGCAATGAACAATTTCTTAAGTAAAATGAAACTTTTTTGTTTGTTACACATCTTATTACGAATAAAATATGTACCTTTGCAGCGGTGTTTTGCAAAAGGCACTAATTATATTGCTCAATTATCCACTCGAACTGCGACCTCGAACGAGATTAACGAGCAAACCTACATACATGGAGTATGCGCTTTAGGCGCAGACTCTTCCATAGTATGTAGAGGCTGTCGCAGGCCTGAGTGGATATATGGACGGGGCCTGCGCTTTCTTTATGCCTTTGAGTTAGTGCTCTCCCCACAGAATTTGGATGAGAGAATTAACAATAAATACAAAATACAATAAAGATTTAACCATTATGAGAAAACAGATTTATTTTCTACTGCTCTCGGTATTGCTCAGCATACCTTTGGGCATGAAAGCGACCATCGTTGATGATCCTGGTGTTTTTAACTTTTCTCCATTTTACGATCCATCATCAGGTGTCATCGGTCTATCACTTACGTTTTTCCCTTCTGAAGAGGGAGACACGGTTTACATTCCTGATTATATCTATGAAAATAATCAGTACAAATATGTAGTCAACATCAACACTGGCGCATTTTACGACTGCCATGCCAAATACATCCGTCTGCCAAATCATCTGAGATTTATTCAGGATTATGCTTTCCACTATTGTTGTTTCCTGACCACATTGGAGTTTACAAACGATATTAGTGATATAGACTTCGGAGAAATCGATGATATTGTAGGTGGCTGTAACTATGTGGACGAGATCATAGTTCCGAAAGAATATATAGACAATTACATCGACGACCCAGAAGACAGATTCTTTGGTTATTACCTAAACAGCCAATTAAAGTTCTGGTACACTCCTGATTTTCCTGTATGGGATACATTTAGTGCCAACTATAATTATAGGGTTGAAGACATGACGGCTTATGGATATAATATTCAAGGTTCAGTTTTAACGGCGATTCCTATTAATAATGTTGTAATTCCAGCCAATACAGGAGTGCTTATTAATACTAATGGATTGACCAGAGGGAAAATTGTGAAAACTATTGAAACGCCCAATACTATATCTTGCTTAACTTTGACCCCTCAGTTGAACGGAGGAACCATATCGGCGGGAACGCAGCAAAATAAAAATTATCTACTCAATTCTTATGGGTATTTTGTTTGGAATAGCGGATATTTGGCAAGTAATAAGGCTTTTTTAACCGTCAGTAATGGACAAGACAACTATCAAATTACAACCAATTAGAAATGAAACGAACATTCAATCTCACCCTCGCCCTCTTGCTCACGATGTCGCAGACGGCGTGGGCAACAGACCCAGTGACAAAGACGTATGCCTTCAGCACAAGGTCAATCCAAAGTAACGGCTCCGTTCTTAAAATGACCGACCCCGACGACAACACATCGAAAACCGTCATCACGGCAAGGAGCAATAATAAGTTCAGTAATAATGGCTCTGACTTGCAGATTGGTGCTGGCGGGCAGTTCACCATCTATCCGAACATCAACGGCAAGGTGACCAGGGTGGAGTTGACGCACATGGGCAGGCTGTCTATCATGATGAACGGCTCATTCAGTATGAGCATCAGCGGCATGACATGCAACGGCAACGCTTCGCTGACTGGCGACGGGGATTATGAAGGCGAAGGAACAAGCAAACAGACTAACGAGGATGCCAGTTTCACCTTCGTCAGCACGGATGCCGCTGGCATCAACGGTAATCTTTCGATGGAACTGGGCAGCATGGCAATAATGCTGATAAGAAGCGGCTGCGAGCTGAAAATCACCTACATTCCCAGCGCCGCCCCGGTACACGCACATGACTTCACGTACACCCTCGTCGGTAACACGCTGACCGCCACCTGTGGCGGAACCGACGGGCTGGAGTGTTCGCTCGCCAATCATCAGATTTCGACATCGCTCACTGCCGATGATGCCTACGACAGCGACCCAGCCTTGCTTTTCCCTGCCACACTGACGAACTTTGCACCTTTCAGCGCAGAGACGGGAGCCACGAAGGGCAACATCACCTACTTGAACAATACGACTAGCGAAAACCTTGGTACTACAACGCCCAGTGACCCCGGCCAATACACCGCCAGCATCACCATCACCATCAATGCAGGAGGCACTGGTTACACACTGACAAAGACTTACAACGTATATTCCTACGCTCAAATTAACAACATCTATCCGCAACTCAACATTAGCACTGATGAATACGCAAGCACAACTATGGCTGGCGAAGGACAGACCGTTACCATCACCTTCACACCAAAGTTTGGTGAGACGCTGACGAGCCTAACCGTGACGGGCGCAACCTCGGAAAGTGACATCACGTTGACCACGGCGGGTGCCAACACCTACACGTTCACTATGCCCGCCGAGGGAGTCAACATCGGCGCTACGTTCTCCATCAGCGAGGATGACTTCGCAGAGAGCGGCACTAACGAGTACACCATCAAGACCGCCAACGGCTGGGGCTGGTTCTGCTTTGCCACAAACTACGACTTGGCTCCCTATGGCTTCAGCGGCAAGGTTGTGAAACTCGCTGGAAATGTCAGTTCATCGGAGATGGCAGGCAAGAGCGGTCACCCGTTCAAGGGTACGTTCGACGGACAGAACTACACGCTGACCTTCAACCGCACTGCCGCCGAGGACTTCTGCGCCCCGTTCCACTACATCAATGGCGCCACCATCAGCAACCTCCACGTCGATGGCACCATCACGGGCGGCAACTATGAGCGCTCAGGCGGTCTTGTGGGCCATTCCGAGGGCAATATCACCATCAAGAACTGCCGCGTGAGCACCGAAATCAGCACCACCCACAGCGGCGTTGGCTTTCATGGCGGTATCATCGCATTTTGGTATGACTCGAATGTCAAGTGCACCGTCACGGGCTGCGTCTATGACGGACTGATATACAACCCCAGCGAGGCCGACGCGACCACCTACTGCAGCGGCTTCATAGGAAACCTCTTTGGAAGTAATCTGATCGTCACGTTCACCGACTGCCTCTTCGCCCCCGCTGCATACGGCACGGGCAAATACGCGCTGGGCGGCAACTGTTTCACGTTCGTCTATCCAAACAGTGACCCGACCTACAACATGACGAACTGCTACTACACCAGCATCCTCGGCAACAGGCAGGGCCGCCCCGCAGCCACGGCGACCGTCGCACCCGCCAACCTCGGAGCCGCGACCACCGACCACGGAATAGTGGATGGCTACAAGAACGGCTTCCTCTACGACGGCAACTACTACACGCCGAAGTATGGCGACGTGGTGGTGGAGTACCCCTTCGATGACGATGAGGAACGGGCCGACGTGACCATCAACGGCACAAACAATCAGGGAACAGGCGTCAACCTCGTAGGCGTGAACATCACGGAGGAGGTCGGCAATATCAAGAGCGTGACCTACAACCGCCCGTTCAACACAACACAGGCCGCCACGGTGATACTGCCGTTCAATTATATCTGCAACGGCAACGAGGGCGGCAAGTTCTACGGCTTCCAGAAAGTGGAGTACGACGAGGACGCGCACAAGTGGGTCTGCACGATGGAGGAGCCGTCGACCAGGTCGCTGACGGCCAACACGCCGTATCTGTTCATGCCGGATGATGCGACGACGATGACGTTCCCGAACATCGTGAACATGACGGGCGGAGTTGTGACGCTACAGCCCACGACGGCGAACGACGGCCTCTATGGCGGTGCCACGACGGATGCAGCCTGGAATTTCCACGGCACGTACAAAGGGAAGAGTTGGATAGTTGCCAGCAATGACTACGGCTTTGCAGCCCAAAGTGGCACAGAGGCTGGCGGCGCGGCAACCGTTGAGGCTGGGCAGTTCGTCCGCTTCACCACGAACGCCTTCATCAAGCCCATGCGCTGCTATCTGTCGTACGTTGGCACGGAGGCCCCAGCGCCGGCACGTGGCTTGACACGCTCAGCCGCTGCCACCGACGACCTGCCCCAGAGCATCACCGTGCGCCTCGTCAGCCGCAGCGGCGAGACAACCGCCATCGGCACCCTCGACACCAAGACGGGCGAACTCTCGTTCGACAGTGAGGCATGGTACACGCTCGACGGTGTGCGCCTGAGCAGCAAGCCCAGCACCAAGGGCATCTATATCAACAACGGTAAGAAGATTGTAATCAAGTAAGGAGGATACAGCAATGAAAAAGAAATATGAGAAGCCATCTGTGAGAGTAATCGAACTGCAGCACAAGTGCCAGATACTGGCTGGCAGCGGCGACCCCACCAGGAATGTACCCTGGTGGGACGGCGAAGGCGATTAACCTAAATTGGGGTGTTCCAAATTCACTTTAATTCACAATAAGTTTAATTTCTAAAACAAAACGATTATGAAAAAAGTAAATCACAACAAAATGAAATGGATTATTGTCTTAATGGCTTTGATGGCAAACACTATGTCGTTTGCCCAAGATAACAGATCATTAGTTATAAGAAGGGCTGAAGCATTTATTAAGGAAAAAATACAAAAGGGCAGTATTGAAGAGTGTGATATCAATTACCTAAAAACTATCCCTTTACGTACAGACATATCATGTGAGACGGAATTTGGTTTTTTGGTACCACATGATTTTGGTTACAGAGAGAATGAAACCGTAATTGTACCTAAACGTATATGGATTTTCCCTTGGGCTGATTTTATACAAATAGTTGGTAAAAAAATCGAGGAATGTCCTCTCAGAAAAAAAGATCCGTATTCAATATGTCACCTTTTAGGAGTTCCTGAAGGGTCAAAAATGATATATGTAGCAAAAATTACACTAAACTGCAATGATGATATTAAGGAATTACTTTTCAGACCAGCGTACCAAACGGATATTACATTACAAGAACAAGAAGCGGATAATCATGTATATAAATGGAATGTTAGAGGACTTTCGGAGGCTGACATAAAATTTATCAAAGATAGTATTATAAACGAGCAAAAGACCCATTATCCAATTACAACATGCTTTGGATATACTCTGGACTTAGATTATTTCAATACGATAGAATATGTTCAACAAGAAGAATTAAATGATGGTACCAGACGAGCTAAAGACTATGTAGGAGTACCTGAATATATCCTGAGACCAAACACGAAACATGAGAAATACACGAAATATACGATTCGTCAAATATATGACCAGCAACAAATATTCAATGAAGCTGTTATACTCCAAAAACAAAAGGTTACAGTTCATCTTAAATATGGAAACTGGATCATAGAAGGCGACTTTTATCCATCGCAAAATTACCTTAACTATAAGCCTGGAAATTCTTCCTCAAAAGAAAGCGAAAATAAAATGTTGGTGGAATTATTTAATAAAGCGCGAGCAGGACATAAACCAGAAGTCAGCATTACCTTTCTTATTGACAACATTGAAAGAACGGTTTCTAGAAAAGTATCAAGAGTTGATTGGCTAATGAAATCAATTTATTTTTAAATTTTAGTAATCATTATGAAAGTAAAAGTTTTATCAATTTTCACCCTCCTGCTCATGGCAGCTACGGGCGCAGTGGCGCAGACGGAAACGCTGCTGACCACGATTACAGCAACAGGCAAAGAGCAAGCAAACTACAGTACGGCGAATGTGGCAACCGTTTCATTCAGTTATACTGCATATGGATCCTCAGCATACAGCGATAACTGGGGCTGGTGGGGATACGGTTGGTCGGCAACCGTCACCGCTGCCGAAGGATATACCATCACCAAATGTGTATTCTATGATGACGCCAACGATGCCAATCGTACTGCTACAGACAGCGAAGCTCCCTTTGTAGTAGAAACCACAGAAGAGGATAAGACACCGCAAGTAAATGGCACCCCCATTAAGGCATACACGTCTAAAGGTATAAAAAAGATTGAGGTGTATGGCTACGTGACGCCAACTACTAATGAGGGAGCAACGGGCGAGTACTGGGCAACGTACTACAACAGTGCACAGGGCTATACGGCTGATGCGAACACTACGGTGTATCAGGCTGCCGTAAACTCCGGCAAGACGGCCGTGGTGCTGACGGAGGTGACGGGACGCGAGATTCCTGCAGGCAAGGGTGTCGTACTGAAGTCTTCGGCTGCGACCATCACGCTGACACCTACTACAACGACACAGACGCTCGAAGGCAACGAACTGACAGGCGTGGACGTTGCCACTGCCGCTCCCTCTAATGCCTATTGCCTCTCGAAAGAAACCACTGGCTCAGCCAGAGGCGTTGGCTTCTACACGTACACAGAAACTATCCCCGCCCATCGTGCTTATCTTGTGGTGGCTGGAGGTCCTTCACATGCCCGCGGATTCCTGGGCTTCGGCGATGATGACAATACAACGGGCATCAGCCTCCCCGAGGCTGTGGTCATTGAGAATGATGGTCCAATCTACGACCTCTCTGGTCGTCGTATCATAGGACAGCCGCAGAAGGGCATCTATGTGAAGAATGGAAAGAAGTTTGTAATCAAATAATCTCAGGAGGACAGCATTATGACACAGCATATCAACAAGAAGCAATACGAGAAGCCTTCGATGAAGGTAGTCCTGTTACAGTCGCAGGCCAAACTGCTTGCTGGCTCAGACCAGCCGCTCGGCGGCCCCTGGCCCGGCGGCAATCCGTGGTAAAAATATGAATCATCAAGAAGAGCAACAATTCTACAAACTCCTGCGCCTGTCATTAGGGCTGACGCAGGAGTTTCCTGTTGACGTGGATGCCAACGGATGGCGACGATTGTATCAGACAGCCATACGCCAGTCGCTCGTCGGTGTCTGCTACAAAGGCGTGTGCCTGTTGCCAGAGGGCAGTAAGCCGCCTGCAGAGATTGCCATGCAGTGGGCCAGCGAAGCAGAAAGCATCAAAGGGATGAATGAACTGCTATATCAAGAGGCAGCACGGCTGACACGGGAGTTTGAAGAAAAGGGCCACCGGACAGCAATACTGAAAGGACAGGCCAATGCGCGGCTCTATCCCGATAAGTATGCGCGACAGCCCGGAGATGTTGACATCTGGGTGGAAGGTGGACGGGAGAGCGTATTGGCTCTGTTGCCCAACCATCCGAAGGCCGCGTATCACCATGTGCATCTGCCAAAGAACGAGCAGGGCGTGACGGTGGAGGTGCATTTCCGCCCATCGTCGGGCAACTTCAATCCGATTACGAACAAAAGGCTGCAACGGTGGCTGGAGCGAGAAATACTTCTTGTATCACAAGTGGAGGAAGGCTTCTGTGTGCCGTCTGTCAGGTTTGCGCTCGTGATGCAGTTGGCACATATCCAGCGGCATTTCCTCGGTGGTGGTATCGGGCTGCGACATGTGTGCGACTACTATTGGCTATTGCAACATTCAACAGTTGAAGATCGACGTATCGTATCGGGTATAATTAGGTATTTTGGCCTGTGGCGTACAGCAATGGCACTGATGTGGGTACTCGGTGAGGTGTTGCGGTTAGATAAAACGCTTATGCTGAGCGTTCCTGACAGTTATCGGGGTAAGTGGATGCTGCGCGAGATGATGACGGGCGGCAATTTCGGATGGTATGGCCAGCGACAGCAGTACGGACTTTTGCGGCGGGTGTATGAGAGCAAACGGCGGCATCTGCGGCTGATGAAGTTTGACTTATGGGAGGTGTTCTGGCTGGAGGTGAACTACTGGAAGGCTATTGTGCGGACGCTGCCTACACGCGTCAGGTACAGGACACTATCATTAAGAGACATTCCAAAATGAAAGAGACCAGATATTACGAAGTGGCAGGACATCGGTTCTGCGTCAGCGGCGAGGAAGAAGGCTTTGCCAACTATGAGCCGTTTGCCTGTGCTGACGGTGAGACCGTGTTTGCCTTAGCTGTAGAAAGCGGTGATGCTCCTGAATATGTCGAGGAAATGCGACAGGAGGATGAGGGACAGACGATTATCTGCGGACATACGGCTGCAGATGAAGCGGTGTTTGAATTTCATTGGTGGGGCGTAACGGCGGGATGGCTCGTGTGCTCGGATGACTATAGCGAGGGGCGGCTTATCACGACGGGCAAGCACGAGAAGATGGCTATTGACAATGCACTGATGATCATGTTTGCCCTGGCTACGGCCGAACGGGGCACGGTGCTTTTCCATGCGGCCGTGGTGAGCCATGAGGGCAGGGGATATATGTTCCTGGGCCCGAGCGGCACAGGGAAGAGCACACACGCCAGTCTGTGGCAGCGATATATAGCGGGCACGGCATTGGTGAACGATGATAACCCGGTAGTGCGTATCGACGAGGATGGTACAGCGACGGTCTATGGCTCGCCTTGGAGCGGTAAGACACCTTGCTATCGCAACGTGCGCTATCCGCTGGGCGCCATCGTCGTGCTGAGTCAGGCGCCCTACAACAAGATTGAGCGTCTGAGCGGTATCTATGCGTATGCGGCACTGATGGAGAGCATCAGCGGCAAACGGTGGGATGAGCGAATAGCCGACGGGCTGCACCAGACGGAGAACGCGCTGGCATCTGCTATACCCGTTTGGCATCTGGAATGTCTGCCCGACGAAGAGGCGGCAAAACTGTGTAACGAAACCATTACGAGATGACCGACAACGAGTTCATAGAGGAAGCCATCCGGCTGGTGAGGGAAGGCGTGAGCGTGACGTTGCCCGTGAATGGCAACAGCATGCTGCCGTTTATCATCGGGGGCAAGGAGAGCGTCATCCTGCAGGGACCGGGATTGATTGACGTGGGCGACGTGGTGCTGGCATGGGTGGACGGCTGTCGGTATGTGGTGCATCGCATCATACGCATCGACGGCGACCGCGTGACACTGATGGGCGACGGCAACCTGGTGGGCACGGAGCATTGTCGGGTGGATGACGTGAAGGCTCGTGTGACACATGTGGTGGATGCGAAGGGGCGTCAACACGATCTATATCATACATGGCGGCGGCGGGCTGCAAAGGTGTGGTTTTGGCTGCGCCCCATCAGAAGATATTTATTAGCAATATATCGGAGAGTTAAGAGTTAAGAATTAAGAGTTAAGAGTTAAGCGTGATGAAGATTAAGAAAGGATTTGTGCTGCGCGAAGTGTGCAGCGAACGTGTGATTATGGGCGAGGGGCTCGGTGCCATCAACTTCGGCAAGCTGCTGGCGCTGAACGAGACGGCGGCATGGCTGTGGCAGCAGGCTCAGGCAATGGGCGACTTCACCGTTGAGGCGCTGGCTGAAAAGCTCTGCGAGGAATACGACGTGACGGCTGACGAGGCCAAGGCCGACGTAGCCGAGATGATAGCCGAATGGCAGAAGGTGGATGTAGTGGAATGAAATATATCTCGTGGCTGTGGCGTAACTCGCGAGGCATCCGCTGGAATACGGCGGTGCGCATCGTAACGGGCATCGGGCAGGTGGCGCTCGGTCTGCTGATGGTGTGGCTCAGCCGCCGGTTCATCGACGAGACCATCCGCACGGGGTCGGCTGACGATGTGCTGAGGATGGTCGCGCTGCTGGTGCTGACCGTCGTGGGCGGTGTGGTATTGCGGCAAGTGGGCTACTGGCTGACCACCTCCGCCAGTGTCCGTCAGACGAATGCGTTGCGCTTGCGTATCTTCAGCAGTCTGTTCCGTCGTCAGTTATTCGACGATCAGGAACTGCACTCGGGCGATGTGACCTCTCGACTGGCCAAGGACATCGAACAAGTAAGTACGGTAAGTACCGATACGCTGCCTCAGATGGTGATTACCGGCATCCAGCTCTGCGGAGCCTTCCTGCTGATGCGGTGGTTTGATGAACGGTTGGCATGGGCATTGTTGTTGCTCACACCGTTGGCTATCGTCTTCGGCAAACTGATTGCTAGACGGCTGCGGCAGATGACCCTCGACATCAGACAGGACGAGAGCCGCATACAAATGCAGGTGCAGGAGGGCATGGAGCATAATGCCGTGCTGCGCTCGTTGGGTTCGGAGCAATGGGTGACCGACAGGCTCGACACCATGCAGCAACGGCTTCGAGGGAATGTGATGCGGCGCATGCGGTTTACCGTCATTACGCGGCTCATCATGGGCTGCGCCTTCGGACTGGGTTATCTGCTGGCTTTCGTATGGGGCGGCATCGGACTACGCAACGGCACGATTACCTTTGGCGTGATGACCTCGTTCCTGCAACTGGTCGGCATGATACAGCACCCGATACTGCAATTGTTGAACATGGTGCCAGGAGTGATTCACGCGACGGCGAGCATTGACAGACTCTGTGAACTGGAAATTGAAAAAGAAATCCGTGTCCATCCATGTATTCCGTGCCAAAATAAAAACATCCGCTTCGACGACATGAGTTTCCGCTATGCCAAGGGCGATAGGGAGATTCTTTCCCACTTCACGCATGAGTTCCGTCCAGGTTCGAAGACTGCCATCATGGGCGAAACGGGCATCGGAAAGACGACACTATTCCGTTTGATACTCGGATTTATCGAACCGACAGCGGGCAAGGTTGAAGTTGGTGGTGAACTGTGTTTCGTGCCACAGGGCAATACCCTGATGAGCGGCACCATCCGCTATAACCTGCAACTGGCAAAGCCTGACGCCACCGAAGACGAACTGCGCCAGGTGCTGCATACCGCCTGTGCTGACTTCGTCTTTGACCTGCCCGACGGCATCAACACCGAACTGGGTGAGCGCGGCAGCGGACTCAGCGAGGGCCAGGCGCAGCGTATCGCCATCGCCCGCGGACTGCTCCACGGTGGCGACATCCTGTTGCTCGACGAGATCAGCAGCTCCCTCGACGAACCCACCGAGCGCGAACTGTATCACCGTCTCTTTACGGCATACCCACAAAAGACCATGCTTTTCATCACCCACCGAACAACTGTCAGCGAGTTATGCGACGAGGTGATAGAAATGTAAATAAATAGATGGTCATAGCTCATATTAGCCTCCTCGGATGTTTCTTGCTTAATATTTCATGCTGCTTTTGAAGATTCACATGAGTGTATATCTGTGTCGTTACAACAGAACTATGACCAAGCAGATGTTGAATATAAGTAATGTCAACACCCTCTTCCAATAAAAGAGTTGCGTATGTATGACGAAAAGTGTGCGGGGTTATTTTCTTCTCAATTTGAGAAGATGCGACAAGATTCTTTATGAGTAGTCTCACAGATTGAGTAGAGAGGATATTATGTAAACGGCTAACGAATAATGGAGATTGTGAGTCACAACAACCTCGTTCATTTAGCCAATCTTTTATTGCTGATAATGTGGCTTTCTGGCTGATATCTATTATTCGCTCTTTATTCCCTTTACCAATGATTCTGACACACCCTTGCTTCATGTCAATATCGCATACACGCAGGTCACACAGTTCGCTGACACGCATACCAGAAGCGAATAGTAACTCGATAATTGCAATATTACGAGTAGCCATATGATAGGAAAAGGTATCTGATTTACAATTCATTCGTTGCTTATAAACAATGCCAAGCAATAACCTTACTTCTTTTATGTTCATCACTGTGGGTAAGCGGACAGGCTCACGCATCCTGATTTTCATCTTCCGCATGGGACTGTTATACCATTCATTTTCATATTCGTAATAATTCAGCATAGCCTTTATTGTCGCTATTTTCCTTTTGATAGTTTTATGTCGAAAATGAGATATTGCCTGAAGATATTTCCTTAAAACATCTTTTGTCACTTCTGAAATATCAAGATCACCAATGCTACTAACGAATTGTGACAAATCTGCTTTATAAGCATTCAATGTCTTCTCGCTTAATTTCTTCTCAAATTCGCAATGCCATAAGAATTCTTCTATGACACCTGTTACTTTCTGGTTGTTTTCTTTTGCTTTCATTCTTCATTCATTTTGGGGATATACATTAATAATATAAGATAAATAATGCAAATGAACGAATGATAATAACAAATTATGGAAGGTATAGATGTCGTAATTCCAACAGGGAAGAATATTGAGGAATCTCACTATTCTATTTGTTACACTATTAGATCTATTATCTCACAAACTGTCCAACCTGCCAGTGTTACTGTTGTAGAGAATCTCCCAAACTTAGGTGTAGGCGAGGTTCTAAAAAGGTATTATGGAAACTATGTTAATGTAATATCTGGCATACAAAAAAGCCCAAACATCTCTTATGCTCGGAACCTTGGTGTAAAACAAGGTAAAGCTGATACCATTCTTTTCATGGATGACGATGTCGTACTTGGCTATTCCGATTACTTCCATCGTGTTTTAGAGATAATAAATAGTAGTGACTTTTGTTGTGGAGCAAAACGTTTATGGACTCCAGTGAATTGGCATGACTCTCTTTCGCTAGACTATCCTATTAAACACAATCTTCTAATTCTTAAAGATATATCTTTTATCCCGCAGTCAATAGAACGAACTACTGGAGACAGGAATTGTAGTGAATTCTCATACATTGGTAATTTTGGAGCAATAAGAAGAAATGTCTTTAATGATGTCAGCGGTTTTGACGAATCATTCGAAGGGTGGTTATATCAAGATACAGATTTAATTATGCGACTGGTAGAGAAGGGATTCCAATACGAAATTATGGCATATACTGATATGTTCTGTTTTCATCTTAGCCATCCTGCAGAAAAGACGAAATACCGAAAAGTCAATTATGAACGCTACTTAAACAAACAACAAAAATTGAAGGTCCAATTTAACAACAAGCACTTTTTTGGAAGATTTGAGGGTAATAATCGACAGGTTATCCTGAGGAAAGATTAGCCACTAATTCATAATACTCACTATCTTTTCCTAATGCGTTTAAAACATCCTTTTGCAAGTTTGCTGAGACAGCCTGCTTACCCCATTTGTCTGTATTTGACAACATCCAATGATAGATTTCCTTACCAGCGCATTTGCAGCCAAGACGAGGTAATGCGTAGGCACAGCACCTTGCTACAAAAGGATCTTTGGCATTTCTCAAAATCTGAAGGATTCTTTCATCAGTACCATTTAATTTCTTTTGCCCACTAATATCAATAGCAGCCTCTAACTGGCTATGGTCATTTGTGCTAAGAAGATTACGAATCCCATCATTCACTATTTCGTCTTTAGTCGTTATAAGGAAATTTGCTATTTGAGCTCTTACAGGATCTATCCGTCCCATTCGTTTATTTTTCAAGTAATTGATGAGCCAATCAACAGCAATTTTTTTCCGTGGATGATCCATTTCAATAATACGAAAACAAATCTTGGAAGAGACATCCCTTAATGGCAATTCCTTCATTGTAACTGAATCGACTTTCCATTCGCTGATGAATTTTTGTTGAATGTAAGAGAAATGATTATGTAGAATAATGTGAGAAGAGAAAATTATTGGTTTAATAAAGTTTACAATATCATTGAAGTCCTCATCTTCTTTATCTGCGAATGCATTAATTTTCTCATTCAAGTCCTCCAAATCCTGGGACGAAAGCGTAAGATTAGGTGCATCGGCCAATATTCTGCATATCAATTTGAGTTTTTCATGATTAGGATCTAGTTCCTTTGCATGGTCAAGGAATTTTGTAATATGCTCTTTATTTGCAGGGCTAGCCTTTAATAGTAATGAGAACAGCTTTTCTGAGCCAAAGGTATTACGGACTACATCTATTTTTTTATCCAAGTCAGATTCAAATGCTTCCAAGTTATTAGCGTTATAAGGCAGAATTTGCCAATTCCGGATATCGAAAGGTGCTTTTTCGTGAGTTTGGGAAATGATAATGACATCACAATCTCTTTTAGCCTGAGCAAGTCCAAGTTCGAAAAACACATTAAAATTCTGGCCTGTAATATCTGCTATTATAATCTCCGAATTGAGGATGCCATCTATGATATTATTCATAATGATTCCATTATGGATTTCATCGGCTCTATATACTTTGAGTCCCTTTCTCTTGCCAACATTTTCTATGCTCTCATATGTTGGCTTCAGTTCCTCAAGATAAGGCATCAACACGAAAACCTCATCCTTTCTAATATCTGGAATGCGTTCACTTAAATTCAATATACCTTCCATAATTTGTTATTATCGTTAGTTCATTTATTTTTATTTCAAAGTTACATATTTCTCCTTATAATACCTACTTTTTTAATAAAAATTATATGTTTCATTATAATTTCTTGAGTTTTTTAATTTTCCAATCATTTATTCTGAAAGAGATGCCACGTGTATGATCAGTGGTATCGCGGTGAAGAACAGAAGTAGCATAAGAATAAAACTCCAGCAACAACCCACATCCATCCAACATCTTGTTCGACAATCAACTATTTTACTGGAGATCCTATCCTTGTATACCATACCGCCATTTTCTTCTGGTATAAAATGATTCTTCAGTATGCTTTTATAAAAATAGTTAGACACAAAATGATACAGGTAATCTAAACAAACATACAGTATTCCGCAAATGAAAGATATCACTAACCAGATACTGGCAGTAATCTTTCCATTCTCTTCGGAATATGTGAGGGCCCACAAAACGGCAATAAGTGTATATATGACTTGCCTACCCATCGTATCCCTCTTAGACGATGCTTCTTTCATAAAATTCTTGATCTGCTCCCCGTCTGAATACTTGTTTGATGGATTCTCTGTTTTCATGACTTCTTTTTCTTTCTTCTCTTCTTCCATCATATTTTCTTGATTTTTTCAACGTTTATAACTATTCCTTTTTCCAATTTTACCATATATGGAGGCCATACGCCACCGGCCCGTTCGAGTTTAAGCCCTTTGAGCTGAACTTTAACCAATGCTTCAGGTCCAATTACCTTTTTGCTTGCGAGCTCTTGAATGGTTATAGCGACCTCTTTACCTAATAGTTTTTCTTTAGGGGAAATGATTATACCAGGCTTTCCAACCAATTTGGCGGCAACATTGATTACACCATTCTTTTTTGTTTTAACAGATAGAGATCTCCTATCAATGATGGGCATGCCAGATAGTCCAAATCTTGCCCTTTGACGATTCTGAACCTTCCCTTGCTTACAAACTCTCCTTATTTTCATTTTTCTTTTACTTAGTTTCAATTATGTTTTTTTGCATATATAGCACAAAGTATTCTTTTACGTACCGTTTCTAATCAGAGTTATTGTAAATGTCATACAAATAACATTTATAAGTCATAATTAATTCATGTCCCTTTGTTGCTAAAAATTGCAAAATGAGATTTTTGGGGAAAAACGTTAATGGAAGTGCTATATAATTATTGATTATTCTTAATTTTAATTTGTATTCATCATTTGTTTTCGTATTACCTATTACAAATGCCCTTAATAAGTTTCCAAACCATATAAATGATATTTCTCTCTCTTCTGGAACATCATCCAAATAAATTATCTCGTCATGACTCAATTCTTCAAATTTTATTCTAATATCAATAGTATTTCCTATTTTTATATCTTTTTCATTTACATTTGTAACTATCGCTGTTTTGGGAATATCTATAATCTCGTTTATGGATCTACCATTAAATTCATTATTATTTGAAAAAGTTGTATCAACAATATTTCCAGGATATGCTATTTCTGTTGGTTTTTTAAATTCGTCATCATACAAACTTTTAATGCTTGTTGATACTGTAATCCATTTGTCTCCCCAAAATATCGGGGATATTTGTACCTTATCTTTATTATGGAGTATTCCACTATTAATTTTCCATTTGATAACAGTACCTACTCCTTGTACATTCTGATATTTCTTATTATAAAACATCAATAATGGTTCAGAGAATACTGATTGCCTTGCAGTTGTTGTGCTTTTTTTCCTAAGCAAATCCACAAGACTGTCTCCTTTATACCATGAAATACGTGAGTTGTCTGTGATATTTACATCTCTTCGGTTATTCCAATCAATAGAAGTCGGTATTATTGGTATATTTTTAGCATCACTGCCAATAATAGAAACCAAAATATCTTTGGCCGCATTAAAATCTTCTATACCCTGATTTTGATCATATTTTGTTAATAGAATGATAGAATTATTTGTGCCATGCATTTTTGTCCAGACGAACCAAGAACTAAAGAAATCGTTTATCGTCTTAAAATGTGCATATAGCCCCTTGTCTGATACAAAACTTAGCAATTGTCTTATTTCTATGGCAAATATACCAATATTTGCCAATGAAATGCCTCGATAACGTTGGGTTTTGGTTCCGACACCACCTGGGGTGTCTATTAAAACAAAATCACCATACTTTCGTATGTGAACATATTTTGATGTCCCATAAGTCCTTTGGTCTGTGCTTTTTAAATATTCATCTATTGCTTCATCAACAAAATAACTTAATAGACGGTCATTTTGAAATTTATCTCCAATCTTTTCTTTTATTTTGTTAACTTCGCTCTGATATTTCCTTTCGTCCATTTCATGAGTGAGAAGATAACCAATAATTGTTGACTTTCCGACATTTGCGGGGCCAAAAAAGACAAAATATCCATTGCTTTCACTTTTCATATGACGCAGCTTTTAAAGATTTAATATAATCTCTCCATGCTTGAGAGTTCCTTAGTATAATGTTTCCTTTTTCGTAAATAAATGACAACGCAAATTCGTTTATATGACTATTTTCTAATATTTCGCCGATTTGTGGGAATTTCAATTGCATAGTATTCTCTTTTGTTTCAAATTCAATTGGAAATTTTTCTAGCACCTCATCATTATTCAACATCTCTACTCTTATGCAAGAGAACAGTTTTTTGCCAAATATTTCAATACCATCTTCTAATGGACGTGCACCATAGATTGTCATTGGAGTTAATGAAGGAGTTATAATTTGTAGTTGGTTAACAATCTTAACGATGCTTGAAGGTGGAATGTCATGGTTGACAATGGCATATCCATGTATTATGGTGTTATCTCCAATAGTGATTGGTCCAAAGACTCGCACTCCTCCTGCGATTTCAACATTATTGCCAATTTTTGGATGCCTTCTGTTAGATGCATTGTCTTTTACTCCTGTAGCACCCAACACAACCCCTTGTAATATATAGCAATCATCTCCTATTTCTGTGGTTTCACCAATCACAGTCCCATAGCCATGATCAATAACAAATCTTTTGCCAATATGAGCAGCAGGATGAATCTCAACAGCTGTGTGTATTTTTGTTTCTTCAGATAGTTTTCGAGCTACTGTTTTTAAATGAACTTCTAATGTTTCCAAATCATTATAGTCTCTCTTCGCATAATCAGTATTATAATAATAATATATATAGTTTGCAACTCTGTATGACACAACGGCTCGGAGCCCTTTATAGGCTTTCCAGACATAGATGAAATCATAGACAAAATTTTCAGGATATAACTCTGATGAAAATGGTCTTGCTGCAGGATCATTCGTAATTAGAGCATAAACATCATCTTGAACAATGTTGACAAGTTCTGCACATATATATGCTTTTGTATTTTCGTCAGTCTCTATATTGTTGAAAAGATACTGATTAAGCATGTCATACAATTCATTTAAAAAGACTTTGGAAGCTTTGGAATATTGACTAAGTGTAAACATATTAATTAATAATTTCTTCCTCCATCAGGAGCTATTGTTATAATATTTTTAAATTGAGGGTGAGCTTTCGCAATATTGATAGCTCCAATTATATTTGCTATTGAGGAATAGCCTAAATATAATCCAGTTTTTTTTGCTAACTCATCTATCATGTTTAATATGGAATTTTCTTCCACATCAACAATTCCATCTATAATTGCAGGATTAAGAACTTTAGATAATTGACCTATTGCTATTCCTTGGATAATATGGGGTATAGCAAAACCCTTTAGAACATCACACCCTTTAGGTTGTACACCATATATTTTAACTGTATGATCATGCTCTTTCAAGGCCTTACCAACACCAGAAATAGTTCCACCACTCCCAATTCCTGCAACAACAGCATCAATTTTTTCATTAAATTGTTTCAAGATCTCTTGGCCTGTACCTAAATAATGAGCTCGTGGATTTGCATCATTAGAGAATTGATTCAGGTGAATATAACTGGGATTATCTAATAATAATTCCTCAACCATTTTTATATGAGAATCATTTCCAATAAGATGATCGGATAACTTAACATCTGCACCCAGTCTTTTTAAGATATTAACGCGTACTTTACTATAATTATCTGGAACAACCAAGATGCATTTATAGCCACGAAAAGCACACATTTGGGCCAAACCGATACCAGTATTACCTCCAGTTGCTTCTATTATTGTTACATTATTGGGATTCTTTGGAATACGACCACTTTTTTCTGCGTCAACAATCATTTGATATGCAACCCTTGACTTGACGCTGCCTCCCCAATTATACTCCTCAAGTTTTACCATAATTGATGCATCACATTTAGTAATTCTCTTGTCTAATGCAATCAATGGGGTATTTCCTATACAATCGGTAATCTTAAACATATTACACTTGTTTATTTATATTTTGCATCCTACATTTTATAATATCTTCCTTTTCTTGTATGGCTATTAGTGTCTGCTCTAGTAAATAGTCGAGTTGCCATTCCAACATGTCAGCACCTCCTTTTATTACTGTTCTAGAACATTTCGCTGCAAAAGCCTTATCTTTAAACTTCTTCTTTAGGCTCATCAACGTTATATCTTTCGTGCTATGTGATGGCCGGACAAGTACCATCGCTGATATTATACCAGATAATTCATCCACAGAATATAGTATTTTTTCCATAAAGTGTTCTGGCCGGACTTTAGTACATATTCCATATCCATGAGAACAAATAGAATTGATGAAAGACTGAGAGTACCCGTTTCCTGACAGTATTTCCACATTCTTTATACAATGTTCGTTCGGATAAAGTTCATAATCTAAATCATGCAAGAGTCCTACTGTCCCCCAATAAACAGGGTCATAGTCATATCTTTGGGCATACCAATCGAGTATTTCATCAACAGTAATTGCATGTTGAATATGAAACGTTTGCTTGTTGTATTCTAACAACAATTGTAGGGCTTTTTCTTTTGAGTCATTCATAACATTTATATTTAAATGAAACTGTTTGGGGCTTATCTCGGAGGTTCTTCCCAAAAAGGGTCTCTATGGTATCTTTGGAAGAATTTGGACATGATTTGTTCTCCTTTCTTCTCGGATTGGATGGAGGTATGCTTAATATTGCCATTTGCATCATAGATGACGACAATATTCTTTGTATAACCGCCAGATTCATATATGGTCGCATTTCTGCCCAGGGCATTGGCCTTCTTACGGTTATCGTGAAGTATGGCATCCATAATAGGCATATCTTTTACACTATCAATTATATTCAGCAGTGTGCATAAAGAATCGTATGGATCATATACACTATCAAGTACCCCCAATTTTACATGCTCTGCATATTCTGGAGGATATGCTTGCTTCAGGTATTCCACAAGCCGATCTTCATCCGTCTTTCTACAAGCCCAGACAGTTGATAGTAAGATTAGCAATAGACACAAAAACATAACTCTCCTCATATTTACTTTTTATACTTAGAAACCATCCATAATGGGTCTTCCTGAAATTTCTTCCACGAATCTTGCAGCTGTTTTTTACATGCAATAATCAATTGATGGTTTTCATTCAAATTGTCTTTTTTCTTTTGTATCTTATCAATGTAATCCAATAGATTATAACAAATTGTGTACTGACCTGCAGCAAGAATTGCTTCTGGGATGCCCTTCTCTTTGTCTCTTTCCGTAAACCAAAGCGTTGTTCCCATATTTGCTGCTTTATAACTATTTTCTTGTATAGCCATTGATGGCTTGAGGTAATCCGGTAAGGTGCCATTCTTGAATCTTGAGGCCCATTTCTCCCCAGCCCTGAGTTCATAAATAGTATTGGTTACCAAGCGATTCAGCCAGTCCTTGTCGTTATACAGAGTTGCATAAGCCATTCTGCGGATTCTTTTCAAAAAGACTGATGAACTCATCATAATGACAGACTTGGCACGATTCATTAGCAAGGACTCAATATCGCCAAAAGACAAGTGGTTAATAAATGATGCATTCTTCCCAATAATCGTATTTGAAAGCAATCCTACAATTTTATTATTGATCAAATGGAGCGCAACATTTGCAACGGTTACCATTCCCCAGATAACAGCTATGGCTCCGATTATATAATGGTTGTTAGCAAAGAAAGCGACAATCAGTAAAAGCGAAATAACGAATTCGGCAAACAGGGCATATTGCTGCAATTTTGCAATTGTCCATCCTCCGATGCTCTTTGGCAACTTTTGTTGGCAAGGAGAATAACCGTTCATGTTCGAACTTGACACATCAGATACGATTACGAGTTCCAAAGCTTTATCTTTTCTTCCTTTATCACATTTTCGCATACGCTCTTCTGCTAATAGGATTGGTTCTATTCCCTGGTTATCCACGACTCCCCCATCCATAATTCCAAAACTATCTTTCTTTGCAGCAATTTCATTTTGACATACTTTGAAGTCATCAGGAAACATCATTGGTTCAAATCCACTTGGGAAACAAGAAGAACAAGCAAGCGCCTCGCCCAATGTAACATATTGCGCAATATCTCGTCTTAACCTGTGATTACTATTTCCAAATACTCCGTATGTAGATTTTGTATCATCAATTATGCGCCCCTCTGTAACCTGAAAACGGAACGGCAGCCCATTTTCAAAATCTGTTGCGTTAGCCGAGAAATGTTTTATTGGTATATCATTGATACAATCCATCAGGTCACCCATAACAGAGTGATTGAACAATTTGGCATCATAAATGCTTGCCATGATTTTGATTAATGATGCCCCATGGCCTGTCCGTCCCTTTTCTATGTTTGCAAATGCATCCTCAATTAGATCCTCTTTATAAAGGAAGTCAAATAATTCTCGCACCATAGCATTGATGTCTTGCTTCTGGGCCAGTGCAAGCATATACTTTAGTCCAGTAATAGTACCCCCAGAGACGGTTGACATGACAGAGATACAATCCAATAGCGTATGACTATCGCCAACAATAATTGAATTAAGGAATGAAAGAGTTCCTAAATGAAATGTTGCAGCCCTGTAACCGCCACCTGAAAAAGAGATTCCGATATTTAGATTTTCCATACAAAATACCATTATAGATTATACTATGCCCACGTTGAAGCACACACCTTCTAACTTGTATCTAAATTTAACATAGAAAAAGACAAAATGGAAGTTTATGATTTGCATATCTGCATTTCCATCTTATTTCCTTTTTTGTCAGTCAGTTTTATGAAAACATGAGAGTTGTCTATATTTGTTTTCTCTATTTCTTTTATATTGGATACGAATTCGTTAACGTTCAATCTGCCGTCTGGCTCAATATATGGAATAACAGGTGAGTTAGATGGTACCCATACGAATATGTAGTGATTCCCAATTTTTACGAGAGCCCAATGGCCGAACCATCTATTATCACCTTGAATAGGTTTTGTTACACTTACTGAAGCGACAGGTGATTTTGCCACCGCTTCCCCGATTTTTTTTAAGAGTCCGATACGTGTTGCAAGCCCCAGCTGATTGAACCTCTGAAAACTTTTAAAATCAAACCTGTCTATGATGCGTTGATTTACGACCTCTTTTTTCGATGTCATTTGAATGACTTTTTTTGCTTTGCTATTCATACACTTTTTTGATTAAACGAATATGTTTATGTGAAATATTTGGCGCAAAGATACTGATTAGTATTTAAATTGCTACTTTTTGTTAGATATAATTAAATATATTTTGTTTTATTTAAATTTTGACGCTAATATAAAAAAGAGGATGCGGCATTTTGAGTGTATCCTTCCACCTATACTTACCACAAGGAGCACAAATACATCAAACCCCGCATCCATAATAGACTGAATGGTATTTTCTACAAAAGTACTATTATTTTTTGGTTAAACGAAAAAAATATCTTATTTTTGCAAAAAAATAACAGAAAAATGAGAAAAAGTAACAAAGAAACGCTTTACAGAGCAGCATTTCGGCTCTTCCTTATTAAACAATTTGATGGGGTTTCCATAAGTGATATTGAAGAGGAGTCAGGAATGACCAGGGGGGCCGTGTTTTATTATGCCAATACGAAACTAGATCTTTTTAAAAAAGTAGTAGAATACTATATATTGGATACTCAAGATGTAAATAACAAGGTCTCATATACTTCTGAGTGCACACTAATAGACTATATCAATATGTATGTCAATGGAATTGAAAATACTATGCAGCGATTGTTTGAAAACATGCAAATGCCTTCAAGGGAAAATGCTTGTAGGGCTTACATTTCAACGCTATTGCAAGTTTGCACTTTATTCCCTGACATAAAAGAACGTTATCTTCTGAATTTGCATAACGATATTAGCCGTTGGGTGTCAGTAATTAATTCTGCAGTCGATAACGGTGAAGTTGTAGAAGGAATAGATGTGCTTTCAATTGCCAAACAGTTTGTTTGCATTTTTTATGGACTATCTGTTGTTGACTCAATGTCTCACGGTTTAAATATCCCACAATTGCGAGAACAGATGTACACCTTATATAATATAATTAAAAAAGTCTAAAAATCATCTGATTTTGAATTGAATTTTGTAATTTTGCACCTACATAATAAACAGTATGTATAATTTATTATTTTTATCAAATTATGGTGCAAAAAGTTTATATAACAAAAACTGCGTCTTTTTTCCCAAACTTGCCAGTTGGGAATGATGAGATGGAAGATTATCTTGGCTATATTGGAGGTAAAAAATCCAGAGTAAAAAGTATAATCTTAAGGCAAAATGGAATAAAAACTCGTTTTTACGCCTTAGACAAAGAACAGCACATTACACATAGCAATGCTGAAATGGCGGCTCTGTCAATAAAGAAACTCTTACCAGAAAAGAAAGATCGAGATGATGTTCAGGTATTATGCTGTGGTACATCAACACCCGATCAAATGCTACCATCTCAAGCAGCAATGGTTCATGGAGCAGCCTTTAGTCACTCTATGGAAATCTTCTCGTTGGCAGGTGTTTGTATGACAAGTATTGCTGCGCTAAAAACTGCTTATATGTCCGTATTATCAGGAAATTCTAAGAATGCGATTTGTTCAAATTCTGAGTTAGTCTCCCCTGTTTTGCTATCTAAATTTTTTGAAGAAGAGTATCATTTTTTGAAAGCGATAAAAGAGAATCCTATTCTGGCATTCAATAAGGACTTTTTGCGTTTTATGCTTTCTGATGGAGCAGCTTGTTGCTATTTACAGAATAATGTCAGTCCTGGCGTTAATCTTGAGATTAATTGGATTGAAACAATATCATTTGCCAATCAATATCCTGCTTGCATGTATATGTGGGGAGATTATGATGAAGATGGGGTGTTTAGAAGCTGGAAGGAATTTGATGGAAAAGAAATTTTAGAAAAATCAATTTGGTGTATAAAGCAAGATATCAAATTGTTAAATGAGGTCGTGGTCGTTCGTTTTGTTGATGCAATTGAAATGGCATTAAATAAATATCACGTTAATGGTGATTCGATTGATTATGTGATCCCCCATATATCATCAATGTATTTTTATAATTTACTGGCAGAAGAATTGGAGAGGAGAGGGATCTGTCTCCCAACAGAAAAATGGTTTACTAACCTAACGACTGTGGGCAATGTCGGTTCCGTTGCTATATTTGCGGGATTGGACGAACTCGTACACTCCGGTAGGCTAATAGATGGTAATAAAATACTTTTGCTTGTTCCAGAAAGTGGTCGATTTACATACGGTGTGGTGTTATTAACTGTTAAATATGCTTGACTTTCTATTTTTTTAATTACCTTTGCCGAAAATTTTGTGGGATCATGTTTATCTTCTGTGTAATTGTGGTAGATTAGGAAGAAGAAAGGTGAATATGAAGTTCTCACTATGCTCTATTATGGAGTATGGGGACTTTGCTATTCTTCTACCAATACCACAAGGGACACAGATGGTGAAGCAACCCCATACTCTTTTTATATTATGGCAAAGAATAATACGCGTGATCTCATTTTAGACAAGACTTATCGGTTATTGTTTATCTACAACTGGGAGGCAATAACAATAGAACAGATAGAAAGTTCTATTGGGAGAACGCGTGGAGCCATTTTCTATTTCTTCAAAAACAAAAGCCAATTGTTCAATTCCGTTATTAATGAACGATTCCTTTCGAAGTTTATGACCTCTGAAGTTAGTACTCCTGCTATTCAGGATTCAACAATTTCGGGTTTCTTTAACCAATATCAAACTCCTTTTGAGAGGCTTTGCAATGATATTTCTGGAAATTACAATCTCAAAGACCCCACTCCTGCAGTTTTAAATATAATTGTCCAAGCCCGGAAACTATACCCGTGTTTTGACATTGTTATTGGACAGTATATTTCTGATGAAATTCAATACATTGAAAAAAACGCAGTTATTATGCGAGATAATCCCAGGCTGATCAATTCATTTAAAACATATTGTCTGCTAAAGAGTGGAACTTTGCTTCTTTCTGCCAGTCAACAGGATTTATTCAATGTTAACAAACATCTCCAATCCTATATTAATGGGATTGCATACCTGTTAGGAGAGTAATATACTTGTGAATCATCCCTGCATTTTCCTAATTTAGCATAAATAACAGCACAAATTCCTTAATTATTCTAAAATACCTATCGGTATGTTATGGAGTGGGAAATAGTTTTCGTAACTTTGTCGTTAAATGCAAACAAATAATAATATAGCGATGAAGATATCTCGACTTATATGGTTTTTACCTATATCTTTGTTTATAGTATCCTGCTCACAGAATGAAATTTGTTCTTCCCTAAAGACAGCAGAAGATATTATCAACGATAATCCTGATAGCACATTATCTATTCTCAGAGAAATAGATTATGAGGCTTTGGAAAATGATCATTTAAAAGCGCTATATGGTTTATTATATACATCTGCCAACATAAAAAAACAAAAAGTCCCAGATAACGATTCTTTAATAGACTATAGTATTCAGTTTTTTGAAAATAATAATGATTCTTATCATTTAGCAGATTCATATTATTATAAAGGAATGATGTGTTATGCAAAAAAACAATTAGAAGTGAGTGCTCATTATTTGAAGAAAGCGGAAAGTCTGTCTATTGAATTTGGTTATTCTTGGATAACTAATAAAATCTATGAAAGACTTATATATCTGAACTATATTACAGATAACAAAGCCTTAACTTTGGAATATTCTAAAAAATTCTTGGAGAGCTCATTTGAACTTAAAGATAGGGCGTTAATAAGTCGAGCGTTTGTAATGGTTGCATCTTCATATTCAGCAGTAAACTTATCGGATAGTGCCTATTTTTATTTAAAATCTGGACTACGCTATATTGATGATGTCAATTCAATATTAAAAGCAGACATATTAGTAGATATAGGTGAAATGTATTATGAAAAAGGTGATATGGATTTATCTGAGAATAACGCATTACAATCTGACTCTATTCACCCCAATCCCCATGCAAAAATGTTACTTGGTAAAATAGAATATCAAAGAGGTGACCGATTAAAAGCAAAAGAATATTGGGATCATGCTTTGTCGACAAATGACGTAAAGATAAAAAAAGATCTATATAAAATAATTGCGAATTATTATGCAGAGGTTGGAAATTACGATGATGCATATATCATTTCATTAAAATTGGACAGTCTTAATGATACTATAAATAAAAGTTCTAAAACAGTACAAGAGCTTCAGTTAAAATATGATAGAGCGAAATCCGAGTCGGAATTATATCAGAAAATATTATATGCTCTTGTTATTGCGTTTTTAGCCAGTGCAGCTCTTTTTGTTTCTTTCCGTTATCACCAGAAGAGGGTCAGATCATATAATAGTACAATAGAAACACTTACCAACAATAATGATACCTACAAATCAGAAATAGAGAATTTTACCGAGAAGGTAAATATGTATCAACATGAAATAGGATTGTATGTGAGTAAAGTATCTAATTATGAGGAAGAAATCAGCAAAAACATAGAGAAAATAAAGTTATTAAAGACATCAGACAGGTCAAAGCAAAAGGAGATTGATGAACTGAAAGACAATATATCAACACTCTATAAATCTATTATGTCAGAACTGCAAAAAGGGAATACTATCTATGAGACAATAAAGAACAGAAAGCCTATAGTTCATTATTCTGACGAGGATTTAAACTCATTGGTTGACTTTTATAAAATCATAAATAATAAGGTATTTTCTGGCTGGTTAGAGCGATATACACCTCTAAGTGTTCGCCAATATGTATTTTTGATCCTCGAAGATTTGGGTTATGACGATTATGATATTGCAGATGTTTTAGGTGTTTCAGATACGACCGTACGTTCTACCAGATCCAGAATAAAGAAGAAAGCACGATTATAATTTTTGTTGCAAATATAATCGTAAAAACAGGGATACGTTTCCGTAATCCACTGATTTACAATGGGTACAGATTTCTAAGGTGCAACAAATAGACCAAAGCGATTTGCTGCGACGGAAATTTTATCATATCTTTGCAGCCAAAAAGTTCAAAGGTATGAAAAAGGTTATTTTCGTTATTCTAATTATTGTATGTTTTGCAATTAATGCCAGTTCATCTACATATAGTAGAATCCACTATTTTGAAGTGTCCGAAGCAAATGGCCCCATTTATCTTCCAACTGATATTTGGCGCTCACCTTCTCAAAATGCGTATGCTATTAATGCAATCTTCTATTCTGATTCTGAATTTCTGCACATTTCTTTTCAAGAAGATCTTGGTTACGGAAGTATTGCCATATATCGTAATGGCAATGAAATAGTCAATGATAATCCTCAAATGAATTATGGAAACATCGTCTCATATAATCTTTCTGAATACGGAAATGGTGAATATGTGATAGTTATTATTACAGGTCATGGAGACATTTATTTAGGATTATTCGATAAGAATCACTGTTAAGTAAAAATGAAATCTTACACGAAATACTTTTTTATGATTAATCAAGTCGACAAGATTATATCCAGACCTGACTGGCACAAAGGGGGTAATGCCGCAATGCCTTAGCGGTGAGTATTAACAAATAAAAAAAGAAATTATGAAGAAGTTATTTGCTACATTTTGTTTGGCATTAGGATTCGCTTCTGCTTCATTTGCAGCTACGCCAACTGTTAATCCAGTGTCTGAAAGCCAAGTTGCCAAAAGCGTTCAGATGCAAAGTCGCGATGTTGTCGTCATTGTCATTGAAGATGGCGATGATGTGATAATTATTATCATAGAGCGTCCTTAATTAAGGGGTTGGGATATTGTTCTCTTCAAAGCCGTCCGTCGGCAATGAGGAGGACAATATACTCCTTTGTCAAAAGGATATAATTATTACTTATATGATGAAGAAACAGTTATTACCATTATTATTCATGATTCCCATGTTAACATTAGCCCAAAGCATCGAGGTGAAGTTTTCGGTGTATTCAAAAGGACGTGCAGAGGCTGTCAAGAAGATTAAGAACAAGAAAGAGAATTTGGGAGAGTATCAGGCTTTGCTGGCAGGTTTGACAACGGAGAAGAAAGACTCCTTTGTCCTCATCATAAACGGCAGGATGTCTTCTTATGAACGTATTGAGCCAGATGAGGTACTGACGGACGACCACGGGCCAAAGATTATCGTTGTAAATCCGTCGTATAGTGAAGAAAGCGTATCCGCATATAAGAATCTTGCGGATATGAACGTAACAGAATTGAAGGATCTGCTGGCAAGAACCTATTCTATTACGCATCCATTGCCTCGCTACCAGTGGAATGTCAGCACTGAGTCAAAGGAGATTATGGGGCTTCAAACGTATAAGGCCACCATTGGCGATTCAATTACAGCGTGGTTCTGCCCTACCATTCCCGTACAGGACGGGCCAGGCTTATACTGCGGACTCCCGGGGCTTATCCTCGACTTGGAGGATGGGCAGACCATCTATTCATGCACGGCAATCAATACCAATTCGACTCGTGAAGTGGGAAAACCCAAGAAAGCCAAGGAAATGACGGAAGAAGAATTTGAGAGCCTTAGACGGCGCACTATTGAGAGTCTGAAGCAACATTCGTCACAGTAATCGTGCATGAGGAAGGTAGCCGTCATAATTTTTTCTTTGCTGCTCTGCTTTGTTCGTTCTTCGGCGCAGGGAATTGAACTGAGGGGAACCGTTGTCAATGCTGACGATAGTTCCGCTGTGCCTTTTGCCAACATCATGGCCTATGGTCTTCCCGATAGTACCCTCTTGGGATATGCTATTTCTTCTGGTGATGGGACTTTTTCTGTTGCCCTATCGCCGTCCGTTAAAGATGTATTCATAAAGGTTTCCTGTCTGGGTTTTAAGGGTCAAACCTTCACAACAACGACTGGAGCCGATAGTCTGCTGATTAGACTGGAACCAGACAGTAAGATGTTGGATACGGTCGTGGTCACAGGGCGTTCCCCTGGTATCAAGGTCAGCGGCGACACCATCGACTATAACATTGGGAAATATACCACGGGCAATGAAAAGGTACTGAAGGATATTCTTGCCAAGTTGCCGGGAATGGATGTCGATGAGAAGGGGCAGGTGACGGTTAATGGTGAGGCGGTGAAGAAAATTCTCATTGACGGACAGGACTTCTTCGGAAATCAGAACGAGCAGATAATAAACAATCTCCCCGCCAACGTTGTCGATAAGATCCAGTTGCAGAAGAACTACAGCGAGTTTTCTCTTCTCAATGGTTTCAATACCCGTCGTGCCAATGCCCTGAACGTACAGATTGATTCCCTACACCGAGGTCGACTGACAGGCAACGCGGAACTGCTTGGCGGCTGGCCGAACAACTATCGGGGAATCATTAACGCCTATTCGTTTGGCAACAAGGCCATGCTGGGCTTTAATGCAAAATACTTCAATACGGGCGAGGAAATCATGACGCTTATGGACTACATCAAACTGCTGGGTAGTGTGAATGACTATGCCCAATCATTTGGAGGGCAAGACCGGGTGATAGACAACGGTGTCAACTTGCCGCCGTTCCTGTCGAATAACATCAATTCCCACAAAAGACGGAATGCGCTCATCTCATCCAACATCGCATGGAATCCTAACGAGAAAATGAAACTCAATGCCTACTACATGTATAACTTCGAAGCCAGCAAGGGACAGTATGACACTGACAGAACTTATATGGAAACCGGCAGGATCGAGTCGTTTACTGAGACATCCGACACCAGGCGCCACTTCCATCACTTCGGTTTGAACATGAAATATATGCTGCCAAATCATTCGGCCTTTGACAGTCGCACCACCGTCACGGCCATGCCTCAGACAAACTACAGGCACATAGGCAATTACGACACCGAGGACAGACAGCAAGAATGGGATATCAGCCATCGGATGTCGCTGGTGAAGAACTGGAACAACAGAAACCTGCTGTCGCTGAGTGGAGAACTGAGCTACCACAATCGCCAACGACACCTGCAGGTGGAATCAGGTAGCGTGCTATATGATCTCCCGGCATACATACATCTTGTTAGCCAAGTGCAGAAAAACTCAATGCTAGATGCACTGCTCTCTGTCTCATGGTCTCACAGACTTTCCAAAGTCTGGCAGATGGGTATGTCAGGCGGATGGAACATGATTCATAACGGTGTTTCAGCTGACGCATCCCTCGACCGTTTCGACGTAACCGCTCAGAGCCTTACAACAAATGTCTACAACTATTCCCTCTCGTTCTCAAAGAAGAAAGGCTTGCTGCGTCTGAATAGCGGCCTGACACTGGCAAGCACAAACAGCCGTTATGATGCCAACAGAATCGTTCTGTTGCCAGATGCCAGTCTTGAACTGGCGTTCAGTTCCACCAACTCCGTGTCGTTATCCTATAACAGTTCATACGAGGCTGACGACGATGTGTTTATGAATGGCAGGGTGATCGATGATTATCGGCAATATATCGTTTTCAGCGGACAGCAGAACATCCTGCATCGAAAAGACATGTTGCAGTTTGGCGTGAACTATTTCGACATTCTCAATGACTTCACTCTTATTATGAATGTAGGATGCTCCTTTACAGACAATCCTTATATTTCAGACTTTCAGGACACAGGAAACGGGGTAAAGGTTGACTTATTGAGAGCAGACCGCGACAGCCGTACTCAACATGCCTATTTCAACATCAAGAAAGGCTTTCGGGTGCCCTTGGTGCTGACGTTCAAGGCAATAGCAACCAACTCCCTATACCAGACGGCCTATCAGCAAGTTCTCAGTGACAACCGTTCCTCGATGATGGACGGATCATTGTCCTTAGCCAGTAAATTCAAGTCCCTGTTCAACGTTGAAGTAGGCTATAAGCTCACACTACAACAAAGCAAGATAGGAATAAGTGACCAAACGATTAATTTCGCTCAACACGAGGTTTATGTGAAGCCAATACTTTTCAGAAAGGAGTGCTTTGAACTGAATGTCCCCGTGTCATTCGTCCTTGACCATTCAGGACAGGATGAGTTTCACAACTTCGACCTGGGGCTGTCTGCCATGTTCTCCCTCAGACGATGGTCTTTCTCCATAGAAGGACATAATCTGCTTCACACCCGAAACTACCGCCGACTTCGGATAAAATCTCAAAACGATTACAACGAAGTAATCACAGAGAATAGACTGCCCGGATATATTATCGCAGGCGCAAAATTCATGTTCTAAAACAGTTTATAATGGGAAAGATATTCATTAATTATGAGTCCATTACTATTATTGTCAGACTAGTTCCAAATAAAATTAAAGTAAAAGACAAAAGTATCAGATTAAAATAATATAAATATAATATGAAGAATCTGGTAATGATAATAGGTTTTATAATATTAATCATAGGATGCAAACCGTCTGAGGAAGAGATGCAATTAGAAAAATTTTTGCAGACTCATTATCCTGCAACAAAAGTCAAAATCATCAGCATTAGCAAATTGGACAGTATCTATGATCCATTTAATGCCGTTTCTGATATGCTGCGCAATGGGAATTATCGTTCTGAAGATAAGCCTGATTTTGGAATAATATTAGATGATAGCAGAAATCCTAAAAATGCTATTGGAAGGATAGCAAAGGTAAAAGTACCATTCAAATCATTTGAACAGAATATCAAAGTTATCTATGATAAGAATGGTAATATTTTGCACACTTCGCTTCAGACGGACCTAATGATTGAACACATTTGGGATTTCTGGCGTGAGTGGAAACGCGGAGAGGATCATTTGCCATGGAGATTTTATTAAGGAATTCTATTGTATAGCCATTGTTGTATTTCCGTCATTAAACATATGGTAATATAAATCTATGTATGCAACTCTATGTATTGCTCCCGACGTTTTGGTGTTTATAGGGGATGTACTTTTTGTTGAGCACACCCCCTATAAATCATTTCTTTATTAAATTTACTAAATCTGGATCCTCAGCGATACGTTTTAATTCATTAGCCACGATATCCTTAACATCTTTTTTTATCAGGATATAGTTCTCTTTGACCATCTGATCCATATTGTCATTACCGTTCTCATCGGTGAAGTCAGTGATAATGGGGATTGGCTTGTAGGCTTTGGTTTCTTTTGAAACTTTCTCGGTATCGACAACTATTTCTGCATGAAAGATCTTCTGGTCAATACGCTCATCGAAATTGTCTGAGACGGCACCGACAAACACACCTTGTGTCAGACCTGAAATCTTGCTGGCAGGAATCAGACTGTCCATCTGCGTGTTGATGGAGGTGGAAGTATCTTGGCGATTGATTGTCATGGACTGGCGTTTTTGAAGGACTTTGCCGAAACGCTCACTCAGAGTTTTGGCAGTTTCACCAACCACCTGACCACTGAAGATGTTGCCTACCGTATTCTGTACCACCTTTGCCTCCTTATCACCATAGTCACGAACTAACTGGCTGAAATCTTGAAAACCGAGACATACGGCAACCTTGTTGCTTCGTGCGGTGGCGATGAGGTTGTCAAGTCCCTTGAAGTAGATGGTAGGTAACTCGTCAATGATGACTGAGGATTTGAGCATTCCCTTCTTATTGATGAGTTTGACGATACGGCTGTTATACAGACCGAGGGCTGCACCATAGATATTCTGACGGTCGGGATTATTGCCGACACACAGGATTTTCGGCTCCTTCGGATTGTTGATGTCGAGCGTGAACTCACTGGCAGACATCACCCAATAAAGTTGAGGGGAAATCATTCGGGACAGAGGAATCTTGGCAGATGCTATCTGACCTTGTAACTGGTCTGCGGCACCTCCCTGCCATGCGTCGATGAACGGTGACATGTAGTTTTCAAGTTCTGGATAACTGGATAGAATCGGAAATATATCCTCGTATTTCTGATTCAAAAGTTCTACTGCATGGGGAAAGGTACAATACTTGCCATTCTCATAGAGGCGTAGGAACCAAATGATGGCGGCAAACAGGATGATTGGTGATTCTACAAAGAAATCGCCTTGCTTCTGCACCCACGTTTTATTGAGGTTAAGCATGATAGTATATGCAGACTCATAGGCATCTGATATATCCGTCATGAAGTCTGGGTGAATGGGATTGCAGCGATGACTCCTGCGTGGGTCATCAAAGTTAATCACATAGAACTTGGGCTTCACTTTATAACTATCCATGTGATTCATTAGATGGTTGTAGGCAATCATCGACAAGTCCGGATACTTGTAATCGTAACAATAGAGTGAATAGCCCTTTTCTATCTGCTGCTTGATGAAGTTGTTAACGATAGCATACGACTTACCACTACCAGGAGTACCAAGTACAATAGTGGCACGGAAGGGATTGACCACGTTAATCCAGCCCTTGTGCCACTTCTTTTTGTAGTAGAAACGTGTCGGCAGATTGACGGAATACTCGTTCTCCATCAGATGGGTTTCCTGCATAAATGATTCGTTCTCGTTGTTAAAAACATCATCCATGAGGTTGTTCTGAAGCAGACGGCTCATCCACAGACCACCCATCAGCAAACCGATATAGCCGAGGGTCAGCGTCAGGACATACAGGGCTGTGCAGAACTCAAAGGGTAATGGCAAATTGAGAATCCACCAGTTGAGGAAAAACATGATGAAACCTATAGCCAGTGCTATGCCAATGTGCTTCCAAGTAATCTTTTCCTCCTTCACTCCTTTTGTACCCATGCACGACAGGGCAAGGAGAAGAACGGAGAACAGTTTGGTATAGAGCGTGGAATGAAACAGTCCTGCGGTACGGTTGAAATTCATCATAATGCGGTCAACCACACCGATATTCAGGTGCCACTCCACGATACTGGCATAGCAGTACCAATAGACGTTCATTACTACGAGAATAATACTCACGGCACGGAGAAAATCCATGATTTTCGCCAATGCCCTCAAATCATCTTCTTGTTGCATAATACATTTGAATTAAATTGTTGATACTATTGTTGATTGGTTAAAGTCTTGGGCCACGACGTTTTTTCTTCTTGCGCTGTAACCTGCGACGGAATGCCTCTTCCTCTGCATCAGTGACAGGATTGTCAGTATTGAGGAAGTCAAGTGCATCAAGGAATGATGCGAAAACGCCTTTGCTTTCGTAATGTTCCTGCTCATCGTGAGAAGTGGTTTGTTGAAGTCCTTCTGCCGATGTGCTGCCAGTATTCGGCTGTTCCTCCTGTTCTTCCTTTTCCTTGAAAGGAATCTGTTCCTCTGGCGGCGTATTGAAGTGCTGTTCGAGTGCATTGGCAGAGAAAGCCTTGCCCATACGGGAACCGTTGAGAACGCAATGGGTACGGTGGTCGATGAATGTTGCACCGTAAATTCTACCCTCGTCGGTATAACGAAAGACACAATCAATGCCTTTTTCTTTGAGCATCCTGACAAGTTCGTCCTTGTCGTAAGTCCGTTTAAGTGCATACTCTAAGGCTTTCTTGGTCGGCTCTGTCAGATTCCTATCCTTGATATTCTTCTTCGAGAATGCTGCCTTCTTCTGTAATGCCTCATAGCCGACGGACTTGCCAAACAATGAGGACTTGAACGGATTGCCAACTTTATTGCCATCGGCATCAATGACAGAATAGACCAGACCGTTATAGTCCTGACCTCGGACATTACCCCTTACCTCTTCGACAGTCAGATTGTAGAGCGACAACAGCGCACGAAGTTCGCCAATGGTCTGAAACTGGTAGTTGTGGAATACAGCCTTGACCGTATTGCCCACCTGCTTTTTGATGTCACCCTCGGAAGGATCAACAGGCGGGATGCGGTTTGTCTTTATTTCCTCTTCCCGCTTGTTGCCATGATGTAGTCCGTATCTCTGTTCAAAGTCCCTGATGATGGCAAGGCTTCGTTTCTTGGTGAAGTCGCTGTTAATGCGCTTGCCCTGCTCATCCACACGGACAGAAACAATATGCAGATGGTGACGGTCGATGTCCTCATGCTTGACGATGATATAAGGCTGGTCGCCATATCCCATACGCTGCATATATTCATGGGCCATCTGTGTCAGTTCTCCGTCTGTCAACTTATCGTCAGGATGGGGATTGAGTGAGATATGGATGACTGGTTTCTCCGTGCGCATCTGTCTGGGCATCCGCTTCTCGAAGTCTGCCAACACCTGTGCAACATCGACCTTGCCGTCGCCGTTGTTGAACACCTTGTTAGTGTCCAGCAACTGGCCTTTCCCTATGTTCACCTTGTCGGCGTTATACTTGATAGCACCGAAAAGGGAACTTCCGATCGTTATCTTTGCAACCATCTCTCCCTTGCCTCCTTTGCCAATGCCACGATCTGCTGTCCCTGCTCCATCATCTGGCGGGTCATCGACTCCAGACGATAGAGCAAGGCCATGGCCTTTTTCTCAGAGAAATGGCTGCGCAGTTCCTTCACCACCTGATTGTAGTTGACCGCCACACCTCGGAACTGAGCGTGGAATGATGACAGTCTTTCGTAGAAGTCCACCATTGTTTTATCTACTTTCACGACCTTGAACGTCTCGCCAAAGACGCGCGACTTGACGAAAACGGCCTTGGCATAGACCCCTGACTGCTCGTAGAGTGTAAGGAACCTAGCCCATTCCACATCGTCGAAGCGTACCATAACGCAGTGCGTCCGTTTGTTGTTCTTCGGGTATCGACCCGTCTTTCTCTTTTTGTTTTCTTCCATATTATCTATGATACGTTACTATCGTTTCTTCAAATCAGGGGATGACAACTTCGGAGTCAGACCCCAGCCCCCTGCAAGGGCAAGATGGGAGTTTCGCGGGTAACCCGAACCCTTTTGAGTAACTCAAAAGACATCTTGCTATGCTCCTGCGGGCATACATAATCCGCCTTGCGGACGGATTAGTCGCTTCAACAGCCCAACATCGGTCGTAACCGATATATCCGTCACCCACTGATTGGCATTTGCGGCTGCAAAGGTCTGCATTTCCGATGAGTCTTTTTCACACCTTTTTAAAACGGTGGTAAGAAAAAAGTTGGGTGGTGTCCTCAATGTCCCTGTTTCGATGGGACTTCCAGGGACACTTGCCTTGTTTATTTGGCTGGTTGGCAAATTAGCCGTTCCTTTGCACCGTCAAAAGGCTTCTGAGCCAACTGGTCAGATGTAAAACTGCCCGAACATATGAATGTTTGTATGACTGAACATTTGAACGTTTGAATGTTTGAACAGACGGTTATGAGCCTAATGAAACATATTCACGACTGGCAACATATAAAGTCGATCGTATGTGATAATGAACATAAGTTGAACCTATTAAATAAACAAATGACTGAAAAAATGAACAAGACAACATTCGTCGCGTTCTCCACACAAAAGGGAGGGGCTGGCAAGACAACGCTGACGGTGCTGATGGCAAGCTATCTGCACTATGTGAAGGGAATCAATGTTGGGGTCATTGACTGTGACTTCCCGCAGTACAGCATCGATGAGATGCGCAGACGCGACTTCAAGACCATTGAAGAGAATGAGCAGTTTCGCAAACAGGCTTTCGACCAGTTCAAGCGCATCAAAAAGAAAGCCTACCCTGTGATTATGAGCCGTCCCGGGGATGCCATTGATGCTGCCAGAAAACTTCAGGAGATGGAGAATGCCCCTGAGATTATCTTCTTTGACCTGCCTGGCACAATGGACAACGAGGGAGTGCTGAAAACGGTTGCCTCGATGGACTACATCTTCTGTCCGGCAATTGCGGACCGTGTAGTCATGCAGAGTTCCCTCGCATTTGCGAAGGCCATCAACGACCACATGATTACCACGGGCAGGACCAACATCAAGGGTCTGTACTTCGTATGGAACATGGTGGACGGCCGTGAGAAGACGGGACTCTATGACATCTACGACAAAGTAATGGCGGAACTTGGCCTTTCTGCCCTGAAGACATTTGTCCCAGACAGCAAGCGATTCCGCAGGGAGGGTGAGAAGGAGGAAAACCGTCCGCTATTCCGTTCGACGCTGTTCCCGCCGGATAAGACGCTTATCAGAGGGAGCAACGTCAGGGAACTAGCAGAAGAGGTGTTGGGAATCATTAACGGTTAATGGCAATGGACAAGAATACCGTTCAAGAGGTTGACTTTCATGACATCATCGAAGGCATCCGTCCTGATGCTCCGCCAGATCTGTCCCGGCAGAAAGAAAAAGAGGCTGCGGATGCCTTGCGGAATCAGGAGAATGTACAGAGACATAAGAAGTCGAAACCGCCAAAATCAAAAGTGCGGAAAGATGACAGTCCTGACAACATCCCAGATGAAGAATGTTCCCCAGAGGAGTTCTTTTTGAGCCACTTCATCAATACGCCAATGATGAAAACGCTGGCAAGACAGGGGAAGATGGTGTATATGCGGCCTGAGTATCATGAGCGGATCCAGAGAATAATCAGTGTGATAGGCAATAATCAGTTGAACATCTCGACCTACGTTGATAACATCTTCGCCCACCACTTCGAGGAGTTCGAGGAACCGATCAGGAAACTGTACAATAAGAACTATCATGATGTGTATTAACGTTCAAGCGTATTAACGGCCAACCGTATTAACAATTAAATGTATTAACATTCAAACGTATTAACAATCAAACGCAATGACAGCATTACAAATCATTTTGCTGCTGATAATATATGCTATAGTAACAGCAGAGACCTACCTTCTATGGAAAGGTCAGAAAAACAAATCCCGTGTACAGGAGTTGCCGGATGAACATCCCCACAACGACGTAAAAGCGGATGATGATGAAAGATTCCATCTTGCACCGCTGGGCAATCTTGACGAGGAATACATGAACCTATTCTCCAATCCTCCAATGGATAAGGCTGCACGACGTGGTAAGTCTGCCTATCTCCGTGATGCCTACCATGACCGTATCCGTTCCATCGTGAATGCCTTGAACATTGAGGACGTGAACATTTCCTCTTACGTGGACATGGTGCTGACAGACCACTTTATGCGGTATGAGTCTCAGATTGACCATCTGCTCCAGAACAGTTTCAATGACACCCGTAAAAAGCATGGCAAATGGCAACCGTCGTAATCATTGGGATATTGGCCTTTATCGCCTATGAACTGGCTATATTCAATCACTATCAGAAGGAGCCTCCGCATGGCGGGAAGCAAGCAAATCCAGAAACAGAAGTGTCACCTAAAGTAGAAGATGCGGACATCATCGGCAAAAGTTCCTTCAACATGAAAGCTGAGATGGAGCGGATGCGCCAAAGACAGGAAGAGGCTAAACGAAAAGAGGCTGTTGCCAAAGGCGAGATGACAGAGGACGGCAAGGAGATAGCCAAGCCTGTGAACCCTGAGGACTGCGAATTTGAGCAGAAGAAAGTCTGGAAGCAGGTGTCAACGGAACAACTCAATAATCTGTTCGACGAACCTGACGAGCCTGAAGAACCTTATGCAGAAGGTGCCACGATAGATGATATCGACCTTGCCTTCAAGAATGTGGGCAGAAAGGATATGTCTGATGAAGAAGAACGTTCCGTAGTGAAGGTGTTCAAAGGGCTGGAGGGCACAGAACTGTTCGACACCGTCACCAAGGACTTCCCGCATATTGGTGATCGTATCAACGACTTGTTTGACAAGTACGAGAATAAGCCAATAGAGGATGCTGTTTCAGACAGGAATGACGTAAAGGCTGAGCCGAAGGAAGCGTTCTCCATCCCTGAGAGATTCGAGGATTTCAATATCCACGACTATGTATAAACAGTAACGAATAAACGACAAGAAGAAAAATGAAACAGAGAGACTACGGATAGACGTGCGTTTCTGCAACCACTGAATCCAACAATTATCCAACCAATCAACAACAGTATTAACAATTTAAACGTAAACGAAAAATGAAAATGAATGTAAAGAAATTCGCTAACAAGAAGCTCGTAGCATGTGCAGCCCTCATTGCTGCAGCAACAACTACCGCTATGGCCCAGGGCAACGGCCTCGCAGGTATCAACGAGGCAACAAGCATGGTGACCAGTTACTTCGAGCCGGGCACGAAGCTCATCTATGCCATCGGTGCCGTCGTGGGACTTATCGGCGGCGTGAAGGTGTACGGCAAGTTCTCCAGCGGCGATCCCGACACCTCGAAGACCGCAGCCTCATGGTTCGGTGCCTGTATCTTCCTTATCGTGGCAGCAACCATCCTGCGCTCGTTCTTCCTATAAGCCTATATAAATAATAAGGTATAAGGAAGACAATAGTGAGTAATAATTGTCCGACCAATGGCTGAGTACAATATCAACAAGGGTATCGGCCAGTCGGTTGAGTTCAAGGGGTTGAAGGCCCAATATCTCTTCATCTTCGCGGGCGGGCTGCTTGCAGTCTTCGTCCTCTTCGTGGTCCTCTATCTCGCTGGCGTCAACCAGTGGGTGTGCATCGGTACGGGTGTCGTGTCTGCCTCCGTCCTGGTCTGGCAGACCTTCGCCCTCAACCGACGCTATGGGGAGCATGGTCTGATGAAGCGTATGGCCAACAGACAGCATCCCCGTTTCCTGATCAACCGACGCAAGCCGTACCTGATTATCAAAAACAAGTGTAACGACAATGAGGAATACGCTGAAAGCAACGACTATTGAGAACAAGCTGCCCCTGCTGGCGGTGGAGAACGGCTGCATCGTATCGAAGGACGCTGACCTGACCGTCGCCTTCGAGGTGACGCTGCCCGAACTCTACACCGTGACCTCGCAGGAGTACGAGACCATTCACGGCTGCTGGTGCAAGGCGATAAAGGTACTGCCAGACTACAGCATCGTCCACAAGCAGGACTGGTTCATCCGCGAGACCTACAAGCCGGAGTTGCAGAAAGATGATATGACCTTCCTGTCACGAAGCTTTGAGAGACATTTCAATGAGCGGCCTTTCCTGAAGCATACGTGCTACCTCTACCTGACCAAGACCACCAAGGAGAGAAACAGGATGCAGAGCAATTTTTCCACCCTGTGCCGTGGCCACATCATCCCGAAGGAACTGAACAAGGAAACGGCCAGCCGATTCTTGGAGTCCGTGGAGCAGTTCGAGCGCATCATGAACGATTCCGGCTTTGTGAGACTGAGGAAACTGAGCGACAACGAGATTATAGGCACCCGTCGCAAGGCAGGGCTGATAGAGCGCTACCTATCTCTGATGCCCGAGGATAACGCCTCGCTCCAGGACATCGACCTCAATCCCGACGAGATGAAGATTGGCGACAACCGTCTGTGCCTCTTCACGCTCTCCGATGTAAACGACCTCCCGGCCAAAGTGTATACCGACACCCGCTATGAGCGTCTGAGCACAGACCGAAGCGACTGCCGCCTGTCATTCGCCAGTCCCGTGGGACTACTGCTGCCCTGCAACCACATCTACAACCAGTATGTGATTATCGACAATAGCGACGACAACCTTCAGCGCTTTGAGAAGACGGCCCGGAACATGCAGTCGCTGAGCCGCTACAGCCGAAGCAACGCCATCAACAAGGAGTGGATAGACATGTACCTGAACGAAGCACACTCTCAGGGACTCATCAGCGTCCGTGCCCACTACAACGTCATTGCATGGAGCGACGATGCCGAGGAACTGAAGCACGCCAAGAACGACATCGGAAGCCAGTTGGCCAGTATGGAGTGTATGCCGAGGCACAACACCGTGGACTGCCCGACGCTCTACTGGTCGGGCATCCCCGGCAACGAGGGCGACTTCCCTGCCGAAGAGTCATTCTATACATTCATCGAGCCTGCGGTTTGCCTCTTTACGGAGGAAACGAACTACCGCAGTTCGCTCTCGCCATTTGGAATAAAGATGGTGGACAGGCTGACGGGAAAGCCGCTGCACATCGACATCTCGGATTTGCCGATGAAGAAGGGCGTCATCACCAACCGCAACAAATTCGTGCTGGGGCCGTCGGGAAGCGGAAAGTCGTTCTTCATGAACCACGTCGTGCGCCAGTACTACGAGCAGGGAACCCACGTCGTACTGATTGACACGGGACACTCGTATGCAGGATTGTGCGCCATGATCCACCGTAAGACGCACGGACAGGACGGCATCTACTACACCTACACCGAGGAACACCCGATTTCGTTCAACCCGTTCTATACAGACGATTACGTCTTCGACGTGGAAAAGAAGGACTCGATAGTGACGCTGCTGCTGACGCTCTGGAAGAGTGAGACGGAGGGCGTATCCAAGACCGAATCGGGCGAGTTGGGCAGTGCCGTGTCGGCCTACATCAGCATGATCCAGGCAGACCACACCATCGTACCGTGCTTCGACACCTTCTACGAGTACATGCGCGACGTGTACCGCCAGCAGATGCAGGAGCGCGACATCAAGGTCGGAAAAGACGACTTCAATATCGACAACTTCCTGACGACTCTTCGCCAGTACTATAAGGGCGGTCGCTACGACTTCCTGCTAAACTCGAAGGAGAACATTGACCTGCTGGGCAAACGCTTCATTGTGTTTGAAATTGACTCCATCAAGGACAACAAGGAACTATTTCCTGTGGTGACCATCATCATCATGGAGGCATTCATCAACAAGATGCGCCGTCTGAAGGGAGTGCGGAAGATGCTGGTGGTGGAAGAGGCATGGAAAGCCCTAACCTCGGCAAACATGGCCTCCTACATGCTCTACATGTACAAGACGGTGAGAAAGTTTTACGGCGAGGCAGTGGTGGTAACGCAGGAGGTGGATGACATCATTTCGTCGCCCATCGTGAAGGAGAGCATCATCAACAACTCCGACTGCAAGATACTGCTCGACCAGCGCAAGTACATGAACAAGTTTGACCAGATACAGAACCTGCTCGGACTGACGGAGAAGGAGAAGGGGCAGATACTGAGCATCAATCAGGCCAACAATCCCTCACGGCTCTACAAGGAGGTTTGGATTGGTCTGGGCGGTACGCAGTCGGCGGTCTATGCCACCGAGGTCAGCCCAGAGGAATATCTTGCATACACGACGGAAGAGACCGAGAAGATTGAAGTGCAGCGTCTGGCAGAGAAGTTTGGCGGTGACATCGAGGGCGCCATCAGGCAACTTGCCGACAAACGGCGTGAAGAGAGTAAGTAAACGGTGCAGACATGTACCAAGAAATAAACCAATAAAAAAACAAAAGTAACAATGAGAACAAAAGTATTAGTAATGATGAGCCTCTGCATGACGCTGTTCGTCGGCAAGGCCAGTGCACAGTGGACGGTCGTTGACCCTACCAATCTGGCACAGGGTATCGTAAACTCCTGCCGTGAGATCGTGCAGACCTCCACGACCGCAGAAAACATGATTAACAACTTCAAGGAAACGGTGAAGATCTATGAGCAGGGCAAGAAGTACTACGACGCCCTGAAGAGCGTGAATAATCTGGTGCGCGATGCCCGAAAGGTGCAGCAGACCATCGTCATGGTGGGCGACATCACCGACATCTATGTCAACTCCTTCCAGAAGATGATGAACGACGAGAACTTTTCAGTTGAAGAACTGTCAGCGATAGCCAGCGGCTACACGAAACTGTTGGAGGAATCGACGGGCGTACTGAACGAGCTGAAGACAGTCGTGAACATCTCGACGCTCTCCATGACCGACAAGGACAGGATGGACGTGGTTGACAAGTGCTACCGTGACATGAAGCACTACCGAAACCTCGTCAACTACTACACCAACAAGAACATCTCCGTGTCGTACCTCCGTGCGAAGAAAAAGCACGACCTCGACCGTGTGCTGAAACTCTACGGCAAGGGTGCGGAGAAGTACTGGTAAACCAAAGGTTCGAGAGACATGATGACAGACTTATTGCTAATCATCGACACAGACAACATCCACACCATCCTGCGCCAGTTGTACGATGACATGATGCCGCTCTGCTCTCAGATGACGGGCGTGGCGAGGGCGGTAGCCGGGTTCGGTGCGCTGTTCTATATCGCCTACAGGGTATGGCAGTCGCTGGCGCGGGCTGAGCCGATAGACGTGTTCCCGATGCTGCGTCCGTTCGCCATCGGCATCTGCATCCTGCTCTTCCCGTCGCTGGTGCTCGGCACGATGAACAGCGTGATGAGTCCGATAGTGCAGGGCGTGAGCACGATGCTCGAAGGGCAGAAGCTCGACCTCGAACAGTTGAGACAGCAGAAGGACGAGCTGGAGACGGAGATGATGAAGCGCAACCCTGAGACGGCCTACCTAGTGGACGATACGGAGTTTGACAAGGAACTGGACAACCTCGGCATATCGCCGTCGGACCTGGCGACGATGGCGGGGATGTATGCAGAGCGCGGACTGTACAAGCTGCAGAAGATGATACGAGACGGCTTCCGCTATATCCTGGAACTGGTGTTCGAGGCTGTGTCGCTGATGATCGACGTGCTGCGGACGTTCTTCCTCATCGTGCTGTCGATACTCGGACCATTAGCGTTTGGAATAGCAGTCTATGACGGCTTCCAGAGTACGCTCACGGGGTGGATGTGCCGGTATATACAGGTATATCTCTGGTTGCCCATCGCCGATTTGTTCAGCTGCATACTGGCGAGAATCCAGCAGTTGAGCATCGAACACGACATCGTGCAGATGCAGACTGATCCGGGCTTTTCACTGGATAGCTCAGACGGGGTGTACCTCATCATGATGCTCATAGGCATCATCGGCTACTTCACCGTGCCTACGGTGGCCGGATGGGTGATCCAAGCGGGCGGTATCGGCAACTACAACCGCAACGTGAACAAGTCGCTGACCAAGAGCGGCGGGGCCGTGAAGAGTGGTGCCATCTGGCTTGCCAAGTAATGTGTAACAGAAAAAAGTAACGACAAAAGAAAGAAACAGAAAATGGAATTCAAGTCATTGAAGAACATCGAATCATCATTCCGGCAGCTTCGGCTGTTCGGGATGATCTTCCTGGCCGCGTGTACGGTGGTCACGGTGTGGTCGGTGTGGAGTTCGTACAGCTTCGCGGAGAAGCAGCGGGAGAAGATCTATGTACTCGACGGCGGTAAGTCGCTGATGCTGGCACTCTCGCAGGACCTTTCACAGAACCGTCCGGCAGAGGCGAGGGAACACGTCCGCCGCTTTCACGAACTCTTCTTTACGCTGGCACCTGAGAAGAGCGCCATTGAGAGCAACGTGCAGCGTGCGCTGGTGATGGCCGACAAGAGCGCCTACAACTACTACCGTGATTTCGCGGAACAGGGCTTTTATAATCGCGTTATCGCGGGTAACATCAACCAGACGGTGAGGGTGGACAGCGTGGTGTGCGACTTCGACAGCTATCCATATCAGGTGAGGACGTTCGCAAGGCAGACGATCATCCGTGAGAGCAACGTGACGGAGAGGACGCTGGTGACGGAGTGCCGACTGATGAACTCCAGCCGCTCGGACGACAACCCCAACGGCTTCCAGATACGGAACTTCACGATCATCGAGAACAAGGACATCAGGACGGTGAAGAAATGAAACAGGAAGTTGGAAGGATAAAAGACAAGATTGCGGGAGGCATCAAGGCAAGGCTTGATGCACTCACGCCTGAGCAGAGGCTGCACGTAGTCATCGGTATGTTTGGCATCCTCGTAGTGCTATTTCTCTACTGCATCTGGCAGACGGTGACGGACATTGCCGACAGGAAAGAAAGCACGAACATCGTGATTGAACACATTGACACTCCCATCATCGTGGATGGGAAACAGGATTATTCACAACTTAAAGATATGGTAAATGGAACAGGAAGAAAAGAAGGAACTGGAGCAGTTGCAAGGCAGGGACTCAGACAGCTCATCCCAGGAGGGGCAGAAGAATGAGAGACAGGAGCCGGAACCTAAGCTCAAGAAGGAACTGACGGAGGAAGAGAAGTTGAAGCGCAACAAGATGATGGTGCTCGGTGCTGCCGTCATCGGCATGGTGGTCATCGTGCTCTGGCTGTTCAGTTCTCTGGGTGGCGGTAGTGACGATGCTGTGGTTAGGAGCGGTTTCAATACCGAGATGCCTGACGCTGACAAGGGCAGTACTGGCATTGCCGACAAGAGCAAAGCCTATGAGATGGACGGCGTGAAGAAGAACCAGCAGGCACGGCACGACCTTGGGGCGTACTCGGTGAGTGAGACGGATTCCGTCGCGGTGACTGACGACATGAACCTGATGGCAAAGGCTGAACATAAGGACGAAGAGGTGTCGCCAGCAAAGCAGAGAGTGCAGCAGTCGGCGGCGGCATGCAACGAACTGAGCCAGACGCTCGGCAGTTTCTACCAGCCGTCGGGCAACGCTGCCAACGAGGAACTGAAGAACCGCATAGCGGAACTGGAGCAGAAACTGACGTCACAGACAGCATCAAGCGGGAACAACGTTGATGACCAGTTGGCCTTGATGGAAAAGTCCTATCAACTCGCTGCCAAGTATATGCCAGCGGCACAGGGTGGAAACGGTCAGGTCGCCTACGCAGGGGCAGGTGAACAGGGGACTTCGGGTCAGCAGGGAAAGAAACGCAAGGTCTCGCCCGTGCAGCAGGTGGCAAAGACGGTAGTTTCGGCCCTGAGCAATCAGGTGTATGATAGTGAGGATAACGATGGCGGTTTTGCCTTCAACTCGTTCAATACTGCGGTAGGTGCCAATGGCGGTGTGGCGCGCAAGAACACCATTTCGGCATCGGTCTATGGCTACCAGACCGTAACTGACGGGCAGACGGTGAGACTGCGACTGTTGGAGCCGATGGCGGTGGACGAGCGAATCATCCCCAAAAACTCTATTGTGGTCGGCTCCACGGAGATTCAGGGCGAACGACTCTGCATCACCATCACCTCGATAGAGAACGGCAGGTTGATTATTCCCGTGGAGTTGTCTGTCTATGACACAGACGGACAGGAGGGCATCTTCATCCCCAACTCGATGGAGGTGAGTGCCGCCAAGGAGGTTGCCGCCAACATGGGCGGATCGATGGGTAGCAGCATCAACATCTCGTCGGATGCGAAGGCGCAACTGGTATCTGACGTCGGCAAGGGACTGATTCAGGGAACGAGCCAGTATGTGGCAAAGAAGATGCGAACAATCAAAGTGCATCTGAAGGCCGGGTATCAGGTGTTGCTCTACCAGAAGGAGAACTAAGTGTATAACCAATTAATGACAAAAAGAACAAAATGAGAATGAAGAAAGTATTGATGATGGCTTGCGCCCTGCTGATGGGTGCAAGCGCAGTAAATGCACAGGAAACGAGACTGCCCCAGGACGGTGACCTGTTTCAGGGGCTGACGCGAAGTATTACCTACGACCGCATGATTCCGCCACACGGATTGCAGGTGACCTTCGACAAGACCGTGCATATTATCTTCCCTGCCTCCGTGACTTACGTGGATTTAGGTTCGGCAAATATCATGGCGGGCAAGGCTGACGGGGCGGAAAATGTTATCCGTGTAAAAGCCACAAAGAAGTGGTTCAAGGGCGAGACGAACATGAGCGTCATCACAGAGGACGGCAGCTTTTATGCCTTTAACGTGAAGTACGCCAAGGAGCCGGACAAACTGAACATCGAGATGAAGGACTTCATCCATGACGGCTCTACGGTGAACAGACCCAATAACTCGATGGACATTTATCTCAAAGAGTTAGGCAGCGAGAGTCCCGTGCTGGTGCGATTAGTAATGAAGAGCATCTGGAAACAGAACGAGCGAATAGTAAAACACATCGGCAGCAAAGGCTTCGGCATTCGCTTCTTGCTGAAGGGCATCTATACACACAACGGCCTGCTGTACTTCCACACGGAGATCAAGAACTCCAGTAATGTGCCGTTCGACGTGGACTATGTGACATGGAAGATCGTGGATAAGAAGGTTGTAAAGCGTACGGCCATTCAGGAGCAGGTGATCCAGCCCCTGCGCACACAGAACTTCGTGCTGAACGTATCGGGCAACTCGTCGGAACGCACGGTGTGGACGATGGATAAGTTTACGCTGCCCGATGACAAGTGTCTGGTGGTGGAACTGGCAGAGAAGAACGGCGGGCGTAATCAGCAGTTCGTTATTGAGAACTCGGACCTAGTACGTGCGAAGTTAATCAGTGAACTCAAAGTGAAGTAGAAGAGGAACAAAAAAGGAACATAATGAAGAAACTATTGATGATTGGAGTGCTTGCCCTGACTATGGGGCAAGCCTCCGCACAGCGATGTTTGCCCAAGATGCAGGGCATAGAGGTTAGCGGTGCTTTCGTGGACGGTAAGCCGTTGAGTGCAGCATTCAGTGGCGGCATGGCACTGTCCACCTATACAAAGAACGGCAGCAAGTGGGTGTTTGGCGGTGATTACCTGCAGCGTGAATACGGCTACGACGAGAACACGACCATTCCCGTCGCTCAGTTCACAGCAGAAGGAGGCTACTACAAGAGGTTGATCACTGATGCAAGTAAGACCTTGTTCGTCTATGGTGGAGTATCTGCCTTGGCAGGATATGAGACTGTCAATTGGGGGAAGTCATTGTTGCCTGACGGTGCCACATTACAAGACAGGGATGCCTTTATCTATGGTGGAGCAGTGATGCTTAACATTGAGGTATATCTCACAGACCGTCTGGCTCTGATGGGTAATGTGCGTGAGCGATGCCTGTGGGGCAACGACACTGGTCATTTCCATATGCAGTACGGCGTGGGGCTTAAACTGATTATCAACTGACCGCTCGTAGATATGACGATTGAAGAGATACGCGACATGCCCATCACGGACTTCTTGCACAGGCTCGGCTGCAAGTCAACGAAGAAGCGGGGTAAAGAAGTGTGGTTCCATGCGCCATACCGCTCGGACAGCACTCCGTCGTTCTGCGTGAACACGGAGAAGAACATCTTCAATGATTTCGGGGCGGGTGTCGGCGGTGACATCTTTACGCTGGCGGGACTGATGATTAACTCTGGTGACTTCATGGCACAAGCAAGGTATATTGGTGAGGTGACGAACAATCCGATAGAACGGTCAGAGCCTCCAAAGTATGAGCCCGAGCCTACAGTGCCTCAGTTCACGGACGTGGAGGTGAAGCCGCTGGGCCATCCGGCGCTGCTTGCATACCTTCGGAAGAGGGGCATACCATCGGACATCGCAACGGCGAACTGCGTAGAGATTCACTACAGGCTGCACGACAAGAACTACTTTGCTGTAGGATTCCCCAATGAGGACGGCGGCTACGAGATTCGCAATAGGTTCTTCAAGGGCAGCATCCCGCCAAAGGCTGTTTCCCTGCTAAAGAATAGCTCTGTCAATATCAATGTCTATGAAGGATTTATTGATTATCTCTCAGGCTTGACAATGGGATATGGTAGGACAGAGGACTATCTTGTATTGAACTCTGTAGCCAACAAGGAAAAGGCATACAAGCATTTAGACAATTATGAACAGATAAAATGCTGGCTTGACAATGACAAGGCGGGTCGGCAGTGTCTTGAAGCCCTGCAAAAGCGGTACGGCGAAAAGGTCAGGGACTTCTCCGTCGTTTACCGTCCCTGCAAGGACGTGAACGAGTACCTGCAACTGCAATTAACGAACAAACAACAAACAAAATCGAAACTGAAATTATGAAGAAACTATTGAAGAAAGTGATGATGTGTGCCACGATGATGGCCGCACTGGTGGGTTTTACTTCTTGCGAGGATGACCTGGACATTCAGACCAACTACCCGTTTGAGGTGGAGGTGATGCCTGTGCCGACGAAGGTGCTGCGTGGGCAGACTGTGGAAATCCGCTGCCATCTGAACAAAGAAGGGGATTACAAGAATACGCTTTATACCATTCGCTGGTTCCTCTATGACGGCACGGGTTCGCTGAAGATGGAGAACGGCACGATACTCCAGCCCAACGACCGCTACCTGCTGGAGAACGAGACCTTCCGGCTCTACTACACCTCGGCCAGTACGGATGCGCACAAGTTCATCGTGGTCGTGGAGGATAGCAACGGCAACAGCCAGACGCTGACATTCAACTTCAACAACGAGAATAAGAAGGATGATGAAAACAAGGATTAAGTTACTCTCCCTGCTATGCCTCTGCTCGGTGGGCTATGCAAGGGCGACACCAAGGGCAAACAGCCTACCATATACCGAGAAGCAGTTTGAAATGGCCGTCGCCTGTATCAAGCACTTCGAGGGCTGGCACACTGTCAGAAACTATCCGTATGTCGGTTATGGGCATCAGCTTCAGAAAGGTGAACGATACTCGGCACGGACGATGACTAGAAAACAGGGTGAATTGTTGCTTCGTCTCGACCTGATGCGCAACCTTTATCTGTTCCGTGGCTACGGCAAGGATGCGCTACTGCTCTCAGTACTGGCCTACAATGTCGGGCCATACGCCATCCTCGGCACCTCCAAACGTCCGAAGAGCCGACTCTTGCGAAAGATTGAGCGTGGCGACAGGAACATCTATAATGACTACACCGCCTTCTGTCACTGGCATGGCCGACAAGTGAAGTCCATCAAGTTCCGAAGACAAGTGGAGTTTGACCTATTTTTTGTGCGCTGATAGTAAAGGGAGTGATTGTGATGCTCGTATCAGAATCACTCTTTTTCGTATTCACAACCAAATTCGGTTGTTATTAGAAAAACAACCATTTTTAGTTGTTTTTGAAAAAACAACCATTTTTAGTTGTTACTTTGATTTGTTTTTTGTACCTTTGTACCCAGATTTAGGAACAATGTTTATAAGCGTATGAAGATACATGCAGTAATTACAGGAGATATTGTCCGTTCGGAATCAATCGGGCTGGATAAACGTGACCTACTTTTGAATATGCTTCGCCATATTCATAATGAGTTGCAGAGTTTGAGTGCGATGAAAATGGAAATCTATCGTGGTGACAGTTTCCAGATTATCGTCAGCAACCCGGCACAGTCATTAAGGATAGCCTCCATGATACGTACTTACCTCATAGGTAACACCCCGAAGGGGGAGAAAGGAACATGGGATGCGCGGATATCTATTGGCATTGGTTCCATTGACTATAACGGAGAGAGTATTGTCGTATCTGATGGCGAGGCATTCAAATTGTCTGGTCGTGGGCTTGATAGTATAGAAAAAAACAGATTGGCCGTAGCAACCTGCTGGAATGAAGTCAATGAAGAGGTCAATGCGAGTATTGGTTTCGTTGATAATCTAATTTCCTGTCTTAGTGTGAATCAGGCTCAGTTGCTGTATTTGGCTATTGCAGAACAGTTGCCGCAAGTTGAGATTGAAGCAAAAACAGGAAAGTCTCAGCAAAATATCAGCAAAACCTTGAATGCTGCCAAAGAGCCACTACTTTCTCGCTATCTTAACCGTTTTGAAACGTTAATCACAAAATATAGTGAACTATGAACATTCTGATTATTGTTAAACTCCTCGTCGCTCAAATTATTGGCGACTTCTTCCTCCAGACAAACACGATTTGCAAAGGAAAAAACTCTACGGGTGTCAGGCGTCTTATATATTTGGCCATTCATAGCGGAATAAACGCTGCACTTGCATATCTCCTTGTCGGGATGTGGGAGTGCTGGCTGATTCCGGTTGTGGTATTTGTCACTCATTATATAATAGATTATGTGAAGTCATGTGTGAATAGCAAAGATACCTGGGTATTCATTATAGACCAGTTGGCACATATTACGGTTATCGTTTTGTTATGGGCATGGATAACAGACACGCAATTATGCTTGAGTGGTGATTGGCTGTCGGACTATCGGATTTGGGTGGTGGCAGTTTGTTACCTGTTGGCTTTGAAGCCTTCTTCCATCCTGTTGGGGACTTTTATTGCGAAGTGGACTCCCAAGGAAAATGAGAAAAACAGCCTTCCAAATGCTGGATCATGGATTGGCTATCTTGAAAGAGTTTTGATACTTACATTTATGCTGGTCGGCTGTATGGAAGGTATCGGGTTCCTGCTTGCTGCTAAATCCGTATTCCGTTTCGGAGAACTGACAAAGGCAAAGGAAGTGAAAATAACGGAGTACGTAATGATAGGCACGTTATCAAGTTTCACCATTGCGATTTTGTTAGGTGCCGTTGCAGTGAAAGTGCTGGGCAACTAACCTATTGGCTCTCATTTCTGCGGTTTCTTTTTCGCTTCCTTGTTCTTTCCCGCAATCCGAAAGAAAAAGGAAGCCGAGGATTTCGCCTTCCTCGGCTCCCACCCGTAGTTAATACAATTCTGCGAAAAGGTCGGGCTCTATCACCATGTTTCTGTAGCCCTCCAACTTCGTAGTGCCTTTGAGATACTGGTAACCGAAACGGCAGCGGAGGCATTGGCGCTTGTCACAATACTCACGCTGCTGTTGGATAAGTGCCTGAGTCTGTCCTGCGCTGTCGGCATTGATGCCGTACTGCTGCCAGTGCTTGGTGATGGCGTTCTTCTCTGCCTTGCACATTTCAATGAGGTCGAATGCTTGGTCACAATACTTTTCCTGTGCCATTTCACGACCGTATGCAAAGAGCATGGGCACGACTGCGTTAATGACTATCAGATTCAGCCGTTCTGCGCTGAGTTGCTTTGCACATGTCTTGCCCTCTGCGCCAAAGTGGCTGCGTGTCTGCCAATAGGGTGTAGCAGATACTTTCAGCAGATTCTTCACTTCCGTCATTGTCTCGCATTTGAGCATGGCGTGTAGCGAGGTCTTGCGCTGATAGTACATGTTGGCAAGGAATGAGAAAGCAAGGTGCGGAGTGCGGTTGCGTCCGTTGCCCATCGGTTGCCATTGCTTGCCGTCAAGGGGCTGGAGTGAATACTTGTGCGCAAGGTAGAGATATTCGTTGCGGAGTTTGGCGAAATATCCCTCGTTGAGATCATGGTGCTGAAAGTGTTCGGGAATGGTGTCGAGTTCCAATAGTCCTGCCTGTCCGAGAAAGAGGGCTTCCAACTGAAAGAGGTCATCGGCATGGAGGTCTGTCACCGACATTGGCAGCGACTTTGCCCACTGCTCCATCAAGTAACCATTGGCACCCATCCCGAAAGTGCGGGCAATGGTCACGAAATAGGCTGCTTCCCAACTGCCAAACCCCTTTGTCCTGCGCCTTATTTCCTCGGTCTGCCATTCCAAACGCTCGGTTTGTAAGGCACTGAGCCATGAATTGACGGTGAGGCGGGTGCAGTTCTCCTTTACGTTCTGATGGCACACCGTCTGCCCTTGGTCGGATGCGAGTATCAGGTATCGCTTAGCCAGTTGCTGCGGTACTTCCATCGGCATGACGTTGACGGTTTGACCTGCGGAGTTGATGATGTCCGTATCGACATTGCCCACCACTGCGAGGATTACGTTGTCATACGCCTTGTCCTTGTCCATATTGTTCAGATACCAGTCGGATGCGTTCTCGGTTACTACGACGTTGCCCACCCATAGTACACCGTTCAACTTCAACTTGACATTGAAATAGTCGGGTGCATCGCCTCGGTGGTTGAATAGTCCTGCGTCCAATACCTCCACTTCCTTTCCGTCGGTGGTCTCTCCGTTTGATACTAACTTGTGCCTCCAAACGAATTGCAGTTGCCTTGTTATGGTGGTTCTCGTTCTGCTGATTGCTTTTGTTCTTGCCATTGTCTGTTTGTCTTTAGTGGTGGGAATGGTTGCCCACTCCCACCTTAGTTAATACTTATGCGTGAAAGAAGTCTGCTTCTACCACTTCGCTTGTCATATCGCCAATATCGGGATGGGAACAAATGTACGGCTCATTGATTCCCGTCCATTCAACACTATAGCCCTTGGGGAAATTGCTGTCGATAAAGGCATTCACCAACTCTGAATCCAAATCGTTCAACCCGCTGTAGTCCCCATGGCAGAGGGGCGCTATTGCCCATGTGGGGATGATAAATCGTCCTGCGTAACACATATCCTTTTCTTGTTAGAGTTCGACAATAAGTAAACGCTTCTCCATCGGCTCACCGCTGTACGGCTTGCGCTGATTTACCCAAAAGTGGTGTGCGCCAAATCCCCAAATGAAGTTCTTCTCGAATACGCTGCGGTAGGGGCTGAACTTCAGTGCCCTTTCGAGGTCGTGGCGGTCTCTCTGCAGCAGGATAAGGTTGCAGAATCTCACGAATACTTCTGCGGTGGATTCACTTTCCCACTCGCAAATTAGGTTCTCAATCTGTACTTTCATAATGATGTATATTTAACAAAGGTGAATATTATAGTTTGCCCATTTCGTGAAATGAGTAGAAAGCACCGTCCGTTACGATAACATGGTCGAGGAAATAGATTCGCATTACGGAACATGCGTTCTTGATTGCCGTTGTCAGCGTATCATCTGCCCTGCTGGGTGTAAGGCTTCCGCTGGGGTGGTTGTGTACGGCTGCGAGGATGGTGGCATTATTGAGGACTGCCTCACGCATGATGATTCGGATGTCTGCACTGGTCTCGGTGATACCGCCAATGCTGATACGCTCTGCCTTCAGAAGTTTGTAGTTCTGATTCATCAACAGTACCCAAAATTCTTCGTGGTTGAGGTCTTGCATCTTCGGTAGCATGTAGTTGTAGATACGTGTGGCGGTGCTCATGTCGGGGCGGAGTTCTGCGGTTGCTGCTTGTCTGCGCTTGCCTAACTCCACTGCTGCCATAATCTTACATGCGGTCTGAGTGCCTACACCCTCAATGTCCTCGAACTCGTCGAAACGTGCCTTGCCCAATGTGTTGAGGTTGTTGTTGAACTTGCCCATAACGTGTTTGGCAATATCCACTGCGCTATACTGCTGCGTTCCGCTTCCGATAAGGATGGCTAATAACTCTGCGTCCGTAAGGCTGTCAGTGCCTAAACGCTGTAGTTTCTCGGTGGGTCTGTCTTCAATGCTCCATCTGCTAATGGGGAGTCTCATTGTTGCTGCTGTGCTCATAATTCAGTTGTATTGATAATTTGATGTTCTACGATATGTCTTTGTCTTGGCGAGAAAGAGGGTCATTCTCACGTCTGCACCTGCTGCCTGCATCTGCTCGATAAAAGCGTTGGCGGTGGCACAAGTGGTGCAAATGTCATCAATCAGCAACACACGCTTGCCGTTGAAGTAGTCGGCGTCTATCTGCACGTTGCTCTTTTGTCCGTGCTTCTTGCTGATATGCACTTTCTCACGCTTGCCGATAACTTGGATATGCTCAAAGCCGTTGATTGCATTGCACATGGCGCACACGTCTGCGGAAAATCTCTTGTATCTGCGCTTGTTGGTCTGCTCACAACTGGCAGGGATGCAGACTATGACGGTGTTTGTCAAGTCCATTGCAGAAAGGGTCTTGCCAACTATCTGCGCTGCCCACTTGGTTGCATACTTACGACCTGCCTTGAAGTCGAGCAAGTGGCGCATAGTATCCTGCGTCTCGAAGTCTGCTTTCCTCATATAGCGTTGAGGGGTGTACTGCATAATGGCGTATTTGAACATATCTATTAGGGATTAGAGGATGATACGTGCAAGGAATAACATCGTCCAGAAAGCGGCTACAATGAGCCATAGGACGAGGTTTACGACTGCCTTTAAGCAATGCCACAGGATGCGGACTGCCCAAAGGATGGTGCGGAAGAGGAAGTAACCCATAACCGCTAATGTTGCTGTTGTACTGTTGTATGCCATAATCTTAATTTTTTATGTGGATCCAGGAGCTGTGAAGTGAAGTTCCTAATGAACTAATCCGTTTCCTCGAATCCACCGTTTTTTTGCGTCTCCTATCGCCGTTTGTTTGTTCCTGCGGCCCGATCAAAGGTAGCAGAATTGGATTCGCAAAGTTTTTTCGGCGAAATACTACCCCCTTGCGGGTGTGGAGATTTCCCCGAAACCCCTTGGGGCTTGAAACTTTGCCATTCCAATTTGCGTTTTACCTTTGCCACAGGAACAATCAAACATCAGGCGAGAGGGGACAAAAGCGGTGCGTTCGGGAAACGGATTCGCACATTCAAGCTACTCCCGTTCCTCCTCTTCGCGAAAGCGAACTAAACTTTTGGCTGATTGGGATTATATGCTCGTAAAAGCAACCAGAACAGAGCGGATGAGAATAAGAAATCGGTTGTCCTCACCTGCAATACTGAATGCCCCCTGCGGTTTCCAGTTTGCAAGAGAGGACAGCCGTTTTCTCTCGTCCGCTGACAGTCGGGTGTGTCTTATAGCCTTATCAGTGTCTTGCACACCGACAAGGCTGTAAGAGTTGCCCGACGACATTAACGCTTTTACGACGGTCGAGTGTGCTTTTCGGTATCAGACAACGGTGTCTGAGGCTGATGATTGACGATAAAGCGGATAGGCTCACGATGGAGAAGCATTTTTGGGTTCACTTCATCCTGACCATAGTGTGATATTGCGAAAGCCTACCACCAGAAAAAGGGGACAACCACAGATATGTGTGCGCGTCGGCTGAAGCGAACATGTTCGGTCAGGCGGTGGTACTCTGAATTGCGGTTATTCCCCAGACAGTCCGAAAGTGTTATCGCTGTAGCCCGTCCTTCTTGAAGGATGAGCAAATTCTACAACTCTTTGGGGCGGTAACAACCGCTTTCGCAACCAGCCAAATTCTTTATTTCTAAGTTTATATTGTGATTCTGGTGTAGATTTTAGTTAAAAAACATAAAATAATATACTGATTTGAGTTGATATGATAATTAGTTAAATACTAATTAGTATCTTTGTATCGATTATATGTTAGATTCAGCAGAAAATGACTACAGTTGATTGCTGATTATTAATATAAGCAATAAAAAGAAGGCCCCCAATAATTGAATAAGCAAATGGCGATGGATGAATTAACTTTGAAAAAGGAATTTGAACAAGAATTGAATGGCGATAAACTATTCCTTTATCTGCCAAATGAATTACGTAACTCAATATGGGCTGAAAATTACGGGGATATACAGAAACAGTTACGTAATATAGATAATGTTGTGAAAGATGTTGTAATCTGTGGCTGTGGCTTGAAATGGGCAGATCCGTTTCCAATGCTCTCCTTGCTCATCAGTATTGCTGAAATTCATCTGAATAAAAGAATTTTCTTTCTTGTCCCATCTTTAAGTGACATGAGTGAGGAACAAAAGAGAGTGTATGAATTTCTGGAAAAAGAAGGGTTCTTGTCAGTAATGCAAGAATATGGCGTACATGTCTTAGAAAGAGATGTATTTGATGAATCCAATTCAAATGAGAAATTTAAAAAGTTGACAGAGAGAACGATACGTTGGATGCATGACAATCTTAATGGTTTCATTTACTTCAGTAACAGTACGATATTAAAAGCGAGGGTTGTCGATTTAGGCCATACCAAAAAGGAAAGTCAAATTGATAGAGATATAGAACTTGAACTTGAGAGTGTAAAGCATAGAATATCATCTTTTCTTAGACCAAGCCAGTTAAATGAGATTATTTGGAAAACTGGCTTGTTCCTCAAAGAAGCCATCAATAATGTATATGAACATGCCTATGGCAATAACCGCACGAAATATGTCGGGTATTATATACGGCATCGTACTGGGCTGACAGACAATACATTGTCGCCAACATCGAGGAAGGATTTGGAAAAATCTTTCAACTCAGAAATGAGGGACGTGAAATGTTTTGTCAAGAACTTCCCCATGACTACAACCAATTTTTTGGAGATTTATGTAATTGATGCAGGAATTGGATTAACCAAGCACTTTTCTCTTAAGAGAAATTATGTTAAGATGAGCTTTAGGGAAGCCTGGAGAGAAACTATTGGACTAGGCCAAAGGGGTATTGAAAAAGAAAAATACACGCATTTTGGAGGCCTTTATACACTTGGAAAATTATTAGATAAAGAGTTCCTCTTAGCAAGAGATTACGATTATTGGATAGGTGATGTCATTCCTGTTGTAGCAACAAATGGTTCATATGTTGCAGCATGTTCTAAAGGAGAAGACCATTACGTACAAGGTCTTTCATTGATGAGTCGTTTGGCAATTCTTCAACCAATGGATTATAAAGATTGGGTGCTGTCACCAGATTGCGGTGTTTGCTTCATTGAGGCGATGAAAGAAGAACGAAGTATCTACGAAAAGTATTTCCACTGTAGTTACAGCAAAATGCCTTTTTGTTTGTCATATATAAAGGACAATAGGTATGATGTGTCTTTTATGGATAATGTAAAGTATTTGGAACAAAAAGAAGGCGTAAAGTTTTGTTTTTTCCTTCCAAGCGAACATGTTTCCAAAAATGGTATTTACGACTACATTACAGAAATCAAATCGCTAGCGGGAATTAGCAATGACAGCAAGACCGTCATTATAGCAGATATTCCCGTCAACGAATGTGGACTCTATCAACAGGCTTTGAAAGATGCCTACTTTAAGAGCGGATTTACAAAGAGAGTTGAGAGGATTATCATGATTTCACAGCGTTTATCTGTCTATGTTCTTATTAAACAAGGTGAAACCTATGTGGACTCATACAGCGAAACTATGAAGTACATCCAGAACAAACCAAAGGATTTCTCTCCACATTTATCACTTCTTCATGCAGTGGAGTGGCTGAAAACCCATGACTCGATGCTAACATGGCAATATATTGCACAAAAAAACGCAACAGAAGGCTTTTATGTCAACCATAATGTTAGGTGGTACAAAGATGATGAAGAGAATGTTCTCAACGGATATCTTGACTTTGAGAAAACATTGACCGACACTTTCCTGAAAAAGATGTATCATAATGTCCTACAGCGAACACTCTGCCTTGCACCAGAGACAGGATGCACTTACACAGCAGACGATCCTCTCATGACTGGCATGGCAGACTACATGAACAACTTATTTTATAATAAGACATCTGCCGGGGAGAGTCCGCTGGTCGCGCTAGGAAGTGTCTATGTTTCGGGGGCTACTCAAACTCCTAATGTTACCTATAACATTAACTTGTACCTCCATAAAGACTCCTCACAATATGTTTCCAAAAATTCTGTAATGCACTTATTAGCTTGGCCCGAAAAAGACTTATTCCCCCGTAAGAAAGATAAGAGTATTTTAGAACAAAGTTATAGACGGGTAGGATCCACCTATGCGATAGCACCTTTTGGATGGCGCTATTTCCCGATACCGCGATATAAGGCAAGATTGATGAATGGGAATGGGGATATATCCAACAGGTATTTTTTTACAAAAGATGAAATGAATTATGTGGAATTCAAGCAGGTTTACAAGTGTGCACCCAAGGAAACTTATAATTATTGGCAGGGAAGAAATGGCATGTTTGTTGGCATTTCACATGTGGACTACGAGACAAAACATGACATATTGAACATAAATTTTCCATTTATTGTGAAGGAGAGTTTCCTTTTGGGTAGCGATCTTGCACGTTTCTTACTGGGGGAGATAATGGCGGCTTTTAATTTGAAGGAAGATGATATGAATTTCCATGAGAATGTGAAGTTCAAACAAGATGTCCTGCAATACAAGAAGCAAGAAGAGAAGAAGTACGAACATCGGAAATGTTCTTTCTTGATCTATCCGTATCATTCTAATACAGAACGCATTGTCGACATTATTAAGGAATATCTTATTAATAATGATGTGAAAATTATCCCCCTCATACCCCTTAACAAAGAGCGTAATGGAACGAGTTTTCAACCTTCACCATTGACTATTGAGATGCTCAAGAAAACGATTTTAGTTCAACGTGTGAAAAACAAGGATGGAATAGGTGAAAAGGAAATCAATGCTTTACTTTTAGACGATGCCATCATCGACGGTAAGACACAAGAAGAAATTAAACATGTGATGTATGGACTTGGAATCCGCCATATCATGTCGGTGTTTATCTTAGAGAGAAGGCGCATACCGTACAACACCTCGGATTGCAGAAAAACATCAGCCTTCTGGCGCTTAGACATACCAAGGCTAGGTTCGAAATACAGTTGTCCTTTATGTGCAGCCATCAATTCGATTTCCGACTTCTCATCACAAATAGTCTCGGAGAATGCTCGAAAACGTGTATTAGAATGGATAGACATATGGGGAGCTAGAACGGAGAATACGTTGGAGCGAGTACAGACGCTCACGCCTGTTAAAATACATCTGGAACAACCAGCAAAACGCTTTGGCATCTATTTTGAGGATGGATTGTGTAAACAATGCGGTGGTGAATCGAACAAAATAGAGTTGCTTACTTCGCTGGGATTGACACTGTACATGGGCGAATTACTAAGCATAACATCAAGGGATGACAAGATGCTACAATATTGCTCGGAAAGATTTTGCCTAGATAGCCTCACAATTCTTGAGATGCTTTGTACAAATCTGCTGCTCTATGGAAAAACTATCAGTAGAAAAGTACGAGAAAAAATAGTATGTTATATATTTGACCGCGCCAATTCTATTATCGAATGTAACAATCACACGGCATTTGCAGCATTGGTTTTGATGACTCAGGAGAATGAGGTATTGGCTTGTCTTAAAGACAAATATAATGAGATGATTAGAAGTAATGTGAGACCGAATTATGACATATTAATATTGTTATCTTATTTAAGCCAAAGGGCCAAAGAGAGCTTCGGTCATTTCGAAGAAGCCCGGAAACTAAGACAGACTTCTATGACAGAAGATAAGGCATACAAGCTGTTTCACTCTGAATTATTCAATGGAGACGGCAGGACACACACTAGGCCTATTGGTCGGTTGATAGAAGATGCCATCAGCACTACGCAAGATTTACGAAGGGTAGAAGATGCCATGGATTGTCTGAAATATGCCCTTGATTATATTTACGATTGGAATCTTTCTGATTGGTGCAAGAAAGACAACGACATTAGAATAAATGAGGCACAAGAGATGATAGGCAAAACAAGAAATGTGATTAATGGAATGACTTGGGAGGACTATGAGCCAAAGAAAACAAAATATATCGGAGAGATATCAAATCTTTCGATATGTCTGTCCAAAGTTCATGACAGACTATTCATCCCCTTAAACCTCATCAATGATAATAGACCTTATAAAGACGATTTTAAATTAAAAGACAGAATAAGTCTTTGGATGGGGAAATATGATATCGCATTACATCGTTTCGACCGAAAAAATGTGGGTTGCTCTAACATCTATGAGAGATGGATGATATGGGACATGACTGTTGACAATGAAATAGAATATCTTTTAAATAATGCCCAAACGCATTCTAAAGGTATAATAGGGAACGGCGAGAAGCATGCAATATGGATTTCGATTGAATATGCGGAAGATCTATCAACGGTTTCTCTTCTTATATACAATAAGACTAGTTCAAAGAAGAACGCTAAATATATCCGTCAAGAAACAGCAAAAAAGACGAGATATGGAAAGAATAGGCTTACAGAAGAATTAAGAATCAAAGTGGAGTATACAGACGTAGACAACAATATAATACAGACAAAAGTAACATTCCCATTATTATAAAAGCATTTGGTATGGAATTAAGAAAACGCATTTTAGTAGTTGATGATGATTTGCAGAACCGAAAGGGGAAATATGCATCTGCACTTCAGGGAAAGTATGAAGTGGAGTATACAGAAAATGCAGACCTGATATTTGATGTCATAAAGACGGTAAAGGCTGATTTGTATATCGTTGACTTGGATTTGAGTTCTTTCATAGATCCTAGGACAATGCAATCGATGACAGTTAATGCAATTTTGGAAACCATTGGGAAAAGTAAACCCATCATTCTTCTTAGTGGAACTTATAAGGAACTTATGGATAAAGAGAAACTTACTCCCATAATTAAAAATGCAGCAGAGGAGGGCTATAATATTTGCTCATTCTTTACTTGGGATGAAGTACTCCGAGTATGTGGGGATGACGGCCAAGGTTATAGGGATGCCTTGTATAGCAGAATTGACTTTTTTATAAACAAAGACCGTGCGCCATATGAATTTGGTATTGTATGCGCCCTTGAAGAAGAACTTGATCCGTTCATGGAAAGGGTCTTGCCAGATTCTATCAGGCAAGAGACAATAAATGGTATTCATTATAAGAAAAGTATTTTGAAAACACAAAATGGGCGGATGTTGAATTTTATTGCCGCATGCTCATCGAGTATGGGTATAGCAGATGCTAGCATCATTGCTACCCACATGGCAACTCAACTTGGTGTTAAAACAATTTATATGATTGGAGTTTGTGGCGGGAGAGAGGCTGCAGGTGTCAAAATAGGAGATGTTGTCATTCCGTCCGAAAGTATTGCGTTCCAAAGGGGTAAGTTGACAGAGGACGGTTTTTCGGCTGATATCGAAAGTGCAAAGCCTAAAGAGTCGGGTATAGTAAAAAGTAGCAAAGTGAAAGAAATTTTATCAGAACTATTTGATAAATATACTTCTGACTACCTCAAGAAAAACCGTAGCACACTACCCTTGCAAGAGCCGAATGTTCATTATTATGCGATAGCTTGTGCAGACTATGTGATTGATAAAAAAGATGAGTTGGATAGAATAGCAAAAACAACTGCACACCGTAAACTCTGTGCTGTTGATATGGAAAGTTATGCCATCTTTAGAGTAGGTGAGATTCTTAACGTGGAAACAATGGTCATCAAAGCTGTAATGGATCTTACAAATAATAAAAGTGACAAGTATAAACCCTATGCTGCTTATATGGCGGCTAATTATTTATATCAGTTATTATATAGAGAAGAGATTACTTTTAAAAAGTTTGACTAAAGTTTGATGTTAAATTATTATTGTTAATAATAACTTATTAATGATGAAATGTGTGGCAATCATATCGCGGGCTGATTCCTCCCTGTTTGGTGATGGGGTGACCCTGAGGAGGGGAATCACGATGAGGTGGTTAAAAATGATTATAAAATCACAATAAAAATATGGTAAAACGTTTATTAGTATAAACAATTAATAATTATTGAATATGGCGCACAAAACATTTATATCATATAAATATAGTGAGGCAAGGGGTTTGAGAGACCGTATCATTGCCGCTATGGGTGACGACGCAACCTATTATAAAGGGGAAACATCTGACTCTCCGGATCTTACTGACACAACAACAGAGAATATCAAGAAGAACTTGAGAAATATGATGTTTGATACATCTGTCACTATTGTCATCCTCTCACCCAATATTAAGCTGAGCAAGTGGATTGATTGGGAAATAGAATACTGCCTGAAGGATATAACCCGTAAAGATCGTACTTCACATACAAATGGCGTTGTGGGTGTTATAATGAAGGTAAATGGCAATTATGACTGGTTCAAATATATGACAACAAATGCCGACGGCTGTAGGGTGCAGAATTTCAATAGTTATAAGCTTTTCGACATTATTAATAACAATCGTTTCAATCAAGATCCTAAAGTATACTCCTGCCCGAATTGTCACTGTATCAATGAAATGACTGGGAATTACATTTCTTTTGTTGAAGAGGACGCTTTTCTTGCTAACACAGCATATTACATTGATAATGCTTATGACAAAAGCGAGAACGATGCGAGTGGATATGTTCTGACAAAGACTAGATGAAATGAGTAGCTATTATCAATTTATATTATTAGGCGATACGGGATGTGAGGCCTGTCAGAAAGTAAAAGACCGGTTCTTTGAATTGCTTGCGGAACGTGGGCTTGACGGGTCGATAGTAGCTGTGTTGGATGGGGCACTAATGATGACACCTTTAGAGGCAGGTGGTTATGATTCGCGGAAACCAACATTTGCTTATTACTTTGGCAAACAAGACCATGGGGATAAGGACGTGGAAGCACTCCAGAAACTGATGGGGAATGGGGATGCTGTATTCCCGATCTTCTTTACAGACGGGCAGTTTCAACAGGAAATTCCAGCAGTATTACATCCTATCAATGGGAAACTCTATACAGACGGCTTATTGGACAGCATCGTAAACGCGGCCTTTGAAGAACTGAGGCTTCTAAGGAAAGTTCGACGTGTATTTATCAGTTATAAGAGATCGGATTCGGCGACGATAGCCAATCAGTTATATGATGTGTTGTCGCGGCATCAGTTTGATGTATTTCTGGATACCTATTCCATTCGTGGAGCTGCGGATTTCCAAGCGGAGTTGCACCATAGAATTACGGACAGTGATGTGCTGATACAGTTGAACTCGCCCAATTTCATGGATAGTGATTGGTGTAAGGAGGAGATTTCGGAGGCTAATGCCAGACAGGTGGGTGTGCTTCAGTTGAACTGGCCTGGAGCAGATCCAGGTGCAGCCAATCAACTGTGTGCGATAAAAAATATAAAGACAGAAAATTTTGGTGATGGGAACCAGATTGGAGATGATGCTACCCTGAAGGATGCTGTATTGGAAGACATTGCAATGAAGGTAGAAGCACTGCGTGCAAGGAATATTGCAGCAAGGCAGGACGGTCTAACGGCGGAATTTGTGAAAGAGGCAGAACGTCAAGGCAGGGCTATCGTAAAAGAGCCGATGTTTTTAGTGGAACAGCGGCAGGATGGGAAACTATGGTACTATATTCCAATTATTGGTGTACCACAGTCGATGGACTGCTATGAGTCACAGGAGATGCTGAAACAGTGGCTTCCAAAGGATAAGATGCCTGAGAAAGTGTCGCTAATTTATGATGATATGCGAATCTTACCCAAATGGATTGCACATTTGGACTGGATGAGGGAATACCTGATAGTGAAAACCATCAAGAAACAGGAGTTTGAGTTATGGCTGAAAACGACAAAGTAAAGAATGTGTTCCTGTCGGCGAGTGTACCCAAGCCTGGCAGAGAGTTCTACGGAACAGAGGATGTGATAGCAATCCGAGATGCCGTAATTGCACTGACATCAACGGTGTTGGCAAATCCAGAGTATCACCTGATATGGGGCGGTCATCCATCAATTACTCCATTGATAACATTGGTGCTGGATAGATACGGATTGAAGATGTCGGACAGGGTGACGTTGTATCAATCGGAATGGTATAGGGGGCGTTTCCCTACAGAGAATAAGGATGTAGGGATTCGTGTGATTACTGAGAAATTGGAAACGGAGACAGTAAGCCTAGCTCTGATGCGTGAGAAGATGATTAAGGACAACGATTATAAAGCTGCCGTGTTTATCGGTGGAATGGGTGGTGTGTTCAAGGAGTATGAACTATTTCGTGGGTGTCATCCTGATGCGCTTGTGTTGCCTATTGCATCTACGGGAGCTGCAGCAAAAGGGCTGTTTGACAAGTATCGCGGAGAGTTTGATGAGCGGTTGCTGACAGAGTTGAGCTATACGTCGCTGTTTAAGGAGTTGTTAGGATTGTAAGAGGGTTCGATTATGGAATTAAAAGAAATTCTGACAAAGAATAGAATAGAAAAACTTGCTGACGAGTATGCTGGAGTTGAGTTGACGAGAGGTAATGTGCCGAAGGATGGGAAATATGATGTGTTTATTTCTCATTCGAGTCATGATATGAGCTTTGTTAGAAAGCTGATATTGTTTCTACGGCATAGTAAAGGAGTGGAAAATGCATACGTGGATTGGCTTGATCCTGAGATGGAACATGTAACAGATGCTCGGACGGCAGAAGATCTGAAGGACAGAATCAGTAAAGCGAGGAAGGTGATATACGTGGTTACGACGGAATCATTGAAATCGGCATGGTGTAGTTGGGAGATAGGTTATTCGGACTGTTCTAAGGGCGTAGATGATTTGGCTATATTGGCTGTAAAACCTAATAACGGTCGATGGAAGAAACGTGAATTTCTACAGCAATATCCGTGGATATATTATGATTTGAAAGAGCATTTGTTTATGGTGAGTAAACGGAATGGCGAGAGGGTTATGTTGTTTGACTGGTTAAATAGGATAGAGAAATGATAGAGGTATTTAGTCAAGGGTCGTTTTCGTCGTATAAGATAGAGGATTCGCGGTATAGCGGGCTGTTGACCGAGTCGCGGAGTTTTTCTGTGGGAACAAGACGGGCTACGAAACGGACGGTGTTTCTGTCGCACAAGCATTCGGATTTGGAAGATTTGAAAGGATTCATTGGCTATATGGAGCGATATTATAGTGTTGAGTGTTACATTGATGCCGATGATCCGGGGATGCCGGAAAAGACTTCGGGGGGGAGACGGCACAGCGTATCAAGAAGATGATTAGGAATACCGATATGTTTATACTGCTGGCGACGGATATTGCTGTGGCATCGAAATGGTGTAACTGGGAACTGTAGATGGAGTTGCAGGGGCGGGATTTGTTATAGTGGTCGTAGTTTATGTTACTATATGAGGAGAATTTAGGTGGCTTTAATTGTTTTTAGGGTAAGAAATATTAAAAATGTGATTAAGAATAAGTGTAATTGAATAAGAATCTGTATATTTGCATCGTATAAACGATGCGAAGTTGCCCACGCTCGGCCATTCAAACAAATTTGATGGCTTGCTTAATCGCAACTTTGAGCCCAAAGCCATTGAGCCCCAGGGTGAATCAGAGTGATGTGATGGAGACGAATCGAGATGGGAAAGGATTGGAACGCGACGTAATGGTGTGTGGGTGCCCCTAAGATTTTATTTTCTGATGAGGGTGAAAGAGGTTTAAATATTGTTTTTGAATGAGATGCATTTGTAATGAGAGTGATTAATTTGTAGATAATTATTATGGCCGAAGAAAAAGAAATCAAGAATGTCTTTGTGAGTCATTATCATGAGGATGAAGACAGCATCAAGCAGTTTAAAGACTTGCTGAGTGCTGATTATTGCATCAAGAACTACTCTGTAACTTCAGAGAAGTATAATAATGCAACGAATGAGGAATATATCAAGAGTTTGTTGCGCCCGCTTATCAACCAGTCGAGTACACTGATATGCTTGATTGGGCCGGAAACTCATGATAGCAAGTGGGTGGATTGGGAAATAAGAGAAGCGGAGAAACTCGACAGGCAGATTATTGGTGTTTATATTCAGGGAGCTAAAGACTCTGACATACCACCTGCATTAGAGGAATTTGCAGATGCCATCGTGGGGTGGAACACTGAGAATATAGAAAACGCACTGGGCGGTGAAAGTGTTTTTGTGAACTCTGACGGTTCTCCTCGAGCATCGGTGACAGGAAGCAGAGGCGTATGTTAAAAGATTATGGCAAAAGCTTATTCATATATTGTGGCAAGGGATTATGGTTTTGCGCCGAATCCGTTTTTTGGGGTACTAACGCTGGCAACCTGTAAACCGGGAATCAGATACTCTGCTGAGATTGGGGACTTTATCATCGGTAATGCCAATAAGGCTCATGGCAACAAATTGATCTATATGGCTAAAGTATCTGAAATCCTGACTTTTGACCAATATTGGAACGACCCTCGTTTTCAAAGAAAAAAACCTGTGATGAACGGTAGCCTTAAGAAACTATATGGTGACAATATCTATCATCATGACTCTGACGGCAATTGGATGCAAGAAGACTCACACCACACCCATGAGGATGGATCAGTGAATATGGATAATCTGAATCGAGATACGGGAACAACCGATCACGTATTGATTTGTCAGGAATTTGTATATCTTGGTAAATCTATGATAGATGTGCCAGAGGAGTTTGAAGGATGTATTTATAAAAAGCGAGGTTATAAATGTGTCAATCTGATGGATGCCCAAAGACTATGGGGATATCTGATGGCTCAGTATCTAGGAGGAGGAAAGATTGACCAACCCAACCAGTTTGTACGATTTGAAAGATATGATGGTGTATCATAATCATAAGTTTCCCGTTCCGGATAAGCGCATCCTATATTACTACTTTTACTTTATGCAGGAGCGTATGAATATGTTTTGGAAGAAATGTGAAGATAATAACTCGTCGCTTACCTCAGACCCTATTCTCAGCGAGTATAAGTTTACCAATGTGTATAGGGCCTGTGACCGTGTGAGTCAATATCTGATTAACCATGTTATCTATCAGGATTTGGATAGATTTACGCCGGAAGACGTACTCTTGAGAATCTTGGTTTTTAAGATATTCAACAAGATAGATACATGGGAATATTTGGAGAAAGCGTATGGCGATGTCAGAATTGAGCACTTTGACGTAGAAGAAATATGTAACCTGTTGTCAAGAAGGCAGAGAGATTGCCCCATATTCAGTAATGCCTATATGATGACAGGCAGTCACAGGCGTTATGATTACTTATCAAGCAAGCACGCCAAATGGCTACAGATGGTGAAGGATGAATTCATAGGTGAGGGCGTCGTGAAGAAAGTGTTGAAAGCTGATTCTATGGAGACAGTATTCAACTTAATGGAGCATTGCTCGTTTATCGGCGGATTTTTGGCCTATCAATATACGGTTGATTTCAATTATTCACCCTACGTGAATTTTGACGAGAACTCCTTCGTGAAGGCTGGTATAGGGGCCATAAGGGGTATAAAAAAGTGTTTTCAATCATTTGGAGAAGATTATGAGGATGCCATCTGGTACATATACGATCACTTGGATGACTATAGAAAGGAATTCGGTCTGGATGAGTTTAAACCACTGCCGGGGAGAGAACCGCACTTGATAGATATCCAGAACTGTTTTTGTGAGACCGACAAATACCTTCGTGCCAAAATGCCGGAGTTGCTTGTCGGTAATGTGAGAATTAAGCAACACTATAAAGAGACGCCACAGCCAATAGACTATGCGTTTCCTCCTAAGTGGCATATTAACTCCAAGATACAATCACGATGTACTCAGAAACATACACAGGAATTAACTCTTTTCTGATAGGAGCCAGTCGGCTTCTTATATCAGAAGGCGTGAAACGGGAGACTCGGGGCTATGAGTGCTTCGAACTACCAGAACCTGCTATGTTTAAGATTACGAATCCGAGGGCGCGAGAGATAACCATTCCAGAGAGGAATTGGTTTAAGACATTGCCGTATGCGGAGTCGCTATGGATTGCATCAGGAAGAAATGACATGGCATATATCGTCCATTATCTGCCAAGGATGATGGAATTCTCGGATGACGGGGCGTATATGAGAGGAGGGTATGGGCCTCGATACCGAGATTATAATGGCGAAATTGAGGATTATAGGATAGAGACCATCAATGTGAGACAGCCTGGTTCGGTGGATCAACTCAGGTATGTGACAGAGTGTTTTAAAGCTGATAAAGAGACGCGACGAGCGGTGATGAGTTTCGGTGACCCAATGAAGGATGATTTTGATGAAAACGGGGTGTTGAAGATATCGAAAGATATACCCTGTACGCGAGAACTGCATTTTATGAAACAATCAGGAAGTGACAAACTAGACCTGATTGTGAGGATGCGCTCTAATGATCTTATATGGGGAGCGAGCGGTGTGAATATATTCAACTATACGTTTATGCTGGAGTATGTGGCTGCTATTCTCGGAATGGAAGTCGGGAACTATTATCATATAGCAGACAATCTGCATTATTATGAGCGGCATTCTGAACAGGTGAGACTGTTGGCGGAAGTTGGAGAATGGGAGGATGAGGCTGTTGATTATGACAAACGGTTTCGATCGCTTGAAGAATTTGATGAACTTATTTCAAGGCTTTCGAATGAGGAGGCTGCGATGAGAGGCAATATGAGGGATTATTCTCGGATAGAGTTCGAGGATCCGTTTTTTGAACACTGGTATGAGGTGTTGTATCGGTTTAATGATAAGAGAAGAGATAATTAAAATCATATGGACTATGGCTGAAAACGAAAGAAACAACAAGCTGAATGATGATGAACACCTGTATCTGGAGATGATGCAGGGCAACATCGAGCGAATGGCAGCAAACAGTGCTAATTGCAAGACTTGGATGGTGACAATTGTATCGGCGTTGATGGCGCTCCAATGTACGATTCAGGCGCTGAATGGGTGGATATTGTTGGGAATATTGCCGATTGTGCTTTTCTGGTATTTGGATGTATATTATTTGCATCTGGAGAGGGGAATGCGGAATCGCGAGATCCTTTTTGTTAATATGATTAGGGGCAAAAAGTTTGGAGAGTGTGAAGATGCGCTCTTTAACTTCCAGCCTTATATGATCAAGAAGAAGGATTTGAGTGACGGGGACAAACAGAATGGACTGGTGGCTACTAATGACCGATGGTTTTCTAAATCAGTGGTGCCATTTTATGGGGTGACTTTGATCGCTGTTGGGGTTGTGTCGGTGGTTTTGAATTGGGGGACGATTGTTGGGTGGTTTAGGTAAAGGTGTGATGATAATATTGTGCTGCGAACTTGATTTGTAAGTTATTTATAGTATATTGGATGACTATCAGATAAGTGCCTCGTTGTGGGCCTTTCTGTACTATCATAGTCTTGATTTGTCATGTTGATAGAGGAATATTTTTTTTAGTGTAGCCAGATGTTTATACCATTCAGTATCAAGAAGACTACTATAGAAGTAGTATGTGGTAATAATCAGTATGAGTATGATACTGATTACATTACCAAAAGTCTGAAAGCTAATATTAATCTTGACACGATTAAACAGAGCTTGATAAAAGGAACCAAACTGCAAGAAGAATGGTTCCCGTCAGAGTCATATGATTCGCAGTTTAAGGTGTTTATATCTCATTCTCATAAGGATTTAGATATTGTGAAGAACTTGGCGGGTTTCTTAAAAGAGCATTATGGAATTCGTAGCTTCATAGATTCTCTGTATTGGGGGTATGTAAATGATCTTCAGAAATCGATAGATGACTATTATGCTTCATATGAACGCGAAAATAAGAAGTATTATGATTATGACAAACGTAACTTCCTTACGGCCAATGTTCATATTCTGCTCTCTATGGCACTGATGAAGATGATGGATGCTTGCGAATGTCTTATATTCGTAGATTCAGACAACTCGTTAAAGTATGAATTAGGGGCAAAAGAAACGCCATCCCCATGGATTTATGAAGAAATGGGATTTGCAAATAGACTCAGAATTAATGTGCCGTTAAGATTTAAAGAAAAGATCAAGGTAACACTGAATGAGAGTCGCGAAAGGTCTTCATATAGTTATATGATGTTTTCACAAACCGGACAGCGCGAGGCAAATTTTAGCTATGAGGTTGATATGAGGCATTTTAAAGAGCTAGAACGAAGTGATTTCCCAATATCAAAGGGTTATGATAGTGATGCTATACTGGATACATGGTATAAAAAGTATGGTGTAGGGAAATTGCTTGACCGTATAATTGGACACAAATAATTTGTTATGAGACAAGTTATTTATAGTTTTCATCTCTCAAACGATTGTAATAAATGATGAGTTTTATTTGGAAATATTTCTGGGAAAGAATGATACTGTAAGAATCTGTATTTTAAATGAGACGATATGAATAGAAACCAATTTTTAAGATTCCTCCGCAACCATCCGGGTTGGGAGAATATGACACGAAGGGGCAGTTCTGGCATTTCAGTATGTTATGGAAATGTGCATTTTTTTATCTTTAGGGATGAAGCATCGCATTATTTAAGGGCTGTTCCTCAAGATTCAACAACTCTGGCGGTGGTAAGGGTATTTAACAACCTAATGAACAGTTGTCGTAGAGAGTTGGTAGAAGAACTAGACCATTGGAACATGGTCAGGTTAATGCGGGATGACAACGAGGGGGATAGGTGATATTATTTTAGTTTTTATTTGAGAAGATGATAGCAAAAATAGATGTGTTGCCGTCTATAAGGCGATTCGATTGATACGAACGATTGTAACAATGCGCAGATTAGGTGTGTAAGATGCAAAGACTTTCATATTTTTAAGTACTGAACTTGATTCTTCAAGGTTCTTTATGCGGAAACCGATCAGAGATCATCTGGTCAGCTTTTGTTGGGTTTAGGGGGGGTATATTAGGTGGTTTTTTCTTTTTTGGGCATTGCCCTTTCTTGGTAAGCATTCGATAAACTACAGGTAATAATACCTATACAACAGCTACAACTTCATAAGCTGTAGTTGTTGTATTTTTCTTGTACCTATTTGTGATACCTATATCAAGTAGTTTTATTCATGACAGATTCCGGATGTGTGCGTTTCCACTTATGTGATAGCAGTTGTAATAGTTCTAGATATGATGCTTTTGTATTGTATTGCATCTGGCTTATAATATCATTCTGATAGTCTCTTGGTTTGACACCATGGTTTCAGCATGTTGCCAGTAGTGAACAGACGACAGCCATGTTCTGTGCTGTGTTATTACCGCAGAAGAGGTAGTTTTTCCTGCCCAGCGATGTATTTCATTCTCAGCAAGATTATTATAAAGCAAGAGTCTTCCGTCATCGAGATATCGCATCATGTTGTCCCATCGGGTATAGGCATAGGTGATGGCCTTGCCAGTCAGTGAGCTCTCGCTGTATTTCACGCCTTATGTTTCCATCCACAGCTTCATGGCCTCCATGATGGGCTTGGACAGCTCTTGCCTCTTTAACTTGCGCTCGTCAAAGGACATTGAGCGTCATCGCACATATGCGCTATCATATAGAGGTGCTGTATCTCCTTCAAGCCATGCTCTGCCATCGGACGGTTCTCATCTAGCGCCTGTTCTAGATGACGACGTATATGTATCATGCAATTGATCAGGAGTACGTCGGGATTTATCTTGAAGGCCGTCTCATAGCCCGCAAAACCGTCACATTGTAGATATCCCTTAAAGTTGTATCTGTTTGCCAGCGACTCTATCACCGCACTTGGAGTCCTGACCTGGTCGTAATGGAAGAGCACCAGACGCTCTATTACAGCTCTCACCATCCAATATAGTTTGAATAGTTACAAAAAAAACATCACGAAATCAGACCACAAAGATATCTGATGTTGCAGGAAATTTGTTGCAAATGCTACTCACCAAGAAAAGTTATTTGTCTGATTATAAGGCATTTTTAATACTTCTGGTGCAACATCCCATTTGGTATTTAAAATTTTATTTGTAACTTCGCCAAGAATTTATTGTGAGTCCTGTGGTTGAGTTGAATTAATTGACAGGAGGGAAGAAGCAGCTGCCCTAAAGAATGCATTAAGTTTCATTTCAAAAAGTGTTCATCATGAAATTAACTCAGTTTAACATTGATGAAAAATTGGAGTTGAGTGAGATCAGAACAATCAAAGCAGGTTGTGCAGAATCTCAATCGTCAGGTAATATTTCCAGATCTGCTGGTGCCGATGTGGAATGCGGCGATACAGAGTATGACTCCTAGATTATTTCCTCTGAGGGCGATAGACTTGAAGTAAAATAAAGTCATTCCCTCAGAGGGTTTATAAAACTATCTTTAATATGGTACTAATTTTTTCAAACATATTTGATCAATCTACAAATAATGTGATGGATTGGCTTAACTACATGAAGATACCCACCATAAGAATTAATGGAGGTGATGATAGATATATATTTGATCATATAGATTCTAGTGGTATATATTTTTATGACCTTTGTAAATCAACAATTGTAAATATAGAGTTGGCAAAAAGCTGTTGGTGGCGTAGGCAGGGACTATTTACAAATAGATTGTCCACAACTCAACCATGTGTAACAAAAAAGGCTGATGTTGATTTAACTCCTTTCATGTTACCACATAATAAATGGTTAAATTTGGAGGCAGTTAGATTAAGAGAATATATATATACAAGGTTGTACAAAAGTATTCCAGTAAATTTGGGAAAGCCATTATTTGACTTTAACAGATTGGAAGTACTTATGATGGCACAGAAATGTGGCCTTAAGATTCCTCGCTTTGCAATTGTCAGAAACTCCAATGAAATAAAAAGATATTGCAAAACCTGGGGAACTTGCGTAAGTAAGGCTATTTCAAATGGTTTGTATGATGAACATGGAGGAAGACGATATTACACCTATACGGAGCTAATAACCTCTGATGATTTGGAGGATGGAATAAATCTCTTTCCGTCTCTAATTTGCGAGAATATTATCAAGAGCTTTGAAATAAGAAGTTTTTACCTTAACGGCTCTTTTTATTCAATGGCAATATTCTCTCAAACTGATGAACTTACAAAAATAGATTATAGGAAATATGCAAACAACAGAAATGAACCCTTTTTGTTACCAGAAGATGTAAAACGTAAAACCAAAAGATTATTTAAGAATATAGATATAAATACAGGTTCTATAGATTATATGGTTGACCAAAAAGGAGATTACTATTTTCTTGAAATTAACCCTGTGGGCCAATATGGAATGACAGATTTCCCATGTAACTATGAATTGGATTGTAAAATTGCAAACTATTTAGCATATGGAGTTAATTGATTATATTTCTTTAGACGGGACAGAATTAAACACCCTGCCACTCTATTACAAGAAAATATACTACAATCCTCTGGTTCCCAATGATGACGAAAACAAGCTATATTATTCTTCTGAGTTGCTTCAGGGTACAATAGTTAAACGTCCAGAACCGAGAAGAGATATATCAAAACTGTTAGATTTCTCTCCTTATTACTTTAAATGAATATGGATAACCGTATTATACTATTATCGTCGTCTTGTAAAATAACCCAAGGCAAATATCGTAGTGTTATTATCGACTTTGATCGTGACAAATTGTACTATATCCAAAATCAATTTGCAGAAATCCTTAAAGCTAATGAAGGACAGTCTGTTTGTCAAATTGAGTCGGAATTAGATGATTCTGAATCAATTAAAAACTTTCATGTCTTTTTGGATTTCTTATTAAAAAATGAAATTGTTTTTTTGGCTTATTCTGCTTCATGTTATCCAAGACGTAATGAACAAATAAAAGAGACTCCATCAATATTGGATAATTTAATTATAGAGGTTGATAAACATTATTGGAATGTTGAATATGAAAAATGTGTCATGCGTAGTATTGCAGATTGTAACGTTGCAGACATCCAGTTACGTCTTTTTAATGGACTAGATAATGACAGAATATCTCATATATTAAAAGGTGTAGAAAAAAGTGGTGCTAAATACATAGAGTTAATATGCTCATACAAACACATCCCGAAGATTGATTATGCAATAGATTTGTTGAAGAATATTCCGTTACTTTCAAAAATCATAGTCTTTGAGAATGAAAAGAATATGCATTTGCAAATAACCAATGAATGTTCATCAGCTACCTTGACATTTGGCGAGATATATTTATCTACACAGACATATTGTCCAAATGAGATGTGTGGCATTATAAATAAACATACTCTTGATTTTTCGGGTGTAGATGCATACAATTTACACCACAAATATAATGGTTGTTTATACAAAAAAGCTGCTATATCTTCCTCAGGAGAAATAAAAAATTGTCCATCATTTAGTAAAAGCTGGGGTAATATTAAGTCGCAACGTTTATGTGAAATAGCGGCTATGCCTCTTTTCCAAGAATTATGGAACATAGATAAAGACAAAATTTCCGTTTGTAAAGATTGTGAATTGAGATACTGTTGTTCAGATTGCCGAGCGCATCGAATTAATCATATGGATCTATATTCAAAGCCAGCAAAGTGCTTTTATAATATAAAATCTGGCAAATGGCAAGAATAAAAAATAGTTTTATACAATTTCCTTTTGTTCCACAATTAGACACTATGGATTGTGGGCCAGCTTGCTTATGTATGGTGGCCAAATTCTTTGGAAGGACATATTCACTACAATACTTAAGAAGCAAATGCTATTTAACACGAGAAGGGGTGAGTCTTCTAGGAATGAGTGAAGGCGCAAAAAGCATTGGATTGGATTATTATTCTTTTAAGGGGTCTGTTTCGGATTTAAAGTCAGAAAAGAAATTGCCATGTATTCTTTTTTGGAAGCAATCCCATTTTGTCGTCTTGTATTCAATTAAAAAAACATATCATAATAAATATCGTTATTACATTGCAGATCCGGCAAAAGGAAAAATTAATTTTTCAGAAGAAGAATTTATTCAATGTTGGATAGGTGATAATGATAGTGGAATCGTGTCGTTTGTTGAACCAAACAATGATTTTCCCCAAATAGAAATACCTATTGAAGCTAGAGATATTACCTTATCGACATTCATAACTTCTTATATTAGTCCTTTCAAGAGATACTTTGTAGGACTCATAACGGCCTTGTGTTTTGGAAGCATCTTTGCTTTAGGATTACCTTTTTTGACTCAAATTTTAATAGACCAGGGTATATCATCATCCTCTGTAAAAATTGTAACTACAGTTTTAATCTCGCAAATAATTATATATTTAGGCTCTGTTGCTATGGAAATCATAAGAAACTGGTTAGTTGTATATATCGGTGCAAGAGTCAATATAAATATCATTTCGGATTATTTGAAAAGGATAATTATGTTGCCGATGTCTTTTTTTGATACAAAATTTATCAATGATTTCTACCAAAGGATTAGTGATCACTCAAGAATCGAAAGGTTTCTTACATCTCAAGCCATCACAACATTATTGTCACTTCTTGTTTTACTGGTATATCTGATAGTTCTATTTAGATATGGAAAAATCATATTTGAAATTTATGTAATTATTACATTTGCATCTATAATGTGGGCTCAGTTCTTTATGTCGAAAAGAGAACGGCTTGACTATTTTAGATTTAAGTATAATGCGATTACCCAAGATGCCATCAATGAGATGTTTCAAGGAATTCAAGAAATAAAGTTGAATAAGTATGAAGAATATCAAATACAGAAATGGAAAAACTATCAACAACGTACTTTTGAAAATAATCAAAAAATTCTTCAAAATGAGCAAATCCAAATGATTGGATTTGGCTTTATAACTCAGATTAAGACAATTAGTATATCCTTTGTATCTGCTTTATTAGTTATTCAGCACGACCTGTCATTAGGCGAAATGATCGCCATTTCATTTATTGTTGGTCAATTAGATGTTCCTATTACGCAATTAGTCGATTTTTTTAAATCATTGCAAGATGCAAAATTGAGTCTGAAAAGGCTTCTGGAAATTCAAGACTTTAACAAAGAGGAAAAAGAGAGGGTAAAAAGAATCTCTTCAGATAAAGGTATTAAACTACAGAATATATCTTTTTCATATGAAGGGCCTTTATCTCCTGCTATTTTAGATGACATTTCATTATATATTCCACCAGGAAAGATTACTGCAATAGTGGGCAAAAGTGGCTGTGGCAAGACAACCCTTCTAAAAGTGTTACTAAAATTATACCCACCGACCACTGGTAAGATATTTGTTGGGGATGATGAGCTAAAAGATATCTCTTTTGAAAATTGGAGAACCTTCTGTTCTTCTGTAATGCAAGAATCATTTATTTTTTCTGACTCAATTGCACGTAACATTGCATTGGGCAATGAAGACATAGACAAAGAAAGATTAAAAAGAGCACTAGAATTGGCTAATGCTACAGAATTTGTCAATCAGCTTCCACTAAAAGAAGGAACAATTATAGGAATGAAAGGTAATGGATTATCTGTTGGCCAAAAACAGAGAATACTATTAGCCAGGGCTATTTATAGTGAAAAGCCTTTTGTATTCTTGGATGAAGCCACAAGCGCATTAGATGCTGTTAATGAGAGAGAAATATTTAACAATTTAAATTGCATCTTCCATAACAAAACTGTTGTTGTTGTTGCACACAGATTAAGCACGATTAGAAATGCCGATCAAATAATAGTGCTTAATAATGGGAAGATTGTAGAATTTGGTAATCATACCTCGTTAATGAAAGATAAGGGTATGTATTATACTCTAATCCAAAATCAATTATCTGGTAATGGGAACAACTAATGAATACAAAGAGAATGTTATAGTAAAACATTCATTATTAATTGAGTTTATTATATTTGTGATTGTAATAATCTTGTTATTAACACTAAAAATTAATGAAGTGTCAATAATTGAGATGACAATACACTTAATGTTAAACCGTTAAAAACTTCAACAAGATGAATTATATTCAGACTTTATACATTTCTCCATCACAAGATCCGTTTAAAGATTCTTTTGGATGGATTTCTCCCATATATCATTTATTATCATGGGGATTAAGTGCTATGTCTTTAAAAGACTCATTGGGTTCCTTATGTTTATATACAAACAAAAAAGGAAAGGATATTCTCGTAGATATGCTAAAGCTACCATATGATAAAGTTTATTTGTCATTTGAAGATTGGGAATTACCACACAAAGATTTATGGGCATTGTCTAAAATATATACATATTCTATACAAGACGAACCTTTTATTCATATTGATGGGGATATATATATGTTCAAAAAGTTTGATGATAGTTTTAATAGTGCCCAATTGGTCGCTCAAAATAAAGAACAATTTACTGATTACTATTATTCAGTCATGCGTCCTATTAATAGAAAATTTACTTATATGCCAGAGTGCGTTAAAACTGATTTCGCTCATCAGGAACAATTGAGAGCTGTTAATGCAGGAATATTGGGAGGAAATAACATCGGCTTCTTTAAAGCATATACAAACGAGGCAGTTAAATATGTAAAAGCAAACTTGCCATCACTTAAATATTTGGACGCAAATCGATTTAACGTTTTCTTTGAGCAACATCTTTTTTATAAAATGGCCGATGCATGTAAGATAGAAATAAAATACCTATTAAACCAAGAATATCATGATAATGCTTATTTAGGATTAGATAAGTTTCATGAAATTCCGTCTAAAAAAAGTTGGTATTTTCATCTCCTTGGAAATTACAAAAAAGATATATTTACATGTCAGCAAATGGCTAAAACATTATTAGCTCTCTATCCGCAAACATATTACAGGATTATTGATATTTTCAATAGTTACAATCAATCTGCAAAAGCAAAAACTCTTTCATATGAAAAAGCAAGTACAAACATCCGCCATGTCGAGGGTTTGTTAGAAAAATCTTCATTTGTCCATTTGTCAAAAGAGAAAAAAGAAAGTTATCAACATTTTCTAGATGACATAATCAATTGTAATAAGATTTTAAGACCTACTCAAAGTGTATTAAAAAAGCGAGATGAACAATCTTTCTATTGGTATCATCGAATTTTTAGTGATGAAAAGGCCCAGAAGAATATATTTATTAAAAGGACTGATTGTATAAAGATACTTCGTTCAAATTTTGATTGGTGTCGTTTATACAAAAAGAAGCAGTCATCTGGTATTAAATATTATTCGTCTTTTTCTTTCGAGCAGTTAACAGAAGGTAATTATGCATATGTATTCATTCCAGAAAGGTTTTGTGGTTTTTCATTATATGATATAGATGAAGTAGAATTGGCCATTTTGGAAGAAATAGAAAAACCCATATCAATTGAAGACCTTGGGAAAAGGCTAATAAAGTATATTTCAGGTGAGATAGATACGAACTTCATGAACAAGTTTCAGCGTTTAATATATAATTCCCTAAAGCGTCTTATCCTGATGAAAATTGTTATGCCATATGATAAACAACAGTAGTTTTCGTTACATATAATTTTTAAATTGTAGAAAAATAGAAAAAATGGAAATCGACGTGCTGACATTCTCATTTCTAAATTTGTGTGACAAGCAGCGCTACACCATCCTATATTTCCCCCATGAAATAGTTTGAATGCTACTTCTGCGAAGACTTCATATAGACAGGCAAGGGTGGCGAGCCGGCACTGGAGCCATATACCGACGTGACGCCCCGTGGAGTCCGAGGTCATCTTGCAATAATCCACTATTGATTGTTGAAATCGGAACTTGTTTGCCGAAAGTCGGGATAGGGCTTCTGAAATACAAGCAGAAAACGGGTGCGATGAAGATGGATGGGAGAATAGAGTGGCACAGCCTTTTCGAGATCAGTAGTTGCAGATGCGTACGCGAGCTTCTGACCTACTAATAGATGTTTTTGCGGATTATTTGAAAAAAGTTGTTAAAGGGGTTAGCTTTTGCCCCCCTCTCCTGTCTATTATAGTAGATGAAAACAAAAGAGATAGAATGGATTTTCCGCCAGCACTATGATCGGATGATACAGTTGGCAAGGATGATGCTCTACGACGACGAGGAATCGCGCGACGTGGTGAGCGAGGTGTTTGCCACGCTTGTAAAGACGGACATCATACCGAGGAACGTTGAAAACTACCTGATGGCAAGTGTCAGGAACAAATGCAGGAATCTGCTGGAGCATAAGGACGTGAGAGCAAAGTTTGAACAGGTTTATGTGAGAGAGATGAAGCAAGGTAGTGTAGAGGAAGATGACGATTTCTCACCAATAGCAGTTGAACGTAAATATGAACAGGTCATTTCCTACGCAAAGAAGCAACTGACGGGGCAGACGTTGATGGTCTTCCAGATGCGCCACCTGCAAGGCATGAAGTATCAGGAAATAGCCGACCAGCTGGGCATCAGCAAGGTGATGGTTTACAAACATCTGACGAAAGCGATAACAATAATCAGAGAGTATCAACAGAAAATAATATAAGGACTATGGAAAAGAACGAAAAGATCCAGTTGCTGCTTGACATGCAGGAACATCCCGAAAACTACTCGGAGCAGGCATTGAAGACGATGCTGAAAGACCCCGAAGTGCGCGAACTCATGGAGGCAACGGCACTGTTGAAGCAAGCTATGATCTGGGAGAATGCGAGAAAGAGCACTGTGAATGTGGATGCCGAGTGGCAGCGGTTTGCCGGACAGCATATTGCAGACAGCAAGCTCCGTCGCGGATGGCTAAAGGTCGCCGCCGTATTCCTCGGTGTCCTGTTTGTGTCGGGCATCACCTTCGCGGCTATCCACATCGTGAGAAAGGCCAACAGCCAAAAGGTAGAAACTGTTCAGGTCGAACAGCCCGTGCCAGCCAAGCCATCCACAACTATGCCCGTCGATACCGTCAAAACCGACACCATTGTGCCCAAAATTATCCGTTACGACGAAGCCACGCTCCAAAAGATTCTCACCGACATAGGCGAATACTACCGCTTGCGCGTAGAGTTGAGAAATGAGGATGCCAAGACGCTGCGCCTGTTCTTCCAGTGGAATCAGCGACAGGAAGCGTCTAAGGTGTTGGAACAGCTGAATATGTTTGAGCGCATTCACTTGGTGTTGAACGACAGTACGATTATTGCCGAATGACCATGAAAAGACTGATTATACTTTCTGGACGATTGGTACTCACCATCGTTTCCTGTGTCGTGACGTTGTTGGGCAGCGCACAGAACATCACCCGACAATATGATAATGTATCGCTGTCGAAGGCTTTGATGGAACTCAACGATCTGCAACAGACGTACACCATCAACTTCATCTATGACGAACTGGAGGACTTCCGCGTGACCACCAGCATCAAGCACAAGTCTGTTACGGAGGCCATCATGCAGATCATTGGCTTCTATCCCGTCCGCGTCGTGAAGCGTGGCGAGAGCGAAATCTATGTGGAGTGTACCCACAAGACCGAGCGCCATCTGACGGGCACCATCATCGACGAGAACCGCCAGCCCGTGCCCTACGCCAATGTTTACCTGCTTCATCCATCAGACTCGACCGTCATCGGTGGAGGCGTGAGCAACGAGGCTGGCGTCTTCGTCATCCCTTACGAGCAGCCTACCGTCCTTGCCCGTATCTCATACGTGGGCTACAAGACTATATACAAACTATGCAGCAACGAGCAGGTGGGAACCATTCAGATGAAGCCTGAAACGATGACCATCAACGGTGTGGTGGTGAAAGGCAGTCGCCGCATCATCAAGAACGCCACAGACCGTTTGCAATATCTTGTGTCTGCTGACGAGTTCGCCAAAGGGTTAACGGCTTTGGAACTGATGAGCCGTGTACCTCTGCTGCAAGCATCTGAGGATGGTGTCAGCATCGTGGGCAAAGGCTCCACCCATTTCCTGCTGAACGGCCGTGAACTGCCCGATGACATGGTGAACGCCAAACTCCGCTCACTCAAGTCGGACGATATAGAGCGCGTCGAGGTCATCACCATTCCACCGTCAAAATACAAGGCCGAGCCGAATGCGGGCTATGTGAACATCGTGCTGCGTCGCGACCAGACGTTAGGCTTGCGCGGCGACCTGATGGGCGGGCTGCACTTCAAGGAGCACACCAACTGGGACGTGATGCCATCCGTCAACTACGCCACGAAGAAACTCGACGTATCCTTCTCGGCAGGCGTCAGCGATGTCAAGGGCAGCAACGACCATACGCAGACAACAACCTTCAGTGACCATGAAAAGCAGTCGGAATATGTGCGCAGTTTCGACTGGAAAACCTACAACGCCAATCTGCTGGCGAAGTATCAACTATCACAGAAAATCGACCTCGGTGTGCTCAGTAGTATATCCACAAATCAGATGGACATCAACCAGCACGACGTCACCCGTGAGTGGAACACCGAAACCGTGACCGATATGACCTCACCCAAGCCCAAGAACTTCAACCTTTCAGCCGAGTTGTTCCTCGACTGGATGTTAGACACGAAGGGCAAGATGATGACGCTGACCTACGACTACCTGAACAACTACGCCAAGCAGGACGAAAGGCTCACTTCCACTTTACAGAACATGCAGACCACAGGCTCCAGCCGTTATCGCATCGATGCCTACAAGATGGACTTCACGCTGCCACTGCCCATTGCCAATGTAGAGACGGGCCTGCACTATACACACATAGGCAACAGTTCCGACGTGAATATCTATAGTGATGCCACTGGCTCATGGCAAAAGGATTTGGGCCAGTCCAACGAATTCGACTATACCGAGCAGACTGCCGCTGCATACGTCTCTGCCTGGCGTCAGTTCAACAAGAAGTTCTCGGCAAAGGTTGGCCTTCGATTGGAAAAGACGTGGATTGAGGGTCGCCAGATTACGACCAACGCCACCAACCGCGACCATTACCTCTATGTGTTCCCAACCGTCCACTTCAGTTGGAACCCGTCGGACAAGGCCCACTTTGGTGCAGCCTATTCAAAAGGCATAGCCCGTCCAGACTTCCAGAGCCTCAATCCTTTCCGCTACTACATGACTCCCACCAACTATTTCGCTGGCAATCCCTATCTGACACCTGGCCTTACAGACAACGTGGAGGTGAACTTCAGCAACGGGCGCGGACTCTATGCCGTGCTCTACGAGAGCCACCAGAAGGATGCCCTCGGCTCCCCGACCACCTTCACGTCCGACGGCATACAGAGCACGACCATGGAAAACTGCTTCTCGTCGGACAAGACGGGTCTTTACGTCTCGTGGCAGCGCAACTTCTTCCCGTGGTGGAACGTCAACCTTGGCGGCGAGGTATTCTATTCACAGAGCATCGCCAAGAGCGAGGCATCAGGACTGCGCAACCTCTATTCGTGGAGCGGCAAGGGCGAGGTGAGTTCCGACTGGTTTCTGAACCGTCAGCATACGTTGGTACTCAGTGCCAGTTACACCCACTATTTCCCATACGTCAGCATGACGGCCAAGTACGAAAGCATGGCCCTGCTATATGCCCAGTTGCGCTATTCGCTGCTCGACAACCGCCTGCGCCTGAGCCTTAGCGTCAGTGATCCTTTCCGTCAGAACATCACGCGCTCCACCAGCCAATATGACGGCTACACCATCTACACCACCAACTATGTCCATCCACACAGCGTCAACCTCTCGGCCACCTGGTCGTTTGGCGGCAACAAGGTGCGTCGCTCCTATCGTCAGTCAAAGAACACCGAGGCTGGCCGTGCTTCAACACGATAGATTATCGTAACAGACACAGACCATCAACCATACAAAACAGGACTTGCAATCATTGCAAATCCTGTTTTTTTGTGCTTATATTTATTTTTTCTCTGAAAATGGTTAGCTTTTTTAATCCCTTCCTGTCTATTATTATAGAGTTAAGTCAGCGTACCGACGTGATGTCAGGCAAGGGCGACATCAGGCACACATTTACAGACGCGAGTCAGCAAGCCTACACATGGCGTTGGCCAAAGGAATAGAAATGTTTACCTGCTTCATCAAAACAAAGATAGACATTGACCTGCGGAAACGCCATTTTCGAGTGACACCTTTTTTATTTATTATATAATTAACAATTTAAAACGAAGTATGATGAAACAGGTACATTTGAAAATGCCTCTGAGGATGTTGGCCGCACTGTTCGGTTTGATCCTTTCAGCGAGTGCCCTGGGCCAGCAGATTACGGTCAAGGGGCATGTTGTGGATGCTACCGGAGAAGGCGTCATCGGTGCTACCGTCCGCGTCAACGGAACGGGTGGGACTGTGACCGACTTCGACGGAAACTTTACGTTACAGGCGAATCAGGGCGACAAACTGACCGTCTCGTATGTGGGCTATAAGGATGCTACGGCTCTGGCTGCTCCCACGGTCACCATCCGCATGGAGGATGACACGGAAGCACTGGAGGAAGTGGTGGTTATCGGCTATGGCCGTGTGAAGAAGAACGACCTGACGGGTAGCGTGACTGCCCTCGGTGCCGACAAACTGGTGAAGGGTGCCGTCACCTCGGCAACGGATATGCTCGTAGGTCAGGCGGCTGGTGTCAGTGTGATTACCGACGGCGGTGCGCCTGGCGGTGGCGCGACCATCCGTATCCGTGGCGGCTCGTCGATGTCGGCCTCTAACAATCCGCTGGTCGTGATTGACGGTGTTCCCGTTGACGATGGCGACATAAGCGGTATGCGCAATCCGCTGGCAACCGTTCACCCCAACGACATCGAGACCTTTACGATCCTGAAGGATGCCTCTGCCACGGCCATCTATGGTAGCCGTGCCTCGAACGGTGTGATTATCATCACTACCAAGAAAGGACAGGCAGGACGTGTGAAGGTTTCTTATGCAGGAAACGTGAAGATCAGCACCCGCACCAAGGATGTGGATGTGATGTCGGCAGAGAGTTTCAAGCAGTTTGTCACGACGAAGTTCGGCGCAGGCAGTCCGCAGGTAGCCGCCATCGGCAGTTATGACACCGACTGGCAGAAGGAAATCTACCGCACAGCCGTAAGCACCGATCATAACGTCAGTCTCTCCGGCTCGCTGCCCAACATGCCTTACCGCGTCTCTGTAGGCTACACCAATGAGAACGGTATCATCAAGACCTCAAAAATGGACCGTCTGACGGGTGCCCTGAGCCTCAATCCACAACTTTTCGACAAACATCTGAATATCCAGTTGAACGTGAAGGGTATTTACACCACCAACCGCTTCCCGGATATGGGAGCAGTTAATCTGGCAACACAATATGACCCGACGCAACCCGTCTATATGACTGGTTCGGAGTACGGCAACGGCTACTTCATGTATCTCAACCCCGTGAACGGATTGCCTATAGACATAGGTCTTACGAACCCTGTATCGATGCTTGACAGCAAGACAGATAAGTCAACTGTCTATCGCAGCATCGGCAATGTACAGTTTGACTATAAGTTCCATTTCCTGCCCGAACTGCGTGCCAATCTGAACCTTGGCTATGACGTGTCGAAAGGAGAGGGCGATGTAATTATTACCGACAACTCGCCGATGACTTGGTGCGCTGGCAACTATAAAGCCGGATTCGGTGAGAACAGTAAGTATTGGCAGTTGAAGCGCAACCTGCTGTTGGAATTCTATCTGGACTATGCCAATACCTTCGGCGCACATAGCATCGACGTGATGGGAGGTTACTCCTGGCAGCACTTCTACAAGTCCGACTGGACGAAATACCCTTATTCAGAGAAGTTCGCCAAAGAGAAAGGCGCTGAGTTTTACAAGGATATGGAGGAGAACAAGACAGAGAACTACCTCGTCTCTTTCTTCGGTCGTCTGAACTATACACTGCTCGACCGCTATCTCTTTACCTTTACACTGCGTGATGACGGCTCTTCACGTTTCAGCAAGGAAAACCGTTGGGGCCTTTTCCCGTCTGCTGCTTTTGCATGGCGCATCAATGATGAGCCGTTCCTTAGGAATGTGAAGGCCATCTCTGACTTGAAACTTCGTTTGGGCTATGGTGTCACTGGTCAGCAGAACCTGAACAATGGCGACTATCCCTATATGGCCCGTTATTCTTATTCAAAGGCTGGTGCCAACTATTATTTTGGCGACACAAAGTATCGCCTGATTGCACCGCAAGCCTACGACGAGAATCTGAAATGGGAGGAAACTACAACCTATAATGTAGGTCTGGACTTCGGTTTCCTGAACAACAAGATTACGGGAACATTGGATTACTACTACCGCAAGACTGACAATCTGTTGAATACTGTGACTGCTCCTGCAGGTACGAACTTCAGCAACGAACTGTTGACGAATGTGGGTACGCTGGAGAACAAGGGTGTTGAACTGTCACTGACCGCCCATCCGGTAGATACGAAAGACTGGCACTGGACCATCAACTACAATGTATCCTACAACAAGAACGAGATTACTAAGTTGACCTTCAACGATGATCCGTCGTACAAGGGTGTGATACATGGTGACATCGACGGTGCCACTGGCTATAAGATTCAGATCAATGCTGTGAACAATCCCTATAACTCTTTCTATGTATTTGAGCAAATGTTTGACACCGACGGCAAGCCCATCGAAGGGGCATACGTTGACCAGAACGGTGATAACAAGATTGACGAGGAAGACCTGATAGCTTACAAGAAGTCGGCTCCTGATATCTATATGGGTCTGAGCAATCAGATCTCTTATAAGAACTGGGACCTGTCGTTTGCTGTACGTGCCAGTTTCGGCAACTATGTATATAATAATGTGCAGTCGAACCGCGAGGCTTGGGACGGCTCACAGATGTACGACCAGAGCGGTTTTCTGAAGAACCGTCTGGAATCTGCATGGAATCATAACTTCAAGGCAGGTCAGTATCGCAGCAGTTACTACATCCAGAACGCCTCATTCTTCCGTATGGATAATGTCACGCTGGGCTACACCTTCCAGAAACTCTTCAATGACAAGCAGACCGCCCGCGTGTATTTCACCGTACAGAATCCGTTTGTCATCACGAAGTACAAGGGTCTTGACCCGGAAATCAGCGGTGAGGGTATCGACAAGGAAATCTATCCCCGCCCCCGCTCGTTTATGTTAGGCGTAAATCTTAATTTCTAAATCAGCAAAAGAAGATGAAAACAATGAAATTCAAAAATATCCTGTCAGTTGCCCTCGTTGGTACAATGCTGGGCACGACATCATGCACGGGTGACCTCGACACCGTGCCCATCGACAAGGACGACTTGGTTTCAAGCGTCGTGTTCGGAAATGAGATAGGTGCCTATGAGGAAAATCTGGCCAAGATTTATGCCGGACTGGTGATAGGCGGAAACAAAGGCGGTGACGACGAACAGGATGTGGTAGGTATTGATGGCGGTTCACAGGCTTCGTTCATCCGTGTATTATGGAACATGCAGGAA